>Ga0222427_100030_pt1 | contig 467551 bp, 412 predicted proteins | sample 2B20Ametagenome_FD_182890 | JGI IMG/M metagenome (GOLD analysis project Ga0222427, IMG submission 182890) | Enriched microbial communities from leaf-cutter ant dump, University of Wisconsin, Madison, United States - 2B20A (version 2) | ecosystem: Environmental > Terrestrial > Nest > Insects... | reverse complement strand
TTCTAAAAGCCCTTCGGGCATCAATAGTGATAGTAATTTGCGTTCGGCGTCTTGCAAGGGAGATCTGTATTAAAGATGCTAAATTAGCAAATTTTTGATATTCCCCCAAGAATTCTGATTGATCCATTTAAAGTCATCTAAAACCATACCACCTGGTGTCCATTGTGGTGTCCATTTTCATGGCTTACTTTTGGACAAATTAAATTCAAATCCTCTTACTCATTTTTCATATCTTAAATTAGTGAAGCTAAAATAGGTACAATACCCTTTAAAAATAAATATGATCTAGGTATGGTAAATTCAATTTGACCGGACGTAAGCGAAAAGCCTGTCAGACAAGTGATAAAAGAGCAATTGCAATTCTTGATGTAGGGAATGATCCCATAAAATTCCCTACCATCAATTTAAACAACCATTTTATTTTTTGAACCCAACACTATTAATTTTATTGGATTCTACTAAACTTTTAAATAACTCTGATGCCACTATTTTATTATCATAAATTGATCGGGCAATATTATATTCATAACCATACTCTTCTAAAGGAGTTTTATTTAAAACGGATTTAATAAATTTAAAAGAACCATCAACTGGATGTTTTGTGTAAACTGATTTGTCCAGGTCATAGCATTCTACCTTATTAAAAATATTTAAAGCGAAATAATTTTCATTTTTTACACCTTTATAAACGAATGTCGTATTAAATATTTGCACATCGCTTTTAAAATGTTCTTCAATTAGATCTTTGAATCGTTCACTAATTAATAAACCTCCGCCTACAGTTTCCAATACATCCAATTCTATCAAATTTTCATAGGGAATTGTACTATTCTCTGCATCCTCATAGATCAAAGGTGATACTATATCTTCATTAATAAACTTTCCAATTCCAATGTAGGATCCGTTTATTGAGTTTGAAAGACTAAATTGAAGTGGGTAATTAGCCTTACTTTTAATTAAAATAAAAAAATTCATATGTCTTAGCTTTAAATTGACATGCAGTAAAACCGGGTCTGTCATATCTAACATTATCACAAATTAGGGCATCATTATTCTTTTGAAAGAACAAGTCTTCTCCTCTTCCCAGTATTTTAATTTTATAGGAAGTTGCATCTTCTTCTTGCCTTTTCATTCCTGTATTCCTTCGGCTTGCACTTTGCTGAACTTGCCGTTGCTTTCTACCTTGTATGTTTCTTTTTCAAGAACAGGCTCCTCGCTCATCCAATTTGAGTTTGTTATCACAATTTTGTCTTTCTCAATTTTACTGTTTTTACTAAACGCAGATTCGGCCACTTCATCGTAAGCAATAACCAGCTTGTCAATTATCCGGTCTTGCTTATCAAAGGTTATCAATGTGGTGAACAGCTCATTTTCGCCAGCTCTGTAAGTAATCACCACTGAACTGAAACTGTCAGAGAAAGGGATTCTATAGTTGAGCCTGAAGTTTGTAGCATCTTTACGTCTGGGATCGAAATTGATCTTTTTCAGCAAACCATAGTCGGGCATCCCAGATTTCTCAAAATTTTCGAATCTGGTACTATCAATGATAGGAAAATGTCGAACCTTGAGCCCAGTAAGCATATCGGCTGCGACAGACTTCAACCTAACAACGGTGGTATCATTTTCAATAAAATAGTATCTTATCCGTTCTCCGGCTTGCCTCCTGACAGATGGTATAGTGTCAGGTTTAAATCCTTCTTTTATAAATATGAGGTTACCTAGCCACTCCGGGCTTCTGGCCAGCCTAAAATATCCGGTACTGTCGGTCGTTGCTACCGAACTGTTCTTCCTTTCTTCCTCAAATATGGTTACACCTTGAATCGGCTTTTCGTTTTCATCCAATACTTTTCCCTGATAAAAATTATTGGCCGAATTGCAGGAAATAAGTGTCAGTATCACAATAGAAAATATGGGGTTCCTTAGGATCATATCAATTGGTTATTTCCGTGATTAACATATCAAAGTCTTTGCCAAAATTTTAAGATTAAAAGTACTAACTTTAACAATTAAAAATTTTCAGGTTTGCTTGGTTACTACTAATGAACCGTTATCTTTGTAACATAGTTAACGACTTAACTAAAATAGTTCATTTAGAATCATTTTGTATGATGTCCATCTCTTTAAATAAGAATACAAAATACTGAATATAAGATCACTGCAAAAATATTAATAATCCCAGCGGGATCACATAGGGAAAGTTAATTTACCAACTGGAACTTTACCGCCCCATCAGATAGCGTTGTCAAAAATTAGAAAACAGGTTGATCATGTTATCCGTGACTGGATTGCCGATTTTGGAATATCTGTAATTGAAGTAAGCGGCATTTTATCCAATCGAAGAGATCAGGTAATCGCTAGAATCTCAACATAGTATACGGACTATTGCTGATCAACGATTCAATTTTTGCGTGGCTGTTATAAAAGTTTAAGCGCAATTCTTTAAGGCTCACGACTGCAGAGTTATTCCAAAAGATCGTTTTTTTGTTTAGAAAACATCAGTCATCAATTGCCTTTACTCAACAAATTTAGCCCCTTAAAAAATGTAGGGAACTGTGTATCCATATGGTCGAGATTTGAATAGCTATCAAAAATCAGAGTTTCACGACCAATATTTTTATACAAGGTATCAGCGATCTCATCGAGCTTTAAGCCGTTTGGGTCAGCTGAGTTTTCAAGCCCCCCATAAGTGATATAAACTTTTATGGGATTCGAAAAGTTTTTTTTGTACTGCCTGGTTAGGGAGAGTAAGTAATAATCGTTATAATGAAGAGAGGGACTGGCAGCAATAAATTTATTTATTTTGCTAGCTGGAGCGCTTGATCGCTTTAAAAATGAATAGAGGGTAAAATATCCCCCAAGAGAATGTCCGTAAAGTATGACATCTGTGCTATCTACTCGATAAGATCTGGAAATCCGGCCATAAAGTTCCTTATCAATAAAACTCAAAAAATGCTCAGCACCGCCACTTATACTCATTTCGTATTCCGCTTTTGCAATTGGATACGTGTAGTCGCGTTGCCGCAAAGAATCCATTACGGGGATATCTTTGTAGCCAATTCCGACAAGTATTACCTGAGGAGATAAACCTACATTTCCATAATCCCGCAGTGCTTGAGCAAATATGTCAAAGTACAGATTTGCATCCAGAAGGAATATGATGGGATATTTTTTTTCCGAAATATGGTATTCCACGGGCAAACTAACCTTGATTTCGAAATCATCTTTGACATTAACTGAAGTTATCTTAAAGGAATCTATTGTCAATCCTGTAGCGATGGAATCAGTCTTTCGGGATTGGCAACCAATAAATACCAAAAGAAGCGAAATAATTAAGTAAGCGAAACGGGATCTCATATTATGTTTATATTGATTAGTTTAAAAATACTTGATCCGTCTGTATATTATAGTATATTTAACATTACTTAACCAAATAACAATCAACAATTTAACAACTTCCATATCTTAAGTTCATTAAATAAAAAATTCAACGGAAGTTCATATAAATCAATCTCCTCATTTAGAAGCATTATTCTCCTATCGGATCTAGATAATTGCTTTTTAAGGTGCCTTTTTTTTAAGACATCAACAGTGTATATTTTTTAGGGATTATTACAATAAAATCATGCCCTGCGTACAGTACAAAGTAATACTTAGTCAATACGGTACTTATTATGTATTTAAGCCTGCTTTTCCCATGCTTCACCACTGATAAAAAACCCCTGATTTCATGGATACTAAATCCGCATAGGTTATCGTATTTTTGATATACCAGACAAAACATAAACAGATGCACACTTCTTTCACTCTTGTTTTCACATTAATATGTGCTTTCACTTATGCACAAACTAAGCCTATAACCAATAATTTGCCTTACCCCGATTTAATTCCTGTCTTGGTAAACGATAGTCTATATGGCTACTGTGACAGTATTCTTGACATAAAACTGTCCCCTATTTACGAAAGCGCAGAACTATTTGAAGAAGATTTTAATTTCCAGATCTTCCACGTCAACAGACCCGAAATCATCAAGTATGGATCAGCTGAATATGCATGGGTTCGGCGCAACGGCGAGCGGTACCGTATCAACAAGAAGGGCGATCCGGTTTATAAATACGATGCCGCAGACTTCAAAAATGGAGAAACAATTGTGCAGCTTTTTAAAAACTCCGCGGTACATACAATAGATAAGATAGACGATAAAACGCTATTGCAACAAATAAAAAATGATCAGACCGGTCAGATCGCGTTCCCTGATAATCAGTCCATCGACGATTTTAAAGAAAAAAATAAGGCATTTATTGACGATGGAATCCGACTAATTTATTATCCTAAATTCACTGAAATACCGTACACTTATTTTTCCAATGAGCAAACGCAACTCCAGGGAATAAAAAATAAGGAAACCGGAGAAATTACGATCAAAGCAAGTTATGCCTCTATTGAAGAATACTACAATAACCGCTTACGCATTCATCAATACCCCTTGTTTGTCGCCTATCGTGGGGATCTCAATAAATACATATATGTGGGACTCAACGGGACCGAATTTGTACTGTATTCATCTCAAATAGAATAAGCACTAGATTTATAGTTTTCAAAGTTGAATCAGACACGAATTTTTTAGAAAATGCATAAAAAAAAGGCAAAAACAACAGGTTGCTATAATATCTGGCCATGTTGCTATAAAAGAATTTTTTTGCGGTTTACGGACCATTATTTTCGTAAAAAATTCACAATATGCTTAGATCATTATCCTTTTTTTTACTTTCAATTTCACTCGGCAGCAACGCCCTCGCACAAAAGCGCTATACATTATCAGGAACAATTACAGATGTGTCAACTGGTGAAACCCTGATCGGCGCTACGGTCAAACTACGCGAGCTCCCACAGTCCGGAAGCTCAAGCAATTCTTATGGCTTCTATTCCATCGCCGCGCCGGAGGGTAGATATATACTTTCCAGTTCCTATGTCGGATACAATACCCGCATCGACACAATTGAATTAAACAGGGATCAAGCTCTCAATCTTACCTTGCGGTCGCAAACCTTATTGGATGAGGTTGTGATTTCATCCGACAGACCTACCAATAAAAATGTTTCCTCGCCGCAAATGGGCGTCGAAAAACTCAATATGAACCAGATCAATCAGCTTCCCGTCGTGTTGGGGGAACGCGATATTCTAAAAAGCATCACACTCATGCCTGGAATTAAAACTTCTGGTGAAGGAAATACAGGTTTTTATGTCCGTGGTGGCGGTGCTGACCAAAATTTAATTTTACTGGATGAAGCAACGGTCTATAATGCCACTCACCTACTCGGTTTTTTCTCCACATTCAATTCAGATGCCATCAAGGATGTCAGCATCTATAAGGGGGGTATGCCAGCCGAATACGGCGGCCGGTTATCTTCGGTGCTCGATGTCAAAATGAATGAGGGTAATAACAAAAAAACTACGGTTCAGGGTGGCATCGGACTAATTGCTTCCCGCATTAAGGTTGAAGGTCCGCTCGTGAAAGGCAAAGGCTCATTTATGTTATCTGCCCGTCGCACCTACATGGATCTTTTTATGAAAGCTTCTTCAGATACCACAATCAGTAAAAGTACCCTATATTTTTATGATATCAACGCAAAAGCGAACTATAGATTCAACGATAAGAATGCCATCTATCTCTCCGGATATTTCGGTAAAGATGTATTGGGACTAGAGGATATTTTCGGAACCAATTGGGGAAATGCGACCGGAACACTTCGATTCAACCATATCTACAACAACAAGCTGTTTTCAAATACTTCACTCGTCTATAGTAATTTTAACTATGTTGTCGAAGGCTTGGACCGTAATGATGGATTTAAAGCCACCTCAAAGATTGCTGACATCAATTTTAAGCAGGATTTCCAATATTATGCAAGCGTAGATCATAGCCTAAAATTTGGTTTACATGCAACACGTCATGATATTGCACCGGGAGATATTACGACAACGGCAAGTTCAAGTTTCAACAATAAGCATGTAGAACATCGCTTTGGTTACGAAATGGCAACATATGCCAGTGATGACTGGAAGGTAAATGACAAGTTAAATATGGCATATGGCCTCCGTTTGAGCTCGATATTACTGGTTGGCCCGGGTACATTTAGCAGTTATGACGCCACAGGTAACATCATCGCTTCTCAGCGATATAAATCAGGAGAGGTGGTACAGCATTATCTCAATTTGGAACCGCGTTTTAGCTTAAGTTATCTTCTAAATGAGCAGCAATCCATCAAGGCTTCCTACAATAGGAATACACAAAATATTCATCTCCTGACAAACTCCACTAGCTCTAGCCCGACGGATCTCTACGTCATGAGCAGCAAGAATATCAAACCTGAAATTGCTGATCAGATTTCCACAGGTTATTTCCGAAACTTCAAAGATAATGTATATGAGTTTTCTGCAGAGATCTATTACAAAAATTTACAAAACCAGATCGATTACAAAGACGCGGCACAATTACTCGTCAATCAAGACGTAGAATCCCAGCTGGTGTATGGTATAGGCAGAGCCTATGGTGTCGAATTATTTTTGAAGAAAAAATATGGCCGTTTCAACGGTTGGGTAGGCTATACCTGGTCCAAAACCGAACGTAAATTTGATGAGATCAACGCGGGGAAATATTTTCCCGCAACGCAGGATCGTACACATGACCTTTCTCTTGTCGGGATCTATAAGCTCAATGAACAGTGGAGCTTCTCCAGTAATTTTGTCTATGGCACCGGTCGGGCTGTTACGTATCCAACAGGAAAATATAATGTCGGCGGTAATACCACCTTCTCCTATTCGGAACGCAATGCATATCGTATGCCCGCATCACATCGTTTGGATATTGCGGCTACCTTTGAAGGAAAACCGGGAAAACATTATCAATCAAGCTGGACCTTTGGAATTTACAATGTTTACGCACACAAGGACCCCTACAGAATCGCATTTAGAGATAGTAAAACAGTCGCTAATGCGACGGAAGCAGTACAAACAAGCATTTTTGGCATACCTATCCCCTCTTTTACCTGGAATTTTAAATTTTAATAAGTATTGCTACAAAGGATGAAATACTCCTATTCAGCACACAACAACACTGATAGACATAAACAGGGTAACTCCCTTATAATTTCTTAAACACAAACCGAGCATAACGAGCTCATAAAATATTTATTACAAATGAAACATACCGTTGTTATCGTCAGTATATTTTTTCTTACAGTTCTAATGTCATCTTGTGAGAAAGTCATTGATATCCATACCAACGACGAAATAGGTCGATTGGTTATTGAAGGCTTCATCAATAACACCACATCACAGCAAGAAATAAAACTGAGCCGCAATGCTGCCTTCTCCGGCGGCAACAACTATCCCCCTGTGAGCGGTGCAACTGTCATCGTCAGGGATCAGAAACAACAGGAATATACGTTTATGGAAACTGAGTCCGGAACATATAAAGCACAACAATTTTCAGGAATCCCCGGAGAAACATATACCATGGAAGTACGCATCGATCAGGAAAAATATCAGGCTACTTCGCGAATGCCACAAATCGTTACATTGGATTCTGTCTCGGTCGAAAATCCAAAATTCGGTGATAAGGAGAAGCGTAATATTAAAGTATTTTACAAAGATCCGGCGGATCAACTCAATCAATATAGATTTATTGTTTTTCTAAACGACAAGCAATTGAAAGATATTTATGCCGTAAACGACGATTTCAACAATGGCAATGAAATCAGTATAACTTTGCGACCGGATGATGTGGACATTTTTCCGGGGGATCGTATCCGGGTGGAAATGCTCTGCATCGATAAAACCATATACAACTACTGGTATAGTCTAATGCAACAATCTGGTAATTCTGGTGTGACACCAAGTAATCCGCCTACAAATATCAGCCCTGTAGCACTGGGCTATTTTAGTGCGCAGACCTTTTCCGCCAGAAGTGTTCAAGTTGATTAATTTTGATGCTAATTCACAGTAAGAGTTTCGTCTTTATAGAGACATCTCTTACTGTGAAACAGTATATGGTTCCTCCCTAGCCGGCTTTTTATCTGTTGATAGTCTGCTTTTTTATACGTTCCAACAGCTCATCTTTAAAACTTGCACCTAATGGCATCTCAAAGCCTGCAATCGTCACCCAGTGATTGTCTACACTCTCTACTTTATTGAGATTGACCACAAAGGATTTATTGATCCGCACAAAATCTGTATTGGGTAGCTGGTTGAAAATGGTTTTTATATTCATCGCCACCATTAGTTTTTTATCTTTTGTGTGAATCATGACATAATCTTTCATAGCTTCAATATATTGGATTTCATTGAGCTCCAAACGAAAAAGCTTACGGTCGGCCTTGACAAAGATATGATCATTGGTTGTAGCAGGGCCTTTATCCGGCACCTTTTGTTGAAAATGGCTTGCCGCTTTATCCAATGCTTTCTTTAAGCGATCCTCAGCAATAGGTTTTAACAAATAATCCAGAGCATTTAGCTCATAGCTTTCCAAAGCATAATTGGGATATGCTGTTGTAAATATAATCTGGATATGAGGTGGAATAAATTGGGCAAAATCCCAGCCGCTTTCTTCCGGCAGATTAATATCCAAAAAAATCAAATCAAGTTGTTGTTCCTCCATCACCATTCGGGCATCCTCGGTATTACCATACATGCCCAGGCATTCCAAAAAATCATAGCCTTTCAGTAATTTTACCAGCCCCCGCCTTGCTAAAGGTTCGTCTTCAATCACAATGTATTTAATACTTAACTTGTCCATCATCTTATTATGCTCCTATTGGAATACTTAAAAACACCTTATATCTATCACCGAAATCTTCAATCTTCAAATTATATTTAGCTGGGTATAGGATTTCTAACCGCTTTTGGATATTACTCAAGCCAAGACCACCATAAGTCGCAGCCTGTATCTTTTTTTTCTTAGCGTTAACACAGCTAAAACAAATATGCTTTTCCTTAAGCGAAAAACCTATCTGAACATGTTGCCCGCCTTCCATCGCCTGATGCGCGCCATGTTTGACGACATTTTCAACAAAAGGAATAAACAAAAAAGGTGGTACCTGCAGTTGCTCCATCTGTTCGTCAATGCTAAAGTCTACTACAAATTTATCCCTACGAATGTCCTCCATAAAAAGGATATTTTTTAAAACAGCGATTTCTTTTCCAAGTTCGATCGAGTCGCCCTTTGATAGATAAAGTTGGTTTCTGAGCACATCACTAAGCTTGAGTAACACTTTGGAAGCCAACTTTGGATTCTCATCAATCAGAAAATTGATATTATTGAGCGTATTAAATAAAAAATGAGGATTAATCTGACTTTTAAGCTGCTCCAACTGAATCGTCAATGTATTGTTCTCAAACTCCTTGAATCGAATTAAGTTGACAATCCACACCTTAAACAGCTTCAAGCTACTGACCGCAGCGATAAAAACCGTCAATAAAATAACAATGATCAAATAATCTTCCCAGTCCAGATAAGACCGGTCCGGCTTTTGGATAAACCGCAGTTCCTGTCGCTCCAAATACATCAACGCTAAAAAAATAAATGTATAAGCGACCAGAAGGCTTCCAGCATAAGCCAAAAAACGACTTCTTAGCACAAAGACAGGGATTAGAATATAATGATTAATGTAAAAAAGACTCAGCAAAATCGTAATGGAAAGCAAAGTTTCGAAAAGACGCCAAAGGCTGCTTGTGGGATCTGCTTCTTCTTTTTTACTCGGCAAGAAATGAATGCCCACAATTGCCAGGATCAATAAACAATGTCGAATCCAACGATATTTTTTATCGACAACAAAATCTATAAAAAGACTGTTTTCGTAACCGATGATTACCTGTGAATTTTTCATGTCAACGATCCATCAAAAGATATTTATTCCATGCAATCCGTCGTCCACCTAAACGAATATCACCTCCCATATGCTTTTTTCTATTTTATCCTATTTTCTTTTAGCCAAAGCAACATAAAATCTTTACATCAAAACAAAGATAAAAAACTGTAAATCTATCTATTACAACGCAAAAAAACTTCACAACACACAAAAAGGAGCAACTGATATGACAAGGCTACAACTGCATGCAAGTTTTAAAAATAGCCATAACTCCCAACATTTCAAAATGCGTTTTTCTATGATACCTGACTTAGGTCTCGCCTCCTACACTATTCCATACCTGGGCTGCACTGATAAAAATTTTCTCTTCAGGGCTGTCGTGCAGCAGTACAGCATTTATTTTGTTAACTTTAGCCATTATGGTTGGAAATCAACCAGTCAACACAGACGACATTCAGAGAAATTAAGATGGAAAAGCTGCTATCCGAAATGAACAGATACTTCCCGCTCAGCGAGCAGACGATGGCGGCATTGAGAAAGATCTGTCAGCCTAAAAGCTTTAAGAAAAATGAGCTGATCTTACGCGCTGGCGATTATGCAAAATATTATTACTTCGTAAACACAGGGTTATTAGGCTATTATAAATTAGACACAGCAGGTAATATTATTTACAAATTATTTTTTGAAGAAAACAGCTTTTGTGCATCTACAGCAGCTATCATTGAAGAAAAACCAAGTAATTTCAATATTGTTGCCCTTGAAGATGTGCTGTTGATGCAATATTCAGCAAGAATTTTCCGTGAACTGGTGGTACAACACCATGATTTAGCACTCTTCCAAATCGCCTATCTGGAAAAAAACTGGGTAGTAAAAAAAGAGCCACTTGAAATCACTCTGAAATGGGAATCTGCTAAAGAACGTTACCTTGAGCTCTACAACAATCAATCTCTCTTTAAACGCCTCAAACAACACCATATCGCTTCATACCTTGGTGTGACCCCTACCCAGCTAAGTCGTATTCGTAAAGAATTAAAACAATAATTCCATCAACATTTGTACATGTTTTTAAACAATATCCTTGAGAATTTTGCAGTATAAATAAATTCTTAAGCAATGAAAATAGGAATCACCTTTCTCTTGTTGGCACTCTACTGCTCCGTTAGTGCCCAACACAACATCCATCGGAAAGTCTACAGTACCAAAATGCATAAAAATGTAGATGTGATCATCGTAACGCCTGATATCCAAAAAGATGTACGTTATAAAACCGTGTATATCTTACATGGTTACAGTGGCAATCCCATGAGAACAATTGAACAGGATATTCCTGATTTATCTCAAAAAGCAATTGAATTCCAAACGATTTATATTATCCCGGATGGAAATTATAACTCATGGTATGTAGATAGTCCCTTGAATGCACAGCTGCAATACAGTACCTTTATCGGAGATGAGCTAATCCGTTATATCGATCTGCACTTTCCCACACAGGAAAATAGAAATGCAAGAGGCTTACTCGGTTGGAGCATGGGGGGATTTGGTGCTTTACATATCGGTGTTGCTTATCCCAAAGTCTTTTCCATCATCGGTAGCTCCTGTGGCGCCATTGATTTTAACCACTTTGGCAAAGGATATCAAGATTACCAAGTTGACAAGGTACTCGGCGAGTTAGAAGAGCTATCCCCAAGTTTCCGAATCTATAACAATGTGGATAAAATGATCCATAATGAGCAGCGATATATACTGGATTGCGGCACTGAAGATATCCAAATGCTGGAAATGAACCGATCCTTGCACCAACAGCTAACAGACAAAAATATAGAGCATCTGTACATAGAGTCTCCCGGGGCACACGATTCCGCTTATTGGCACAAATCGCTAGTCAATCAATTGGTCCTGTTTCAAAATTATTTTGGCCATGAAGGATTATAAATCTATTCTTTACGTCGCCGCGGGGGCCTGCAGCTACGGTTTGCTCGCTACACTCGTCAAATATGCCAATAAGCTAGGGATTCATACTAGCGTATTGACTTTTTTGCAATTCTTGATAGGATTCCTGTTTTTGCTGGGATTCAATTATTTTTCAAAATCAAAAATACAGGAACAGGCAAACCTGACCGTAAAATTAAAACTAACTGCCTGGGGAATGTCTCTCGGATTGACATCAACACTGTATTACCTTGCCATACAATATATACCTGTATCTGTGGGAATTATCCTACTCATGCAATCCATTTGGATAAGCTTAATAGTTGAAGCGCTAATCAGAAAAAAAATGCCTTCAAAAGCAAAAATAATAGGTGTTATCACCGTCTTATTGGGAACCGCTCTTTCAACCGATATCTTATCAGAAACAAAGGCCTTGGACACAAGAGGCCTCTTACTCGGCTTTGGGGCCGGCATCAGTTATGCCGTTGCCATTTTTTCATCCAGCAATATCGCCAATCAGCTATCAAGTCCTGTCCGAAGCCTGTTTTTGGTACTCGGTGGGCTCCTCCTGATCATTATTTTCTGGAATATACAAATTGTTCAGCAGATGACGCTGAAAGCCTTACCTTGGGGACTGATCATCGCCTTGTTTGGTACAGTTCTTCCCCCCCTATTCTTTACGCGGGGTATTCCCAGGACCGGTATCGCTTTGGGAAATATCATTTCCAGCCTGGAGATTCCCATATCTACCATCTCCGCGGTCTTATTACTGCACGAAACCGTCTCAGGGATTCAGTGGGTCGGCATAGTGCTTATCCTACTTGCTGTCACTGTTATCAATCTCCGAAAATAATGGCAAAGGATGCTCCATGTTGTTTTTCAAGATAAGCACATCGAGGATCTTTTTCAGTGCTGAAGCACGTTTTATTCGCGCCTGTCAGTACTTCTACCTATCACAGTACTGCGGGGACGTCCCTCTGGTGATCAAAACATTGACACCTGACGAAGCCGATCTTGTCTCAAAAAATAAAAAACAGGATTTGGTCGAATGTGAACTGCAAGATACTGTAAATGATTTCTTAAATGGTGATTTCTACGGCTCACCATATCCTGTGGCCAAAAATATCCGCGTAAAGTCCGGCGGAATCAGAGACAGCTTTAGCCGCAGGTATGTAACAAGAAAATCCTTTAGAGCCGGTCAGGACAGCCATTGGCCGATTCCGCAAAATGAAATTGATATCAATCCAAATTTAAAATAGTATATTGGGATCTGTCGTTTTAATGATGGATTCTTATCAACGTATTTGTACAATATGAAAAAGACCTTATTTCTTACCATTCTTCTTTCCTCAAGTCTGGCGATAACCCTGCCCGCGACCTCACTGGCCCAAAAAATAAGTAAACCGAACGTCATCTATATTTACGCCGATGATCTTGGTTTCGGTGATTTGAGCAGCTATGGCGCCAAACAGATTGAAACACCTCACTTGGATAAATTGGCCCAAAACGGCACACGCTTTACCAATGCACATAGTACCTCTGCAACCTGTACTCCCTCCCGTTTTGCGTTGATGACAGGGACCTATCCCTGGCGCCAGGATGGAACCGGGATTCTGCCCGGTGACGCCAAACTGATTGTCCCGACAGACAAAATTACACTGCCCAAAGTCTTTAAAAATGCAGGTTATGCTACAGCAATTGTCGGTAAATGGCATATGGGACTTGGTAACGAAGTCAAAAAAGATTGGAATGCAGCCATCAAACCTGGCCCTAACGATGTCGGGTTTGATTATTCTTTTATCTTTCCCGCAACAGCAGATCGAGTTCCGACCGTATTCTTAGAAAATGATCAGGTTGTTGCGACCGAAGCAAACGACCCTATCCTGGTCGATTATGAGAGAAAAATAGGCAATGATCCAACGGGAAAAGAACATCCAGAATTACTCAAAATGCAATCTTCCCCCGGTCAAGGCCACAACCAGACAATTGTCAATGGCATCGGACGAATTGGTTACATGAGCGGCGGTACGCGTGCTCGCTGGGTAGACGAAGAAGTTTCCACAACCTTTCTACATAAAGCACAGGACTTTATTGCACAACATCAGAATAAACCTTTTTTTCTTTACTTCTGTTTGACAGAGCCCCATGTACCCCGTATGCCAGCCACACAGTTTAGAGGCAAAAGCAAGCTCGGTTACCGCGGTGATGCCATTCTCCAATTGGATTGGACGGTCGGACAGATCCACCAGCAATTACAGCTACTGGGAATGGACAAAAACACCATTATTATCTTCAGCAGCGACAATGGTCCTGTACTAGATGATGGCTATGTGGACGGTGCAGTGGCTCAACTCAATGGACATCAGCCCGCAGGACCGCTCAGAGGTGGTAAATATAGCATCTTTGAAGGCGGAACACGCGTACCGTTTATCGTCAGTGGGCAAGGGATTGCCAAAGGCAAAGTGTCCAATGCACTGATCAGTCAGATGGATCTGTTGGCAACAAGTGCACAACTTGTAGGCGTAAGATTAAAAGCCGACGAAGCAAAAGACAGCAAGGCTTTATTAAAAACCTTAACCGGTGAAAACCCCAAAGGGCGCAGCACCATGGTTCAGCATGCCCAAACCCTTGCCATTGTCAAGGACGACTGGAAATATATCGCGCCAAGTAAAGGTATCCCCTATATGAAATTGACGGATACCGAAACCGGAAATCTCCCCGAAGATCAATTGTATGACCTTAAAAATGATATTGGAGAGAAAAACAATGTTGCAGCTAAATATCCCGAAAAAGTGACCGAGTTAAAACAGTTATTGGAAGAAGAGCAAAAAAAATGAAAAGCAGATAGGTTTTGCTATTTTCCTATTACCCAAGAGCCACCTATGCTGGTATGATTACTTACTTGGATGATCAGGTAGGCCTGATCATGAAACGTATCCAATCGTTGGGTCTAGTTGATACCATTATCCTATTCTCCAGTGACAATGGCCCAGGTTTCAATGGCGGTAGCATTTTGGAAGGCCCGGAAACCGAAGAAATCTGCAAAGCACTGGATACTACGCCTTCAAAAATCTACTATGCCCGTTCTAAGGCACTACAGGCCTTATAAGAACGTTTCAAATCTAAGAATTTTGAATATCTGCTCCTGATTTCAATGTCTATTTTACATACCCTCAAAAACTAAGCAGATCGCTTATCTATTGAATCCACTACCATTAAGATAAAAATACACTAAAAGAAGACAAGCACTTGTAAAACAATGATTTACTTTAAAATAAAAAAGCTTAGCATCCGGTCGGGCGACCTGCTAAGCTTTTATAAATACCTCTTTGTAAGAGGCAATCAACCTAAACCTATCACAAAGATAGTGCTTCCAATGATATAAACAAAAATTTTGTAATATTTTTTTTCAACTCCCATAAATTTGTTTTGGCATAGCTATGACAAAAGGAATAGTAAGTGTACATTATACACACAATCTTTTTACTATTTCTAATAAGCCCTTATTTACCATACCCTATTAATGCCGTTTCTATTACAGTATTTATCTTGGTCATGAATTATGTTTACAATAGATTATTCTGTCATTCATGCGTCTATTTTGTTCACAAAAACAATGTTTCCTTTGATTATTTAGTAACTTTGATTCAATCAAAATTTTATTACATGTTTACCGGAATCATAGAAACCTTAGGAAAAATCGAACATATTGAACATGAAAAAAGCAACATCCACTTTTATGTCAGCTCCTCGATCTCCAATGAACTTAAAATTGATCAGAGTGTAAGCCATAACGGTGTATGTCTAACGGTTGTCGGATTGGATGATCAGGTACACAAGGTAACAGCGATAGATGAAACCTTGCAAAAAACCAATCTGGCACAGTTGAAAATCGGAGATCTGGTTAACATTGAACGATGTACTTTAGCTGGCGGAAGATTTGACGGACATATCGTCCAGGGGCACGTCGATCAGACCGCCACCTGTATCAAGAAGACAGATGAAAACGGTAGTTTTATTTTTACTTTTCAATACGATCCCAACAAGCTGAATATCACGGTAGAGAAAGGATCCATCACCGTTAATGGTATCAGTTTGACTGTGGTCGATTCCCATGATGACCGATTTTCCGTGGCGATCATTCCGTACACCCTCGAACACACCAATCTTCAACGAGTCGAAGTAGGCTCGACAGTCAATATCGAATTTGATATTATTGGAAAATACGTCACAAAAATTATGGCGATGCGCGGCTAATTCAGCCCGAGCAATACTTACATGGATTAATATCAAATAATGCATATGTCCATGTAAGTGTCTGATAAGTGTCAAGATAATTGAGAAGAACAGTAAAAAATTTGCTAGCGCCCTTATTTATGAGCAGTCCAAATAGGGTTTTACTCCAGATAATGTCCCTGACGGATAAGAAGTGCACGATATTTATTAAAGACGCTGGATTTGGATACAAAGCCCATATATTTGTTTTCATCCCCAAGCACAGGTAATATCCATGTGTCGTCCTTGTTCATCTTAGCCATGACTATTTCCATATTCTCATTGATCCCAACGGTATCATTTGGCTTCTGTGCCAATTTTTCAAATGGGGTATCCCCCCCTTCTACCTCTCCTAGCAGAACCGAAAAAAGAAACTCACTATAGAGAAGCCCAATAAATTTACCTTCATGGCTCACCACGGGGAAAATATTGCGTTTGCTATGGATGATATCTGTCTGTCGGCTTTTGGGTGTTTCATCGGGTCGCAAAATGACAAAATTAGTTTCCAGAACATATTTAATCCGCATCATACTCAGTACAGAGCGGTCCTTGTCTTCGTACGAAATTAAGTCACCCGACTCAGCCAATACTTTCGTATAGATCGAATGTTTCAATACAGCGCGGTTAATCAGATAGGAAATTGAACAGACCAGCATCAAGGGTACCATCAGCGTATAGCCGCCGGTCACTTCTGCGATCAGGAAGATACCCGTTAACGGTGCATGCATAATACCGCTCAGCGCACCCGCCATACCAGCAACCACAAAATTCGGCACATTTAATTCCGCTATTCCGGTCAAATTTATACCGTAGGAAAAGGCAAACCCCAATAGCCCGCCCATCACCAGACTCGGTCCGAACACTCCCCCGTTCCCACCTCCATTCAACGTAAACAATGCAGCAAAAGATTTTCCAAATAAAGTCAGAACTGTATAGCCCAGCACCACCATGCCCATGTCTTTATAATCAGAAAACAAACTGTTTTTTACAATCGAGTTAAATTGTCCATTGAGAATCTGCTGGATCGTAATATAGCCTTCACCATAAAGAGCCGGAAAGACAAAAATCATAAGTCCCAGGGATATACCGCTTACCCAAACTTTGTTGTATGGGTTTTTTATTCTTGAAAACCATTTTCCTACCGTACTGGAGACACGGGCAAAATAGATTGTATACAAGCCAATCAATACCGCCAATAACAAATAAAATAGCAACGCTGAGATCTGCCAGTCCGAATTGAATGTACTGAATAAAGGTTCACTGTACAGAAGCCGCGATACGACCGAAGCAAGCGCCGAAGAAATCAAAAGTGGAATAAAAACTGGAATGGAGAATTCGGGAAGCAATATTTCTATCGCAAAGATCATTCCCGCCAAGGGACTGTTAAATGCGCCCGAAATTCCCGCCGCCGCCCCACAGGCCAAAAGCATGGTAACCTCCTTGTATTGCAGGCCAAAAAAGCGGGCAATATTGGAACCAATTGACGAACCGCCTAAAGCAACCGGAGCTTCCAATCCACAAGATCCTCCAAAACCTACCGTAATTGCTGAAGTGACAACCTGTGAATAGATATTGCTTGGATCCAATCGGCTACCCTTGCGGCTGATGGCATAGATAATGGGTGTAATTCCATGTTCCATCTTCTTACCCTTCAAAAATTTCCGGACAAAAAACACGCTCAATAATATCCCAATTAATGGGAAAATCAAATAAACGGAATACTTAACCTTCCAGTCAATATCATCCTGAATTGTCGCCGCAATAAAATGCGTTAGTCTTTTTAAAACAGACGCCATCAGCCCACCAACAATACCAACTAAAAAGGCTAAGAGAATAATAAAGTTTCTGTTCGAAACTTTTCTCATCCGCCATTGATTGATCTGATCTATCTTCTTAAAAAAACGTACACTGAGATTTGCCATGTCTTCTTATTGAAAGCTCAACACTTCCTTTTTCTTTTTTGTTTTGAATTTATCGGGTACCACTGCTAATATTTCTTTTTCCAATGCCTGGATTGCATGTCGTTTAACATAATTCTGAGTCGTAACCAAAGATATTTCCCGCACAGGCTCCGGTGATTTGAAATACCGGATCTTATCCAGCTGCTCGTCCACGTAATCCGAGATTGATAGCTCAGGCAATATTGTTATACCATCATTGATATCCACCATTCTTTTGAGGGTTTCAACGCTGCCGGTATTATATTCAAAACGTCCGGAGAGATCCTGATTATGTTTATGATGACAGATATTGAGCACCTGCCCACGCATACAATGTCCTTCATTGAGCAACCAGAGCTTGTCATCAGCAATATCATCACCACTTAACACTTTTTTTGAAAACAAGGGACTATTTTCAGAGATATAAGCGACAAAATTTTCATAAAATAAAGGTGATTCCAGTATGCCCGGATCATTTAACGGTGTCGAAAGTACACCACAATCCAAAAGACCAACTTTCAGTTCATGAACTATACGTTCGGTCGTATATTCCCAGATCTGCAATTGTAGCTTAGGATACTTTTCCATAAAAGTTGTCAGTACTTTGGGCAGCAAATATGGCGCAATTGTCGGAATAACCCCAACTTTTAACGTTCCCTCGATCTCGCCCTTTTTATCTTGTACAATCTCATTGATCTTCCGGCTCTCGGTCAAGACCAATCTAGCCTGGAGAATGATTTTCTCTCCAATTTCAGTAGGCACGACAGGCTGGCGGCTCCGGTCAAAGATTTTGGCTCCCAACGATTCCTCCAGTTTCTGGATCTGCATACTTAATGTCGGTTGTGTCACAAAACACTTTTCAGCTGCAGCGACAAAACTACGATAAGTATCAACAGCAATGATATATTCCAATTGGATTAAGGTCATGTTAAAATCTTTAAAGCGCAAAATTACGAATACTCCTGTAAAACGATGGCAAATACACAATATTTAAGGCTTGACCATTGCCCGCGCTATCATATAATACAATAAATACCTTGCCAAAAAGCTGTAATTGTTCTGCAATTATGACAATAGTTGACAGAAAAGTCGAATCATCAAAAAGCTTTTCTTAATTTTGGAGATTTACAACAGTTGACATTTAAGAATCCTATGAAGTTTAAACATCATACTACAATTGCATTGGCACTATTGTTATCCGCTACAAATGTCCCACTTGGTAAAGCAAATCCAGACGAAGGGATGTATCCGTTGAGTGACCTGAATAGAGCCGGATTAAAAAAAGCCGGACTAAAGATCAATGAAAAGGACATTTACAATCCCGGTCAAGTTGGACTGGTGGACGCTTTGGTTCAGGTCAGCGGATGTACTGGATCTTTCGTTTCCAATCGCGGCTTGATCATTACCAATCATCACTGTGCGTTTTCAGCCGTTCAATTGGCCAGTACTGCCATCAACAATTATCTTAAAAATGGTTTTGTGGCACAAAATCAGGAACAGGAGATTGAAGCAAAAGGATTAAAAATAAGAATTACAGATTCGTACGAAGATGTATCGGCTAAAATATTAAATGCTGTAGCTAATATCAGTGATCCGGTCGAACGCATTAATACGATCAAAAGAAAACAAGAAGAACTTGTTAGACAGGCCGAAAAAGAAGATCCAACGATCAAAGCCGAAGTCTCCGAAATGTTCATCGGCAAGAGTTACGTACTGTTTCGCTACAAAACGATCGAAGATGTTCGTTTGGTGTATATTCCACGTCAAAATATTGGTGAGTTTGGAGGTGAAACCGACAATTGGGTATGGCCACGCCATACAGGCGACTATTCATTCCTTCGAGCCTACGTTGGTAAAGATGGAAAATCGGCGTCCTTTTCGAAAGATAATGTGCCTTACCAGCCAAAAAAACACCTGAAAGTCAATCCAAATGGCGTGAATGAAAATGATTTCACCTTTATCTTGGGTTATCCGGGGAAAACATTCCGACACCGTCCCGCACAGTATATCAAATACCAACAAGATTATTTATTACCCTATGTTTCTAACCTGTACGATTTCCAGAATAGGCAAATGGAAGAAGCAGGCAAAGACAATACGGATATCGCACTCTCTCTCGCAACACGGATCAAACGTAACGCCAATGTACTCAAGAATTACCGCGGTAAGCTAAAAGGACTGCGTGGTATAGACCTTCTCTCAACCAAAAAGCAAGAAGATGAGGCCCTGGCAGCATTTATTTTAAGCAAACCCGAACTTAAAGATAAGTATGGCAATCTGTTAAACGATATCGCTGCCTACTACAGGCTCAGTGATCAAGATGCGCTGAAAGAGCTCTGGATTAACAATATTTATAACAGCACCAGTTTACTGAAAGTTGCCCGGGACCTGAATACCTTAAAAGTTGCAATGATTAAAGAGCGATCTTCACAAACAGCCAAGCAGTTGTTTGATTACAATGTTGAACAGCTTAAAAAGAGCATTCAGGAGACTTATGAAAGCTACAACAAACAAGCCGACGAACGTATTTTTGGGAAAATGCTCGCCGACGCTGCTGCTTTCCGGGATAAAAATCAGATTATGGCAGTTCAAAAGCTTCAATTGGACACCGAATCGGCCAATAACTATGCGACGCAAATCATCAATGGTAGTAAATTAACTGATCAAAACTATATTTTAAATACAGTTTTGGCCAATGCAAGCGCCTTACAACAATTTGATGACAAGCTATTGAATTTTCAAAACGAACTGGACAATGATATTGTCATCTTCGCTGCCGAACAGAAAAGACGTGAAGGGGTTTTGAATAAACTGATGGGTGACTATGTCGCTGTAAAGGAAATCTTTCAGGCCAAAAACTTCGTTCCGGATGCCAATTCCACCCTGCGTTTGACCTATGGGCACATCAAGGGATATGCTCCTGCAGATGCCACCTATATGAAGCCTTTCACGACCATTGAAGGAATTATTCAAAAAGGAAACCTCGGTCTGCCCGAATTTGACTATCCACAGGAAATCAAGACTGCTTATCTCAATAAAAACTTCGGTCCATACCTCAAGAAAGACTTGGGATCGGTTCCTGTCAATATACTGTATGATATGGATACAACGGGCGGTAACTCCGGCTCCCCCATCATGAACGCAAATGGTGAGTTGATAGGTGTAAACTTTGACCGTGCTTACGATGCCACAATAAACGATTTTGCTTGGAATGAACGCTATAGCCGATCTATTGGTGTGGATATCCGTTATGTGCTCTGGGTCGCTGACAAAATTGATAATGCAAATTTTATCTTAAAGGAAATGGGTATATAACCATAACCACACACTGCGAAGGCCCCCCTGCAATAAAAAAGCATCTGAATCAAATTGTTCAGGTGCTTTTTTACAATCAGGATATACCAAATTAAGTTCAATGGCACGTTATTCTCCTGCCAGATTCAGCAGTACCCGTTTCAATCTGTTTAATCCTTCCAGTAAAATGGGTCTGGCACAGGCAATATTCAGACGGATAAAAAAATCACTGCCTTTACCGTACATGGCACCAACATTTACCTGTAAGTGAGCATCCTCCAGTAACATCTGTCCCAGCTTTCGGCTAGGGATTTTCAAAGCCGAACAGTCTATCCAGACCAAATATGTACCCTCCAACGGAACAACTTTCAACGCCGGCAGATGCTCAGCCACAAAATTTTTCAAATAACGATAGTTATGATGGATATAGACCAGCGCTTGCTGCAACCAGTCCTCACCATGTTGATAAGCAGCAATTAGCCCCGTGATCGCGAACGGACTTATGCTCGCAATCTCATTGACCAGAAAGGCATGCTGCACCTTCTTGTTCAGCAGCGGATCTGCTACAATGACAGTGGCAACTTGTAACCCTGCCAGATTAAAGGTTTTACTTGGCGCAATGCAGGTTATTGTATTCGCAAGAAAGTCCGAATTGATCGTTCCGAAAGGAATATGCTGATTTCCTTCAAAAACCAGGTCGCAATGGATTTCATCCGAGACAACAAGAACATCATGCTTTAGGCAGATTTCACCAAGGCGTTCAAGCTCCCCCTTGGTCCACACCCTACCCGCCGGATTGTGTGGACTGCAGAGGATAAAAAGTTTTACCTTTGGATCGCTCGCTTTAACTTCGAAGTCTTCGAAGTCTATCGTATATTGTCCATCTAGGTACCGGAGGTCATTAGAAACTACCTCACAGCCATTGCGTTCGATGGATGAAAAAAAACAGTGATACACGGGTTCCTGGATGAGCACTTTGTCTCCAGTTTCGGTCAATGCGGCAACAATTGCCGACAGGGCTGGCACAACACCCAAAACCGGAAGTATCCATTCGCGCTGCAATGGAAAACCATGTTTACGTTTAGACCAGTCTGATACCGCTTCATAAAAAGCATCCGGAACTTTCGCATAGCCATAAACGCCATGTTGGACACGTTCCGTCAGCGCCTCTATAACCTGCCTTGAAACAGAAAAATCCATATCAGCAACCCAAAGCGGGATTAAATCAACATAGTCCAGCTGGTTCCATTTTACGGAATCGGTGCCCCTACGGTCGATTATTTCATCAAAATTGTAGATCATAAGGCAATTTACTCAAAAATAAAACGTATTGCCAATAAAATCATTGGGAAAAATTGCTTACCAAAATGATTCAAATCCAGCTCAAAACACAATGGATATCCCTCGGCAAAACAATTACAGATCGGTAAAGTGAGCTATTAGCAAAAGTTACGCAAATTAGACCAACTTCAGCAGCAAATATAAATTAAGACAGTGCAAAACAAAGGGAAAGATTATATTTACATAAAATTTAAGAACGATATGGCCAGGGGCAATTTTTCATGGAAAGATAGAATCCGAAGTTTTAGTCACGCCCTCAACGGATTAAAAATTGTTGGGCAAGAAGAACATAATTTCAGGATACACCTCGTTGTAGCAATTTTAGTAATTATACTTTCCTGTCTGCTCCGAATCAGCCGTTATGAATGGCTGGCCATTATTCTTTCCATCGGTTTTGTTCTCGTTTGTGAATTGCTTAATACCACCATCGAACACCTCGCTGATTTTATCTGCCGGGAAAAAAATCCCAGCATCAAAAAAATCAAGGACATTGCCGCGGCAGCAGTTCTGCTAAGCAGTCTAATGGCCTTGCTGATCGGACTGATCATATTCACCCCAAAGCTCCTGTCAATGAACTCATTGCCCCAGCTTTTCTAAAACAAATTTCTGATCATATACCAATTTGTCCGGAGCAACAAATGACATCTTACCGCCTTTATCTTCCATTGCACCATATCCTTCAACGACGCGGTTTTTACCAAATTTGAAAGCTACCTGACGGATGGATTGCTGTCCCTCGGAGGAAAAGGTATAGTCCGCCAATAAAATGCTGTCTTTAAGAACACCATCTATATGCCCTATATTTCGATCTTTCTCTTTCCAGATATAATTGAGATCGCCATGTACCTTATCGCCATCAATAGCGATTGTTAACGAAATTGTATCTCCGTTTTTGAGGTATTGATAAGTCCCATTTTCAGCAACTACTGCTGTAGCACTTGTGATATCTGACCCCATTTGTACAGGGTCACTTTGCTTTTTTCCGGTTTGCTGACAGGCAGCGGCAAAAACCAGTAATGACAATCCAAAATTGATTATTTTCATGTGAATAATTTCTTTTAAAATATGCAGCTAAAGCTGATCAATACGCGTTGGGGAAAGTCTGTTCACACCGTGATCGATACTGCCGAACAGCTTATATCCTCCACCTTCCTTTATTGATATAAATAGCAATCAAAACAGTATATTGTTTTAAATAACTAACATTTAATATTTTGGAATTAAGAAAACAAAAATCACACCAATATTGTTTATAAGTTATAATGCGATAAAAGATTAAAAATAAACAATTTAGTAACAATAAAATTATCCCTAGCATATTGTAAAGCTAATTTTTATTAGTAAATTGTACACTATAAAATTCAGGAATTCTTAACCAATATTAGTATGAAAGATGTAAGCTTTAAGAAATTTGATAGTGGGTGTACATCCCTCGCTAAATTATCCATTGAAACAGATTTGGCTATTATTGTTAAAGAGAACGTTTCTATTTCTTCGGAATCGAAAATAGAAAAGCTTCGACGCTGTAAAGAAGAGTTATTGAAAAGCCTTTGGTTCGTTCAGCGCCAGTGTTGATATTTAATTCATTAAATTAATAGTCCGAACATTTTTTCTTGAAAAAGAAAGCCTCCCCAACTATATTTTATATTGGAGAGGCTTTTTTATGATGGATTAAGCGTGTTGTTCAGCATTATCAGAGCGATTTCAAGTGCTTATAGTTTGATTTGATGGTATCCCAGACTTCTTCAAAGTTGCCTGACAGCATCAATTTCGCCATACTTTCGGTCATTCCCTTCATTTGGCTAAAGGAAATTTTAGGAGGCATGGCCAAGGCATTTGGACTGGTATAAATATCAATAAGCACAGGTTCATCCATTATGCGAAACGCTTCACTGAGTACACCATCGACCGCTTCTGGTTGAGTCACGGTAAATGCGCGGATTCCCATCGCCTGTGCGACCATGGCGAAATCCGGATTGACCATATTCGTTTCCTGATCCTTCAAACCGGCCACCTGCATCTCTAGCTTGACCATCCCAAGCGAACGGTTATTAAATACGATCAGTTTTATTGGCAGATTATACTGTTTTATTGTAGCCAAGTCCCCGAGCAGCATCGAAAGACCTCCATCACCGCAGAAAGCTATAATCTGTCTTTCAGGATGTGTCAATGCTGCACCAATTGCCATCGGCATGGCATTCGCCATGGATCCGTGATTAAATGATCCAAGCATCTTACGATCCCGCCGCTGATTGATATAGCGTGCTCCCCATACACAGGACATGCCTGTATCCACCAAAAAAATAGCGTCGTCGCTCGCCTTTTGGTCAATCGTATGGGCCACAAACTCCGGTTGAATAGCACATTCACTACCCGAATCATCCACATAGATCATTAAATCCTCTTTTACTTTCTCGTAAGCTGCCAATTGTTTTTCAAGAAAACCTGAATCGCTTCTTGCCTCCACAAATGGTAAGACAGCTTTCAGCGTATGCTCAATATCGCCGACCAGGCCATAATCCACGATCGACCGTCGGCCGAGTTTCTCCCCTTCGATATCTATCTGAACAATCGTTTTATTGGTAGGTATAAAATCCTTATAGGGAAAATCTGTTCCCAATAACAGGATTAGATCGGAATGGTGCATACTCTGAAAGGCCGAGGCAGTTCCCAAAAGTCCTGTCATACCGATTTCATTGGGATTGTCCCGTTGAATATCCAATTTAGCCTTAAACGAATAGCCTACCGGTGCATGAATTTTCTGGGAGAGCTGAACAATCTGTTGCCGCGCATTCTTAGCACCAACACCACAGAATAAGGTCACTTTTTCTGCCTGATTGATATATTGTGCCAAACGACCAATTTCCAGATCAGAGGGTCTCACCTGTGGCTGTGTAAAAAACACTTTTGAAGAAGTATTCATATGAACGGCTTCCATTTCAGAAACATCCCCCGGTAAGCCGATGACAGCAACATCGCGTTTGGAAATCGCTTGCTGTAATGCGTTTTGAACCATACGCTGTACCTGTTCCGGACGGGTAATCATCTGATTATAACAAGAACAGTCGTCAAACAATTTAATCGGATTGGTTTCTTGGAAATAGTCTGTACCAAACTCATAGGTGGCACAGGTCGAAGCAATTACCAACATCGGAACACGTGTCTTATGCGCCTCGTAAACACCATTGATCAGGTGAACATGGCCTGGCCCACTACTTCCAGCACAGCAGGCAATCCCGTGCAGATCCGCTTCGGCGGTCGCGGCAAATGCACCGACCTCCTCATGCCTAACATGTATCCATTGCATGGTTCCATCCTCATGAACAGCCTCATTAAAAAAATTCAAACTATCTCCCGTCACGGCATAAATACGTTTGATTCCCGCATCTTTTAAAATACCAACGATCTGGTGTGCTACATTTTTCATACCCATATGATGATTTAAGATTTTGATATCACGACGATGTGTTGATTACGCTATCGCTTCTTTATAACAACAATATTGCGAAACAATGGTTTTGGGTATTCTATTATTGAAGAAAGTACATACCGATCGATCCGTAGTTTTCAGAACAGAGATGACGATTGCAGGCCACGTTTTGCAAGAAAGACGCTGCCTAAAAAAAACAGGCTGCTCCCATCGTATCGAGGAGCAGCCTGTTTATTCAACGCTATGAAAGTTTGATTACTTGATCTTATTGGATAATTCGGTTACAAATGCTTTAGCATCATTGAGGTCATCATTCCAGGCAGCATAACGTCTAGATTTTTTTAGTTTGGCAATTTTTGCATTCAGTTTTGCCAAATTCGTTTGATCGTTAGATTTTTCCAACTTTTCTTTCAGTATATTCACTTTGGTAAAATCCTGAATACCTTCCAACATACGCTCATAACGAATCGAGCTACGACCTTGCGGATAAACAATATAAGTATCCCCCGCCGGCCATGTACGGAATCGTGAATCCTGCAGCGGATTGGCTACCCAGGAATTAAAGGCCCAACGTAACGCGCCATCAAATCCCGCAGCGAGTGCGTACCACCCCATATAGGTCGATTCTGCCGGATCAGAAAATGTAAATTGATTTGGAAACTCATCTGAACAGCAAACATAGAATGTAGTGATATACCCTTTTTTACGTCTTTCAATTAAATCATTTTGATCGAAAGGATCGCCTACAGCAACACTGATATCGGTACTTTTTTGATAACGCTTATAACTTTTATGGTTGTCTGCAAAAGCAATTCCAAATTCAGGTACAACACGTTCCAAAAGTTCTACTGCTGGATCCATCTGCTCCTGTGCCCGCTCATCCATCGCGATATTGGTAATTTTCAACCAACCTTTGGCGCTGACATGTTTACTAAAATCCTTTAAGAAAGGTGTCCATAGCTCCTCAAATACTGGCGTTCCGGGTTTTGCGACAACATTGACTAGTTCATTTTTTGCTTCATCAAAATAATGTACTTCATTATTCCATGGCAATAATGAATAGCAATTGATCTGTTTGTTAATTCCCAGGTTCATCATAAATTGCACCCACCTGTCAAATACCGCATAGTTATAACTCCAGGATCCGTCTTTTGCTTTCTTCCAGGTGATCATATCCGCATAGGGATCATAAGTCTGTACATTCCAGGCATCCTTATTTAACGTCGCCGTAATGACCTTCTGCCCTGCAGCAGCCAGCTGCTTCATTGTTGGCTTTAAGGCTTCAAAATGCTCATCACTCCACATCTTAACATTGTTGACACGTGCTACGGATGATGGATGTTGCCACTGATCCAAATGGAATGACCATTGTGAAGCTGGTGGTAATACCTGATCTTGAACATTAACAGTCAGATCCAAATTTTGTATCACCTTACCTTTTTGTTTAACAGCAATGACTGTCTTATATTGACCTGCCGCTGCTTCAGCAGGTACTTTTACAGTAATCCATACCGGACGGACGCGCTTTGCTTCGAGATTATAGCTTTTGAGATCATCCAACATATCTGCAGAAAGTGCGGCCTTAAAGTCCTCAGGTTTACGATAACCACATCCCTCCGCAAATTCATCTGTCATCACATAGCGAACAAATCGTGCTTGTATGGCTTCAGCCGAAATAGATTTGCCAGTAGTTGATTTTAAATCACCTGTCGAAACAACAACATCAGAGGCTGCTGAACTAGTCCACAGGAGTATCTGCGCAGATACCTGCTCCCCTTTCCAGGCATCCACCCTGTTATTGGGCTGGATAGCGATGTTGGGATTTAAAGATTTTGGAAAACGTTTATCGATCGACACAAACGATGCGTGCACACCAGGTTTAACATTTGACCAATCAGAAAGCGTATCCCTTGACGGGTCCGCCATTTCAGTAAAGGTCGTCCCCACAGCATAACGCCCCTGAGAAAAACCTTGATTATTGCCGCAAAATAATAGACATGCGAATGCAATAGTAGAATAAATAGTAGTTTTAGGCATAACAGTTGTAATTAACAAAAAAAGCAAACATTTTCTGTTTGCTTTAAAAATACTAAAATTTTATTTATCTCCACTTAACTTTGCTCAAAAATTCTAGAAAGTGCAGTATAGAGTTCTGGATGGTTTTTTTGAAATTTCGTTGGATTTTCAAAAAAGTATTCGGATGCGACAGCAAAAAACTCTCCGGGATTAGTCATGCCGTAAGTGTCAATATCGGATGTATGTTCTTTGATCTTGTTAATTTCTTCCCGTATTAAATTCATAAAAGGAATTATGGCAGCCTTATCCAATAAATAAGTCGGAACGCCGTCTACTGTACCATCTGTTTTGTCAATGAGATGCACAAATTCGTGGATCGCGGTATTCTGTCCGTCATTTGGATTTTCAAAACCATATTCCAATGCCGATTTGGATAAAATCATCTGTCCATTCATAGCGCCCTCACCTACCATTCCCATAATATTCCGGTTTGCATGTCCTTCGAATTGGTAATCTGCATTAAAGTGTGATGGGTAAACCATAATATTGGTCAGGTTTGGATAAGTCCATTTCTTAAAGGCAAATATCGGAATAACGGCGCTCGCAGCAATGAGCATATAATCTTTCAGTTCCAGGGTTACTCCCACACCTTCAATCTTGACCGTATCCAAAAATGCCAGACAGCGCGTTTCAAACTCCTGTTTATCGCCAACTGAAAGATGACGATAGTAGGCAACCTCCTGTTCTAGTATATTTTTCCCCTCATCACTCAAAACACGTTTAATTGCCTTATTATTTTTAGAAGTACGGTTCAACAGGTAATAGACAACATAAATCACTACTGGTATGAGCAGTATAATAAAAATCTTTTCCAACATATTATTTTATCTTTATCCAACGTGGGTCTCTGGCTTGCAAATTACGCAAAAAGCCTTTAAAATGAGATGTTCCAAATAAGATTAAAATTTTCTGCTGAGGGGCATCAGCCACCAGGGAGGCCAGATTTTCTTCTCTTTGCTGCATAACAAATTCTTTGTCAAACTTATTTTTGAGCGCTGTTTTTATCGGTTTGCAGCTATAAGGTGCATTTAGTGGGGTATTGTAGTCGCAGGCATCCAGCTGTATGGTACCATAACGGTATTCAAAATCATCCAGTAATTTGTTTTTAGGAATGTCAGCATTGACAGCAGTTTCATAGTTGACCAGAAAAAAAGAATAATCCGGCTGGCTGATAATACGCTGTCCCAGTTTGCGGTACAATGGAGCTCTCAATACGCGGGAAGTATCTCCGGGAGTTTCAATACATTGCTGCAGTCCGAGGCGATTACCGGTCAATTTTCTAAACTTGCGGTCATAAAGGTCGCGTTGAGCTGCGCTATCCACCTGATAAGCGATACTTTCATAAAAAACGACATATCCTGATTTTTGAAGAGAATCTACAGCAGTCTGTATCTGATCATAATATACGCGAGTCCCTAAATGCCGCATCGGAATATAAATGATACGGCGATCGCCGTTATGGAGTTCAAATTTCCGCGATGCATCCCGCAAAACGCCTGTACTCTGCACCATTAGGGAAGTATCACAGGCGGCCAGTACGATCAACACAAAAAGAAGGGAGATAATCTGTTTTAACTGCATTTTTTTATTACAATAACACGCAATTATAACAATATATTATCTCCCTTGTTTAAATAAATTTATACTGTTGTCAGCCCGATAGTGGTACCACTCGGGATAACGGCATTTTTCTTGATGACCACGATGCCATCACAAACCGTGTAAGTCTGGTGGTTAGCATCCAATAAATGAGGACCGCCATTGATGCGAACATCATTTCCAATGCGACAGTTCTTATCCAGAATCGCATTTTCGATATAGCAACGTTCTCCTACTCCCACAATAGGCATATTTTTTCTTTTGGCTTCGTCCATATCTGAAAAGTCCTCGTAATAGTCTGATCCCATCATATAGGTCCCGCGTACCACCGAACCGATACCGATACGCGAACGCACACCGATCACAGAACGGTCGATCTTATCGGCATGAATAATACATCCATCGGAAATAACGGAGTTGATCAAGGTTGTCCCCGAAATCTTAGATGGTGGCAACATGCGTGGTCGCGTAAAAACCGTATTTTTATCAAACAGGTTAAAGGCCGGAATATTATCGGTCAGCCCGATATTGGCTTCATAAAATGAGCCGATCGTTCCGATATCTGTCCAATAGCCCTCATATTGATAACTGAGCACTTTTATATTTTCAATCGCATCCGGGATAATTTCTTTTCCAAAATCCATCCCACTGTTTTCTTCCAGCAGACGTTTTAGTACACCTTTACTAAACACATATATACCCATAGATGCGAGGTACTCCCTTCCCTCCGACTTCAGATGATCGCTCACTTCTGAACTCCAGTCCGCCAGCTGTTCCCGATTGGGTTTCTCTATAAACGAGGTAATGTGGTTGTGCTCATCCGATTTAAGAATTCCAAATCCTGTTGCGTCTTTGCCGTTGACAGGAATGGTCGCAATTGTCAAATCGCCTTCATTCTGTACGTGAAAATCCACAAGTGCATCAAAATCCATCTGATAAAGCTGATCCCCTGACAAAATTAAGACGTAATCGTAATCTATGCTTGCCAGCTTTTTGAAGGATCTGCGCACGGCATCTGCTGTACCTTCAAACCATTTGTCACCATCATTAGTTTGTTCAGCCGCTAAAATGTCGACAAAACCCTTACTAAAAATACTAAAGTTGTACGTATTCTTAATATGCGAATTCAATGAGGACGAATTGAATTGTGTCAACACAAAAATCTTATTGAATCCCGAATTGAGACAATTCGAGATGGGGATATCAACCAAGCGATATTTTCCTGCAATAGGAACAGCTGGTTTAGACCGTTGATCGGTCAAAGGATATAGACGCGAGCCCCTTCCCCCGCCCAGAACGATAGCTACTACATTGTGATGTGACATATCAAATTAAATTAATTGGTTATATAGACTTATGTATTTTGCTGCGGATTTATCCCAGGAAAAATCCAAACTCATTATTTTGTGCTGGTTGTCCTCAAATTCAATCCTATTTTCATAGTATTCGACCGCCCGGATAACCGCCTTTCTGATTTCAGCCACCTCAAGCGACTCAAAACCAACGCCGTACCCATTGTTTCCCAAATCAATGACCGTATCTTTCAGACCACCCACACGGTGTACAATCGGCAAAGTACCATACTTCATGGCATAAAGCTGATTGAGCCCACAGGGTTCAACCCGTGAAGGCATCAAAAGAAAGTCTGCGCTTGCATAAAGCCAGTGCGCAAGATTTTCATCATAACCAAAGAACACATCCAAATTTTCTATCTTTTCATCCACGAGCATTTTTACCCGTGACTGAATTGCCGGATCCCCGGCACCCAATATAAATATACTCAATCTGCCCGAAAAATTTTCCGTCAAATCCAAAATTATATCCGGCAACAGATCAGCGCCTTTTTCGGTCGCAAAACGCCCTATAAACACAAGCAAAGGGAGCTTAGGATCAATTTTATATTGTTGCGCAAGTGCCTGCTTATTTTTAAGTTTACCTGCAAAGGCTGAAGCAAGATCGTAATTTTCAATCAAGGTATAGTCTTTATCCGGACTCCAGATATCCCAATCAATTCCATTGACGATACCGACGGACTTGTGACGCTCGTCATAAAACAGATGCTGGAGACCATTTGCCTCCACGTAGAGTTCTTCAAGATACCCCTCCGAAACGGTCGTATAGGCGTCACAGCACTTAATCAATGCGGCAAGTGGATTGATCAGACCATCCCAATCCAAAAGCCCCCATTTCCAGCTGTCGAATCCGGGTAATAGAATTGCCTTGCTCCAATGTGTCCAGCCCTGGTATTGACCGTTGTGTACTGTCGCAACAGTCATCACTCCGGAAAGGAAATTATATTCATTGCTATACTTCATCAGAAAAGGCATCAAGCCAACATGATGATCATGGCAATGCACAATATCCGGTATTATTGCCTTCGCTTTAAACCAGTTTAATACCGCATGCTGAAAAGCTATAAACTGCTCTCCTTCATCCGGATAACAGTAGACCTCCTGACGATCCAGTTTACCCGGTATTTTTATTAAATAGAGTTCAAAACCAAGTGTGTTTTCTTTTTCTTTAAAAACAGAATAGTTCAATAATTCAGACCCTTGATAAAAAGCTCCCTCTTGAATTACATCAAAGGAATGCTCCCTAACAAATGGGCGATCATACCAAGGCATGATCACCGCCGCTTCCACGCCAAGTTTAGTTTGATACTTGGGCAGTGCACCAACGACATCCGCAAGACCACCAACCTTGGCAATTGGGTAACATTCGACACTTAAATGAAATACTTTCATCTGTACATATTTTTCCTCCATCGCGCAGATGGAACTTATCCTATTAAAATTTACTTTCACCGACCCTCTCCGGTCATGGATACATCACCCTAAACAGGAACGCGTTCCGCAGACTTCACGGGAGCGGTTTCTTCTCGATCCTTCTTACGTTTGAGGATATAACCACCAAGCGGTGGAAGATCTACCTGAGCAGACTGCGCCCGGTTCATCCAATGCAGTTGTTCACTTGCAACATGTTGACTACAGATTCCTGAACCGAAATAATGAAGATCGTCCGAACTTAATACCACTTCCCATTCACCAGCATAAGGCAGACCTATTCGAAAATCTTCACGGACAACAGGCGTCAGGTTGATTACGATCACCGTATCATTCCAGGAGTCAAAAGCTTTACGCCAATAGACCAAAACCGAATTTTCCCGGTCGCCGGCATCTATCCATTCAAATCCAGATGAATCAAAAGCTCTTTGAAAGAGACTGGGCTGCTGCCGATACGTCGCATTTAAGTCTGCCACAAATTTTTTCATTCCCTGATGCGGCATAAATTCCAGCAGATGCCAATCGAGCGATTGATTCACGTTCCATTCAGACGTTTGGCCGAACTCGCCCCCCATAAACAGCAGTTTAGTTCCCGAAAAAGTGTACATAAACAGGTATAAAGCCCTCAAATTGGCAAATTTTTGCCACTCATCACCGGGCATTTTATAAATAAGAGGCTGTTTTCCGTAGACAACTTCATCGTGAGACAAAGGAAGCATGAAATTCTCATGAAATGCATATACTGTAGCAAAAGTGATGCGATCATGATGGTACTTTCTATTGATCGGGTCTTCCTTAAAATAATCCAGGGTATCGTGCATCCACCCCATCATCCATTTCATCCCAAAACCCAAGCCTCCGGCATAGGTCGGCCTACTCACTCCCGGCCAGGATGTAGATTCTTCAGCGATCGTCTGCACATCTGGAAAATGAGCATACACAGCCTCGTTAAATTCTTTTAGAAATTGAACAGCTTCGAGGTTTTCATTACCACCAAACTCATTCGGAATCCATTCACCCGCATTTCGGCTATAGTCTAGGTATAACATCGAAGCCACAGCATCGACACGAAGCCCATCGATGTGAAAGCGATCCAGCCAATAGAAAGCATTGCTGATCAGGAATGAACGCACTTCATTGCGTCCATAATTAAAAATATAGGACTGCCAGTCTGGATGAAAACCTTTCCGCGGGTCTTCATGCTCATAGAGACTCGTACCATCAAAACGAAAAAGTCCGTGGGCATCCCCCGGAAAATGTGAAGGCACCCAATCCAGTAGCACGCCAATACCCGCAGCATGTAATTCATCAATCAAGAACATCAGATCCTGAGCGGAGCCATACCGCGAACTTGCTGCAAAATAACCAGTAATCTGATAACCCCAGGAAGGATAATAGGGGTGCTCCATTAGCGGCATAAATTCCACATGTGTAAAATTCATTTCCTTAACATAAGTCACCAATTGCACGGCGATCTCGCGGTAATTTAATAGTGTATCCGGGCTCTCCGGATCCCTTGCCCATGACCCCAAATGCAGTTCGTAGACCGACCAAGGTTGATCCAGTCTATTCTTTACGATACGCTCCTTCATCCAGTTGCCATCATTCCATTCATACCAAGTCGAATGAACAATGGAAGCCGTCTTAGGGGCTACCTCCCACCTGAATGCAAATGGATCACCTTTTTCCAGTTCCTCTCCCGATGAAGTCTGAACACAATATTTATAGGTTTCACCATTGGCTATTCCGGGAATGAATCCTTCCCAGATGCCACTGGTATCCCAACGGACATTTAACGGATGACTCCCCTTGTCCCAAAAATTGAAGTTTCCCGTTACGGAAACGGATTTTGCATTTGGGGCCCAAACCGCAAAATAAACGCCTCTTTCACCCTCTACTTCCAGTTCATGCGAACCAAATTTTTCATACAGTTTGAAATGCCTGCCCGCCTGGAACAGTGCGACATCAAATTCCGAAAAAAGACTATGCGGTATTACTTGATTGGCCATGTTTAACCCTCGATCAATATGTTATCAAATTCACGTGCGACATTAATCCAATATCGCCCCTGTTCATCTTGTTGTACTTTTGTGTCTATTCCATCTGTTTTTACTTTTTTTACCCTAAACGGCAACCCGATCAATTGCAATTTATATTCTTCGTACCGCTCCGTAAATAATCCATCGCGGGTCTGTTTGATTGACAGGGAATCTTTTAATCCGGACACCGTAAAGCATTTCTCCAGATAAATATCCTGCTCATACGCGAAGGTATCACCATGATCGGAATACACGTAAGAACGATGCACCCCCTCCGAAAAATAGATATTCAATTGCAGTTCCTCCACTTTCTTTTCTCCGGTATACTGCATGACGGGATATTCCGGAATAACTGATCCACCACGAATAAATAGTGGCATTTCATCCAAAGGTGTTGCAATGGTATGTTCCTTGCCGCCCACATATACCGCGTTACTAAAATAATAGAACCAATCTCCTGCAGGAAGGTAGACAATCTTGCTTTTCTGGCCGGGCTGCAACACTGGCGACACCAATATTTTATCGCCAAAACAGAACTCCTCTTCCCGCTGCCAATTGGTCGGAATATGTTGCTCAACCATTGAAATAGGACGTAAGATCGGATAGCCATATTTGGTCTGTTCCCAAAAACAGGTGTAGATATAGGGCAAAAGCTGATAGCGCAGCTCAATAAATTTTTTATTTATTTTTTCCCAATCTTCACCAAAGCTCCAGGGCTCACGGTCACGGGTATCACCTGCGGAATGCACACGCATAAATGGTGAAAAAACGCCAAATTGCATCCATCGCGTAAAAAGCTCACCATCCGGTTCCCCTGTAAATCCGCCAATGTCGGTTCCACAGAAAGACATTCCTGAGGTCGACAAGCGTTGCAACTGTAAAGTCCCCAGTTTGAGATGCTCCCAGCTGGCTAAGTTATCTCCTGTCCATACCGAGGAATAACGTTGTGTGCCTGCATAAGCCGCTCGTGTAATGGTAAATGGCCTTTTATTCTTATACAGTTTCTTCAGGCCGTCGTAGGTCGCACGCACCATCTGCATGCCGTAGACATTATGTGCTTTTCGATGTGACCCGCGATGGCCATCATATTGATGTCTGACATCATCCGGAAATGTCCCTCGACCAAAAACTGCTGGTTCATTCATATCGTTCCAAAAGCCCGCAACTCCGTCCTCCACTAGTCCCTGGTATAAAGTTCCCCACCATTGACGAACTTCAGGATTCGTAAAGTCAGGAAATTGACAGCGTCCGGGCCAAACAAATCCCTCCATAAAATAATCATCGCCCCTTCGACAGAAATATCTATTCTCCTTTCCTTCTCTAAATACCCAGTAATTTTCGTCAACCTTAATTCCCGGATCAATCATAACCACCGTCTTAAAGCCCTCATTGGCAAGATCGGCAATCATTTTCTTCGGATTTGGGAAATATTGCTTATTCCAGGTAAAACAGCGGTACCCATCCATATAGTCAATGTCCAGGTATATGGCGTCACATGGGATCTGTCTTTTACGGAATTCTTCGGCCACCTTGCGTACATTCGCTTCCGGGTAATAACTCCATCGGCACTGGTGGTACCCAATAGCCCATAATGGTGGCAAATAATGTGTACCGGTTAAGGTATGATACCTTCGGATTACATCAATAATATGGGGGCCATGAATATAATAATATTGCAATTCACCACCCTCAGACCAGAAACTGGTCTTACCCTGATCTTCAGCGGCAAAGTCGAAATAGGTTTTAAAGGTATTATCAAAGAAAATGCCGTAGGCTTCCCCATCTTTCAACCCGATGTAAAAAGGGATCGTTTTGTACAAAGGATCCTGATCGTAAGCAAATGCATAAGTATCCGAATTCCAGTTTTTTAATCGCTTTCCGCGAAGGTTAAGTTTGGTTGCCTTGTCGCCTAGCCCATAAAATGCTTCGTTTTCAAAAGCTACCTTTGTACTATAGACGTAATATCCGCCGAAATCCGGATTTTCCTCCCAATGCATAGGTGCCTGATCCGCATTAAACAATTTTCCGGCCCGATCCGAGAAAGAAATCAAAAAATCTTCTTTATTGATCCGGCAGGAAATCGTGTTCGTATGCACACTATAGTGATCTTCTTCCTCTTTACACTGATGGATGCTGACGCGATGATCTTTCTTTGCCAGCGCATAGGAAAAGTCTTCTAAAAACGTTCCTTGTGGCGCCAATCGAACACGAACAATCTCATCAGTTACGATCTTAATCTCCACTTTTGCCTTACCATCGGAAAAATAGTATGATTTATCGTTTTGGTTGTGGGATACAACATTTTCGAGGTATTTCTTTTCAATTTTGGGCAGATCCAATACCGGATTGTTCACATGATGCATACTCTCCAAAGTACCATCATTTTCTTCCTCGTTTAGTGTGGTTTGATTTAGGTTGTCGTCTTCAAGCATAGCTGTATTATATTAAATGTTTCTGAAGGCTTAATTCCTCTTTAAGATAGAAAAATTATCCCGCGCCGACAACAAATCATACAAAAAAAATCCTGCCAACTCAAATGGGCAGGATTGTTTGTATGAAATGAGTCTGTCTTTACTATTTTATAAAATGGGCACGGAGCATCCAGGCCATTTTTTCATGTTTTTCCAATAAGCCGACCAAAAAATCCTCCGTACCATTATCCGCCGTACCTTCGACAACTGCAATATCAGCACGAATCGACATCGCAATAGACTCATGATCTGTTAACAACTCTTTGTAATAAGACTGGCTATCGGTCTTTTCCGATGTGGATTCTGTCAAACGTGTTAATTTCAAATATTTATCAAATGAACCCACGGCATAATGGCCCAAGGTACGAATACGCTCCGCAACTTCATCAATAACTTCGGCCAGCTCATCGTATTGGGATTCCAAAAATAAATGAGCAGCATGAAAATCAGCTCCCTCGACATTCCAATGCGCATTCCGTGTTTTCATGTAGATAATATGCTCATCAGCCAATAAGACATTGAGCAATTTCGCAACTTTTTTTAAGTCTGCATCTTTAATTCCAATTGAAGTTTTCATATCGTGTTTATTTGTTAACTACAGCTTTTAATCGCTTAGTTAAATTTACCAAAAAAAGCAGGGAAAACAAAAAAAAGCGGTGTTAAAATGTCATTTCAATCGCATAATAACCGTATTTTTGCGAGCAAACTATCATTAAAGGAAGACTGTGAGTACTTTAGACAACAACGCTTATTTTCATGCATTCAAGGAAGATATTTCGGGCATCGAACTCCCGTTGCGATTCACTTTTCCATTTTGCTATGAGCCGCATCCGCTAGCCATTATTGCTGCGCAAGAACTCCAGGCCTACCTTGAGATACAAAACGAGTGGACACATAACTTTGGTCTTGAAGAAAATAATGACGGTCATGCCATCGGCAAGATGTTCGGTATATTGGTTGTCCGCGATCAGCAGCATCGCCTCGGATATCTTGCTGCTGTATCAGGCAAGCTTGCCGGCAGCAACAAACACAGACACTTTGTCCCCCCTATATTTGACATGCTTGAAAGGGATGGCTTCTTTTTAAATGAAGAAGTACACTTAAATGCGCTTAACAGAAAAATTGAACTTCTTGAAAACAGCGAGGAACTGGCACAAACAAAAAGCAATCTCAATAGACTAAAAGACCAATGGGACACAACGCTTGACCTGCTCAAAACAAAACTCAGAAATCAGAAAAAAGAACGTAAGGAAACCCGAACTAGATTGCGCCCTATCCTGTCAGACGAAGCGTATGAAACGCTGATGGAAGATATGCGCAGCCAAAGCTTAAAGGATAAACAAGAACTTCAGCGCTATCAATATAACATGCATCTGGCCCTGGAATCGGAGAACCTTAAGCTCCAACAATTGCTTTCCGATATTTTGACAATGAAAGAGGAGCGCAAGATCCGATCAGGCAATCTGCAAAGACAACTTTTTGAACAATATAATTTTTTGAATGCTGAAGGTCAGCCAAAGAATGTGATTGCCATTTTTCAGGATTTTGACCAAAGTACCCCCCCTGCAGGCGCCGGAGAATGTGCTGCGCCGAAATTGTTGCAATATGCCTACAGCCACAACCTTACCCCCATAGCATTGGCCGAGTTTTGGTGGGGCTGTTCGCCTGCTTCCGAAATCCGCAGACATAAAAATTATTATCCGGCCTGCCGTAAAAAATGTGAACCTATTCTGGGATACATGCTTCAGGGACTTACAGTCGACCCGAATCCCATGCAACAGGAAACAACATTGCAAACGGAACTCCCCCAGATCTATGAGGATGAAGATATTATTGTCTTCAACAAGCCCGCAGAGTTTTTATCCGTTCCCGGTATATATGTGAAAGATTCCGTCTATAATCGTGTTCTCAAACGCTATCCAAATGCCGGCCCGATTATTATCCACCGTCTGGACATGTCCACGTCGGGACTTTTGGTTGTAGCCAAAAACAAGATGGCGCATCAATTCATACAGGATCAATTTATACAACATACCATAACGAAGGAGTACATTGCTTTACTCGACGGTGTTATTGAACAGGAATGTGGGCTGATTGATCTGCCCCTTCGTGTGGATTTGGATGACAGACCCCGGCAAATGGTGTGTTATACCCATGGAAAGCCAGCTCAGACCAAATGGGAAAGAATTGCTGTCGAAAATGGTAAAACACGAGTTCGATTCTACCCATTAACAGGCCGGACACATCAACTCCGTATGCACGCTGTTCACCCAGAGGGACTGAATACTCCTATCTTCGGTGATGATCTATATGGCAGAAAAGCCAATAGATTACATCTGCATGCTGCTTTTATTAAATTTATTCACCCAGGCTCCAGACAGGAAATCTCTTTTCAAATCCCATCCGATTTTTAGCAACATTGACTATATCGTTACAAAAGTCAATAAATAGTGGACTGGAAAATCATCGTGAAGTCAAAATGTGGAGGTTAAATAATTGATCTAAATCAATTATTTAATACAAACCGCTAAAAAACAACGATTTAAACCTTAAAAGAAGGAACTAGGTTTCTTTTATTACATTACAATAAGATTTTAATTATTCTTAATTTTTTGTTTCCTTTGTTCACTGATTTTTTGATTTTAATACTTATAAAGTCAGAAATAAAGTAAAAACAAGAAAACAATTTTGAATTTTCAAGATTATAGCAATATAATGGAAGCTAAAATAAACGCACAGACCTTCATAAATAAACTCTTTCTCTCGATAACATTCTTGCTATCAGCATCTCTTGTATTCGCACAGACCAAAACGGTTACGGGTACGGTCAAAGATGCAAAGACAAAGGCCCCCATTGCTTACGCCACCGTTGCGGTCGTTGGCGCTCCTGCTGCTGCAGGAACCTCAACATCGACCAATGCAAATGGTGAGTTTAAGCTGGTTTTCCCGACATCTTATGTCAAAATCAGAGCCAGCTATGTTGGCTATGACAATAAGGATGCTTTCGTTACCAACGATGCTATACAGACTAAGGAAATCCTGATGGATGCACAGGACAATATGCTGGAGGAAGTTGTTGTCAAAGCCAAAAAGAAAAAATACAGCAACAAAGACAATCCTGCCGTTGCCCTAATACGTAAGGTCATTGAAAATAAAGATAAAAACCGACTGTCGGGACAACAATATGCTGAATTTGATCAATACGAAAAGATGTCTTTGGGATTGAGCAATCTTTCAGAAAAATTCGTCAACAAAAAAATCTTTAAGAACTATCAGTTTCTTTTCGAAACCGATGATTCGGCTAAAACCGCCAATAAATATGTTTTGCCGGCTTTTATCGAAGAGAAAATGTCCAAAGTGTACTACCGTAAAGATCCGAGCAAAACCAAACAATATATTTTGGGGGATCAACGCGCGCAGTTTGACCCTAAATTTATAGATAATGATGGTCTGGCAGCCTATTTTAATAAACTCTACGAACAAGTTGATATTTATGACAACAACATTTCATTGGTAACCAACCAGTTTTTGAGTCCGATTGCGAATTCTGCACCTACATTTTATAAGTTTTTCATTACCGATACCATCAAAACTTCTCAGCCTTGGCTGGTCGAATTGAGCTTCGTTCCCCGCAATAAAGCAGATATGTTGTTTAAAGGGCAACTATATGTTACACTGGATGGCAATTACGCCGTTCAAGGGGCGAACATGACTGTTGCGGATGATATCAACCTAAATTTTGTACGCGACCTTCAGGTTCAGCTCAAATTCGAAAAAGACAATAAGAGCAGATTCTACCTAAAGACAAGTACATTGGGAATTGATTTTTCATTAACTGAAAAAGGAATGGGTATCCGCGGAAGCCGAACGGTCAATTACAACAACTATAAAGTCGGTGTGCAACAACCCGACAGCATTTACGATGGCCCATCAACGGTAATAGCTTACAATGTCGAGAATAAAAAAGCGACAAAGTCCTTATTTGAAACACAACGCCCTTTGGCTTTGGCACAGAATGAACTGAATATCTACCACAATATAGATACGCTACAGAAAATTCCTTCTTTCAGAACCTTCATGGATATTGCGGCCCTGCTTCTTTCGGGGTACAAACAAGCCGGTCCGGTGGAAATTGGTCCAGTAAATACATTTTACAGTTTTAACCCTGTTGAAGGCTTTCGCTTGCGTGTGGGCGGTCGTACAACCGAATCACTGAGCAAACGTTTCTATGCAGAGAGTTATGCGGCTTATGGGTTCAAGGATCAGAAATGGAAGTACTTTTTCAGTGGGACTTATGCCTTTAACAACAAGTCGGTATACTCCTTCCCTATGCACTATATCAGAGCCTCCTATAAAAAGGATACCAAAATTCCCGGACAAAAGCTCGAGTTTATTCAGGAAGACAACTTTTTGTTATCCTTCAAACGCGGTGATAATGACCGTTATATCTACGAAACCAACTACGGGCTAGAATATAAAAAAGAATTCTTGAACCACCTGGCTATTGGTGCTGGATTTAATATTAACAAACAAACTCCGGCGGGTAGCCTAACCTATCAAATGTTGGGTGAAAACGGACAAAACAAATTATTCAACGAATTAAATACAACAGAATTGTCGGTCAACTTTAGATACGCTCCGCATGAAGAATTTTACCAAGGTAAAATCTATCGTACGCCGATCTTCAATCAATACCCCATATTCACATTCAATTATACAGCAGGAATTAAAGGTCTGGCAAAAGGGGAATATAATTACCATAGTTTCAACGTGGGCGCATTCAAGCGTTTTTACCTAAGTCAATTTGGTTTTGCTGATGTAACCGCGGAAGGAAACTATATCGCTGGAAAAGAGATACCATTTCCTTTCCTGACAATCCACCGTGCAAACCAGACTTATGCGTACCAGTTAAACTCGTACAACTTAATGAATTTTCTGGAATTTGTCAGTGACCACAACGCTTCCATCAATGTGCAGTATTACATGAATGGGTTCCTGTTGAATAAAATCCCATTGATCAAAAAGCTTAAGTTACGCGAGGTATTTAGTTTCAAAGGTGTCTATGGTGGTCTTCGTAAAGAAAATGATCCAGACGACCCAAATTATGGTTCTAAAGTGTTTGCATGGCAACGCAATGCTGAAGATATCCAAAGTTCATATACCTTCGGTTCTGAACCTTATATGGAGGCCAGTATCGGTTTGTCCAACATCTTTAAAATTTTGCGTGTGGACTACGTCAAACGTCTGAATTACCTTGACCATGTGGACGCTCCAGCCTGGGGGATCCGTGCACGGGTCAGATTTGACTTCTAATAGTTTCCGTAAATTTATATTATAATTTGAGGCCCTGTCAATTGAGAGAATGATAGGGCCTTTTTTCTTATTTACAACGTCTGCCATTTGATCCTTATCCCATGATATTTGCCCATCTTTCTTTGTCGGTTTATCCGATTGCGGTTCGGCTTGGCGAAAAACTTCGAAATCTTTAACCCTAGCTGACTCCAAGTTAAGGGAGTAATTCGGGGCATATTTGTATCTGATTCGGAATAGGTTCGGGACAGGTTCGCTCCCGCTAGCAGGTATGAGTGTGGTAATTACGTCATAAGTACCCGATAAATGCGTCAGAGACTCGGACTCAACACGGACTCATCATAGACTCAATACGGACTCACCCCGGCTTTAGGGCGAAGTAGATACGGCACTGTGCCGAAGCGTTGGCGGAGCTAATTCGATGGTAAACGAATGACTCCCTAAAAAAGTACGATATGAAGAAGCATTGCATGATCGAAAAACTAGGTTTTACGCAAAAAAAAATCCCCATTGCAAACAGCAAAGGGGATAAAATTAGAATATGACGATGGTTAGTTTTTCTTTTTGAATGCATCTACACCGCTCTGTAGAAATGCTTTGTATTCTTCAACATTGTAATTTGCCCCACTTTGAGGAACCAGCACCTGACCGTTCGGATCAACAATCACATACAATGGCTGCGAATTACTATTGAATGCGGAAGCTTGAAAATCGCTGTTTTTGTTTCCGATAGTCTTTATTTTTTTATTGCTGTATGCAGAAACTATCTGCTCATTGACCGGCAATTCGGTTTTATCATCCACAAACAACTCGGCCATGATAAACTCTTCTTTCAACAACTTGGCTACCGCAGGATCTGTCCATACGTTTGCCTCCATTTTACGGCAGTTAACACAATTCCAGCCTGTAAAATCAATCAAAACAGGTTTATTAAGCTCTTTCGCCGTTGCTAAAGCCTGATCGTAATCATAATAGGGATCAAAGCCTTTTGGTGTACCACGCTCGTGAAAAATTTCAGCATATTTTTTGACTTTTCCATCTGTATGCGCAGCAGTGCCACTGCCAACTCCAGTGGATAAATCAAAATCCTGGGTTGCCGATGGCGGCAAAAAGGCTGAAATAGACTTTAAGGGAGCGCCCCATAAACCGGGAATCATATACACCACGAAGGAAAAAACAACAATAGCGAGTATTGTTCTCGGAACAGACAGAAATTTGAGATCGCTATCGTGGGAAAATTTAATTTTACCGATCAGATAAAGCCCCATCAAACCAAATACGGCGATCCATAAAGAGAGGAATACTTCTCTGTCCAACCAGTTCCAATGGTAAGCCAAATCTACATTTGACAAAAATTTCAATGCCAAAGCCAGCTCCAAAAAACCAAGTACCACTTTTACACTGTTCAACCAGCCACCTGATTTGGGCAGCGATTTAAGCATTGATGGGAACATAGCGAATAAACCAAATGGAATAGCCAAGGCAATAGAGAATCCCAACATACCTATGGCAGGCCCCAATCGTTCACCTTTTGACGCTGCTTCCACCAGAAGCGTTCCGATAATCGGCCCGGTACAGGAAAACGACACTAACGATAAACTAAATGCCATAAAAAACAAACCTACAAGCCCACCTTTATCCGACTTGGCGTCCATTTTATTCACAAAAGAGCTTGGCAAAGTAATTTCAAATGCACCGAAGAATGAGGCCGCAAATACCACCAACAGCAAAAAGAAAATAAAATTAAAAATGCCATTGGTCGAAAGGGCATTCAGCGCATCAGAACCGAATGCAATAGTAATGATCATGCCCAAAGCGACATAGATCACAATGATGAATAATCCGTACAATAAAGCCTTGCTAATGCCACTGGCGCGGCTACCGGACTGCTTGGTGAAGAAGCTTACGGTTAAAGGAAGCATCGGAAATATACAAGGCATCAATAAAGCTGCGAAGCCTCCGACCAAGCCTGCGATAAAAATGCTCCAAAGTGACTTTTTTCCACCTTCTGCCGAACCACCTGCTTCAGCTGTAGCAGCCACCGTTGTCTTATTGGAGTCAATTTGAGCTGTAACCGTGTCAGGTGACTCTTCAAAAGATAAAGAATCCGGACTGATTGTACCATCCGTGAATTCGATACCATCCGGGCTAACCGTACTGTCCTGCTGCGCAAACATTGCAAGAGGAAAGATGAGCAGGAATAAAAGGGTTAATAGTTTAAAATTAGTTTTCATCAGAATATCATGTGTTTTTCATATTTTATTTTGCTTTGAGATTTGTTCTTGTGTAAATAAAACCCGAGGAGCAATACACTCCCCGAGTTCACTATAAACATATGAAACTAAATCTTACTATGCTCCAAATACAGGATTTGGCAACCTACAAATCGGTTGAAAACCCAGAAAATCAACATCGCTGGATAAATAGCCCGGTTTAACAGGTTCATCTTTCACCAAATCCGTACTTAAATATTTTTTATTGTCATCACATAGTAGCGTGACGACAACTGCTCCGTCCCCCAACTCCTGTTGTAACTTAATTGCTCCGATAACATTGGCTCCCGAGGAAATTCCAACGGCAAGCCCCAATTGCCTTGACAGCTTCTGAGCCATAATGATCGAATCGCCATCGTTGGCACAAACAACACGATCCAGTTCATCCAAATTCACAATCGCCGGAATAAATTCATCGGATATACCCTGAATACGGTGTGAACCGACTTTATGTCCTGTCGTTAATGTTGGACTTTCCGCCGGCTCCAAGGGATGTACGCGCACAGCTGGGTTCACCTTCCGCAAGCTGCGCCCTACGCCCATGACGGTTCCACCTGTTCCCACTCCTGCCACAAAGGCGTCAGCGATCAAACCCTGTTCTTCCAATTGTTTCACAATTTCATAACCGGTCGTTTTCTCATGTGCTTCAGCGTTATATTGATTTTCAAACTGTCGTGGAAGAAAAACACCACCAGCGGCAGCAAGCTCTTCGCTCAAACGAATGCTACCTAAAAAACCACCTTCTTCTTTGCTGATCAGCTGAATATCGGCCCCCATGCTTCTGATAATATCGGTACGCTCTTTGCTCAACCAATTTGGCATGATGATCTTTACCTGATGTCCCAAAGCTTTACCAATTGCCGAAAAAGCAATTCCTGTATTTCCACTTGTAGCTTCAATCACAACATCAGTTGGTCTAATTTGGCAATTCATATATGCTTTGTACAAGATATATAAAGCCATTCTATCTTTGATACTACCTGTTAAATTATAATTCTCACATTTTACGAATACCCGGCCTGGCTTACCTTTGTAGGTATACTGCAATTCCAACATTGGCGTGTTACCGACCAATCTCCACAAATGCTTAAATCTTTTGTCCAATGCAGGTGATAAACATGCACTTAGTAATTCTTGTTCAGCCATTTTTATATAAATGATTATTCTGTTGCAAAATTGGGCAATAACAAGATATTATTCAATACAGAACTATAACTTCAATAAAAATTCAATAAAAATAAACCGATAACAATAAATTATTCATTCTAACATTGTAATTTTGCAACAACACCGAAAATATTCATATTATGGAATTGGATGATACCGATCTAAAATTATTGCGCTTATTACAGCACGATGCTTCATTAAGTAATAAGGAACTCTCCTTCGAATTGAATAAGTCAATCGCCGCAGTGCACGAAAGGGTAAAAAAGTTAAAAAGGCTGGGTTATATCAAAAAAACAGTAGCGATCCTGGATCGGCACAAAATCGGAATTGGACTGATTTCGTTTTCACAGGTATTCCTGAAAGCGCATACATTTGAGGTTTTGAACGAATTTGAAAAAGAAGTGGCGAAGTTTCCCGAAGTTATGGAATGCTATCAGATGGCTGGATCTTATGATTTCATGTTACGCATTGCTACCAAAGACATGGATGCTTATCACATCTTTTTAAGACACCGTCTGGCGGTGCTCCCGCAGGTCAATACCGTACAGACTTATTTTGTATTATCGGAAACAAAGAGTGAAACTGCTTATCCACTATAATACGTAGGGACAGGCCAAATACTCCGCTCCAAAAAAAAGTACGAGGTATTGATTTCAATACGATCAATACCTCACCTATATCATTCCATCTAATCGAACAGTAAGGTTCCCGTTACGTTCCAACTGCTGAAACTTGTTCCTTCCGGAGCGCCTTGTGGGATCTGAACCTGCAATTTGTAATCACCAGCTTTTAAATCGCCCAGATCGATATAAATCGGAGGTGTAACCGTTCCCGGACACCAATTGGAGCGACTTAAATCGGACGAAGATAGTCCAGTTGCAAAATTACCCGAAGCGGGATTGGATAAACGGTAAGAACCGCAGTCGTTACGCCAGGGTGTATATTTAAACAGTAAGGCATCGTTTAGAAAAATACGGTTTTCTTTGGGCACAAATTCATCGCCATTTCCCCAACCACCATGACCGGTTGTGATGTAGCGTAATTGTACATTTTTAGCGTCCTGATCCAAATGAAACGAGAGCGTCAGCCCTTTATCCTGATCAAACATGGATCCATACTCCTGCCCCCCCATTTCCATCACATTGGTCGTCGTAAATAAGGACATGGTCTTTTTTAATTCCCCTTCCGATCCAGCTTCAAAACCAGGGTGAATTGTGAGCTCAACGCTAACTTCATGACCATTCTTATCATAATTGCCAATGAAAGCGCCTACGTATACCTCCTGCTCACTCAACATCCCAGCGAGTTCGGACACATCTTGCCTGTAAAGTACCGAATCCTGCCAAACCTTATCCTTTAACTGAAGATAGTTAAACTGCTTAACACCAAATGGAGTAAAAAACCGCATCAATTCAACGATAGGTTCGAAAGTGGTAGTCCTCACCACACCTTGGTAACTTTTCCCATTACCATTTTCATACTTCGGCAAGGTCGACATGCCGTTTTTCATCCCATCCAAAAAGCTCTGTGCTTTATTGGCTGGGATAATAAAAACAGATCCGGTCCGGTCATAGGCATCACCTTTTGATTGCTCCACAAGCTGAACAAAAACGTTATCGCTAAATTTGATTTTCGGTATTTTCACCTTCTTGACAATGACTGTACCATTTGCAAAACGCAGGATTGAATCAGATTTGACATCCTCGGAAAAACGAATGCGCTCTTTTTGAAAGACAGGAAGCCGTATAAAACGATTTTTCCAAATAAGGTCTTTATAGGAAAGTTCATCATAGCGCTTTTCGCTTCCTTTTAGCTTCAATTGATCAGGAATCGTATTCACTTTCTCCACTTTCGTAGCAAAAGTCCTTGTATTGCCATTTCTGATTACTTCCAATACTAGCCCTAGATCCTGTCCCAGTTCGCTCGGAGCTCCTTTTATCCCCAATTTATCCGTATACCATAGCTCAATCTTATTGGAATTGATACTGGTTTCTACTTTTTTACAGGGATAGCCCAAGATGGTCTTGGTCTCGTTGGTTGCTGTAAATTTCTGTTTGGAAAGCGCCTGAGCATCCCCTGTCAGAATAAGGGAACCATCTTTCAGTTTCGCAATTTTAAGCAGGTTACTGCCAGCCGACCGCTCCACCAACACACGCTCATAGGGCGGCAACAATTGTCTTTTTATATCTTTTTCCGAACTTACATACGTTTCATTCGCATTGGCATACACCAATACTGCATTTTGATTAGCAGGCGTATTCCCATTAAAACTTTGATTATACTGGATGACATAGCTCGTAAGCCTCTGGGCATAAGAAGACAATGACAGACATAACATTGAAACAAAAAGGATATTTTTCTTCATCGGATACATAGTGGATTAAACACAAAAATAAGAAAGGCTTTAGGAATTCCTAAAGCCTTTCTTATTTTATGCTAAAACGTTATTTTATCAACCAGATATCTAAAAGATAAAAGACTGCAAAAATCACCGACGCGTAACCATTAGTGGTCATAAAATCGCGGTTTACACGACTTAGATCGGTCGACGAAAACAGGGTGTGTTGATAGATCAGCAAGGCTGCATAAAACGCAACTCCTAAATAATAAATCCAACCAACGGGCATTAAAAAAGCTGGTATTAAAACAAATATAAAAGATAGCACATGTAAACATTCGGATACCCGCATCGCTCCTTTTGTCCCTAACCATACCGGAATGGAGTTCAACTTATTCGCCCGGTCAAAGGCTTCATCCTGCAATGCATAAATTATATCAAAGCCACTGACCCAAGTCAATACAGCAAAGCCATACAGCACGGGGGCAATTGCAAATTGTCCCGTGATCACCATATAAGCCCCTATTGGTGCTAAGCCCAGTCCCGCACCAAGGACCAAATGGCACAACGGTGTAATTCGTTTCGTGTAAGAATAAAAAAGCACAACGAAGAGTGCAATGGGCGACAGCATAAAGCACAGCGAATTTATAAAATAAGTCGCCATGACAAAAAGTAAGCAATTGACAATGGTAAAGATCAGTGCATTCCGGGCCGAAATTTTCCCTGCCGGAATATCACGCATTACCGTCCTTGGATTAATGGCATCAATGTCCCGATCCAAATACCTATTGAAGGCCATGGCTGCATTCCTGGCAGTTACCATGCACAATAACATCAATAGCAACAGTTTCCAGGAAAAGACATATTCAGTGGTATGCAGGGCCAAAAAGAAGCCTATAAGGGCAAATGGTAATGCAAATACACTGTGTGCAAACAAAACTAAAGAAAGATACTTCTTCATGAGGTGATCTTAATGGATTTTAAAACGTTCGCCAATCTCTCGGCAATGATCAGGATGACCACGCCATGATGTTAACGAATTTTAATTTTTTGAAATACTTAAAACGGCATTCTTTCCTCCGGTTCAGGCCCTACAAATCGGCGATTGACTTCATCAATGGTTTCCAGAATCGGTTCATGGCCCACTTTCTTCTCAGCCGAGGTCAAAAAGACCGGCGGCACCTCTTCGAACCATTGCAACAGCTCCTTTTTAAATTTTGCAATATTCGCATCAGATTTTACTGCTGATTGCTTGTCTGCTTTGGTAAAGACCAACATAAAAGGTAAACCGCATTCACCCAACCAATAACAGAAATCAAGATCGATCTTCTGTGGTTCGAGACGACTGTCTACTAAAACAAATACACATTGTAAATTGTCTCTATGCGTGAGGTATCTGCGAATGAATTTCTCCCATTCATTTCGACTTGTTTTGGACGCCTTGGCGAATCCATAACCGGGTAAATCGACCAGATACCAGGTATCATCTATAATAAAATGATTGATCAACTGAGTCTTACCGGGTTTTTGAGAGGTTTTGGCAAGCCCCTTCTTATTTGTCATTGCATTGATCAAAGAAGATTTACCTACATTAGAACGACCTATAAAGGCGTACTCAGGCAAATTTGGCGCAGGTAATTTGTCAACTCTCGTGTTGCTACACACGAATTCGGCTTTTTTTACTTCCATGGAACAAAGGTACATTAAATGAATCCGTTTGGCAAGGTTTAACCCCTCTATGCGGTAAAAAACTGAACAGCCAATCTGTAACATTTTAAGATGGCCAGATACTAATAGTCAAATAAACAAGTGTATATTTAACAACAGATACTATATGCTATATTTTTCGCCATATTGAATTTAATTAAACCCTAAAAAGATGTTACTAGAAATCAATCATGTCACCAAGGATTACGCCAATCACCGTGCATTGGACGATGTTTCCCTTCAAATTCCAAAAGGTAAAATTTTTGGGTTATTGGGACCAAATGGGGCCGGCAAAACATCCCTTATCCGGATAATCAATCAAATTACCGCTCCCGATGCCGGCGAAATCCTATTTAACGGCGAAGCTTTAGGACCACAACATGTTTCCCAAATCGGGTATTTACCCGAAGAACGGGGATTGTACAAGAAAATGAAAATCGGCGATCAAATGTTGTATCTTGCCCAACTTAAAGGACTATCCAAAAAAGAGGCGCTACTACGCATCAACGATTGGTGTGAACGTCTTGATATCTTATCTTGGTGGGATAAGAAAATAGAAGATCTCAGTAAAGGTATGCAACAGAAAGTACAATTTGTCGCTACTGTTATTCACCAGCCCCAATTGATTATTCTGGATGAACCCTTTTCGGGATTTGATCCGGTCAATGCCAATATCATCAAAGAGCAGATTTTACGATTGAATAAGGAAGGAGCCACCATCATCTTTTCGACACACCGCATGGAAACGGTCGAAGAACTTTGTGATAATATTGCACTCATCAACCGATCAAAGAAAATACTGGATGGCGCTGTTCAAGCGATAAAAAAAGAATACCGGAATCAGACCTACAAATTAGAATATACAGCTACCGAAGATAATTTTCTTCTGTCTAATGACACCCTCTTCGAAGTCATAACCTCAACAAAGGTCGAAAAAACATACGTCACTATAATTCAGCTAAATAGAAATATTCATATAAATGATGTATTAATACATTTTTTACCACAAATACAGCTAAATCAATTGATAGAAATCGTACCTTCCATAGGGGATATTTTCATCCAAAAAGTTACTCAAGTCTCACCAACAGCCAACGAACATGCATAAAATATTACTTATTATTCAACGGGAATATCTGTCCCGCGTCAAGAAAAAATCTTTTATTGTGATGACCTTTGCCGTGCCTCTATTCTTTTTTGCATTATATGCAGGCATGTTCTACCTGACTAAAAAAAGCTTCAAAGATGCGCACACTGAGGTTTTTGTAATTGATGGGCAGGGTGACTTTGCGGGGAAACTCCAAAGCAATAAAAACGTAAGCTATACGGTCAGCAAGTTAGATCTAAAGGCCCAAAAAGCGCAGCTCACGCAAAGCGAAGGAAAACAATCGATCTTATACATTCCCAAGGATATTCTTAGCAGCCAAAAGGCCGAACTTATTACCAGCGGCAAAACAAGTTTTGTCACGCAAGAGATCATAGGCGGACAACTGGAAGAAATCATTCGCGAAAAAGAGTATAAAGCTAAGGGAATAGACTTGCAGATCATCCAGTCTATCAAACCCAAAGTCGCCATAGATGCCAAAGAGATCACGGCTGACGGTGAGGAGAAAAACAGCAATACTGCTATCGCCATGGGAATTGGTGTCGCCCTGGCCATCCTGGTTTATCTCTCCCTGTTTCTGTATGGCGCGCAGGTGATGCGTGGTATCATCGAAGAGAAGAGCAACCGCATCATTGAAGTCATTATTTCTTCCGTCAAGCCTTTTCAGCTTATGATGGGTAAAATTGTTGGGATTGGGATGGTCGGTCTCACTCAATTTGTGATGTGGCTGCTGCTTACAGGGGGCCTTTTTATAACGGCAACACTGTTGTTTGTCAATCCACAGGATATGCAGGAGGTCGCTGCCAGTCAGCCCGGAACTGGCAGTATGGGAACGGTATCCAAAGCAATCGGACAAAGCGGATCCGCCTCCATTCTCGCCTCCCTCCAAAGTTTTAATTTTACCGAAGTCATCATCTTTTTCTTTCTGTTTTTTATTGCCGGATACCTGCTGTATAGCGCTATTTTTGCTGCTGCTGGTTCCGCTGTAGACAATGAAACAGAAGCCAATCAGTTTTCCATGCCCATTACCATGCCCCTATTGTTAACGTATATCCTGTCATTTGGTGTCATTATCAACGATCCCAATGGGCCCATTGCCACTTGGTTGAGCTTTATTCCGTTTACTTCACCTATTGCCATGTTGGTACGGATACCTTTTGGCGTGCCGATGTGGCAGATATTAACCTCATTGGCCTTATTGATTTCAACATTCTTATTAATCACTTGGGCTGCTGCCCGAATCTATCGTGTTGGCATCCTCATCTATGGTAAAAAAGCAAGCCTTAAGGAAATCATCAAATGGTTCAATTATAAAAATTGATGAGCTTGATCACAATAACGAGTCGAAAAAATTAACAGAAAAGGCCAGATCGCATGGTGCAATCTGGCCTTTCTTATATTATATCATATACCAGATAAGATCGTCTCTTATTTTGCTACAAAAGCATGCTTTCCTGCTAAGAAAACTATCTTATAGATTGTTTAATACCTAATATTGAACTTCTGAAATACAAAATGCCATAACCATATCGGGCCAATGAGCAGGAATTGTAGAAACTGTTTTCCGCTGATTGCTTTTTTCTCTTTTCCTTTACCAACATACAACGCCGCCAGTGCGAGCAAAGCAATCGCAAGGCACACCCATATCACTGCAGGGCCACCATTTTTTTGCACATATTCCAATTGCACAATAAAGTAGCTCATTGCCCCGATCGAGAATAAAATTGCATAAGACAGGGTCGCGGATAGCTTAAGGTAAAAATAGATAACAACCGCAATGAAGAAAGAACCCCAATTCAAAAAAGTATGCCAATTGAGCTTCACTAAAAATTCAAACTGTGGGAAAGGAATCATCCAGATACAGCCCATCACGCCGAAGAATAGCAGCGGCAAAAAGATAATCTGAATCATGCGATTGGTCGGGTCTTGAAAATTAGTGTCCAACTCCTCAAAATAGGTATCTACCGGACGCTTCGGCTCTACTTTCTGAACTTTCTTCTTTTGTTTCATTCGGCAAATTTAATAAATATTGGTCTGCCGAGACGGTTACGCAACATAATAAATATCATTTTTTTGGTCTGAGGCTTGTCATTAAATGCATTCTTCTGGCTTTAGCTGGCAATCTCCTATCCAATTCCGTATTATTGCAGCATGAAGTCTTATAAACACATCCTATTTGATCTTGATGGAACCTTGACCGACCCTGCTGAGGGCATCACCAAATGCATCGCTTATGCACTCGAAGCCAAGGGAATTATTACGTCCGATCTGGATAGTCTTAAACCGCTGATCGGGCCGCCATTGAAAGATACATTCATGCACAGCTACGGATTTGAGGAACAGGAAGCTTTGGCCTGTGTGGAAAAATACCGCGAACGCTTTGCCACTAAGGGTTTGTATGAGAATATACTTTTTAATGGTATTCCCGAGCTACTGGAAGGCCTCAAATCGAAAGATTATAAGGTTTACTTGGCAACATCCAAACCCGAAATCTTTGCGCACAGGATATTGCAGCACTTTGCTATAGACCAGTATTTCGATTTCGCCGGAGGAAGTGCCCTGGACGATTCCAGGCCTACAAAAACCAGCGTCATTCAATATGTGATGGAAAATGCTCATCTAACGAACCCGCATGACTGTATCATGATCGGCGACCGCAAACATGATCTTATCGGTGCCCGAGAGACAAACATGGATGCCGTTGCTGTGCTTTATGGTTATGGCAGCAAAGCGGAACTCGAACAGGAATCGCCAGCCTTTCTCCTGCACAGTGTTGCAGATCTAATTGAATTTTTTGAATAATAAAAAAACTCCAACCTATAATAGATTGGAGCTTTTTCAAGATTGATCCCTCAGGATCTATTTCGCGTAAGACACGGATCTCGTCTCACGGATAACAGTTACTTTAATCTGTCCTGGGTAAGTCATTTCCGTTTGGATACGATTGGAGATATCGGCAGCCAGTATCTCTGACTGTGCGTCAGATACCTTCTCGCTTTCCACAATAACACGCAATTCACGTCCCGCTTGGATGGCGAAGGTTTTTTCCACACCTGGATACGATAATGCCAGATCCTCCAGTTCTTTCAGACGTTTGATATAGCTTTCAACGACTTCACGGCGTGCTCCCGGGCGTGCTCCAGAAATGGCATCACATGCCTGTACAACAGGCGAAATCAACGCTGTCATTTCGATCTCATCGTGGTGCGCACCGATTGCATTACACACATCAGGGTGTTCTTTGTATTTCTCAGCTAACTGCATACCTAAAATTGCGTGTGGCAATTCCGGGTTATCGTCAGGCACTTTACCAATATCGTGGAGCAATCCGGCACGTTTTGCGTGTTTGACGTTCAGGCCAAGCTCTGCAGCCATTGTTGCTGCGAAATTGGCAACCTCACGGGAGTGCTGTAAAAGGTTCTGGCCATAAGAAGAACGATAACGCATACGTCCGACCATACGGATCAGTTCAGGATGCAATCCATGAATACCCAGATCAATGGCAGTACGTTCACCAATCTCAACAATCTCATCTTCAATCTGTGTACGTGTTTTTGCGACAACCTCCTCAATACGAGCTGGGTGGATACGGCCATCCGTTACAAGACGGTGTAAAGCCAAACGGGCAATCTCACGACGTACGGGATCGAAACCAGAAAGGATAATTGCTTCCGGTGTATCATCCACGATGATCTCTACACCTGTTGCAGCTTCCAATGCACGGATATTACGGCCCTCACGACCTATAATACGACCCTTGATCTCATCATTTTCGATATTGAAAATAGACACTGTGTTTTCGATTGCGGATTCGGTAGCAGTACGTTGAATTGTTTGGATAACGACTTTTTTCGCTTCTTTCGTCGCGGTCAATTTCGCTTCGTCCACAATATCTTTGATCTGAATCATGGCTTGGGAACGGGCTTCCTCTCGCAATGAATCCACCAACTGGTTTTTAGCCTCGTCCGCCGTAACACCGGCGATACTCTCCAATTGTTTGATCTGCTGTAATTTTAAAGCCTCAACTTCTTCGGATTTCTTTTCATTGAGTTCAACCAATTTATCCAATTGCTTCTTTTTGGTGTCCACCTCCTGCTTATCGCGATTGATGCTTTCCAGCTTTTGATTAATGGATTGTTCTTTCTGTCTCAACGTATTCTCCTTCTGGTTAATGGTATTGTTACGTTGATTCACCTCCTTTTCGTGTTCGGATTTCAATTGAAGGAATTTTTCTTTCGCCTCTAATAGGCGTTTCTTCTTAATGTGTTCTCCTTCTTGCTCTGCATCTTTTAGTATGCTATTTACCTTATCTTTGGCTTCCTGTTCTTGTTTTTTGAATAACAGAACCAATAGATAACGACCTATAACTACACCAACAATCAGAGAAATTATGATATAAATTGCGACGTCCATGTATGTATAATTGTATTATATATGTTTGTTTTTATTAATTACTAAATTTTTTAGACAAAACTCTCCATTCTCCCCCTACCATCGCATAAGCTGACTTATTGACATCGGGTATTCTATTTACAGTCGCTATTAGAAATGCAGGGGAATTGAATCCAATCTGATTCAGTCCGCTTGCAAGCCGGACAATTGCCCACTGATTTCCAAACAAAAAAAAACCGCAATTAAATTTAAACAGGTCTCATGTATTATTAAACTTCGTGATTACATAATTAGGCTTAGATTATGACCCAGATGGCTTTCGCAAAATGGCCTATATCTTTTTGCGCCTGTAATATTGAAGCGTTAAGTTTAAAATAGTGACAACCCGAATTTAATTGCGGCAAATTCGTCGTTTTAAGCTCTAAATATAAAGAACGTAAATTTATTTTTTAAAGAAATCCGTCAACAACTGGTCAAGCTCCTGTACTGAATTCTCCAGACCCACTTCGTGGTTCTGGGATTGTCGCTCCGCATTTAACATCCGCGTAGCAAACTGCAATACACACATGGATAGCAGATCCTGCTTATCTCTCACAGTATAGTTTTCCTGCAATTCCTTTACTTTTTCATTTATCAATTTCGCAGCATGTCGAATCACTTCTTCCTCCGCGCTTTCCACCCTAAGGGGATAAACACGGTCTGCGATATTTATTTTTATGGAAATCTCTCCCATTTCTTTGAGCTTTTTAACGTTGTATTAGTTTAAATTCCGATGATCGCTAAATTCCAACTACTTCAACAAACTAATACACTTGTCTATTTCTCGCACAAAATCGTTAATTTTTTGTTTTGTGTCAAGTATTTTTTCATTAATTGCTTCCTTATCCGTTTCTGAATCCAAGGTTCGCGCTACTGCCAATGCCTTGACCTTCTCTTCCAGCTGCTTGCTTTTATCGTTGCTCGCATCGAAAGCCACTTTTAAGGATTGTACCTCTAATTTAAGCAAATCATTTTCTTCTTGCAAGACTTCGCACATTTGAATTAAGTTTTTCGTTTTCTCAACGATCAGATTCATTTGTGAAGACAATGTTGCCATAGCGTAAATCGAATATTACCAATTAATGTTATATCTCTGTTTAACCGCGCACTTCTGCGCTTAGTTCCTTCTCAAAATTAACAATTAATTTTTGAACTATCGCATCAATTTGTTTATCGGTCAATGTTTTTTCTTCATCTTGCAAGATAAAGCTCAGAGCATAAGACTTTTTCCCTTCCGGAATTTTATCACCTTTATACACATCAAACACATTTACTTCCTTTAAAAGCTTGCGTTCGGTCTTTTGAGCGACAAATTGAAGTTTATCAAAGCTGACATTTTCGTCAATTAATAACGATAAATCACGGCGTACCGCGGGGAATTTCGACACTTCTTTGTATTGAATGTTATTTTTACGAATGATTTTCATCAAGACATCCCAGTCAAAATCGGCGAAGAAAACCTGCCCCTCAACATCTGCTTTTTTCAAGTTGGCATGAGCTACCGCACCGAAAGAAACCAGACATTTCTGGCCTTTCAGATAACTCAATCCGTAGGCAAAGTGATGGCTCGGCGCATCTTGTATTTGTATACCCTCAATCTTCAGACGTTTAACAATTGTATCAACTGCAGCTTTAAGGGTATAGAAATTAACGTTTCCCTTTTTACTATTCCACTGTTCGGCTTCCTCTCTACCGCTTATTGCAAAAGTCAAATGTTGCGTTTCTTTATATCCATCCCCATCCAACGCGTATGTTTTACCAAATTCGAAGAATTTCAGATCAAAATTTCTGCGTTTCTGATTATATTCAATGGCATTTAACACCGAGAACAACATGTTTTGACGCATGGTATCCAAATCCGAACTCAATGGATTGAACAATTTTACCGCGGTCTCGCTGTCATCCGCATAATCAAGCTTTGTCAACGAATTCGCTAATATTTCACGGAATCCGTTACCGATCAACAAATCAGCCAGCTGATTTAAGACGACTTCCTTATCTGGCTTTTCAACGGTATTTAAGGAAGCCTTAATTTGGGATTTTAGCTCAATATTATTGTAACCATAAATCCGTAATACCTCTTCGACCACATCTACTTCACGCGTTACATCGACACGATAAGCAGGCACCAAAACATCTAGCCCCTCGGCGGTCTCTGAAGCAACCTCTATACCTAATGCCACAATAATGGCTTTAATTTCTTCATTGGGAATGGCCTGTCCGATCAAACGCACCACATTCGCATAACTAACATGGAATGAAAATGGTTTGATTTCTACCGGATACTCATCTTTAATCGTAGAGGAAATCGTACCGCCTGCAATTTCCTGAATCAAGAGTGCAGCACGTTTTAACGCGTCAACAGTACTATTCGGATCTGTACCGCGCTCGAATCGGAATGAAGCGTCTGTTTTCAAGCCATGCCGTTTAGAAGTCTTACGGACCGAAACCGCATTGAAGTAAGCCGATTCAAGAAACACATTTGTCGTCTCCGTGGAGACACCTGAATGTGCACCACCAAAAACACCCGCGATACACATTGGTTTTTCAGCATCTGCAATCACCAGATCTTCAGTAGAAAGTATCCGCTCAACAGCATCCAATGTGACAAATTTTTCACCTTCTTTTGCCGTACGGACAATTACTTTATTACCTGCAATCTTATCCGCATCAAACGCATGCAATGGTTGCCCAAGATCATGCAATATATAATTGGTGATATCAACAATGTTATTGATCGGGCGTACGCCGATTACATTTAGTTTTTCCTTCAGCCAGTCTGGCGATTCACCTACCTGAACGCCAGAAATATTGATTCCACTATATCGTGGGCATGAAATAGTATCCGCAACAACAACCGCAGTTCCCACTTCTTCACCGGGCTGAAATGCAGAAAGATCTGTTTTTTTGATATTCGTACGGAAGTAAGCAGCGATATCGCGTGCCACACCTAAGTGGGAAGCCGCATCCGCTCGATTCGGTGTAAGACCAATTTCGTAGCGGTAATCATCCTGAATATTGAAATGATCTTTTACCAATGTGCCTACCGCAACATCAGCAGGTAATTCAACGATACCAGCATGGGATGTACCCAAACCGATCTCATCCTCACCACATAACATTCCTTCGGATACCTCTCCGCGTATTTTAGATTTGGTTATCTTAAATGGTTCTCCGGTCAAAGGGTGACATGTCGTACCTACTGTTGCCACAATTACCTTCAATCCGGTACGGCAATTTGGTGCGCCACATACGATATTCAATAATTCGGAAGCGCCCACATCAACTGTGGTGACGCGTAATTTATCCGCATTGGGGTGTTGCTCACAAGTTTTAACCTCGCCGACAACCAAACCATCCAATCCTCCCGGGATACTCTGTACGACATCCAGCGCTTCTACTTCCAATCCTGTATTTGTCAAGATCAAAGATAATTCCTCCGGAGTCGAATCTATATTAACGTGTTGTTTTAACCAATTATATGAAATGTTCATCTCGAATTTGATTTGATGCACAAACTTAGATAAATTTGAGGTTATATACAACGTCAATTTGGTGATCCACCCCATGGTCCCTGCATTCCATCCGCTAAGTTTTAATCCAGAGACGGGCCAGCAGGCAGGCGGGAAAATATACGTTTATCCGACACAAAAATAGATATGCGATAAAGTCTAATACGATAAATGCACATCAAATGAAGAATGTTTAACTCGAATCATCTAGAAAATTTATTGATTATGAGCGGCTTTGAGACTCCCATCCTAATACTGGCTAGACTCATCACATTTATTGACAGGAATTAACACAACTTACATTTAATTAGAAAAGAACAGCTATTTTACTCTTTTTTCAAACGAACGACCACCTTGATTTTTTAATCAAAATTCAATCATTTCCATAAAAATAATATGTAACTTTGTGCTTTAATTTGAAGAACGTTCAAAACAAACATTTATAATGATTCATTTCTTTGAGAACCCATCGAACACCGTATATGGTGTTCAAAGCGTAAACTCTTTATCACAAGAAGACATTACTAAACTCAACTGGCTATTCGGCAACGCCAAAAAACTCGACGACCAAACCCTTAACCATTACTTTGTAGGCCCCCGCGCAGCGATGGTCACTCCTTGGAGTACCAATGCAGTAGAAATCACACAGAACATGGGTATTGAAGGAATTGTTCGTATCGAAGAATTTCAACCGGTACCAGCAGATTTCAATGATTTCGATCCAATGATTTCGCAAAAATTCAGTATGTTGACGCAAAACATGTATACAGTCAACATTAGTCCTGAAGCTATTTTGGAAATTGAAGACATTGATGCCTATAACAAATCCGAAGGATTGGCATTAAATCCGGAGGAAGTAACTTACCTCAATAACCTCGCCGTTAAATTAGGCCGTCTTTTGACAGACTCTGAAGTTTTTGCTTTTTCACAAGCCAATTCCGAACACTGTAGACATAAGATCTTCAATGGTACTTTTATCATTGACGGTGAAGAGCAACCTACTTCTCTATTTAAATTAATCAAGAAAACTTCCGAAACAAATCCCAATGAGATCGTTTCAGCCTATAAAGACAACGTAGCCTTTATTAAAGGTCCACGTGTCACTCAGTTTGCCCCTAAATCGGCCGACAAACCAGACTTTTATGAGGAAAAATCCTTTGATTCGGTCTTATCCGTAAAAGCGGAAACACACAATTTTCCAACGACTGTAGAGCCGTTTTCCGGAGCTGCTACAGGTTCCGGTGGTGAAATTCGTGACCGTATGGCCGGTGGTCAAGGTGCTATTCCTTTGGCTGGTACAGCTGTCTATATGACAGCCTACTCCCGTTTATTACAAGATCGTCCTTGGGAGAAAGCCATGCAAGAGCGCCAATGGCTTTACCAAACTCCCGTGGATATCCTAATCAAAGCTTCCAATGGAGCTTCCGACTTCGGCAATAAATTCGGGCAACCCCTAATTACAGGATCTGTACTGACCTTCGAACACGAAGAGGATGGCCGCAAACTTGGCTACGATAAGGTAATCATGCAAGCTGGCGGTGTGGGATACGGAAAATTAGATCAAGCAAAAAAACATACCCCAAAAACAGGTGATAAAATCGTCATCTTAGGTGGTGAAAATTACCGCATAGGCATGGGCGGTGCTGCTGTATCCTCTGCGGATACGGGCGCTTTCGGTTCGGGAATTGAACTGAATGCGATCCAACGCTCAAATCCGGAAATGCAAAAACGTGCATCCAATGCCGTTAGAGGCTTGGTGGAATCAGACCATAATCCTATTGTTTCTATCCATGACCACGGCGCTGGCGGACACCTAAACTGCCTATCCGAACTGGTCGAGGAGACAGGCGGTTTAATCGACCTTGATGCGCTTCCTGTGGGTGATCCTACACTTTCAGCGAAAGAAATCATTGGTAATGAATCGCAGGAAAGAATGGGCTTGGTGATTGCTGAAGATGACATTGCAACTCTTAAACGTGTTGCTGACCGCGAGCGTGCACCAATGTACACGGTAGGTGATGTCACAGGTGACCATCGTTTTACGTTTGCATCCAAGAGCAATGGTGCAAAGCCAATGGATTATGCTTTAGAGGATTTCTTTGGTTCATCACCAAAAACTTTTATGCGTGATAAAACCATCACCCGTAACTATGCAGATCTTAGCTATGACTCTGCCAATATCCCCAATTATTTAAATCAGGTTTTGCAATTGGAGGCAGTGGCTTCTAAAGATTGGTTGACCAATAAAGTGGACCGTTGCGTCGGTGGCCGTGTTGCCAAACAGCAATGTGCAGGCCCGTTGCAGTTGCCTTTAAATAACGTTGGCGTCATGGCTCTTGACTACAAAGGGAAAGAAGGTATCGCCACTACGATAGGGCACTCTCCTGTGGCGGCATTGATTGATCCAGCAGCTGCCAGTAAAACTGCTATTGCAGAATCATTATCAAATATCGTATTTGCACCGATCATAAACGGTCTTGCAGGTATTTCACTATCAGCAAACTGGATGTGGGCAGCAAATAATGAAGGTGAAGACGCTAGACTTTACCAAGCCGTGAAAGCATGTTCGGATTTTGCCATCGCATTAGGAATCAATATTCCTACCGGAAAAGATTCATTGTCGATGAAGCAAAAATATCCAAATGGCGAAAATGTAATCGCTCCCGGCACATTGATTATATCTGCGGCTGGAAATTGTACGGATATTACCAAAGTAGTAGAACCTGTCTTAAACAAAAATGCAGGCTCCATCTATTACATCAACCTATCAAAAGACAACTTCAAATTAGGTGGTTCTTCTTTCGCGCAGGTTGTCAATAAACTGGGCACGGAAGTTCCTACAATCCAAGATGCTAACTATTTCAAAACAGCATTTGATACCGTTCAGCAATTAATCAACGATAACCAGATCGAAGCCGGTCATGATATCGGATCCGGTGGTCTGATCACAACATTGTTGGAAATGACATTTGCCGATGTTAACCTAGCTGCGAACTATGATCTTTCAGGTTTAAATGAATCTGACTCAGTGAAAGTGCTGTTCAGTGAAAATATCGGTCTTGTACTACAGGCGAAGGATGATGCTGTTTTCGAGCAAGCTGTCACAGAAGCTGGCGTTGATGCCATAAAAATCGGTCATGCGATCGCAGGAACTACAGTGACCATCAAAAACGGAGAAGAGAACTTCAGCTTTGATGTTGCCGCAACACGTGATGTTTGGTCAACCACTTCATTTCTATTGGATTCCAGACAATCGAAAAACGGAATGGCTCAACAGCGTTTCGATAACTATAAAAATCAACCGTTAACATTTACCTTTCCAAGTCAGTTCAATGGCAAAAAACCGGTGATTGACGGAAGTAAAGCTCGTCCAAAAGCGGCCATTCTTCGTGAGAAAGGTTCCAATTCGGAGCGCGAGATGGCAAATGCGATGTTCTTGGCAGGTTTTGATGTAAAGGATGTCCATATGACAGATTTGATTTCAGGCCGTGAGACATTGGAAGATATCCAATTTATCGGTGCCGTTGGCGGATTCTCCAATTCGGATGTACTGGGTTCGGCAAAAGGATGGGCCGGAGCATTCCTATACAATGAGAAAGCAAAAAAGGCATTGACCGATTTCTTTGCGCGCCCAGACACCCTTTCAGTTGGTATCTGTAATGGGTGCCAGTTATTTATGGAATTGGAAATGATCAATCCTGAACACGAGGTTCATGGTAAAATGTTGCACAACACCTCGGGCAAACACGAATCAAATTTTGTTTCGGTGAAAGTTCAGGAAAACAACTCCGTTATGCTTTCTACATTAGCTGGAAGTACATTGGGTGTTTGGATTTCACATGGTGAAGGAAAATTCAATCTACCACTTGCAGAAGAACAATACAATATTGTTGCCAAATACGGTTATGAGCAATATCCACATAATCCAAATGGTTCGGATTACAATACAGCGATGATCTGTGATAAAACTGGACGTCACTTAGCAACGATGCCTCATATCGAGCGTTCGATTTTCCAATGGCATTGGGCAAACTATCCAAAAGGACGCCAAGATGAGGTTTCTCCTTGGTTAGAAGCATTCATCAATGCACGCAATTGGATTGACAACCAAAGTAAATAACAAACAAAAAGATAAAAGCTCCTTCATCTATGAAGGAGCTTTTTTTAGATATCCCTTTTGTATCCAGGTTTGTTCATCATATTGTCAAGGGAGTATTTTCCAGATCCCATGACCATAAAAAAGATCAACAAAAAGAATACGACTATCGAAAGCCACAATTCGGAATTCAAATAACTAAAGCCGTTAGTGATGTTGACAAAAAAGACAGCTCCCACCAGGACAGGAAACAGCAATAAGGCCGCTAAACGGGTTTGAAAACCCAAAATAAGAAACAGGCCACCGACCAGATGCGTAAAGACGACATAGTGAACAGCTCCCCATATGGACAGGTGAAAACTGCTCTGCTCAATCATGTGCTCAACCACTTGCCTATCGTTTACGAAACTTACCCCCTTCGCAAAAATCATAATGCCCAGGGCAATTCTTAGGTAATCAATCCATTGGGGGTGGTGGACGTTTCCCCAATGTTCAATTTTATGTATCAGGTTCATAAAATACCTCCTTTTATAGATGGTTATAATAGCTATAACAGCTGAAACACAAAAAAGTTGTTCCTAGTATCATTTTAATACAAAAGCTATTGCGGTCACGCGGTCTGGAGAGGATCAGAAGGTCGTAAGACAGATCAGGTAATCACAAACTGAATCACTAGATCCCATAATGCAGTCGTTATTAGTCCCGCTACAATACTAAAACCGATCACTAAGTTCACCAATTTTGTATTGAGGTGATATTGTTCGGCAATAATACCCGAAGTGACCAACGTAGGCATAGCAGCTTCAAAAATGCTGATCCGCGCCACAGGACCTTTTACACCCAACAGCAATGCAAATGACAAGACCAACAGTGGAGCCAAAATCAATTTATAGATCATGGCTGTACTGATCTGTGCGGCTTGTTGACGCCAGCCATCAAACTTCAATTGTAAACCGATAGAGAATAGTGCCAATGGTCCTACCGTCGCCACAAGCTTTTCAAAAAAAGGCTCGGCCATACTGAAGTCAACAAATTGGGATAACGTCAACGCGAGGAGACATCCGATCAAAGGTGGAAAAGTAATCAGCTTCCATAGCATGAATTTTGCGTCGATGGACTGCCCTTCATGCAGATTTGCTTTTAGGGCATTGATAATCCCCACAGTGGACAATAAGATAAACGTTGTCTGGTCACAAATAATAGCTATCGGCAACTGTGCCTCTCCGAAATAGGCCATAATCAACGGAAACCCAATAAAAGAGGTATTGCTGTAGCCTGCTGCCAACTCCAGACTGCTTCTGGAACGTTGTTTATAGGATTTTCGCTTACAGTACCATTCCATAAATAACCAGCTTCCAGCCCACACCAAAATCGCTGAAAAAATCGGAAACAGCATCGCTGAAGACCAGACAATCTTTGGGATATACTTGAAGGAAACTGCCGGAAGTGCAAAATAAAGGATCCAAGTATTGATTCCTTTATGCGCCTCAGCATGGATCAACTTTGCTTTTCTTAATAGCATACCAGCGCCAATACAAAACGCAATCATTATAAAATTAACCATGTTTTTCCTACCATTTAAGACAACACAAAAGTGCAATAGTAGCCCTAGGAAAAACATGTATAAATACATTATTTTTATGTACATTTATAACTATCTATCAAAAGAACATGCGAAAAAAACAATTTGAACCATTATTGATCAGCGAATTTGTGGAAGATACCTTTCACCTGCCCATGCATGAGCAGAATTACTATGAATTAGTTTACATTCGTTCCGGACGTGGGAAGCAGGTCATCAATAAATTTGAATTGGATTACGAACGTGGTGATATTTTTCTTGTTAGTCCTGCGGATAGGCACTACTTCAACATACAGGAAAAAACACACTTTCTGTTTATTCTTTTTACGGACAGCTATTTTTTGCAAAATCGACGCCAGCAAAAATTATACGCATGGATTATGGAGTTAATGAATGATAGAGGGCTAAGAGAAAATAAACTCGTCCTCACCGAACACCATCGTTTGATCTTTTCTCATCTTATGGAGGCAGTCAGGTTATACAGCCTTGCAGGAGTCAGTCAGACGGCACAGTGGCTATTTGATCAACTACTTGCCATCTTTGGACTTTATAAAGAAATATCCGAGATAAAACGCTTGCCACAAACATATTCTCTCAGGCTGGACAGCTCGATTTCGGCTTATATCCATCAGCATATTTTTACGCCTGAGCATCTTCAGGTAAAAACAATCGCACAGAAATTTAATATCGCTCCGACTTATTTTGGCATCTATTTTAAGAAAAATTTTGGCAATAGCCTAAGAGACTACATCAACATGTACCGCATCGAATTAATCGAACATAGACTTAAATCCACCGCATATACACTAAAACAGATTGCTCAGGAATTAGGATTTGTTGATGAAAGCCATTTGTCCCATTTCTATAAGCGTACAAAGGGATACAGTCCAAAAGCCTATAGACAACAACTGCGGAAGAAATAATCCGCCACATTACAAGGGCTAACAAACGCTTTTAATTATTTTTAGGAGATAGAATACTATAGAATTTCAATCCATTTTCTTCAAACTGCTTATAAAGGATAATCAGCACATCATTTTTAAAAGATGAGACGTTCGCGGCGAAATTCACCCAGCAGGAAACGCTTAAATAGATCATTTCTTCGCTGATATCTTGCACACTGATACCGCTATCCCGTTCTTTGACGAAATATGGACTCGCCGTCATTGCATCATTAATCCATTGCTTCGCCTGATCAAGGTCTGCCTTCCGATCAATATGAAGCACAAAACTTGCTTTGCTATACTCCTGAGATAAGGTCCAGTTGACAACCCTACCCGAAAGTAAATCACCGTTGGGAATAATCACATCAGCGCCGTCTGCGGTTTTCAATACACTGGCACGGATACCGATCTCTTTGACACGCCCTTTTTTGTCGGCCAGTTCGATCTGATCGCCCACCCGAAAAGGCTTATCAAAAACAAGAATGATCCCCGACACAAAATTATTAATGATATTTTGCATCCCTAAACCGATCCCAACACTCAATGCTCCAATGACAACGGTAAGTTTATCAAGGCTCATACCCAAAGCCGAGATAGCCATGAAAAAGCCGATCAGAATAATCGCCAAACGAAATAACGGAAAGAGCGTCATTTTCTGATTATAGGCCTGATTTAGCTGACCATCTTCACCACCGAGCACAATGAGACTGATATTCTTTTGAAACCAATTGGCTACAAGCAACAGCAGTACCGCAACAACGAGATTGCCTAAGGTAAAGGAGATGCTGCCGATGCTGCGCACCTTGCCAAAAAACGTCTCACTAAGTCCCAATAAGGTGTCAATAAACTGAAGGTTATTTGCCAGGACAATAATTGCCAACAGGACGCAAATAATACGAAGAATCTCTGTTATAATTGCCAAGGTGCGCTGCTCATTAAAGCGCATCCAGAACCCCGACACCAAACGATCCTTTTTAAATTGGTTACGGACATCTGCTTTGATCATATCAGCAAAATACTGTAAGGTAAATGACTGCACCAAACCAACCGCACATGCAATGCTGAAGCTGCGTGAATGCTCCACATGTCCAATAACGTTCAACGTAATCGCCGTAATATTTAAAATGGCAAATACAACATAGATAAAATTGCTGATATACCCCGGACTTTCGGGATTCTTAATTCGCCGCTTGGTATAACTGACCAATCCCAAGGCAATCAGATTAAAGCCTATACAAATAATACGCAAAAACAGATCGTCACTTACAATCATATTGACAAAAACATCCAACAGATAAAAGATGATCAGAATCAATGCGATATTACGTTGCTGCCCAGTGATTTTATAACGCAAGAGAAACATGAAGATTGACATGATCACCAGCTGGGAAGCCTGTAAAATGAAGGACGGTGTAAAAAAATTGACAAAAGGCAATAAGGTCAGCAGAAAAATAATAGTTTTCCCAACAGTGGCATCGATGGAAAGCTTATGTTCCGGATCGTGTTGCTTCAGAATATAAGCCACCCGGACAATCCAGTACGCATAGGCCAGCCCCAGAACAATCAACAAAATCCGGCTCGCCCAATCCGTCCGGTTGACATATTTGTCTATGGATTTATTATTACTATAATTACTACGGATATTGTCCAGGAGTACGTCTTTCGAAATACTTTTCGTATTGGCTTTCCATATTGAGTTCTTGCCCGGTGCAACATCCGATTTCTTTGCAGCAGCTTTTGTTTCCGGAATCAGGTCTAATCTATTGAGATGCCGCTGATCCTTGATGATAAGCTCATCAATTGTACGATTGATCGATTCCAGGGAATCCATCTTTGCAGCCAGCCGAAGTTGGGCAGTATTAAGATATTGATGCGCGCGCGCGTGATTGCTGGCACTGATATCATATCGCTTGATGATACCCCGGATCTGATCTTGTGTGGTACTTAAACTGCCGGAATAATTTGCAATACTTCCTTTAATAGATCTCAGCTGTTTAATTTCTTCGGAAATTGCGTTTTTTATAGTCGCGACGGAGTCTTTTGCTGAATTGCCACTAACCGCCGCATACGAATTGGATCTTTCATTTAGCTGAGCCACAAATTCCGCCATTGATGCCGTACGAATATTGGACAGGAACGTCAGATTGATTTTTCGCAGGTCATTGCGCAGCGAATCATTCCCCATTCGCGTCGAATCGGTACTGAATCTTCTATTTAAACCCGTATGTGATACCGACCCGTCGGTATTGGCCATTCCTCTTCTTACCTGCACCGAATCTTGTCCGACGGCATAGAGCTGTAATGCCAATAAACTGATAACCGTAATGAAATGCTTAACGCTGCTCAATTTCATATTCCCAAATTATTAATCTCCTTAAATAATAGCCATTTCGATCTTCCAGAAGAACCACAAAACGAGGTTTCAGAAATAAACCTTTCCTATTATTTTCCAGCAAAAATAGTTTATACAAGTCTAAAATCGAATAGCATCCGATAATTTAAGTTCCTCCAGACGTTTGATCTTATCATCACGGTAAAAGAGATTCATTGTCTCAAAAGGGATTAGTTTCAGATCTTTATTGACAATATGTACGCATGATTTTTTGACCGCGCGGACATCGAAATCATAGGCATCCATAAAATTCATGATAATGATGCGGAAAAGATTATCATAATCGAGTTCAGGAGCACAGACCTCAGGCAGACAGCATAACAGCTGATTCACCTTGGGTTTTACTTTATCCACCGAAATACCAGTACTAAAAATATCCAACAATTGCATCTGAACACCGGTATCCTGCTCATATACAATGGTATTACGGGATTGATTATTTAACAGTACGGCGGGATCAATATGTCGTGTCAATGGAATCTTTTCCTCACCGATCTTTAGCACATAGCCCATCGCCAGAGCGTCCGGGTTACACGGAACCGGAATGATATCATGCGGATTCAACAAGGGATACTGATCCAGGATTTCCTGCCTGACCTCAGTCAGTGTCATTTTATGCTGTGGAGCATCCTGTGCGTTTCGTCCGGCGATCTCCACCGGCTGGAAGGTTACCCCACGGACACAACGCTGATTCAAAGCATACTCCAGTATCGCTCCGATCTCATCGTCATTGGTCCCCTTCTCCAGAACCACAACGAGCGTCGTGCTCAGGTTTAATGCATTGAGCTTTTCAATCGCTTTTTTGCGCACATCAGTCAGATCCTTTCCCCTAAATTTTTCCAGTACTTCCGGACGGAAAGAATCAAACTGCAGGTAAATTTCAAATTCTGGAGCGTAGGTTGCAAGTTGTTCGGCAAATCCGGGGTCATTTGCAATTCGGATACCATTGGTATTCAGCATCAAATGTTTTATCGGTTTTGTTTTTGCGATATCCAGAATTTTAAAAAATTCGGGATGGATCGTGGGCTCTCCCCCGCTGATCTGAACGACATCCGGCTCACCTTCGCTTTCAACGATCTTGTCTAGCATACGTTCGATTTCCTCCAGCGAACGATGCCGCCCATAATGGGGTGAAGACATGGCATAGCAGGTCGGACAGGTCAGATTGCAACGATCGGTCACTTCGACGATCGAAAGGCAGCTGTGCTGCTCGTGATCAACACATAAACCACAATCGTAAGGGCAGCCATAGTGAACATCTTTGTCAAATTTCAAAGGCGTCTCAGATGCTTTATTATAGTTCCGGATATTTTTATAGTATTCCACATCAGTCGCAATCAACGTTTTGAAAAAACCGTGATCGGGGCAACTTTTGGTCATAAAGACTTTTTCATCTTCGATGATAATCTTTGCACCTACACGCGAAAGACAAGTCGGACACAAACTAATGGTGTAATCGTAATAGGTGTAATTTCTAACTGGCATATATCTATCGCTATTAATTTAGTGCTATTCCACAGGCAATCCCGCCAGCGATCATTGCTCCGATACCCCCCAATAATACTTTCAGCCAAGGGTTAACATTAAATGTAGATTCCTTATTATTGGATTTTATAATCGAACCGATAATGATGACCAAAAGTGCTATTCCAATGACAACAGCACCGCCAAACAGTAAAAACAAGCCCAACATAGCTGTGTTTTCCGAACCAAATGATCCTTCGAGTAAATACATAATTTAGACCCTCCTTTCTAGGTGCGTATTCTTCAATAAATAAATATAATAAATTATCACAATAAGACAGGTAATCTGTATGGTACTGATCCCAAAAAGAATGATTGCTCTTGGCTTAATAAAATCCAATAGAAAACGAAAGCTAAAATAACTGAGCATAAAAAGTTGAAAGAGTAAACCATTCTGGAATATAAATCTTCGCTTAAACCACTGCAATGAAACAAATAACAGCATCAGAAATGCAATTTCGTACAAGGCCACCGGATGTCTTCGATAAGCATCCCCAAGGTACATCCCCAAGGGGCAGTCTGTAGGCAAGCCATAAGTCTGCTCGAATACCCCCGTGTAAAAACAACCTATCCTTCCGATCATAATCGCAACTATCAGGGGAAATACCATGAGATCGCCGGTGCTCTCTTTCTTGCCCATGATTTTTTTCATCAGTTCCACCCCGAGCAGCCCACCCGCCAAGCCGCCTACAATGGTATTATTTAACCAGATGTAACGCATTTTGCTCACCGCATTCAACAGTTCCTCCGGACGTTCCAGCGAACCAATGATATGGGATCCGATCAAGGCGCCTAAGGCCGCCGCAATAACAATCAAAAGTGAATTGGTATGCCCTAAACTCTCCTTATCTTTCCATTTCAGCAGCTGATAATAACGCATCCCCATAAACATCCCCAATCCTTCCATAAACGGATGTAAGAGGAAGGTTTTTCCAAATAGATCAACGGTAACCGGAAATTCAATCGCTGTAAGCATAAACAAGTATACAAAAGACAATTCAGATATCTCTCACAAAAAAACAAAAGCCGGTCCATAAAATGAACCGGCTCTTTAAATCTGTTTTCGTCTAAAATCGCTTCTTACAGTTGATCGCTGTAGACAAATCTGATTTCTTCTCTCAAATTATAATGGGAGGCCATGACCTCACCATAGGCTCCCGCTGAGCGGATAGCGATCAAATCCCCCCGTTTTGATACAGGCAAAGGCACTTCCTTCCCAAAGCAGTCCGAGGATTCACAAATTGGCCCCACAACATCATAGTTTAGCGCTTCCGCCCCCGTGCCTTCACTGATATTTTCCATTTTATGGTAGGCCTGGTACAAAGCCGGACGCATCAATTCGGTCATTCCCGCGTCCAGTACCAAAAAGTTTTTCTTGACGCCATTCTTGACATATAATACACGGCTCACTAAGCTTCCACATTGAGCAACCAAAGCTCTGCCCAGTTCAAAATGAACTTCCTGATGTGGCTTGCGCTCCAAGAACCGGTCAAAAATGTCAAAATAAGACTCAAAATCCGGAATCGGATTGCCATCCGGGTCTTTATAGTCTATCCCAAGCCCCCCACCAACGTTCAGCACACGAATCTGTGTTCCGCGTTCCTCAAACCAGTTCTTCCACTCGTTGACCTTGACACACAAACTTTTGAATACCGTCATATCGGTAATCTGAGAGCCCACGTGAAAGTGTAACCCCACCAATTCGATAAAATCACATTTCTTGAGAACAGCTGCGCATTTCTCCAGATCCGCATTTGGAATACCAAATTTGTTCTCGTCGAGTCCTGTTGTAATATAATGGTGAGTATGCGCATCAACATTGGGATTTATTCGCAAAGCAACATTGGCTTTTACACCTTGTTTTGAAGCTAGTTCATTAATCACTTCAAGCTCCTGAATAGACTCCACATTGAACGCAAAGATATTTTGCTGTAGGGCATAATTGATCTCCTTATCCGATTTTCCAACCCCCGCAAAAGTAATATTTTGCGGTGCAAAACCACATTCGATAGCCTTTTTTACTTCGTTTCCGCTCACACAGTCCGCACCGAAGCCGATCTGTTGCACCGCTTTTAATAACACATCGTTAAAATTAGCTTTCAATGCATAATGAATATGAAATCCCCTTTTGTGGGAAGCAACATAAGCTGCTTCCAAAGTTTTGTTTAACACGGCCAAGTCATAGTAATAAAACGGGGTTTCTTTCTCTGCAAATTTTGCCGCAATAGCTGTATTTATCATATAAAACCTACTTTCTTAAAATAAACGATTATGCAATGAACGTAAAGCCTCCGTTTTATGATCCGAATTCAATAAAATGGATACATTAAAGTCCGAACCGCCATAGGAAATCATACGAACCGGAAGATGTTTTACAGCATCAAGTACACGTGCAGCATAACCATGGCTATTCAGACCGAAGTCACCGACCACACAAACAATGGTCTGGTCGCCATCTACTGTAACAGAACCAAAGTCTTCAACTTCCTTAATAATATCAGCTAAATTTGTTGTATCATCTATGGTCAACGAAACTGCTACTTCTGACGTAGTAATCATATCGATCGGTGTTTTATAGCGTTCGAAAATCTCGAAAACACGACGCAAGAAACCGTAAGCAAGCAACATCCTTGAGGAATGAATATGAATGGCGGTGATACCATCTTTTGCGGCTATCGCACGGATACAACCTTTTTGTGCACCATCTTTGCTAATTAATGTGCCTTTGGCATTCGGTTCCATCGTATTTAACAGACGGACCGGCACATTGTATTTTTGTGCAGGAAATACAGACTGTGGATGCAATATTTTTGCCCCAAAATACGCTAATTCGGCAGCCTCGTCAAAGCTAAGGTGTGCAATTGGCGTGGTACCTTTTACGACACGCGGATCATTGTTGTGCATACCGTCAATGTCTGTCCAGATCTGAACTTCGTCGGCACGGATAGCTGCTCCGATCAATGAAGCTGTATAATCCGATCCACCGCGGCGTAAGTTATCAATTTCACCAAATGAATTTCTACAGATAAATCCTTGTGTAATAAACAAAGTATTCTCCGGGTGCTGAGCCAAAATTGTACTCAATTTTTCGCCGATATATTCCACCATTGGCTCATTGTCCTCATCGATTTTCATAAAATCCAATGCCGGCAACAAGACGGATGAGATGCCGATTTCATTGAGGTAAAAATGCCATAATGCGGTAGACATCAATTCCCCTTGTGCCAAAATAATTTTCTCTTCAATTGGCGTAAACAGCTCATTTGCCAAGCTGGAAATTAGGTTAAAATGATAGTCGATGAGCTCCTTGCCATTTTTATAGCCAGCTTCAGTATTAAAAAGTTCCTTAATAAGGTCTTCGTACTTATCCTTGTGCTTCTTGATCAAATCCTTAGCCTCGTCCTTCTTACCTACGGTGTAAGCCTGGCCAATTTCCACTAAAGCATTTGTCGTTCCAGCTACCGCGGACAACACAACGATCTGACGTTCCGAAGGGTTTACAATATCCAACAACCCTTTGATACGTACTGCACTTCCTACTGAAGTACCACCAAATTTTAAAACTTTCATACTAAAGTTACAATTATTAAATTTCTGTGCGCCAATATAGGCAATTCATGAATTTATATTAAAAAAAATGCGGCACAAAATCATGAAAGTTTTGTGCCGCATATATGGTTCTATGCGGAAGAATTACTTCTTCAAGTTTTCGATCAGTAGACCGGCCAATTCTTCGCCGATTCTTTCTTGTGCTTCATTTGTCGCTGCACCAATATGTGGTGTCAACGAAATCTTTGGATGTTTTAAAATTTCCTCACGTGGAGTGGGCTCGTTGTCGAATACATCTAAACCCGCGAATGCAACTTTGCCAGCATCCAATGCCTTCACCAACTCCAGTTCATCAATAACACCCCCTCTGGAAGCGTTCACCAAGCCAACACCATCTTTCAATAATGGGAATTCCGCAGCACCGATCGCTGGTTTATCCAAAAATGGCACATGCAAGGAGATAAAGTCAGAAACTTTCAACAAGTCGGTCATTTCAACCTGTTTGATCGGAACCTCAACCTGAATACCCCCAGAAAGCTCAATGGTAAGTCCTTTTGGGCCTTCAAACAGATCTGTATAAACGACATCCATTCCCAAACCAATGGCGATCTTAGCGACCTCACGACCGATACGGCCAAAGCCTACGATACCGATTGTTTTACCGCGAAGTTCAGTTCCCGCACCGTACGCCTTTTTCAAAGCACCAAATTTGGCATTTCCTTCAACAGGCATTTTCCGGTTGGCGTCATATAAAAAACGTACGCCATTTAATAGGTGTGCAAAAACTAATTCAGCAACGGATAAAGACGATGCAGCCGGTGTATTCACAACAGCGATGCCTTTTGAACGCGCATACTCCACGTCAATATTATCCATTCCCACGCCACCACGACCGATTACTTTCAAATTTGGACAGCCGTCGATCAACTCCTGACGTACCTTAGTTGCACTACGTACAGTAATAGCGTCATAAGCAAGCAACTTTTCCGCTAATTCCTCCTGAGGTATATGGTTTGTATCTACAGTATGACCGGCATCTTCCAACATTTTCTTTCCCAGTGGATCTATACCGTCATTTGCTAATATTTTCATCCTTATAATTATTTATGTGGGCCGATTTTCATTGTATCAATGACTTTGTAAACCCTGTTTGCTTTTTATGAGATGAGGTAAACAAACCTTTTGAAGATCAACGATGATCTCCATGAAGCCGGTTTATTTCATCAGCATACTTTTAATCAATTTTATAATTTGTGCGTATCTTCAAATTCTTTCATCGCATCGATTAACGCATTCACGCTGCTCAATGGCAATGCGTTGTAGATTGAAGCTCTAAATCCACCTACCGAACGGTGTCCTTTAATGCCAATCAGATTACGTTCTTTCGCCAGAGTCAAAAATTCCGCTTCCAGTTCAGGCGTATCCATGACAAAAGTCACATTCATACGTGAACGATCTTCAACAGCCGCAGTTCCTTTAAATAAAGGATTGCGGTCGATTTCATCATACAGCGCACGTGCTTTAATGATATTCTCCTGCTCCAAAACAGCAACGCCACCTTTTGCTTTTAACCAGCGCAAATTCAACATCGAAACAAAGATCGAATAAACCGGAGGCGTATTATACATGGAACCGCCATCGATATGCAATTTATAATCTAACATCGAAGGCAATACACGTCCTGATTTACCCAAAATATCATCCTTAACAACAACTAAAGTCACACCGGCAGGGCCCATATTTTTTTGTGCTCCGGCATAGATCAAATCGTAATCTGCGACATTGATCTCGCGGGAAAAAATATCTGAAGACATATCCACAACTACTGGCAATTCCGTAGCTGGTTTTTCAAACACCTCGGTACCATAAATTGTATTATTTGCGGTATAGTGAAAATAAGCAGCATCCGAAGGGATTGAATATCCTTTAGGAATATAAGAATAGTTCTTATCTATCGAGGAGGCTACAACATCTACTGTTCCGAATTTCTTTGCTTCTTTTAAGGCCTTTGTCGCCCATACACCTGTATCTAAATAAGCAGCTTTACCGCCTTCAGGTAAAAGGTTTAAGGGTGCCATCGCAAATTGCAGACTTGCTCCACCTTGCAAGAAAAGAATCGAATATCCTTGTGGTACGGCTAATAATTCGCGTACTAACTGAGTCGCCTCATCTATCACTGCTTCAAACTCTTTGGAACGGTGAGAGATCTCTAAAATTGATAAACCTGTGTTGTTAAAATCAATTACAGCTTCTGAGGCTTGTTGAAATACTTCCTTTGGCAGAATACATGGACCTGCTCCAAAATTATGTTTCATTGATGTTATAGTTTGTTTGATTGCCCTTTCTGAACCCTAGTAAAGCAATCTGTTGTTTTAAAAACCAAAGGTAAAATAAAATTATATATTTTTCAACTATTCTGTTTTTTTATTGATAATTTACAAAATTATGATTGATTTCAATAAAAATATCACACAACAACATACCGATTGGTTGTTAAAATAATCACAGAAGAAGGACCTTCCAGGCCATATCTAATTGATTATCTTGCAAATACTCTTTCGCTTTAAGCTGAAGATGGACATTGCGTGAGGATTGATCACCGATAAAGGCATTTAATAATTCATAGATTTCAGGCAGGGATGTAATTTCATCCACTTCTTGTGGTGTAGGCAAACGGTCTATCTGAGCCAGTTTAATTTTATCTTCCGCACTAAATACGGTGGATTCTTTTACAAAAAGGGGAAGTTGATCATGATGCATAAAAAAGCAGAAATTTTAATCAAATTTCTGCTTAATATCTTAAAAAAGAAAATTCTTATAATTTTTCAATGATCCGATCTGCGAACTCACTGGTTTTGACCAATATTGCATCATCCATTAGATTGTAAAAATCCACGGTCACCGTTTTTGCGATAATGGTTTCCCCAAGTGCCTTTACGATAGCTGCAGAAGCCTCTGTCCAGCCTAAATATTCGAGCATCATCACTCCACTGAGAATAACAGATGACGGATTCATGGTATTTGTATTTGCAAATCGTGGTGCCGTACCATGAGTAGCTTCAAAAACGGCATGCCCGGTCTTAAAGTTTATGTTCGCTCCAGGCGCTATTCCTATCCCGCCAACCATAGCTGCAAGGGCATCGGAGATATAATCGCCGTTTAAATTCAACGTAGCCACTACCGAAAAATCACGTGGATTAAGCAAGATCTGTTGCAAGAAATTATCCGCAATGATATCCTTGATCAGGATTTTGCCCGAAGCTAAAGCTTCTTTCTGTTCCTGGTTGGCAGCTGACTCACCTTTCTCTGCTTTGGTTCGCTCCCATTGCCCCCAGGTATAGGTTTTATCCGCAAATTCTGTTTCTGCAACCTCGAAACCCCAGATTTTAAAAGCCCCTTCGGTATATTTCATGATATTTCCCTTGTGGACGATGGTCACCGAAGGTAATCCATATTGAATGGCATATTCGATCGCCGCGCGAACCAGACGTTTGGATCCTTCTTCAGAAACCAATTTGACGCCAACCCCTGTCGTACTCGAAAAGTTATAATCAATATCAAGTTCGTCATGAAGGAAATCCTGCAATTTATTGGATTGAGCACTGCCAGCCTGAAACTCTATCCCCGCATAAATGTCTTCGGTATTTTCCCGAAAAATTACCATATCCACATACTCGGGATGTCTGACCGGAGAGGGCACACCTTCAAACCATTTTGTAGGTCTTTGACAGACGTAGAGATCCAAATCCTTCCGCAAGGCTACATTCAAAGAGCGGATACCACCGCCTACAGGTGTGGTCAAAGGTCCTTTTATACCCACCAGATATTCGCGTAATACAGTTAAAGTTTCCTTCGGCAACCACTCTCCTGTTTCATGAAATGCTTTTTCCCCTGCCAAAACTTCTTTCCAGCTGATTTTCCGCCGTCCATTGTATACCTTCTCTACAGCACGATCAAAAACACGCACTGCCGCATGCCATAGGTCAGGGCCTATGCCATCACCGATGATAAAAGGAATCGTTGGGAAATCTGGAACCTGTAATTTTCCTTCATTGGACATTGTAATTTTATTCGACATAAATCTGCATTTTTAGCGGATAGCAACTATCCTTTATTAAACATATTTCCAATCTCTTTACTAATCTTCCGGAATATCGGTGCAGCCTCAACATCCTCATATTCGTCGATATGTGCATTCTCTATTCTACTAGGAAACACCAAAACAAGGTTTTCGTTTGCGTAGATACGATCTAATTTTTTTGCAACACCATCCAGCGAATCCCGATAGGATACTTCCCCATTCCGTGCAGAAACAAAGATAAACATGGAATCATCTTCCTTAAACGCTTTTAGTCCCTGCAAATTATCCCAATCATCGTAATGCCTGAACGTCACGGGAACAGAGTTTTTAATATCGATGAGATGCGCATTGACCGCCGCAGCAGACCGCGTATCAACGACGAAAGAAATAGGAACAGAGAGCTCCTGAGCAAGTTTGATCACCTTTTCCAACCAGTATTCAAAACCAAACTCAGCCTCACACATCGGCGGAGCAAACACAACAATGGATTTATTGGAAATAAATGGCTTTTTAAAATGACAGAGCATTACATTGGCCGACGTTCTGTTGAGAATACTTTCTGTTTTTTCGCCGACAAATTTATCCATAAAATTGGCTGCGCTTGGCCAGCCCAGCACAATACAATTTGCCGACACCTCTTTTGCTGACCGGGCCACACCGCTGGCAATATTTAAATCTATCGTTGCACTGATATTGACATTTGTCTCTGAACCCGAAGCATAACGCACCATGTTGTCCAAATTTTTACGTGCGCGGGCCATATTCAGTTGTGCCTGCTCATTATCCTTTACTACAGATACAATACTCACTGGATAGGTACACTTTTTACTCTTGATGTAAGTTGAAAAATCAAGGATCGGCTCCATATTATCCATATTAGCAATAGAGATCAGGATATTTTCATCTTTCTCTTTTACCACATCGGTATGCTCCTCATCCTGTTCGCCATCCATAACCACTTTTTTAGAAGCATTTCCCGTGACGATGGTCGCAACTATACAGGTTACCAAAATGAGCAAAATTGTTCCGTTCAGCACATTTTCATCTATAATTCCGTTTTTGTGACCGACCATTATAACCGCCAATGTAGCAGCAGCATGCGCGCTGCTCAGACCGAAAATCAGGTTGCGCTGCCCACGGCTATACTTAAATATTTTCTGTGTCAGCCAAGCCGCCACATATTTCCCCGCAATAGCCACAATCGTGAGCGTACCGGCTATAATTAATGCCTGAGGTCCTTTCAAAATAACACTTACATCCACAATCATACCTACAGATATAAGAAAAAAAGGAATGAAAATAGCATTACCAATGAATTCGATTCGATTCATCAGTGCTGAAGAATGTGGTATCAATTTATTCAAAGCCAATCCCGCCACAAACGCTCCGATAATGGGTTCCAAACCCGCTATTTCTGCCAGAAAGGCAGCAAAAAATACAACGGAAAGCACAAAAATATAGTTTGCTGTCTTTTCACTGCCCAGCCGCTCAAAAAACCATTTCGCAATCCTTGGAATAATACCAAACATTATAAAGAGGAAAATCGCAAAGGAAATACCGAGTGTAACCCAAAATTCATTTCCTATATTCCCTTGTGACACACCTGTAATGACAGCCAGGATAATGAGCACCGCCGTATCAGTCAGAATCGTTCCACCAATGGTAATCGCCACCGCTTCCATCTTAGAAATCCCATAACTATTCACGATGGGATAAGACACCAAAGTATGCGTCGCAAACATACTTGATATCAACAGACTCGCCAGCACATCATAGCCCAACAGGAAATGACAAACGGGATAACCGATGCTTATGGGAACGATAAATGTAAAAAAACCAAACAGTAAGCTTTTATTTTTAGTTTTTTTGAATTCATTCATATCCAGTTCCAGCCCGGCAATAAACATGATATATAAAAGCCCTATGGTCGAAAATAGGTTAATAGCTGAATTTTTCTCCAGCCAATTTAATCCGTGGGGGCCAATAATGACACCGGAGATTATCAGTCCGATAATACCCGGTACTTTAATTGGCCGAAGGATGATTGGGGAAAGAAGAATAATAAAGAGTACCAGTGAAAAAATAAGTACAGGATTTTGTAAAGGCGCTTCAAAAGCTTGGGAAATATGCTCGAAAGTTTTATTCATATGTGCTCGTATGCTATCGGTAAAATATATCTATTATTTCCTTACTAGCCGAAAATAGCTAACAACCCTAAAAATACGATTTTTCCTGCAAAACGAGTCCTAAAAAAAGGCCTACTTAAAAGAAATTGCTTTTATCGGACTAATCTTGGTAATTAACATCGAAGGAATAAACAGGGAAACCATACCAATGAAGACTACAGCAAGATTGACCAATACAACGTCTGACCAATAAAGCTTTACAGCCACATAAGAAATATAGTAGGTTTGCTCATCCAACTTAAAAAAATGGGTATAATCCTGCAGAAAATAAAAGCCTAAACCGATGAGATTACCGATCAGCAGACCAAGACCGATCAGGTATAATGCGCTATACATAAACACCCGCCGAATACCCGCATTATGGTAGCCCAGAGCCTTTAAAATACCGATCATGGAGGTACGCTCAAGGATAGTAATCAATAAGGCCGAAATCATATTGATAATAGCTACCACAGTCATGAGTATAAAGATAATCTTGGTATTCATATCCAGTAGATCCAACCACTGGAAAATATCCGGCACCTGATCTTTAATATTGATTGCCTGCATATCAATCGGCAGCATATCCTCTATTTTAGCTGTTGTCGGTCCCAGCTGACTGAAATCTTTAATCCGAATTTCATACCCCCCTACCTCATTGTCATCAAGGTTGCTCAGTTTTCTAATGAGGTTAAGCGACCCGATCACGTACACCTTGTCCAGTTCTTCCGAGCCTGTATTAAATATTCCTTTAATGACAAACTTTCTTTTACGGATAGGCTCCTGAACAAAATACATAATAAAATCATCACCTACCTTTAGGAGAAGCCGGTCGGCCAGATATTTAGAGATTAAAATCTGATTATCCACAGTCTCAGACTTAAAGTCTATCGTATCCCCTTCGAGCAGCATATTTTTTATCGGCTGCTGATCATATAGTGAATCTATTCCTTTTAAAACAACACCTTCCACCTCATCATTCACATTGATGATGCCAGCCTTCGTCGCAAATGCGTTGATGGAATACACTTGCGGATTCGCTAATATGGTTTTATGAAGTTTGGGTGTAAGTGAAATCGGTGAATTTTCGTAGGATTTATTTAGATCGTAACGCAAGACCAGTATATCCGCAAAAAAGCCGCGTTGCTTGCTAATAATTTCCCCTTTAAATCCCCGCAAAACAGCAATAGAGATAATAATGGCAGCAATGGCTAGCGCAATTGCACCAATTGTAACCCGAACAATCAATTTGGAGAAAGTCCGTTTACCGGAAAATGCTATTCGATTTGCTAAAAAATAAGGAAAATTCAAGCTTTCAATATATTTATGTAACTTCGCAAAGTTATAAAAATTTGTTATTTACAAAACTGTAATAACAAATAATTGGCGCTTTCGCGGCGGATTGATTATCCGCCAAGTTATTGATTAATTTTAAGAATTTTATAAAAAACACCTCTACTATGCGTATCATTTTCATGGGGACCCCTGACTTTGCTGTTGCTTCACTTAAAGCACTCATTCAATCTGGCGAACAAGTCGTTGCTGTAGTGACGGTACCGGACAAGCCTGCAGGTCGCGGACAAAAAATTCATGAATCAGCAGTTAAGGTATACGCTAAACAACATAATATCCCCGTACTTCAACCCTTCAAACTTCGCGATGAGGCTTTTTTGACTGAACTAAAGAGCTATCAGGCCGACCTTCAGGTCGTAGTTGCATTCCGCATGTTACCCGAAATGGTCTGGAATATGCCGAAATACGGCACAATAAACGTCCACGCTTCTTTACTTCCACAGTACAGGGGGGCTGCACCGATAAATCATGCCATTATGAACGGTGAAAAAGAATCTGGCGTGACCACATTCCTATTGCAGCATGAAATTGACACGGGAAATATACTGTTGGCCGAAAAAGTTGCTATCCTAGAAATGGATACTGCCGGAGATCTTCACGACAAGCTGATGCATGCAGGAGCCCGAACATTGCTCCAAACAATCCAGGCGTTAAAAGCAGGAACTTTGCAACCTAAAAGCCAAGACAACATAGTTCCAACAACCTCATTGAAACATGCACCAAAAATCTTCAAAGATGATTGTAAAATCAACTGGAATCAATCTACCGACGTTGTTTACAACTTTATACGCGGACTTAGTCCTTACCCAACAGCATTCACAACCCTGAAAGACAAAGTCTTAAAAATATATCAAACGGAAAAAGAGCAAACAGCTATTGCTGTCGCTCCCGGAACAATAGAGACAGATCAAAAAAGCTATTTAAAGTTTGCAACGCAAGATGGCTATATCAGCGTATCAGAACTGCAGCTGGAAGGCAAAAAGAAAATGAATGTCGTAGACTTTTTAAAAGGCTACAGATTCTAGATTTTCTAATCACCACCGTCATAATATTGTAACAAATCACCAGGCTGGCAGTCTAGCGCTTTACATATTGCTTCAAGTGTATCTAACCGCAGGGCCTTGGCCTTTTGGTTTTTTATGATTGAAAGATTAGAAAGCGTAATCCCTACACTATCACTCAATTGGTTAAGTGACATTTTTTTCTCTTTCATTATTTTATCCAAATGAATTAAGATTGGCATATTATAATTTTTATTCCTTTAAATTTATTTAATGTCTCTAGTAAAACAAAACATATATCTTTTTGTTTTATCATAAAATTATCATTTTAAAATAAATTGAAAGAATGCAGCCCACGTAACATATCTGATATCATTAGGTAAATTACTTGAGAATAGAAAAAAAATAAAAATAGTTAGGGCTTTAAATATCAATCAGTTGAATATTAAAGCTACAATTGAGGAAGAAAAACATTATTAAATGGAATAGTTTTTGATGGTGTAAAATGAAGGTCTACCAAATCATAACTCATTATAGATGAGCGGATAGATAATCCATTTTCCATTAATAATTCAAAAATTTTTCGTATTTTCGCAAACATTTCTTAGAGAGGAGAATTAATAAAAATTAATGAGACAGCTCAAAATTACACAATCTATCACCAATCGTGAGTCCCAGTCTTTGGACAAATACTTACATGAAATTGGTAAAGTAGACTTAATTACAGCAGAAGAAGAAGTAGAATTAGCACAGCGCATCCGCGAAGGCGATCAAGTTGCCTTGGAAAAATTGACTAAAACCAACCTTCGTTTCGTAGTATCAGTAGCAAAACAATATCAAAATCAAGGATTGACCTTAGGTGATTTAATCAATGAAGGCAACCTGGGCTTAATTAAAGCAGCTAAACGTTTTGACGAAACAAAGGGTTTTAAATTTATTTCTTATGCCGTTTGGTGGATTCGCCAATCTATTCTTCAAGCAATTGCTGAACAATCACGTATCGTACGTCTGCCATTGAACCAAGTCGGTTCTCTAAGCAAAATCAGTAAGGCTTTCTCAAAACTAGAACAGGAATACGAGCGGGAGCCATCTCCTGAAGAACTGGCAGATATCCTTGAAACCACCGTTGATAAGGTTTCGGACACCTTAAGTAATTCTGGCCGTCACGTATCCATGGATGCCCCCTTTGTTCAAGGTGAAGAAAACACACTCTTGGACGTATTGGAAAACCATGATCCAGATACGGATAGCTCTTTAATTGATGAATCTCTTTCAGAAGAAATCAAGCGATCATTGGCAACTTTAACAGAAAGAGAACGTGAAATCATCGTTCTATTCTTTGGATTAGGTTCCAACCACCAACTGTCGCTTGAAGAAATCGGCGAGAAATTCAATTTGACACGGGAACGCGTACGTCAAATTAAAGACAAGGCTCTTCAACGTTTGAGACACACTTCAAGAAGCAAAATCTTAAAATCTTATTTAGGTTAAAAAAGATATTTATTGAAATTTTTGGCAATCCCAATCAGAAATGATTGGGATTTTTTTTATACAATAAAAAGGGTCGTTTACTTGATGCAGTAAACGACCCTTTTTATTGTATGTGCAATGGATTCTACCCTATTTAGAGTCTGGCATCAAAATAAATTCAAAAAGTCGATCTTTTTTCAAATATTTTCCCGCGACATCCTGTACAGATTTCGGCGTGACTTTATTCAGGTTCTCCGTGCGACGTGTATATCTACTGATATCCAGATCATTTTGGTAAGAACTGGAGATATAATTCAGCCAATAGCCGTTCTCCCGCAGGTTTAATTCGTTCTGCCTTCTTTGTTCCGCCACAAATTTTTCGATATCCACCTTTTCTGGACCTTGATCCTGAATCTTTTTCACCTCGTCCAATGCCGAAGCGATCAATGCATCCGCTTTATCTACCGCCGAACCGAAACCAATTGAAAAGGCATAACGTGCTTTAGGAAGTTTATTGAAACCGGCACGGGCACCGACGCCATACACACCGCCTTCTTTCTCACGCAATCGTTCAAGTAATTTGATCGTCAACACACTCTCCAAAGCTTCCATATTAACATTTTCAGCTTCACTATAGTCATAGTCTCCATAATAAGCCAATTGCGTACTTGCCTTCTGCTCCTTGCCTTTGTGCACGACAACACGCTCCCCTTTAGCCGGCTCCAGAATATTTAAGTCTTTATAGTTCTCTCCCCTTTTGACTGCAGGTAGAGAGGCAAGATAAGTCTCAATATAGGGTTTAATCTGGTTTTCATCAAATGATCCTACAATAGTAAAAACGAAATCCGAAGCATCTGCAAATCGTTCTTTATAAATTGCCAATGCACGATTCGGATCAATCTTTGTAAGCGTTTCGACTGTCGGGTTTTGTCTCCGAACATTATTACCATAGAGCACCTCTTTTACTTTATCTGAAAAGACATTATTGGGATCGCTCAGCCTGTTCTCCAATGATCCTTTTGCTCTGGTCATAGTACTCTGAAAGATATCGCTATCCAGCCGTGGTTCCGTAAAATAACCATAAATTAACTCAAAGGCATTTTTCAGGCCTTCTTTATCTGTGCGACCAGAGATACCCTCATAGCGCTCGGAAATATACGGTGAAATCGAAACCTCCTTCCCAGCAAGATATTTCGTTAATTCGACATTACTCATTTGTCCAACACCACTTGCGTCCACCAATGAGGATGCATTTGAGGCCGAGAAATAATCCGCATCAGGGTATAACGATGTTCCCCCCGGGCTATAAGCCACAATCTGAATTTCGTCATTCTTAAAATCTGTTGGTTTTAAGATCACCTTCACGCCATTGCTCAATTGCAATTCCTTCGCTTGAACCGCGCCAATGTCTTTTGAAGACAGAATAGTACCCTTGACAGGCTCTTTGGATAGCAAAGGCAGATTAGAGACCTTATCTTCGTAAGCAGAGACCGGAGTATCTTCGACAGCCTTTACCCAGCCTAGAACAGCTTGTTCCGTAGGCAGGTTAGCTTTTTCCTTTTCGGGGCCCATAATCAATATATCACGATTTAAATCGGTATAATATTTTTTGACCAAGGCATTTACCTCTTCCAGTTTTAAGGTGGGCAATAATTGTTTCGTTAAGTTATAAGAAGCCTCATTACTCAAGGCAGGTTCGTGGTCAATAAAGTAGTTCAGATAACGGTTGACATAGCTATCGGATTTTTTCTTATCCCGCTCGATATAGGCCATTTCATTGCCCTTCTTCATATCAGCGAGCGCCCGATCAAGCTCAGTCTGTGTAAAGCCGTATTTTTGGATACGCTCAAATTCGGTCAACATCGCTTTAAACCCTGATTCCAGTTCTCCCGGTTTGGGTACCACCACTAGGGAGAATGTATTTAAGTTTGCCACGAAATCGCCGATACTACCCCCTGCTTGCATAAAAGGTGGATTGGGTTGCTGCATCAGCTCAGAAAAACGGCCAGCAATCATCTGATTGAAAATGCTTTTGAGCAATTCATTACGGTAATCTCCAACGGTAACCACCTTTTCCTTTTCGTTCTTGATCAGGATCTGGGCTACGGTATAAGGAAGTTCTGGATCCGAGATCGTCAAAAATTGATTTTTATTCAACAGGTCGACCCGAAACTCTTTACGTGGAAGAACCTTCTTCGGCATCGTCATATCCGAAAATAACGCCTTCACTTTTTCTTCGATTGCTTTAGGATCAATATCACCTACAATAATGAGCGCCTGCAGATCTGGGCGGTACCAGTCCTGGTGAAACTTACGTATTTCGCTATATGGAAAGGTCTTTAAAATTTCTTCCGTACCAATCGGTAAACGTTTTGAATAAAGAGATCCGTTGAGTACCATCGGAAAATACTGATCTTGCAGACGTTGTTGCACGCCCCTTCCCCCACGTTTCTCTTCCAAAATTACCCCACGTTCTTTATCAATTTCCTCTCCATCCAATAAAGCATCTTGTGCCCAGTCGCGCATGACCTGCAATCCATTTTTCAACAATTCTGGATCATCCGACGGTATAGGTAATTGATAGACTGTTTGATCAAAACTGGTATAGGCATTCAGATCCGAGCCAAACCGGACACCAGCTTTCTGGAGGTAATTGACAAGTTCATTTTTTGGAAAATGCTTCAGACCATTAAAGTTCATGTGTTCCAAAAAATGCGCCAACCCGAGCTGCTTTTCATTTTCTAGGATCGAACCAGCTTTCATGCCCAAATACATCGTAACGCGGCCCTTGGGTTCTGTATTTTTACGGATAAAATATGTAAATCCATTTTTTAGTTTACCGGTGACAACTTCATTGTCGAAAGGCAATTTTTGATTTAAGGCCAAACTATCCTGTGACAGAATAGCTCTGGCTTCCGCCCTCAAGCTGGTTGGCATTTTTGCTTCTACTCCATAGAAAGTCGCGGGTAGTAAAAAGACTAATGCAAGTGGTTTAATGAATTTCATACAAAAAAAACTCTTTTTTTTAATTTTTTGCTATTTGTTTATATTAGGGTAAACGGGACTGGAGACCAATTGTCCCGATAGATAGTGAATACGGATAAAATATTTTCAATATCCCTTACGGGATGGAGCTTCTCATTCCTATTGCTCATGTTTTGTAAAAAATACGCTTAAAAATACAGAATATCTTTCGAAAAGAACAATAGTTAATTGTAATTTTGTTGCAAATGGATTTCAGCAACTGGCAGGTCATAAAAAAAGAATTCGAGCAATTTCTAAAGTTCGAACGGGGTTTAAGCATCAACTCAATAGACGCCTATCTGAACGATGTTTCTAAATTCCAGGTCTATTGTGAGGATAACAACCTCGTTTTAAATCAGATTGCCCGCAAAGATATTCAGGATTTTCTACAGTGGTTGCAGGAATTTAATATCTCGCCGTTCACACAATCGCGTTTGATATCCGGACTGAAAACATTTTTTAGTTTTTTGATCATCGAACATGAACTGGACAACAATCCGACAGAACTGCTGCAGGCACCACGGCTGAGCAGAAAACTACCGAGTGTATTGAGCATTCATGAAATTGACCAATTGATTGCAGCCATAGATCTTTCCAGCATGGAGGGCGAACGCAATAAAACAATTATTGAAGTATTATATGGTTGTGGATTGCGGGTATCCGAACTCGTCAACCTCAAAATATCCAATTTGTTTCTCGATGTAGAATTTATCAAAGTGGAAGGCAAAGGCAGTAAAGAACGGCTGATTCCCATCGGTCAGCAGGCGATCAAACACTTGAGGCTCTATTTGGATTCCGTTAGACCACATATTAAAATCAAAGATGGGAATGAGGACATTGTATTTCTGAACAGAAGAGGTTCGGCTTTATCTAGGGTGATGATCTTTCTGATCATTAAGGAACTTGCTCAAAAAATTGGATTGCAAAAGACGATTAGCCCCCATACATTTAGACATAGCTTTGCCTCTCACCTCGTTGAAGGCGGTGCTGATCTAAGGGCTGTACAAGATATGTTGGGGCATGAAAGCATTACAACGACTGAAATATATACACATATCGATCGGGATTACCTCCATTCCATCATCACGCAATACCATCCCAGATCTTAATCTGTTATCGGTTGGGTAAATCAATACATAAGTTTAAAACGGTTGTTGTGCCCAATGCAATGATATTTTTTGCCACCCTAAACCCAATGGAATTTGCAGTCCGAATAAAGCACCCGAGCAAACAGTGCAGCACAACTTAAACGCAACCATGAATACATGTTACTAATAGACAAAAAGTTAGGTCAGAAAATCGGAATGGCATAAATTATAAAAGCTGGGCGGCTAAAACAAGGATGGCCATGCTGCTGAAATTCCCCGTTCAAAAGTTTAAATTTTATCGCAAAGATTATTTGTAAGATCTGGAAAATAGTATATCTTTGCGACACGTTCCCGTAGTTCAATGGATAGAATTTCAGATTCCGGTTCTGACGATGTGGGTTCGACCCCCGCCGGGAACACATCCTATTTAACAAAAAAAAAGACGATCAATTGATCGTCTTTTTTATTTAACAACTATAACTCCAAGTTCTTCAAGTATCTCCAGCTAAAATTCTATTGCAGCATGCTTGTCTAGCCCCAAATTTAGGACAAATTCTTTTGCAGCAATTTATGCTGAGATGCCGTAAATATATTCCGAAATAAAATATTGATTTCATTGTCAGTTTTTGCGCCCGAAATCCCCGTATGGGGATAGAGTTTAATGACATTAGATAGAATAATCTCCACAAAGTCTCTACTTTCCATTGCTATACGCTCATATAAAGTGGTATTATCAGCTTCATTCTCAAGATTATCCCAAGATCGAACAGCAAGCTCCATGATACTATTTTCCCTAGCTGTATAGTCCTGCTGCATTTCATCCAACATCCGAAAAGCAGCTTTACTTTCCGCGCTTTCCCATCTCCCACCATTAGACTTCAATACAAATAACTTCTCGATCAAATCCAAAAACCGATGATACATCCCCATAAAGTTTACCAGTAAGGTCAACTCTGCAAACGGCATAAAAGGGTATTGGTAGAGCAGCTCCGTCCGTGTACTTTTTGAGGCATCGATAAAAAATGACTGATGCTCATCCACCCGTATATTGTCCAGCGAAAAGGAATGCGATGCTGTCGCCTCCAGGCCAAATGTATCCCAATCATAATGAATCAATACAAATTCACGCGCCACAAAGAACGATTTTACAAGTGGGTCTCCACCCTCATCCAATAGCGGCTTTCCATCCTTCTGAATATAGGCGTTCAAGGTAAAGTGTGTCAAGTGGGGAGCTCCGGTAGCATATTTCCAAAGCCCTTTCAGGCGATAAGATTTACCCTCACGTTCAGCCACACCAGCAACCTGACCACTGCCGCCAAAACATACCGTTTTTGAGTTGAAAATATCCTGTCCGACCGCTGGATCAATAAAGCCAGTAAAAAGATTCGCACCGGCACATAAAGTTACTGTCCACGCCAATCCCCCATCATGATAAGCCAGCTCCTTCAACAAAGAAAGCCCACTGACCAAATCCAGCCCCAGGCCATTCAAAGATTGTGGTACCCAGATTTTAAACCACTTGTTCCGGTATATTAGCTCAAGCTGCTCATTAGACAAACTCTTTTGCTGAATTCCTTTGCGTTGCTGGTCCTTAAGAACAGCGATATCCCCATCAATCAGTTGCATATTTCTTTTCATCACTTAATATTCTCCGCCAATTAAAATACCCACTAAAAGCCATCACAAATAAAAATAAGGTTAAAGCAGCATACAGGAATAAACCCTTGTGCATCAGCAAAGGAATCGCCATCAGATTGCTGATGTTAAGCAAAATCCAATTTTCAAGTTTACGTTTCGCCAGCAGCCACATCCCCGCCCAGGCTGTGCAGGAAACAAAGGAGTCCCATAGCGGAACATCTGAATCAGTTAAATGCACCAGACCAAAATAGAATGACAGAAAACCTGCCACACAGATAAAACCAACAATCTGCCAATCGCGGACTGTACTACGACTGATCGGCACTATATTATCACTGCTATATTTCCAGTAGATCCAGCCATAAACACTCATGACAAGATAATACAGATGCAACAATATTTCGGCGTATAATTTTGCATGGAATAAAACATATACCGAGATAATGATACCTATAATCCCAAAGAGGTAATTGACAGATTTATTCTGTCGCGAAAACCAAACCTGCAGGATACCAAAACAGCCCCCCAGCCATTCGGCTATTGTGGCCTGTTGTATTTGTTTAATAAAAGCTTCGAAAATTGTCTCAGAAGTCATTCAAATGTTTATTATTTTGTGTAATTACATAATAAACTTACGAGCGGAAAAACGGATGTTTTTATTGAAATTAAAATCCCTACGCCAGCATTACCCGGATCAGGTATATAAAAGCGATTGTACAAGGCCGTACAATCGCCTTTATTGGGTATAATCTCAGCCCGGATGACATAGTCATTTCCAAGCACCCCATAAGTATATTGTTTATTGAAATTAATCTATATCAATTAATTTCAATGTTTTATGCGTACGGATACGAGTTTCACGGCAAAGCTCAGCATCATCATTTAATGACTTACCATGTGAAGGAATCATCTCGCGCAGTTTTTTGCGGTATTCATCTGATTTAGCACGCTCAGGGAAACATTTCTTTAAGAGACTGATCATGATCGCCACCGAAGTAGATGCACCTGGCGACGCGCCCAATAGGGCTGCGATAGAACCATCTGCACTCGATACCACTTCGGTACCAAACTCTAAAATCCCCCCTTTTTTCTCATCTTTTTTAATCACCTGTACACGTTGGCCAGCTTTTTCAATAACCCAATCTTCTAATTTAGCGGTTGGCATAAATTGTTTCAGCGATTCCAATTTATCTTTAGGAGATTTCATAACCTCTGTAATGAGATATTTGGTCAATGGCAAATTATCAAGTCCCGCGGATAACATCGGACGGATATTGGATAATTTGATTGAAGCCGGCAAATCAAAATAAGAACCCTGTTTCAAAAATTTGGTCGAGAAACCAGCATATGGACCGAAAAGTAAAGCTTGCTTACCATCGATGTAACGTGTATCCAAATGTGGTACAGACATCGGTGGAGCACCAACAGATGCTTTACCATAGACTTTAGCATGATGCGTATTGATAATATCTTCGTTTACGCATCTCAACCATTGTCCCCCCACAGGAAATCCACCATAACCTTTCGCTTCTGGGATACCCGATTTCTCCAACAACAACAAGGAGTGCCCGCCAGCGCCTATAAAAACAAACTTCGCTTTTAGCTCTCTCTTTTTCCCTGTTTTCAGATCCTTCACTTCGATTTCCCAACGGCCATCATCCTCACGGTCGATATCAACAACTTCATGGTTTAAGGAAATTGAAATATTTTCTTTGTTTGCCAGATTGTTAATCAAATCACGTGTCAATGAACCGAAATTCACGTCAGTACCTAAATCCATCTTGGTCGCAGCAATTTTCTCACTTGCATCCCGTCCTTCCATCATCAAAGGAATCCATGATTTCAAGAGTTCTGCATCTTCGGTATATTCCATGCCCTTAAACAAAGTCTGGGTATTCATCGTCTCCCATCTTGTCTTCAGGAATTTAACATCTTTTTCACCAAAAACCGCACTCATGTGTGGAATGCTGCGGATAAAATTCTCCGGTTGGGCAATAATTCCTTTATCAACCAAGTACGACCAAAACTGCTTCGATACTTCGAATTGCTCTGCAATTTTAACAGCTTTATCAACTTTTACAGAACCATCTTTTTGTTCCGGTGTATAATTCAATTCGCACAAGGCCGAGTGGCCTGTGCCAGCATTATTCCAAGCGTCAGAGCTCTCAGCCGCCACAACATCCAAACGCTCAAGAATTTCAATATTAACGTCTGGGCTTAATTCATTGATTAGTGTACCCAAAGTAGCACTCATAATACCGGCGCCGATTAGAACAACGTCAACTTCTTTATTTGATTTTTTGCTCATGTTTTTGTGATTGATGCAAATTTAATATAGTTTTTGGTAAACGCCCAAGTCTTTTGTCAAAAAACTGTACTTTTTAGGAACACTTATTCAAAAATACCATTGATTTATTAAAATAATCCTAAGTGTTGGCAAAATTTCACTTTTCTCATCTCCAAACACCATACACATGATATCGCCTATTCTGCCGGCCATGAATAGCCGCAAATCACACCACCACTTGGCGCGTTTTGAATCCTTATTTATCGAAAGATTTTGTGTTATAATATAGTTTTAACATTTTTGCAAAAACATCAACGAATAACATTACACTCTTATATGAAACTACTTGAAGGAAAAATTGCTTTGGTAACTGGAGCATCAAAAGGAATTGGAAGAAAAATTGCCGAAGTGTTTGCACAACACGGTGCCAATGTCGCTTTCACTTACCTTTCGTCTGTAGAAAAGGGACAAGCGCTGGAAAAAGAGCTTCAAGCCTACGGAACAAAAGTAATCGGCTATCGTTCTGATGCTTCAAAATTTGAAGAAGCAGAACAACTGGTCAACGCAATCGTTGCAGATTTCGGAAGCCTGGATATTGTAGTCAATAATGCCGGCATCACAAAGGATGGTCTGCTTATGCGTATGACAGAAGAAAACTGGGATGATGTATTGAACGTTAACTTGAAATCCGTATTTAATGTAACAAAAGCGGCCTCAAAAATAATGATGAAAAACCGTAAAGGCTCTTTCATCAATATGTCTTCCGTTGTTGGCGTTCAGGGAAATGCTGGTCAATCAAATTATGCTGCTTCCAAAGCAGGTATTATAGGATTCACCAAATCCATTGCGAAAGAATTAGGTTCTCGCAATATTCGCGCGAACGTGGTTGCTCCAGGATTTATCCGTACGGAAATGACAGATATATTAGACCCTAAAGTGATAGCAACATGGGAAGCAGGAATTCCATTGAAACGCGCCGGATCTCCAGAAGATGTTGCCAATGCATGCCTATACCTTGCATCTGATTTATCCGCATACGTAACTGGACAGGTTCTTCCTGTTGACGGTGGTATGCTGTAGCATACAGCTTTCAACATAAATGCGCCTGCTGCTGGAATTCAGCAGCAGGCGCATTTATATTATTACGACTGCCGGCTCCGGCTTTTCTACTCAATATTTCTAAATTTTAGCTAATTTTGTCCAACAAATTTAAATGCTATGACGAATTGGACGGATTTTCTTGAAATTCAAACGGAAGACGATTTTAATCAACGTTGTTTGGATACTTATCACTTCCAGCTGCAGCATTGTCAGGTCTACCGCGACTATGTTTCGCTAATAGGCAAAGAAAAAAATCAAGTCCAGCATTATACGGACATCCCCTTCCTCCCAATCGAATTTTTTAAAACACAAAAAGTACTGGCTACCGGAATGACCCCTCAAATTGTATTTTCAAGTTCAGGAACAACGGGCATGGTCACTTCTAAGCACCTTATTGCTGATGTATCCATCTACGAGCGTACTTTTCGCCGTATATTTGAAGATTTTTACGGACCAATTACAGATATCGCTATTTTAGCCCTACTGCCGTCCTATCTGGAAAGAAGTGGTTCCTCCTTGATCTATATGATCGATGACTTGATGAGACAAAGTAAGCAAGTGGAGACCAATTATTTCCTCTACAATCATCAGGAATTATATAATACACTTGTCCAATTAAAAAATAACGGAACCAAAACCATCCTTTTCGGCGTCACCTATGCCTTGCTTGATTTTATTGAGCAATATGCTTTTGACTTTCCGGAACTCATTATTATGGAAACGGGCGGAATGAAAGGTAAACGTAAAGAAATGGTCAAACAGGAGATCCACCGGCTGCTTGAAGATGCCTTCAAGATCAGTGGGATCCACTCAGAATATGGCATGACCGAATTGCTGTCACAGGGCTACTCTTCGGGGCAGGGAATTTTCCATTTACCAAAATGGATGAAAGTGCTAATACGTGATACAAATGATCCGCTGAGTTTAATCTCCTTCGACAGCACAGGCGGCATTAATGTCATCGACCTGGCCAATCGGTATTCCTGCTCATTTATTGCAACACAGGATTTAGGAAAGGTATATCAAGATGGCTCATTTGAGATATTGGGGCGCTTTGACCAAAGCGATATTCGGGGCTGCAATTTATTAGTTCAATAAAAACACCCTAAAAGTTTTGTCCGACTTGTAGGGTGCAGTTCAATATAATGCTTCTCTTATTTATAGATAAAATTATCCAGCAACCCGTTCTTTATTATCTCAGACTTGGATCTTCAAATGTATTTCCTGCACGCATATCGCCAGAGTCATATCCTTTCTTAAACCAGGCCATACGTTGTGCTGAGGTTCCATGAGTAAAAGACTCTGGGACGGCATACCCCTGTGCGGCGGTCTGTAACTTATCGTCACCTACTGCTTCTGCTGCTTTCATTCCATCCATAATATCGTTATAATCTATTTTTATATCCGTATATTCATTGAGATAATGTGCCCACACTCCAGCATAGAAATCGGCCTGAAGTTCTGTCATAACCGATATCTTGTTATTTTCGCTCTCACTTAGTTTACTCCGGGCTTGATTCGTTTTAGGTAACAATCCCACCAGTTGCTGAATATGGTGTCCTACCTCATGCGCAATCACATAGGCCATGGCAAATTCGCCCTTCGCTCCGAACTTATCTGAAAGTTCACGGTTAAAAGTCAGGTCCAGATAGATTTTCTGATCTCCGGGGCAATAAAACGGGCCATATGAAGCCTGTCCCATTCCACAACCATCTGTTTGTGTACCACCATCGTAAAAAACCAAGGTAGCGGGCGTATAATTTTGCTGCATTTGTTCCTTAAATAATTTGGCCCAGACATCTTCTGTACTCTGAAGTACGGTCAGGGAAAACTCTGTCAGCCTCTTTTCTTCAGGATTTAGGTCGCGCGGCTGTCCGGACTGCTCCGTCTGTGTACCCATATTTTGCGCCTGCTGCAACAACTGCATGGGATCTCCCCCCATCAGAAAACCAATGACCAATACGATGATCCCACCAATACCGCCCAATGCAATCTTTCCACCACCAGACATCCCCCTACGATCCTCAAAATTGCCACTTTGTTTACCTCCTTGCCATTTCATATGCTATATTCTTATTTCAGTTAATAATCTTTTCCAATCTCGTTAGTGTACAAATTCAATACCAATATGGCGGTAAGTCCCATTTTTTTCCAAAAAACAAGCTTTATTTCAAGTGTTAAGACTTACTACAATTTATATTCTTATTTTTGGGCTTTTATAGAAACAGATATGAAATTAGAAGAACAATTACTCGCGCGGGCTGGAGGAAAATGTGAGCTGACAGGCGCTGAAACGGATGTAGTAACCTATATTTTACCACCAGAAACCAGTTCTACTTTGGATAACACCCTACTGATTTCAGCAACCTTGGCCAACCAGCTCAACAAAACGGAGCAATTAAATCCGGAAGATTGGAAATTCTTGCCTAACGCCATGTGGTCAGAAATACCTGCCATACAAATTGTCTGCTGGCGTATGTTAAGTCGTCTGAAAAATGAAGGCTGGGCTTCCGAAGCACTCGATATCCTCTATCTTGATGATAAAACGTTAGCGGAGGCAAAGAAAACCGGTGATCATGAAAATGATGGCTATGTTTCCTTTCATGAAGATAGCATTGGTCAAAGACTATTGGAGGGTGATACCGTTGTATTGACAAAAACACTGGATGTAAAAGGTTCTTCACTGAAAGCGACCTTAGGTACCGTGGTCAAAAATATCCGTTTAGTAGCTGATAATATTGAGCAGATTGAAGGAAAAATAGAAGGCCAGACCATCGTCATATTGACAAAATACCTACGCAAACAAAATTAAGAAAAAATAGCCTTCCACTTATAAATTTAGCCCCAAACTAGTTTCGAAAGACGATTAGTTTGGGGCTAAATAATAATAAATAGCACAAATGCTCTACTTTGGATAATTACGCATAAACTCAAAACGATAGTTTGGATGCTGTTTTAAGCTGTCAATCAAATCTGACAATAATTTTTGCCCCTTTTTTGTTTGGTACATATTATCGTGTGTCAAAAGTACCACATTATTTTTTGTATAAGACGTACCTTTCCGAAGTAAGTTTTTCATCTGCGTATACAGCTGATTGACCGTTAAATCTGGTTTACCGGTCACCCCATTAATTTTCCATTCACAGTCCCAGCCCATAACTTTATAACCATTTTGATGTAAAAGCTCGGCCGTAGAAGCACCGCTTTTCAGGTCAACCTTTTTACGGTCACCTACATACCAGATATTTCGCCCCGGAAGTCTAACAATTTTATGCTGCAAGCCCAGAGACTGTTCTGCCAATTCGAAATCTTCAAATGCCGTCTGTGGATTTGAGTAAAATGTAGTATACTTATCATGTGCATGCCAGTAACTATGATTATAGCAATCAACCAACGGATTATTTTTATAACGCTCCGTAAAACCATGCAGTTTTTTACTCATCTTGTCATGAGCGCCAATCAAAAACGCATTGATTTTAATGCCTTTGGCCGTAGCGATAGAATCTAAATATTGGCTACCATTAAGCGGGCCATCATCAAAAGTAAGGTAAATATATCGCGGTGAAACAGAATCTGTCAATAAAACTGTGGTATCTTTAGCACCAGTATAAGAAACATCCGCCTCTATTTTGGTAATGGAATCCTTACGTAGCGAATCCACTTTTGTAATAGAATCCTGCACAACAATTAGACTATCTTTCCTGTGCTGTACAGAATCGACAGTAACATTTTTCTCTTCTTTTTTGCCGCTATTTTGATTACAAGACCCTAGTCCCAACGCGGTCATTCCCAAACTCATCCATATCAGGCTTGATTTAATTACTTTTCCCATTACAAAAATTAACTTACAGGTCACATTCTATCTCAAACATGCAAAATCCGCCCTTTTAAGTTGTTTAGCATGTTCATGTCGCAAAATTAAGATTATTTTCACGAATCAGCGTGTTATATCTTTCGATTTATTCGTCCCACTATATTTTATTGAACATCATGTTATAAAATTATAGCATAGGCAAAGGCACACGGAGCGGAGCGAATACTATGTTTTATCAAAATAATAACATAAAAAAAGAACCTACCACAAGGTAGGCCCTTTCTTATTAAACGATTAAGATACTCAAAATGGACACTTCTTCATCCAACTAATCTCTGTGCCTTCCTCCATGCCCATGATCGTGTCCACGTCCATGCCCTCTACCTCTATCATAATCTCTTCTACTTTCTTTCCAGGAGTGACTCCGCCTTACACTACGCTCACTTGCGAAAGAGTAACCGCTGCGCCGGTGATGACTATCACGGATAGACACCTGTCTACCACGTGAGTGACCGTATCTACTTCTATAACGGTCATGATGATGCCAAGGATTACGATCATTGATCACAACTTTATGTGCTCGATAAAAATCATAATGTCGATATCTTCTCGGCAAGCTTGCTCTTCGTATCCAGCCACCATTATCGTAATAAACATAACATCTTGCAGGCACATCATAATACATATTATATTCAGGAATATAATAATAACGGGCATAATCATAACCTACTGGTCCCCAGCTTGGCTGACTTCCGATATTTACGCTAATGCTGACCTGTGCATCTGCCTTCCCTGTCACGAAAAGTCCTGCAACAATAGCAGCGGTGTACAACAATTTTTTCATAAGTAGCTCCTCCCTTAGTTTTGTAATTTCTTCTTTACATTACGACACAAACTGTATGCAAAAGATTAAAAGATAAATGTTAATTTTTGTTAACAAAAACTTAACTTATTCAGCATAAACAGCTTAGTTTTAACTTCATCTTATTTTACAGGGAAACTTTTTGGGATACGAATTGTTCAACCAATAGTACTTTTCATACATTAACTGGAATTTGGAATGAATACTTACAACATTGGAATCATCGTCGGCAGCTTAAGGAAACAATCCTATAATAAAAAAATAGCAGCGTTTATCTGCGAACAACCGGCTAACAAGTTTAACTATCGCGTGATCGAAATTGGTGATCTTCCCTTATATAATCAAGATTTTGATGATGAAGGCAACCCACCTGAAAGTTATGTCCGCTTTCGAAAAGAAATCGCTGCACTTGATGCAGTTCTTTTTATAACACCTGAATATAATCGCTCCGTCCCCGCCGTCTTAAAAAACGCTATAGATGTGGGATCCCGACCTTATGGTAAAAATAAATGGGATGGCAAACCCGGCGCTATTATCTCCTCTTCAACGGGAGCTTACGGGGCGTTCGGAGCAAATCATCACATACGGCAGTCACTGGTATTTGTTAATATTTATCCTATGCAGCAGCCGGAAGCATATCTCGGAAATATAAAAGACTGTATCGGTGAAAATGGAAAAATCGAACTCCAGAAAACAAAAGATTTTTTACTCAGCTTCAAAAGAGCTTTTGAACATTGGATCATCCGAATCGTACACACAAAAGGCCAAGATTAATCGCTTGGCCTTTTGTCTTTGTTATTTATTTGTGCAAGCTTAATTTTGCTCCTCGTTTGAATCGTAATTCCAACTTAACAGTTTGTCCTGCAATATACGTGATATCTTATTGAAATAGCGTTTTTGTTTATAGCCCATGACCCATTGGACCCCTTGTACCGCATTTGTACAGAAAATTTCATCTGCCCTTTTCATGATCTCGGGGCTAATCTGCGCCTCCACTACTTCAATCCCTTCCGCCCTGGCCATATCCATCACAACTCGACGCATGACTCCTTCAATACAACCTTCAGAAAGCGCAGGCGTATAAAGTATTTTCTCATAATACACAAAGATATTGGAAGTCAGAGACTCACAAAGGTAGCCCTCCTGATTTAAAATCAACACATCATCAAAGGCCATTTTTTTCTTGTATATACCCGCCAGCACATAAATTTGTGAATTGAGTGATTTTAATCTTGACAAGTCACTATAAGGTTTTTTAAACTCACTATATAAGCCCACAATCAGACCGACTTTCTTATCCCTCAGATTGGGTTCTATACGCTGTACCTGCAAGACAAATCCCGGTTTGTTTGTCGTTGGGCTGTATAGCCCCCCACCCATTCGGAATATAATCAGTCGAATGCGAACCTGCTGTCCCAACATATTATTCTTACGAATCAGTTCCTCTGATCTTGAACGAATAAAAAATTCATCGAAAAGATTTGCATCATCAAGATGTATCAATTCCATTCCCTGCTGTAAGCGCACTACGTGAAAATTCAGAAAACGGATATCACCATCCTTATACAACATGGTTTCAAACAAACCATCACCATAGCGAAAGCCTCTATTTTCTATGCTAAATATTTCCTGTTCTTCCGGCACTACATTGCCATTAAAATTGATATAGTTTGTCGGCATCTTTGTTTATTTTCTAAATTTTAATCATTTTCTACAGCCATGGAATTTGCGGCGTAACCGCGCCACTTTTCTAAAGCTAAACGAAAATCTTCGGGATATGGTACCTCAAAATACATATTTTCTTTTGTAGTTGGATGAATAAATCCCAATACCTGTGCATGGAGCGCCTGACGTGGAAGCAGGGCGAAGCAATTGTCCACAAATTGCTTATACTTTGAGAATACAGTCCCTTTTAATATCTTATCGCCACCATACATTGCGTCATTAAACAATGGATGGCCAATAGACTGCATGTGGGTCCGGATTTGATGCGTACGGCCCGTCTCCAGCTGACATTCGATCATGGTCACGTAGCCTAATCGTTCCAGCACTTTGTAGTGCGTCACAGACCACCTCCCTTTATCTTCGCTATCGTACATGGCCATGATACGCCTATCTTTCAAATGACGACCAATATATCCCGTAATCGTTCCGTCTTCCTTCAGATCTCCCCATACCAGCGCAATGTATTTGCGGGTGATACTATGGTCAAAAAACTGTTTAGCCAAAAATGCCATCGATTTTTCATTCTTGGCAATCACCAATAATCCTGAAGTATCTTTGTCTATCCGGTGTACTAGCCCTGGACGGTCTGAATTTCCAGGCAACTGCGGCAGCTGCTGTATATGGTAAGTCAATGCATTGACCAAAGTACCCGTATAATTATTATAGCCCGGATGCACCACCATCCCCGCTTCTTTATTGACAATTAATACATCATCGTCTTCATATTTTATATCCAGGGGAATATCTTCTGGATAAACTTCATTGTCACGTGGTGGATCGGGCAATACCAAAGTAATGACATCATCCGGTCTGACTTTATAACTCGCCTTGATCTCTTTTCCATTGACCATGACAGAACCTGCTTCAATGGCATGCTGAATTTTACTTCTTGTCGCATTTTCCACCCTATTCATCAGATATTTATCAATACGGAGTAAAGCTTGCCCCTTATCCACTTCAATTCGTAGATGTTCAAATAACTCTTGTTCTTCTTGATCTTGCGATCCCATTTGTTCGGTCATGCTACAAAAATAAACCAAATGAAACAATTTTCGTTAACTTTGTTTTCATTTAATGTTATGTTGTCATTCAAAATCCATAGCCCCGAAACAGAAATCACGTTACCTCTATGGGAAAAAAAGCATATCAAGGTGACGCTGAAGCGGGATGACCTGATCCACCCCTTCATTTCAGGTAATAAATGGAGAAAATTGAAATACAATCTTCAGGAGGCTTTACAGCTTCAGAAAAATCATATCGTTACTTTTGGAGGTGCATGGAGCAACCATCTATTGGCGACTGCTTGCGCAGGAGCTACTTTCCGGTTCAAAACAACAGCTTTTGTCAGAGGTGATGAACAGGCTAACAACCCTGTTCTGACCATGTGTCAATTATTTGGCATGCAACTTATTTATGTGGACCGCGATTCCTATCGGGACAAGGAGCAGCTCTATCGTATGTATTTCGATCAGGACCCAACAACTTTCTATATCCACGAAGGCGGTTACGGCCTCCTAGGCGCCAAAGGATGTGCCGAACTTGTCGATGAACTCCAACAGGATTACCAACATATCTTTACGGCCTGTGGTACCGGAACCACCCTTGCCGGAATTGCTAACGCAATTGATAAAAAAGATCTTTTCACACAGGTACATGGCGTACCTGTACTAAAGAATGGCGGTTTTATCAATGACGAGGTCGCCCAGCTTTACCCCCACCTTCCGCCCCCTATTTTGCATCTGGATTATCATTTTGGCGGCTATGCCAAAACAACACCGGATCTCCTCGCATTCACCCAGCATTTTATTGCCAGCACAGGCATCATGATCGAACCCACCTATACCGGAAAATTGCTCTATGCCGTGGATGATCTGATCAGAAAGGATTATTTCACACCCGCTGATCAACTGCTGGTAGTGCACACAGGCGGACTCACGGGGCTGCTGGGGATGTACCAACGGTTTGTTTTTAATTGACCTAGATCAATAAATGTGATATTATGCCCTCAGCAGACATTCGACTGACATTTTTTTTATGATTATGTTGTAAGTTTGACCAGTTTAAAAATTAAAAACTTATACACAGATGAAAATACTAGCATTTGCAGGAACAAGTAATAAAAACTCTATCAACAAAATCTTTGTAACGAGTACCTCGAAATATTATAAAGAAGCGGATGACAGCATAGAGCTCCTTGATCTCAATCATTTCGAAATGCCTATTTATTCTTATGATAAGGAAGTAGAATTGGGTATTCCACAGTTGGCCCATGATTTTGCCGCGAAGATGGATGCGGCAGATTTCCTGCTCATTTCATTGGCAGAACACAACGGATCCTACACTTCAGCCTACAAAAATATTGTAGACTGGGTTTCGCGCATCCCAAATCGCAAAACGTTCAATGGCAAACCAGTTTTCTTACTGGCAACTGCTCCCGGACCGATGGGTGGATCCACTGTATTAAATGCAGCAGTCAATAGAATCACGTGGGACGGTGCTGAAATCCTGGATTCATTCTCCCTTCCTGAATTCCATAAAAACTTTGAAGAAGGAAAAGGTATTATCAATCCAACTTTAAGAAGCCAGCTCGAAGCGAAAGTACGTAAGACTAAACGTCTCCTTGCAGAGAAATTGGCTGTCCAAGGTTAACAAAAGATTAACAAATAATCATTGTGAAAACCTCTTTTAATACGTAAATTCAAAACCTATTAAAAGAGGTTTTTGATATGGCAAAAAAAATATTATTACTGGTTGGAGATTTTGTAGAAGACTACGAAGCAATGGTTCCATTTCAAGCAATGGGATCAATAGGAATAACAGTTGATGCCATCGCCCCCGATCGAAAAAAGGGTGATGTCGTACCTACTGCTGTACATGATTTTACTGGCGACCAAACGTATAAGGAACTACGGGGACATAATTTTGCGATCAATAAGGATTTTGATCAGGTTAATCCCGAAGAATACGATGGACTCTATATCGCGGGTGGTCGTTCGGCGGAATATATCCGCCTTAATCAACGCGTATTGGAGATTACAAAACATTTCTTTGAAAAGAATAAACCTGTCGCAGCAATCTGTCATGGAATTCAGGTATTGACAGCGGCAAAAGTTTTGACAGGACGTACATTGACTGCCTATGTAGCAGTGGGACCAGATATTGAACTGGCAGGCGGAACTTGGAAAAATATTCCAGCTGACCAAGCTATTGTGGATGGAAATCTGGTGACCTCTCCTGCTTGGCCGGGACATCAGGCTATCCTCAAAGAATTTTATAAATTATTGGAGATAAACATTACTATTTAAGCGTATTTTAATGAAGAAGAATAAAAAGGTGTGGCTTTTGGTCATCCCGATTTTAGTGCTGTTGGGTTTTATTTTAAAAGATACTTTCAATCAGAAAAGTATAGAAGATCTTCCCGGCGGGTTTAAAGAAGTTGCTTTTGTCAGGAATGAACAAAATAAAGGTGGAATTATCCGCATCTATGCCGTTACAGTAGGTGATGTGTTGAATGCAGATTACACGGGCTGTCTGGAGCTACTTCCGGTCAATGATTACGGTAGTACAACAACTGTATATTTTTTCGATCGTACGGCTCCTTATCCAACAAGCCTGACAATTGATGCCCCACATTTTGACAGTAGCAAATATAAAGCGATTCAGATCTCCAAAAAATACGGGAAAAAGAAATAGTCAGGTATAAGATTGCTATTTACCCCAAAAAGTTTCGCACTTTTTGGGGTATTTTTTTGGGCAAGATGAAGAAAAAATAAATTAATAATTCTTTAACACGAAAAAGTTCGTTTATCGCATCCATAGCTCTAGTTTTGCATCTGAAATTTATGTATATTTAGCTATGGCGAAAAAATTTATTCCTAGAGATATCAGTTGGTTAAGCTTTAATGGCAGGGTATTGCAAGAAGCTGCAGATGAGTCTGTTCCTTTACCCTTAAGGATCAAATTTTTAGGTATATTTTCCAATAACCTGGATGAATTTTTCCGTGTTCGGGTTGCCGGGCTCAAACGTGCTATTGACCTCAAAGACAAAAGTGCCAATCAATCTTTTTATGAAGATCCGCAGTTGATTTTGGAAGAGCTCAATGTCCGCGTAATCAAACAGCAAAAGAAATTTGACAATACCTGGAACCGAATCCAAAAGGAGATGGCCAAGCAAAATGTCTTTATCAAAACGAGTGAAGAACTAAGTCCGGAACAACAAAAATTTGTCAGCGAGTATTATCAGGATGATGTGGAATCAAATGTCATCCCTCTGATCCTCGATGATGTCCGTCCAATGCCTTATATCCGTGATAAGAGCCTCTATCTGGGTATTGCCATGGGGAAAAGTGAATGGCAATATGAAACTAAGTTTGCTTTAATTGAAATCCCTACGAGCCAAAATGGACGCTTCGTCCAGTTGCCTGCACCAAAGGATGAAAAACATATTATCCTTCTCGAAGATGTCATCAAGTTCAATCTTCCGTTGATATTCTCCTATTTTGGCTTTGATGTTTTCCATGCACATGTGTTTAAAGTCACAAAAGATGCTGAATTTGATATCGACAACGACATCAATACAACGTTGGTCGAAAAAATAAGTAAGGGGGTCAAGAATAGGCGTAAAGGTAAACCGACACGTTTTATTTTTGATCAGGAGATGAATCCAAAACTCGTGGAGTTTCTGATCAAAAAGCTCAACCTATCAAAAAAAGACAGTATCATACCCGGACAGAAGATCCATAATTTTAAACATTTTATGGACTTTCCGAATGTATTTAAGTCTTATTATCAGCCGCAGGAACGAACTTCATTCCCACATCCCTATTTTCAAAACTATGAGCGAGTCACCGATACTGTATTAAAAAAGGATGTACTCCTGTCTTTTCCTTACCATGAGTTTCGGCCGATCATCGATTTATTACGCGAAGCAGCAATGGATCCAGATGTAAAAACAATACAAATTACCGCCTACCGCTTGGCTTCGAATTCTAAGGTCGCCAATGCGTTGATCAATGCTGCACGAAATGGAAAGGAAGTAACGGTCATGCTTGAACTGCGCGCACGATTTGATGAAGAGAATAACCTGGACTGGAAAGAGAAGCTAGAACTTGAAGGAATTAAAGTACTTACAGGTATTCCCAATAAAAAAGTACACGCCAAATTATGTGTCATTAAAAAACGGACAGGTGCAAAAACCATTCAGTATGGTTTTGTCAGTACAGGAAATATCAATGAAAAAACAGCTAAATTATATGGAGATTATTGTCTCTTGACCAGCAATAGGGATGTCATCGCTGACATCAATAAAGTGTTCAACTATCTCAGACGGCCCAAATCCAACCCAGCTGACATAATCAAAAACTGTAAAAGTTTATTGATCTGTCCTATCGATATGCGCAGGGAACTGCTGCATTTTATCGATCTGGAAATAGCTGAAGCCAAAGCTGGCCGAAAAGCATCCATCATTATCAAAGTAAACTCACTGAGCGACAAAGACATGATTAAAAAGCTCTATGATGCAGCAAACGCCGGGGTTAAAATAGATCTGATTATTCGGGGAATTTATTGTGCGACGAACCAAAAAACATTTAAATTACCCATGAATGCGATTTCAATCGTGGATGAATATCTCGAGCATGCAAGGGTCATGTATTTTTATAATGCCGGTAAAGAGCTGATGTATATCTCCTCAGCAGATTGGATGACCCGAAATCTAGATCACCGTATTGAAGCCGCTGTAAAAATCACGAGTAAGAAGATCAAGGAAGACCTCAAGGAAATGCTTTACATACAGCTCAATGACAACGTCAAGGCTCGTATGCTGAACAATTCCTTGAGCAATCATTATGTTGAAAATAAAAAGGATCCCTGTCGCTCACAGATTGAGATCTACAAATACTTAAAAAAGAAAATAACGGATCATTAAGATAAGTCCCGACACCCCTCAGGTCTTCATTGCCTGAGGGTTTGCGCATTTACCATCCTTATTACTGGCTATAAGGGCTATGTAGCTGACATCTCGATGCTGGAATTGAGCATCTAAAGTTGTATCTTCAACCCATGAAACTCAATTTTTGTCTGTCCATTAGTCTTGTATTTTTTGCCTTCCAATTGAAAGCCCAACAAAAAATGCCGCAAAACTTCGCCTATGTAAAAGAATTTATTCCAACAATTAGCCTGGATATGCGTTACTTTGGAAGCCATAACTTTACGGGCCGCCCTGTTCACGGCTATGAAAAACCAGTCGCCATCCTGACCAAGCGTGCCGCATTGGCCCTACAACAAGTCGAAAAACATCTGAACAAACAAGGTCTGGCATTAAAAATATTCGACGCCTATCGTCCGCAACGGGCTGTTGATCATTTCAAAGCTTGGTCACTGGTTATCAACGATACCATCGCTAAGCGCGAGTTCTATCCACAGTTAGATAAAAAAAACTTATTTAAACTGGGCTTTATTGCCAGCAAGTCTGGTCATAGTCGAGGTAGTACCGTCGACTTAACTTTGATCGATCTCACAGATAAGAAAGAACTCGATATGGGAGCACCCTTTGATTTCTTTGGTGATATCTCCCACCACAACTATTCAAATCTAACAACAAAACAAAAAGAAAATCGCAAAATACTTCGTGAAGCCATGGCTAAATTTGGCTTTAAAGCCTACGATAAAGAATGGTGGCATTACACCCTAAAGGATGAACCTTATCGTAAAACGTATTTTGATTTTATTGTGAAATAATATGCCCATCATAGATCAACACCTCAACAACAAAGATTTTTTTGCTTTTCACATCAAAGGAAACAGATCCAAGCCAGTATTCAGTCCGCAGCAGCAGCTTATATTGGCGAACAAGAATCTTTATTCACTCTGTTTAATAAAAAAAGGGGAAACATCTTTTATGATTAATGATGAGCGGGTACAGGTCGGGCAGCATCACCTGCTCTTGACCAGTCCATCCTCGAAAGTTAACGGTGCATCTGTTTCCAAATCTTGGGACTGCGAAGTTTATCTGATTTTCTTCAGCATAGATTTTATCTTCAAATTGGACTTTCGAAAAGATTTTTTTGAGCTCACAAAAAAATCACTCGCCTTGGATAATAGTCATGTCTTCGCTCTTTCGATGCAGGATGCCACAAACTTGTCCAATCTGTTTAAACAGTTTATCCATTACGAGAAACAGGGGCATGATTATATTTTCAAACCAAAGATTATCAAATCTCTGGCTGAAGTGCTGTTTTGTGAAATTGCGCGCCTGGCAAGTCAAAATTTTAAAAATATACCTTTCGTACCCTCACGAAAAAGAGAAATATTGGCCAATTTCTACCTACTGCTAAAACAGTCTTTTCGTCAGGACCATACCGTGCAGTTTTATGCTTCAGAACTTGGTATCACCCCAAAACATCTCTCGGTGATCACAAAAGAACTTACAGGAAAGTCAGCGATAGAATTAATACAGAATGTACTGGTGGAAGAGGCTAAATACTTGCTCCGCCAAGGGCTTTCGATCGGAGAAATCGCGAAGCAACTGCATTTTTCAGACCAGTCCTTTTTTGGGAAATTCTTTAAGCGAAATGTAGGCATATCGCCTAAAGAATTTCGTCAAAAAGCATGATTAAACAAAATCACGGAGATCAAAAATAGTCTTAAATTGCCTATCCGCGGCAGAAATATCCTTCAACTTATCTTCTCCCCAGGTCTGTCCTTTCAACCATAGTGTCTGACAACCTACAGCCTTAGCTGGAGCCATATCTTTACTATAGGAATCACCGACGACCAAGATCTCTGCAGCAGGTAATCCCATTGCTTCTACACCGAGCGCATAAATCGCAGGGTCTGGTTTACGTACGCCCACGACGGCTGACTCAACAACCGCTTTAAAACAAGATAAAATACCAAAATCAGCCAGTACAGCCTTTAGATTGCCATAGAAATTAGAAACCATTACAATAGGATACTGCTCGCCTAGCGCAACCAATAACGGCTTTACCCGGGCAACCGTATCTTTGGCTAGAGAATAACCATCAAACGCAATTTTATCGGCCTGTTCCTTCTCCAGATCATAGCCAGCAGCAATAAGGTACTCAAACTGCACCTTCAATTTTGCTTTAAGCACCTCCAAGAAGTTAAACTCCGGTTTGATGATCGGCTGAATCGCCATCTGCCTTTCGGCATAAGCATATGCTTCTTGAAATGAACTTAGGTTGACCGGAACTTGATACTTTTCGTAGCCGGACCATATTACCGCTCCCCAGTGCCCCCCATTTGTATCCAACGTTCCACCGTAATCAAAAATAATTCCCTTAATTATAAACTTATCCATTGTTATTTCTTTTTAACTAAACTCATCCAGCCCAAACCGATAATGATCCAAACGATTTCTCTGATCCTGGTCACAATGCCCATAAAAATACCGACAGAAGCCGGTAGGCCGATGCTCATCACTGCCATTGCCAACCCACCTTCACGTGTCCCCAATTGCATCGGGAAGAAAAACACGAGATTGGCAAATAGTGAGGAACCCGAACTGATAATCATGGCATCGATAAAATCTATATTGATATCCAAGGCCAGACCGATAAAATAAATTTCAAAACATCCAATTACCCGTGCGACAAACTCCCAGAAGAGAGCCGTATAAAATCGGCCCCTCCGGTTTTGAAATAAATTTTTCACCTGTTGATCAACATCGTTCAGTGTCTCGAACTTCGCTTCCAGCAGGTTATTGATTTTTTTTCCAACCAAAGGCAAACCTGACAAAGCCCTCAATAAAGAAACCGTAATTCCCTTTTTATAGAATTTTGTAAATAACCAAGTACAGACAATAGCCATCACAAAAATCACAGCACAGGCGACATTGACCAATGTACTGGCCGGTACAAACCAGAGGATCAGAAAAACAGACACTACCCAAAATAAAATATGGGATAGAATATGCATAACTCCATATAACAGAACGGATGAACCTGCTTTTGAACCACCAACATAATTTTTAAGCTCAATAATTCGGTAAGGCTCCCCCCCTAGTGCGACAAATGGTGTAATGTAATTAATTGCATACCCCGACACAGTCAATTGCAATACTTTCCAAAAAGGAACATCGGTCTGCGGCAATTGCGGTTCCTGAATAATCGCTTTAAAAGCGATGGCGTTCATCCAGTAAAGGACAGCCCAGCTGCCCAGTACCGGCAAAAACCACCAACCGATTTTCTCCAGATTAATCCAAATCTCCTCAACTCCCATCGCACGAATCATATAAGCCAAGGTGCCTATACCGATCAGCATAAAGAGTACTTTATAGATTTTACTCCCCATAGGTTGGATCGTTTGTTAACTTATCTACGAAATAACCACTTACCTTTTCTTGTCTGTTGCACATATAGATTAAGATCGGATTTAATACAAACATGTCAAAGAAAAAGTAAATCCATGGTTGCCCGATAAACAACCAAACAAAGAGAAAGATTACCCGGGTATTGAATTGTACAATATTCGTGTATTTCATCAATGGTCTATTTTTCATTCTGAAATCAACCATCAGTTGTTTTGGTAAATCATCTTTATATCGAGATTTGACGATATGCAGCAGTTTCTGCAATTTTGGCGATAACTTTTCCTGATTTCGGGTATACCCCATGTAACCGTTCAACACAAATTTGCTGAAAAAGTTTTTCTTCCAGGAAAGCGCATCATAATCAACTTTCAAATCGCGTGTATTATCCAACTCACTACCAGCTTTACCCTTAATAAAAAATAGGTGGACATTACGATAATAGTCGGCCATTGCAGATTGTATCATATGGGATACTCCGGCAAGGATACAGAACACCCAAAGCCAATCTGTCCAGCCTTCGTTGATACTCCGCAAACAAATAGCGATATGAATGGACGCAAACCAAAAATCACCTGCAAAACCATCCAAAATACGACCAAAACGACTCTTATTATCTGTCATTCGTGCCAATTGTCCATCTGCGCTATCCAGGGAGTTCGCGAAGATCAGTAGCAACATCCCGATCACATTTATCCATAAATCGCCATAATAAAATAAAATACCCGCAGCAACACCAAAGAAAATACTTATAATAGTCACTGCATTGGGTGTAATCCCGATTTTAGCGCATACTTGTGCAATACGAAATCCAATAGGTCTATAAAACCAGACATCTATTTTCTCTTCGGTATCGTTGGATTTTAAAGATTGTTCGAATGCACTCAAATTCTCTTCTTCGACTACATTAACTTGTTCTCTCTGCATTTTGGTTCTTTTCAGTAAATTTATGGTAAACCATTTGTGCAATGGCTTCAGCGGCCTCAGCTCGACAAGGGGCAAAGCTTGGCCAATCATTCAGATCAATAATATGAAATTCTCCATTTGAATCGATTATTACATCACCGCCATAGATGTGGACATCCAATACTTCTGCTGCGCGGTTGGCTACTTGCTTTAAATCAGCCAAATCAAACGGAAAATGGACAACTTCATCATTAATTTGCTCATACAAATCATATTTATGATGATTATGCTCGTAGGGATAAAAATAGAAAAAGAAATCGGTGTCCCTCACCGCATAGAACTTTAGTAAATCCCCGGCCAAATGTTCGGATATTACAGCTTCTTTAATTCCCCGAAGGGCGTATTCGTTCAAGATATGCTGTGCTTCTTTGAGGCTGGCAGCAAAGGTAACGTCCTCTTTATGGATGGCATGGAAATCGCCGCGTTTGATCCAGACGCCTTTCCCTTTCAACTTTTCAAAAATCGACTGCATATCTGCGACGGTAGAGATGACAATACTTTTAGGGTATGGAATCCCACCTTCCAACAATTTGAGTGTCATGTTTTTTCGAAAGCAGTTTTCAATACCAAAACCTGAATTCAATACATGAACGCCATTATTTTGAAGTGATTGCAGCTTCTTAACCAAGGTTTTTGTTCTTCCCATCGTCAGGATATTTCCCTGTTTTACGGAATCAGAAGCTAAAAATTCATCCTCATTGCAAATTTCAACGGCTGCACCTTTTTCGGTTAATTTTAGCACAACTTCGTTAAATATTGCAGCATCATTCCCCACGTGATTGGGTGAAAAGCGATTTTTACGCGTCACGCCTAAAATAGAAATCATTTCGCTCATTTTATTAACTAACTTCCTCACTCAAAAACCGTTCCGCTACAATGCGATCCTTTAAGTGATCGATATCCACCACCTTCTCGAATACAAAAGCTTCAACGTTCAAATCGTTTTCTAAAAGCGCACGTTGAAAATTACGCATTCTGGAATTTCCAGCAGCGACAGAGCGGAGTGCACAGTCCATCGCAGCCTTGCGAAAGCAATAAATCCCTCCCGAAACAAATTTTGTCCCGGCCGTAGCCTTGTCCAAAAATGCTTCTACATTTAATTCATCGTCTGTATTCACATAAAGTGGGCTCTCGTCATCCACAAATGGTGTCACAGCCATAAAGGCGTCTGCATCTGACTGACGGAAAGCAGTAAGGTATTCATGAAATTCGTGGGGTTTAAAAACAGTATCTGTAGTCGTCAGACAGCAGGAAGTCCAAGCAGGATTGCTTTTGACCAACAAAGCAAAACTATGCAAAGAACTTGGGGTGTCCTCCTCGATCAGGATGATAGGTAGTTCAAATGCTGTATGTGTTAAAAACGTCTTCAATTCAGGTGATTGTCTATTGATAATAACATGCACTTGCTGTGCACCTTCTTTAGCAAAAACGCGAATCAATCGTTCAATCAATGGAACTCCATGTAAGGGTAGCAAGGGCTTAGGTAAATTGAACCCTTCTTTTCGCAATCGAGATCCTTCTCCCGCCGCAATAATAGCAAATTCCATTCCTTCTAATTGCAAAATAAAATCATTCATTAAAAAAGTAAAACCCCTGTCACCATACTAGCGTTTGCAAACGCAAAAGTTTACAGCGGGTTATTGACGGGTAATTATTTGATAGCCTCCCTATCCTATTTTTTAATAGTGCAAATCTGCAGGCCACGATATAATTATCCCGAAGAAAAAGGGGAAGAATCACCCGAAGTAATTGTTCCCCTTTTTATAAAGGTAATCTATTGAATACTATCTACCAACTCTTGGTAATAATCCAGTCCCAAGTGAGTAATCAAGTCCTCGCCCATAATATGACGCAAGGTATTTTGTAATTTCATCAATTGTTTGAAGATATCATGCTCAGGAGGTAAACCCGGTGCCGTTTGTGGTGATTTCAAATAGAAAGACAACCATTCCTGGATACCTGACATACCAGCACGTTGTGCCAAATCAATAAACAATGCCAAATCCAAAGCAACTGGAGCAGCCAAAATTGAATCTCGGCACAAGAAGTTGATCTTGATTTGCATTTTGTAACCCAACCAGCCAAAGATATCGATGTTGTCCCAAGACTCTTTGTTGTCTCCGTGAGGAGGATAATAATTGATCCGTACCTTGTGGTATAAATCACCGTATAATTCGGGGTTCTTTTTCGCATCTAGAATTTCTTCCAATACGGATAATTTAGAAACTTCTTTTGTTTTGAAGTTTTCTGGATCATCCAATACCAAGCCATCGCGGTTACCCAAGATATTTGTAGAGAACCATCCTTCTACCCCAAGTGCTCTTGCCTGAAGACCCGGAGCAACAATTGTTTTCATCAATGTTTGACCTGTTTTGAAGTCTTTTCCAGCAATTGCAACGCCATGTTCATGAGCTAATTCTACAATAGCAGGAACATCACACGTTAAGTTAGGTGCACCGTTAACATAAGGAGCGCCTTCTTTTATAGCTGCATAACAATAGATCATACTCGGTGGAATACGTTGATCATCATTATCCAAAGCTTCTTCTAATTTTGCAATTGTTGAGAAGGCTTCATTTGTCTCAATATAGCGTTCAGTAGAACCACACCATACCAATACGACACGGTCTAAGCCGTTTTTTTCTTTAAATTCACGGATATCACGTTGCACAGCATCAGCCAGCTCACGACGTGTCTTTTCCGTTTTAATGTGCGTACCGTCTAAATTCTTCACAAAATTGCGATCAAAGACAGCTTTCATCGGTTGAATTGCTTCCAATTCAGCTTTTACGGCATCAAGTTGACCTTGTTCCAATACCTGTGCTTTTGAAGCTGCCTCATAGACGTTATCCTCATAAACATCCCAACCACCAAAAACTACATCTTCCAACTTTGCCAAAGGGACGAAATCCTTTATTAATGGATTTCTATTCTCCGTGCGCTTACCTAAACGGATTCTGCTCAATTGCGAAACAGATCCTATCGGTTTTGAAAAACCCTTGTTTATAGATGCCACACCAGCGATCAATGTTGTAGCCACAGCACCCAATCCCGGAATAAGAATACCCAATTTGCCATTGGCATCTTTCACTTGTTGTCCCATATTAATTCTATATACTTAATTTGTTATTTAATTGATGTTTTATGATAAAATAATTCTTAAAATTAGCTTAAAAAAACATATTTCATACCCATTGTCACTTTATTTATAAAATCGTGACAATTGCTTTTTCAAGGCCTATCCGAATACAAAAGAACGAAGATAAAATACAATTCCGACCGAACTCGGGATCACTCATCTCATTGAAATTTAAGCCATTTGAACATACCTTGAAAAATAAAATATAATCATAACTAATTTTACTCAATATATTAACATTAAAAAACTAATCCAAATACAATTCAAAAAAAGTTATTCTTTCTAAAAAATTGGTCAATTTTTCTTTTTCCAATCCGCATAAATATGACAATAAAATTGGAAAATGATTTCGGGAGCGTTACCTTTAGACTTAAATTGATGAAACCATCGTGAGCTCAAATCAGCTAACAAAACCAAAAATATTCGCTCATGATAGCTACATTCTCATTAAGAAAACAAACCGAGTGTAAAGAATCCATGTAAAACATGATAAATCGACATTCCTAAATCATTATTTAAATGAAAACTACAATTTCGTTTCTGGCTTTAACACTTGTTACGGTAAGCCAGCTACATGCGCAGACGACCACAGATTCCGCTTATGTCAGAGATCATTATGAAAAAACCGAAGTAAAGGTTCCGATGAGAGATGGTAAGAAATTGTTTACTGTGATCTACAGCCCCAAAGACAAATCCAAAAAATACCCTGTTTTATTGAATCGAACACCCTACACGGTAGGCCCTTATGGCCAAAACGAATACAAAAAAAGTTTAGGCAACTTCCCTGCAATGATGCGGGACGGTTATATCTTCGTCTATCAGGATGTGCGTGGAAAATGGATGAGTGAAGGCGATTTTGAAGACGTTCGCCCCACAAACCTCAGTAAGGATAAAAAAGCGATTGATGAAAGCACGGACACTTATGACGCTTTGGAATGGTTACAGAAAAATCTGAAGAATTACAGTGGCAAAGCGGGGCTTTATGGTATCTCTTATCCGGGATTTTATTCTACGGTCGGACTGATCAAAACGCATCCGAGCCTCAAAGCTGTTTCACCACAGGCTCCGGTAACCGATTGGTTTATCGGTGATGATTTCCATCACAATGGTGTTCTATTCTTGCAGGATGCTTTCACATTTATGTCGACTTTTGGCGTTCCCCGCCCTAAACCAATTACACCAGATCAATTTAACAGTAAGATTCAGATCAATGAATTAGATAAATACAATTTTTTCCTTGAAGCCGGAACCGCCAGAGAACTCAAAGAAAAATATTTCGGTGATTCTGTCCAATTCTGGAATAACCTCTTTAAGCATCCGAATTACGATGACTTCTGGAAAACCCGTGTCGTCACCAATTATCTACAGGACGTGAAACCGGCGGTTATGGTTGTTGGCGGCTTTTTCGATGCCGAGGATGCTTACGGAACATTTAAAACCTATCAATCCATTGAAGAAAAGAGCAAAAAAAACAATTCAATTCTGGTTGCAGGCCCCTGGTATCATGGTGGCTGGGTACGCGCAACAGGAGATTACTTAGGTGACATCCAATTTGAGAAAAAAACAAGCGTCACCTACCAGGAAAAATTTGAACAACCATTTTTCAGCCATCATTTAAAACAAGAAGGCAGCTTCTCTCCAGCCGAGGCCAATATCTTTATTTCCGGAAGCAATGAATGGAAGCAATTTGAACAATGGCCACCTAAGAATGTCGAAACAAAAAAGCTTTATTTTCAACCACAGGGTAAACTTGATTTTGAGAAAGTCCAACGCACAGATTCATGGGATGAATATGTAACAGATCCCAACAAACCAGTTCCACACCAAGGCGGATTAATCCAGAACCGTACCCGCGAGTATATGGTCGATGATCAGCGTTTTGCAGCCAGTCGTCCAGATGTCATGGTCTATCAGACAGCACCATTGACGGAAGACATCACGATTGTTGGACCGATCAAGAATTTTCTAAAAGTAGCATCAACAGGTACTGATGCAGATTATGTTGTTAAACTCATCGATGTATATCCCAACGATGCGCCGAGTTTTGATGGAAAACCAATGGCGGGATACCAGATGATGGTCAGAGGAGAGATCATGGCGGGGAAATATCGAAATGGCTTCGACAAACCGCAACCATTGACACCGGGCATGGTGGAAAAAGTAGACTTCGTTATGCCTGATGTTGCCCATACCTTTAAAAAAGGACATCGTATCATGGTTCAAGTGCAAAACTCATGGTTCCCATTGGCTGAACGAAATCCACAAGTATTTATGGAGCCCTATACAGCGACCAAAGCCGATTTCCGTAAAGCGACACAACGCATTTTTCATGATGTCAACAATGCGACCTATATCGAATTTGATATCCTAAAAGATTAAGAGTAACTGATCACTGGATACCTGATAACGAAAATCAACCAGTAGCAAAACACATGCGGCCCGGTATTCTTAAATATCGGGTCGCATGTGTTTTGTGAGGCACTGTTTTTACTGTTTTAAGATTCTTCGACGAATTTGTTTTCCGCTGCTTTTATCCCTGTAATCAACAGGAGGATAATGCTGCCGGCAAGAAAATAAAAAGAGTAATTCCAGGAGGGGTCAACCTCGTGCAGTTTTCCAAAAATTGGTGGACCAAATGCTGCTATCAGATAACCGACCGACTGTGCCATTCCCGAAATTTTAATTGCATTTGCCGTGGTTTTTGCCCTTAAACTAAAAAAGAGAATAGAAAGGCTAAAAGACATACCATTGGAAAGTCCGAGCAATACGGCCGCAACATAAATACCCTCAAGCTTAAATAGAAAAAAGATCAGTATACTGCCCAACATGCCAGCCGCAACAGCAACAGCCATTAACCGCTGATCTTTCATCCTGTGTGCAATAATAGGTCCGAAAAACATAATGGGAATCATCGCAATCTGAATCAGAAATAATAACCAGCCAGTATCTTTAGCCGCCATTCCATAGTCGACCAATACCTTAGGTAACCAAGAAATCAGGCTATAATAAACCAATGATTGAATACCCATAAATATACTGATATACCAAGCCAATCTGGATCTAAAAATATGCCCAATACCGCTCTTCGATTGTTGCTTCTGGCCTGGAACGGCATCTTTCGGTCCAGCGAATTGATCAAAAAAGACAGCGATAATTGTGAGTATCGCCAATACGCCCCACAGCCCTAAAGAACCCTGCCATCCCAATCCTGTCCATTCCCCAATACGTAGACTAAAGCCCGATGCAAACGCCGCGGTCAAATTCATTGCTACAGCAAAAATTCCCGTCATCAGTCCGATATGATGGGGAAAATTGGTTTTAATATAACCCGGTGCCACCACATTACCCACACATATTCCTAATCCGATCATAACAGAACCAACAAATAAAGAGCCTGTATCCCCCCATACTCTAACAATGATCCCAACAGCGAGAATGATCAGCCCAAACAACAAAAAACGATGCATGCCCAGAACATGAGAATACTTACTAACAGCAACTGAGCAAGTCGCAAACATAAAAAGGGGAATGGCGGTCAATAGACTGCTTTGAAAACTGTCCAATGTGAGGACCTTGCTGATCTGTCCCAAAACAGGTCCTACCGCTGTAATCGGCGATCTTAAGTTCGTGGACACCAAAATAATGACAAATACAGATAACCAGCTCCAGGTGACAGTATTTGATTTTTGTAAATTACTATTCATAGAAATTAATTGTTTCTTGTGCATAATGCACATTGAATCCATTCCGCTGTGAAGCGACAAATATCTTTATGGAATTCCCCTCCATGATGATTTGCTGCAAAGATATGTCTAGTTATTTAATTAAATTTGCCATTGATTTAATTTATAACGACATGAACTGTTCGAATCATATTGAAACAATTGAAGGGATCGAGAAATCTAATTTCGTCTGGTTTGAAGAAAACTGGATTCACGACGATGCGTTACATACCCATCGGAAGGCACAGCTGATCTATGTCGAGCAAGGTTTCCAATACCTTACTGTGGCAGGAAAAATGTACCTACTCCCCCAAAATCATGTTGCATGGGTTCCCTCGAATGCGTTACATAAGACCAATTCGCATTCGGAAAGCATCAAATTGATGATCCTTTTTTTCGATATCGAACAAGACGAACCATTTTTCGAAAACGTTCAGATATTTGCAGCTCCGAAAGTACTACAGGAAATGATCCGTTATGCTGAAAAGTGGTCAAAATTAACGGAAGAAAATGAAAACGAAAAAATCTTCCTGCGCGCGCTTCTCAACGAGCTTCCTGCATTCGGAGCGCGATTATTACATTTGGAAATTACGCTGCCCAACGAAAATAGACTGCAGACAGTTTTAAGTCACTTGCATGACCACTATACCCATCCCATCAAAATGGAAGATATTGCCTTGTTATCCAATCTCTCCTTACGGACCATAGAGCGCCTCTTTAAAAAAGAGACCGGAATGACACTAGTCAAGTACCAACAATTGCTTCGGATCATTAAAAGCCTTGAACTTTTAAGTATGGGCGAACTGACAATCTCTCAAATCGCATATAAAGTGGGGTATCAAAGCATACAAGCATTCACCAATAGCTTTTATACCGTTATGGGCTATCGCCCATCTGCATTTATTCAGCGTTGATCACCGGTTTCACTATCTCAGCAGTGCGTCTTGTACCATTTTAATTTCATCTTCTCTTTTTTCAAACTTCAGAGACCATGATCTGCTCCATTGCAGAACCGTCCTTACCATATCTGGTAAAGAATAATACCTGATGGATATCAACTTGTATAATAACAGTGTAATTACAGAGTATTTACAGGGGGTTTACAGGGGTATAACAGGGGTAAATCCCTTTTATACCCTTGTTAATATGGTCTAAATATAATGTTATTTCGTTTTTAAATACGACTTTGGTTTTATCTTGATATAAAGTTGGACACAAATCATCAACAACCATTATCAAATTTATAAATAGTGATTTCAGATTAAAAAGCGGAAACGATGGTCAATTTTGCCTTAAGATCATATACCGGAATAGCGGATATAGCGAATCTCACATGATCATTATCTTTGAAATAAGTTTAGCAAACGGAGTTTGTAGTTTTTTAGCCACAAAAATAATCGCTCAGAAAAAATAATTTAAACAATACTTGCATAAGTGTGAAAAACACACTATCTTTGTATCATCATAATTTAGGTTTATAATTGGTTATTTAAGGTTTTCATTCTCCCCGTTTGAAAACCTTTTTTTTGTGCCTACGCTTCATATTAAGCGCTATTTTATCTTCCACTTCCGATGCCCCTGTTATAATATTATTCATAAAATAAGGTAGGAAATATTCCAAAATAATGTCCCTCAGCAAATCATCCCTCAAATTAAATTTTCAAAAAATTCAATAATTCTTCAACAATAACGTATTTTTAACCGTATGTTCAAAAAATAGGAAAATCCTATTGGTGGCGTACACCTAATATTACATCGAAATATAATTAAACATATATGGCAGAACATGGGGATTTACAAATCGCAATATTAATCGATGCGGATAATGTTTCTTATCGAAAGATCGAAGAAATTCTAAACGAAGTCAAACGCTACGGTATACCTACGATCAAACGGATCTATGGTGACTGGACAAATCCCTATGTTGAAAAATGGAAGGATAAGCTCCTCACCCATGCAATCACGCCTATCCAACAATACAGTTACACTCAGGGCAAAAACTCCACGGACTCGGCACTCATTATTGATGCAATGGACATCTTGCATTCCGATAGGGTTGATGGATTCTGTATTGTATCAAGTGATAGTGACTTTACTAGGCTGGCGACACGGTTAAGAGAATCCGGCAAATTGGTGATCGGTATCGGAGAGAAAAAAACGCCGAAACCTTTCATCGCTTCTTGCGACAAATTTATTTATGTTGAGATCTTTGAAAAGAATCCAAAGAAGGAACCCAACACAAAGAAAAAACAGCAAAATCAACCCAAACCTGTACCTGCAGACAATCCAACCAGTATAGCTGTGCTTGATGAAGAGACGCTGGAATTATTAAAAGACACTGTTGATGACACCGCAGATGAAAATGGCTGGGCATTTTTAGGGGAAATTGGCAGTCTTTTCAATAAAAGAAAACCAGATTTTGATGCGCGAAACTATGGTTACGATAAAATGTCCCACCTTTTTAAAGCGTACAAAGAAGATTTTGAAATCGAAGAACGCAATACGGACAAATCGCGTATAAAACATTATTATATTCGAAATATTATCAAGCGACCTCTATCAGCCGTCAACACTTCGTCAGTAACAGAAGATAAAAAAGAGGCTTCGGCTAACGATGTAAATACATCCGAGGTTTCCAAAAAGCCAACGAATCAAAACACACAGAAAAAAGGCCGACAAGATAAAAAACGTTCGGATCAATCTCCTGAAAATCGGCCAAAAGAAGTAGTACCTGCGCCCGCTCAACAAGCGAATGAGCAAAAAACAGCGGAAACGATCTCCCAGGGCGACTCTATGAATACCATGTTGTTTCCAGCAAAAGGAAATAAGATTACTGCCGATGATGCAAAAAAGGCGCAAATCCGAATTACAAAAGATTTTAAACCCTTATTTCCTACAAAATCACAGAAGCTCCGGATCGTTATCGATTCCAACGAGTATGAATGTAACTTCACTTTCCGTGGACGCGGATTCCATATCCTTAAACTAGGAAAAGAAGCAGCAACACAAGTTGGACTCGCAGAAGGAATTCAACTGGAAATAACGAAACTCAACGAGCATACCTATGCGCTCCAAAATCAATCTAGCTAGGATCACTTTTTGTTGAGCAAAAAAGACATGATTGCTGATCGAAGAAAAGATAATTGTTCGGTCAGCGATCAATATAGATTCTCCTCCCCCTCTCGCTCGCTGTTAAAATTCACTGAAAACAGCTAGAATATCCTTTCTATTTCCAGTTATATTTGTAACTATCCGAGGGCTCCAATTTTGTTTGGGAGATAATCTTCGGTCTAAAAAGAATCCTTTACGAACTAGATGGTTGGTCTGATTGCCGACATGTAAATCTTCGATGATGAAAATGAGTCTATATCTTGTAATAACAATGTTTTTATCTATTCTCCTGTTGCTAGCCTGTGATCCTGTACGGACGATCCAGATTGAAGCAAAGAAAAAGGATACACATATTTTATTATACCTGAAATCAACTGGCAGCAAGCACATCGGAATTTCTTCGAAAACAAATCCCATTGAGATATCCCTCTATACGAATCCGCAATTCAGGCAGCATTTTTCAATTGGAAGATGGGATGAAACCTCGATTAAATACTTATTGGTCAATCAAATTGATTCGATAGTCGTTCTAAACAGACAGCAAAAACAAGCTTATACAACACCGATGTGTATTCAGCAATATTTAATATCTAAACGAAAGACGTTTTCAAAACATGTAATCCAGATAAAGTAATCTGTTCATCTTCAATAAAATTGTCCATCTTGCGCATGGGTAAGCTGGTTCGCTAATAAATTTCCAACTAAACCAGCGTTTCGAAAACGGTGACCATCGAACCTCCTAACTGCTGAAAAGCTATCTTCCGCCAGCAAATTCCATTGTAAAATGGTAGTTTTCATCGATCGGAACAACTTTTCTATCAACTTTCCGGAAATCGCGGGCCTGTTCCGTCCACAAAAAAGGATAAAATGAAAATACTTGATTGCCATTCAATTTTTGCACATCATCGGCCCAATTCTTCCATTTAAATGTTTCATAAAATTGACGGATGTCCCCCCTCAGTGTCCAATAAATAAAATCAGAATAGCCACACTCTAAGCTTTCCCATTGCAAACTGTCCTGCGCAAAATAATAGACCTGTCCTATCCCTTCGCCCAAAGCGCCGGCATTAATCGCAAAATAGCCCCCCAAAACATCATCGGCAATTAGCAAAAAACCACCTTTCTCCCCTTCTTTGTCAAAACTCTTTCCTTTGTTCCACTCCATGATACCTCGGTTCAATTTAACTGAACCCGAGCCCAATATCCGTAGCCACCCACCGTCAATGAGTATTCCTCCGGTTTGATGAATAATGGCGCCCATAGGTGATTTTGTAGTAATCTGAGCTCTCAGCAGCTCCTCATCTGCACGTTTTGGATTCCTGGGCAGTACCTCATAAGGATTGCTAGCTCCCTTCATCCATTCTTCGACCAGACTCCATCCTGAATCTGTCGGATTAATCAACTCATTTAAACTCTTCATTCCTTGCACTCTATGTCCAAAAAAAAACGTACCTTCCCTATTTCCCTAACGCATCGATTATAGAAAAAAATAAAGTGATGCATCTCGAATTGCCGAAATTACCATAATTCTTCCTGTCATCCAAATCACATAAGTACGTTTGTTAGAGCCAAAAAAATGATCTTACCGTTACTTAACACATAAAACATATGCAATTTTCGTTAAATTTAAACCATGCAACATGAATTAGAAAAACTTCGATATCCCATAGGCCGCTTTGCCGTACCAGATCAGATTAACAAACAATTATTGAGCGATTGGATAAAAACAATTGCAGACTTCCCGACCCGCCTAAAATCCGAAGTCAGTGACCTACCGGATAGTGCACTGGAAAAACGATATCGCCCAGATGGCTGGACGATCAGACAAGTGGTGCATCATTGCGCGGATAGTCATATGAATAGTTTTGTCCGTTTTAAGTTAGCCCTGACAGAAGATGACCCGACCATAAAACTATACGAAGAAAACCTGTGGGCCGAACTTCCAGATGCAAAATACAATCCAATTGAAAGCTCTCTTAGATTGCTAGAAGGCTTACACCAACGTTGGGAAATCCTGCTCAAGAGTCTGAGTGACGAGCAACTTGAACGAGCCTTTATTCATCCGGTTACCAAACGCTATATTTCCCTTAAAGTAAATATAGGTCTCTATGCCTGGCATTGTAATCACCATTTGATGCATATCGTCAACGCAAAAAATAGATCGGTCTAACGATAAAGTCTTATTTTCAGGTAGCTGCCAAAAAAGTCAATGCGCCCCCTTGTGAATTGCGTATTCTTAGGCCATCAGCGACAGCGCGATAATAAATGCACCAAAGGCTCCCAAAGCAAGGCCTACGATACCTGCAATCAAAAATGTCCGCAGGTAATAGCCAAACGTTTTGGTCTTTTTCTGGATGATATGGATAATCCCCACTATCATGGAATAACCTAAACCTAAGCCGAAAAACAGCATAAAGGCTAGGTCGATCAGCATGCCTGTGAAATCTAAATTCGCAGAAGATAACATCGTACAGGTTATTTTTTCTTTTTAAACAGTTTACTGAAAAAGGATGAACTACTATTTCCTGTAGGTTCGTCCTTTGCTTCTACTGCTCCACTTTTCTCGTCCGCCCAAATCAACAATTCGGGTTCAATATCCAACTTGTGTTGTCGGGCAAAGTTCGACCAGTAGGCATGTTTTTCCTGATCCATAAAGTTGGGATCATTTTTATAATAACCCAATAAGCTTTCTGTAGCAGACTCATAGACACTATAACGATTTGCCCGCTCAAAATAATGAATGGCTTTTTTACTGTCCTTTTTAAATTTTAACCCCGCGTCATACATCAAACCGTAATAAATATTGGAATAGCTATCTGCTTTATCTCTCTTCAGATAAACGAGTAGGCGGTCATAGTCATTTAAATTATAATAAATCGAAGCAATATTGCGATTATTTTCAACCAGTTTCAACTCCGCTTTTTTATAGTAATCCAATGCTTTTTCGAGATCTTCTTCTACATAGGTCCCACTAAAATAGAAATAACCTAAGTTGGATAATGCATAGCCATTCCCAAGGTCAGCCCCTTTGTTATAGGCCTCAAAAGCTTTTTTTAGATCCGAAGTATAGCCTATTCCATGCTGGTATAGATAACCGATGCTATTCCAAGAAGACGCATACCCCTTTTTGGCGGACCGCTCATAGTATACAATTCCTTTTTTCAGGTCCAGAAAACGTGTGTCTTCATTATCGGTATCCGTATAGATATTACCGAGCTCATACATACTGCTTTCATTGTCCTGATCAGCTGAAAAGGTAAAGTAACGGATGGCATTTTCGACGTCTCCATTTCTGCAGCAATCCATGGCCATGTGATACAATGTATAGCTATCATAAGCGGATTCAAAATTTACGCCCCGATCCGATTTCCACTGGATGAAAAAATGGTCAAAAACCTCAAGTTCCTTTCCTTCCAGCTTGTCCAATGCCTTGATATAATATCCATACTGATCTTGGGGCACCTCTTCCAATCCCTCATATCCTTTATTGAACAGTTTGCCGTCGCGCAACATCATTAGATCTTGATAGTGTCGTACACTACCACAGATAAAATCGAAGGATTCACTCAGTTCTTTGCTATCAGTATCGTAGTAATAATACCCGCCCACCTGATCTTGCAGGATAAAATAGTCCATCAGCGCATAGCTGATTGTGGCATAATGTGCTGACAATGGAATCAGCCAGCTTCTAGTCTCCGTGTGATAGATTCCTCTTTCCGATTCGGTTTCGATGATGTAACAATTATAGGCCCCATTACCAAAATCTGCACCTCCCTGTATAGATTTAATCGTCAGATCTTGCAGCAGAAAACCTTTGCTAGCGAGGTCATACAGAAAATATTTACCTTCCGAAAGGTAATATAATGCACTGAGCCCATTCAAGGCATTTAGCACAACCACATCTTTTACCAAAAGGGAGCCGTCTGCTGCATGGACTGATTTCTTTTTTTTATTATTTAAATTGACTGCGTAAAAATCAAACAACAATTCGTTCAAAACCCCTTCTGGATACTCGCCCAATAGAACACCATGATTGGAATAATATTTACGTAGTTTGCTATTCGCTATCGGTTGATAAATAAAGCCCTCGTAGTCTATTTCAAAAGGCTCATCAGAACCTGTCGTATGCAAGCCCTTACCTTCGGCATCGATAATGTCATATTTTCCGTCCCGCTGACTCTGGTAGAATCCATAAGCAAAATCCTCCAAAACCTCATAGTTCAAGGGAATAATTGTAGCGCCGGTTTCCACGTCCACTAAGCCATGCTTGCCCGCTAAACTCACTTTTCCTACAATCCTGCCACGGACACTCTGTACAGGCGCTGCAGCGTCGTAAATACAGGGAATAGCCTCTTCGCCCTTTCTATTTAAATAGCCAAACAAACCTTCTTTCTCAACAACGGCAAAGCCATTGTAATCAAAGTCTCCGATCTCTTCATAACGGGGTTCAACTTTCACCTCACCCTTTGCATTCCGGATTCCCCAACATCCCTTTTCTTCAAAAAACTGATTATCAAGACTATCAATCGCTTCCGTATTCCACCAGCCCAGTCCATAGTTGCTCCACTCAGCTTCTAGCATCGCTAAAAAAGAATCATAGCCTGAGCGGCTCAAAATAGGATAAAGCGCTGATAACGACTGCTTCTCTATTGCTTTTTCGTAATACAGGTTCTTCTCATGAATTTCAAATGCAAAATCCTTTGCTTGTTGGCTATGTTTAACCTCAGACATATTAAAAACATCACGCGCATTGATCTGGAAGCATTCAAATGGAAGTCCATGCAGAAAATCGAACATTTTTTCGATGGTCAACAGGACTGGGGCATTGGATATCAAGTTGTATTCCTGAATAAGCAGATCGTAGAATTTCCGTAATTTTAAAACACCCGACTCTTTTTCAGCATATACCAAGGTACCTTTCGCTTTTGGATTTGCGGCAAACAAGGGCAGCAACAGATCTGGAATGACATAGTTCCATTCACCCAAATAAGCATGGAAATACTCCTGATCTTTTTTATCTGTGTTATAAATATAAATTCGATGTGCCATATTCTTTTTTTATTCTTCAATATCAACGTCATTGTTTTTAGCAAAATCCAACCAAAAACTGTATTTAGCGGCATCTGCAAACGTTCCATTTTTATAGTAATACAAGAGACGATTGACGGCATAAGCATAGGTAGCGTTTTCGTTTGCCTGTTCGTAGTAACGCAGCGCCTTTACCATACTCTGTTTCACACCCCAGCCTTCTTCATACAAAATCCCATAATAAATTGCAGCATACTGCCCCGCTTTATCCTTTTTCAGATAACGTAAAAGATTAGCGTAATCTTTCTGTTGATAATAAATTTCAGCTATCTGTGCATCGTTGTCGATGCCTTCTTTTTCAGCCTGCTTAAAATAATGCAAGGCTTGCCCATAGTCCTGTTCAAGATGCTCTCCTTCATAATACCAGTTACCAAGGTTACTCATGGCCTGCCCTTCCCCAAGTGCTGCTGCTTTTTGGTATGCTGCTAAGGCTTGGGGAATATCAGGCGGCAGGCCGAGTCCTGTAGCGTAGATAAAGCCTAAATTAGTCCAAGCTTGCGCATGGTCCTGCGCCACAGCCTTTTCGTAGAATCCAATTGCCTTGGGAATATCGAGAAAGTCTGGCTGATCTGTATCACTATGGATATTTCCAAGTAGGTATTGACAGTCGGCGCTACCTCGGGAAGCTCCGATTGTCAACAAAGGTATAGCTTCGGCTATCTTGCCGGCCCAATTTAATTTCCGCGCTTTTTCATATAGCGTCTCGTTATCGAGATAAGATTCGTAGCCCGCTCCCTTCCGTTTTGTCCATGCGTGATAAAATTGTACAAAATAATTCTGGTCGGTTCCTTGCAAATTATATTTTTCGGAATACAAACGGCCAAATGCTGTTTCAGGAAATTCAGCTATATTTCTTTTTTGATCTACATAAAATAGCCTTTCTCCTTTAAATAAGAGCAAGAATTCACCTTCGCTTCGTTCCGGATGTGGATCATGTATCGGCGCACTGACATAATCGTAAAGTTCGCTACAGAAATTCACTTTTGTATCAAAATACCGCATGCCTTCGGGCTGCTGAATGCGCATAAAGTCCATATAGCAGTATTCGATTTTTAGATAAGCCGGATTCGGTTCGAGCAGCCATTGATCCAGGTAAGCTTCATATATCCCCTGCCCTTTGGCACAGGCAACAACGAAGACATCATTTCGGAAGTTTTTGATGCTATCTACCAAGACCTTATGAATGGACCGATCGACTAGGCGGAATAGGTCATGCGCGAGTGAATAAATCTGCCATTGTTTATTTTTAAGGTAAGCGATACTCCTATAATCATCCAGAACGATGATCCGATCAATCTCTTCATCCAGCACAGTACCATCGGGCTTGATAACTGAAATCTTCCGCTGCAACTTATTGGGTTTGATCCAAAAGTAAGCACTGGGAAGAGCCTGTAGGCTATCTTCCAGAAAACTGCCTAAATAGTGGCCATCCATACGAAAGTATTTCCGCTTCAGGCTACCTTTTTGCCGCTTATAAAAAAGCTTACTGTAATCGTGTCCAAAAGGTTCATCCGCCGATTCAGCAATAACCTGTGTTCCATCAGCAGCAAAAAGAAAATAGTCATCGCCTTGCTTTGCGTTCAAAAAACCGCGGGCTAACCAGTCCAATTTATCATAAGCAGCGGGTAAGGAAAGTTGTTTACTTTCAATATGCAATACACCACGCTTACCGTCGATTTCAACTTCGGCATAGTTAACGCCATCAATGACCTGTGCATCAAAAGCATCAACATAGTGACAGGGAATAATTTCTTCTCCCCGCTCGTTGATATAACCAAATAGATGATCCAGTTCAACCACAGCAATCCCGGCTTCGTTAAACTCAAATATTTCATCATATTTTGCAACAGCCAGGATATTCCCAAGTCTGTCTTTCAAACCTTGTTTTCCATTTTCTTCAAAAACTTCGCCCCCCTCTTTCTGAAAAGCATGTTCTTCCCAAAGGCCCAAGCCATAGTTGATCCAATCTGTCTCGAGCATTTCCAGGAAAGTATCGTAGCCTGATAATCGCAAGATCTTCTGTAAAGGATCCAAACTTTGTTGCTCAAACGCCTGTGTATATGCTGCTCCCGTCGTCCTGATCTCATCGACCCAGTCACTCGCCTGTTCCGTAGGTTTTTCCACATTCATGGTGAAGACATCCCGTGCATCGATCTGAAAAGCATCGAACGGTAAACTTTCCAAAAACTCAAACATCTTATTGACAGGTTCCGTATATTTCCTTTTGTAATGCAATTGATAAACATCGGCAAGCAGCGTATAAAAATAGCGCAGCCTTGCAATACCATCTTCCCTATTGGCATAAAGCTGTGTACCCCTGGCATGGATACCCGAAGAAAATAGCGGGAGCATCAGGGCTGGTATTTCATAATTCCATTCGGCCAGATGTGCCTCAAATGTTTCTTTTGTTTTAGAGTTTACATTATATATATAAATACGATGCGCCATAATCTGATTGCTCGATAGTCTTAAAATAGATTGTGCTTACCGCAATATGATGAAAACGGTAAGCCCTGTACCTAAAGCAGTAAAAATACAGCTATGATTAAATATTCTGCTTAGCGGAAAATAGGGATTTTTCAAATAATTACGGAAGGTGATTCTACAGAAGCCCGGGCGATTGATCGACATCACGATGATGTTTTCAATCTTCGGAAATAATATCTAGCCTATAAAAGCCAGCTCGCTTGTCATGTGGTGCTCCATAGAAAAAATTCCGAAAGTACACCTGCTGATCGCCTTTCCAAAAGATCTCTTTTAAGGTACATAGCTCAAAGTTGTCGTTCCAGTCCAGAGGAATCTGCGCATAAGTCAGATAGCCTCCGTTTTCCTTTTTTTGCAAAAAGTAACTGGAACATTCCTGTCCGTTAAACATGCCGTTCAACCTATATTTCTTATGTTTTGAGAAATAGACATAGTCCAAATTACCGATCTCTTCGACATCCCATTTCCCCTGACGAAGATCCAGTGCCTGATCTGTCGTATGCCCTCCTTCCAACAACAAAATCTCTTCGGACGGAAAATATTTTACAAACATGCTCTCGAGCAGATCAATCGTACTTTCTGTTTTTCCGGCCTCCAGCAATCGACCATCATTAAATCGTACCAGAGCAATTAAATCTCCCTCCACCAGGGTGTCGACTTCCATGTCATTACCCGGAGTATAACCTCCAAATTTGACACGTCCCTGCAACATCTTCTTTACAAGGTTTATGTCACTGACCGAAGCAATGGTATCTCTCCTATAATCGGCCTGTTGCTGCTCCTTAAAAAAGCTGATGGAATCTATCTTATAAATTCTGATCATTTTATCTTGAAAGACAAGCGAATCCACAGCTGGCTTTTTCATTGGCGCAAGCTTTCCGGCGGAAATGTTCGTGGAAATGTCCGCAGCATTTTTTACCTGATTTCTTTGGCATGCCATACATAACGTTAAAATAATGGCAGCGCAATAAAGTGCTTTCTTCATAACTAAGTTATTCATAAGATATTTGTCTAATATCGTATTTTAGCCGCACATTACTAAAGATAACTCAATTTACGGGCCGTGACAATCAATATTCGATTTGTAAAGATTATAAAAACCGAACGTTCCGAGTTTATTCTGAGGAGAATTGAAAAAGAGCCAATTTTTGAACTAAAGATTATTGGCGAGCCATTTTTTCTGAAAAACAAGAGAATCGCCAAATTCTACACACAGGATGCGTTAATTGGTCATTTTGAAGTATATGACTGTGGAGACTTTCAAGGATAACTGTGCCTTTCAATGAATATATCCACCAAGCATCATCGGACACATATGAGCATGGTGGATAGTTAACTGCGATCAGATTTCAAAGTAAAATCCGCCTTCCTTCAGTTGCTCGTATTTTACTTTGTCGAAACTATAGATTTTTGCTGCTCTGGCATGCCTATCCTTCTGCATGTCGCTATGGTCCATTAGCAAGCCCATGCTCAGCATCTTTTTACGAAAATTGCCCCGATCTATTGAACGCTGGAGTACTGTTTCATACAAGTTGTGCAGCTCAGGTAACGTAAATTGTGTTGGCAGCAGTTCAAACCCGATCGGTTGGTAACGGATTTTACCTTTCAGCCGTTCGACCGCGACAGACAAGATCTGCTGATGATCAAATGCCAAATCAGCCACCTCTTTTAAATTAAACCATTGCACCGCATCGATGTCTAGTCCGGCCTCCAGGATATATTCGGTCGGCTTGACCAGCGCAAAATAGGCTACACTGATGACCCGTCCCCGTGGATCACGGTTCAGCTCTGAGAAAGTATAAAGTTGCTCAAGAAAGATATTGCTGAGCCCAGCTTCTTCGGACAATTTACGTAGCGCACATTCATCCGCAGTTTCATCCTCCTGAATAAAGCCACCGGGAAATGCCCATTTCCCTAAGTAAGGTTCTATCGCCCGTTTGGTTAATAACAGTTTAAGTTGATTTTTTTCAAAACCAAAGATCACACAATCGACTGTAACGGCGGGTCTGGGATATTCGTAGGTGTATTTTTTTTGAGCGGAAGCCATCATCTTATAAAATTATGTCAGTGGACTTTTTGATCTGTATACCATACCTTTCATGTAGTGACTCAAAGGCTTGCTGTGTAGATTCTTCGAAACCAGCAATAGGTGACATACAGTCGATCAGTAAGGTAATGCGGGAGGTAATCGCTTTATCCTCCGCAAAATATTCCAATATCTGCGTTGCAGAAGCCAATACACAGTGACTTGATGCCTGCCCAGCAATATAAATGGCATCGTAGGCCCGAATAGCTTCAAGTACAGCATGATTGACAAATTTATTGTTATCATATTCAGCCTTGATGATGCCGTACATTTCAGTATAGGGATCCTGTCCTTTATAGACTAAGAAAGGTTTGGACTGGCGTAGAGCGCTGTGAAAATAGAGCATATTGGCAAATTGACTTTCCAATTGCGCCCCCGAGCTGCCCTCCAGGCAATGATATGGCCAGATGCACAGCTCTTTTTTCCCTTCGGTTTCTAAATTTTTAAGATAAACCAATGATTGTTCAAGTGTATCCGCATGGGAAACAGTCCAGGTTCCATCCATAACATCCCGATAACGGATGACTGTAAATGGTTTAGGCTGATTTCCTTTCCTGTCCACCCACCAGTCTGCATGAAAGATCTGCAGTAGCGAATGACAGTCGAGGCTGCACATAACCTGCGTCAAAGAAGCCATATTGTTGTACATCCATTGGGTCAGCCGGTGTACATCAGCACGCGAACCAGCGACTGGTAGACTGCCAATGGATTCCATAAAATCGTTTTGTATGTCAATAGCCAAAAGCAGTGTCCGTTTTTTATCGGCAGAAGCGGGCGGGATTTGCTCCTGCCCCGCCAATGACAATATGGACGGAATATGATCCCTTTTTTCGGATGCTATATGACTTACCTCAACGATCTGTTCATATCTTGTTTTCATCTGTCAGTAATTCAATATTTATGTATTTTATGTATTCAATTTCACATTCCTTTAGGTGATAAAATTTTAAACCTAACTGATTTCTAGCTTTAGTTTTTTTATCAGCCCTTAAATGTTGGAATTGCAGCAAACTTATGAGCAGACTGTTGTTGACGTCTACGGATCAGTTCATCTATCGTCGGATCACCGGATGTGCCAGTCAGAATAAATCCGTCAATCTGTGCATAGCTCATGCCCAATTCTTCTTCATCTGTCTGTCCTTCCCATAACCCTGCTGAAGGACTCTTATCTTGAATGGATTCGGGGACACCCAGATATTTTGCCAGCGTATATACTTCTTGTTTGGTAACCATGGCCAGGGGATTAAGATCATAAGCGCCATCTCCCCATTTGGTAAAATAACCCACAGTCGCTTCGGCCATATTGCCGGTACCGATCACAAAACGGCTCCCCAATTGTGCAAATTGATAGAGATAAGTCATGCGGACCCGCGGCCGGATATTGGCCAAACTCAACACACGGTTGGATTCGCTGGAAGCTGCAATATAAGCTTCATTATTGATGGTCAGCGCATCGACCGCAGGTTTGATATCAAAGATATGGTAAGGGAAATTAAATTTTTCGATAAGCTCCATACCATGTGCATGGCTCTTGCTATTGTTCATGTCACTGCCATAGGGCATCATGATCAAATGGACATCCACTTTGGCCAAATGACATAGGCAAGCAACCACACTACAGTCAATACCGCCACTCATGCCAAGTACCAAACCTTGACGGTTTGCCGCATTCACCTGACCCGCAATCCATGAAGCCATTTGTTGGGCGTAATGTGCAACGTTTTCATCACTGATAAAAAACGGTTTTCTTAGGTTATTCTCCATATACTCTTATTGATTCTGTTTGTAATCTGTTTCTTATTTCCTTAAAACTAACGGTGCTGACAAACGCTCCGTCCAAAAAACACTCTTTAAGCAAGTTGCTATCATTCAATTGTTCGATGGTGGTTGGATTGAGATCGTCTATCAAGCGAAAATCATTGTTTTCAAATACAACGGCAACCATACCTTTTTGGGATTTCTTAAAATTTCCGGTATCTGTGGCCGGTCTTTTTTGAATAGCTTTAAACTGACCGTCAACAATTTCGGCCGTCCCCTTTAAAGCGAAACCAAAGGTATCTCTTGTAACATACTGATAGGTATAGGATCCTATTCCAAGTATGGTGTTGGTCGAGGCAAAACCTTTCGCCATCAAACCTTCGCAGATCTTAGTTGCCCGTTCCACGGTAATGGAATCGCCATACACAACCCCAATATGCGGATCAAGTTCTTTGAAACCTTTCGCATTGACTGTCCCACCAAAGAGTTCAAATAAACGTTCAACAATCCCTTTTTGAACTGTTTCGTGGTCAGCTTCCGGATCACCACAGATAATCTTAACAGGGTCGCCACTATCCGGCCGAATGACAACTTTACCTTCCCGTCCCATGATCAAATCTTTCAATTGTGGCAATACATGATCCACAACATGCCATAGATCATAGGTATCGGACACAATCGAAATGTTTCCGCTGGGATAAACCTCCGTAATCAAATGTCGGAAGGCTTCAACCTCCTGTTCGCCGTAAGAACACATCACACTATGTTCTGTTGAAGGCGTGTACATCATGACATCACTTGTAGCTGCGTAATAGGTCTTGAGGTATTCCCGAACGGAGAGTGTTGCAGAAACACCGAAGCTTAGTAAATGCCCGCCTGCAGTGCGATAAGCCGTTTCAGGTGACCCCATGCCGCGCATGGAGAAGTCTCCGGCTTGTGTGAATACCCTACTGACATCGCTTGTTTTTTCTGCAAAACCCATCAACAATCTTTTGTATTGATCGGCAATAGTCGCAGCAGTCATCGGGGACCAGATATAGGCAGAGAGTTGTGTTTCGAGGTAACCCGGCAACCAGAAGAAATCCGGGTGGGTGTTCTCGATCGTAAACATCGGCACCCCTATCGGCACGAGACTCCCTTCCTGCAAAGCTTTCACTTTGATCGGAAGGTAACCCAAACGATGTAAATCGCGTATATGTTGAGACTGATGTGTGCTGGCAAAATTACGATTGGTCATCGCGAACACTTCACGAATAGCTTCTTCATACTGCGCAACAACAGCTTCCTCAGGTTGGGCGAAAAAATATTCATCGAAAGAATTACTGATCTCGGCAAGGGCACCCTGCAAGCCGAAGAAAACAACATGGCTTATGCCTGGGATCCGTGACATCCGGGGAGTCCAGGTTTCGTATACCCATTCTGTATGTGCTGGATATTGATCCTTGTGACACAATTTGTAACCGTCCGTCCAGAGAATCGGATTTTTGCTCATTGCTCTAAACATAGCTTTCAGTGGTTAAGTTGATATAATTTAATTTAGGATGCGTGGTGTTCATCATAGAATCTGTCGTGAAAACAAGGTCGATCGGTGAATCTTCTTCCAGTAAAGCCCCCTTGAAAACCCTTGGCTCACAGTGTGTCACCAACAGATAGATTTCACTTGCTCCCATCTCCTTTAGAATTTTTCCCGCCCAGAGAAATGTTCCACCTGCAGAACATAAATCATCGACAATAATGCATTTAGCACCTTTTACAATGTTGCCTGTTTTTAATTTCATCGCTTCGATACGCCCCGTCTGTGGGTTGCGTTGCTTTTCAAAGACACAGGCATCTTCGTAGCCACTATTTAAATAGCGTGCTGCTGCCCCTTTATCCGGAAATACAATGCGGTCATTGTCCGAGAATTTCAGTTTTTCCATCAGTTTCGGCAGCCAGTCCAAAGCTGGATAAATCGCTACACTATTTTCCAACAATGTGAGGGTTGTTTCAGAATGTGGCTCTATAACATAAACTTTATCAAACTGCAAACTATTGATAAATGCAGCGACATATTTTAGGGTAAACAGGTCGCCCTCAATTTTGCGGTCCATACGACTGTAGGGCATATAACGAATCCATAATTTACAACTTGCGCCTGCTTCTTCAAGTCGTTTCTTGACAAAAAACAAACGGATCAAATCGCCATCTTCCTGATAGGTAAATTCAAGCAGATTATCCGCTTTGATCCACTGATCGAAATCCTTCACTTTCGTTTCTCCATTCGGAAACCGTTCGGTGATGAGCTGATGTTTATTTAATATAATCATTTTTCTTTTTTTACAGCCACTCAAGTTGAGTACTTTTTACTCAACAAATATGCATATTATTTTCACCTTGACAAAATTTATTGAGTACTTTTTACTCAATGAATCAAAATAAACACACAAACACCTAATTTACAGTGAAATAAATTTTATTAAAACCATCTCATTTATTAATGACGCTTAGTAAAAAATCACAGTTTTACCTTCTGTGCATCTAAACATACGCAAACAAGCTCAAAAATCCGCTTGAAAATGAGAAACACAAAACGACGAAGAGGCCGTATAAAATTAGCTGAATACCGGGATAGTATCTTTCGCTGAAAACCGGATCTTTGTCTTTAAGACAAACAAGTCAAGCGAATCGATCGCAATCATTGACTGCCAAAGAAGATAAAATATGCGCATGAACACATCAGATTTAATCAATAAGGATATCGAAGCTATTTTACAAATTGAATATCAGGACATCACGCAGGTCGTCAAAGATTATCAGGACGTTCCGATCAGTGAGGAAGATCAGGAAGCCTTATATGCCTATAATCTGCTTTACATGAATATACATTCCTTATCGGAACAGGAATATCTTGATGCGTTTAATCAATTGGGTGAAAAATATCCCAATTATGGTCTCGCCGGGGAAAATGACCACAGCAGAACAATTGCCGAACTGGAGCGGTTGAAACAGGCGTTCAGCCAACTTTGCTTACAAACCGAGCAAGGGCAGTATTTACTTCAACTCAAACTCAAGAGTATTGATCTGGACATTCAAGTATATCGAAAACTGATGCAATTGCCGATTACTCCGGCCATTCAAGCCGACATCGACCTGCTGGAATCAGCCTCCTATAAACTTACAGATGAGATTGAGGCAATTTTAGCGCAATATGATGTTGAATAATTTGTATTTTTTTCGAGCATTGCTTTTGCGGACATCAACGTATATATGCTGTTTATCCGTTAGTCTAAGCACACTCTTATTGCCGCAGCAGACTTGGGCGGTTTTGCCTGATCAACTCCAACAGCAATCGTTCAGTCCCTATTCAATCAATGACGATGGCTATTTACACTATAATCTACGGGTAAATGATAGCAGCTATCTTGCTATAGCATTGAATCTGAATACCCTATTCTCAGGCACAAACCTCGAGAATCTTAGGCTGAAACAGTATGAATTAACTGACTCAGAACTTAAAATCAGCAGTTATCAGGGTTCTCCCATTTCTGTTAATTATCAGATTATCGATAACAAAATCAAGTTATTGACGACCAAAAACAGGCCGCCCAACCTTAAATTACACAGTCATTTGTTTTCCTTAGGATTCATTGAAGAGCTGACAGCATTATTTTCGGCAAACGATTTAGAACAATTAAAACGGCTCAACTGGGGGACTATACCCAAAGAAAATATATTCTTATTTTTAAGCCAATTGAACGATTTCTCCAACACAGCGGAGTTTGGTTACAATGTAATTCACAATATGTTGGCCAATAAAAACTATGCTGTGGCAAAGTTTTTTTACAACTCATTTCTGACAAAAAATAAGAATTTCAATGACTTCGAGTTGCTTAAAATGGCTATCGAACAGGACGACTTGGATTTTATCAAAAAAACATCCTTAAACAGTTTAAACATCTGGGGGATAGATGAGGTCAAATTCGACTATAGTTTTACACAATGCACCTTGCTTGGTAAAGCCATACTTCAAAAAAACAAGGCTATCGCACGCTATCTTTTGGATCATGGTGCTTCAACAGAAAAGGTATACAAAGATGAAACAGAAGTACTTAATGCAATTCAATTCGCAGAGCAGGTGAAAGCAAGAAAGCTATTTGATCTTTTTAAATAAAACAACACCTATCACACATCAAATTATCTATCAATCTAATAACTCTAAACTTAAAAACAATTCATAGCCATAAGATAAGGATAACAACTTATGATATACACTAATTCTGGTCGTATAGGGATTGAATAACAGCATAGCTATTTAAGGGAATAACAAGATTGAAAAATCAATTCATATTCAGCGCATACTAACAACAGCTAAAATAACGTTACCAAAACAAGGTGATACAGATAAATCTATAAATTATGCCGATACGTTTCGTATCTTGCTGGAATAAAAGATGATAGCAGATTATATGATCCTATTAAAAAATTTACACGTATGAAAAAAATAGCTGTATTTGTCCTGTTGATCATTTGCACGCTGCTGATCGGGCGATCTTATTTCCATATTAACGCAACGAAAGCTCAAAATGGATCTTTAGACAAAAAAGTTAAAAGTAGCGTGATGCTTCCCCTATTAAAAGATGGAGATATGATCTTTCAGTCATCCATCTCCCCTCAATGTAAAGCTGTACAACTGGCGACACACTCACCCTATTCCCACTGTGGATTAATTTTTCATGAACAGGGAAAACCTTATGTACTTGAGGCTGTTCAGCCCGTAACAGTTACCAGCTTGACAGATTGGATCGCTCGAGGAAAGAACAAACATTATGTTATCAAACGGCTTAAAGAAGCAGACAAAGTACTATCGGCGGAGGTTTTCGCTAAAATGAAAGGGATCGGTGAGGGATTTTTGGGTAAAAATTATGATGCTACATTCGAATGGTCGGACAGTAGAATTTATTGTTCAGAACTGATCTGGAAAATCTACAAGCGGGGGGCTGGAATTGAAGTAGGCAAACTGGAAAAACTCAAAGATTTTGATCTCAGTAGCGCCGAGGTCAAAAGCAAGCTCAAAGAACGTTATGGCAATCATATCCCTTTGGAGGAAACAGTAATTTCGCCGGCATCGATTTTCAATAGCGATCTTTTGATAACGGTAGCGAGCAACTAAACAAGCCTTACACGATATCAGCCCCCAAGCTAGTCTAGCTTCTGCAATTTAACGGGGGCGCCACCATTCAATTTACTCTCTTCCGCAGCGTCAATAAAAGCACAAATTGCTAAGGTTTCCCGCTCATCCACCGGACTTTGCCCAGTTTGAAAAAAAGGAAGTATACGATCCAGCAAGGGGCCATAACCCATAAATTGCCCCAGATGAACAATCTGGTCTTTCAGAAAGACCGTTCCACCAAAATCATCCTTCCCTTCCCGGATACCACGAACCGAGGCAATCCGGCCATCATCCCATTGACCAATATACATGGAAGTTCCCCTTTCTTCTACTGTTCGCACCGTGATACAGCCCGGCCCCATTAAGGCAAACAACATTTCCACCGCATGGATTCCATACCAATATAGATCCTTGTGCGACGGATCCGTCACAGCCGGACTATAAACATCAGCTCCAACGACTTTACTTTTATCAAGCTCCTGCAGACCGACAATGTAACGTAAAGAACTGGAGGAAAACACAGGACAGCCGTACTTGCGGGCAGCTTCAAATATTTGTAGCGCATCGGTATACGAATTGGCTATAGGCTTATCAATAAACAATGGTTTTCGAGCCTTGAGAACTTCAAGAGCCTGTTGTAAATGCAGGTTTCCATCATTCGTCTCCAAAAACACATAATCCACTTGTTTAAGTAGCTGAGCGATACTGGAAACAACCGTGACGCCATATTGCTGAATTTCGGCCATGATCTTGGGGATACGCTCCACGCTAAGCGCGATCGTTTTACTACCATAAGGATAAGCCGCAACAACCGAAAATTGCCCATATAAACTATCGGCACTGGCCATATTGATCGCTTTTGTGAAAGCGATGGAATGCGTACTGTCCAAACCGATAATACCAATCTTTTTCTTCTTCAGCTTTGGTAATATCAGGCTGAACCCTTCTTTAGAAAAATCGGCTTTTGTTTGAAAAGAAAGCCCCAATGGCAATAAAGAAAGTAAGAAATGTTTTCTATCCATTGGACTCATTCAATAAGGAAACAGCACTATTCACCAAAGCCGAAATCGCCGTCTCAAACGCTTTTTCATCAAGATTGAACTGTGGATTATGAAGCCCAAATTGGGTATTAACGCTGTCATTATTCGTGCCCACCAACATAAATAAAGCTGGGTACCGATAGGAGTAATAAGCAAAATCTTCTGCTGCCATCCAGATTTCCAAATCTTGCACGACTTCATTTCCCATGCTTCTTTGTAGGATACTTTTTACTTTCCCGGTCAATTTGGGATCATTATTCAATGCAGGATACCCATGGCGCACTTCCACCTCCGCTGTCGCACCCAAAGCCTCGGGCAATGTCCGTGCAATTGTCGCTACAGTCTCCAACGCCTCCTTGCGCCAGGTTTCATCCATGGTACGGAAGGTACCGGCCAACTTGACCTCCTCGGGAATGACATTCGCTGCACCATCGCCAATAAAACGGCCAAAAGTCAATACGGATGGAATACCGGGGTTTGCCTTACGGCTGACCAGCTGCTGTAACGTGTTCAGTAGCTGGGCGGCAATCATAATTGGGTCAACGGCACGATGTGGCTCGGCCGCATGGCCGCCACGTCCTTTAATGGTAAAATAAAACTCATCGCTTGAAGCCATAAAGCGTCCGGGGCGTAAACCTATTTTTCCTAAAGGTACACGTGGACTGACATGCATACCCAAAACCGCTTTAATCTTTCCACCGAAAGACTCCAAGATACCGGACTCCAAGATCTGGATCGCACCGCCGGGAATCTTTTCTTCTGCGGGCTGGAACAAGAGCACAATTTTTCCTGAAAACTCGGTTTTATATCCCTTTAAGATTGTAGCAACCCCCAATAGATTTGCCGTATGAAAATCGTGACCACAAGCGTGCATAATACCCTCATTTGTGGACTTGTATAGCACATCATTCTGTTCGTGAATAGGTAATGCATCAATATCAGCCCGCAAAACCACGACATCGTCACTTAAGGATTTTTGGCCCTCAAGCACGGCAACCACACCTGTATTGGCAACAACTTTAAACGGAATATCGAGCCGGGTCAACTTCTCTTGGATATACGCACTCGTCTCATATTCCTGAAAAGAAAGTTCAGGGTGCTGATGAATATGCCGACGGATGGCAACAATCTCTGGGAAAATAGCTTCAATTTCAGCGTCTAATTCTTTCAACATAGCATTCTTCATCGATGTATTGGTAAAAAAATATTTCAGTTACGATACTTTCATAAAAAATCGTTCAACAAGTTAAGTTAAAAATAGCGTACATAAAAATACAGCACCATCCCTGTGATAATTATCCACCAGAGGGTTGGATTCTGAAAGCCACGGTAAGAAGCTTGATCCCCTTCGGGCATCTGAAACGAATCGCGTGTCAATACCAGGTTTTTCAAACGCGCTTCCGGAACGGCCGGTGTACATAAACTGACCAGTACACAGGCGATCATGCAAGTCCAGAACACCATGCCGGTTCTGTTAAAAAATGGCATGTCAGGAAGTACATATTCCAAAAGCAACGAAAGTGGAATGGTCAATAAGCCAGCCGTTAATGCACCTTGTGCCGTAGTCCGCTTCCAAAAGACCCCCATCAGAAACATGGTAGCTATACCCGGTGTAAATAAACCATACAGATTCATCAGGTAGAGGAATACAGGTTTGTCGGAATAACTAATCAATACGACAGCACTCATAATACCAAGTACAATAATGGCGACTCCTGAACGTTTACCAAAACGGATCGCTTGATCATCAGTAGCGTTCTTATTGATGTATTGACTGTAAATATCTACTGTGAGTATGGTTGTACAGGAATTTATAGCGCCTGAAATATGAGACATAATCGCAGAGATGAGACCGGCCATAACCAGCCCGATTAGCCCTTTAGGCAGCAGTGTTTCTACGAGCGTCGCAAATAACAGATCCGGCTGATCTAAATGTGGTAAAAATTTGGGTGCTACCAAAGCGGGAATGGTTATGATCAGCGGTACCAGAAATTTAAGGTAATCACCGAAAATAACCCCCATACGGCCATGCCATTCATTTTTTGCTGCCAATACGCGCTGAACAATAAATTGATTGGTCGCACAGTAGAATACACTGATACAAAGCAAACCGCCTAGATACATTGTCCAGGGAAAGTCGGGATCAGACGCCGGATAGAACATCTTCCAGTCTTTGGATGATTCCACGACGGACTGAAATCCGCCTGCCGCATTAATGGTAGCGAAGGTCAGGACAATACCGCCGAGCACCAGGATAACCAGTTGCACCATTTCGGTCCAGATAACGGCTTTCAGCCCACCTAAAACCGTATACAAGCCCGTCAAAATCGCCATGCCGAAAATACTATACAGAATGGGAATACCAAATAAAGCATGTAAAGAGAGTCCGCCCAGATAGAGCACCGCACCGATCTCCACAAATACGTAGGTAAATAAAATCAAGATTGCATAGAGTACCCGTGTGGCATTTCCATATCTTTTTTCAAGATATTCTGGAATTGTATAAAAACCATTGCGTATGTAGAAAGGCAGAAATATCCAAAGCAGCGCATTAAAACCGATCAATATGGCGCCCCATTCCAAGGTGATGGCGACAAACCCACGGCTATAGGCCGCTCCCATGGCACCAACAAGATGATGACTACTGATATTTGCGGCAATAATACTCCCTCCGATCATCCACCAAGGCAACTTATCACCTGCCAAAAAATAGTCCCGTTTGGACGAAGAACTTTTTTTCGAAGCATATAATCCCAAGACGACGATACCGACTATGTATACCGCAAAAATAATGACATCAATCCAATCTAGTTTCATCGGTCAGTAATGTTTGAATTCCTAATTTAGTTTGTTCAATAAGTATCTCGAGACTACCTCGTTCGTATGGACTCTGCCATACGGCATAGATATCATTATCATAGAGCTGTGCCGGCGCGAGGTAGCCCACATAACCGTTGGCGATATTGATAAAGGCAATGGTATGGTTGGGAAATTCGGCCCGTATAATTGACTGGTAACAAGAGTATGCTTCATTGGCCTGAGCCACCAGAATTGCGTCCCCCATTTTCCAGAGCCATACCGGAATGCTTGCTTCCCGCTGATCAGCAATGGTTTTGCGGGTATTGTATTTTCGCCAAAGGCGGTCTTTTATAACCCGATCCGAACAGCTTTCATATTCCTCAAAAATAGATTCAAGGCTCGGCAAGTTTTTGTAGGGCACTTGTACTGTATGCACAAGTTGCTTGAATTCAGTCGATAATACCTGTTTTTGAAAACTCCAACAAGCCAACGGTGCTCCCGAAATTAACGCTTTGTCAAACACCCAACACTGAGCTGCATGATCTTCCTGAGCCAATGTTGCAAGCACCGCATAGCCCAACTGTCGACCATTTGCTTCGACCAAAGCAGGATCTTTGACATACTGACGTTTGGGAGCCAGATCACCTGATGCACCTTGCAGGAACAAACAGGGAACTTTCACGACCGCTTCCACCGTATGCCGCATTTCACCAACAAAATCAGGAGAAAGCAGTTCATTTTCATGGGCAAAGCTCGTCGGATGACAGGCATAATTGCAGATCAATGCCTTCAATTTTTCGGTGTTATCGTACACACGTCCGAGCAATAAGGTATGGTCAGCTTCTTTTGCAGGATTAAACCCGATGAGGTATTCGCCGTCAAGTTCCAGATCCCGATTACAGGCCAGATCACAGACCCCATAACTCCAATGTAAACTCCCTTCGAACAATCCATCCTTTGCCTGCTGGATACAGCTGATCGCCTGCACTTTTAAGAATTCCAGATACGGCGGAATCAACTCACCTCCGGGTTGATGTATATCCGTAGAACAGATACTGGGACCAGCATGCGTATGTGAAAGTGTAAAAACCAGCTGTGATGCAGTCAGATCGAAATGATCAAGCAATGCAAAACGCAATGCCCGTTCGTCTTCCGCATTTTTCCACCAGCCCAGATCTGCTGTCAATATGATGGCAGGGGGAGAATCAACAGGCGCCATATACAGACAATGCATCAACAAGGGTTGGTGCACACCAACAGCCTGATCAGCTGTGGCAGCCCCCCAATTGCGTGAATAGATTCCTAAAGCGGGCGTAATATCACATTGGCCAAGTCCAATTTTGGCCCGTAAACTACCTGTTGTTTCTTTTCTTGGATCCTTTTGTTCCATGATCTAAGGTCTAATTAATGAGAGGCCTCCATCCAGTATGATACTTGTCCCCGTCATCTGTCTGCAGTTGTCAGAACATATCCAAAGCACCTGTTTGGCTATTTCTTCCGCTTCGAGAATACCCCCCAGCGGCACCACCGCAGCTGCCTTTTTTTGAAGCGCGGCATCCTTGGACCAAACCACTTTACTCAATCCCGCATTGACATAACCGGGTGCAATTTCGTTAACACGGATTCCATCAACAGCATATTCAAGTGCCATGGCTTGACAAAGCATCCGTAAGCCAGCTTTGGAAACGCTATATGCCGGCAGATTCTGGTGCACGGCATGCCCTGCCCAACTCCCCAAAAAGACAATATTCCCCTGAACACCAGTAGCAACAAATGCTTTAGCACAGGCGTTGGCCAGAAAAAAAGCACCGTCCAGATTGACCGCCATTTCATTTTTCCATGCGGTATTGCTGAGCTCCCGAAAATTTTGAATCGTGACGCAGGCCGCATTGGCAATACAGATCGCTATTGTTCCAAGTTCCCTCTGTATACGATCAACCCAAGCCTCCACCTGATCAGCATCTGAGACATCAACCTGATCGTAAAATAAGCTGGCCTGAGATTCTTCGAGCAAAGGCCAGCGCTCTTTGGCGAGCGCTGGCACAAAACGATCCGCAATACAGACAATTGCCTCCGTCGCCAGAAAAGCCTCGGCTATTGCCCTGCCAATATCACCAAGTCCGCCACTGATCAAAACTACTTTGTTCTTATATTCTGCTCTCATATCTACTTAAAATCTACCAGTCACCAACGCTGCCATCTTTGTAAAATGTACGCTGTAAAATTTCCCGCTGGAACGGGTGCTTTTTCACCTCTTCTTCATTGATTTCAATACCCAGGCCCGCACGTATATTGGGGAGGACAATACGGCCTTTTTCTTGCACCGTAAATCCTTCACTGACGACATCTTGCCGCCATTCAACATCTTTGTGAACACTTTCACAGATGATGTACGAAGGTGTTGCGAAGCCCAACTCGATAGAAGCAGCTGTGCTTACAGGTCCCTGTGGATTATGCGGCGCCATGGACACGCGATAAGCATCCGCCAAAGCAGCTATTTTACGGGCTTCGGATAATCCACCGCAATGTGTAATATCAGGTTGAATAACACTTACCGCACGTTTTTCAAGCATATCCCGAAAAGCATGCACACCGATCAGGCGCTCTCCAGAAGCGATAGGTGTCGCCACTGCCCGTTGGATCAGGGCAATATCCTCCATGGTTTCGGGCCAGCATGGCTCCTCAAAAAAGTACAGACCGTAAGGTTCCAGCGCTTTGGCAAACTGCATGCCCATGCGTGGACTAGGACGCGCATGGCAATCTACCATGATATCGATATCATCACCTACGGCATCGCGCATTGCCTTTACGCAGGCCTCCGCATATTTAATCGGGCGAAGCCCTTCCAGGGACATCGTTTCCGGAACAGCCATCGATTTAAAAGCTGTAAAACCTTCATCAACGGCCTTTAAGGCAAGATCACCAAAACGTTTGGCGTCGTCCGGTGCTGTTTCGTAAAAATCTTCCATTCGGCCACCCCCCAAATGACAATAGAGACGGATATAATCCCGTACACGACCACCCCACAATTCATGGCAGGGTACGTTATGAATTTTACCTAAAATATCCCATAGGGCGATATCGATACCACTGATTGCCGTTCCGCGGACAATTCCGTTCCCATGCCAAAAATGCTGGCGATACATCATCTGCCACAGATATTCAATGCGGCGTGGATCCTCGCCGACCAACAGCTGAGAAATATCTTTAATTGCACCAACGACACTTTGTGTATGCCACTCCAACGTCGCCTCACCCCAGCCCCAAAGTCCGGGCTGATCGGTTATAATTTTAACAAAAATCCAGTTTCGCATGCGCGCATGGCATACAAAGGTTTCGATAGCGGTTATTTTCATAGTCAGGGTTACAAAGTTTTTATTACACGTGCTGTCGCTTCTAAGGTCCGGTCAATATCATCTTCCGTATGTGCAAAGGAAATGCTTCCCTGCTTAATTGCAGCCGGGAAATTAAAGATCCCTTCTTTTATGAGATTTTTGCGGTAGCGGATATCCAGTTCGAAATCATGATTATCCAGAATATCGTGAAAATTAAGCGGCGCATGATCCATAAAGTAAGTACAGAAGGCTGAGCCTTGACGAGCGACAAAAAATGGTATGCCTAATTTAGGAAATATTTCCTGATATCCCTGTTCCAAACGTGCGCCCAAATGTTCAACATGCTTATAGACTTGGTGCTCAGGACTAGAAAGTTTCTTCAATGTTGCAATTGCTGCAGCCGTAGTCAACGGAAAAGCATTGAATGTTCCCGCAATCATGACCCGCCGGGCTTTATCTGGATCAACAAAATAATCCATGTACTTTTTCTTTCCAGCTATTACTCCCAAAGGATAACCATTCGCTACCGCCTTCCCAAAGGTGGAAAGATCTGGCTGAACACCACAAATGGATTGATAACCACCTAAAGCATGTCTAAATCCGGTCTTTACCTCATCAAAGATCAACAAGAAACCCTGCTCATCCGCGAGCTTACGAAGTCCTTCCAAGTATCCCGGTTGCGGCTTAACAATACCGATATTCTGTAAAATAGGTTCCAATAAAATACAGGCTACCGAATACTTCTGCAACACATAGCGAACACTATCCAGATCATTGTAATTGATGACATGTACCAAATCAGAGTGGTTTTTGGGCACCCCGGCACTCAGTGAGTCAAAGGGGTATTCACCGGGACTTTGATAAGATCCGATATCAGCTTTTTGGCTGATTACATTGCAGGCCACATCATTATGCCAACCATTGTATCCACCCTGCATGACGATGATATGATCGCGTCCCGTTACCGCACGGGCGATCCGAATCGCATGATAAGTGGCCTCGGATCCCGTTGTCGTGATCTGCACGCTCTCAGCATTGGGCACCGATGCACAAAACAGTTCCGCAAACTCCCCTTCCAATAAAGTGGGCCCTGCTCCCATCAGCACCTGCTGTTCCTGAAGCGTCTTCAATACCGCAGCATTGACATCCGGATCATTATGACCAAGAAAGGAAGCGGCAAATCCAGCCTGATAATCGATATAACTATTTCCGTCGATATCCTCCACATGGCTACCATTTCCCTTAACGAAGCAGATATTGGGATCCGACTTTCTGTTCAACGATACCACACCTCCTGGTATCCATTTTGCATTCTCGCGCAATATTGCGGCTGATCTTTCGTTTTCTTGCATGCTTATTAAAAGTTTTGCTTTTATTGTTTTTATAATTGGAGCGACTGCTTCGTATCTAATCCGTGATACAGCAATCTTTTAAATATACGCTATTTTATGTATACCAAATTACAATATTTTTGTATACATTTAAAATAAATTTTAAAATAATTCAGATGAACATACTTATTGACGGCCTACACTTTCCAGAAGGCCCCGCCTTCGATCAGCAAGGCACGATATGGCTGGTAGAAAAAGAAGCCGGCAACCTAATCCGTTACCGGGACAACAAGTACGATCGCATACAGGTTGACGGGCATCCCAACGGAATTGCCATTGCGCCAGATGGAACGGTCTGGTTCTGCGACGCTTTACAAAACAGCATCCGTAGGTATAATCCTGCCGACAGCAGTTGCGACACACTCTTGAATAAACTCGACGGCAAAGCATTAAAAATGCCCAACGATTTATGTTTTGACAGCAACGGAAATCTGTTATTTACCTGTCCGGGGAGCGAATTGACAGATGGAACAGGCTATATCTGCTGCCTAAGGACCAATGGCATGGCGCATGTCGTCCATCAGAATATGTACTATCCGAACGGACTAGCCTTTGCCCCCAACAGCAGCCAATTATATATTGCCGAAACAGGCAGTAAATGGATCTGGAAAATGAACTGGAATGCCTTATCATGTCAAATGGATTCCATTGAAAAATTTGCACTTGCAGGTGGACAGATCGGACCCGATGGGCTCGCATTTGATGAGGAAGGCAATTTATTTGTTGCCATATATGGCTCAGGGCATATCCTCGCACTGGATCAAAGCGGCATAGCCACTGAAAAAATTCAAACAGCAGGACAAAACCCTACCAACTGCGCTTTAGACCCATACGGAACAATGGGACTGATTATTACAGAAGCAGAAAAGGGTCAATTACTCCAACTGAATCATACAAAAAAGGGGATATTATAATATATATCCCCTTGTCTTTCGTATATTCCAGCGAGACTTTACACAAGCTCCAAAGCTTCCTGCTCACCTCGATCGAGGTGATGCACCAACGTCTCATAAGCCTTGTTCCAATCATTCGCTTTTAATGCATCCACAATTGCACGATGCTCTTGTTCGGTATCCAGATAATCCTCCATCTGCCCCAGAATGGCACCTAATTTCATGTGAAATAAAGGAATATTGCTATTTTTATAAATAGCAATTAATCTGGAATTGCAAGTCCCTTCGATAATACGTTCATGAAAGCGCACATCAGCCTCACAGGCTCCACCATAATACCCTTTGCTCACCATATCCGAAAAGTCATTGCAGATCAATTCCAAATCATCAATCAGTTCCTTATTCTTTTTTGAAAACAAAATCTTTAAAGCACCGACTTCAAGCAATTCACGCAGCTCACGGATATCCCGCACATCCTCGACGGTCATCTTTTTCACAAAACAACCTCCTTTTTCACCGAACTCCACCAGACTCTCTCCCGCCAAACGCATAAAGGCTTCACGAACAGCTACCCTGCTTACAGCCAACTTATCAGCCCAGGCACTTTCAACCAACCGCGCCCCACCGGCGAGCTGACTTGATAAAATCTTCTTGCGGACTTCCAAATAAACTTTGTTGGCAAGCGAATCCTCTTTCATATTGTATACAATTTTCTACAAAAATAAGAATACAAAATCATTTAAAAAATTTAAACAATATATTCCTTTACTAAAACACCCCCTCGCGGGCACCATACTGTCTCCCCGGTGACAAATAGAATAGCTCTGCCTTAGATTTCCAACTGGTCGTATGATTCCCTTTGAGGATATTTATATTAAAGCTACTATTTTTCGATGGATTTTTCACATTCCAGAAACCATCTTTCAGACCCACGACAATCACTTCGTACTCCTGATCTGCAGGAACAGCGATTTCAACTGTCTTATCGATATATCGATCGGGTTTGGCGATAACAAGCACGCGGTCTGCAATCCGAATCAGGTAATAATCCTCCTTTTCCTCGTAATTCACCTGTAATTTTGCTTCGGCACTTTCCACCATTTGAAAAACCGTCGCATAGCTCACCTGCGTACTTTTAGCTTTTGGGCTAACCAAAACCCGCGCACCCCGCGCCTCAGGCCAAGGCGATTTCACCTGATACAGGTCCCCAAATACAAAAGCCGTGGAATCACCGGCATAAACGTTCACCTCCCGATCGACCACCGCAGGCTTAAACATATCGACATAGGTCGTCCCGCCCACATTCTTAAACTGACTATTCAAAACAAACCCTGCTCCATTAACGACCGGTTTATTCAGCGTATTAATCTGCCAGTAGGGCTGAAATTCGCTATTATTGGTTTTCAATTCATCCAATAACACAATAGCAGCAGGCACATCTTTTCGTTTCAGATTCAAAAACAGAAAACTCTTTGCATACGACTTTACTTTGGACGAATAGGCCGCGGTAAGGTCTGCATTAAAGTAACTGTAAGCAGGCTGGATAGGATCCGTACCAAATGCCGAAGCCCTGATTTCCCCGGTATGGTACCAAGAATCGCCGAGCACTTCCGCTACGGTACGCGGAAAGCGCTGACTAAAGCGCGTCCCACCATCATTAGTTTTGGTCCGGAATAAAAGCGGTTCAGCAGGATCGCGAACCAATAGCATACTGTGCGCCGCGGAGCGCTTATTAAAATTAAAGTCATAAGGTGATCCATAAGAAAGATATAACCCCAGATCCCCCACCTGAATACCATGATGATAAATCTGTAAGGCACCGGCATCCGCATGTTGATGATTTCCAAAATGATAACCACCACCTTTTATCTCCGCAACAACATCCTTACTTATCTTCTCCTCACTCCATCCTGTCCGGGCAACCATAGCCCCCAAAATAGGCCCAAAATCTTTGGTCAGCGGCAGCTTTGAGCGATCGAAATCCGCTTTGAGCTTCGGATCATTTAACAACAGAAACAGCACTGGATTATCAGGCAAACCACCCTGTTTCAAAAATTCGGCCTTGATCATTGCATTTCCCGAATAAGCGTAACAAAGAAGCATTGTCTGAGGGTTCTTCCAATAAAAATCATCACTGGAATTATATTTCACATTAAACATATCGCCATCACGCAGCATTTTCCCGTCGGGTGTACGCATGTACAACCAATAATAGGGCATATTCTTGATGTTATCATCAAATACGGGATAACCCAGCATACGATAATACAACCAGGCAGCATGCATCTCCCAGCCAAAACGATAACCACCATAGTCAACCCCCTGGTTGTGCCGTGGAGACTGATATTCAAACTTACGCATCGGCACAAGCTGCTCCAGCACGCTATAAGCAACATATTTATAGGGCTCAGGATCTTCATCATATACAGCCAAACTCCATGACAGCATATCCCGGCAGATCTGTGCTTCATTACCATGGCCGTTTATAATACTTTCCAGTCCGTAAAATGGCGGCCAGCCCACCTCCATATCCATGACCAATCGCTTAAAGTCCTTCCGCATTTGATTCTTAACAGCAGCATTCATCAGTGGATAACACCAATCGTAGACCAGTGCCCCCGTATAGATTGCCCGTCCCAATTCACGGGTAATATCACCATGTGTCACATTCCCAAATTCCAGAACTGACAAATAACGCGAAGCAAGATCCACAGCTTCTCGCCCAATCCGTTCATTCTGTGTCATGAGGTAGTAAAATGCTTTCTGCTCAATAACATGCTCCAGCCTTTCATTATAAAACATTTCCTGATGCTCATTGGTCGGAAAAGTATAAGGCGCTAAAGCCGCAACTTCCACTTTAGCCCATGCCGAACCATGCTCTTCAGACAAGAGCCGTTCTCGGACAATAGGTAAACTTTCTTTATTTACCCACAACCTTGGCCTTTCTTGCGGGGGCGTAATTTTAGGCTGATAATGCACAGCTGCTAAAGGTGCCGCAGGCGGAACATAAGGTCTGACGCGCAACCCCAGCAGCATTAAATTTGCAGGTAGCCAGATTTTCAATTTTTCCGATGCGTTCAGCAACTCAAATTTTCCAAGCTCCTGATGCCCCCCTTTCAGATTATCATACACAATACGTTTTGTCACCCGCTGTCCACCCAGTTGAAAATAGGCAACTTTTGTCATTAAACCTGTTTCATCTTCTTGTTTTAGCCGCTCCAGATCCTGAGGTCGAGCATCCGACTCCAGCACATACCAGCCCGCCTGTGGCACCTTAACCGCTACTTCAATATCTGCCAAACGATCAGGGTAACCAGCAACGGGAACGGTTTTCAATACCAGCCCCCGCTCGCTTCCTCCCTTTGATCTTTCATAAAAGGCGGTCTTTTTATTTAAGTCACCCCGACTCAAGTCAACCAGAATTTCTTTTTGCTGCGCGGACGAAACTGACGTCAACACCAACACCAAAAACAACGAAAAATATATCTTCATCAAACTTATCACCAATGATACAATACAACTATTTAGCCAAACCGGCGGAAGTATTTTACTCCCAGCCCGGATTTTGTGTCAAATTTGGATTCACATCCCTTTCTGCCTGCGGAATAGGCCACAGATAATAATGGTCCGGAAACCCCCGCTGTCTGATCTGAGTCCCGTTAAAATCTGTCATCCAAACTTTATCCACAACATCTTTTGCGATCTTCCATCGCCGGATATCCGAATACCGTTGTCCCTCACCAGCTAGCTCCACCATGCGTTCGTGACGTATTTTTTCACGCATAATTTCCTTACTCAAGCCAGCAGGCAGATCAGGCATTTTAACTCGTTTACGAACCGCATTCACCGCATCATAAACCGTTTGATCAGGCGCACCCAAAGCCTCATTCTTTGCTTCGGCATACATCAGCAGCACGTCTGCCAGGCGAATCAAAGGAAAATTTTGCGGCATATTATCCTGAAGCGTATAAACAGAACCTGTCTCCACAAATTTGCGCCATGCATAACTGCCATTTGTCCACACAGGCACATAGGCATTCGGATCGGTGTTTGCTACCGGAAACTTATACAGATAAGTCACACCACCACGCCCCACGAAAGTCGACCACGGCACAACGACAGACTGTTGTAGACGCGGATCACGTTTCTCAAAAAGCTTACGCACCGAAACCTCATCTTTCCAGTCCTCCACACTATTGGGGTTAAAAGGCTCCCCTTTTGCATTGGTATAATTCGCAAAATCAAAAGCCGTCCCATCTTCCATATCAAAAGCATTGACAAGCTGAGGCGTGGGCCTTGTCCTTTGGGACCCTGTCGTCGCACCCCGCGCATTTCCGTAATTACGATCGGTCGCTATACCATGTCCCTGCTCAGCAATATATTGCACATCAAAGATCACTTCACTATTGTTATTGCCAGCAACCCGAAACAAAGTATGGAAATCAGCAAGCAACTTGCGGTCACTTTTATCCATCAGCTCCTTAAAATCAGCAGCAGCTTTTGCATATTCCTTCGCCCAAAGATGTGCTTTGCCCCGCATGGCAAGGGCAGCCCATTTGGTCACGCGCCCCTTATTTGAGGCATCATAAGTATCCGGCAATGCCTCATAAGCTTCGGTCATGTCTTTGACTATAAACTCATACACTTCTTTCTCTGTATTTCGGGGCTCATAAGATTCATCCACATTAATAGGACTGTCATACAAAGGAACTCCACCGAAATAATCCCATAATTTAAAATAAAAATACCCCCGGAAAAACTTCGCCTCACCCATACTTCGTCTTTTTATAGCTTCACTCATTGTGATGGCAGGAATATTCTTCAGGGCCGTATTTGCACGATATACTCCTTTAAAAAATATTCCCCAGGAGGTCAGGTAAAAACCTGCATTGGCGGGAAAAACACCCGTTGTCAATCCCGTTGCAAAAGACTGATAGGATATGTCGGTAAAATCATCCATCATCCCATAAATTACGATACTATTGGTAAATTCCCTATTGGCATGGTAAAGGGTATTCACCCCCATGACAGCATCTTGCTCAGACTTCCAAAAACTCTCCTCCGAGAGACCGACCAATGAATTCCGGTCCAAAAAATCACTACAAGAACTCAGTAGTGCCAATGCAAGTGATGATGCAATTATTATTTTGTTAAATTTCTTAATCATGGCTTTTCGTCTTAAAATGTTACATTTAAACCAACTACCCATTGTTTCATTAAGGGATAAGAGACACTGGCGTTTTCTGGATTATAACCTTTAAACTTTGTGAATGTAAAGTAATTCTCCAGATTAGCGAATACGCGCAATCTATCCACTTTAAATTTCGCCGAAGCCTCTTTTGGCAGCGCATAACCCAGCTGTAGCGATTTTATTCTCAAAAACGAGGTATTCTGCAGCCAGTAGTCACTGTATACGGTATTTAAAGCACTGCCTGAAGTACGCAATCGCGGATATTCGGTAGAATGGTTTTCAGGTGTCCAGCGATTTAATATTTCCGCATTCTGCAAGAAACCTTCATTGATGTTGAAGGTATTAAAACCATCATTACCCCAATATTGCTTCACACCGCCAACACCCTGGGCAACGACGTTCAGATCAAAACCTTTGTAACCCGCATTCACACTCAGTCCGTAGGTAACTTTAGGCAATCCTGAGTAATTCTTGACAACCCTATCCTCCTCGTTGAAGACTTTATCACCGTTCACATCTTTGTACAACATATCCCCCGGCTTAGGCTCCCCACCCACATACGTCCCAAAAGTATAACCATCTGCCTTCAATTGATCAATTTCACTTTGATCCTGTATAATCCGATCAAATTCAAGCATATAAAAACTATTGAAAGGCTTTCCTTCCATCGTAATATAACTTTCATTGATTGATCTATTGCCGTTGAACTTAATCACTTTATTATTCAGGAAGGACAGGTTACCATTCAGACCATAAGACCAATCTGCACCTATTTTCCCAAAATACCCAAGCTGAAGATCAACTCCTCTATTACGCATCTCGGCAATATTCTGCCAAGGCGGCGAGAAGTTACCCATAACCATCGGAATAGGAATCTTCGTCAGGATATCTGAGGTGTTACGATCAAAATATTCTGCGCTAAAATTCAACTTGTTATTTAATAAGGCAAGATCCAAACCGATATTAGCGATCGTTGTCGTTTCCCACTTAATTTTGCTGTTCGCAATTTCCTTTGGCGCCACCCCTTGCTTCAACTGACCACCGAATGGATACAGATAGGAACCGTATACGACTTGATAAGTATAATCGCCGATTCTATTATTCCCCAATCTGCCCCATGAACCACGAATTTTAATTTCATCAAATACAGCTTTCAAAGGCTGGGCAAACTCTTCCTCCGTTACACGCCAGCCCGCTGAAAAGGATGGAAAGAAACCCCATCTATTCTCCTTTGCAAATCGGGAAGAACCGTCATAGCGTGCATTTGCTTCAAATAAATATTTCCCTTTAAAATCATAATTCAAACGGCCAAAATAAGACTGGAGAGCATCATCTGTTCCGGAACCATTAATCGCTTCAAGGTTTGCCCCCGCATCCAGAATATAGATCGCATCATCCCCCAATATATCATTCTTTTTTGCATCAAATTTGTCCATACGGTTATACTGCTGATCAAAACCCAGCAATACCGCCAAATGATGATTTTCCGCAATTGTTTCACGGTACCGCAACAAGGTATTCAGCACTGTTGTATAATTACGGATGCTACCATTGAACAAACTACTTACGCTTGGCTTTTTTTGATATTCCAATCCAGTCTGTAAGTTCCACAAGGCGTAAGGCCGCACATATTCCCAATTCCGGTTATTATTGTAATTAAAACCAAAACTACTTTCCCACTCCAGATTTTCCATAAAATTCACGACACTAAAAAACTTAAGCCCAAGCTTTTGCCTTTCGTAGTCACCCCGAATATTATCTACATAAGCTCTTGGATTAGCCCCCTGAGGCAGCCCCGGGAACATCTCCCCTCCATAACGGCCGTCCTCATACCGTGGCACGACCCCCGGCGTCGTATTACGTATCGCTCCAAAAAAGCTATTCACATCCAGAGGCTGCCGGTTTGACCAGGTACCAAAAACATTTCCGCCCAACGTCAAGATATTCTTGATCTTCGTATCGGCATTGATCCGAAAATCATATTTTTTGTAACCAGAATTATCCACTACTCCTTTATTATCCAGAAAACCCAAAGACATGGCAAAGTTTCCTTTTTTTCCGCCGCCACGAACAGCCAGCGTATGTTCAGTTAACGGCGAGGTATTCAGCATTTCCTTGTACCAATCTGTATTTGGATATAACGGATTACCCGCTGCCGACTCCTTTCTCCAGGTATCAATTAACTCAGCACTATATTTTTCGCGCCCTTCCGACTCATTAACAAGCTCCATATGAGTTGCCATATCGGTTATAAAATCAATATTTTTAGCCACTTGCTGGCGCCCGAAGTACCCATTATAGGTCACTGTAAAGTCTTCCCCCTTTCCGCGCTTGGTAGTGACCAATATAACACCATTCGCAGCCCGGGAACCATATATTGCAGCCGATGACGCATCCTTCAAAACAGATATGCTTTCCACATCATTGGGATTGACATCATTCAACGCACCGGGCACCCCGTCAATGACAACCAAAGGAGACGCATCATTCATTGTCCCCTTACCACGAATCAACAGATCAAATCCTTCCGCACCGGGACTACCGGAGGTCTGCGCAATATTAAGTCCGGAAGCCTTACCTACCAATGCGGAAGCCAAATTCATATTTGGCCGGCTCACCGTTGACTCATCAAACCTAACACTGGAAACAGACCCCGTAAGGGCCTCTTTCTTCTGCTTACCATAACCGACGACAACGACTTCATCAAGGGTACTTTCATTCGTTTCAAGCACCACAGCCTGCACATCCCTTGCCGAGGCGACCTTTGTACTAAAACCGATCAGACGAAACTGAATCTGATCCGAAGAAGATCCGTTCACTTTGAACCGCCCCTCCTGATCTGTCACTGTAACAGAGGAATTTTTAAGGTTGCGCACCTCCACCCCGGCCAATGGCTGACCTTTTGCATCGAGCACTTGCCCAACGATCTGCTGTTGAAAATTTGCTGCGCCCCCGGCCGAATTAAGAACGCGTTGAACGGGAATCTTTTCCACGTGAGGAAAAGACGGAACAGTGGCAAATGCACCCATTGAAATAAAAGGCAGTCCAACCAAAAGACATTTCCTGTTTATCACATCCCGGATTTTAATCTGTTTTAGTATCATGAATACTCAGGTTAAAGTGGTTAAATAAATGATTTATAAGCTCTTCAGTTTATTGGTATTTTAAAGAAGCGGCATTTCGTTTTATAATTTTACAATGACTTCGCTTCTATATTTCATCATAATGAATACAATAATATATAATTTTTGTATACAATTCAATATTTTTTTTACTTTTTTACAAAACAGCCGTCTTAATAAATACAGATAAACCTAATAAAATCATCTATAGAATTAACTAACAACAACACTAAATCGAATTTAGCAATGCACATCCAATAATTTTGTATACAAATTACATTATTTTTTGTATATTTATTTTTAATAAACTAATTTTGACATAACCAGATAAATCAAAAAAGTAACCATTGACCGACAATGAAACAACAAATAAACTGTGTTTGGCCATTGCTATTGATGTTCTTTCTATCTTCCTGTTCTACACGGAACGAAAAGGAGACAACGATAGTCAATAGCATCCAACTTGAAAACAGCATACTTTCTTTATCCAAGGAAGCCGTTGGCCTGCAGGTTCCATGGGATTTACAATACGACCATGTAAATCAGGCTATCTTATTTTCGGAAATCGGCGGAAGTATCCGAAGGTTGGATATACAAACAAAAAAAATCACTTTAGTTGATAGCCTAAAAGACGTCTACCATCAGCGTACGCTCGGGCTATTAGGCATGTCTTTGTATCAGCCTGAAAACGAACAGGCTTATCTCTATCTTTCCTATACCAGTAAAAGAGACAGTCTTATTTTTTCAAATTTATACCGCTACGATTACAGTGCCGATGGCAGACTGTCCAACCCAAAACTCCTGTTACAGATACCTGGCAATACCGGACATAACGGTTCGCGCGTCATTGTATCTTCTGACAAGAAAGTTTATTGGGCGACAGGCGATGCAGCAAGCGATACCTTTGCACAGGATAGCACTTCGTTAAATGGAAAGATCTTGCGGTTAAACCTGGATGGTACGGTTCCTTCGGATAATCCGATGGCAAACAGCTATGTATATGCCTGGGGTTTTCGTAATATGCAGGGACTTACCCATAACAATAAAGGTACGATCTACAGCTCCGAACATGGGGATGCCATTGAAGATGAGATTAATCTTATCCAGCCCCTTAAAAATTATGGCTGGCCGCAAATTGAAGGTATGATTGATACCGAAAAGGAGAAAGCCATAGCCAAGCTAAGCCCTCGAACTGAACCCATAAAATCGTGGACACCAGTTGTTGCCCCATCCGGAATGGCTTATTATGGTGCCGCAACCATCCCTGAATGGCAGAATAGCTTGATTTTAGCAACGCTAAAAAACCAGTCCTTACGGATTCTGAAATTATCAGCCGATGGCAAAAAGATAACCGATGAAAAAGTCTTATTTAAAGATCAGCTTGGTCGCTTGCGTTCAGTATTGGTTTTACCCAATGGCGATATCTATTTCTGTTCGAGCAACCGTGACTGGAATCCGCAAAAAGGATTTCCGAAGCCAGATGACGATGTTATTTATCGGCTTCGCCTTTCAGACAAGGCGGTCGCTCCCATCCTTAAGCCACAAACTGCCAACGCTATCGCGCCGACCGTAAAAAACGGGCAAACATTATACGATTCCTATTGTGCTTCCTGTCACAAATCTGACGGTAAGGGACTGACAAATACATTTCCGCCATTAACACAGTCAGCCACGGTCATTGGTGAGCCCAAAACACTATTAAAGCTGCTTTTACATGGACTGAATGGTCAGTCGATCAATGGGGTCAACTATGAGGGTGCAATGCCAGCATTTTCGTTTCTCAAAGACGAGGAGGTCATCGCGGTTGCAAATTATATTCGAACTCATTTTGGGAATAATGCCTCTAAAATCAACCAACAGAACTTAACCTCATTACGCTAAATTTATGGAACAGCAACAAGCTCCCAAACGCTCCTTATTCAAGAACTGGTTATCCATCCTGGGACCGGGGGTCATTACTGCGGCACTGGTTTTCGGCCCGAGTAAAATGACCATTACATCAAAAATGGGTGCCGATTACGGTTTTTCCCTCCTTTGGGTCGTCGTTGTCGCCATCTGTTTTATGACAGTTTTCACCAATATGGCGGCACGCATCGGCATCGCCCGTGACGAATCCCTCCTCACTTTAATCCGAAATAAATTCGGGAAAACTATATCCATTGTTATTGGCATCGGCATTTTTCTTGTCGCCACCTGCTTCCAATCGGGCAACGCCACCGGGGTGTCTATTTCCATTTCGGAGGCAACAGGGACAAATCCGCAATTTTGGATTATTGTGTTCAATGTGATCGGTATTCTGCTACTCTTCTTTAAATCATTCTACGCACTACTGGAAAAATTAATGCTGGCATTGATTATTCTTATGCTCTTTGCCTTTCTTTCAACAGCAATCATGATTGAGACACCTTTAGGCGACTTTCTTAAAGGATTTGTACCGGGTATTCCCCCTGGCTCAGTCGGCCTGATCATTGCTTTTACGGCTTCCTGTTTTTCAATTGTGGGCGCTTTCTATCAGAGCTATCTCGTACAATCCCGGCGCAAATTATCCGGCGATCAGCAGACAACCCAAAGGCAGCTCATGGGAAGCCGGATCGGTATCATTATCCTTGGCATTATGAGTGCCGCCGTGATGGTATGTGCCGCGAACACACTCCATCCTCAGGGCATCAAACTGAGCTCGGCTGCTGAAATGGGTCGAGCGCTGGAGCCGCTTTTAGGAACTTATGCTTCGCACCTCTTTTTCGTCGGACTGTTTGGAGCCTCTTTTTCGTCCTTAATCGGAAACGCCGTCCTCGGCGGATCATTACTCGGTGATACCTTTGGTTATGGCAATAACCTGAACCATCCGAAAGTCAAGCTGTTCATTTCCATGGTTATGATTTTTGGTTCTGTCATTGCCCTTATCTTCGGAAACCTACCCTTGGAACTAATTGTTTTTGCGCAAAGTATCACCATTTTCCTTGTCCCTTTTATTGGTATTATCCTATTTCTTATCGCCAACGATAAGGAGATCATGGGCGATCTCCGAAACAAACCATTGACGAAATTGTGGGCCATCCTGGGACTTGTATTGCTCGTCGCCCTAGCTATCAGTAATTTTTACAATTTAATCAAATAAATCAGCTATGAACAACAACACTTTAGCAGCATTAGAGCAACAGATACTCGCGCCATCGGCGGAGCTCATTGAAGACATAAAAAAAATCCAGGGGGATATTCTATTCTTAGGAATCGGCGGAAAAATGGGACCAAGTATGGCTAAATTGGCTATCCGGGCGATTGAGGCTGCTGGCATTGAAAAAAAAGTTATTGGCGTATCGCGCTTTTCAACAAAAGAGTTACAGCAGGAATTAGAAGATATCGGTATCTCGACCATTGCCTGCGACCTATTGGATCCTAATCAGCTCAAACAGCTACCGCAGGTCCCCAATGTTATTTACCTGGCTGGGCATAAATTCGGTACAACCGGAAATGAGGACTTCACCTGGGCGATGAACACCTACCTCCCCGGAATGGTAGCCTCCCATTTCGAAAAATCCAATATTGTCGCCTTTTCATCGGGCAATGTACTTCCTTTTGTGCCCATCAATCGTGCCGGAGTTTCTGAAGAGACTACACCGGAACCTGTGGGTGAATACGCACAATCCTGCTTGGGCCGAGAGCGCATTTTCGAATATTTTGCCAAGAAAAACCATACGCCGACCCTTATCTATAGACTAAACTACGCTGTCGATTTTCGCTATGGCGTATTGGTTGAAATAGCAAAAGCTGTCAAGGAGCAATTGCCCATAGACCTGACAACCGAAAACGTGAATGTAATCTGGCAAGGGGATGCGAATGAAATTGCTTTAAGATCCTTATTGCACTGCCAGACTCCTGCCAAAATATTAAATGTCACCGGTCCCGAAATCCTATCTATACGTTGGATTGCTGAGCGATTTGGCGAACATTTCAACAGCACACCAGTATTTATAAACCAAGCTGCAGGAACTGCCTTGCTCAACAATGCCTCTGAATGCCATCGTCTATTTGGCTATCCAAAAACGACCATTCGGGAAGCTATTGCTATTACGGCACACTGGTTAATGAACGGCGGTGAGCTCTGGAACAAAGACACCCATTTTCAAGAAAGAAAAGGGAAATTCTAAAGAAAAACAATTATTCCAATGAAAAAATTAGACGCTAATTTACAACAACATCTCCAGGCCGGCACGGTCATCCCCGCCCATCCCCTGGCTCTTCATGAGGATCGTAGTATAGATGAGGAGTCTCAACGTCTTTTGACAAAATATTATATCGCGAGCGGAGCTGGAGGAATCGCCGTCGCCGTACATTCTACCCAGTTCGAAATTCGTGATCCAAAAATCAACTTATTCGAAACTGTTTTAAAATGGGCCAGCGAAGAGGTGGACAAGGCACAGCTTCAACGCCCCTTCCTTAAGATTGCAGGCATCTGCGGGCCTACTGAGCAAGCGATACAGGAAGCAAACACGGCGCTTAAATATAGTTATGATATTGGCTTATTAAGTATGGGCGGGCTCAATGGATGGACAGAAAAGGCTATACTTGATCGGGTACGCGCAATTGCCGCTGTCATTCCGGTATTTGGATTCTATCTTCAACCCTCGGTGGGCGGGCGTATTTTTTCCTATTCTTTTTGGCAGGAGTTTGTCGAAATAGAAAATGTTGTTGCCATCAAATGTGCTTCTTTTAATCGTTACCAAACACTGGATGTCATGCGTGCGCTCGCAAATTCAAATCGTAGTGATCAAATCGCCATGTATACAGGCAATGATGACAATATCGTCAATGACTTAATGACCACCTATCAATTTCCAGTGAACGGAAAGATCGTTGAGATTGATTTTAAAGGAGGATTACTGGGGCATTGGGCCGTGTGGACGCAAAAAGCAGTAACGCTTCTGGATGAAATTAAAGCCTACAAATGTAATCCTGATAATCAGACAGCAAGTCACCTTTTAAGCAAAGCCATTGCAATAACAGACAGTAATGCTGCATTTTTTGATCCGGCAAATGCTTTTCACGGTTGTATACCGGGGCTCCATGAAGTCCTTACGCGCCAAGGCTTGATGAAAGGTACCTGGTGTATCAATCCAAAGGAGCAACTATCGCAAGGGCAAAAAGAGGAAATTGACCGTGTGTACAGCGATTATCCAGAACTAAACGACGATGCATTCGTGCAAAATTTCTTAGGTCGAAGATAACAGTTACTACGTACTACTTTACAAACTAAATTATGGCAAAATTAACCAATATCTCCTGCCTTTTGCTCTGCGCAACATGTGGCGCTAGCCCACTCTTTTCAGTAGCCCAACAAGCAATGACCTATAATGGTTTGGTCAAGGATAAGCAGCTTAATGTAGGCCTAGCTGGAGCTACCATAAGAACCTCCAGCGGAAAGTACACTTCAACAGATAACGAAGGAAAATTTCAGCTCCTGACATCACCGGGGGATTCTCTGACCATCACCTCTGTGGGGTATGATAGCTACCGGGTAGCCCTGACCAGTACTCCAACACTTATTATCCCCCTAGTCAAGTCGGCAACCCAGTTGGAAGAAACCGTTGTCATTGGCTATGGTTCGATCAAAAAAAGTTCTCTAACCGCCTCGGTGTCAAAAATTGAAAATAAAAATTTGGACCAGGTTCCAAGCGCAAGGCCGGAGACCGCACTTCAGGGTAGATTACCTGGATTAAATATCTCGCAGACCCGAAGTACCCCGGGTGCCGCTCCCGTCATACGTATTCGCGGTATAGGCTCAATTTCTGCTGGAAATGATCCGCTTCTGGTCGTTGACGGATTCCCTGGGGCGAGCTGGTCCAATATCAATGCAAATGACATTGAATCCATCGAAGTACTGAAAGATGCATCAGCGGCATCAATATATGGGTCGCGTGCTTCTGGCGGGGTCATCATCATTACCACAAGAACAGGGAAAGCGGGTAAGCCCGTGGTACGTGCAAATGTCCTGGCGGGATGGTCACAACCTATCCTGCATGACGATTTTATGAACAGCCAAGAGTATTATGAAACCATTATCAAATATCAGAATCGCGAATACTTTTATGTAGGTGGTGATACCAGCCTCCCACTGTGGGGGGACTCACGACGCCCTGCAGGCTACCAGGTGAATCCGGATATACTGAATGGTAACGACGTCAACTGGCAAAATGCAGTGACCAAAAATGCGCCTTTTCAAAGTTATGATCTTTCCGTAACCGGGGGTACTGAACAGAGTAAATATTACCTCTCTGCAGTTTATAAAGACCAACAGGGAACTCTATTAAACACCTTTTTCAAGAGTTATGGCATGCGAGCTTCCGTAGACACGAAGATCAACGAACGGTTCCAGATCGGTGCAATGCTCAACCCAACCTATCAGTCAGCTCGCACCTCCCCATTGACAATGGACTCCTACAATAAATACCCACCATTTGTTGCGATCCAAAATCCGGATGGAAGCTACCCTAAAGCACGGGACTATTGGGGCTTCAACGTATCCTCACAAGCCAACCCAATGGGAATCTTGATGGGAACCAATAATCAGGGACAGACACTCAGTGCATTGGGCAATATCTATGCCGTCTACAAAATCCTCGATGGCCTGACATTGAAAACGACCCTGAATGCAAATATGTTTTACAACAATACGGACAAGTTTCAAGCTTCTTGGGCATCCAATACCGGACTTTCCTCGGGCAGTGCCGCAGATTCCCGCATCATCACGCTGCTCAATGAAAACACGTTAAATTATAACAGAACGTTTGCCCAACATCATGATGTTTCTTTAATGGCAGGCGCTTCTTACCAAAAAGCTACAAGCCGAAATATCAATTTACTGGCCGTCAACGGAACATTCAACAACAATATAATTGAAACATTAAATAATGCTTTGATCAATCCCAACGGAAGCAATACCTTAAAATCCGTCTGGGGAATGATTTCTTATTTTGGACGTGCAAATTACGCGTATAAAGAAAAATACTTACTCTCTGCCTCCATCCGTACAGACGGTTCGTCGCGGTTCGGACCCGATAACAAATGGGGGCTATTTCCCTCAGCATCCGCAGCCTGGCGTATTAGCAAAGAAAATTTTATGCTGGACCAAGAGCTGATCTCCGACTTTAAATTGCGTGCAAGTCTGGGAAATTCAGGCAATATGAACATTGGCGATTTCGCTTATTTAGGCTTGGTCACTGGGGGATTATATACAGTAAATGATCAAACACAGAACTGGTTAGCACAAAGCAGTTTTGGCAATAACAAACTAAGCTGGGAAAAAACCAATGAGTTTGACCTTGGTATTGACCTGTCGTTTTGGACAAATCGACTTTCAATCACCGCCGACTACTACCGTAAACGTACAAAAAACCTGCTCTACCAAGTCTCCATCCCCGGTACAACCGGCTTCACCAGCTCACTATCCAATATTGGCGAAATCGAAAACAAAGGCTTCGAATTTGATCTGAACAGCAAAAATCTCATTGGCAAATTGAAATGGAACACAAATTTCAACTTCTCATTCAACCGTAACAAAGTGATTAATCTGGGCGGTGTCAATGAAAGGATGACGTCCATTTCCTATGGTATGAACTGGCTACTTCGCGTGGGCGAGCCGATGTTTTCCTACTACGGATATAAACATATTGGCGTTTTCCAGAGTGAGGAACAACTAAACAGTTTACCGAAACTGACAGGTGAAAAGCTTGGTAATCCCATTTATGAAGATATCAATAAAGATGGCAAAATAACAGCTGACGACCGTAGCATCCTTGGTAACTTTATGCCCAAAAGTTACTGGGGGATGACCAATACATTTTCTTACCGCAACTTCGATCTTTCTTTCACCCTGCAAGCCGTAATCGGATCAAAAATGTACAATTTCGAGAATCAGTTTTATCAGGGTTCTGTATTGGGGAATATGAGAAAGTCGCTGGTTGCCGGCTCTTGGTGGTCGCCACAAGAACCCGGCGATGGCCATACTCCAGCCTTGTCCCTGAGCCAACTAAGTTTTAATGCCAATTCGGACCTTTACATCGAAGATGCCTCTTTTTTGGCTTTGCGTAATATCAATTTTGGGTACACTTTCCCGACAGATTTATCTTCAAAAATGGGCATAAAGAGCCTTCGGCTATTTACCTCGGTAAACAATGCTTTCTTATTGACAAAAAAAGGTTTTCACGCCTACAACCCCGAAGGTTATACGGGTGGTGAAGTCGGCGGTATCAGCAGTACGCCCGGTTATAATGTGGGCTCTGAACCCATAAGCCGTGTGTACACCTTTGGATTAAATCTCAGTTTTTAATTATTAATGTGTGCCTATCATGAAATTAAACACAACAATCCTGCTACTGGCTTCAAGTTTGCTGTTCGGCAGCTGTACGGATGAATTATTGAACACAATTCCACCATCATCTCTGACAGACATCAATTATTACAATGATGCTAACGATATGGAAAAAGCCGTCCTCGGTATTTATGCTAAAATGCAAAGCCGAAAGCCAAATGATTATCAGTTGCTGGAGCTTTCTTCCGATAATTTATATGGATCAACCAATACCGGTTTTGCGGGCATTCCTGAAATAGATGCATTGGCCATCTCTCCGACCAATCCTATCCTGACCGCTTTCTGGCAGGAAAGCTATGCGGGAATTTTTAGGGCCAATGCCGTAATTTCGAATATAGACAAACCTAAAGATTATACTGAGAGCAAAAAAAATCAGCACCTGGGCGAAGCTAAGTTTATGCGGGCTTTATTTTATTTTGATCTGGCCCGAACTTTTGGTGCTGTTCCTAAAGTACTTACAGCATTGTCCATTGACGAAGCCAGGCAATACAAAAGAAGTGCTACGGAAGCGATTTACGATCAAATCATTCAGGACCTGAACGATGCAATTGAAAAACTTCCATTAAAATCAGCTTTATCCAGAAATCGGGCAAGCAAGGAAGCAGCTCTTGCACTGCTTGGTAAAGTATATGTGGCAAAAAAAGACTGGACGAACGCCGAGACCGTGTTGCGACAATTTTTCACCAGTTATGGAGATAATTATATGCTGGTCGCTGACTATAATCAGTTGTGGTCACTGGAAAACGAGAACAATAGTGAGGTTCTTTTCAGCATTGGCTATACCGACGGTACCAACGGTCAAGACCTGTCCACAGCATTTGTTCCCAATGGCGGAATTTATAATCTGGTGTCCCGTGGTTCTGAGGTTGCTCTCCCCTCCTGGAGTCTACATAAGAAGATTCAGGCTGATGATACACGTCTTCGCAAGACGGTTGAATCAAATTATTTTTCCGCAGTATCAGGCGGACAAAATGCTATCTATTTTCCATATGCCTCCAAATTTATTGTCAAACACACGGCATTGGCAGCGGGATTGGATCTTCCCGTTCTTCGATTGGCCGATGTCATTTTATTGTATGCAGAAGCGCTGAATGAAAACGGCAAACTTGGCGATGCAATAACACAGCTCAATAAAATACGTCAAAGGGCATTCGGAAGTCAAAATCATAACTACAGCATCGATCAGCTGACACAAAAAGACCAATTTGTTACCGCACTGCTCGATGAACGACAGATCGAGCTAGCCTTTGAATGCGAACGGTGGTACGATCTGGTCCGTCAAGGAAAAATGACGGCAGTGATGAAGGTCGAAGAACGTAATTACAATCCTTCCTCGCAGATCGCTCAGAAAGTCACGTTATCCCCCAAAGATTATATGCATCTTTTCCCGATTCCACAAACAGAAATCGATCTGGTCGGAAAGACCATCCTTGAGCAGAATCCAGGCTATTAAAACGCATATATAGCAATGTTGGTCATCACCAGCATTGCTATATTATAAGTTTGCCGCACAGGCTGTTTGATTTTCACAATAATTTGTTTGAATTCTATATATTTTGTTTCCATTAATGGAATTATTTTTGTCGACAAATTATCAAGATGGAAAAAAACACTAAACCCAGACAATCTTTTATTCCGACGATACTGGCTTTTGCACTTGTTCCAATAACAGGGCTTGCTACCGACATCTATCTCCCTTCGATGCCACAAATGGCTCTGGAACTCGGTCTCAGCGAAGGTCATATCCAGTTAACGCTTTCATTGTTCCTAATCAGTTATGGTGTCGCACAATTCTTCACTGGCGCGCTTGTAGATGCATGGGGACGATATAAAACTAATCTGATTTCATTGTTTCTATTTATCCTTAGTTTTTGGATAACCGCAACCACACATAATATCTGGGTCATTTACGGCATGCGTATTTTGCAGGGTATTCTTTCTGCATTCGTCGTCATTTCCAAACGGGCTTACTTTGTCGATGTGTACGAGGGCGAGCAGCGCAAACATTACCTCAGTATTATGACCATCGTCTGGTCAATCGGGCCTATTATTGCTCCCTTTATTGGCGGATACCTGCAAACACAGTTTGGATGGCGGTCTAATTTTATGGTTCTTGCCGTTTATAGTGCTATCCTTTTTGTGCTGGAATTGATCTTCTCTGGAGAGACGATCAAACAAAGAAAACCATTGCACATCAGCTATCTTATCGGCGAATTTAAAATGATGTTAAAGACAAATGACTTCACCTTCGGCGTATTGATGTGCGGGATATCTTATGGACTTGTTATGTTTTATAACCTTAGTGGTCCATTTTTCATCGAACACCAACTGGGTTACGGGGCAATCACGACAGGGTATACATCACTTATCATGGGATTGGCCTGGATGTGCGGAGGCTTTATTGGAAAAGCGTTGATCAAAAGAGCCCTCCTCCCCAAATTGCGAATTGCTAATTTCATTCAGATCATCTTGGTGTTAGTCATGATTGTGGTCTCTCCTTATATAGCAAATTTATATACGTTGACATTCTTCGCGTTTGCCATCCATTGCACGGCCGGATTTATATTTAATAACTATTTCAGTTATTGTCTGGGCAGATTTCCATTGTCTGCCGGGATTGCGGGCGGATTAGTCGGGGGAATTACCTACCTGGTCACATCCTCCCTAAGTTATGGCACCGTCAGCCTGGTCAACCCTTCGTCTCAGCTTGAAATCGGACTGGGCTATGCCTTATTTGCGGTACTGGGCTTGTTCACTCTTCTTTTCATTAGTAAGCTAGCTAAAACGAATAGGCTGTAATATAAACAGATAAAACTACACTGTAGATTTTAAGCCACACATTCCGATAACGAGGTTATTTTATTTTGGAATAAGTTTAAAAACAGTTATCTTTGTATCATCATAATTTAGGTTTATAATTGGTTATTGAAGGTTTTCATTCTCCCCGTTTGAAAACCTTTTTTTGTGCGATACAATTTCCTTTAATTTTCTTTCACACTAAATTTCTCGATGTAGGTACGCGGACTTTCTTTATAGAATTTCTTAAAGGTTTTACTAAAATATTTTGGATCATTGAAACCTACTTGATAGGCAACTTCACTGATACTCAGCTCACTGTTGTGTACTAATATTTGTGCTGCTTTTTTTAGTCGGACCATATTGATAAATTCGACCAGATTGAGGCCAGTTTGCTGTTTTATTTTACGGTATAAAACGGATCGGCTCACCCCTATTGCCTTCGTCAATTCCTGTACCCCGAAGTTTTCACAGCCCAAGTTTTCCTCCATCACCCCCAGTACCTGATCCAAAAAACGCGTTCTTTCGGTTGTCGCTGTTTCTTGGCCGCCTAGCAGATAATTCTGTACAAACTTTTCTTCCAAACGTTTTCTTGTCTGTATAATGTTTGTTATTTTCTGAATCAGATGCGGCATACTGAATGGCTTGGTAATATAATCGTCGGTACCAATTTCAAAAGCTTCAGTAATATAAGGGTCCGCCGTTCGGGCAGTCAATAAAATAACGGGAATGTGGTTTGTGCTATTATCATTTTTTATTTGCTGTAATAATGTTATCCCATCACAATTGGGCATCGTTACGTCAGAAATAATAATGTCAGGCTGCATCGTATGAACTAATGCCAGCGCCTCATTTCCGTCATTGGCCTCTAACACCAAATATTTCTTGCGTAAATTTTCAGAAAGGAAACATCTGAGCTCCACATTATCTTCAGCCACAAGTATAATCGGTTTTTCATCTGCTATGCGTTCCGCTTCCACTTCGTTTTTTTCGGGATTATCCAGCTGTTGATCCGTGTGCTCGGCCACATCGGATTCAGCCATATTCGTTAAAAGATCCGTGGTACTTGTGGCATCCATACCCAAATTCTGCTGTGGCAGACTAATCCTGAAAACAGTGTTGTACGCCAAAGCTTCTTTCGCCATATTACTTTCGACAGTTAACAAGCCGCCATGTAAATGGATAATGGATCGTGACAATGCAAGTCCAATGCCACTGCTGGTGGCGACAATTCCGTCAGTATTTGCCTGGTAAAATTGTTCAAATACATGAGGAATATCTTTTGCCGGAATCCCTCTACCGGAATCCCATACGGAAATAAGTAGTCTGGTATCAACTCCATCATCCTGCAATTCGCTTTGTACTTTTATCCGTCCCCCCTTATCTGTAAATTTAAAGGCATTGTAGATCAGATTGACAAGTACTTTTTCAAACTGTTCAGGATCCAGCATTGTCCTGTAATCAAAGGGGATATTATTTTCGAGAAAAAACTGGATGTTGTTCTTTTCTGCTATAAAATGGAAGTTTAATAAAACATTTTTAAGGTATTCGGCGACCAGGACTTTCTGATAGTTAAGTTTCATTTTTCCACCCTCCTGTTTTCGAAAATCAAGCAGCTGGTTAACCAGATTCATTAAACGGTCAGCATTCCGTGTGGCATAGCCCAAATGTTCTTTTGCGTACTCCGATAGCGAATGATCCGTTTTCAACTGGTTCAAGGGACCTATAATCAACGACAAAGGTGTACGGAACTCATGTGAGATATTTGTAAAGAAATTCAGTTTAGCTTCGTGCAATTCCTCTTGTTTTTCGGAAGCGAGCTTCCGAATCAAAAGGTCGCGTTTTAGTTTATTTCGACCATGAAAAAAACGAATAATTAAAAATACAACAAAGCCTAAAATCAAAAAATAACCGGTATAGGCCCACCATGTTTTCCATGGCGCAGGCAGAATCCTTATTTTTAACACCCGTGGCTTTTCATTCCAGATACCATCGTTATTAGATCCTTTTATCCAGAGTTCATAATTGCCCGGATCTAAATTCGTGTAGGTCGCTACCGGATTTGTTACGTAATTCCAATCCTGATCAAAACCTTTTAAATAATAGGCATATTGGTTTTTTTCGGGATGAACATAATTCAACACACTGAATTCTAAGCTAAATACATTCTGATTATGATCCAGCACCAATTCATCGATCATGGAAATATCCTTGGCGATTACGCCATCCACGTCAGGTCTGACAGTACGGTTAAACAGTTTGAGATCGGTAAACTGTATCGGCGGCACATAACTATTCACACTCAGACTATCGGGATTGAACAGGGTAAAGCCAGAAAAACTACCGAAAGCGAATTTTCCGTCGCGCAGTATTGTGGCTGCATTTTGAATATACTCATTCCCAGGTAAGCCATCCACTTTTGTATAACTTCTAACGCTTCCTGTCTGCGGATCGAAACAGGTAATCCCAGTGTTGGTACTCAACCATAATTTGTTTTTAAGATCGCTCAAAATACCAAAAACATTGTTTATCGGTAGACCATTCTGTTTATTGAAACGCTTAAAAGCTTTCTTTTCGGGTAGATACCGATTTAGCCCCCCCATATAGGTTCCGATCCAGATCTGTCCTTTTCTATCTTCATGAATGCTGATAATATCGTTGCCGCTAATCGAAAGGGTGTCATTTTTGTGGTTGAAAAAAGAGACGAATTTATCTGTCCCTGCTATTTTGAGATTTAGCCCATTGGAAGTCCCTATCCATAAGTTACCTTTGGAATCCTCCATGACTGCTCTAACCATATTAGATCTCAACTGTTTACCGGCAACGTTGAAGGTCTGAAAATAACCGGTTTTTTGATTTTTCCGCTGTACCTGCAAACCGCCACCAAATGTTCCGATCCAAATATCCCCCTGACGATCTTCCAACAGCGCATAGACATTATTGTTAGCTAGCCCATTTGTCGCATTTGGATCAAAACGAAAATGTTCGTATGCCTGCTGCCCCTTACGCCTCAAATTTAATCCACCATCATAAGTACCAACCCATAAATTTCCCTCCCGATCGCGACAGATAGATTTCACATTGTTATGGCTTAAGCTTCCAGCATTATTTTTATCGTGCCTTTCATTAAAAAATGAATTGGTATATCGGTTAAAATAATTCAATCCACCACCTTCTGTACCTATGACTAGTTCTCCATTCGGATTCTCCAAAAAAGCGCTGACTACATTATAGCTCAAGCTATTCCTTCGGGACTGATGCGTAAAGTTTTGAAAATTAGGTATATCCTTATCATAGATATTAATTCCGCCAAAATAGGTTCCGATCCAAATAGAACCTCTTTTATCCTGAAAAATTGGTCGAATAGAGTTGTTACTTAAACTATTGGGATTATTATCGTCAGCCTGTACAAATAATAGCTTTCCATTTCGGTACAGATAGAGACCATTGAATGTTCCAATCCAGATGCTCCCATCATCAGCCTTCTTTAGTGAACGAACATCTTGGTTTGCTAAATTTGCAGTCTGGCTGTCATGACCAATCAGGGAAGATACTTCGCCCGTATTTTCATTGATTATTTTTATGCCGTTGTATTTCGTTCCTACCCAAAAAACTCCTGGGGAAAATTCCAGTACAGCCTGAAATCGTTGATTTACTTTATTAACCAGTCCTTTCTGATTGAAATAGGTCCGTAACACTTTCAATCTATTGCCATCCTTAGAAGCTGACTGCATCAGTACGATTGCATCATCTGTACAAAACCATAATCTTTTCTTCCCGTCCTCGTATATCGTCCTAAAATTTCTAAAATACGAGCGGCCATTGCTCCCTTCAACCGTAATCTCATTAAAAACAAGCTCTGCCTCCAAATGAGGGCCTTCTTTTATCCGGTATAATCCAACATTTGTTGCGACCCAAATTAGGTCTTTAGAATCCTGGAAAATCTGATGCACATTTACTTCTATCTTCCCACTTGTACTCTCCACGACTGGCAAAGGAATACGCGTAAAATTATCTGCATCACGATTGTATAGGTTAAGGCCACCTGTTGTGCCTACCCAAAGTCGTTTTTTCCTGTCTTCAGTAATCGCCTGTATAAAATTATGTTCTAAAGAAACACTATCCTGAGGATTGCTTCTGTAAATTGTAAACTTGCGGCCATCATATTTATTCAGTCCGTCGCGGGTGCCGATCCACATAAATCCCAAGTGGTCCTGTTCAATAGCAAAAACACTACCTTGCGACAAACCTTCGTTTACATCCAGATGTAAAAAACGATAGTTCTTTTCCTGTGCATGAGAAATAGAAAAGGTAATCAGTGAACTAAAAACCCAGAATATACAAATACGCAATGGCATCATAAGGAATATAATTGAAATGGATAGGCTAAAAATAATCATTCCATTCTATAAAACACCAATAGTTATTTATTTAACCTATCATTTAGTTGTTGCTCATAAAGCGACTCAATCCGCATTTTTTTGTTTTGATTTTCCCAAAATCCCATGGGCCTATCTTTAAATCTTCCGGGGATTTTTTCGCCCCTTACTCCTATCGCAAAATTTTGTCCGGATGCCCAGGGCCGCTGTACTGTCGCTCCCCGGACTTTACAATTCCATAATACCTGTGTGACTCCGGCCCAGCCATGCCCGCTTCCCCAGTTACCCCGATCCTGAACATTAATTTCGCCATCGGTCGTAATCTGATCGTACAGGGTGCCTACTGCCCAACGATGATGTGGGCCAATATCCGCATGGGTATTCGTTGCAGTGGACAAGCTAAAAACGTTTGGTCCCAAAGTTCTTGCTCCCGTGACATAGTCATGCCTTCCTTCTGTGGTATATAATTGAGTAAACAGATTGAGCTGTCCATTGTTATTGAATGAATACCTACGTCCCCCTGTAATTTGAGATTTGGGATCCAGGCATTTCGAGTTGATGACGGATGTTTGTTTTGCGAAGGCTCCCAAGCTTACCGCCGCATAACCAAAATAGCGTGCTGTAATGTTGCGTACCCAGGCATTTTCAACTTTATCAAGCTCAACGGCTATCCAGCCATGGTTTTCGTCCGTTTCATTGGCAAATTCGGATTCAAAACGTAAATTTTCAACCCCTACTTCCTGAATACGTCCCGGAAACTTAAACGGGACGACCGATACTTTACCGAACTGAGGATCTATGGCCATAACGACCGGATTATCCAAAAACAGCGTATCTCCGCTAATAGCTGCGATAACACGTTCAAATTTCAATTTATATTCTTTGGTTGTCCATTGTTTTGTTCCTTCCCTTGCTATAATTTGGTCCATTTTAACTGCTTTAATCCACGCCGCATTGAGTTCATAAGAAAGAAGTACTGATGCCCCTTTCTGAAAATCGCGACCGTCATCCACAACGACATACTTACTTCCGACGGGGATATATATTGACTGAACCACATGTCCTTTAGCCTGATCTTCGACATAGTTACCATCACCTGAAATTTTCAATAGGCTACGCTGTTGCTTTCCTGTCGCACGCAATAGCGTTTCACCTTCTGCATCCCCTTCTCCTCTCAATACGATACCACTCGATTTGATGAGTAAACTGCCGGGGATATTGTAAGTTCCTTTTTTCAGCATTATCGTCCCTCTATATCCATCTTTATCGAGGGGTTTTCTTGCTATTTCATCGATAGCCCCCTGTATCATCTGCTGATCAGTCCCATCTGCTGTAGGGCGCAATGTGATAATGCTGGCGACAGTGGGAAGCGGTCGATCCCCTTGGTGATAGCCAACCCGACTGAAATCAGGGACCATATTTCCCTTATCATCCGGAAAATAGATGAGTTTACCCTCGGGGTCTTTTCGAACCAGGCTAGACTGTGTCCGTCCTGAGCGTAAGTTTTCCTCCCGAAGCAAAGCTTCTAAAAAATAGTAGTCAGCATAACTTAAGGGCTTATCGACCTCTGAATTGGATGGTTTTGATCCCGTACTATGCAGTAATATAAATCCCTTATTTTTATTTTGGGGGGACATATATCCATCAATTAGATTTGATAATATCGTACGTGCCCTGTCTAGATGCTCCTTTCCCTGATTACTAAACGTACTCAATTCCAATAATCCGGATGCGATCACGGTCGCAGCTGAAACATCCCTCGGTTCATTTGGAATATGAGGTGCATCAAAATCCCAATAAGGGATTAAATCCTTAGGCATTCGAGGATGGGCAAAAAGCCAGTGTGCGACTTTCTCGGCTTGCTCTAGGTATTTCGGATCACCTGTTTCGCGATAGCACATGGTATAACCATACAGGGCCCATGCCTCGCCCCTAGCCCAGGTAGACTCATCACTAAAACCCTGGTGTGTATTTCTGTGCTTTATTTGACCGGTGACAGGATTATAGTCAATGACATGATAAGTGCTGTAATCCGACCTAAAATGGTTTTTCATTGTTGTGTTTGCATGGCTAACAGCAATGTGGTAATAAGTAGAATCCCCCGTCAGTTTTGTTGCTTCAAAAAGCAACTCCAGATTGAGCATGTTATCAATAATGACCGGAAAATCCCAACGATGGCTATTATGATCCCAAGAACGGATGCATCCGACCTTGGGGTTAAAGCGTGTTGCCAAAGTTTTAGCGGATTGAATAATGACATCCCTATAATGTGCATTGGCCGTAAGACGATAACCGTTACCAACACTACAGAAAATCTTAAAGCCCATGTCATGGGTTTTCCCATTATACTGTTCGCCCTCTATACCTCCAGTCAATTCACCCGCCAGCTCTTTCCATTTATGTTTGCCGGATTTCTCATACAAATACCATAAAACCCCGGGGTAAAATCCACTTGTCCAATCGCCACGCTTTACTGCCACTAACTCGTTGTTTTCAGATAGTGTACGTGGAGAAGCCAAGGTAGAATCCGCTTTTTTTAGCACCTGTAGCTCTTCATAGAGCAATTGCGACTGCCGATCAGCAAGGACCCAGGCTTTTTTCAATTGACTGGTGCTCTGGGCTTTCATTTCCTCAGCACCACAAAGGATATACGTTATGCACAACATCCAAATGACAAACCGTTTTCTGCGGTTAAAACGACTCGAAACATCTACGTATTTTGATAGCAGCCTATTTATATTGAAAATCATATTACATTTAGGTTTATTTAAGTAAAAGGTTAATGGTCAGATTTATCGTTGGAATAGCATTATTACACGGTGATTATAGCCAGATTAAAGGATTGCGGATAGGCAAGTTACGAATGACCTCTTCCTCCTTGGGATTATGATCCAGCCTAGCCCAAAGTTTCAAATAGGTACTGTCTTGGTAAGCATTTGCGGCAAAGACAAGAGCAGGCTGAGCAATAGGCCACTGCTCCCAGTACATTACGTCTTTTTGATAAGGCCATTTGGCTTTATCTTCGATATAAGGGATCATGAAATCGATCCCTTTTTTTATTGTACGCCCATCGGACAGCGTGTGTTGCCATAGCGGTTCATCTACTGTTGATAGGATATGACAAATCATGGCCATTGCATCTAGGTTAAAAAGTGAATATCCAAAAGGTTTCGTGCGTTGAAGTTCCCGTGGAAAACTACCGTCTTTTTCCATCTGATTGGGCAGTAAAATTTGTTGATAGCGTTCACTGCACATCTTGAGCAAAGCTGTATCCTTTACTAAGCTGGCAAAGGAGGCCACCTGCATCACCCAACAGGTGCCATGATTATTTGCTGCATTCATTTCATCTTTACCGTATTGATGCTCCGTCAACCAGCGTAAATAGGCAGCAAACCAACGATGTATGGCCTCTTTGGTTGACTGTGGAAAGTTTGGATCATTTTCGAGCACTTTTACGCCCTGCGCCACTTCCATTAAATGAATGGTATCAATAATCCCGATACCACGCCCTGTAAATCGTCCTTGCACAGCTTGCGCATACAGCAAATTTGGACTCATCATGGTCGTCGAATCAACAAACCAGGCATTCAAATGGAGCAGCGCCTGTTGCACGTATTTTTTATCCGGCTGCAAACGATAAGCAGAGGCTAATCCGCCTATGATTCTGCTAAAGCGGATCATGGCTTTTCGATGGGCGACAAAATTGGCAGGATTACTCATGCCGTCCCGTTGAATATAAGGTGCATGGGCATCCTTTGGATCGGGCCACCAATAGTCACCCTCCGAGTAAAAATCATGAATCCCCCCGCTGCTTCGAACCGCAGGATAGGCCGCGACGGTTATAGGCATCTGCTTCATCGCCCATTTTGACTGCTTCTTTATAATAGGACGCAAAACGGCCGCGATCTCTCTGTTAAAATATGTATTGGGTTGCTTCGCCCCTGTCAATAGTGGGAGCAGCACAATCCCAATAAATGTGTAAACTAGTCTGGAGATTGATTTTAAATTCATTTCCTTAGATTTTTATGAGCTATATCGGGATTATACGGTACTCCTTGCCCCTGACAGTTTGAAATTCAATTTCAAAGGTTTCTTTGGTTGACAAGGAAGATAACTTTTCGCGATCAAGGATATGGTATTCTAATGAACCTGGCTTGTATAGCAATTCATTTTCTACTCGGGAGCCGCTGTCGTCGTGCAGTCCAATGACTTTCACAGGAATAGCGGTGCGCAACTTGCATATACCACCTATATTGGAAACGATGCGTGCCCGTTGCAATTTATTATCCTTCCAATCCATGTCCACCGTAAAGTTTCCTCGCGCTTTAATTCCCCTGATATGTCCTGCCGGCCACTCATCTGGCAAAGCTGGCAATAGATGAACTGCACCATCATGACTTTGCAAAAGCATTTCAGTCATTCCGGCGGTTGCGCCAAAATTGCCGTCGATCTGAAAAGGAGGATGTGCATCGAATAAGTTCGGATAAGCACCACCACCGCTCATCTGCGCGCGATCCAGTTTGGGATCAATAAAGTTAAGCGCGTCCTTAAGAATTTTATAAGCGTGGTTTCCATCCTGTAATCTTGCCCACCAATTTGTTTTCCATGCCATCGACCAACCTGTACTTACATCACCGCGCAAAAGCAACGATTTTTTTGCCGCAGCGGCCAATTCACTATTTGCTGTAACGCTAATCTGATTACCGGGAAAGAGTCCAAAAAGATGTGAAATATGCCTATGCTGATCTTTGGGATCATCCCAATCTTTAAACCATTCTTGCAATTGACCATACTGCCCGACCCGATAAGGATATAGCTTTGCTCTTGCCTGTTCCAATGTCGACTTAAATTCAGGATCAACCTGTAGCACATCGCACGAACGAATTACCGCGGTAAATAACTCGCGGATAATGGCCATATCCATTGTGGAAGCCAAGGTCAATTGATATTCCTTCCCTGCTATTTTAATTGTATTTTCAGGTGATGTAGAAGGGTTTGTGATCAGGTATTTATTTTCAGGATCAGCAATTAACCAGTGTAACATAAACTGGGCAGCCCCTTTCATCAGTGGATAGGCTTTATTTTGAAGAAAAGATTTATCTCCAGTAAAGCGATAATGTTCCCACAGGTGCGTACTGAACCAAGCCGCAGCCATTGGCCATGCAGACCATCTCGGCATGCCTTTAGGATCCCAGTCATACCCTCCCGGAGGAGAGGTCTTAGCCCACAAGTCCGAATTATGGTGAACTACCCAGCCTTCCTTTATGTTGTAATTTACAGCTGCAGTTTTTGCTCCATTGACGGCCAGTTCCTCCATAAAATCAAATAGCGGCTGATGGCATTCGGACAAGTTGGTATTTTCCGCCAGCCAATAATTCATTTCGGTATTGATATTCGTGGTGTAATTACTTCCCCAAGGCGGCTGTACCTGATCATTCCAGATCCCCTGTAAATTAGCAGGCCTTCCACCTTGTCTCGAACTTGCGATCAGCAGGTAACGGCCAAAATGATAATACAAAGTCAGTAAATCCAGATCCGTAGGACCTTTTGAAAATTGCATAATCCGCTGATCCGTCGGTAAATTTGCCTGTGTTGAAATTCCAGCCAGTTCAAAATCTACCCTGTTAAACAGCGACCTATAATCTTTCTGATGATCAGCAAGCAGTGTTGTAAAGTTTTTTACCGCCACCTGTTTCATTAAACGGTTAACTGTCGCCTTTACATCTTTTCCTGCCTGGCTCGGCGATTTGTCGAAACCATTAAAGCTGGTCGCTTCTGTCAATAATAATAGCACCTCGTCGGCTCCCGTAATACGAAGCTTATCTTTTTCCTGTTGTACTTTCCCTCCTTTTGCCTCTACTTTGACACGCATTTCGAAAGTCATCCCCTTTCCCTCAAGGCTATCGTAAACCACCTGTTTAGGTTCGTAATCCCGGTTGGCCACAAAACTGGGGGCTTTGCCCACAAGGCTTAATACATCGTCGCCGAGTGCTGAAACGGTACTTTTCAGTTTACTGGTCATGGACAGATCCAAAGTGATCGATTTCGCTTTATTTGCTATTAAGCGAATGACCAAAGCTTTGTCGGGATAGCTGACAAAGCTTTCTCTTTGATATTGAACACCTTTATACGTATAACTTACCGTACTTACGGCCCCTTCTAAATTCAAATCTCTCCGGTAAGCTTTTACCGCTTTCTCGTCATGGTGAAAATCTAACCATAGATCGCCCATAGGTAAATAACGTGCCGAATAAGGGCCTTGCATTTTCTTCCAGAGCACAGCAGCCTCTTCATATTTACCCGCCAAAATAGCTTCACGTACCAATGGCAAAATTTGAGGTCCATTGGGGTTATTTCCAGCCTCAGGTTCGCCAGACCATAGGGTATTATCGTTAATCTGAAAACGATCCCTGCTCACCCCGCCAAAGACCATGGCTCCTGTCGTACCGTTACCCAGAGGTAGTGCCTCCTCCCAATATGCAGCGGGTTTATCGTACCACAGTTCGCGCTTCTTTTGCTTATGCTGTGCATGGCTATAAGTCGCAGTTATCACTATCCCGAGCAAAAGAAAAAAGCGCAAATTAGCGTTCAATTTTATCATCTCATTATTTTTCAATTGTCAACAAAGTACTTTTTGATTCGTCCATCCGTCCGGACACAACTGCTTTTCCTGTCGATAAGCGAAGCCGTACCAAAGCTCTTCCATTATATGCCTGTACTTTTCGCGCCCCTATGGACGTTCCCTGATCAATGATCAGCTCACCATCTCCTGTAGCATCAAAATAAATCCAGTTTTTGGCATCCAGACAAAGAATACCATCTTTATCCAATACCTTGGCCTGCACCGTTATGACATCATCTTCCCGTTTAATTTCTTCAACCTGTAATTTTGTGGGTTTTCCCCAGGCTTGAGTCTGATACACTTGTTCTATTTCATCTGTCAGTAGTTCCTTGCCATTTTTGCTAACCGCTTTTATCTGATTTTTTCCCTCACGTAACTTCACCATCCAACGCAAGCCGGCAGCAGGGAAATCTTGGCTATTTCTTTTCTTTATCCCCTGACTTTCGCCATTGACAAATAGTTCGACTTCTTTCGCGTTAGAATATACTTTAATCATCTTCGCTTCATCAGTCTGTCCCCAACGAACAGGCCAGGTATGTCCATAGATATGCAACATAGGTTTTGAAGTCCAGTACGATTGAAATACATAATAGGACTCTTTTTTTGTAAAATCACGTTCGACGACACCTTTCTGATTGACGTAGGGAACAGGATTATCAGGCCGAACAGGTGTAGAAAAGTCCTTAAAAGGCCAATATGCGGTACCGGTAAGCCATGGCATAGTTTCCTGTTCTTTGAGGTGCCAATCAATCAAATTACAGATATAACTTTCACTCCAGTCGCCGTCCTTAGAAACTCTGGCGGCGCCACCGACGAGCGATGCATCTCCCGCCCGTTCATCGGTCGTACCATCACCTTCTATTTTGGCTAATGCCCGATCCGGATCTTCGGCATGTCGACGAGCGTGACTATCTCCGCCCCATTCTACGTGGAGAAAATGTTTGACCTTTTTCATTTCTTCTGTTGAGGCCGTTTTATAATCAGTATACACGCCACGATACCAACCAGCCCAGATTGAGGGTGAATACACATCAACAATATCTTTACAAAAGTCACAACGTCGTATGGCTGTTTTTCGACTGGGATCCAATTGGTGGGAAAGTTCATGCAGTTCGCGCATAAATGTCCTGATTTTCTCTTTGTCGAATTCAGGGAAATCGCCAGGCCAATCATTTTCATTACCTAGACCCCAGATAATGATAGAAGGGTGATTATAGTGCTGCTCAATCATATTTGTCAACATCCGTTTTCCCTGTTGCTGATAGATTTCACCGCCCAAGCCACCACGGCACCAAGGGATTTCCTCCCAGACCAAAATTCCGAGGCTGTCACAGGCTTCGAGCACCCTGCGGCTTTGCTGATAATGCCCCAACCGAATGAAATTGACGCCCATCTCTTTCATCATCGTCATTTCTTGTAAAATCTGTGCATCTGTCATCGCCGCTCCTACAGCAGCATGATCTTCATGACGATGCGTGCCCTGAAGCAAAAGTCTTTTCCCATTTAATAAAAAGGGACCATTATTTTTAAATTCCACATGCCGGAAACCAAAAAGACTCTCTTCTTTAAATGTCTGTCCATTGCTTTTGACGATAGTTACCAAACGATACAAAGCGGGATGATCCGGGCTCCACAATTCAGGTTTTTTAACCGTTAATTTTCCAAAGTCAAGTGATCCTCCCACTGAACGAGCAAGCGGTGTTTGAGTCAATAGCAATTTACCGGAAGGGTCATAAAGCTGTGTTTCGACATCAAAACTTGAGCTGTTGGATTGTGTTAATAGGCGACCACGGATTTGCAATACGCCCTGTTTTCCATCAACATCGACTGTGGGGCTAACAAAGACTTTTTCTAAGGCCGTCTGTGGTACATATTTCAAATTCAGGTGGCGATAGATACCTCCATAAAGATTAAAATCGGAAAGATCCGAGGGAATCATTTCGAGGTCACGTGAGTTATCTACCCGAATTGAAACAGGTATCTTTCCTTTAAACCGTGTTTTATAGGCATCTGTTTTTTTAAACTGTTCGACAGCCTCAGTAATATCTACTGTCCATTCATCATAGCCGCCGACATGTTCCCCAACCTTTTGCGTATGGATATAAACCGTAGACTTTTGTCCCGCACCTTCAAAATGAAGCAATGTACGACCATTCGGATAGGGGTTTTCTATGGTTAAGGTCTTTCTATACCAACCTGGGCCTTGATAATAATTGACAGCTGGATCAACGGCATCTAAGGCATTGTAACAATGAGGCAAACTAACTGTTTGCCATAGGGGAACGGATTCCGGGTTACCTGCTCCGACCGGCCTTACAGCTTCCCAAATCCCTCCGAGATCACTCTTCAGAAAGTCCCATTCTTGATCAATGCGTCTTGATACCTGTGCTTGGAGCTGTAACGTGCCAAACCCCAAGAGCAGTGTAAGTATTTTATAAAGTTTATTTTCTGTTATCATTAATGTGCTTCTCTTTTCTTAATCTTTAGATTTGGATTATTCATCCAAGGCTCCGGTTTTCATTTTTTTTGCGGTATTGGTCTTATCTCTTTCAAGCTTTCCGGCCAACTCAATTTTGATCACAGTTGCCACGGGATCAATCGCCTGTTTGGGAATTTCAATTTTGATCGTTTCAGGCTGTGATTTCACCTTAAGCATCTTACCATTCGCTAGAAAACTGGTTTTTAAAACTTTATTTTTTATTGGAAGAACGACCGTGCCATCTTGAGGCCAGTCAAATATGGTCAGATAAAGCAGGGTCTTGTTTCCCTGTTCCTTCATTGTACATCTTCCCCACTCAAATGGCTGCAGAGGACTGCTTTTGGTTGCGTAAATTGCTTCACTGTTTATTTTCATCCATTTGCCTATGGTCGCCAACCTATCTATGCTTTCCTGCGGGAAGGTGCCATTGGGTTTTGGGCCGACATTGAGCAAATAATTCCCTCCTTTTGATGCGATATCAACCAAATTACGGATCAATGTTTCTGCCGACTTCCATTTATGATCAGACGTACGAAATCCCCAGGTTCCGTTCATGGTCATACAAGTTTCCCAATGCTTTCCTTCCAATTCGCTCCAATCTGGAATTTTCTGTTCTGGCGTCTTTGTATCACCCGGAAAATTTGGTCTTTTCAAGCGATCATTGGTAATAATATTGGGTTGCAGATGCAGTTGTTCCTGTAACATGCTCGCAGCTTCGTCAGTCATATTTGTTGGCGTATCCCACCATAAGACAGAAATATCACCATAGTTACTCAAAAGCTCTTTCACCTGCGGCACAGATACGTTTTTGATATAGTCATCAAAACTCACGGTTTCTTGCTTTGGATCCCAATGGCCTTTATGCGCTAAGGTATAGGCATCTATTTTGGCTGAGTCCGGATTGGGCCAGCCTTCGCGCATGAGTTTTCGCGCTGCCGAGCCTCCGGGATTATTCCAGTCTTGCGCCTGTGAATAATAGAAGCCCAATTTGATTCCATACTTCTTACAGGCGGCGGCTAAAGGCTTCAACAGATCCTTACCATAAGGAGTCGCATCAACCATATTCCATTTGCTGGTTTTGGTTTCGAACAACGCAAAACCGTCGTGATGTTTGGCTGTAATAATGAGGTATTTCATACCGGCATCTTTCGCCATCCGCACCCATTCGTCGGGATTATATTGTATAGGATTAAAATGGCCTGCCATTGCCTGATATTCGTCAACAGGGATTTTTGACCGATTCATAATCCATTCCGCTCCACCCCGAGCTTGTTCATGACCACGATAGACACCGCCAAATTGTGCGTATACACCCCAATGGATAAACATACCAAACCGGGCTTCTTCCCACCATTTCATCCGTAGGCTATCCGGTAATTTATTTTCTTGCGCCATTGATGCGCCACTTGACATTCCGGAGACCAAAAGCACCAGGAATAGTATTTTATACATGTTGAGTTTAGTTTTCATGCCTATAATGGTTACATTTTAAAAGCCTTTTTTTATTAAACAATTTGACTCCTTCAATACGAAATTGATATGATCCTTTTTATTGACCGCTATTTCGGTTTTCTCTCTACCAACGAAAAAGAAAAACAACAAATCAGTATCCTTGGCAATAATCTGATAATTGCCGGAAGCATCTGTGACAGTCCCATTCTGTGCGCCTTTAATCCGTGCTGCCCCACCCGCCAGTGAGGTTATTCCTGATATTTTCAACTGTGACCGTCCAAACACTTGTACCGCGACCAAACTCATCAGCGAAAACAAAAGCCTCCTTTTTCCCTACCGCTTTAGCTATCGATGTTATCATAATTGTCTTGGTTTATCTGGTTAGCTAACTCAATAAATGAAACCAAAGATCAAGAATAGCTCTCGCCCAAGAGGGGTATTTTTCGTTCAAATAGGTGGAAAAAATGTCTTTTTTCTTGATTTGTGGTGGAATTAAATGGATTTTGAATAAAATTAAATTTTCAATCACTGTTTCTTTGCTGACAATGGTATAAAAATGCGCTGTCTATACTCAAAAAGAAAATATCAACCTATTTATAAGTTGATATTTCCTCTCATTTAGCGTCACATTAGCCTGGTACTGCTGTTCTAATACCCTGGATTTTGAGGCAGTAAATTTGTATTACGTGCGATTTCATCCTGAGGAATAGGCATCAGTGCATGAAAATCTTTTACTTTTGATTGGCTTTCATAGGCTCCCTGCCTAGTAAATGCATCCACTACTTGTCCCCAACGTTTGATATCATACCATCTTTTCCATTCAAAAGCCAACTCAACACGACGTTCCTCCTGCACTGCTTTTCGAAAATCTGTCTGTGACATACCCGTTGCCAGGTCGGCAGGATAATGCTGTACGCCCTGTGGCGTATACCTTGCTCTAGCCCGAACAGCATTTATATAGCTATATGCCTTTTCTGTCGGTCCGCCTTTACTTTCATTTAATGCCTCAGCTGCCATTAATAGAACTTCAGCATAGCGAAAGATCACGTGTTTGATATCAGAGTCCGAACCATCCGCTCCAGCATTAGAGCCCGGGTGCAAACACCATTTTGCGGTATGTATACGTGGCCATTTCCATTTCTGATAAGGTGTCATCACTCCCTTTACCGGTGTTTCGGTCAGAAAACTAATTTTCTTTCTGTAATCTTGGTCAGAAAAGCTATCATATACACCGGTTGATGGTACAAGAACGCTCCATCCCAACATATCAGCATCTCGTACACCGGTCATCGGCGCCGTATAATCTTGGTTGGATGCATTTTCTCCGGTAATTCCCCCCAGAAAATCAACTACCCAGACATGCTCAGTCTGAAAACCGAGATCGGCATCCCATAGGCTATTATAATCTTTGACCAGAGCATACTGGTATTTGTTTGCATCATTGATCACAGCCTCAGCCACCTTAGCGGCATCATCCCATTTTTTCAAGACCATATAGACCGAAGCCAACAACGTCTGAGCGGCACCTTTGGATGGTCTTGCTTTGTTGTTATTGGCATAGGTATCTGGCAAATTCGCTATCGCATATTCACAATCTGCGATGATATTGTCATACACCTTTGCTGTTGGAGTTTTGCTGATAGCAATTACCTTGCTTGGATCACTGACAAATTCACCAATATAAGGGATATCCCCAAATAGTTGAACCAAGTGATAGTAATATAGCGCCCGAAGTAACCTCGCTTCGGCAATGAGGGCGGATTTTTTAGCCTCATTCATTGTGACGGCTGGAATACCATCTATTGCGGCATTTGCAGCGCCAATGCCCAGATAAGCGGTTTTCCATACCGCGAGTAGATCCTGATTGCTCGCGTCGTGTGTAAAACTGTTCAACTGAATCCGACTAGATTGCGTACCAATATCCGCAATATCAATGTCATCACCCAGCAATTGCAGTACCATGGTCAATCGCCGTCCATAAAAATCTGCATTGGCTAGCAATCCGTAAATCCCCATCACGGAAGCTTCTGCATCCGCTTCCGTCTTAAAATATTGTTTAGGATCCAAAATACTTACCGGTTCCTCGTTGAGTTTGGTACAGGAAAACAAGCTGGTGAAACACAGCGTTGTAAGTAGGATACGATATATAGTTATCTTTTTCATTAGCATGAATTATTAACAGGTGTCTATTTCGAGCATTTAGCTGAAAATTGCCACACCCGGATTATTTATTTTTATTTAACTACCATTAATGTTACTTAGATGGTTCTTAGTCATGTCAAAACCTTAGATTTAAGCCAAGGGTATATGATTTAATGTTGGGGTAACCCATGTAATCCAATCCGACATTCCGGTTGGAGTCCTGATAGCTTACCTCAGGATCAAAACCCGTGTAATTGGTCCATGTCCATATATTTTGTGCACTGACATATATTCTTAAATATTTAAGATGAATTTTCTCGAGTGACTTTTCTGAAAAATTATAGCCAAGAGCAAGATTCTTTAAGCGGAGGTAAGAGCCATCTTCTACCCAGCGCGAGGAAACTTCGGGATTGTTGGTTGAGCTTGCCCTTGGTACGTCAGTATTGGTATTTTCTGGTGTCCAGCGTCGCAGTGCATCCTTTGTAGCATTTCCTTTTCCGGCCATCCAATCCAGTTCCATTCGTGTGATATTCAACATATCATTGCCATAACTTCCTTGCATAAAAATATTCAGATCAAAATTCTTATACTTAAAATCATTGTTAAAACCGAAGGTGAAATCAGGATTTGGATTGCCTATAATCGTACGGTCGTCAGCATTGACAACACCATTTGCACCGGCGATCAATTGGTTATTTTTATCGCGCCCAAATAAATCCTTATAGCGAATATCTCCAGGTTTCTTATTTGGTTGTGCGCTAAAATCATCGCCCTGCTGATAAATTCCATCTGTCACCCATCCAAAAAATGCCCCGAGTACTTCACCTTCACGTAGCAGCTGTGAATCGGTTGAAAGCATGTGGCCCGGGATCGTATTATATCGAATCTCGCCGCCTGGAAGCTGCAAAATTTTGTTGCGATTGAAACTGATGTTAAAATCTGTTTTCCATCCAAAGGCACCGTTGAGATTGGTTGTCTGCAAACCAAATTCCCAACCTTTGTTTTGTACACTTCCCACATTCTGAAGTGCCGTAGTAAAACCTGAATAGAGGGGCAGTGGCACCTGATACAAGAGATTGATCGTTTTTTTGTAATAATAGTCTACTGATAGGTTGATTCGGCTCTTTAGCATACCGATATCCAATCCGGCGTCTGTCTGTTTGGTCGTTTCCCAAGTCAGATTCGGGTTGGCAACATTGGTCGGCCGCACTGCATTAACTGGACTTCCGCCCATTGTTGTCAAGGTAGGTGAAAATCTAGCCAAGGATTGGTACGAACCAATTTCAGAGTTTCCGGTTTCGCCATAACTTGTTCGCAATTTTAAATTGCTCAGCCAATCGATCGATTTCATAAATGGTTCCTGACTCAGGTTCCAGGCAAGCGCCCCAGAAGGAAAGAAAGCCCATTTATTGTTGTCACCAAACTTCGAGGAACCATCATACCTACCTGTAGCAGTAATAAAGTAACGATTTTTGTAATTGTAGTTTAAACGTCCATAAAATGAAGACATTACCCAATCTTCAAGATTCGAAGATGCATTTTGATAATTGGAACCAGCACCTAGATTCCAATAACTAAAGCTGTCTGAAATGAAATTTCGATTATTGGCCTGCCAGGTTTCATTTCTAGAACTCTGATAGGAATAACCAGCCATCGCATTCAGATTATGGTCTTCGCGAATGGTTTGCGTATAGGTCAGAAAGTTTTCATTAATCAAATTGGTGTTTTTATGTGCCGCGATCGATCCAACTCCACCGAAATTTCTGCCTTCGACAAGTTCTTTTGAGACATAATTACCTGTACGTTGATTGCTGACCTGTACACCAAAGGTGCTGCGAAAGATCAGATTTTTGAGAATCCCCAACTCCACAAATCCATTCCCCTGAAACAGATCTGTAATCACTTCGTTTTTCCTTTCCATGGCAGCAGCCACCGGATTATCATGCGGGTCACCGAACTGCTTCAAGGTGTATTTTCCTTCGTCATCGTAAACTCCCTGTGTAGGTTCAAAACGCAGGGCTGCGGAGATCACCCCCGCACCTGTCGTTCCGCTACTTCCTTCCTGTGTTCTTACACCGTTTAATTTATTGCGGTTAAACAGCAGTCTTGTTCCGATTTTGATGCGATCAGAAACCTTCATCTCTAAATTTGAAGTCCCTGAAAGTCTTCTAAAATCCGAGTTTATCACAGTTCCCTTTTGTCCAAAATGACTGACGGAAGTATAATATCTGATATTGTCACTGCCTCCCGACACGGAGACCTGATTATTCAACTGGTTTCCATTTCTAAAAATCAGGTCCTGCCAGTCGGTTCCTTCACCCAGGGCCCCTGGATCTTTAAATGGTAGATTATTATTCCCAGCATTCTTATAGGTATCGTTAATATAGGAGGCAAATTCCGACGCATTTAATAGCGAAAGGCGCTTCCCTACTTTCTGTGAAGCAAAGGAATTATTTAATTCAATAATAGGTTTACCCGAACGTCCTTTTTTCGTTGTTATCATGATCACCCCATTGGCACCTCGGGAGCCATAGATAGCTGTTGCAGAAGCGTCTTTTAACACCTCGATAGATTCGACATCTTCGGGAGCGGGTGCCGAACTACCGGGAAAACCATCAACCACATACAATGGATCACTACTCGCATTGATGGAACTACCGCCCCTAATCCGTACGCGAGGAGCTTTGCCGGGCTCTCCATTCGTGCTGGTCACTGAGACCCCAGGGGCTCTTCCCTGTAAAGCTTGTGCAGTACCTGCCAAGGGGAATGCACTAATTTGATTCGCATTAATGGAAGACACGGAACCTGTTAAATCACTTTTTCGCTGTGTTCCATAGCCCACGACGACAACCTCATCCATCAGTGACTCATTCGGCTGTAAGGTGAGCTGTACTGTCTTTTGATTTGCGGCGAGTTTAATTTCTTGTCCGGCGTAGCCGATGGAAGAAAAAGTTAAAGTTGCATGCGCAGGTACCTTAATTATAAATTCCCCTTTATCGTTGGTCTGGGTACTTCGATCGGGGATTCCTTTTACACTTATGGATACCCCCTGCAAAGGAGAATTATCCTTGTTGACAACCTTACCTCTGATTTCTGATTCTTCCTGATTAATTTGAAGATGGGTACTTCTGTCTTGGCTTTTAGTTATTCCCAATGATAGTCCCGGTGACAAAAATATTGCCATGGAAGCATAGGGAATAAGCGCACAGGGCCCTCTTCCGAAAAGCTTTGATTTCATAATTTTACTGTTTAGTGTTTTTTGGGTTTACATTTTGATTGATGGATTCACTCCTTGAGCAATTCGTTTGAATCCAAATCTAATTTTTAAAGATTTGTTCAAGTCATAGTTGTCTTTTGTTTGGTTATTTGTTTCCAAGGTAATTAAAAAACAAGTAGACTTCACTGAATTATACTATTAAAAATGCGAAAACGATTTCGACTATTTTATCAAAAAAACAGCTTAGAATGTCTATAATGACATTCATCTGCGGCCCGGATTCTCCCATTTGCAATAAAATCTATATATTGCTTTTCAAATCAATTTAAAGTGAGGGATTCAATGATATCAAAAAAATATAGCGTTAACTATATCTTTTGGTTTTGTGCTTTTTTTATTCTTAATATGAATACTGGTTATGGCCAGACAATCATACCCACAGGCACGCCGTTTGTAAAGCAATACAAAAAAAGTCAATACAAGGCAGGCAACCAGAATTGGTCTTTGGCTATTGATCAAGAAGGACGGATCTTTAGCGCCAATACGGAAGGATTACTACGATTTGACGGACAATACTGGCGGATGTACCCACTTCCTAACCATTCAATGGTCCGCAGTGTTGCTGTTGATAAAGCCGGAAGAGTATTTACAGGCGGGCGGGGTGAATTTGGTTACTGGACGTCAGGACCCTTTGGTGAGATGACTTATCATAGCCTATCCAAATTGGTCGCGGATAAGACTTATTTTCCAAATGAAGAAATCTGGAAAATTATTGTGGAGGATAATCGTGTATTCTTCCATACCTTTTCCAAGTCCTATATCTGGGAGAATAATAAAATCAGACCACTGACGGCTAAAGGCGAGCCGTTCTTATTTCCCCATCAGCTCAACGGTCAACTTTTCTTTGAACAGTTACCTAGTGGTCTACATGAATTCAAAGCTGGGAAACTGGTACCTGTACAAGGTAAGGAGACCCTCCGGGACAAAAATGTTTTAGCGATATTACCCTATGATAAGGATAACTCAATAATAGCAACCGCGCGACATGGACTTTATCTGATGTCGTCCAACGGGATAATTAAACAATGGTCAATTTCGGCCAATACCATCCTCAGTCAATCTCAGATAAATAACGGCATTTATCTATACGATGGGCAATATGCTTTTGGCACCATTCAAAATGGTGTGATTATTATCAACAAAGCTGGAGAAGTTGTCCAACATATCAATAAAAATAATGGTTTACAGAACAATACGGTACTTAGTATTGTAAAGGATAAACAACAAAATATCTGGGTAGGGCTAGATAATGGAATTGACCGTATTGAAATCAACTCTTCTTTATCTTTCTACACCGACTTTGTAGGCAAAATAGGTACGGTGTATACTTCAATTATTTACCGGGGGAAAATTTACCTAGGGACAAATAAGGGCTTATTCGTCAGTGAATGGAAGGGTCTAAACAACTATAATTCATTAGATTTCACACAAGTCCCCAATTCAAATGGTCAAGTCTGGACATTGGCTATTTTTGGCGATGACCTCATTTGTGGTCATAACGAAGGAACTTTTAAATTGGTCAGCGGTAAACTGGAAAAGATCTCCCAAATTACGGGGGGGTGGATATTCAAACCTATTTTTGGAACGAAGAATATTCTCCAGGGGAATTATACTGGATTATCAAAATTTGTTTTTGATGGCACACAGATTCTATTTGTCCAGCAATTTTCATCGATCAAGGAACCTGTTCGATTTTTAGCACAAAAAGACAACCATTCATTTTGGATCGGGGATTGGGGACAGGTACAGTTAATTGATTTTGATCCGAGCTTCCAAAAAGCACACATTCAGTTTACATCAATGCAAGACAGTCTTGCTGCTAAACGAAGATTTACTGGAATTTATACCCTGGAAAATAATCTCGTTTTCGCTACGGACAGTGGATTCATGCAATTTGACAACATTGTGAAGCGCTTTACTTATTCCGATGAATTAAACAATGCCTTAGGGAGTTATAAAAATTCAAATAAGATTATCCCTATCAATACCAACAGCTATTGGTTTATTCAGAAAACAAAAATCGCCAAGGTCGATTTTGATAGCAAAGGAAAACTGAAGATAGATTCCAATCTGCTCAGCCCTTTGCAAGATCGCATGATGAATAATTATGAAAATATCCTTCCTATTGAAAATCACTACTATCTGATTGGGTTGGATGATGGTTTTGCTATCTATCGGAATTCAGGTCAAGATCGTAAATATATATTGCCTCCTCCTCAGATCGCTCAATTGACCAATCTTACAACCGGAGAAACGATTATACCGAATGGAGACCTTAGGCTGGCATCATCCGAGAATAACCTCAGGGTGAGTTTCTCAAGCCCCTATTACTCCTCTTCACCATTACAATATCAGTATTACTTAGAAGGTTATTCGGATAAATGGTCGGATTGGAGTGAAACAGCTTATCAAGATTTTACAAACTTGCCGTATGGGGATTTCGAAATTAAGATACGGGCCAGAACCAACACCGGCTTGACTTCGGAGGTACGGACAATATCTTTTACAATTCAATATCCCTGGTACCTATCATGGTGGGCAAAAATCTGCTATATTTTGATGGTTACAGGATTGATTTATCTTATTTATAATTTCAATCTTCAACGAGAAAGAAAAAGACAGTTTCAAGCGAAGCGAAAATGGTTAGAAGAAAAGAAAATTGCTCTGGAAAGGGATGCCGAACAACAGGAGAAAGAATGGATTAAATTAAAGAACCAACAATTGGAAGCTCAGCTCAGCCTAAAGAACAAGGAACTGGCCAATGCAGCGCTCAATATCGTCTATAAAAATGAAATGTTAAACAATCTACATGATGAACTCAAACAGCTCAAAGATGCAGAAGGAAACAGACTCAGTTCCGACGAATTGAAAAAAATAAATAAGCTAATCGAAGACGCCCATAACGACGATCGTGATTGGCATATTTTTGAAAAAAGTTTTAATGAATCACATGAGAATTTCTTTAAAAAATTAAAGCAGGAGTTTCCGGATCTTGTTCCTAATGATTTAAAACTATGTGCTTATTTACGGCTCAATATGTCCAGTAAAGAGATTGCTTCTCTGCTCAACATCAGTACGCGAGGTGTCGAGATCAGACGCTACCGATTGCGCAAAAAATTAGGCCTACCAACTGACAAAAACTTGTCCGAATTTCTGTTGGAACGTTAAAATTTCGCTACAAAGACTACATCATTACCACACAAGCGCTTTAGTGTAAAAACAACACTAAAGCGCTCTTTTTTTTACGCGAAATAAAATATTAAACATTTCAAAACCAGAGTTTTAAAATAAATTCAAAACAATATTGAGAAAGCATAAATACAGTGTAGTAGTGATGTGAAAATGTTAAATTTTGGCGAAGTTGTACTACATCAACATATTTGCTCCAGGGAAATAACCAACTGTATTTTAAACAAACACCAAAAATTTACGATATGAGGAATCTATCCGCATTATTTTTGACATCCATGGTCGTCTCGGTTGCCTATGGACAAACTTCTATACAAGGGGTAGTCAAAGATGGCTCAAGCATGGTATCCATGCCCGGGGTCACCATTAGTATTAAAGGGAAAACAGTATCGACAAAAACCGACGCAACGGGGAAATTTCAGATCAATGCCTCTCCTACCGATTCATTGGTATTTAACTTTCTAGGTTACCGTACACAAACGGTATACATCGGAAACCAAACGCAACTCAGCGTTTTTCTAGAGAATGAAAATAAAGCATTAGAAGAGGTTGTTGTCATCGGTTACGGTACGCAAAAAAAGGCTGACCTGACGGGATCAATTAGCTCCTTAAAATCATCCGACATCACTAAACAGCCCGCGATGTCAGCCATGCAATCCATTCAGGGTAAAGCCGCGGGGCTAAATATTGTTGCCAATGAAGCACCGGGATCTTCACCAAATGTCATTATTCGGGGTTTAGGAACCGCATTGTCAGGAAGGAATCCTTTATATGTAGTTGATGGTATCGCACAAGATGATATTAATAATATCAATCCTTCGGATATTGAATCTATGGATGTATTAAAAGATGCTTCTTCGGCTTCCATCTATGGATTAAGAGCTGCAAATGGTGTCATTATTGTAACCACAAAAAAAGGTAAAGCGGGTACTGTTAGCATCAATTACGAAAGTTATGCTGGAATGAAGAAAATTCTCAATCGTGTAAAAATGGCCAATGGGGATCAATTCAGGACCTACTTTAATGAAAATTTGCAATCTCTTGGAATAACCAATTGGGAAATAAAAGAAAAACAGCCTAATAACACCGATTGGTATGACGAATTGATCAAGACTGGATCGGTATTTAACAATGCTGTAAACATCGCTGGTGGTACCGAAAAAGTCGATTATTTTGTTTCAGCAAACAACTTTACTGAAAATGGTATTCTGGATGGGTCCAAATATGTTCGTAATACGATACGTAACAACAATGTTTATAAATTTTTAGAAAATAGGCTGAAGTTTTCGCAAAATCTCAATTTAACCTTGACAAATGCTACACCAAAGCCCAATAGCGCTTTTACAACGGCATATAAACAGTCGCCATTAGTTCCTCTAATGTATTCCAATGGCCGTTATGGGATTGGCCGGGTGAATCAAAATACCGGAATAGTTGGTATAGATGGAACAAGTGGACAAACCATAGGAAATTTAAATACAATTGGCAACCCTGTTTATGAGGTTCTCAGACAAAATGAACGAACAAATACGTTACGACTTCAGGGGAGCTTCGAAGGTGAATTTAAAATTACAGACTATTTAAAAATAAATTCACGCATTGGGGCAAACAAATTCTACTCAAAACAACGTGTCTTCACTGACATTAAAGATCGTTGGCTCAATGCAAATCCTTTACGAGCAGAAAGTGAATTCTATAAAGACAAAGGAGATAGGCCAGGGAATACCGATTACGCTGATAACAGTTTGAAATACGAAAATCTTGAACAGTTCAGATGGTCATGGGAAAACTTCTTAACATTTAACAAGACATTTGATAAGCACAATATCGAAGCTGTGGTGGGGATGTCTCGCGAAAAATATGACATTAACAGTATGAATAGCCAAATGGGCTATAATGTTCCAGAACAAGAGCAGTATTGGAATATCAATTTAGCAAAAGGAAAATCAGATGGTTATGACATCGTTTCATTGCAGACGTACTATACGCCTAGAGCCCTAGCTTCTTATTTTGGTCGAGTACAATACAATTATGACAGCCGTTATTATTTAACTGCAACCGTACGCAGGGATGCTTCAAGTGTATTTCGTAACTCGGGCAAATATTGGGGAACATTTCCATCCTTTGGTTTTGGCTGGACTGCATCCAACGAACAATTCATGAAAGACATCAGTTGGATCAACTTCTTAAAAGTCAGAGCAAACTATGGACATTTAGGTAACCAGAATATTCCTTTAAATGTGTATAATATTTTCTCAAGTCCAGAAAGTTCTAATTACAATTATGTTTTTGGCCCTGAACAGAATATGGTATACGGTAGTGCAAAAGGAACACCACCAGTCGACCTGAGCTGGGAAGTCACTAAGGAAGCTGGTCTCGGAATTGACTTCACGCTGTTCAATAATCTATCAGGATCTGTAGATTATTACCATAAAAAGAATACCAATACCATTCTAGACGTCACCCCAATCTATTCTTCGCCAGACGAAAAAAACTATTATGCCCATGGCGCCAAGGTATTAAATCAAGGAGTTGAAGCCGCATTAAATTGGAACAAAAGTATATCTCCAGATTTTAGCTATTCCGTGGGTGTCAACTATTCCTATAACAGCAACAAAGTAACAGATGTTGTCCATACTTATGATGGTGCTACTGGTGGAAGTTTGAACAATGGCGAAATAACGAAACAGTTACGGGTCGGACAGCCAATTTACGGTTGGTGGATGTTTGAATCCATCGGTGTATTTCAGGATGCGGATGATATCGCGAATAATCCTTCCTTCGGACCTGCTAAGCCAGGTTATCTAAAATATAAAGATCAAAATGGTGATGGTGTAATTGATACAAGAGATAAAAAATTCTTTGGTTCATTTATACCAAGTTCAACATACGGCATTAATCTTGGCATCAATTACAAAGCTATTGATTTCAATATTTCGGGTTATGGTGTTGCGGGAAATAAGATTTATAACGGAATGAAAAGTACGCGTACTGATGGCGGAGAAAATATTGCGCTGTCAACTTTTGAGAACCGTTGGACCGGTCCCGGCTCTACCAACGTCCACCCGGGTGCTGAAAGGGCAATTTGGGCTTCAAGTTATTTCTTAGAATCCGGCAGTTACTTCCGCATCAACAACATTACTGTGGGCTATACTTTTGATAAACTTTATAACTCAAAATCAAAATTGCGACTTTATGTAACCGCTCAGAATCCATTTATGTTTACCAACTATAGTGGCTTCTCTCCAGAATTGGCTGGTGACGGCAGTCCCAACCTCACTTCAGGCATAGAGCTTTCGGCTTATCCGACTACGCGCAATTTCCTTTTTGGACTTAACATGCAATTTTAATCTTTAAAATTACAACATCATGAAAATTAATAAACTCTATATAGCGATCGTGCTGAGTGCCGGTTTGACATTACATTCCTGCAAAGACAGCAAATTTTTAGATGTGCCTTCAAAAGAAAACGTTGAAGCAGAAGATAGTGGAACCGTCTATACTCCCGAGCAATTTGTGAACGGTGTGTACGGTATGTTTACGGATTGGGATTATGCGTTTTCTTTTTTAGGTATAACTGAAATGATTTCAGATAATGCGGACAAAGGAAGTTCCTCAACAGATTCAGGAGGTGACAAATTATTATTGGATAATCTTACTTACACATCCACCGCCGGTTCATTTCAATCGATGTGGGCACGCTGGTATAAATCTATCGGTCGCGCGACGAGAGCCATCGAATATACAGAAAGTTATGGTTTAACCGACGAGGCCTATAAAAACAGACTTATCGGAGAGGCTAGGTTTCTTCGGGCACTCAACTATTTTTATTTGGTACGCGGCTGGGGAGATGTACCAATTCAAGAACGTGACTATATCAAAAGAGAGCCCGCAGCCGAAGTTTATGCTCATATTGAAGCTGATCTTCAATTTGCTATTGACAACCTGCCTATTAAATCTGCTTATGCAGCTAAGGACCTGGGGAGAGCGACAAAAGGTGCGGCTCAAGGTTTGTTATCGAAAGTAGCGTTGTATCAAAAGAAGTGGCAACAAGCCGCCGATCTAGCAAAAGCAGTTATCAATTCTGGGGGGTACAGCCTAGAAACTGATTATGCTAAAATTTGGAGACTGGAAGGTGAGAATGGTCCTGAATCTTTATTTGAGTGGCAAGCACGCGGAACATCCATTGCACACGGTATCCAACAATATAGCCAGGTGCAAGCTCCTCGTGGTGGTGCGGTTAATCTAGGATGGGGCTTTAATATTCCAAGCCAAAATTTGTTGGATGCTTTTAATGCCGAAAAAGACAATATCCGTCGGGATGCAACCATTATTTTTAGAGGTGAAACCCTTTACGATGGTAGACTAATTGACAGTGGAGTGGAAAATCCAATGTATAATGAAAAGGCTTATTCTTCGGCGAATGGTGGAGCTGGTGATACAGATAAAAATGTACGTTACCTGCGGTTGGGTGAAATTTACTTAATATTAGCAGAGGCTTCCAACGAATTAGGAAACAGTAATGAGGCTTTAAACGCTTTAAACACTATACGTAAACGGGTAAAGTTAGCCGAAATAACTACTACAGATCAGGCACAGCTCCGTCAATTAATCTGGAAGGAAAGGCGTCTCGAACTAGCCTTTGAACATGATCGCTGGTTCGATCTTATACGAACACAACAAGCAAAAACTGCAATGGCCGCGAATGGAAAAACTTTTCAGGATAAAATGTTGCTTTTCCCGATTCCGGAAGAGCAACGTATCCAAACGCCAGAAATGCCGCAAAATCCTGGCTGGTAACACAAAAAATAACTCCGTTCAAACGGCTTTTAGCCGTTTGAACATTTTTTAGACTTTAAACAACATATCCATGAGAAATCGAATAGCATATACTTACCTAACTGGTATTGCTTTGGCCCTTCTTCTCAGCAGTTCATGCCGAAACACTTCCTCCGTCAGTACTAAGAATGCGTCCAACGGTGATTCTATAAGCCACCCTATTATCAATGAAGATTCTTTGTTAACAAATATCCAGCAACAGACCTTTCAATATTTCTGGGAAGGTGCCGAACCAACATCGGGATTGGCACGTGAACGTATTCATATGGACGGTGTCTACCCTGAGAATGATCGTAATGTTGTGACGATCGGTGGTAGCGGTTTCGGTCTTATGAGCATGATTGTCGCCATGGAACGTGGATTTATCAGCCAAGAACAAGGGGTTCAAAAGTTGGATCACATCATGAATTATTTGGGCAAAATCGAACGATTCAAAGGCGCATGGGCACATTGGTATGATGGCGAACTGGGTACAGCCAAGCCTTTTAGTGAAAAAGACAATGGCGGAGATATTGTTGAAACTGCGTTTCTAGCACAAGGCTTACTGACGGTTCGTGAGTACCTGAAGGACAAAAGCGATGCGGCCAAAGCCGTTGCACAAAAAGCAGATAAACTCTGGAAAGAAATCGATTGGAATCACTATACAAATGGACAGAATGTGCTTTATTGGCACTGGAGCCCTAAATTTAACTTTCAGCAAAACCATCCAGTCAGAGGGTATGATGAATGTTTGATTACCTATATTTTGGCAGCTTCTTCTCCCTCCCACCCTATTGCTCCCAGTGTATACCATGAAGGATGGGCAAGATCTGGCGGGATTAAAAGCACGGCTAAAAAATATGATATTCCGCTAGCAATTAAACAGAATGCTAAAGAAGGCGAAGTAGGCCCTCTTTTTTGGGAACACTATTCTTACTTGGGATTAAGCCCAAAAGGCCTAAAAGATCAATATGCTGATTATTGGGAGGTAACCAGCAATCATGTCAAAATAAATTTAGCTTATGCCAAGCTCAACCCTAAAGGCTATAAAGGCTATGGGCCCGACAAAGGCTGGGGCTGGACAGCCAGTTATTCCATCAAAGGCTACGATGCACACCATCCGGACAACGATCCCGGCGTAATCTCGCCAACAGCAGCCTTGTCTTCCATGCCCTACACTCCGCACGAAAGTATCCAATTTGCGCAATACCTAAATAATCAATTGAGCGATAAAGTTTGGGGCAAATATGGCTACTATGATGCCTATAGCGAAACTGCCAACTGGTTTCCGCAACGTTATCTCGCGATCGATCAGGGACCTATTGTTGTCATGATCGAAAACTACAGAACAGGAAAAATCTGGGACTTATTCATGCAAGCACCGGAGATTCAGCAGGGATTGAAAAAACTTGGTTTTACGAGTCCCTATCTAAAGTAGTGGTTAATTTGGAATCATTTTTAATCTGTCACACGTTGAAAATGGTTCCACCCACGAAAATATAAAATTATCAACAACGGGCTCGATAATCTACCTCAAGCTTATTTTATAAATAAATATTACAATCAGCAACCAAATCAGGTGTTATGCGCTCAATTAAAATATTTAGTTCATAACGTATAAAAAAATAATACAATGAAAAAAGTAGTAGGAACATTCCTTCTTGCATTTCTAGGCTGGCATGTAAGTCCCGCACAGTCAACTCAAAAAATGGATGAGTTCATTAACCAGCTTATGGCCAAGATGACAGTCGAAGAAAAGATCGGGCAGCTAAATCTTGTTACCGGCGGCGAGGCGACAACTGGAACAACGGTTTCCACAGACGTGGAAGCTAAAATTCGAAATGGCCAGATTGGAGGTATCTTTAGTATGAGTACACCATCCAAAATTCGTAAGACCCAAGAAATTGCAATCAAGCAGTCCAGACTCAATATCCCGATTATCTTTGGGATGGATGTCATACACGGCTACCGCACTGTTTTTCCTATTCCATTGGGACTTGCAGCTACATGGGATATGGGCTTAATTCAACAATCTGCCCGCATAGCGGCAGAAGAAGCGACAGCAGATGGCATTAATTGGGCATTTTCGCCGATGGTGGATATTTCCAGAGACCCGAGATGGGGACGTATTTCCGAAGGCGCAGGTGAAGATACTTACCTAAGTTCAAAAGTTGCTGAGGCTATTGTCCATGGCTTCCAAGGGGATAATTTAGCAGCACACAACACGATGATGGCCTGTGTCAAACATTTTGCACTCTACGGCGCAGCAGAAGCCGGACGGGACTATAATAGCACGGACATGAGCCTCCATCGCATGTACAATGAATATCTACCGCCTTACAAAGCAGCTATAGATGCCGGAGCCGGCAGTATAATGACCTCCTTCAACGATATTAATGGCGTACCCGCATCAGCCAACAAATGGTTGATGACCGATGTGCTACGCAAGCAGTGGGGTTTTAAGGGCTTAGTTGTAACAGATTATACGGCGGTCAATGAACTCACAGCGCACGGCCTCGGCGATTTACAACAAGTCTCAGCATTAAGCCTGAACGCAGGTATTGACATGGATATGGTGGGCGAAGGTTTTCTCACAACACTAAAAAAATCGCTTGACGAAGGCAAGGTTAAACTCGCTGATATCGACAGAGCTTGTCGTTTTGTGTTGGAAGCAAAATATAAATTAGGACTATTCGAAGATCCATACCGTTATTGTAATGATCAGCGTGCAAAAAGTGTGATAGGTTCGGCTGCCAATCATGCTAAAGCAAGAGAAATTGCCGCTAAATCATTCGTTTTGTTGAAAAATGAAAATCAGATTCTTCCGTTAAAAAAAACGGGCACAGTTGCCGTCATTGGCCCTTTAGCCAATTCAGGAGCGAATATGCCGGGTACTTGGAGCGTGAGTGCAGAATTAGAGAAAACAGCATCATTAGTAGAAGGGATGAAGGCGGTGCTGGGTAATAAAGTAAATATCCTCACACATCTTGGAACTAATCTGCTGGAAGATTCTACCTACCAAAAGCACGCGACAATGTTTGGGCGTACAATAGTAAGAGATCCTCGGAAAGAAGAAGAAATTATCGCAGATGCCGTAAAAATTGCTCAACAATCAGATGTTGTTGTTGCTGCGCTTGGAGAATCTTCAGAAATGTCCGGAGAAAGCTCAAGCCGCTCCGAGCTGGACATACCTAAAAATCAACAAAATCTTTTGAAAGCATTATTGGCGACCGGAAAGCCAGTCGTGCTTGTCTTATTTACCGGTAGACCGCTTACGCTTACTTGGGAGGATGCTCATGTACCTGCAATATTAAATGTTTGGTTTGGTGGATCGGAAACAGGAAAAGCAGTTGCTGACGTACTATTTGGTGATGTTGTTCCTTCAGGTAAAATTACAGAGACCTTTCCTAGAAATGTGGGGCAAATTCCGATTTATTATGCACATAAAAATACAGGAAGACCTTATGGAAATTCCGGGGATTTTGAAAAGTTTAAATCGAATTATTTAGATGTTAGCAATTCCCCACTCTACCCTTTCGGTTACGGGTTGAGTTATACGAGCTTTGCTTATGGAGAGATTCAGCTAGATAAAAACACATTGGATAACGACGGTACCATTCAAGCACGCATTGATATTAGCAATACAGGTCATTACGACGCAGAGGAGACCGTTCAATTATATATCCAGGACCTAGTTGGTTCTGTCACCCGCCCGGTTAAAGAATTAAAAGGTTTTCAAAAGATATTTCTGAAGAAAGGCGAAGTCAGATCCGTGAAATTTGATATTCAACTTAAAGATCTCAAGTTCTTCAATAATGATCTTAATTATGTTGCTGAACCGGGGGATTTTAAAATTTACATTGGCCCCAATAGTCGAGATGTTAAGGAAGTTTCCTTCAAACTACTTTAAGCTAAAACAGTTTAAAAAAGCGATACCTTCAGAAGGTGTCGCTTTTTTTTAGAATTTGATTCATCTTTTACTTCATATTCCCATCAAATCCCTCGAATAATGTTCGAAGTTCTTGCGCTATCTCCGGATAATCCATTATGATATTTGTTCTTTCGCTTGGATCCCATGCAATATTATGTAATTCTTCTACCGCATCATAAGGTTTTCCAGATATCTGATTGACGCCAGCTGGTATACGCCTATATTTCCAATCTCCCGACCGGACAGCTTCAACATGGCCGTAGTTTACCAAAAATATCGGGCGATGTGCTGTTTTTAGATCTTCCGCTTTACCATTTAGTAAGGTATCTATCGACTGACCGTCGATATTTTTTTCTGGAAGAGGGGCCCCTGTCCATTTTGCTATCGTTGGCAACAGATCCAGATTACTTATTGCTTGTCTAAGCACCTTACCTTCCTGTGCATATCCTTTTCCGTATACGATGAATGGAACACGAACCCCACCTTCAGTAGTTTCAGCTTTCGACCCTTTAAATACACCAGCTGTGCCTACATGCCAGTTTTTGGTGGCATGGTCGTCCGACATCCGTGAAGGATAGGCAATCCAGGGACCGTTATCACTTGAGAAAATCAAAATCGTATTCTCCGCCAATCCTTTTTTCTCTACGGTCTTCCAAAGCTCGGCAAAATTATGGTCTAACTCACGCATGACTGCTCCTAACGGGCCTGCATTCTGCTGATCGGCAAACTTATTGTTTTTGTTGGCAAAAGCCAATGGAAGATGTGGGTAATTGTGCGCGTAATATAAAAAGAATGGATGATCTTTATCCTGATTTTCTATAAAATCGACTGTTTCTTTATGGTATAAGGCACTTAAATCCGAATCATCGGGCGATATTACCTCTGGCTTCCTATTTCTAAAAATTTTTATGACTGAATCTGTTTTTACATAAGGGTCACGATAATCATGGCTATATAACATACCATAAAAAAAATCGAATCCTTGCTTATTGGGATGATGATAAGCTTGTTTATCGCCAAGATGCCACTTACCGATCAGACCTGTCCGATAACCTACCTTTTTTAGCAGCTCGGCAATGGTTTCTTCTTCATCAGGTAGTCCGAGATTTGATCCCGGGCCAATTGGCGCCGGTAGATTATAACGAGAAGCATATCGTCCGGTTAGCAACGATGCCCGAGAAGGGGTACAAGAGGGGGTTGACACCATAAAGTTTGTTGCCCGCACACCTTTGCTGGCAATAGAATCCAAAAAAGGGGTTGAAATATTCGGGCTCCCATAGCAGCCGAGGTCACTATACCCTAAATCATCTGTAAGAATCAGAATTATATTGGGCCTCTTAGTTTGTGCATTAACAGATGTAGCTAAGAGAAGAAACATGGTCATTGCCATGAAAAGTTTGGTATACCGGATCATGATAGCATTATTTAATTGGAAACATTGCCGCAATATAAGAAAATACGAACAAGTGCCAACGCCAATCGAAAACTTGTTTCTATTTTGAAGACATTGAGGGAGGCGAGCGCCCCCCCTAATGCCAATTTGAGAAAAGATAAGGGAAATTATCTCTCACAAATATAAAAGATATTTCAATATAATCTACCAATTCAATAGACATTATTAAAAACACGGAAAAAATTAGATATCCTATGAACAAAAAAACTCCCGCCACGCTAATTATCAGCAATTTAAAAGTTTCTTAGATATTTATTTGAGGGACTGAAGATAGCGTTTAATTAGGATTATACCTTCCTCATGAAGTACAGTGGTTCCCTTTTGAGGCATGTGCATCTCACCCAATACCGACATTCGTCCAATAATTTTTGCCTGTTTAAGCCAGATTCCAGTTTCGTTAATCGGGCTTTCGAATCTAAGATCCAGCATAGTCATATAGGCTGTTCCCATAGGGTTATGGCAATGTGCGCAATTCACCTCCAGATAGGCTCTCGCCCTGTGCGCAGTAGATTGGCTAAGGTCATCGTAGCTAGGTAGCGAACTTAGTTTTCCCAATAGTTGAATATCTAGTATATCTTTACGTTTCAAATATTCCAACTGCTGGATTGTATCACGGTCCCGAAAGACTACCCGATTTAAATTTCTGATCTTTGGACCTATAGGTAGTATGCGATCTCCCTGGCGATGACAGGCAATACAATCTTTGCGGGAAGGAATAATATAATTTGTCTGCCTTTTTACGCTTTTACCATCCAAAAATAAAACGGGGACCGCTGCGCTGTCAGCTAGTAAGAACGCTTCATCCTGAGTCGAATTCCATTGATAGGCCGCGGCATTCCATTGCCCATTTTCGTTGATCAGAAGACGTGTTTCCAACAATAACAATTTTGATTCCTGCGGATTGGCGCTTTGCGGGTAGAAAAAAGTTTTGGCGATAATGGTACCATCCGGAAAATTTGGTAATCCATCGTCCGATGCAACTATCTTCTTTCCTTTCGGAAGAAAAATAACACGTCTTTTGTCGGCGTAGTCCGTAAACAATGCAGAAGCTAATTCGTAAGAAGTACCTTGGTCGTTGGGAACAAGATCAGCTATTTTTCCTTTAAACAATCCATATTCGGATAATTTATCCCGAAATAGGATATTATCCTTCGCAACTTTTCCCCTGTCCTTATTGTTGAGTACAATAAAAAGTATAGGTATCAGCAAAACACCCATTAAAATTAACGCTTTTTTCATGTCTCCGATATTCCTCGTCCTTTTCGCTATTTTCCATTACGTGGACGAAGATAAGACAAAAAAACAGACTTATTAAAAGGCTATTTTATCCAATCCATTGCTGATCTATTTTCTTGTATAAATGACAAGGGAACCACAGTTTATTTTTTTGATAATATTACATTTTGTCAAAAAAATAAAGCGCATTAAGGGGGCGGCACGACAAAAAAATGGTTATATTTAAATGTCATTAACCAAAACTTCGGATCCATGGAGGACATGATTCTTTATAATCGGCTTCAATTTGCCTTTACAATCACATTCCACTATCTATTTCCCCAATTGACCATGGGATTATCATTGATGATTGTTTATTTCAAATGGAAATTTCTACAGACTCACAATGAAGATTACAACAATGCTTCAAAATTCTGGATGAAGATCTTTGCGCTCAATTTTACAATGGGTGTGGTGACGGGGATTCCAATGGAGTTTCAGTTCGGAACAAATTGGGCAAAATTCTCTGAACTTACCGGTGGAATTATTGGACAGACTTTGGCAATGGAAGGAATGTTTTCATTTTTTCTAGAATCCTCTTTTTTGGGAATGTTTCTCTTTGGAGAAAAATTACTCGGTCACAAATTTCACTTTCTCGCAGGATTGATGGTATTCATTGGCTCCTGGGCCAGTGGCTTTCTGATCATTGCCACGCATTCCTGGATGCAGCACCCTGTGGGCTATGAAATTCTTGAAAACGGGAAGTTCGTACTGAACAACTTTAGTTCATTGTTTACCAACCCGTGGTTATGGCCGTCTTATCTCCATAATCAAGCGGCATCCTTAGTAACAAGTTCTTTTTTTGTTGCCTCCATCGGAGCTTTCTATCTCCTAAGCGACAGACATAGCAAATTTGGAAAGATATTCGTTAAAAGTGGCGTTGTCTTTGGCGCCATTTCATCCATTATGCTTGCATTCCCAACAGGCGATCTTGCCGCCAAAAATGTGGTCAAATACCAACCTGCTGCATTTGCAGCCATGGAAGGTATCTTTAAAACAGAGAAGGGCGGATCCGAAATTATCCTGATCGGCCAACCTGATATGGAAAACAAAAAACTTGATAATAAAATTGCTGTTCCAAATGTCTTAAGTTTCCTGACCTACCAACGCTGGGATGCTGAAATAAAAGGGCTAAACGAGTTCGACGACTCATTACATCCCACGAATGTTCCCGGACTTTATTATAGCTATCATATCATGGTAGGTCTAGGTACAATATTTATCGGAATAATGGTATTGGGCAGTTTCCTGCTTTGGCGAAATAAATTGTATCAAAGCAAATGGTTGCTGTGGATTATTATGTTTATGATTCCTTTTCCTTATATCGCCAATACGGCAGGCTGGTATACATCCGAACTAGGACGACAACCTTGGTTGGTATACAATCTAATGCGTATGGTAGATGGCGTATCGCCCACGGTATCTTCTGGTAATACGTTATTTACCTTATTGGGATTTGTCGGACTTTATATTCTTTTGGGATTGTTGTTCCTTATGTTAGTATTGAAAATTATTCGAAAAGGCCCCGAGCCTCATACTCATATCGCTTTAAACTAATTGTCATGGAAATATTCTGGTTTGTTGTATTAACTTTCATGTTGGGTATCTATGTCGTCCTCGACGGTTATGATTTTGGAGCAGGAATTGTACATTTATTTTTTGCAAAGACCGAACAGGAGAAGAAGGCTGTAACAAATGCAATCGGTCCATTTTGGGATGCCAATGAAGTTTGGCTGATCGCATCTGGTGGAGTTTTATTTTTTGCTTTTCCCACACTTTATGCGTCATCTTTCAGCGGATTCTACCTCCCGCTTATGCTGGTATTATGGTTACTGATCTTTAGGGCAATAAGCCTTGAACTGAGAGGCCAAGTGCACCATAGGCTTTGGGAAGCCTTATGGGACAAAGCTTTTGGTCTGGCGAGCCTACTTCTTGCACTTTTTTTTGGAGCCGCTTTAGGCAATGTGGTCCGCGGTGTTAACCTCGGTATGGTCGAAAATGGCGTATCTACTCAGGAACCGCATTATTTCTTCTTAGCACTCTGGAATCCCACTTTTGATCCTCTGGCCGAGCATCAAGGCATTATTGACTGGTTTACAGTGATATTAGGTTTAGTGGCAGTCGTCACCCTGACTATCCATGGTGCGGGATGGGTCATATTAAAAACATCCAGTACTTTAAATAATCGGCTTAAAAATATCATATTTAAACTGAATTTCGTATTACTTGTATTGGTCATACTATCTGCTTATGTCTGGCATTATGTAAAACCAATCTCCTTAAATAATCTACAAAATCATTATTGGCTCTGGATATTCCCGTTGATTGCAACGGTTGGCCTGCTGGGACAATTTTGGATCAGGACGTTCAAAAAAGATGGTACAGGTTTTATGTTCTCTTCTCTATTTATACTGGGAAGCTTTGCAACAACAGTGGCTTCTATGTTTCCAACCTTATTACCGTCAACCAATGAGGTAAACCCCTCGCTTACCATCCAAAATGCCGCTGCACATGAATATGGCCTATCCGTGGGTTTGGGATGGTTTATTTTTGCAGCAATTTTGGTCGTCGCCTATTTTTTTATTCAATTTAGGGTCTTTAAAGGAAAACTGGATGATGTTGGCTATGGTGAACATTAAAACAATTATATAACATCTTAAAGACCTAATAATTTGTGCTTTAAGGCAAGTTGTACCAATTCGACCATATTTTTCACCTTAAACTTTGTCAAGAGATTACGTCGATGTGTTTCTACCGTAACAGGACTTAAAAACAGCTTCTCCGCAATCTGATTACTGGTATGACCATTGGATATCATAATTAAAATCTCTTTTTCCCTTCGTGTTAAATGTGGAAGATCTTCCATGGAAGTGACAGCTCCAGCATAAAGACCCTTTGCTTTATCACAGAGCGCTTCTTTTCCATTTAATCCAAGCTTTACACAACGAAGGAACTCTCCGTTGGACACATCTTTTAATATGTAACCATTTCCCCCATTTTGCATGAACTGAAAAATAAGATTACGATCTGCCAGATTACTCAGTGCAATAACCGGAATCATAGGAAACAACTTTTTAACCTGCAAACAGACGTCCAATCCGCTGGTATTCACAAGCTGCATATCCATAAGCACCAAATCTACTCTTGTACAATCCAAAAATTCGATCAATGATACTTCCTCCAGAAATGAATATACTTTATACCCGTTTTGGTTATTGAGAAAGGACGTTACGCCTTCCAATAATAAAGGATGGTCATCTAATATGGCAATAATTTTCATACATTAGTTTTTAACTAAACACTTACTCCTATTTCAATCTGCGTACCCGATCCAAGTTTGCTCTGCATATCAATAGATCCATTGATCCACTTGATTCTGTTGACCATATTATTTAATCCCATTCCATAATTTGCCGCGGAAGAATCAAACCCTTTTCCATTGTCTTCTATCAAAACCTGCAATATTCCCTGTGATTTACTTACCTGAACAATAATAAGATCTGCATCCGCATATTTCAATGCGTTTGAGATCGCTTCCTGGACAATCCGATAGATTGCCAACCCTTTTTGAAAGTCCAGACGTACTTCGTCCTCATAATTTTCAAATTGGATCTGAACCTTATTATTTCTCATCGAAAGACATAATTGCTCCAATGCTGCTATCAGACCAAATTGCCGTAATGACTCGGGCATCAGATTATGCGATATCCGTCGAACTTCACCCAAAATATCGTTCAGTTTGTGCGGTAATTCCTTCGTCAAATCGAATTCGCCTGCCTGCTCTCCAGCGATCTTAAACTTTAATCCTGTCAACATTCCGCCAATACTATCGTGCAGATCCTGTGCGATACGCTGCCGTTCCTGCTCTTCAGCTTTGAGCATGGACTCGGAAATTTGTAACTGCTTTTCCTTTGCCAATTTCTCTAAAGCAATCTCATGATTCATCTGGATCTGTCCATTCAGTTTCCGTTGTTTTCTATAGGAAAAGGTGACAAATAAAACAATGATTAAAAGTAAAATAGCAATACCTAAAACAAGAAAGATCTTTAATTGATTGCGATCTTTTTCTGCACGTAGGTTTAAAATCAATTTTTCTTTTTCTATACTTTTGTATTTAGTCTCCATTTCGTTCATCTTCTCCAAAAGCTGGACCTTCTGAATACTATCGGCGAGCTTACCCGCCACATTGGACATCTTTAGTGCCTCTTTGTAATCCCCCATCAATTCATTCACAGCAGCCAATTGGCTATAAACAATTTTACTGTTGGAAAGATCGCGTGTCAGCAAACCATTTTTTATGATCTCCTCCAATGGTAATTTGGCTTCAGCATATTTTTTTTGCATCAAGTAGACATTAAACTTTCTAAACAGCATCATCTGGTAGAATTTCCAATTGTTCATTTTCTTCGACCAGCCCAAACCCATATCCAGCATACGTAACGCTTCATCTGTCTGTTGTTTTGTTGTAAAATAGAGCGCTTCATTATAATAATAATTGGGTAGCTGAGAAGAATTTGGATTTTTAGCTAAAAGGAATTTAGCTTTGTCCAATAGTAGTCTAGCCTCTTTTGATTTTACTTGATAACAATAGGTACTGACAGCATTTAGATAAGCTACCAATAGCGCAGTGCTTGCTGGTTGTTGTTCAAGCTGTTTAATCGCCAGCTGATGATATTCATCGGCTTTTGCCAATTGATTGGATGACATAAAGGTCATACCGATCATGGTATTTATTGCACCTTCCATGAGCGGGTCCTGTGCTTTGGCATAGGGCATACATTTACTATTGAGTATATCCAAAAAATCAGCAAATCCTTTTTTTGGAAATCGAATTAGGCCCAGATTATACCAGGCTTTAGCTAAGAGTTCCTGCTGAAAAGGCTGCTTAGCATTTGCCAGGATATCCACACATTTTTGAGCTTCGCCCCCCGCACGCTTACTATCTAAAAATTGGCCGTAGAAGAAGCTTTTGTAAAGTGCCGCCATGGCCTGAAGGCTTCTAAATGGTTTGGCCATTCGCTCCCCCTGCCGCATATTTTCCCAGAATTTCAATGTATCACGAAACCTGTAGTAATCTGCCAAATAGAAGTACTGTAGCGTTTTTACGCTGTCATCTGAAGTTGATTTCAATAACATTTCCGCATCGGTTCGATATTTCTCTTCATTTAAAGGCAGAAAACCTTGTGCATTCGTCGTCTGTACAGCAAAATGCATTGCACAACATACAATTAACTTTAACAAAACCCGACATTGTAATCCCATCTAATCAGATACCTTATAGAATATGAAACGATAAAAACAGTTTATTGCATTTTTTTGAGATGCGCCTCGTTAAATGTGTGATTCCCGAAAATTCGGCGGACACGAACTCTTCGGCACATGGTTCTTCAAAACTAAGCAATTTTAAAAACATATAAAGCACCTCAATGGAGATCGAGGTGCTTTATTATTACTGATGCAGCAATAATTTTTAAACTGCTTTTAGGAAAATACTATTTTCAGGAACGTCCCAACAGTGTTTCAAATACTGCTGCTCGTGTGGTTGCGATATTGATCAACAGGTCCAATTTACGTTTATAATCCGACGAGATCTCCTTAGAGCCTGTGTTTTCAAATAGTTCCCTTTTAACAATAGGTACACTAAAAGGTAAAGTCCATGCCCGTAATGATTTTGCTATTGCATCCATAGCGTTGATCCCTTGTAAAGCCTGTACACCATCCGCCCAACAAACCAGTCCTATATTTTTATCGGTGAGATATGCCGGACTGTTCTTTGCGCTTATCTCCAGCCAATCCAAACAGTTTTTCATTACCCCCGGCACACTTCCGTGATATAAAGGAGATAACCAAAAATGCACGTCTGCCTCCAGAAAGAGATTGTTCATGATCTTTACACTATTGGGTATCCTGCTGAGGCTTGTATCAAATAGTGGTATCCCACTATCCGCAAGGTTAAAAACACTATGCTCAACACCAAGCTGATTCAATCGTTCAGCGAAATAATTAGACAAGACTCCGGAAGTAGATTCTTGTCTCCGCTCCAAGGCGCCATTAAATATTAATGCTTTCATTGTTTCTTATGCTCTTTTAAAAATAACTTTTGGCATCCCGACCTCTCCGTACATCAATGTTGTAACAATCGGAATTAAGCGTGCAGCAGCTAACATATAAAGTGATTCTGGCATATTTGGCCTTGCCCTCACAACCACTTTTTGATCCTGATAATGCGACAAATCTGCCCGCTTCAAATTCTGGGCCCATAATTCCAGTTCCAATGCGCCCACACTTTTAAAATCGTAATAAGCCACATCAGTATGGAATTTATCGGCTAAAGCCATATAGATCCAGGGGGGGATGATGGCATCAACAGAACAAGTAAAAGCAACGGCTTTGCCTATAAAGGGTGTCAATTCCAATGCAGCAAGAGCCGCTTTAAACTCCTTTTCTTTGACGATTATTTCTTGGAAAAACAGTTTCTTGATGTCAAATTCTATAATTTCAAGTGTGGTTTTGAAATCAATGAGATCGAGCGCCATTATACCCGAATTTTCAACCTTATTTACAAACATATCTTTACGTAATTATCATCCCGGTTTGATGGAAATTTAAACCGATTAAATTAATTTACCGATGGTCTCTTCGTATTTTTTTTCGACTACAGACCAATCCAGGATAGACCAAAAAGCATCTAAATAATCCGCTCTTTTATTCTGATATTTCAAATAATAAGCATGTTCCCACACGTCAACACCTAAAATTGGTACTCCTCTACTCATCAATTGGGTGTCCATTAAGGGATTGTCTTGATTAGGTGTGGCAACGACGTCCAATGCACCATTGTACTTCACATAGAGCCAGGACCATCCAGAACCAAATTGTCCAAGCCCTGCATTTTTTATCTTTATTTTCAACTCATCCAAAGAACCAAAAGTCGCTTCTATTTCTTTGGCCAGTCTTCCAGTGGGTACGATTTTTGGGGCTGGAGATAAGATTTCCCAGAACAAAGAATGATTGTAATGACCGCCAGCGTTGTTCCGAATCGCAGGACCATACTGGCTTACCTGTGCCAAAAGGCCTTCTAATTCAACATTTTCCGTCGTTGTATCCAGTGCTTTATTTAGGTTATCAACATAAGCTTGATGGTGTCTGTGGTGATGGATAGTCATTGTTTCCTGATCAAAATAAGGTTCAAGCGCTTCATAAGGATAAGGTAAATCTGGTAATTGAAATTTGTTCATGATATTTTGAATTTTATTGTTTTTATAATAAGTCAAAGCTAAATAATAGACTTTAATAAAACAACCAAAAAGTTGTTTTATTAAAGTCATAAAATTAATTATATTCTGCAGATAGCTTAAAAAAAGGTCATTGTAACTACATGTAGAAAAAGTAGTATCTTTGTTCAGAAATATTAAAACAACTTTTTTATTGTCAAATGCAAAAAACACCTGCGGATAGAATATTGATGTTATTAAAAATGCGAGGTGAAGTTACCGCCGCCCAGGTTGCCACGGAGCTGTTGATCACAAAAGAAGGTGCCCGCAAACACCTCCTCAACCTTGCCAATCAGGGACTTATTGAATCCTATGCAAGAAGCGAGGGGATCGGTCGACCGTCTACCTACTATTGTCTTTCAGCCCTGGGACTATCAAAATTTCCGGATAGTCACGCTGATATTACTGTCCAGCTGCTTCAATCCATTAAACAATTGCTCGGCGAAAATGCACTGGATCTATTGATCACTGATCGTGAAACAAAAGTATACCAACGGTATAAAAATGCATTATCTGGTATGGAGACGCTGGAGAAAAAACTTGATATGATGGCAACCGAGCGAACAGAAGAAGGATATATGGCAGAATGGAAAAAAGAGGCAGAATCCTACCTTTTCATTGAGAATCACTGCCCCATATGTGCTGCAGCAACAGAATGCCAAGGTTTTTGTCGTTCTGAGCTTCACAATTTTCAACAACTAATCGGACCATCCTACACAATCAACCGGATAGAGTATATCATCGAAGATGGTACTCGTTGCACCTATCGTATTACCGAAAAAAAATAGTGTAACTTTTTCAGTTACTTCTTATATAACCAATAATATACCAATAAGTATTTTTTATATTTGCAGTCAGAAAACAGCGATATCATGTCAAAAGCAGAACAGACCCGACAATTTATCATTGAAAAAACGGCCCCTATTTTTAACAAAAAGGGCTATTTTGCGACTTCCCTTTCCGACATCACTACTGCTACTGGCTTAACAAAAGGCAGTATATACGGTAATTTTAAGGACAAAGATGACTTGGCTCTTCATGTTTATAGTTATCAAAGCAAAAAAATAGCGGATGGAGTAGATCAACACATTACCCAACAAAGGACAGCTCTAAAGAAACTCTTTGCTGTTTTTGATTTCTACAAAGAAAATTTTAAAAATATCGCTGCTTCGGGCGGGTGCCCACTAATGAATACCGCTATCGAAGCTGATGACTCCTTGCCTTTTTTGCTTCCTAAAGTCAGACGATCATTTACACTTTGGAAGCAACGACTGATTTCGATACTAGAAGAAGGAGTTAACAATGGAGAGTTTAAAGAGCATATTTCTACAGAACATTTTGCCCTTACCTTCATGGCTATGATCGAAGGCGGTATTTTACTTTCAAAAATTTCAGGACGTGGCAAAGATTTAGCTATTGTATTGGATAATATGAAAGAAATGGTAAACCGGGAGATCAAAATCTAATTTTTTTTAAACATACACATACCAATCGGTATATTGATAAATTAATTTTAATATCATAAAAATGAAAAGAGTTGTAATTACCGGAATGGGGACAATCAACCCATTAGGAGATAACATTGATACATTCTGGGATAATATTTTACGTGGTGAAAACCGTACAGCTATCATCAGCCGCTTTGACGCGTCTTTATTTCGGACACAAATCGCGAGCGAAATCAAAAACTTTCAACCGGAAAAATACCTCGAGCGAAATGAGATCAAGAGAAGTGATCTATTTACTCAATACGCCCTATATAGTGCGTCGCAAGCCTTAGAAGATTCCGGCTTAGATCCAAATACAATGGATCCATTTGATATTGGTGTTATCTGGGGTGTTGGACAGGGGGGAATGGAAACATTCGAAAATGAAGTTGAAAACTATGTGACAGGTAATTATATCCCTCGCTTCAGCCCGTTTTTCGTCCCAAGGCTTATTGTGAATATGGCTTCGGGAATGATATCGATGAAATTTGGTCTGCAGGGGATCAATTATACAACTGTATCTGCCTGTGCAACCTCCAATACGGCGTTCATGGATGCTTTCAATTACATTCGGTTAGGAAAGGCAAAAGTCTTTATCAGCGGCGGCTCAGAAGCACCTATTACCCCTGCCTCAGTAGGAGGTTTCTCTGCAATGAAAGCAATGTCGGGCAGGCATGATGATCCCAAAACAGCAAGCAGGCCATTTGATCGAGATCGAGATGGATTTGTCATGGGAGAAGGCGCCGGGGCCCTGATACTGGAAGAATATGAGCATGCCAAGAAAAGAGGGGCAAAAATCTATGCCGAGCTTGTTGGCGCATCCATGACAGCTGATGCCTATCACATGACTTCGCCTCACCCAGAAGGCATAGGTGCGGCCAAGGCAATGTCGCTTGCTCTGGAAGAAGCCCAAATAAACAGTGATCAGTTGGATTACTTAAATCTTCATGCCACCTCTACTCCTGTTGGTGATATTGCTGAACTGAAAGCAATGCAACTGGCATTTGGCAAATCCAGCAACCTTTGGGTCAGTTCGACCAAGTCAATGACCGGCCATCTGCTCGGTGCTGCCGGAGCAATTGAAGCGATTATTGCCATAAAGTCCATAAACAATAATGTAATTCCTGCGACTATAAACATCGAAAATATCGATCCAGCAATCCCTGAGGGAATCAACATTGTTGTAAACCAACCTTTGGAAAAAACGGTGCACACAGCGATGAGCAATGCCTTCGGTTTTGGCGGACACAATTCAAGTATTCTTTTTAAAAAGATTTAACATTTTTTAAAAAAAAAGACTTGACAAAGTGTAATATAGACACTACCTTTGTAGTATCATAATTTAGGTTTATAATTGGTTATTTAAGGTTTTCATTCTCCCCGTTTGAAAACCTTTTTTTATGTTCAGTGGGTAACCGGAGGTTTTCAATCGCAACGTTACGTTTTTTAGCAAACTAGATTTTTTTATTTTTAACCGAATACGACAAAACTATTTGGCCCATTTCTCCATTTACCAGATATAAATCTGTTGGGTACCTTCAATAGTGTGTCACTGATGTTATTTTTCAGAACGGAGTCCGTGTCTTATCGACTATTTACCCCTTCTTCGAAGATGATTCGAGGCATCTTCGGGCCTTATTCGTACTTGGGGGCAGATAAGAGCGTTTTCTGACAGCCATGCTAGCGTCTTATCTCCGAGTATAACTCGGACTCACCACGGACTCATGTCGCTCTCACCACGGATACACCCCGACCCTGATACGGAGATGTACCGGAGGAGACACGAAACGATAGCGAAGCAGAGGTCTTGCGTCCATGCCATAATCAGAACATTCAAAATCCCGCCCCTGTCATGGATGACTAAATGAAACCTGAAACCATAGAAGCAGCCCATTGTAGATTTTCCAACTTCGGCTATTCCTTTACCCCCCCTCTGTTCGCCTTAATCCGCTTATTCTTGCAAACCCTAACCGGTGTCGAATCAATAAAAGAAATCATAAAAAAACAGCGGGATAACCGAAGTTACCCCGCTGCGTAAAAATAAACATATGAAACTATTCTTTACCATTATCTTTAGCCCACCATAGTCGCTTACCCCAATTGTAATCCACCGTTCCAGCTGCAGCTGCGTTAACATTCTCTGTATTATACAAATACTCATTATTCGGATACGGCAAACGCCACGGTTGATCGGTGTGTACTTTTTTGAATTTTTGAATTTTCGAAGGATAGTTTGTAGTTGGTATACCGGTTCTCCTATATAAGCTCCATGCTTCAAAATTTTCTTTAAACAACGCTACCCACATATCCCAATAAATACGGTTTTTAGTATTATCAAATTTACCTGCATCAGCGAGATAAGCCGCTATTTCATCTGCTGCGATATTATTATCTTGCATGGACAATGTAACCGCTGTTTCATAAGCCGTTTTTGCTGAAATACCAACATTGTATCCGGATAAAGCTGCTTCAGCTAACAAGTAATAGGTTTCACAAGCCCTATAGAAAGGTACCGCTCCAGCGGGATCATTAATATAATGATCGCCAATCCAAGAAATCGAGGTTGAAGGAGACGGATTTGTCAATGAACCATTTACAAATCCAACATACTTACCTTCATTATTTTTCCGAGCGATCGAAGCAATCCTTGGATCTTTGGTCTCAACTAAATGATCAATAAAAATATCAAACATTCCCCAATTATTGATTCGATTACCGTTGATACCTGATTCATACCAAGGTTCCATATAGGGTAAAGTACCAGGGAAAAACATCTGGCAGTTTTCTGCGTTTGTCTCAATAATAGGATATTTCTCTTTATTGCCCGCAATTTCCTCAATAGTAGATTTTGCCAATGCCGGCGCAACAGAAGAAATTCGCATTGCCATCCGTAAGCGCAGCGCATTACAGAATTTTTGCCACCTTAACATTTGCTCTTTTATATCTGCACTTCCACTATTGGTTTTTCCATAGATAACATCATAATCCCCCATTTCATCTGTACCTATACCCGCCGCCATTTCATCAGCAATTGATTTAAGGTCGGCCAATACAGCAGGGAAAATGTCTTCCTGTTTATCATATTTCGCTTTCAAGATGGAGCCGTCCTCTGGACGTCCTTTAAACGCCTCTGAATAAGGAATATCCCCCCAGCCATCCAATAAATAGGACCACATATAATTATTCCATATCCTGGCAACAAGCCGAATATTTTTGTAACTCTCTGCTGTAGCCTCTGTTTTTTTCAATAAATCCTTCATTTGGGTGATATTGTAGTAACAAGCAGCCCATCGATTACCATAGGTATTATTCGAAGGAATTAATCCGCCCAAATTATCTGGATATTGAATTTTAACAATATAACCTGCAAATGTTCCATATCCGTCAACATCGCCACCGAATTGGTCTCCGGCATACCGCATGACATTTACCAACATGTTTTGGGGCGGAACATCTGACAATGCATCTGGATCGGTATTAATTTTTTCAAAATTTTTAGTACATCCCGATACTAAAAGTGCAGCTAGAACTGGTGTATATTTAAGTTTTTTAATAAAAGTATTCATAATTATAAAATTATTTTTATTACGTTTTAACCTAATAAAGAAATTAAAATGTAAAACCAAGTTTAAGACCTATACTTCTTGAATTAGGGACGGTCGCCTGTTCAAATCCTACTCCTCTTGAATCACTCGAAACACCACCTGCTTCTGGATCTAGACGCATCGTATTAGACTTATGCACCCACAACATAGCTAAGTTCGTTCCCGTAACAGAAATATTGGCACGCTTAATTCCTTTTATTTTACTATAGAGATGTTTAGGTAAGTTATATGATATATAAGCTTCTCTCAATTTCAAAAAAGAACCATCAAAAACATACATTTCAGCGATTCCACCGTTTTCGTACCAATCTTGAGCACTAGTTTCAATCGTATTTTCAACCCAGCCATCTTTTCCGTCCGACATCGCGAATCTTTCATTCGTCATTACATCTCTACCTGCCACAATTGCGCGTTCACGGATGCCATTCGCGGCTGTAATTTCAGCAATACCTGTCGTGTAACCATGGGACATTGTTTGCGACCACACATCGCCACCTTTTCGAAAGTCGAGCATAAATCCAAATCTGAAATCCTTGATGGTAAAGTCGTTGCGCATAGAGGCTAAGAAATCAGGGACAGCTTGACCAATATCCTGACCGTCCAATGGGGTAGAAACCAATCCATTATTACCTACTTTTATTGCCCCCTTCATTGGACCTTTTTCTACACGATCAAAACCAGAGCCAACTAAAGTTCCCCAAGGTTTACCCACAGATGCCATATTGGAAATACCCCAAGTCCAGCCAAGCCTGTAATCTTTTAAATCCAATTGTGGATAAAGTTCAACAACTTTATTTTTATCCCTCGAGAAGTTAACTGTTGTTGTCCAATTTAGTCCATCTTCTCTTTTTAGGATATCCCCTCTTAACTGCAATTCAACCCCTTTGCTTTTGATCTCACCGGCGTTCAGGAAGATAGAACTAAAACCAACCACATTAGATGTTGCCACCTGAAGCAATTGTTTTTTGTTAGTTTTGTTATAGTAGGTAAAATCCACATGTAAACGATCTTTGAATAAACCTAACTCAGTTCCGACTTCGTATGAAGTAATTGCTTCGGGTTCTAAGCCTTCAATCGCATAAGTCATACTCTTATACATCTGAGCTAAATTATTATAGGAATCTGTCTGTGCATAGTAATAATTTCCGTTTTGATATGGACGCGTTGCATTACCTACCTTCACAATGTTGAACCTCAATTTCCAAAAATTCAGGTAATCACTTTTTAATCCTTCAAAACTAGCCGTAGGCAACCAACTTAAACTTGCTGAAGGATAGAAAAATGATTTTTTCAGTGTTGAAGACCAATCATTCCGTGCGGTTAAATCTAAATATAACTGGTCTCGCCAACCTAAATTGGCTTGTGCATAGACAGAGTTTGATCGACCTTTAGAATGATCCATTAAAGTATAAGCATCCCCAATTTTATTACTGATCGTATAGACTCCTAGTACGTTCAACCCTCTCGCTCCCAACGTGTTTGTTTCAAACTGGTAATCCCGATAATTAGCACCCAAAATCCCTGTCAAGCTCAGGTCTCCAAATTGCTTATTGAAGTTTGCGATAAAATCTGCATTGAATTCAGAATTACTATTCTTCATTTCATCGAATTTTCCATTTTTATTGTCGAAATTAAAATAGGTTGTCTCGAAAGTATGTGTATTATAATAATCCAATCCCACCCGACCTTCAAATCTCAAGAAATCAAAAGGTTGATAATGCAATGAAGTTTTCCCAAATATACGATTCATTTTAAGAGCATTTTGAGACTCATGCATGGTATAGAATGGATTCATATGATAGGCGGAATTCCAGTTGTAATAGGTATAATTTCCGACCTCATCACGTTGATCCCAATTATTTTTCAGATCTTGCATATCTACCTGACGACCGAACCAGATCAATCCATTCATCGGATTAGCACTATCGTAACCTTGCATTACGAGATTATTACTTTCAGTACGTGTGAAATTACTCATAATGTCATAAGAAACTTTATCGCTTAACTTATATTCATTATTTAACTGGGCTGTATATTTCTTTTGATCCGTATTGGGTACCGTTCCGCGCTGATCTCTAAAGGAAATGGAGGCCCGGGTAGAAGATTTATCTGTTTTAGAAAGTAAAGAAATATTATGATTTTGAGAAAAGCCTGTCTGAAAAAATTGCTTCACATTATTTTTATGGGAATTCCATGGAGTCGCCTGGCGTACACCGTTCACTACAGGGCTATTAAATTGTGGAATCATTAACCCAATATCCATTCTTGGCCCCCAAGATTCATCAATATTATCATTGACACCAAATTCTCCTGTTCCGTCGACATAACTAAAAGAATTTTTAACAACATAATCCTGATACGACTCTCCTCCGCCTAAGGTATTATAACTATACTCATCTCCTCTTGACCCTTGACCGTATAAATTTTGATACTTTGGTAAATTGGCAGCTCTATCAATAGAAAAATTACCATCATAGGAAATTTGTACCCCATTGGCAGCCCGTTTGCCGGATTTTGTGGTAATCATAATAACACCGGCCCCTGCTCGCATACCGTATAGAGCCGCAGCTCCACCTTTCAAGATATTAAAACTTTCAATGTCATCCGGGTTAATGTCATTCAAGCCCGACCCATAATCAACCCCTGTGTAGGTATTATCACCCGAACGTTGTGCATCATTTGTAATTGGGATACCATCTACAACAATCAATGGTTGCTGATCTTTTTGTAATGAGGAATTGCCTCGAATTGAAATACGAGCCGAAGAACCTATTGCACCACCAAATTGATTGACCTGCACTCCCGCTGCTTTACCTGCCAAAGCCCCCGTTAAACTATGCTGTCCCGCATCAGTTAACGCACTCGCTTTAATTTCTTGAGTAGCATAACCTAAAGATTTTTTTTCTCTAGTAATGCCCATGGCAGTTACAACTACCTCATCCAAATTTCTTTCATCGGACAATAGAGTAACTTCTAGCGTGGTCTGATTGGTCAGATTAACTTCCTTACGACCATAACCAATAGCCGAAACACTTAGTTGTCCTGCCTGTTTGTAGTTTATCGTAAATTCTCCATTTTGCCCGGTCTGTGTACCGGTTCCATCTCTAAGAGTGATTGTAACTCCAGGGATAGGTTTCCCGTCTTGGTCGACCACCTTCCCTTTCAAAACTGTTTGCGCATATACTGCCGAGCTTACTAAGACCGTAGCGGCTAGCATAGCAATGCTTTTTCTGTTCATAAGTTTAGTTTCAGATGTTTAGTTTATAGTGCTTTTTTATTATGAACTAAGTTATCAACCTCTCATCCTCTTTACTAACCGAATCTTGACAAGTATTACCCGATTATTAACCACAAATGTTAAATAAAATCAATAAATATCAAGATACAACACCGAAACAGCACAAATAAAAACATACGCATGCTTAATTTTCCATCATATCCTAAGAAACAACAAGAAAAACCAAAATAAAAAACGAAAATTTAAAACAAAAACAAGATCAAGCAAAAAATCATCTCATATTTGACATCCAAAGAAGAAATATTAGAAAAAAATCCACATTGAAAGGTTCTTATATTTATATAACGGAGTAAAGTGTCTGTTTATAGTTTTGAACATATTCTTTGGGGTTGCAACCTATAATCTGTTTAAATACGCGGTTAAAATTGGTGATACTATTGAATCCGCAATTGTACGCGATTAACGAAACACTGTCTAGATGATCTTCATTCAATTGACTACAAACCTCTTTAACTCGTATTCGATTTAAATATGCGACAAAAGTAACACCACAATGTTTTTTAAAATACCGACAAAATGCCTGAGGCGTAAGATTGGCGTAATCGGCAACATCTTCTAGGCTAAGGTCATGTTTATGGTTTTCTTTGATATAATTACAGATTAGATTAATTCGATTTGAGGTATGAACTGTATCAGATACCGCCTCTCCTCTTTCTGAACAAAGCGGATCCGTTTCCCTTGATATAGTCGCCAAAGATCGCAAAAGATAGAAAAAATGCATCAGTTTATCCATCTGATCTGAAGATTTCAATTGTAAAATTCTTTCTGAAATTTGCGTAAAATATTCATCTGGAATTTTAAAACCACATGAATTATTGTAAATAAAATGATTTAGCGATTCAAATTCCTCCAAAGAAAACATTAACTTGAGCTTGCCATTTGGATCAAAAAAAATAGATATAGAGCGAGATTCATTTGAAAAACCATCCTGAGAAGACGACTTAAATACATGTGGTTGATTTGCCCCCAAGAAGAAAATATCATTTTCCTTAAAAGGGTGCAACGTATCTTCAACAATCAATATTCCCTTTCCTTTTACTATCCACATAAGCTGTGCTTCTTGGTGCCTGTGAAGATGCGGATAAAAAGTTTCTAAAATATCTTCTTGTACAGTTAGGCTTTGGCCCTGCATACTGGGCACATTAAATTGGAGCGTTTTCATAGGATTTCATAAGTTTATGTTCAAAACTACTGTTTAGTTAACATAAATATAACAACTACGAAACAAGTAAAGATATCGTTCGCAACAGATGTAAAAACAAAAACAAAATATGTATATAAAGGGATAATATTTAGCATATTTACTGATTATGCAATCGGTAAGGCATAAAATCACATAAAATACCCTAATATTTTAAAAAACATGGTTAAAATACAATTAGACTTTGATAAATTGTGATAATTAATATTCAATATAAACTTCGAACTTTATTTAATACCAATATTATTTTGTTTTGATGCATAAATCACTTGTAGTAAGCAATTGTAACAGCATAAAAGTATCAAGCGTATAAACAATTTATTGACGACGCTTATTTCGCGAATCAAGAGATAAATTTTTAACGATATTAGCCAGCATATTATAATATGAATGACACCATTTAATCTCAACTAAACGCTAACACACAACAGAATAAAAATTAGTTTTGATATTTTCATCAGATAACGGCTCTATTGCCGCTCTTAATTTTCAAAAATTTATGTTTAACACAAATATCTATACTACCCGCAGGAACGAACTCACGACAAAATTTACTTCAGGTAAAGTTTTGTTGTTGGGAAACATTGAAAATCCGATCAATTTTGAACACAATACTTACCCTTTTCGTCAAGATAGCAGTTTTTTATATTATATCGGTATAAAAAGTCCTCAATTGGCCGCTGTGATCGATATTGACCAAGGAGAGACAATACTATTTGGTAACGAAATGACCATCGATGAAATTGTCTGGATGGGACAACAGCAGACTCTGGCGGAAAAAGCTACCCTTTCAGGCATCCATAAGGTACTTCCTTTTGAGCAACTCTTTGACTATCTAAAAAAAGGGGAGAAAAATTTGATCCATTACCTCCCGCCCTATCAATCACACAACAAATTATTGCTTGGAAAATTGCTTAATTGTCCGGTTGAACAGCTTCAACCATCTGTCGCTTTAATTCAGACCATAGCCGCACAACGCAGTATTAAATCAGCGGAGGAAATTGTTGAATTAGAGAAAGCTGTGGACGTCGCTGTGGATATGCACCGTCTTGCCATTCAGATGACCAGACCAGGCCGTTATGAGTATCAGATCAGCAATGCCATGCAGCATTTCGCACAAGATCAGGGCATGTCTTTTTCCTATCCTCCGATCGTTACCAAACGAGGTGAAATATTGCATAACCACATGCAATTTCATCAAGTTCACGAGGGAGACCTTTTGTTAAACGACTCGGGTGTTGAAACATCACTGGGATATGCCTCGGACCTAACGCGTACCTTTCCCGTAGGCAGACGCTTCACATCTTTACAGGAGGAAATTTATCAGATCGTTTTACATGCTTTTAAATCTGCCGAACGCTTATTAACTGTTGGAGCTCGCTTTAAAGATATCCACTTAAAAGCCTGTGAAGCACTTGTCGAGGGCCTGATACAAGTTGGATTTATGAAAGGTAACGTGCAGGATGCAGTAGTTAACCATGCACATGCTTTATTCTTTCAATGTGGACTCGGCCACCTCATCGGTTTGGATGTACATGATATGGAGGATCTCGGCGAACAATATGTAGGTTATACCGAAGCCGAACCTAAAGACACCAAGACTTTTGGTCTTAAATCCCTGCGACTAGGCAAGCAGTTAGAAGTGGGCAACGCACTTACCGTTGAACCGGGCATCTATCTCATCCCCGAGCTGACACAGCTTTGGGAGCAGCAAAATCTACACAAGGATTTTGTTAATTATGATTTTCTGAAAAAACACCTCAAATTTGGCGGTATCCGTATCGAAGATAATTATATCATGCAGGAAAATGGGGCAAGGCGTTTGGGAAAATACCTTGAACGGGAGGTAAATGAAATCTATCAGCTTAAAGACAGTGCTCCGAATTAGGGATACCGGGAGCCAAAATGGCAAACCCCTGTGCGTTGAATATTTGACTTACAAAACATCATAAACAAATGAATCGAATTAGACATTTTATTATAGTCAATCTGTTATTAGTTCTCTACGTATCCAATCCACTCTTTGCTCAGAGACTCTGGATGGAAAATGGTGATCAATATTATGAATTTTCGGATAAAGGAATAGAAACCGTCAATCCCAAAAACGGTTCCAGAACAATCTTTTTATCTCATGAATTACTTGTTCCTCAGGGAATGAAAACAGCATTAAAAGTCGAGAATTTTTCGATATCCAAGAATAGGGAACTAATTTTAATCTATACCAATAGCAAAAAGGTTTGGCGAGAAAATACAAGAGGCGATTATTGGGTGTACAACAAGAAATCCAATCAATTGAAGCAAATAGGCCGTCAATTTCCATCATCCCAACTGATGTTTGCCAAATTTAATCCTCAAGCCAATAAAGTGGCTTATGTTAACAAAACAGACCATAATATTTATGTGGAGGATTTAACGAATGGAAATATAAACGCCGTAACGGAGGATGGGACAGACCGTATGATCAATGGAACTTTCGATTGGGTTTATGAGGAAGAGTTTGGTTGCAAAGATGGTTTTAGATGGTCGCCTGATGGTCTCTCTATCGCCTACTGGAAACTTGACGCAAACAGTATCCGTAATTTTCTAATGATTAATAATACGGATAGTCTCTACTCTTTTACCATTCCTGTAGAATATCCGAAAGTAGGACAGTCTCCAAGCGCTTGTTCCATATGGACTTATGAACTTGCTAGCGGAAAGAATAGCCGCATAAACATTCCGGGAGATCCTGAACAGCATTATATTCCACGTATGGAATGGTGTATGGACAGCAAACAGCTTATTTTTCAGCAACTCAATAGGAAACAAAACGAAAGTAAGATCTACACAGCTTCCATTGCTACTCATGAAGCTCAAGCAATACATCGCGAAACGAGCGATTCCTGGATTGACATCAAGGCAAGATGGAATAATAATGATCCTTCGGGCTGGGACTGGATACAGGATGGAAAAGCATTTATATGGGTATCGGAAAAAGACGGATGGCGAAAAATCTATCAAATTGACTTAAAAGGAAATGAAAAGCTCATTACGAAAGCGGATTATGACATTATCAATCTTGATTTTCTAGATCCAAAAGGAGAAATAATCTATTTCACTGCTTCTCCCAGCAATGCGACTCAAAAATATCTGTATAGTGTCTCTACTAAAGGTGGCTCTCCAAAAAGGCTCACACCTGCATCGTTTGAGGGAACTTGCGATTATGATATTTCGAAAGATGGCAAGATTGCTATCTTCAGCTTTAGCAACCGTGCCGAGCTCAAGCAAGATGCTATTATCGAGCTCCCTACACACCGGACAGTAGTGGATTTTGAGGTTAAACGTGAAAAGAAAGTCAGTGATGGCATAGCCGAATTTTTCAAAGTTAAGACTACTGAAGGTGTCGAACTAGATGGCTGGATGGTCAAACCGCTGGATTTCGATCCGAATAAAAAGTATCCAGTAGTCTTTATGGTATATGGTGAACCTGCTTCACAAACTGTAATCGACAACTTTAGCGCAGGTTATAACAGCTTGTATAAAGGAAATATGGCCCAGGACGGATACATTTATATTTCTTTGGATAACCGGGGCACACCTGCTCCTAAAGGTAGCCTATGGCGCAAAAGTATCTACCGTAAAATCGGTCAGCTCAATATTCGTGATCAAGCATTAGCCACACAGGAAATATTAAAATGGTCTTTTGTAGATAATTCGCGTATCGCAGTCTGGGGATGGAGCGGAGGTGGTTCGAGTACACTCAATTTGCTTGGACAATACCCACAAATCTATAAAACAGGTATTGCAATAGCCGCTGTTGCCAATCAACTACTTTATGATAATGTTTATCAAGAACGTTATATGGGACTTCCACAAGAAAATCTAGCAGATTTTGAAAATGGGTCGCCATTGAAGTATGCCAAAAATATTAAAGGAAATCTACTGTATATACACGGCACCGGAGACGATAATGTTCATTATCAGAATGCGGAAGTTCTTATAGACGAATTCATAAAAAATAATGTACAATTTCAGTTAATGTCCTATCCTAACCGTAGTCATTCCATTAGTGAAGGAGAAGGGACTCACGAACACCTAAGAACGTTATTTACGAATTATTTAAAACTACATTGCCCTCCAGGCGGAAGATAAGCGAATGAAAAGAACACTATTATATGCGCTAGGTACCTATGGTATTTTGGTCGCAGGCTACCAGCAATCCAACGCGCAACTGATGAAAGAAAAAAATGAATTCACGCGAGCGGATTCATTGCGGGGATATCTCACACCACTGCGCACTTGCTACGATATCCAATATTATCATTTGGACGTGAAAGTAGATGTAGACAATAAATTCATTTCAGGTTCAAACTTATTCCGCTTTAAGGCCACAGAAGATTTTGAACGTTTACAATTCGATCTGTTTGCCAATCTTAAAATTAATAAGGTTATCTATCAAGGGAAAGAGCTCTCATTTACAAGAGAATACAACGCTGTTTTTTTGAACTTTCCTACTAAAATCACCAAAGGTGCGCAAAGTGAATTCACAGTGTATTATGAAGGTCATCCCACAGAGGCAGCACGCGCTCCCTGGGACGGTGGCTTTGACTGGAAAAAAGACAGCAATGGTAAACCTTGGGTGGCTACAGCCTGCCAAGGTATGGGCGCTAGCGTCTGGTGGCCTAATAAAGACCATCAATACGATGAAGTCGACAGTATGATGATTTCGATCGCTGTCCCAAAAGAAGTAATGAACGTATCTAATGGGCGATTGGTAAAAGTGGAAAAAATGAAGGACGGATACAACAAATACCATTGGAAAGTTGCCAATCCGATCAACAACTACAATGTAGCCATCAATATTGGAGACTATATTCATTTTCAAGAAAAATACAAAGGTGAAAAAGGTCCTTTGGATGTCGACTACTATGTCTTGCGAGAGAATGATAAAACAGAAAAAAAGGCTCATCTTCAAAAAAATGCCAGACAGACGTTAGAAGCATTTGAGTATTGGTTTGGTCCATATCCTTTTTATGCGGATGGTTACAAACTGGTCGAAACGTATCATACGGGTATGGAACATCAAAGTGCTATTGCCTATGGCAATCATTATCAGAATGGATATCGTGGAAACGATGCTTCGGGAACAGGTTGGGGGAAAAAATGGGATTTCATTGTCGTACACGAATCGGGCCACGAATGGTTCGGCAACAACATCACCGCTGCTGATCTCGCTGATATGTGGATCCACGAAAGCTTCACCAACTATTCTGAAGCCTTGTTCATTGATTACTTTTATGGTAAAGAAGCTAGTCAAGCTTATGTCCACGGTATTCGACGTGGCATTCAAAATGATATCCCCATGCAGGGACCATATCACGTAAACAAAGAAGGTTCCGGTGATATGTATCCCAAGGGCGGTGTTATGCTCAACATGATCCGTACGATGATAGCTAATGATGATAAGTGGCGCACGTTATTACGAGGCTTGAACAGCAATTTTTACCATCAACAGGTTGATTACAATGATATTGTCCGTTATTTAAGTCAGCAAACTGGTTTGGATCTATCAAAAGTATTTGAACAGTATGTTCAGCATGCATCTATCCCGACATTAGAGATCCAACAGGATGCTTCCGGAGCAGTACTGGGAAGATGGATTAGCGAAGTCAAAGGGTTTCATATGCCAATACATATTGGAATAAAGGGTAAAAACAGACAATTGGTCCATTTAGATCAGCATTTTAGAGCAATTAAAATTCCGGGATTAAATAAAGAAAATATTGATATAGACACGTTTAATTATTATGTCGGGGTTTTATCAGAGTAATGTTTCTTCAAGGATCTGACACTGTGCTCTAACAAAAGTATATCGCTATTTTTGGAGCACAGTGTTTATACGTTAATTTTCTTAACACCAATCTATATACAATAAGTCTCTTGGCCTTCTTATGAATTAATCAACTCTGAACTAATACTCTCCCTTTTTGCTTTGTATTAGATCAGAGAGACAGAAGAAAATAAAAATTAAAAAAACTTGCAAGTGTGTATAAAATACACTATCTTTGAACTATCATAATTTAGGTTTATAATTGGTTATTTAAGGTTTTCATTCTCCCCGTTTGAAAACCTTTTTTTTTGTCCTTACCTCTTACCAGGATAAATAAAATTTAGCGCGATTAAGATTGATTGAAAATGATAAATTCTCTTCAGATCATTCTTCATTAAGCGATTATAATCTAATAGCCATCGAATTTCGTACTTTAAGTTTCTGGATCATCATTTCCAAATTAGTGAATGGTATAGCGGTCGAAATACCAGACGCGCCTACAGCTGTTCTAAAAAATCAAGATACAGCGGAACACTCCGTTCGACCCATTCTTCCGAAGTATTTTGTTCAATGCCATAATATGCAAAAAGTGGTCTATAATTCGCGTGAATATAATTAAAGGTAATTTCAAATGGACTAGTCAATTTATCCAAGTTATATTTGTACTTGCCTGTAGTGGAATACTCTTTTTCATCAACCCCAACAGACAATGCCAATGCAATTCTCTTGCCCGCTAACTTATAACCACTTGACTTTCCATAGGCCCAACCGTATGTCAACACCTCATCCAGCCACTTTTTAAAAAACGGGGGGCAATTAAACCAATAAAAAGGAAACTGAAATACAATTTTATCATACTTTTCAATCAATTGTTGTTCCTCCTTTACATCTATTTTTTCATCAGGGTACTTCTCATGCAATTGATGAATTTCATAGTTTTCTGGGTATTTTTTCAATTCTTCAATCCACCTTTTATTAACGATTGATTCATTTATATTTGGGTGAATTATCATTACTAACGTTTTCATTATATCTAGTTATTCAAAAGTTTTATATACTATTTACCACGCGCCATCTGATAACTGTAATAGTTTCATTGGCGTTGCTAGCTGGGATTAAAAATAGATAGATATTTCTTATTTTGGTACAGTGGTAACCCAATGTTCGGTACTATAAAAAATGTAGGTGATGACAAAAATCAAAGAAAGTTCCAGTAATTTCGCCAACAGGCAAATGTTAGCAAATGAGTGTCCTGAAGTATTTGCTGCTCATATTATTGGTGGTCAATGGTCTTTAGCTATCTGTTGCTATCTAATCAACGGAAGTCTTCGATACAATGAAATTAAAAAGTGTCTTCCAAATATTACCGAACGCATGTTGACGTTGCAATTGCGAAAATTAGAGAAAAGTGGAGTTGTAAAACGTACGATATATCCAGAAGTGCCGCCACGAGTAACATATGAATTGACCCCAATCGGTCATGAATTATCCCCTATTATTAGCGAACTTGGAAAATGGGGAGAAAAACTAAAAGGACTCTCTCCTTAATCTTTATTGACATTTCTGAAAAAGGTAAGCGAAAATATTGAATTTCAGCTTGCCCCAAACACCTTGTTGTTAATTTGTTATAGCATCAAAAAGTCTGATCCCAACCTCTTTTGATACAGCCATTATCACATTGATATTTTTATTTTAAAATAAATTTGCATAGTGTATAAAATACACTTATATTTGTACTATCATAATTTAGGTTTATAATTGGTTATTGAAGGTTTTCATTCTCCCCGTTTGAAAACCTTTTTTGTTTGTATCTATATCCATTTTTTTAACTCCCTTCCCCTCCCATTAGTCAGGCCAGATGCCAGTTCTCATCATCACTATCCTAAGGCATAGGAACAAAATTATTTACATTGACTCTTATATTTCCATCAAGATAGATCAAAATACATTCGATTTGTCTCCTCCAATACAATAAATTGGAGCATATTTTAGGTTGAATGATAGTAAACCAGTTGGCTTCTCGATAAAAGCCCAATAAACAAAAAGCGAGGTATAAATTAAATATCCCTCGCTTTTTTATAGTTCAAAAATGATCAGATTACATTTTATAATATTGCTCCCAGCCTCTTGCGGGAGGAGGTCCGGCCAAGAGTGCATTGGCAAATTTATCGTTACTGATTTCCCTTTTTATGGGATCAAAGACCAATTTGGCATTTAAACGCTGGGCAATTACTCCCAGACAGAATACTTGACTCAGAGGTCCGGCGATCTCAAAAGCAGACCTTGTTTTTTCTTCTCCCTTACATGCTTTTAAGAAGTTAGTAAAATGATTAGAGGGAGATTTTGGAATTTCCGGAAGACGGGATTCCATTTCCTTGGCTTTCGTCTCAGGAATGATCTGTAGAATACTAGCATGAGAACCACCTTTGAACGTCAGATCCTTTCCATAAATAATTTTTCCGGGGTTTAATTTTGCTGGTTCCAATTTACCTGTACTAGGAGCTGGAATATTCGGATCCAATCCCGAAACTCCATAACCATCTGGTATCGGTGGTAAATTATTTAACCCATCATACCAATTAATGTCAACCGCAGGCATTCTTTTCCGTTTGGGAAAATGAAATTTCAGTGTCGAAGACATGGGAAAAAAATACGAATTATGTCCCTCAAGTTTAACGGCACTGACTTCGGTTGGCAGCCCAAGGTCCAAAAATTCATGCGCAGTATCTAATATATGTGCTCCCCAATCACCGAGAGCTCCCATCCCAAAATCATACCAACAACGCCATTGCCCATTCACAAAATCTTTATTATAGTTGTGGCCTAGTGTTTGCATTTGCCATAGTTCCCAATCCAACGTTTCCGGGATTATTTCAGCGGCAGGAAATCCTTTCATATTCACATCCCATCCATGCCATCTCCGCGGCATGTTCATATGTGCGTCTATCCGAGTGACATCTTTAATTATTCCAGCTTCCTTCCAAGCCTTAAATTGAAAGTAATTTGCTTCGGAATGTCCCTGATTTCCCATTTGTGTTACAAGCTTTGAGTTCCTCCTGGCTTTATTGGTCATTAATTCAACTTCGAGGAATGTTCGCGCCATTGGCTTTTCCACATAGACATGTTTTCCAAGATCGAGGGCTAACATAGTTATCGCAAAATGGGAAAAATCAGGTGTTCCAATACTAACCGCATCGATCTGATTTCCCATTTTATCAAACATAACTCTAAAGTCTTTAAACTTTGGTGCATCAGGAAACATTGCCAGAATTTCCTGCGTTTGCTTCGCCCCCAGATCAACATCGCATAATGCAACAATATTACAAAGTCCGGTTTTATAAAGCTCCTTTATAATCTCTGCAGCCCGATTCCCTAAACCTACACAGGCTAAATTGACGCGTTCATTTGGTGTTGCCAGATTGACTTTCCCCAGGACACTATTCGATAACATTACAGCACCAGCTGCAATAACAGATTGTTTAACAAAGCTTCTGCGTGATAAATAATGGTTCATAAACTCTAAGCTTAGTTTGGTGTATTAATCTTTATACTGCGAAATGAAACCCTATCCCCGTGATCTTGCAATAGGATAAATCCTTCTTTTGCCTCACCAAAGTTATCCCAGTCCTTATATTTACTGATAGCAACAAGGTCCTTGAACTCCTTCGATCCTCTTTCGTAACTCAGCATCTTAATTCCATTCAGATAGTGTTCAACTTTATTGTCGGCTGTCACCACTACTCTTCCCCTATTCCATTCGCCTATCGGTCTCCGGGAACGTGCATCCTTATTTGATGTGATGAGGTCATAAAGAGAGGCTAAAGTACGATTACCATCTCTTCCTAACTTCGCATCGGGATGCAAGTCATCGTCCAGCACTTGGTATTCAAGACCAATAGCCGATCCTTTGGACTTTTCTTTTAATGTTACAAAATACTTGACACCACTATTGGCCCCGGGGCTAAGCTTAAATTCAAAAGATAGATCAAATACGGCGTACTTATCCTTTGTTACAATATCACCGCCATTAGTAGACTCACCGCCATCAGATTTCAGAACTGTCAATTGCCCATCCTTAATCTCCCAGCCGCGATCAGGAAATTTATTCCCATGGATACTGCGCCATCCATTATTTGTTTTTCCGTCAAATAAAAGCTTAACTCCTTTTTTCTTTTCGGCGTCAATGACTTCATTTGGTTTTAAATTTACAATGTAGACCTCCTTCGGAAAAGCTTTTGACTTTAGATCGCTTGTTTTGATTTTAACATTTTTGAAATAGACCTTCTTTCCATCTAATTCTGAGGGGATACTATGTACTTGTAGCCCGATGAAGCCTGTCCTGTCAATTGTGTCCACTACATAGGAAACGGGTACATCGTTGATCCAAGTACGCAGCTCATCGCCAATCGCCTCGATTCTAATGTGGTTATATTCCTCAGCTTTATATGCCTTTTTAGCGTTTTCATTGAGATCTAGTGGATAGATCCAACCACGGCGTGCCTCATCATAGATGCCACCTGTCCAAGCCCTGGATGAGGGGTCTATCTCCACTTGTCTTCCGTACACTCTACCACGCCCATCATTAGCTTTAGGATCTAGATGACTTCGGGTCTGGATTCCTGAATTTGTTTGACTCCCTTCGAGCTTAACATCCAGTTCCAATATGAAATCACCATATTCTTTCTCGGTAATCAAAAATGAATTGGGAGTGCCTTTCGTCATTCGCCCCACGATTGCATCTCCCTCAATAGAATAAGGAGCTTTTCCGCCTACAGATTTCCAGCCATTCAGCGTTTTTCCATCAAAAAGGTCTGTCCACCCTTTTTCCGTATCCTTATTTATCTGCGCATGCGATAAAATTGAATTCCCAACCATCGCTGCCATCAAGACAGACTTAAATATTGTGTTTCTCTTCATTGTGATAGTTACTTCTTGAGCTCATATGCTCGGTTTATTTATTGAATATTGGTTTGTTACTCATATCATGTGCACCTATTTTTCCATATTGGAATACTAAAGTTATTATGTAATCTAATCCCTTTCGATCCAGGAGATCGGTGCGCTGCCTTTACCTAATGGTTATTTATCCAATTGCTTTAATAAAACAATATATTAATTAATATAGGTCAAATGAACCATGTTGTGCGATTTATTTACGAAAACGTTTGAAACATCAAAAAATCTAATGGGGTTCAAAAAACGGTTTTGCATCTAAGCAATGCACATGAACAAAAAGCAAATTTAGTTTTATGGTCTACAAAACCGAATTAACCCGTAACATAGCTTCATCCCTATGGATACCATTTAGCCAATCCTGTACCAACTGGTGTTCCGATTCGTAAGGTATCAATAGCGGACGACACCCATCTAATTGGGTAACAACCTGCATATAAAGTCCTATTGTAGAGCTTTCATAATCCTCTATTTCATTACTGAGCATACCAAAGTAATTTTTTTCCTCGGCTTCTTTATTTGCAAACATCAGGCGATATTCGTCCATCGTTTCTTTACTCACCGAAACCCAGACACCGTAATCCAAAGTTTCATCGTGGTTCAAAATCGGAACCTGCAAAACAGTTCGGATAAAATAATCTATTTGGTCTTCGTGGTGAATGACGCAAAAATCATCATCTTTATCCGTAAATTTTTCTTTATCCACCGAGTTTAATATATCATAGTGAAAGGGAGCATTAAACGCTAAGGATGGCAATTCAGTATGTTCTACACCACAATTTTGACAAATAAAATTATTCATATATCTTCATTCAAAAAAAGAATTTTCTCTTACAAACTTAATCAAACTTTTAAATCTCCATAAAAATTAATTCTATTGTTAGAAGTCATCTTCTAGGTTCACCCATCAGAATTTCGGCCTAATCTTCAATTACCCGATAACTCTAATCTTTTCGGTGCCCCAATTTCGATTGGGATTAGCGCATTTTTCACCAAAATTTAAAGTAATTCGATTAAAAACCTGACTAGCCATTTTTAGCGCATGCTTCCCGGTGCAATCGGATATATCCACTGGTAGCTAATACATACCAGCCAGACATCTGTCCTACATCCTCATTCGTTACCAGACCTTCGAACGTATGTTGATATTCTTGTTTCCAAATTTCACGAGACTACTTTATGTAAGCCAAGGTGTTGTAACTCCGGAAGAAATCTTCCCTAAACCATAATAGGTTCCTGCTTGCTCCACACTGGTATTTGCACCGATAAATGAGTTTATACGCTAATTCAAAGTCAACTACCCATGCACTGTACAATTTGAAAAAATAAAGTATAGCTAAACTCCGAAAGAAATCTATCTGAACCACAATCTTGTGTCGACTGCGTCTGATGCCCCATAAACGTAATAATACTTTATGTTTTGATCAGATCATCTGTGTAATTTTTTTTCGATTTTACCTTTTCAAAGTTATGGAGGGAGCCTTGCAATACTGAGATGTTCTTCTATTTTAAAAAATAAATTAAAAACAATCATTAAAAAATTTGGAGAAAAAGAAAATTATACACAACTTCAAAGCACAAACATATATTCCAAATCGGCTACAAAGTAGACAAAGGAAATTTTTTTATTTTAAAAAGACGATTTCATCCTTGAACATTTCAATGATAGAATTTCAGATTAGTTTTTTTGCAGAAAAACTTTACTTACATGTATAGACAGTAGCATTATAAAATATGACAACCACCCCCATTAAGGTATATACGGTAATTTCAAAAGAGATTAAAGAAGATCCAGATGTATTCACCAATCTAGAGGGTGTTTTTTCTACTTACGAAAAAGCACAGGAATATATCGACCATTTTTTTGGCAATGCGAAATACGGCTATCGTTCCATCGTAACGACACTTTTGGATCCCTTCCAAGAGGAAATCCAAAATAACGATTCTTATTACAGTATTTCTTCCCAGTTGATTGACAACAAATTAGAAATAGAGATCTGTAAAACTTCATTTGCAGTGGTTCTTTCCGAAGTTGGAAAACTGCGTATAGAAGAAGCGACTTCCGAAAGACCTTTGGAAATCAACCTGCATTGCTTTGCTAGATCTGAAGAGAAAGCTATTGAAAAATTCAAAAATTTAGTCAAGAATTATTCAAAAGAACAGAATCTATACTTTCAAATGCTACCTTACCGAATAACAGATTCGAATCAATGCTATTAGTTTGCAAATTGTTTTTTAAGCCGATTCTATATTTTAGAACCAATTTTTTTTCGAATTTCACTCAGATATTCGGGGGTAAAACCTAGAAAAGATGCAATAAGATATTGTGGTACACGTTGCACGAAATCTGGATACTTACGTAGCATATCGCGATAAAACTCTTCTTTAGGTAATGAAAAAAGATATTTAACACGCATTTGCGCAGCCGCATAAGCCCTCTGATACACAAAACGAAAATAGCGTTCCATTATAGGAAATTCTAGCATCAATTTTTCTTGGTTTTCTTGACTGATATATAAAATCTCTGATTTTTCGACAGCTTGAATGTAGAATGAACTAACAAGCTTATGTTCATAGGCCATATTATCTGTAAGCCACCAGTTTTCAATCGCAAATTCTGTTGTTTGCTCTACACCTTTTTCATTGACAAAAAACTTACGCAATATTCCTTTCAATACAAAGTAGTGATATCGACAGACTCTCCCCTCTTCTAGCAAGTTCTCTTTTTTAGCTATTGAAATAATATCAAAGTACTTTGATATTATTTCAAATGTATAATCATCGATTTGGATAAATTTCTCTAAATGTGTTCTAAATGTTTCCAATACATTTTAATTTATTTTTATAATCAAAATTTCACCTCCACGCGCAGGGTACTTTAAAGCTAACACCCGTCCAAACATTCTGGTCATCAGCAATACGATCAGCATCTGTACTGGATTTCCAAAAGCACCTTGAGAAAAACCAATGATAAATACCAAAAGTGGTCGCTGAGAATAAGCAGCTTCATCTGGAGCTCAGTTTTTTTATTGCGATATAAAGTAAAGCCTCCCTAAAAATTAACTCTTCAAAGAAAATCGCTTTTATGGCCCACCATGTACTATGGAACAAATTATGAGCAGATAATGGTGTGTTATAGAGCCAAAAATTGTGTGCAGCTGTGAATTTTATAAAATGACAAACTGCACATGGAGATATGATTTTTGTAACTAATCTCACAAGTTTATTTTTGCATCAGACTTTTTTTATTTCCTCATTATTAAACCAAATAAAGTACCTCGTGTGCCTCTGTCAGCTGCGGGACATCCAAATTATGAAGCATTTTATCTAATACTACGTCAGGAAGAGGGTATGCTCTGTTCCGATTTTGCAAACGCCATTGGCTGTACGGTTTTTCAATATAGACCAATTTAACATAGGCCTGATAGCTTATAAACAAATCGATCAACTGTTGACGCATTAATGTTGTAATGTTTGTTGCATTCCAGATAAAATCCTGTCCCCTGCGCAAATAAATCTTTGCCTGTTCTTTTGCTTGCTGCACTACCCAGCCGTTCCGTTTTCTATCTGTTGGATCTATCCGGTATCTACGACGAATATCGTCCAGACTAATGACAGGGATATCCTCATTATGATTAGTTACATAATGGTCTTTGCCCATTCCTGGTAATCCAGCTAGCATAGTAACCTTAGATCTGAACCTATCAAAAGGAACATAATCCACATAACCGTCCGCTTGGTTGAAGTAAGTAAATTGTGCATTCAGTGTGGCAAAAGACCGTGGCGAATACCAGCAACCGATTTCTCTTGTATACAGTTCAAAAAGCTCTAATACATCAAGTAATGCGGTTTGATCCCGACAGATTCTCCCTTTGGCGTCGGCTTCAGCCAACAGTTTCAACTCGGGCATATTTACCCGCAATGATGCTTCCAAGGAGCTACGCATTGGATCAACTTTATCCATCAGCCACAACGGCAGTCCATGATACCGGACTAACCCTACGATTTCTTCCCGAAGGGCAAAAGGTGTCTCCACATCACGGAACAAAATCTCACGTGCTGTCTGTGCCCCCTTCCGCGCATGACCAGGCGAACTGACCCTTCCCTTTCCGTCTACCGATGAGGTAGATCGTTTTTCGACATCATGCAGCAATGCCGCTGCCCAAAGTAGCTCCTGCCGTTGCCTATTAAGCTCCCTGTAGTCACTTGATTGTTGTAACTGTTCAAGTACTAGCTGTGTATGGATAGCAACATTCCCCTCTGCATGATGAACGGGATCCTGCGGAACATTCCGCATGTCCGCTACCCAGGAAAACTGTTTTTCCAATTTCAACCAGTCTTTATCTGCTGTTAGTTTCCATTCCATCTAACTAATTCTCCTTTCCCAAATAAGCTTTGTTCTTTTCCATGATTTTGTCCAATGTTCATCCGTCTGTACATGTCCTTTTCGCACATACTTAAAGACATTATGTTGAAACATGGAAACTGGATAAGCATCCGCATTCCGACAGACTAGACCTTCTGAGTTACATTCGGTCCCTTGTATTGGATCCATAGAGCCTAACACCGAAGGCTGGGAAGCTAGATTTTGAACAGTTTCTTCCAATTGTATTAGCTGTTGTATGTCTGCTACCTTTTCAGACCTCAACACCGGTACCAAAGGCAAATCAAACAAAGCTGCATAGAAGCTTACTTCCTCCCATGAAAGCCATGTATCTTTAACCCGAACGGCAAACACATAATAATAATGTTCCAATTGCGTATACTCGATTGAATGTACGGCATAAAGGTTTTCGCCAAAAAACTCCAGATTACCTAAATCATTCTTTAAGCGTCCCCAATGTTCACGCAACTGCGCGGTCCATGGAGAAGTTGTGGGTGCCGCATGCGACCGGGCAAATACCCCCCGCCTAGATAGACAGTTGTTTTCGCCATCCAATTTTTCGGTATAAAGTAATTCTGAAAAAGATTGAATATCCTTCCAGTATCCATAATTAAAACGATCGTCGCTACTTGTTCCGGGTGAAAAAGGGAAATGATAGGTTCGACCATATTTTGTTGATTCCATTTTTTTAAACTAAAGTGAATAATGTTGATTTAAGCACATAGGAATAGAAGCAATCAGGTTGGGTATTTCTCCCATCTGATTACGTATCCCCATATATTTGATACCGCATTACATGACTCTGTGTTTAAAAAGATATAACATTAATGATCTGTTGCGACAAAAATAGATAATTTTCTTAAAATAAAAAACTGTTGTACCAGCAGGCACAACAGAATAACCAAAACTTATAAATAAAAGTTCTTATATTAATGAGGTCTGATGTTATCTAGATGTTAATAGGCGCATCCCAGCCAATACGGGAGTAATCCCCCTGATTGTTTAAGAAAAGCTTTACTTGATGCCCCCTAAGCCCTTTTCCTGTCCGCAATATTTCATTAAGCTGCTCCTGTCGAATATTTTGAAGCAACATCTTCTCAATAAAGGGCTGCAGCTTCAGGTCATCTGCCACACGTTTGATCGGATATTGCACAAAGAACATATTTATTGCATAATTTTTTGATATTTTGACAAGCCAGTTTTCCATGCCAGCCTTCTTTAGTTGATCGAAAATTGTCGGACAGTCCAATATTGTTCCGTTACGCAAGATAATGCATTTGGTCTCTGCTGTAGTGTAGATCGCAACAAGATCAATAAATCGCAGCTGGTGCAGGTTGATCTGTTGGACAAGCTCTCCCCTTTTAGCCAGCAGATCAGCCAAGAGATAGACGTCGATATTGTCGATGTCCATTCCATAGAATTGCTCTTTCTTCTTTAAACTATTTTCTTTTATTTTCCAGGATTCATTTCGCGAAACGATCGGTGCAGTTTGTTCAAATTGTCCAAAAGTCTCTCTTTTTTTTATCAAAGGTCTTCCCTGTGTTACCATTTGTCCAGAAACAGCCAATTCTTTCTCTGAACTCACATTGCTTACAACATGCATAAGTGGCCTGTTATAGAAAACAGCCAAATTCTGCCTTTGGCCAATGGAATGATAGAGCAGTGACCAATTTTCACACATATACACCATCAGGCTGTAGGATACAAAAATAGTAGCATAGCGTATTCCATAGATTTGCATATGTAGCTCAAAAAGAAGCGAACGTTCAACAGAAGACTGGCTATAAACAAAGATAATCGCAACATACAATAATAAAAATGGAAAAACAGACACTAAAAGGAGCGAAAAAAAAGCGATAAAATGTAGGATAATATCAAGACCAGGAATATTCTTTGCCTGCTCCCCTATTCGTTCACGCATATAAGGTACGCTCCAATATGTTGGCAGATTAAGCACAAGTGATACCATTGTCGCCCCAATCCAAAAAACACAGATCATTATGACAACCAAAATCCAATATTTAAACTGATCTGATCGTTCCAAAAAACCTTGAAACGATATTGTTTTCAGATTAAAAACAATAGACAGCATCAGCGAGCAAAAAAAATAAACGATAGATTTCATGACGTTTCTCCGAAATAATCTTTTTAGGATAACAAAATTGAATAAATTACTCACAAAACTATACCAATATAATAAATAATATCGAAATTATAAAACAAAAGAACATACAAACGATAATATTTATGAAATAATTAATAAAACCATAACATTCTTCCGAGCCAAGATTTAGGAATAAACCGTTAATAATTGTTATTTTAGATCAGCATTCGTTGCTTGTGAAGGTTCAAACAACCAATAACCTACATTTCATTGCCGTGTTATCATATTTTTAGGTAAAAAAAAGATAATTTATAATAAAATTTTGAGATATTGTAATATAATGAATTCAAATAATGAAACAACAATTCAACAACCATGGCGTAGCCAAAGTACAATTTCGAATCTTGGCGCTGCCAGAAAGTTTATTAGCAATTGAAACAAATGCTATTCGTCGAAATTTTCTATCTTGGATGGAAGCAAATTTCGCACTGACTACAAGTCAAAAATTTCAATTGATGACCATGCCCGATGATCTACAGAACACCTTAAGTCAAGCTATTGCCAATAGCTATGAACTCGGAAAGGCCGTTCAATTTTTCAAAGAGACGACTTCTAAAGACGATCAGCCCGATTTGAAGGACATCGTGATCAATGGTGCCGAAACAATGGCGGACCTAAACAGCACTAGTAGAACAGCAGCTTTCGTGGGCCAACTGGCGATCAATATTCGCTATAAAGTAAACATGTAATTTATCCAAGATAATATTATACCACAATGGACTAGCCTTACAAGTACCTTTAACATCTATATCCCGTTTACGTTCAATCCCTTAACAGAAAATAAACGGGATATTGTATCCAAAGTTTTCCAGATAATAATTCCTGTCGATATAAAAAGGCTATGCAACATAATCAGCAAAAAATTCTAATACGCTATTTTTTCTGTCCACAGCAATTAGACGTCTCGTGTCTTGTAAGTGAACCATTGCATATGAACTACCCAATATCATATGCACTGCACTAATATTGCCCGAAGCCTTGTCCGTTTGTCAAAGGAGCCAATTATCGCAGATCCAACAGCATACCCCATCCACAATAAACTATATTAGATCTGCAATTGCAGGCGGATCCAGTTTAAGACGAAAAGTAAAATAAATGCAGTTAGCATATACACTTCTATTTTATTTACTTTGGCCGGTCCAAATTTCCAGACGCAGATACGATCGATAATAAGCAACAGCAGGATTGGAATCAATCCGAATATCCCAATGTATATCGCCATTAATTTATAGGGAGCAGAGTGTCCAGTAGCCAAAATTGTAACCGTGACGGCAACACCGATAAACCCCAATATCCCAAGGATCAAGAAAAGAGTACCTTTTGTTTTTAAAAATTTTATCATTACCTGTTGTTTATCACCAGCTATTTCTAACACATCATGCGGAGACAATTGGCTTCTCCCCCCTGTTTTCCAAATTTACACATCCCGATGTGCTAAAAAATCAAAAACAAGCCCCCGAAAGCCGGGGGCGAGTGGCTCAAAGCCGGTTCATTTTTCTAGTTCGCTAGGGAATGTTCCGAGCCTCGCAGCCAAAGATAGTAGCTAAGGTAGTTAATTTAAATCATAGTATTATGCTCAGACTTCAATTTAGGCTCAGATCCTATAGATCCTATACATATAGATCAGTTCTTGAAAAATATCTATATTTAAAGACCGGACATGTGGCAGTTCGGCTATTGGACAGAAGTCATGGACAATTTTCTCCAATGGACATTAGTACCTTAAAACATGATAAGTTGAACACACCACGCGAAAAATAAGAAAGTAGAGAAACCAAAAGCTATAGGCGCAATTTTCCACTTCTATTTTGAAAGGTCTGCAAATAAATAAGATCAAGATAAAAACTCCCAAAAAAAGCAACTCTTGGAGGCGCTGGTCTTCGTTAAAAGAAATCCCGACAAAGTCCATATGCCTCATTAATTAATTTGTTCAGTTTATTTTCCAGATCGGATTTATCCAAGGTTTCCGTATTATTCAGTTGTTTAACAAGGGCCACTACAGCTTGAAAGTTTGCACTGGAGAATCTAGGAAGAGGGTAGTTTTCAATATATTGAGAAAAATAACGCTTTCTTCCCGCATAAAGTTTATTGTTATACATCAGTGAATGATAATAATTCATTAATCTGGAGTTACAGACGCCCTGAATGAATAAAAGGATATCAAGATCTTTCTCGTTTGTCGCTGCCATCCAATAGCAGTTTCCGTTCACCAACTTACCACTGGAGTCAAAACAAAATCGGGGCTCTATACTAATATCCGGAAATACAACTTTGGGGAGTTTCCAGAGAGCCGGGTTTTGGGGAACCCAGATTTCATACCAGCCGCGGCCAGATTTTAGCACATAGTGCCTGTTATTTAGTACTTCAAAATTACTGAGCAAATATTCTTTTGTCCTCGGATAATCCTCCAGATTTATTCGATTACATTTGCCCTTGTTATCAAAATGAGGATATAGTATTCTTAAATCCGTTTCAGGCGTCCCCCACGCTTTAATGTTCTCCTGTGATATCAAATCATACATTAATTCTGCCTCGGGCTCAATGATATCATAAGCACCCCAATCTTTACGAATAAAGACCTTATCGGCGGTTGTCTTGACGCCTATTTTTACTTTAAAATGATCTCTTACTCTGGAAAAACAAGCCGCCTCGATTTTGCGCACAAATTCCTCTTCCCTCAAATCGAGCAAAATCCAGTTGCTTTTATTGGATGAATCAAATTTTACAGCACCGGATGTACATACATAGGAATTCTCATTATGTTTAAAATTGCCAACATAGTTATTTTTCAATGCCTCATAAATCGACATTTTTTTACCTTCTAGCCTTGTTTTTTTATTAAAGTCTTGATAAATTTTAAAGAACTGACAGCTTTCCGTGCTATCGGTACGTGTTTTTCTTCCTATAAATATAGCCGGCAATACTGCAGCATCGAATAATTTTGTATCGCCCAGATCTATGATTTCCAATATCTCATAATTCTCCCTCAGAAACTCCCGGATACTTTCCCCACTTTTTGTATTCAAATATTTGTTTGATGTAATAACACCCAAAATCCCACCCTCCTTTAAAGCAAATGTCATTGCCTTAACAAAAGGAAAGTACAAATCCACTTTCCCTTTAAGTCCATACTTTTTGGATATCTGCTGAGCATAGGCTGCGCCTAATAGCTGGGTTCTAACGTAAGGCGGATTGGCAATAATGATATCAGCAGATTGATTCATATCCATGGAAATACCATTAGACGTTCCAAAACGGGTATCATCAAAGGAAATACTTTCCAGGAAGTCAGCATACTGAACCAGGTATCTCGATTCGCCAAAGTGGCTTTCAAGCCTTGTCTCTGCCTTACGCAAGTAATTATAATTGATATCAACGCCCCTCAACTCAAAGGTTATTTTTTTCGAGACCAATTCCTTTCCAATGCTAAGTAATAAGGCTCCATCCCCACAAGAAGGATCTAATACCCTGACCGAATCTTTAGTATTGTATTTTAGTATTTTTTCCGCCAAAAAATCAGCAAGCAATACAGGGGTAAATGTTGCTCCATTTTTCTTGATATTTAGATTATCTTTTATAGTATTCATAAATATGCTCAAAGTTATCAAATTACACTCTACTCGCCCCATCATCTGAGAAAATTCGTTCAGATGATTTTTGTTATCTTCGACCATTAAATACTATAAATGGACAATCACATCATTGATAAGGTCGCATCAATTCACATTGCCAATAAGAAGATCTTAAGTAGGCAGTCAAAGATCAAGACAGACTTTATTTCCCATGTGGAAAAAGAGAACATGATAAAACTGATTTAATATGTCCAGGAGAAAAATCCGTGAGGAGTTAAATGTAGATATCATCGCGCATAGTATAGCTAAACTAAAACACGACCTCAATTGTTCTTTTATTTAATTTGTAATGTTGTGAGTAACCAGAAAATACCATTTAATTCTTTTTCAAATACAAAATCTTCTTAATCTATTATTTACAACCGTTTTATAATATCAAAAGGATGAACAACTTTCCAAGAATAGAAACTGAAAGACTTATTCTCGACAAAATAACAATGGAAGATATTCCACAGATTGTATTATATCTCCAGGATAAAGTATTTTCCGATTATACGTCGAATATCCCATACCCGTACCGGAAGGAAGATGCTGAGTTTTGGCTGAAACTATCAGCCGAAAGCTTTCAAAACCGCAAAGGAATCACCTTTGCAATTCGAGAAAAAAAAGGAAAATTGCTCGGTGCCATAGGGCTTCACGATGAAGGCTCGGATAAAGCCGAATTAGGTTACTGGATAGGCATTCCAAACTGGAATAAAGGCTATGTCACTGAAGCTGCGAAAGCTGTAATTGACTACGGGTTCAGCGAACTGAATTTCAACAAAATATTTGCGACTTATTTCCCTCATAACCCAGCTTCAGGAAAAGTTCTAGGCAAGATAGGAATGAAAAAAGAGGCGGTATTAAAACAACACTTAAAAAAAGATGGTAAATATTATGATATCCCAATGTATTCAATTTTTAAAGAAGACAGATAAGATTAACGTGCCAGAAAAACAACATTCTAATTTCCATACGCTATCAGCAATAATCATAATTTTGCTTCATTCCCGCTGTAGAATAAGCTATTCAAGAGGATAAAATAGACCTATGACGCTAGTCCATTTTTTAAAAGGGACATCGACCTTTGTTGGATTGTCGAATACACTATGAGCGAATAATGAAATAACGAATTATCTTATTGAAAAATTCGGTAAATTTAGACTATAGACAACCATAATAAAATATAACATGAAAATATTTGCCTTTGCTGGAAGCAATTCCTCTACGTCGATCAATAAACAATTGGTCAAGTTTGTTCTGAAAAGTTTTGTTAACCATGAAATCAACCTAATTGATCTAAACGATTATAACATGCCTGTTTTTTCTGTCGATTTGGAAAAAAATGGTTTTCCGGAAGAAGCACATCATTTTTTGGATAATATCACCAAAAGCGATATTATTATCTGTTCGTTGGCGGAAAACAACCGTTCCTATAGCGCTGCTTTTAAGAATGTTTTTGACTGGGCTTCCCGAATAAATGTCAAGGTGTTTCAAGACAAACCCATGTTACTAATGACCACCTCCCCTGGTGGTTATGGCGGTGGAAATGTGATGTCCGAGGCACAAAAATTCTTTCCACAATTTGGTGCTATCATCAAAGAAACCTTTTCCCTGCCAAAATTCTATGAGAATTTTGATCCGAACAATGGTGTCATTAACCCAGAACTCTTAACGGCACTTAACCTAAAAATAGAAAATTTTAAGAAACAACTCGTGTAGCAAAATTTCTATTATATGTTAAGATTGCCCCATAGGATTTGTCTCCTTGCCTTATCTATAGCACCATTTTTTCTAAGTGCACAAACCAAGGAAGCTGGTCTTCTTCTTCCTACTGTAGACACTTTACGTTATACGAGCAATTATTGTTGCATTCTATCCCCCAAAAACGGATTTAAACTATACGATACGCCAAATGGAAAAGTAATCGGAAAATTAAAGATGGAAATCAGGGAAGATGACAATCAATCACCATATTTCATTTATTTCGCAACAGCCGATGACAAAAAGAAGCTTACGACGGAAAATTTCAAATTAATCGGTAATGAAGTTTACGCTATTCCATTTTATGAAAAGCTGGACGGTTTCATTCGTGTTCTAACAGAAATGGGAAATTATTGGATTTCGGTTAAAGATCTAAACAATATGAGCTTTTCAGCGAAGCCATGGATTAATTTTCTATTGGAAGAAAATGAAAAAGTACTTGGTTATTATGCCAAAGCCCCCGGACTTCGAATCAGAAAAGAACCCAATACCTCAAGCGATATTATTGAAGCCATTCGAGGGGATCTATTTGAAATCAAACTATCCAATCAAATAAAGGGGCAATGGTGTAAGGTCAGGGTGACAAAATATAGAGAACATCCTTGTGAAACCGACCTTGATGACAAAGACAATATTGAACGCATCATCCAAGGTTGGCTAAAAATTATCGATGATGAAGGTAATTCAAACCTCTGGTATTATGCTAAAGGATGTTGATGGCTAAACAAAGCGATTTGATGAGAAATCAAATTGATTTGCTATCACATGGAAATTCCGGCTGCATAATATTCCTCATTCCATTTCGCCAACTGGCACATGATTGGAATAAGTGCCTTCCCTTTTTGAGTCAGCGTGTATTCTACCCGAGGAGGTAACTCTTTAAATTCTTCTCTCAAAATAATGCCATCTTCCTCCAATTCTTTTAACGAGGATGTCAGCACTTTTCGAGAAATATTTTCGATCAATGCATCGAGTTGTCCAAATCGGGCTTTCCGATCTCTTAGCGTGTATATAATAATGGGCTTCCATCTTGTTCCCAAAATTCCCATGGAGCGTTGCATTGCGCATGAACAATTTTTAAAATCAGTTCTTTTCATTGTCAAAACATTTGATAGTTACACAAAGGTAACTACTTTACACTATTAATAGTTACAAAAATACACTATTTAAAATATCTTTGTAAAGAAATTCATAAATGATATAAAAAAATGAGCATACAAACACTTTTCAGTTCATTCCAATACAAAAATCTTGTATTAAAAAACCGTTTCGTCATGGCTCCCATGACACGAGCATTTTCTGTTGATGGAATCCCTGGAGATGTCGTTACAGGTTACTATGAACGACGGGCAGCCGGAGACGTTGGTTTGATTCTAACCGAGGGAACCGTCATCGAGCGGCCCGCATCAAAAAACTTAAAGGACATTCCAAATTTCTATGGAGACCAAGCATTAAAGGGCTGGAAAAACATTGTCGAGGCTGTCCACGCAAAAGGAGGTAAAATAGCTCCTCAACTATGGCATGTAGGGTATACACCGATGCAGTGGACGCCGCCGGCAGCTTTTGAAAGTCCCGACACAATGACTTTGGCCGATATAGAAAATACTATTCAAGCGTATGCTGATGCAGCAAAATCTGCGAAAGAGCTAGGTTTCGATGCTTTTGAAATACATGCTGCTCATGGTTACTTGATTGATCAATTCTTTTGGGAGGAGATGAACCACAGATCAGATGAATTCGGTGGGAAAACGATAAAAGAGCGTTCCAGATTTGCTGTCGAAGTAGTAAAAGCAATGCGAAAGGCCGTTGGACCCGATTTTGTAATTATCATCAGACTATCACAATGGAAACAGCAAGATTACGCTGCGAAATTAGCCCCTACCCCAAAGCTGATGGAAGACTGGATCTTACCATTAGTCGACGCGGGCATAGATATTTTCCATGGAAGTCAACGACGCTATTGGGAGCCAGAATTTGAGGGTAGTGATTTAAATTTCGCCGGATGGCTAAAAAAAGTCTCCGGTCAACCGACAATAACGGTGGGTTCAGTAGGACTTGATAAAGATTTTGGCGAGGTATTTACAAATTCAGAATTTAAGTCATCTCCAGCTTCACTGGATGAATTAGTACGTCGATATGAAAGAGGGGACTTTGATTTGGTCGCAGTAGGTCGTGCGATCTTACAAGATCCAAATTGGGTAAAGAAAGTTCAAGCAGAACAATTCGAAGACTTATCTGTCTTTGAGGCCAAAAGCTTAGCAACTTTGTCTTAGCCAGATCAATGATCTAAGTACGCTAGTAATTCTTATTAACGGTTATATGATAAAAATCCGTAAAAGAAGAGCATTCACTTTTATGGATAAAACAAGATATCCATTCCTGTTTGGGTATCTTGTTTTTTCAAAATAAATCATGTGAACTTCCCCTTGCCCAATATTTTTCTGATTTTGGATATCGACACATTATTAATAAATTGTAGTCAAAATACATTTAAGCCTTTCATCATGTCCGATACCCATATTTATATACTTAGTGGATTAGGTGTTGACCGAAGAGTATTCTATAAAATAAATTTTAAGGGCTTAAATGTGACATACCTCGATTGGATCGCCCCGATTCCAACAGAATCAATTTCATGCTATGCACGACGATTATCCGCTAAAATTACGTCAGAAAGCCCCGTTCTTATTGGATTATCTTTCGGAGGAATGGTTGCTATGGAAATCGCTACAATTATTGATGTAAAACAAGTTATTTTACTCGCATCTGCAAAAGAAGATAACGAACTACCTAAACTTTTTAAGCTTATTGGAACACTTAGACTCCATAAATTTATTCCTACTTCAGTTCTAAAATCACATCATATTTTATCAAATTATTTCTTTGGTATAAGCTTAAAAGAAGATAAAATGATGCTTAAACAAATACTACAAGAGACCGATGCTAAATTTCTGTCTTGGGCGATCAGCCAAATCGTAAATTGGAAAAACAAGACTATCCCCAACAACTTGATCCATATCCATGGCAGCAAAGACCGCATTATCCCCATTAGAAATGTACTCCCCACTTTTATCATTCAAAGAGCTGGTCATTTTATGACAATCACTCATGCAAAAGAAATTGAAACACTCATACAGAACATATTACTAAAATATCTAAAGCACTAATAGCTATATCTAATCAGTGAAGATCTATCAGCTGAACAACTGCGATAAGGAAGTTTAATGACTAACTTTGGATAAATATTAGAAACAAAAACAGGTTAATTTTCCTCCATTTGATGGTAGCTTATATTTTCAGGTTATCTTTCAACGAATGAAAATTATCAGCACCAATTATTTTAATATCAGGGGAAAAAATTATATATCCCCTTCTATCATCCAAAATCTTTTCTTATCCTTTCATTTATGTCCAAAATTCATTTAATTTGTTTTACCAGCACATGGAAGACATATCAGACGAATCCAAATTATTCTCAGCTTTTCTAAGAAAAGATGAAAAAGCTTTTGAATTCCTATTTCATAGGTTTTATTCGCCCTTATGCCTATATGCGATCAAGTTCGATATAGAAAAAGAAAGTGCGGAGGAGCTTGTCCAGGATGTTCTTTTAAAAATTTGGTCAACAGACTTTCATTTTGATTCTTACGACAAGCTAAAGTCATTTCTTTATCTGAGCACAAAAAATGCAGCTATCAATTACCTGGACAAGCGAAAAAGACGCTTGACTAATTATGATAATTATGCCAATCAAATAAACAACATTGTTGAAGACGATAGCAGGTGGATCATTTATGCAGAAACATTACAGCTCATCAAAAATGCTTTGGAAAAACTGCCTACTCAATGTGCTGCCGTTATGAAATTGAATATTTTGGATGGGCTTGACACTAAAGAAATTGCACAAAAATTAAATATAACAAGCAGCACTGTTTACTCGCAGAAAACAAAAGGTTTGGCTTTGCTAAAACAGCTGTTAGACAATGGCGATTATCTTCTGGTACTATTATTAATAGATACTTTTAAAAAATAAAAACACTAACAATCAATCAATTATAAATAAAACAAAAAAACAAATAGCAATTCTAGCTTCGAATTCTGTTATAATCATAAATACTAACCAAAGAATTTATGGAGCTGAGCCCCTTCGAAGTAAGTGAATTGATATCTGCAAAAAAGCTTGGAATCTTATCTGATGAAGGTGAGACAAAACTGGATCATTGGCGGTCCTCCTCAGCACAGCATGAAGAATTATTTCAAAGCTTGGTTTCAAATAATACCTACGAACAAGATGTCGATTGGGCTTTTTCTTTACCAGTTCATGAGGTTATTGAAAAAGCAAAAAATAAGATCACATTTGAAAGACCTAACCGCTTTCATCTTATTATTAAAAAATATGGGGTCGCAATTGCTGCCTGTGCAATTGGCACGCTCTTTATCTTCCTTTGGTATCTTCAATTCAATCATACCTCGCTGCGTATTGTTCCGGGCAGTTTTCGCGCTTCCATTCAACTTGAAGACGGTAAATCAATACAACTACCCGTCGAAAAAAAATATTTCAATATTTCCGAAGACTTAAAAAAAATCACGTCAAATAATCCTTTAAAACAGGAAAAAAAACTAATTATAAGTACTCCAAAAGGAGGTCAATATCATATATTGCTTCCTGATGGCAGTGCAGTTAGGTTAAACGCGGCTTCTACGTTGATATTTCCGGAGGAATTTGATCCTAAACAAAGGACGGTAAAACTTACTGGTGAGGCTTTTTTTGAAATCAGCAAAATTAAAAATAGAGATGGTACTGCTGTTCCATTTTTCGTACAATGTAATGAGCAGGAAATCCAGGTGCTGGGCACGAAATTTAATGTGAGCAGCTATAGTGAAGACAAATCCACGATCACAACGCTAATGGAGGGATCCGTAAAAATCAATTATAATAGTACGATCAAAAAAGAAGCTATCATTTTAAAACCAAATGAACAGGCTATATCGACACTTGGTCAAAATACTTACAAACGCGAAGTAGATAATCAATCCGATATTGCCTGGACCAAAGACCAGTTTGAGTTTGTCGCGGAGCCCTTGGAAAGCGTCATGGTTAAACTTGCACGGTGGTATGATTTCGATTTTGAATTTATAGATCAAAAATTAAAGAAAGTAAAAATTGAAGGAATTATTCCACGTTATGCCAGTGCTGAAGATTTATTTAAGTTATTATCAAAAGCCAGTAATGCCAATTTTATTGTAGAAAAATCAAAAGTTAAAATAAACTAACACTATTAATCTAATATTACTAAAGAAAGGAGAACACACCCGTAAATTTATGTCAAATCGATTAAGGAGACGCGCCAACGCCCCCTTAATTAAAGTTAAAGGATCGTAAACTACCATTATTTAAAATCAATTAACCGTAACAAATGTATCATTTTTTTACCAAAAAAGATGTTGGAGGCTTCTTTTGTCTAGTCCCAACAGATGAACAAAGTACAGGTGAAAAATCTGTATCGCGTATATTTACCAATGCGCTTATGAAAATATCTTTATCATCACTATTACTTTTAGGGATGATGGGGGTCCAGGCCAGTACCATGGCACAACGAGTCAATATCAATAAAAAAAATGTTAGTCTGCGAAAGATACTGCAAGAAATTAACATTCAGACGGGTTACCATTATCTATGGGCAGCACCAAATATTGATCCATTGACCTGTACCTCTGTCTCATTTAACAATCTCCCTTTACAAGAGGCCTTAAAAATCCTTGAAAAGAATACGCCTATCTTTTTTGAACTGGAGAAAGATATGATCATGGTGAAACCCCGTCAGCCTGAAATTGGCAGTATTCAATTAAAAGAAACGATTCTACTACTTAACCTTAAAAACCAGTCCAAAATAAGGGGAAAAGTTGTTGACGAAAATGGCAATGTACTTGTTGGGGCCAACGTCATGGTACAAGGAAGAAAAAAAGGTACCGTCACCGACGGTAATGGAGAATTCACTTTAGATAATTCTTCCATAGGAACAAATATCATCATATCTTATATGGGATATGAAAGCATTACCATCCCAGTCACAAACAATCTCGGAGTTATCACATTGGCATTAAAAACAGGGACCTTAAATGAGGCGACAGTAGAAGTCAATACGGGATATCAAAAACTCCCCAAAGATCGTGTCACTGGATCTTTCAGTTATGTTAGTGGTGAAAAACTGGAAAAAAAACTAGCTACGGATCTCAAAAGTGCTCTTGAAGGGCAGACAACGGGATTAACTATAGATAAGGCCGGCAAAATAGAAATTAGAGGCGTCTCGACCTTTAATGCACAAAAAACACCTTTGATTGTCATTGACGGTTATCCCGTCGAAACAACAATAGATGATATCAATCCAATGAATATAGCGAGCATAACCGTACTAAAAGATGGTGTGGCCGCATCAATCTATGGCTCTAGGGCAGCTAACGGGGTCATTGTTGTTACTACAAAGTCCGGACAAAACAGTGAACCTAAAATAAGCTACTCAGGCTTTGTAAATATTATTCAGAAACCACAGTTAAAGTATCTGAATAAAGCGACAACATCAGACTATATTGACGCAGAGATAGATCTTTTCAACCTTAATCCAAATGGCCCCTCAACGATGGATCCATATAATATGAGTCGGGTAACCTATCTATTGATGCAAGAGCGTGAAGGAAAGATTAGCCACCAAGATGCAATGGCCGAGATCGATGGACTTCGTAGTATCAATGCTTTAAATCAAATTCAAGATCTGTTTTTCAGAAATAAAGTAACCCATCAGCATAACATCAATATCGCCGGCGGATCGCCTAAAAGCAGTTATAATTTTTCCGTCAACTATCAACAGACCAAGGATAATCTCATTAACAATGATTCAAAACGATTAATTACCGATTTTAAAAACGAATGGCAGCTTTTCCCATTCCTAACCGCTGGAGCCGCCGCCAATTTCACGTATAATAAAGGCAATAGTACTTCATTTACATATTCTACCATTTACGGTCCAGAATTGGTAGGTGACAATTATCAGTCTTTAGCTGGTTTTTCAGGAGGATCAATGATTATGCCGTATACCAATCTATTGGATGACAATGGCAATCCAGCAGCAATATGGGGTATCAGTCAATATAAGGTAAATACCTACAAAAACACCCCCGGCATGAAGTCCTGGGATTATGTTCCTTTAGAAGACATGGGGAAAATGCCCAGTTACAGCAATAGCTATAATTTTAGGATGAGCGGATTTCTAAGAGCCAATATCGTTGAAGGACTTACAGCAGAAGTCGGAGGTAACTGGGTCAAAGGAACGGCTAATGTTAAAAATATCCAACGAGCAGACTCCTATAATGCTCGTATCGCCTATAACGATGGCACCTCCAAATCAAATCCCGCTAATCACTATATTCCTGACGGAAGCATCTTGGACGAATTCAAAAATATCAATGAAACCTGGACGCTTCGAACACAGCTCAATTATAGCAAAAACTTCTCCGATAACAAACATCTGTTACACGCCTTGGTCGGAAACGAAATCAGAAAAATCACCTCCGACAATAATAGATTGGCTACCCGAGCTGGCTATAATGAAAATGCAGGTTCATTTATCCCTGTCAACATCAAAGATTTTACTGCTGGCATTTACAACGCAGATATGCTCTTCCCTAACGGAAGTGTATCGCTGACCGATGGTTTACTAACTTATGGAGACAATCGCTTTGTATCCTGGTATGCCAATGGATCATACGAATATGACAATAGATTTATCCTAAGCGGAAGTATGCGGCTGGACCTCACCAATTTCTTTGGTACAGATAAGAAATACCGCTACAAACCAATGTGGTCGCTCGGAGGAACTTATAAATTAAGTAATGAGAAATGGTGGGATAAAGCTGTTTTCAGTAAACTTAATATCAGAGGTTCTTATGGTATCAATGGAAATATTTCCCTGAGAAATGGCCCGTTTTTGATTTTGAGCGTAGGCAACTACAGTCCTACAACGGGTGGAGTTTCCTATGGAATCTCCTCGCCTCCCAATAAGCAATTGCGTTGGGAAAAAACGAAGATTGCCAATGTGGGAATAGACTTCGGTTTATTAAACAATGCGATAGAAGGTAGCTTTGATTATTACAACAAGAACAGTTCTGATCTCTTGGCTGCAGACGCCGCGGATCCGACACTAGGTTTTAGCTCGCTAACAAAAAATGTAGGGAAAATGACCAACCACGGATTTGAGCTTGGACTCAATGTCCACGCCATCAAAAACAGTAAATTTAGCTGGGATATTTTGCCCAATATCTCCTTTAACGCAAACAAAGTAAAACACTACAATGTAAACCGTCCGTACACAGGAAGTTACACTACTGCCGGAGGAATCATGGTAGCGGGCTATCCTTCAGACGGTTTGTGGGGGTATCGTTTTGCAGGTCTTAATGAACTTGGTCAAACACAAGTTTATACCAGAGACAATCAGGTTGTATTGGCAAGCAATGCTGAAGTTACCGACTTGGTCTATCAGGGAACTTTTAGGCCGAAATGGGATCTTGCTTTAACAAATCGCTTCAGCTATCAAAATTGGGACCTATCTTTTATGTTTATAGCAAAGCTAGGGCATAAATATAGAAAGGATACGTTTAGTGGATCCAATTATCAAAACCGACACGTAGCCGAAAGATGGCGAAAACCTGGAGACGAAAAAAACACAATATATCCCGTTCTGGAAGAATGGAATATGGATATGTTCTCCTTCCCTTTTGCGGATGTGAATGTAGGTAATGCCAGTTATGCCAAATTAAGGGACATCACGCTTTCCTATAATCTCGAGAAACTAAGCAAAAGGATTGGTCTTACCAACGCAAGGATATTTGTACAGGGCAGAAACCTATTTCGTATCACAGCTAAAGGTGTGGACGTAGATCCCGAAACTACAGAATTCAATGTAAGTGGTGGTACGGGAGCAGGAACAGATCAAGGATTTACTTCACTGCCTCTACCACGCGAGATATTTATTGGTTTACGATTCGGACTCTAACCTAAAAATTAATTGAGATGAAAAAAATAATATACCTATTGCTGGGCCTAGTCTCCATAACGACCTTCTCCTGCAACAAATACCTGGATGTAAAACCCATCGGACAGTTGATTCCTTCAAAAGTTGAAGATCTGGAGAATTTATTGAGTAATACAAATACCATTAGCTCATTTTATGCGGACAACAACAGAGGTTGTTTCTATGCTTTTATGGGTGACAACTTAACAATCAGTGAAAATCAGGCTATATATCTATACAAAAGTACACACCCGAATGTAGATCGTTGGGCTGCATTTAAATTTTATTACCCCTATACGAATCCGATAGATCCCCAATACACTTGGGACTGGGCCATCTATCGTGCTGCGGCCATATTCAATATCGCCATTGATGAAGTTTCAAATCTTAAGGGAGAAAATTCAGATCTGGGCAAAATAATTGTTGCACAGGCAAAAGCTGGAAGGGCTTGGTCCTATCTGGTCGGAGGACTGGGGTATGGCCCAATGTACGATCCTGAAGGTAAAAATGATCAAAAGGTACTTCCCTACCGGACAACAGGTTCACCGAACACTCCCAATCCCGATCTCGCCAGCACAAATGAAATTATGGATCTTGCAGAAAAAGATCTTCTTGATGCATTGACCGGCGCTCCAAACACCGTTGGAAACCCAACCCGTGCAAGCAAACCAGCAGTTAATGCCTTGTTAGCACAGCTATACATGTTCAAAAGAGATTGGGCCAAAATGTCCAAATATGCAAATGATGCATGGGCGCAAGCCCTTGCGGCCAAAGGTAATACTGATAATCTTATCTATAATCTAAATAAATTCAGTTATAGACAAGATCCAAATGCATCTCCACCCGCTGGTACCGATGCCGAAGTTGGTCTTGAGCTACTAGGTGAAGATAATTTATTGAAACAGACTTACAACAGGGAACAACTATTTTATCGCCCTACTCCCTACAGTTATGCTCCCTATCCTTCGGAAGAATTTATCAATTTATTTGATAAAAACGCAGATCGGAGATACAAGCTATTTATGCTCAAAACGCTGGGCTACTCGGTGGTTGAAGGTGGTGTAAAACATGATGATGGTGTACGCCTTAAGTATTATCGGGACAACAAAATGATTGCTTCACAGGGAATGACTTATCCCGAGCTGCTATTGATAAAAGCGGAAGCAAATGCAAGGTTAAACCAATTGGGACAAGCGTTGAGCGATCTCAATATGCTGCGTAAATACCGCTATTCAGGTGCAAATACAGATCTTCAAAATGGCGGAGCTTTCAGTCAAGATCAATTACTCGAAGAAATTCTGAAAGAACGTAGACGGGAAATGCAGCTTGGCACCTATCAACGGACATTCGACATCAAGAGATTGGCACTAGATAAAGGAAAACCTTGGTCGAAAACGCAGGTCATCCATACCATAGGTAACAAATCCTACAAAGCGGATGTCATCAGTAAATTTTTCACTTTACAGATCAATAATCCGACCATACTTGCCAATCCAAGCTGGAATTTACAGCCTAATAGCAGCCCGTACCTACCTGCTGGATTAAATTAATAACCTATCAAACGTACATTAAAATTTAAACTTTATTGCAATTTATCATGAAATCTAAAAATATTATAATAACAGTGCTTGTGGCATTATTTTTCTTCTCATTTAATCCCCTCTTTGCCCAGATCAATCTGAAAATAAAAGGCAAAGTGACTGGCGACACAAAAGGATTTGATAAGATATACATTTTCAAGGGTCAGTTTCAAGATTCCACAGCGATCGGTCCAAATGGCGAATATCAAATAAACATTACATCTGAAGCTCCGGATGTAATGTATTTCTATCTTCAATATGAGAGTAAGGTAAAAGGCTATATCTCTCCGTTTTCGTTATTTATTGAAAAATCAGGAACGTTACAACTTGATTTTGACATTGAGAAAGGCATCTCCTCAGGTCAAATAAATGGACCTACCCGTTCAGTTGCATATTTCGATTATTCCAGCGCCAAGAAGTCTATTCATGAAAGGATCAACAAGGAAGTCACAAGTAAATTCGGTGAAGAAGCACTTAAAGAAGGGACCACTAATTTTGATAAGGCAATGGATTATTTCGAGAAACGTGAAACACAATTAAATGACTCACTATTTGCAAAATATTTTAACCCCAATGGAGCAGATGCACCGTTTATGTTATTAGGAAGGGTCAGCAGTTTATCTCTCGCTCAATTAGAGCATAATTATTCGAAATTATCCGCACCACTCAAAGAAACCAAAGCAGGGAAGCAGTTATATGAAAAAATAACTAGCAAAAAAAGATCCAGTATAGGATCTACGGTAGCTAACTTCGTCCTCCCCGATACCACCGGAAACGATTTTTCGTTCAATAAGCTCAAAGGAAAATATGTACTGATTGACTTCTGGGCTTCTTGGTGCGGTCCATGTCGAATCTCATTTCCTAGGCTCAGATCGGTTTACCAACAGCTAAAGGGTCAGAACTTCGAAATTATCAATATCTCCATTGACGCAAAGCTTGACGACTGGAAGAAAGCGGTCAAAGAAGAAAACAATCCCTGGCCACAACTACACGACAAAACTAATTTATCGAAATCTGCTTTTTTTGTCAGCGGAATTCCTACTGCATATCTAATTGATCCAGACGGAAAAATTGTGTTTAGTAGTGTAGGATCCGACGAAAATGGCGGCGGACCGATGGAGGAAAAACTTGAATCCATATTTGGTATCAAATTAACCAAATAATAGAAAAATGTCATGCCCCACTGTCCAAAATAACGGGGCATGACATTTTCACCAAAAGCTGTCCCCGCTATAGCATTTACGACTTTGCCTATCCCTCGCACCAAACCGATAAGCTCGTCTTCGAAACCTAACGGCTAACGCCTGATCAGGATGAAAAATCCGAATCACTTTCTCACAGCTCTTGCACCACGAATCCATTCTCTCTGAACTAACGGGACTATCCTCCCCTTATATAATAATCTTATAAAACAATAACAGTAAAAAAGAAGTTATAAAATAGAAGATTGGTTTTCACAATTCATTTAGTACGGTCAGATCTCAAATAAATACCAAGTATGTTCAAAAGACTTTTATTTTATTTCCTATTCGCTCATCTATTATGCTCTACAATGCAAGCCCAAGAAAAACTCGCGCTAGATCCGAAACTAGAAGTCGCGGCATCTTTTGGACCCTACCGTCCCATAGGTGTCAGCGCAACTTCAACAAACAGACTATTCGTATCATTTCCTAAGCAGAACAAAGACTATCAATATGCACTCACAGAAATCATTGATGGTAAGCGCATACCCTACCCGAACGAAACATGGAACAAACAAGGGGATGAAGATTCCCATTTTGTAAATGTTCAGGATATCTTTGTCGATGCACAGGACAACTTATGGGTATTAGACTCTAAACCATCAACCTCCGGGTCTATTTTTGGTCCAGATGGTGCAGCTCCTACCGGACAATTCAAACTCCTTAAAATCGACACAAAAAATAATCAAATAGCACGCATCTATACATTTGATGATCTTGACAAAGCGAAATCAGGTTTGAACGATGTACGCATTGACCTCGAAAAAAATCTAGCTTATCTTTCCGATCCTGGTCAGGCCGCAATAATTGTTCTTGATCTTCAATCAGGAAATAGTAGAAAAGTACTGGAAAAAAGCTCCTTCACATTAGCTGATCCACAAGTTGTCATTTCCTATTCCGGCATAGACATGCGCTATAAAGACGGTAAACCCTTCCTCTCTCACGTTAACGGGATAGCGCTAAGTCATGACTTTAATTATTTCTATTTTAAACCAATTAATAAAAAGCACTTATACCGCATCGCTACAAAGTACCTTGCGGATGATAAACTATCCCAATCAGCCCTGCAAGGCAAAGTAGAAGACATGGGAAATGTAGGTGTCACACATGGCTTACTTGCTGATCGGAACGGTAATATTTATCTGACGACCTCAATGGATTACAGTATTAAATACCTGAGTCCAGATGGACAAATTCATTTATTGACACAGGACCCCAGATTGTTATGGCCGGATTCTTTGGGTATAGATGGTAATGGTTATCTTTACTTTTCATGTGCACAGCTATCCAGAGATCCGCAATGGAATAATGGCATAGACCGAGTTGAATTACCCTATCAGGTTTATAAAATAAAGTTGCCAAAGTGATGATGTATACTAAAAAAACACATAAATGAAATCATTGATAAAACAGCTCGCTCTTGTACTGCTCAGTCTCGTCTATTCGTTATCAAATGCGCAGACAGATCGCCCTGTACTGGATATTATGCTCAATAATTATCAATACCCTTATGAAGTACATTACTTAAATTTAAAAAGTCAGGGTGAAGAAATAAAAATGGCCTATATGGATGTCAGCTCGCAACAACCTAATGGTCATACCGTGTTGCTACTCCACGGCAAAAATTTCAACGGAGCATACTGGAAAACAACCATTCAGGCGCTAAATTCGACTGGGTATCGCGTTATAATACCTGATCAGATTGGATTTGGTAAATCTTCAAAACCCACAGCTTATCAGTTTACTTTTCAGCAGCTGGCGCAAAACACAAAATTGCTATTAGACAAGCTGGGGCTTGACAAGGTCGCCTTACTTGGTCACTCCATGGGCGGAATGCTTGCCACGAGGTTTACATTAATGTATCCCGAAACTGTGGAAAAACTTGTTTTAGAAAATCCCATTGGGCTGGAAGACTGGAAACTTGTCGCTCCTTACACTTCCATCGACCAAAATTTTCAAACGGAATTAAAAGCTGGATATGAATCTGCAAAAAAGTACCAAAGCGCATTCTATTACGACAACAAATGGAAGCCGGAATATGATGAATGGGTGTACCTACTTACAGGCTGGACAAAAGCTAAGGATTATTCCATCGTTGCCATGGTAAATGCCAAAACATCAGACATGATCTTTACCCAACCTGTTGTTTATGAATTTCAGCATATAAAAACACCTACTCTGCTCATCATCGGTACGCGAGATAGAACTGCGATCGGTAAAGCCAACGTAAAGGATCCTAAAGTAGCCGCAAAAATGGGACTGTATCAATATTTAGGAAAGGAAACACGACAAAAAATCAAAGGATCAAAACTCGTCGAACTCGACAACGTTGGACACCTGCCTCATATTGAAGCTTTCGACCGATTTTTCACACCCCTTGTTTCATTTCTGAAAAACTGATACCATTATTTTTTCCGTTTAAGTGCTCCTCAAAAGACCCCTTGTATATTATTGTTGAATAATAACAATTATTCCAGCCTCACATTACTTTCCATCCACTTATGCTGGGGAATGTCTACGTTCTACGAAGAATAAGCAGTTGTAAAAACTGCGTTTAGCTCAAAAAAAGAAATTACCCACCAAACCGATAAGCAAAATCCCTTTTATCGTTCATTTTTCATCGATAGAAAAGAAGCCAAAGCGTCCTGGTTTCGACCATCAATATATTTAGCAAAAAAAATAAATAAAATTTTACAAAACTAATATTTTTAGTATATTTGAATATCAATTTTAGACAAGGTCTTTATGGAACAGGCAAAAGAATTTGACAATAAGGAATTACATGTTGGCGATATTGTTCGCTTCCACACCCCCTATCCGGATGAGGATCCCCATACAATCTTTATTGTACTTTGGTCATATTACGATCCTGAAGGTAAATCATCTAGGGCTGAAGTCGTAAAATTTGATCCCGTTCTTAAGCATTATCCTGTGATTCAAAAATGGTTTATTCGAGACTTGGAAAGAGTCCCCGAAGTTAGCCCTGAACTACTCCAACAGATTGCGTTATTTATGAAAAGTAAACTTGGAAACTCGATTATAAGCAAGCTGGTAATTTAAATAAAGTTGATATTCTAAATAAAGTCCGACAAAAAAGGTATAAAAACACGATGGAAAATAAATTCAGAGCAAACAGAGAATTCACATCACGATCGATATGGTCCGATTGGCGTGAGCAACTTAAAGAAAGTGAAATAAATGGTTTACTTCAACGACTTGAAGTGATGGATCGGGAGGTACTCGTTGATTGGTTACAATGGCATAACCCAAAAGGCAACTACACTGACCGTAAATGTATGGATAACGGTGTAAAACCTCTTTGCAAATCAAAGGCTGTAGAATATACCTATAGAGAGATCTTGCGCAATCATACAAAAAAGCAGTTTAATAGCATTTCCAATGGTCCAATACAACTTATGTTTAACAATTAATTGCTCAAATTATGGAATCTTTCATCAAACAGATTATCGGTTATCAATTACCAAAAATCATCGCAATGGAGTCGCAACGGAAGGATTGGCGCTATCAGCTGCTTGATTTAAAAGATAAAACACTTTTTGATCGGCTCTCACTTATGAAACGACAAGAGTTGCTCCAATGGCTTCAATGGAATGATTGCAATGGAATTTATACAGACTATGACTGTATCCGAAAAGGCATTCCTTTATTCACTAAGATGCAGGCTCTAGCCACAGTCTATCACCACATTATGCGTGACCATGAAAATTGGGATGGTTATATGGGGAAAGAATATATTCGTGGAAGTATCTTTTGAACAATCCATATATTATAATCTTTTAATATATTCTTCTAATGTTCTGAGATTGGCAATAGCAGCGCCGATGGTATTGTTAAAATAAACATAGACTTCCCTTCCTTCAGCCAACCATCCTTTGATATAACCACTATATACATATAATACGGCATCTTCATAACTTCCCTTATAATCACCTTTTGGTCCATGAAAACGTATATAAATCATATCATTACCGATATATTGTCTGTTTATTCCGCTGCCATCTTTATCGTGTAATACCAAATTCATACCATAAGAATTTAACAGTGCCATTGTTTCCATGCGATACCAGGACTGATGACGAAACTCAATGCATACTTGCCAATCCAAACTCCGTTTATCAGTTGCAATACATCTTAAAAGCTTATCTAAATTGGTCAGCGAGGAAAATTTGGTTGATGGGGGTAATTGTATCAACAAACATCCCTTCTTTTTATCCACAGCACTAATGACATCCAAAAATTTAACAACATCACTATGGTCAAACATTAAATCCTTTTGATGCGTAATTCCCTTCCAAAGCTTAAAAGTAAAACGAAAGTTATCACTCGTTTCCTGAGACCATCGTCCAATAGTTTCCCTGCGGGGGATCTTGTAAAACGTGCTGTTTACCTCCAAAGAATTGAACAACAGACTATATACAGCGAGCCTGCTCCTATCCTTGAAATCTTTAGGGTAATAGCTTTTGTTCCTGTAGGGCAACAGAATTCCGCTTGTGCCTGAAAAATATAGAGCCTTCATAACGTTATAACAATTGAAACTAGGGCAATAGTTCAACCTCCAAATAATATTTTAACATGGTGAGAAATATAAAAATGTTACACTGCAGATTTCTTTAGAAACAAGCCTCATCACACTAACGTTTTGGCCATTAGAAAAACGCTGTCCAAATTTATATTAAATGATTTAGTTTAGCTATATTAGAGATTCCAAGTCTACACTATGGGAATCAATTATTCGCTAAATATCCAAACATTTGAAGGATACTATGATCAATGGAGTCCCAAAGTATACCAATATGCGTTCAATAAAACCAGATCCTCTTATTTAGCCGAAGAGACTGTACAGCGTGTTTTTATTAAGCTTTGGAAAAACTTAAATGAAAAAAATATTGACGCTACTGTAGAATCCCAGATCTTTTGTATTGCAAGAACAACAATTTTGGATCTGATCAAAGAAGAATATAACAGAAAGAAACTTCTTCAGGCAGAAAATGAGCTCATTCAGCGCTATTCCCCACAAGATGATTACTATGCCAAACAGCTTGAAACCACATTACAACATATAATCAATCAATTGCCCGAAAAGCGAAAACAGATCTTTATGTTGAGCCGCTATTCCAATCTATCCCATAAGCAAATCGCAGATAAACTCTCCATTTCATCCAAGACGGTAGAAAACCAAATTGCTCTTGCGCTAAAAGCGATCAGAAAAGCATTATTGCTCTCCATACTGATGCTAAATCTTTTTTAATTTTCTTTTGGGGGATACCCTATTTTCAATCGTAATCAATATGTATGAAGATTACGAAAGAACTCGTCGAAAAATATCTCCGCGGAGAAGCAAACACCGAAGAAGTTAAAGCGGTTCAAACTGCACTGGATAATAACCAACTAAATTTGGATGATTGGCTTCCAGTAAGCGAATGGCATAATATAGAAGAACATATAGCTTTTGAACAGCATGACTCAATCAAACAATCCCTGATCAAAAAAATTACGATCAGGGATACAAAACAACGGATCTATACCCTACTGAAGTATGCTGCGATACTTTTACTTGTCGGAACACTAGGCTGGGAATCTTTTCAATATTGGAAGACAACAACAAATACGCCTACGATTACTTCTGTCCAAAAAAAACAAACTCCGAAATTGGAGTCCCCAAGCAACTTCTATTATATTAATTCTGGCAATTCGCCGATGCAGATAGATGTTCCTGACGGATCAAAAATTGAACTTTATCCTAATTCGGAAGTTAAATTTGCAGATAACTTTTCTTCGCTGTCTACCCGTGATATTCATTTAAAAGGAAAGGCAAAGTTTGTTGTTGCCAAAGACAAGTCAAGGCCGTTTAATGTACATACTGCTGGGTTAACAACAACCGCATTAGGTACAATATTCAGCGTCGATGAGCTAAAATCTTCACAAACAAAAGTCAGATTATTTGAAGGGCGTATCCAATTAAAGAGTCTAAAAAATAAAACAGGTTCCCCTCCTCTGCTCCTTGAATTTATACCAAATGAAGAAATAACCATCGATCATGGACAACTTCAAATTATTGCCGAAGAACGGATGAATTCTTCCAAATTCAACAGAAGAGGTTTTTATTCCGAAAAACAAAATACACTAATATTCAAAAATCTAGCCCTTAAAGATCTACTACATATTATAAGTCAAAACTATAATATCAAGCTTGAATTTGATTCCGAAGCTATCAAAGACAAATATTACAGTGGCACCTATGAAAATGATCCGTCCGTGTTCCGAAAAATACTATCAGATATACAAGAACTCCACCACATTATTATAACCATACAGAATAAAATATAATTTACTTATTTAATCCATAAATTATGCACAATTATTTACCTTCCAAACATGGCCTACTAACCATGTTTATGCTAAGAACCAATATCCGTGCTGATGTAAACTGGGGTTTACGTCTTGGGCTAATGGGCCTTTTGGCAACCAGTTATCAAATCGTTCATGCACAACAGCAGGCAGCGATCAACGGCGTCATCCGCGACGAAGCGGGTAAGCCCATATACTCCGCAACGGTCACTATCCAAAATGTGACTAACAAATTCAAAAGGGCTACGACCAGCGCTGCAGATGGAACCTTTTCTTTTGATCAGATCCCAGCTGGTCAAGGATACCAAATCACCATTTCCTCCATCGGATTTAAAACCAAGGAACTAACAGATTACAACATCTCTGAAAGAGATAAGCTAGCCATCAATGTTAGTCTGGAATCGGTATCGGAAAATCTACAAGAAGTAGTTGTCACTGCACTAGGTATTAAAAAGGAGAAAAAGGCCCTGGGCTATACGGTTGCGGAGCTAAAAGGAGATGAATTGACACAGGGTAAAGAAACAAATGTCGCCAATGCACTTTCGGGAAAGGTCGCCGGTGTGCAAGTAAGCCGTGCCGCTTCCGGTGCTGGAGGATCTTCAAAAGTCGTTATTCGTGGCAACAACTCACTTGTTGGCAATAGTCAACCGCTTTACGTAGTCGATGGTGTACCGATTGATAATCAAAACATTTCAGCACCAAACCAATCCGGTGGTACAGATTATGGCGACGGTATTGGAAATATTAACCCTGAAGATATAGAGACCATGTCCGTCCTAAAAGGGCCCAATGCCGCAGCGCTATATGGTCAAAGAGGAAGTAACGGTGTCATCCTGATTACAACAAAATCAGGAAAAGCCGGCAAAACACGTTTCAGCTATGGTACCGACTATTCCTTTGGAAACGGTTTGGTACTCCCTGATTTTCAAAATGAATATGGTCAAGGACTTAACGGCACATTTACGCACTTCCGAAAAGACGACGGAACCATCGTTTCCATGAGTGATGCCATAAAAAACGGTTACAGTGGTATCCCAAAAATGAGTGCAGGCCGGGACCGTACAACACGTGCCAGCTGGGGAGCCAAAATGGAGGGGCAAACTTATGAAGATGCCTATGGAAATGTGCTACAGCTAACGCCTAAACCTGATACCTATGCCTCATTTTTCCAAACCGAAAAGCAATTTGTCAATAACTTAAGCGTAGACGGCGGTAATGAAAAAATAAATTACCGTTTTTCTTTTGCCAACACAGATGTGAAGGGATATATCCCGACCAATACTTTAAAAAGGAATAATTTTGGTTTACGCACACAGGCAAAAATTACGGACAAACTTCATATTGATGTAAAAGCAAATTACATCGCTCAGAAAGGAAACAATAGACCAACATTGGCTGATGCAGCCGATAATCCAGCCTATTTATTTATCAGTCAACCACGAAGCCTTGGGAATGATATCATGTCCCAATATAAGTGGACTGCACAGGAGATAAGCAGGCAGCTTGGTTTTTCCGGTTTAACGGAGGGTTTGGAAAAAACTTACGCAACGAATAGTTCCACGGCTAATCCTTTCTGGACAATCCATGAAAATCACAACGAAGATCGCCGCGATCGCATCATTGGATTACTCCGCCTAAGCTATGACTTCGCTCCCTGGCTCAAAGTAGCAGCAACAGGAGGAACCGATTTCTATACCGATCAGCGATTCCGATATAGACCGATCAATACCTATCAGAGCTTAAACAGAAAAGGCGATATCAGAGAAGAAGTTATCCGATCCCGCGAAGATAATTTTGATATCCTTGCCAGCTCTAATTTCACTTTATCGGATAACATTAAGCTCAGCGCTAATATGGGGGCAAGTCATCAAAGTCGATATCTGCGCATGACAGGAAACGCTGGTAATCAGTTTATCGTACCTAATCTTTTTGTCATCAATAATACCACTACGAATACCTATATATTCGATCTTATCGAGTCAAAAATCAATTCGGTATACCTCTCAGGCCAATTTAGCTATAAAGATTATTGGTTTGTCGACTTTTCGGCGCGCAATGACTGGTCTTCTACATTATCCAAAAATAACAATTCATTTTTCTACCCTTCGATAAGTTCCAGTTTTGTGCTATCTGATGCATTCCAATGGCAGTCAGATGCGCTGTCTTTCGCCAAGATCCGAGCTTCTTGGGCACAGGCCGGTAGCTCCGGAAACCCCTACCAATTAACGGGCGCGTATAGTCTGAATCAATATACACACGGTGGTGTACCGATGGCTTCATATACCGAAATTATCCCTGATCCCGACTTAAAGAATGAATTGACCACGTCTATCGAGGCTGGTGCAGATCTCAGGTTTTTAAAAAATAGACTTTCGCTATCCTTTACTTACTATCAGGCAAAAACAAAAAATCAGATTCTAGATGTACCGATAGCACCATCAAGTCTTTACGTAAAAAATCGCATCAATGCCGGAGAAATCAGTAACAGAGGGATCGAATTTGTACTGGGGGGCACTCCCTTCAAAACCGAATCAGGATTTGAATGGAATACAACGTTTAACTTTAATAGAAACCGCAACAAGGTTGAATCGCTTTACCCTGGTGTAGAAAGTTTCCTTTTAGCAACAGATAGAGGAATCAACGTTGTCGCCGAAGTAGGAAAGCCATTTGGTCAGCTTATTGGGACCCAATTTGCATGGATTAAGGATGAAAATGGAAACCGATTAATTGATCCAACGACTGGGCTCCCTTTACGTACTGCCGGAAGAGTGGAAACAGATCTTGGAAATGCGCAGCCAAATTGGATAGGCGGTTTCGGCAACACATTAAAATACAAAGGCTTCAACTTATACGCACTTGTTGATATTCGTCAAGGGGGGGTGATCTTCTCACAGTCCAATCGAGAACAAATAATTTATGGTACGAGCAAAAAAACGTTAGAAGGACGTGAGGGTACCTATGTCGCTGATGGAATGGTTGCACAACAAGATGGCGCAGGCAATTGGATAAGCACCGGAACAAAAAACAGCAAACAGGTGAATGCTCAGGATTATTGGAATATGGTAGCTAGTGACAAAGAAGTCATGGTATCTGAGGAAATGATTAATGATATGAGTTATATTGCAATGCGCGAAATCAGTCTCTCTTATTCATTCCCGAAAAATCTGATGCCACATCGCTTGATCAATTCATTGAAACTGGGCCTATATGGTAGAAACTTATTCTATTTCCAACGAAAAACAGATGGTTTTTCTCCAGAAGCTTCTGCTTTCAATGTAAACAATAGCTCCATAGGTATTGAATCTACTTCCTTACCTATGATGAGAACCTTTGGCATTAACCTTACTGTTGGCCTTTAAAACACTGAATTATGAAAACGAAAATGATAAAAAACAGATTTGTTATCGCTCTTGTCTCCGTAGCAACATTTGGTGCCTGCACGAAAGACTTTGAAAAAATAAATATGCCACCAACATCAGTGACAACAATAGATCCCGCATTGCTTATGGCTAGAATCCTTCGTGATGGTACGTTTCAGGAGTCGGGAGAACTTCCAAACAATAAGTTTGGCTCTTGGATCCAGCATTGGGCGGGTGGGCCTGTAGTACCAGTATCGCGTTATTTTGAAGGACCAGAAAACCTGATATGGTCGCAGCATTTTACCTTGCTCAGAAACATCATTCAGATAAAAAAAGAGCTCAGTGGCAAAGAAGAAAGTCCCGAAGGTAGAAGTAAACTGGCCATAACCGAACTTTATGAAGTTTATCTATACCAACGATTGACTGATCTATTTGGAGACATCCCCTATTCGGAAATTACAAAAGATAGCAAAGAGATTAATCGAACCCCTAAGTTTGACAAACAAGAGGATATCTATCCCGCGCTAGTTATAAAGGTCGATGCCGCTTTAGCACGTCTCACCGTTGGCGATCAATCTTATGGCTCCTCTGATTTTTTCTATGGCGGTAATATTGATAAATGGAAAAAATTCGGAAACTCCTTAAAACTGAAATTGGGCATGAGAATGCGTTATGCCAACCTCTCATTAGCGCAAAAAACCGTTACTGAAGCAATGACTTCTCCACTTGGGTTAATCTCAAGTAACAGCGATAATGCTGCTGTTCCTACATTCAATAACGCACAAGCCGAGAATCAAAATCCTATATTACGGCAGATGACTACTGGGAGCGCCGACTTACGGTACTTAGCCAACACATTGGTAAACAAATTGAAGGAGTATAATGATCCCCGTTTAGGTCTACTTGCAGAACCCGTTACCATAGGCGGTGTTACTACTTATCAAGGAATTGGAGTAGCACTAACCGATAATGAACTTTCTCAACTGATCAGAGCAAATTACTCTACGGCCAACAAGTCAACATGGTTTAGCTTGAATTTTGCTCCAATACCGAGTTATGCAATGACCTACTCAGACATATGTTTTTACAAAGCCGAGGCTGCATTATTAGGTTGGGGCGCGACAAGTACAAATGCACAATCATTTTTTACAGATGGCGTCAAAGCAGCCTTTGCCCTTCCACCATACAATTTAACTTCCATTCCCTCATCCTATGAGCAAAATGTCATCAACTTAAATGGATTGACAGACGAACAAAAGATGGAGAAAATCGCTACTCAAAAATGGATAAGTTTATTTGGCAGAGATATGGAAGCATTTGCCGAATGGCGACGTACAGGTTATCCAAAATTGACACCTGGTCCAAATCCGGGATCCACCAATAGACAGATACCGCGTCGAGCTATTTACTCCAGTGAGGAGGCTGAATTAAATCAAACAAATCTCAAAGACGCTGTTTCCAGAATGCAGAACGGAGATTCCTTTTTGTCCAAAGTATGGTGGGATAAAAAACAATAGAAACAACAATAAAGGTTTGAGCCCACGAAATTATTTCGTGTCGCTCAAACCTACTTACCAAAATGCTGCTGCTCCAGATTCTATCCTCTCACATATTCTGTATAGCTATGCCCGCAACAAGGTCTTCAGGACTACTTTAGTGCAAAACACCTTTCATTGTTTTCGCAATGAATCTTTTTCAGCAATGATTTAGGTTTCTTTTGAAATTATATTTATCTTTCTTTAAATATAAACAAATCCCACGCTCTTCAAGCTTTACAAAAATGAAAACAAGCTCTTCACTATTTTTGCTAACAGTAGCATCTCTTTTTATAGGGTGCGGAGAAAACGGTAAAAAATCCACATCACCGTCTCCAGATAACTTACCAAAAAATACCCCAAGCTTTAGCTTCGAGGGGATTAAACAAGATTATACAACAAATGAAGAATTATCGTTTCAGATTACGAATACTTCTAATTTAAAAATTGATTCCATCCTTTATTATATCAATGATAACCCGATTGCTAAAGTCACAGAAAACAATAAAGTAACATATAGATTATCAGGAGAGAAATTTGGCAAGCAAATTATTAAAGCGGTTGTATTTGATGCTGGAAAATCCGAAGAAAATACAGTCAACATAGACTATCTGCCATCAGACCCACCTCGAATTTTAAAGTACCGAATAGTTAATTCCTACCCACATGATATCAAAGCTTTCACACAAGGACTGGAGTTCTTTGGAGACAACTTGATGGAAAGTACAGGCAATGGCGTTGGGTTAAGTGGAAATAAAGGTAAGTCAAGTATCCGCATCGTCAATCCCACCACCGGACAACCAATCAAAAAGATCGAATTAGCAGATTCAATATTTGGTGAGGGTGCGACCATATTAAATGGGAAATTATATCAATTGACGTACAAAAGCAATCTTGCCTATGTCTATGATATGGCAACCCTAAAGACAATAAAAACACTGCCATATTTCAAAAACATGGAAGGATGGGGACTGACCTCGGATGGCAAAAATTTGTATATGTCTGACGGTTCAGAAAATATCTATCTACTCAATCCCAATGACTTTTCTAAAATTGATTATATCCGTGTTGCCACAAATGAGAAAATCGTTAACCAGATAAACGAAATGGAGTGGGTAAAAGGAAAGATTTATGCTAATTTCTTTATGGAAGATGTTATGGGTATCATCGACCCGAAAACAGGGGCTATCGAAGGTTTAGTCGATCTTTCCAAATTACGGGAAAACGTGACACAACATGTTGATCTGGATGTATTAAACGGAATTGCGTACAATAAAAAATCAAATACCTTTTTTCTTACAGGAAAAAATTGGGACAAAATATTTGAAATACAGCTACTGGATTAACTAATCACTCGTTAGTCTATAATGTACACAATCATAAAGACAGTCTATTCATTAAAGTGCTATTCCCACTCTGGAAATAGCACTTTCTTATTTCAGGCAACAATTATTTCTTAACGATTTTCCCGTCTTCATAGAGTGTATACTCTTCGCCATCGGCCTGTTGCAACACCATTTTTCCGTCGACAAAAATATTGCTAAATGTAAAAACAGGATCGGTCATTATTTTGCTATTGTAATCCATCAATCCCCAATGCTGCGGTGATTCCATATACATGATTCTATTTTTACCCGCAACATCCAAAACCTGATATTTAAAAGGAACCACAATAGCACCGTTATAATCAATAAATCCTTGTTTGCCATCTTTCGCAACTTTGATAATCGTACTATCAATCGCCATAAGACTGGCATCCAAAAAGATAGACTCATACTGAGGCGAAACAACCTCCACGCCTTTCTCATTGATCAACCCTACACGTTGTTTGCTATCTTGTACTTCAAAAAAGCCAAAATGTGGTTTTGTCGTAGTACTGAAATAGTTAGGCTGTACAATAACCTTTCCTGTTTTATCAACTATGCCAACAGTTCCTAAATCGCCATTGGCATCCGTTCGATGGAAAGTCGCTAGACTTTCGCCATCAAATCGTATAAATTGTTCGTAAGCAGTATCTGGATTTTCCCAGATATCTTCTATCGCATTATACTTTCCCTTTAATTGACCGATAGGTAAAACAGTGTCTTCAACACCTCCTTTAGCAGCTTTGGTTGCCTCCTGTCCCCGACAGGAGCTGCCTATAAGTACAATTGTTGCCACTATGCCTACAATTTTATATGGATTGTTTATTCTCATACTATTTCAAAATTATGCTTATTTATCAACTGTTATATAACCCCTATACTTTGAACAGGTACATTTTAAAAACGGAAATCTTCGAATCAACATTATTTTCTTATCTGCTACGGCATTTCTCCAAGCTTGTTAAAACCTGTTGTTATCATCTCCTGCAATTGAGGTGTAAACAAGTTGGTTGAAAGTGGTATTTTCTTGGCTTCGCTATTTAATCTCCATTGTGCACGCTTCTCAAGCAAAAATTGCAATCGCTGTGCTGTTGTCAATCCCGGCAATGTATAATATATACTATTTTCACCTTCTTTTCCTTGCATTTGAATATATCGGCCTGTAGTTACCCTGAATTTATTTCTTTCCTCAAAACTTCGGATAAAAGAGCTATCCTGATCAGCGATATCCCACATGGGATCACGAGGGCAGCAGACAGAACCATAGCTTTCCTTCCAATATACTGTTAATAGGTTTTCGGGCACCGTAGGTTTAGCAAAATCAATCACTGGATTTTCCAATCCCCCAAGCCGAACGCTATCAACTTTTACAATGTCCTCTTCCCGTCTGATATAATAATAAAAATTTGTCGTTTCTGGTTCCACGCACCTTCCACTTTTTGAAGCCGTTTTACTGACTTCATTGTAAAACTTCCAATCAGGAACAATCAGAATAAATTTTTGTAATTCAGGATAAAATGCAGATGATTTCTTAAAAAGTTCTATTGGGATCTTTGCGCTCAAATAAAATACTTCTATTGAATCTGCATTAAACTGCAATGGCAAATCCAATAAATAATTGCCCTTTAATCGTGCTACCTGACGATCTTCAATATTCATTACTCGATCATACTTTTGAGCTAGCCAATCCGGTCGTACAGTTTCCAGTTGATCGGGAGGCCTGATAGCTTGTTTTATGGCTTTACTTTTACAGGAGATAACAAGTAGAAATAAAACCAGCATTAAATAAACTTTATCAATTATTAAGCACGTTCTCATTGGCTAAAAATAATGTTTCATTAATTATCTTATTGCGCATCAGCAACTTTTATCCCCACCTTATTTAAAAACTCAACCTGTTTCTCCAAACAAGTATCTGCCAAGACTTCTATTTTAGCTTTTTCATCAGTAATATCTCTTAACAAGGCCTGTCTGGCACCTTTTTTCTGCTCATCCACATATTTGACCAATAACGTACCATAACCATCTGTAATTCTCGTCATGTAAGCTATTGTCGTCAAATGGAAGCTCTTCGCAGCCTCACTAGGCTTTAATGCATTAACTTCACTCTTTATTCCTTTGATATAGCTGCTCAGCGCCTGTACCTCTTTAAGCTTCATTTCGTAGGATAATTCATCCGTTCTATCCGCATCATATTCTCCTTCCAGCAATTTATTGTAGCTTTCATCCAACTTTTCTTTACAACTATAAAAAAGGCGGGCAATCTTCTCATTATATCCGAAGTCCAAATTACCACCACAGGATGTCAATGCGAATGTACTGATGATTAATGTCAAAATAATAATTCTCATAGCTCAATTTTTCAACAAATAACGCATTTTCAAAACAAGCTCTGTAAGGCAGTTAATATTCGTTACCTGTTTTTTAAGATTCGCTATCATTTGGGTACAATTTTACCCAAACGATACCACCAATAATTACCCGATTAGCAAATACTGTAAAACAAGTCAAGCGCAACAGCTTGTTTCTTAAGGAAGAATTACGGAACTTAGAAAAAGAATATAGACCAAATCAGAAGACCGATGATTTTGGACGAATCAAGAAAATCGATGACGAATCAAAAAACGAAAAGAACTGAATAAAACACGATGAAACCATCATGATTTATTCAAACCGAGTGAAACGAGCTCATTTATACCGATGAGACCAACACTTATAAAGAATTTATACAGATGAAACAATTAGCTTTATTGATCATGTTCATCGGAATGTCGAGCATGGTTTTCGGACAAGAAATTAGCCGTTCAACGACCCAAACAATTACGCAATCTGGAATTGGACTTGGTTCTGTCATTGCCGTCGTCACTTCGTGGGACCGCAATAAATCTATTCTCTGGGCACTGATCCATGGTATCTTGGGGTGGTTTTATGTTATTTATTTTGCATTTACACGGAGCAATAATTAATATTTCTGCAGATCATATTTTCAATACAACCAACAGTGTTACATCCTTCTGTAAGCCAGAAAACAAAAAGCAGTCAACCAAAATCGAAAGATCATGAGCATGGTACAAAATTTCCTTCGTGTCAATTTGGAAACATTGGATAGTTTTCTCACTGATAGTCGTTCATTAAGAAAAATGGTATATAGCAAAGAAGCTATACATTTGGACAATTTAATAGATATTGATAAAGCTTGGGAAGGTATTTTCTTTTTATTGACAGGAGAATCAATTGGCACATACGATCAGGCTGCTCCACCGTTATCCTGGCTATTAGTTGGTCCCAATGACGTCGATCGCAATCAGGACATGGGCTATGGCCCAGCAACCTATACAGATATAGAACAAACTAAACAGATAGATTTAGCGTTACAGGAAATTTCTATAGATGAACTAACGCAACGTTTTGACTCGGCTACCATGCTTGAAAAAGATATATACCCAGATATCTGGGATGATGAAAATGCATTAGAATATCTGCTTCAATACTTCGAAGACCTAAAAACATTTTATCAGATGGCCGCCCTGCATCATGAAGCAGTCATCCTATTTCTCAATTAAAAAGCAATTATTTCACGTTAATAAAAATGATAAAATAACTATGCATATTTCTGAAAAGAGAAGTATCCACATTGAAGAACTAAAGGAAGTAAATAACAGCGTCGTTTCCGACCTGGTGGCTTTAACATTGGATATTGTCCAAGGAGGGGCCTCTGTAGGCTTTATGCAGGACATAAGCGAAGAAAAAGCGAGTGAATTCTGGAACAATGTCCTGGCAAAGGTCCAGCAAGAAAAAACAGTGCTACTTGTTGCAAAAGACAGCTCTTCGGACCAGATCGTTGGGACCGTGCAATTACAAATTGACCTTCCCCAAAATCAGCCGCATCGGGCGGACGTGGCAAAAATGTTGGTGCATTCCGCTTTTCGACGTCTTGGTATAGCGGAAAATCTATTGCAACATCTTGAATTAATTGCGAAAAAAAATGGAAAATCACTACTGGTACTAGATACTGTAACAGATAGCCCGGCTCATGCTTTGTACTTAAAATGTGGCTGGAAAGTCGTGGGAAACATTCCCAATTATGCACTTTTCCCTAATGGTACCCCCTGTAGTACAACCTACTTTTATAAAAATCTTGAATAGTATCGCTATTCGCAAAAAAACCTCCAATAACTGTTAACTTATTGGAGGTTCTGACGGCAAAAAAAATGATATTGCTTCCGGCTATTTTCTATACCACACCGGACCAGGCTTGCTTCCCATTTGGAAAACAAGGGTGGCTCCGGACATGATCTGCTCATGTGTGATATAACTTGTTTCAAGAGGTTTTCCATCCAAAGTAACCGACTGGATGTAAATATTGGTTTTATTTACATGATTTGCTTTAATAGTAAACTTTTTCCCATTCGCAAGTTTAAATTCGCTATGTGCAAACAATGGTGTACCGATTTCATACCTTCCGCTCACTGGATCTACGGGATAAAAACCCAGCGCACTGAATACATACCAAGCAGACATCTGTCCGCAATCATCATTCCCACTTAATCCTGACGGATTATTTAGATAGAGTTTTTCCATCACTTCAGCAGCATATTGCTGTGTTTTCCATGGTTGCCCAATTGCATTAAACAAATATATGGCGTGATGACTTGGTTCATTTCCATGTGCATATTGTCCGATCATGCCCGTACTGAAGATAGGCAGTTTACTGGTATCTGATGGATGGAAGGTAAACATGCTATCCAATTTTTGCCCAAAGCGCTCATTTCCGCCGACGAGATCGATCAATCCCGGGATATCGTGTTGAACAGACCAGAAGTATTGCCAAGCATTGCTTTCACAGATATGTGCACTGTATTCTTCCGGATCAAATGGCGTTACAAAAGCTCCATGACTGTCCCGGGGTTGCATAAATGACGTAGCAGGATTATAGACATTTTTATAATTTTTTGCTCTTGCAAAAAAGGTATTTGCCACCGCCTTGTTTCCCATTTTATCCGCCATAACCGCAATACAATGATCATCAAATGCATATTCAAGTGTGCGTGACAAAGACCAGTTCTCCGCATTGTATTTATCCAAAACATCATAAGGTACATAGCCCAGCTTTTTATACAACCCAATACCTCTGTAGCTATCTATGTTTGCTGTTGCCACACAAGCTTCCAGTGCTTTATTGACATCAAAATCACCTATTCCTTTCAGATAAGCATCCACAATAACTGGGATTGCATGATTACCAATCATCATATCGGTTTCACTGCCATAGATATTCCATACCGGCAAGCGACCATGCTGTTCGTAAAACGCAATAAATGATTTCACCATATCATTTACCCGATTTGGATCAAGATAAGTAAATAGAGGATGTGAAGCACGGTAGGTATCCCAAAGCGAAAAAGTACTGTAATTGGTCCAACCTTCGGCCTTATGTACTTTTCTATCCGCGCCAAAATAAGCGCCATCTACATCTCCAAATATGGTAGGGGCCAGCATTGAATGGTACAATGCTGTATAGAACTTTACTCTAGTTTCTTTGTCCGCGGTCTGAATAGCAATCTTACCAAGCTCATTGTTCCAGCTATTTTCAGCTTGGTTTAAATAGTGATCAAAATCATCTGTTGGCACCTCGGCTTTCAGATTTCTGGAAGCACCGTCCATACTTACCCCTGATAGGGCTGTACTGAGCGTTACTTGTTCACCAGTAGATGTTTTAAAATCAAAACGTGCCTTGAAAGCCGTACCAATACGTTTGGTCATTTTTGTTATGCTGTCAGCACTTGATTGTATTGCCGAGCTGTCTATATGAACTGCTTGGAAAGGCTTTGAAAATCGGGTTTCAAAATAGACACGTTGCCCTCTGGCCCAGCCTTCAGAAAATCGGTAGCCACGTACAGTGACCGAATCGACCACCTCTATATAGGAATCCGTGGTAGCGTCCCAATTCATCGCTTTTTTCAGATCCAAAAAAATAGCTGACTGGGCTTCAGGAAATGTGTAACGCTGGATACCGCATCGTGGGGTTGCCGTTAGCTCCACATCAATATTGTAATCTGTCAGCTTTACTTTATAGTATCCCGCATGTGCTTGTTCATTTTGATGTGAAAACTTGGAATAAATACCCAAAGGCGCCTCAGCCTCATGGTAAGGCAATGTAACTGGCATAAACGATATATCATATAGATCCCCAGCTCCCGTCCCACTTAAATGGGTATGACTAAAGCCTGAAATTGTGCTATCGGGATAAAAATATCCCGAAATACGATCCCAACCGGGCAATCCATTATCCGGACTCAATTGCACCATACCAAAGGGCGATTGTGCTCCAGGATAGGTGTTACCCGTAAAATCTGTTCCAATAAATGGATTAACAGCTTTTACATACGAACCTTCTGCGGAGTCCTTCTGTGACGCACAAGCCAAGATCCCCAATAAACCTGTGCATGCCAGGTATTTCATATATTTCATCGTGTAGATAGCTTCTTTAATTTGCATTGTGGTTTATCTGTCTCCGGTAACAATCAGTATATTTTTGCTACTGACCAAAACTTGATGGCTTATCTTAAAACCTCCTAGTGGCTTTCCATCGACGATAATTTTTTTGATGAATTCTCCATTGCCCTCTTTTTGGCGTCTAATGGTCACACGATCAGACTTAGGGTAATACTTTTTATCAAGCTGAATAGTTACTTTATCAAATACCGGAGTAACGATCGTATAATCTGGTCTGCCGGGACAAAAAGGGTAAATCCCTATCATATTCATTAATGCCCAAGTCGACATTGTTCCTGTATCATCATTGCCTGGTATCCCGCTCGGGCTATTCGTAAAATGCTTATCCAAAATCTGCTTAACCAATTTTTGTGTACGCCATTCTTCGCCTTTTATCTCCGAAAAAACATGTGGATAAAGCATGTCAGGTTCGTTGGTCACATCAAAATACCCCTTATCAAAGGTGGCCTGCAATCTGTTCACAAATTTCTTCTTACCGCCCATCAATTGGACTAAACCAGGGATGTCAAATGGTATCGCAAAGCTATAATTCCAGGCATTCCCTTCATGAAAACCATGGTTAGGCTCAAAATTAGCCCCCATCAATGGATTGAAAGGCGTCAAAAACGATCCATTGGGAAGAATAGGTCTAAAGGTTCCATATTCTGGAGAATAGTAATGTTTGTACCCCTGTGCTCTCTTACTAAAAGTTTGTGCATCTTTAGTTTTTCCCAACGAGTTGGCCAACTGCGCTAAATTCCAATCAGCAACATAGTACTCAATCGCATGAGAAACTGAATTATCAAAAGAATCGCGAAGAGGAACATAACCGTACTTGACATAATCGGCATTGTCCGGACGGATTCGATTCGTCGAATCCGTTGTTGTCGCCGACTTCAAAAAAGCCTCATAAGCCGTATTTATATCATAGTCCCGAATGCCTTTCATCCAGGCATCTACGATCACAGGTACTGCTGGATCACCGTCCATGGTATAGCTTTCACGGCTATAAAGTTCCCACTTAGGCATCCATCCATTTTCTTTATAAATGTCAATCATGGAACGAATCATTCCTACCTGTTTATCTGGATAGACCAGCGACATGAGCGGCTGTACATTTCTGTACGTATCCCATAAAGAGAATACGGTGTAACGATTATGATTTGCGACAAGGGTCTTTCTATTTTCCATAGCCGGATATTCGCCATTCACATCCTGTAAAATATTTGGATGAATCATGGCATGATACATAGCCGTATAAAATACGATTTTTTGATCTTCAGTACCTCCTTCAACCTGAATTCTTGATAATTCATTATTCCACAGAGATAAAGCTTGTGTCCTGACCCGCTCAAATCCAAAACTAGGTTGCTCGGTTTCCAGATTCTTTCGGGCATTTTCAACACTCACGAAAGACACGGCCAACTGAACCTCCACACTTTCATTTTCCTGGACATCGAAGCTTAAGAACGCGCCAAGGTCATCTCCAGATAATTGGTTCGTATAGTCGGTAAAAATTTTGTATTTACCAGCATCCTTGTTCCAGTCGTTTTCCCATTTTTCGCCCGCACGCTGAAATTTCCAGTACCCTTTCTTTGTAGGCTTTTTATTCACGCGCATCACGAAGAAAATAGGATATACAGCCTGATTATTGGTATAACAGAATGAACCCAATAATTTCGAACCTTCAAGTTCCGTATCACTGACATAACGAACTGTGGCACCGGTTTCATTCGTCAGTCCCTCACCTAAATTAAGCAGAATATTAGCCTGCCCTTTAGGGAAAGTAAATTTAGATAATCCCACACGAGCAGTTGCAGATGTTTCGGTTTTGATACCGTATTTTTTTAACACATTGCTATAATAACCCGGATGGGCCTCTTCCTGTGTATAAGTACTTCCATACTGATGGTAGTCAACTTCTAGTTTTCCGGCAGTTGGCATCAGTAACAAACTTCCCATATCAGGACAACCTACACCACTTAGATTGACATGTGAAAAACCGGTGAAATAGCTATTGCTATGTTCGTAAGGTGTAGACCACCAACGTGCATCCTTATCGAAGGCATTAAGTGATGATCCCATCACATTAAAGGGAGACACATTCATTAAACCATGGGGTACCTGAGCACCGGGATTGGTCGTGCCGTAGTTACTGGTACCAATAAAAGGATTCACATAGTCTGTTGGCAGTTTTTGCGCAGACGCTTGCTCCCAAACAAATAATCCCAAAAGAAAATAACGGATAAACTTGATCATATCATCTTGATAAAGACAATCTACTTTTTTCTGATACAATAAACAGCAGATTGCACATTTTTTAGTGTGGTCACAATACTACAGATAATACCAAAGATTTACAAATATCCGCTAAACTTATATCTATCATTTTACAAATGTTAATAGGATTTAGCAAGAGTAAAAATAGATTCGAATTCATCAAGCTCCTAGTTAGCTTAAAGGATAGTAATATGATCAAAACACAGACGCTAATGCGGATTAGATTCAAGGAGAAAGATTATGCAACAAAAAAATCCTGAAGCGGGGAACTTCAGGATTTTTACTAACTAACCAATTATTAACCTAAATTATGAAAACTACATTGATAACGCCATTCCCCGAGCTTTGTTATCCAGTTCTTCTATGTTTAACCAAACTTTAACAATCGGTGCCGTTGGTTGCAGAAAGCTACAATCTGAAGATATAATCTCCCATTAAAGCCCATCTCAGTGATACATGATTAATGTGACAAGCCCCATTGCATATTCGGCTTATCCCCCATTTCCAAAACTAGTTCACCTCCTTTTAGCAATTCCGAAGCGTCAAAATAGAATGTCTGCAGCGGTTTACCGTTTAGAGTTGCGCGCTGCACATACATATTCTTTTTGCTTGCATTTTTAGCTTTAATAGTGAATTGATCTCCGCGCCCATATTGCCGTCCCAGCTTAATTCTAATTTCTTCAAAAGACGGGCTACCAATTTCGTAAATTGGTTTTGTCCGTGTCCCTCCGTCCAGCTGAAATAGTCCTATGGCATTCATGATATACCAAGCGCTCATCTGCCCTTGATCCTCATCTCCCAGGTATGCGTTAGAAATACCCTGTCCGTAATAGCGTTCACCGATAGACCGGCTCCATTTTTGTGTAAGCCATGGTTTGTTCAACCAGTTAAAAATATAAGCAAAATGCATAGACTGTTGATTTCCCTGTACAACCGGATAATCCCAGTATTGATCATTTGGTCCATTATACCGCCATTTTTCACTTTCTCCGAAGCCCCATTCCAAACGCTTTAGAAACACATCCTCACCAATCATTTTAGCCAATGCTGGGATATCCTGAGGTACAAAGAATGTCAACTGCCATGCATTTCCTTCAACATAATGATGATTGGCTCCAGATTTAAATGGATCAAAGTCCTGATACCATTCACCCTTGGCATCTTTCATCCGCGCATAGCCACTTCTAACATCTATCGCATTCTTCCACCAGCTACCTCTATCATTAAAATAATTGTATTCCTTTTCCTTTCCCAAGGATTTTGCAAATTGTCCTACAGTCCAATCGTCAAAACTATACTCCAGGGAATTTGAGAAACGGCCCAGGTCATAAGGCACATACTTATACTTCAGATAAACATCCAGATCCCGGTTACCAGCAAAGCCACCTTCAAATTTCAGCGGACTCGTTGTCTGCATTTTCTGTACCGCTTCAAATGCCTTTGTGACATCGTAATCACGTATTCCCATCTGGTATGCCCCCACGATCAAAGGAATCTCATGTTCAGCAACCATCACTGGAATATATTCCATCCCAGCCGGTCCTTTTGCCAGCCAACCATTGGCATCATACATAGCTAACTGTGATCGCACCCATTTATTTGACCATTCTGGGGTAACCAAGTTCCAAAACTGATTTAAGTTCCAGAATGTATTCCAAAAAGCATCACAGCCCAAGGCCAGATCTTCTGGATGTTTCATCGTTCTGATCTCTTCATCCGAAGACCGCCATTGCCCATTGACGTCGCTAAATGTATTACGACTGGCCAAGGTTCGATACATATTTGTGTAAAACTTCTCTTTTTCCAAATAGTCATTACTCTTTATCTCCAGGCGCCCCAATAATTCATTCCAAACCTGACGTTGGTTGGCGACCACACGTTCAAAAGACCATCCAAATGGATCTGAAAGTTCTGTTTTCAGATTTTCTGCAGCATTGGCGATACTGACATAGGAAATCCCGGTCCGCAATTGTACCTCGTTATCTTTGCGGACATCAAATTCAACATACATACCGGCAAATTGAGCACTGTCAGCAACCAGATCAGACTTAGTTGTTATTTTACCGTCATGCCAAGTTCCGAAATTGATAATCGGTTTATCAAACTCCATGACGAAATAGACAATATAATCTTGTTTCGCATCGGTAGACCAGACATTTTCGGACAACTGGCTACAGTAGCCAATAACCTTATAATCAGAGACCTTTTTAAGGGAAAGATCTTTGATCTTATAATCATATTCCCCGTTTACTTTAAGATCAATCATCACACGTCCGGTATCCGATTTATGATAAGTATATTGCTGAAAACTGGATCGTGTACCCGCAGTTAGCTTTGCGTTAATATCCTGGTCAAGTAAATGAACGGAATAGTACCCCAATGGAGCCTGTTCACTTGCCTTATCTATTGCCGAACGGTAACCTGAATGCGTACTATATTGGTCTCCGACACTAGTTTTCAATTGGCCTGCTGTCGGAAATGTCCCTAGTCCAGCCATTGTCCATTCGTGTATATGGCTAAATGTTCCAATAGATTCTATTGAAGGTTCATAACCAGCCTGCCAACCAATATTCTGGTTATCCGGACTGATCTTCACCATTCCAAATGGCATCCATGGACCAGGTGCCAGCATCCATCTAGAATGCGCAGCCCCTATCATGGTGTTGACATAATCCGAAACCCCACCCAATCTTTTGGGAGATCGTTTTATAGAAGATGTTTGAATTAGTTTATCGTTGATATATATCGCATATTTACTTCGTACCTCTTTCGATACATAAGGCATTGGAATCTCAAGCCGAGATAAGCCCTTCTCATGAGTTTTATCATAGATTTTCTTTCCATCCAACAACACTTTTATACGCTCATCATCTTTCAATTTCAAGAGATCAACGAGCATATACTGTATGCGCTCGTTTCCTTTTTTCAGTTCAAAATCCGATTGCCATACCCTTTTGATTATGGAAGTGTAATCTCTTAGCAATTTCACCTGTTGAGGTCCCAATAATTTAAAGGAGTCAAACTCAACCCATCCTCCCTTTATTACAGTAAGCGTAACCTGGTTAAATCCCTCCGAAATTAGATGCTCGGGTAACGCGATCCGTATCGTAGAAGCTCCGGGCTTCGAACCTGTACCTACCGGATCGACAGGCCCGTCCCCATTCTTCAGTTCGTAATTATAAGATTTACCATTGACTGCGATCTGTAGGGTTGGTTTATTTTTGGGATCGTTATTTGCTAATTTTACCTCCAGGGCCCATTTCCCATTTTCAACGTTTCCACTTAAGACACTGTATAAATTCAAAAAGTGGGTTCTTAGACCAGAAGTTCCGCCTGTTCCACCCCATTCATTAGCAGGTCCGGGCAACACATAGGGAAGATCCCGGGATAACCAAGACTGCCCGACAATAAAGTATTTATCCTCATAACCAAAATCATGTCCGAGAAATTCCTTATAATCATGGGGAGCCAAGGCGAATTCCTTACTGGAGCCATCTGGGTTCCCCAGTTGCCAAACAGTATTCTCCTGCCCCAAAACAAATCGCCCTGAGATCAACAACAAGCCCGTGAGAATGGTAATGGGAAAATACTTTTTCATAATTGATGGATTTTAGAATAAAAAATATGCGAGTCTTTTTGTTCAGCCAGTTACTCGTTTCTACTTATTGCTTGTATCAGAATGAAGATGAAAAAAATAAAAACCATCTATCAATAAAGCAGATCATCCTAGAAACAACATTGTATACACATAAAAAACAACTAAAAAAATACTTAGAAACAGAATAAACACCTAAAATATTAGACAAAGTATACAATATTACCATAAATAACAATAATATCAAACAAGAAAAAAACAAAATGTATATACATGAAATAATTAATTAAAAGAGATCAATCAAGTAGTTATCATACTTTTTAATGCCCACAGCATAAAATATAGCATGATCATTTAGCATCAGAAGAAGAGGATTGAAACAATTAGAGTTATTTTGTTACGATTTGGTATCGCATTAAAAATTTCCATTAAAAGCAAAGCCAACCATTGGGTATTTGAATCCAATAGAGTATATTTATATCATATTAATTGCTTTGACAAAATTAAAGATACAAAGTAAAATACAACATTTTATCATGTTGACTAATATTCTACCCATTTGTGTAGAATATTAGTCAACTATTTTACAAGAGTTTAACAAGAAAAATCAGATACTCTTTTACCCAAAGTCCCAAACAGACTTAAGGTAAGAAAAACCTGTTTTTGTTAATTACCTTAGACTGAAAGCTTATTATTGTAATTTACGCGCAAAAATAATATTAGTCTAATGGGAAATTTCGAAGCGACAATAGATCATCTTTGTGATTTACACTATGAAAATAAAAATTGAAGATTTTTTTAAGCCGATACATGTTAAAGACAACTTTAGCAAAGATGATTATGAGATCGTAAACGCATTTATTAATTTCGCAAGATCATTAAGTCGACTAACTTATCAAAGCATCTATTTGATAGATTACTCAAAAAAGAGTTTTTTATTTGTTTCTGACAATCCCATTTTTTTATGCGGAAGTTCCCCCAAGGAAGTCATGAAAGAGGGCTATCGTCATTATGTAAGTAATGTTCCAGAAAATGATCTTCATTTATTAAAGAAAATAAATGATGTTGGCTTTGATTTCTATGATAAATTAGCCGCCGAAGAGCGTTTAAAGTATTCCATCTCATACGATTTTCATCTGAAGCAACCCGGCAGCAAACCATTATTGGTAAACCACAAATTGAAACCTTTACTTTTAGACAACAACGCAAATCCATGGATTGCACTTTGCTTAGTTTCTATATCATCACATCCAAATGCCGGAAACATCAGGTTTAAATCAGATGAAGATGGAAGACAATTTGAATATGATCTGGGTAAAGATATCTGGGTGGAAACACCGCGTGTAAAATTAAAACCGCGAGAAAAGGATATCTTGATTTTTTCGGCACAAGGGCTTACAATGGATCAGATTGCAGACAGGCTCTATGTGTCTATTGACACCGTTAAATTTCATAAAAAACAGATATTTTCAAAGTTAAAGGTAAAGAGCATCACCGAAGCTACCGCTTTAGCAATCGAATTGTCTCTCTTTTAAACGGATTTTTCACAACAAACTATTTTTAGAATCCAATAGCATATCTTTTGACATCGCCATAAATTTCCGAATGTCGATATCATTTCCATTGCTAAATTGTGAAAGCGTATTTTTTTGAATGAAGGCTTCCAGCCACTGTGACCTAATGTATATCGGCAGCGTTTCAGAATAAAAGTAAATGATCGGATCTCCCAGTTGATAAGATTCAATTTCCAACTTACGTAGTGTGTTCACTACTTTTCGGTCACATTCAGCAATTATTAAACCGCTACCCAAGCTATAAGGACCATAAAAAGCATCAAAAAGCATTTTTTTTAGAATATTAATCCGATTTCCAATAATTTTGCCAGAGATAACAAAACGTCCAATGTGCCAAAAATTATCAATACCCGATATCAACAGATCTTCGGTTTTAATATCGAATAATTTTTGAATTGGCAAACAGGTTTCTTTATCCCAATAGGTAATCCGAATTGAAGCATGGATCCCATTATCTTTCCGACTGCGAAGAACATAATAAATAGATTGATCAAAAAAGACCCTATCCTCCCCGATCAAAGACTCATAGTCCATTTGATAATCTTGTTCGGAATATTCATCTAATTTATAGTGTACCTGCGTTGTAACTAAATAAAAATGAATAAGTTCAGGCAGTTCGTCACTATTAAGTTTGGTAAAGTAATAATTTTCGGGCGTCCAGTTCATGTAGTTGAAATTCAAAAATACTTTATTATAGATTTGTTGATTAGATCCTTCCAGAGACGTTGATATTATACAAAAATAGGATAATTATTGCTATTATTAAACGCTATTTTACTCATATATAGACAGGTAATATGATTCGGGAAACACCCTAATCTCTTTATCCGTTGCGATATTAAACACAACCTGGCAAACCATTCCGGCTAGTAAATATAAACCCAATGACAACTGTGGCGGTGGAGATTCCACTGCGATTTTACCATATTCCGAAAGAAAATTCTCCAGCCACTTTGTATCAATATTTTTTTCCTGTAGCCTATCGACAATATATTTCCCTACATTTATCTCAAATGCATTGTGCTCTTTATCCAAAGACCGCAAATTACGGCTTTCGGGTGTAATAACAGTTAAAAAACCCGCCCAGCCCAAATTGTAGGGATGAACAACAGCGATATTTTTTTGTGCCATATATTCATCAAATAAAAAAGGAATATCTGAAGAGAAATCCAGGGCGTTAATAGCTACGTCACAGGTCAAATCGAGGCTATACAAATTGCTGGGATCAAGAAATTCGGGATAAGCCCTGATCTTTGCATCTGGATGAATGGCCATCAATCGGTCTTTTAAAGCAATAGCCTTATTTACCCCGATATCAGCCTCCACATAGTTCTGGCGATTAAGATTTGTCAGTTCGACAATATCGCCGTCAATGATGATCATATTTTCAAATCCCATGCGCAACAAACACTCAGCGATATAACTACCAATACCGCAGCCCCCAATAAGTACCCGAAAATCCTGAATGCGTCGCTGCTCCCCTTCTTTTATATGAATGCTATTACGTTTGTACCTCAAACTCATTTTTTATGACAATTTTGTATCCTATAAAGATAGGACTATAATTTAAAAATTATTACATCATCTTTATCAATTAATATCAAAGATTCTTTCCGATAGACATCTAACGGTAAAGAACTATATTACGCCAACGTTCACTATATTTACTGTTATAATAGAATCAAGCATAAGAGCTATATGAACAAAATCTACACAAGAAGACCTGTTTTAAACGACAAATCACTATAATGAAAAGAAATATACAGCTACTATATATTATTATTACGTTATTACTGAGTATAGATATGCTCGCTTACTACCTGGAAAAGATAAGTTTAATCGGTTATTATAGTGACGTCCTACTTTTCTGGACATGGCTAGGACTGAGTATACTTGTGATTGTCATCTTCTGGAAAAAGATACTGGCAAAGATTATGTTGTCTGGATTAATATTGGGATTAATTTGTAGCATCCTGCCGATGATGCTACCCTTTTATACCCTGATATTGTCCATGTCTCCTTTCGGCCTGCGGATGACAAAAGATTTAGACGAAAATTATCGAGCCCAAATCGTTGGGTATAGTGTTTTATCCGCCCCTTGGTTAGAAATAATTGAAAAAAAGGGAATATTTGAAAAAAAAGTTTTTAGCTGTGCCGACAATGCATTAAATCATAACGGGACAGTGATAAGAATAGGAAACACAAAAGACATCATTTTCAATTCAGAAACGGATACAACACTTCGCATTACACTTTTTTATGGAAGCCCCAACAAAACTATTACTTTTGATAAAAGAACAGGAAAAATTATATTTTAAAGAAACTCTATGCTCAAAAAAACGGTGAATTAGCAAAAACCATCAACGATCATTAAAAGAAAAATGGACAATACTAGAATATATCGCATGTCATTTGCCAGTGTGTATCCACATTATATACAAAAGGCAGAAAAAAAAGGCCGCACAAAGGAAGAAGTTGATGAAATTATATTTTGGCTAACGGGTTATGATATGCCGGCTTTACAACAGCTCATCGCCGACAAAACAGACTTTGAACATTTTTTCAACCGGGCGCCCCGTTTCAATATCAATGCAACAAAGATTACCGGCGTTATTTGCGGCTATCGTATCGAAAATATTGAAGATCCTCTTGTCCAAAAAGTTCGTTATTTAGATAAACTGGTTGATGAACTGGCGAAGGGTAAATCTATGGAAAAAATTTTAAGAAAATAAATCAACGTCAAAATACGATCACACGGCGATTATTCGATGGCATAAACAGCACCGTCTGCAGCTCCAAAATAAAGTGTCCTCTGCTCTATCCAGATTGTGGAAAAAATACTGCCCATTTGTAAATAGTCGGTAAATAACCTATTGATATCATCTGCATATTTCCGTTGCAAATCAGCCCTTAATTTTCCTTTTCCATCCACAAATAGATGGCGATTTCTTTTACTGGATTCTGTCTGAAAAATGGGCATAGTAGTGCCTTTCGCAACATCAAACTTATAAACGATCCCATCCAATGAGCCAAAAAAGGCATTCGAACCGGCAACGGCGGCGCTGCTAAAAGTATTTAGGGTCACCGCCGGTTCAGCCAGTTTTGTACCATGTATTTTTTCCAAAGCCAATATACTGTAGGAGTCTGACATCGTTACGATCACCTTTTCTCCTGATAAGCTGGGCACGCCCGTCCAGCTCCCCGGTTGGTGGTATATCCAATATCCCGTTCCATCGTTGACATTCAATGCATATACATTAAAATCCCTCGCGCCAAAATAGACCGAGCTATCAGCGGTAATGGCATGAAATTGAATTTCTCCTTTTGGAAAATAACGTTCACCAACGGTTTTAAACTTCCAACGCAGCTTACCGTTTTTCTCCAAACAATAAAAGTAACCATCAAAACTTCCGATCATTACCCGATCTTTGGTCAGTGTCGGTGAAGCATGGACAATGCCGCCAGTAGGAAACTTCCAGCTAAGCTCACCCGTCTTACCGTTAATGGCATAAATATGGTTATCTCCAGATCCAAAATAAACAATCCCTTCACTAATCGTCGGTGAGGAATGAAAATAATCCCAGGCATCCTTTTTTCTTTCGCCATTGGTGGCAAAAGTCCAGCGTTTTTGCCCTGTCTCGGTGCTTAAAGCATATAGCAAACCATCTGAGCATACAAAATACAAAAGGCCTGAATCAATGGCTACTGTCGAACGGATTTCCCCACCTGTTTTATATTTCCATATTATTTTACCATTTATTTTATCCAGTGCATAGAGGTTACTATCACAGGAACCCACAATCACTTTATCTTTAAAAACTACAGGGGAAGCATATAGTTGACCTTGAGTCTGAAATTTCCATTTTTCCGTTGGCTGTGAACGAATTTCAGCAGCAGCAATATAATTAAGCCGGTCCGCACTTCGCCCTAGCTGCTGCCCGGAGGCCACGCTCATGTTTGCGATAAGACCAGATAATAACGCAACAAAACAAAAGCAATATCTTCGATCAAACATCATTTATTTTTCAGGGTTAAACAGTAATTTCCAATAAGCGCGCGGTAGGCATGCATCACATTTGAGAGGTAAATATACAACTCCAAGCAAAAGCTTCCGGCATGGATAAATAGGTTAGGGATAAATAAGATACTTCTTTCTCATTTCCTTATAACGCGTTAATCCAGGCTCCCAGCTTTTTCGAATTTCTTCCTCCGAAACACCTTCTGCTATCTGTCGCCGAAAGGAATCAACACCAACCAATTTTTCTATACTGCCAATCTGCTTGGAAAATGACTGATCAAAGAATTTATCTTTTTCAGGAGAATTCCGATAGAGCTCCTGCATCCATGAAAGATTTATTTTCTTACTGTCCACCAGCTTCTGCAAATCATATTCACGCAGATCTAAGCCGTAGCATTCTTCATCCATAAAAAGTGGAGTTTCACTCATTCCTTTTTTACTCACTGGTGTAAACGAAAAGCGATATATACCTTTATAAACCGGACTTCCAAAAACTGTAAAGGGATAATCCGTCCCCCTTCCATGATTGATCTTTATACCTTCAAAAAGGCAGGTGCTCGGATAGAGGAGAATACTCTGTTCGGTGTTTAAATTTGGAGAAGGATTAACCGGAAGCTTGTATAACATTTGATGATTATATCCTGCTACGGGTATGATCTTTAGCTTACATTTTTTTGTCGTTGCCATCCAGCCCTCGCCGTTAATCATCTGGGCAAACTCAGCGATTGTCATTCCGTGAGCAATCGGAACCGGAAACTGACCAATACCCGATTTATATTTCGTATCCAAGATAGGACCATCGACCAAATACGCATTTGGATTCGGACGATCTAAAATCAAGAGTTCCTTCTCATTTTCGGCACAGGCTTCCATAATGTCGCGAAGTGTGTTAATATTCGTATAAAATCTTACCCCCATATCCTGTACATCAAAGATGAACACATCAATATCTTTTAGATCATTTTTCGAAGGCTTCTTTTTATTTCCGTAGAGCGAGATCACCGGAATTTTGGTTGCTGGGTCTATTTCATCCCCGACTTTCGTTCCGTTGCTGGAATTCCCGCGAAACCCATGTTCGGGTCCAAATATTTTTACAATTTTAATTCCCCTATTGAGCAGACTGTCTACAAGGTGCCTGTTTTGGATGACTGTAGATGGATTGCCCAAAATTGCAACCCGTTTATCTTTGAGGTAGGGTATATAGCACTCGGTTTGTTCTGCTCCGGTACGGATGCGATCATTACAATAATCCAGTTGGTTTTGGGCGCGAATCGCCCTAAACGAAAAAAACAGTAAGATAAAAACAAATACAATTTTCATAATTCTTTGGGTTACAATAAAAATAGTCATTGAGACACAGACTTTTTTAGCTTTTACTAAAGATTAAAGCTAATGATAAACCACCATTTTTTCAAATCCCATTTAATCAGGCATACCCAGATACAGGATTTTGCACTTACAAATGCTCCATTGTATTTTTCATTGTTCACAAGGAGTTCTGGAATAATCTCTTGGTTGCTTTTATAGCGATATCTAGCCAATTCCGAAGATAGTCAACCCTTTCATATTGATAATCCTATTTTATCCCGCTAACTTTGGGATATTCTTCTGATATTAGTCAATATCCGTTTACAACAATTCGTAATACCGGAAGAAGATGAAAAGCTTATAGATTTTGACAGCAAAGGTAATGGACAATGGAAAAGCAGGTAAACGCAGGTGAGTTTGTAGATAGATTTATGACTGGTAGTCTGGAACACCTGAGGTACCAGCAGTCCCCAGTTAAAATATTCCAGCTCAGTGAAATTGCCCCTTATATCAAATTCCCCACCCCTCCTATTTTTTTGGGATATAACCTTTTGGTACATATAACAGAAGGCTATTTTAAACACAAGATCGGAGCTAAAGAATATGTCGTAAAAGCACCGGCGATTCTCATTAGCAATTACGGCAATATTTCGACGATCAAATCTGTTGACAAATCGGCAAAGGGACATTGCGTACTGATCAATGACAATGCCATGACTTCCATATTTAGGGAACAGGAGATTCTGAATATTTTTAATATTTCGCCTCTGCTTAACCTATCTACAGAAGATAGTACAGATCTTAACGAACTCTTCAAATTACTTTACAACGAATTACTTTCTGAGTCGCCTTATAAAGAATTGTTTGAAAGTTTGCTAAAATCCCTTTTATTAAAGATTATTAAGCTATCTTCTTCAAATCAGGCGCTCAACCGAAGACAGGAAATTGCAATGATGTTTAAACAGCTTGTGCACAAAAACTTCAAAAAACAAAAGCATATTGCTTTTTATGCGGATAAGCTCGCAGTGTCGACCAATTACCTGAATCGCTGTGTATTTTCAGTGTTCAAAAAATCCTCTAAAGAACTGATCTTAGAAGTACTTATCATGCATAGTCAATTTCTTCTGTTTGAATCAAATAAAAGCATTGCCGACATCTGTTATGAGCTAGATTTTTCTGATCCCTCTTATTTCTCCCGTTTATTCAAAAAAATCGTAGGAATTTCCCCCACTTCTTATCGAAACAAAGCAACTTAATATTTTTTGAATATGCACGATTTGTCCTATCTTTTATACAGAAGTGGACAGACCAATCACAACGATATGGTTTATTTTTGTGTAGCGATTGGGATGTAGGAGAATTCATAGCTGTCTTTTGAGGCTTTATCGTATACATCTACTATTGCAAATGTTTCATCATTTAACTAATATAGCGATGTCTAACGTTTTAGAACACACGAACAAGGCCCAAGATTTCGATTTATTTATCGGAAACTTCAAAGAAAGATTATCAAACTTATTCCATACAGAGTACGACTACAACAACCTGAGTTTAACCCGCGGTTTACCGCCGCAGTTCTTAAGTGAAATTATGGCGATGAGACCATTGTCTGTTGCTATTCCCGAGCATCACGGAGGCCGTGGCCTACATGTAAAAGAATGTTTAGGAGTGCTTGCGGCGGCGTCTTATGAATCACTTTCACTGTCTTTGATCTTCGGTATCAATATCGCTTTATTCCTGGAGCCTTTTGCTAAATACGGTAATACCTTACTTCAGGAAAAAGTATTCCATCAATTTTTAGAAAATAAAGCCATGGGCGGATTGATGATCACAGAGCAAGCTTACGGAAGCGATGCCCTCAATATGCGTACCTCCTACCAACAAGCAGGAGATAAATATCATATCAAGGGAGAAAAACATTGGCAAGGCTTGACAGGTGCTGCAGACTTTTGGCTGGTTACTGCCCGAAAGAAAAATGAAAATGGTGAGCTTGTACGGGATATAGATTTTTTTGTGACCGACAATTCCATCGAAGAGCAGAAAATTGAAGTACTGAAAAAGTATAATAGCCTTGGTCTATATGCCATTCCTTACGGCATCAATAAGATAGACATCAAAGTACCGGTAGATTACCGTTTAACACCGGAGAGCACTGGTATAAAACTCATGTTGGACACCTTGCATCGAAGCAGGCTTCAATTTCCGGGCATGGGTATGGGCTTCATAAAGCGCATGTTGGATGAGGCTATGAAACATTGTACCGAAAGACGTGTCAGTGGAATTCCTTTAAATGAATTGGATGCTGTGAAGTTTCAATTGTCCCGTTTACAGGCAGCTTTTACGATATGTTCGGCGATGTGTGCATACAGTAGTTCGATCAGTTCAATTCAGAATGATCTCTCAGGCCACAGTGTAGACGCCAACAGCGTCAAGGCGCTGGTAACAGATCTTATGCACGAATCTGCACAGATCTGCGTACAGTTGTCCGGCGCAAATGGCTATAGACTGGATCATGTTGCCGGACGCGGTTTAGTCGATAGCAGACCTTTCCAGATTTTTGAAGGTTCAAACGAGATGCTCTATTCGCAGGTTGCGGAGGCGATTGCTAAACTGATGCGCAAAAGCAAGGAGAACAATCTACTTTCATTCCTGAAAATAAATCCTGCAACCGAACTTGCGGCTCCGTTTTTCTCCTCCATTTTAAATTTCGACTTCCCGCTTCAACCTAAACAGCGCGAGATGGTCACCTTAGGAAAAATAATTGCCCGTGTCGTTTGCTTCCAATATGTCTTACAAATCAATAATGCTGGTTTTAATGATAAAATGACAGAAATTGCCCGTCAGCATGTTAGTATGGATCTGTACATGTTGGTCGGTCAGCTCTCCAATAACAATAATGCCGAGCCGCTCATGAACTATGACGAAAAGGCTGACTGGATGAATTTCACCTCTTTATAAAAATTGAGAGGGACTGCGAAAAGAATTTTTCTACAGTCCCTCTTTTCTATTACATCTCCGCAATATCCCATTCCCAAACACTATGGTAGTGGCCGAGACTTTCTGCATAAGCAATAAAGTGCTGGTAAAACGAGTGAATCCCTATCGTTGCGCTATCACCAATGACAACCAACTTTTTCTTAGCCCTTGTCATGGCAACATTCATCCGGCGCACATCGGATAAAAATCCAATCTGTTGTTCGGTATTGCTTCGCGTCAAACTGATATAAATAATATCTTTCTCCTGTCCCTGAAAACTATCAATGGTTTGCACTTTAATAAAAGCAGCGTACGGCTGTAATTCTTCATCTTGCTCCAACATTTCCCGTAATATGGACACTTGCTTGCGATAAGGTGCTATAATCCCAACACTAGGCCATTGTTCGATGGAAGAAGACTGTCGCCAACTTGCGATAGCTGTCTTTAAATGAGATTTCAGAAAACGGGCCTCCCCGAGATTACAGATCGCTCCATCATTTTCGGTTTCTTCAAACCCCGCCCCAGCGGTATCGATATATACGATCGGTTCCGAATCGTTTGCTATTGTCCAATGCGCCACCGAACGATCAGCCTTCAACATACCTCCATATAGAGCTGAGGAAGGATAATTCATGATCTGTTCATTCATCCGATATTGGGTATCGAGCAACGAAACTGCTTGGGGATAAAGATTGACAAGCTTCTCAAAAAGTGTATGGCTAAGCTTATTGTCCATACCATTATTTGATTTCACTGTTGGCGAAAGCTGACAATGATCTCCGGCCAACACCAATTTATCGGCCTTTAATATCGGAATCCAACAAGCAGGCTCCAGCGCCTGACCTGCCTCATCAATAACAACCGTCTCATATGAACGACTTCGGATGACATCTTGATTCGCCCCTACCAGCGTCGCCGTTATTACCTGAGAGCGATCGAGAATATCCGTCACGATAAAATCCTGAATCTTATCGACATCTTTACGAATTCTATAAGCCTCGTCAAACAATGCTTTCCTTTGCTCCCGTTCGGCCTTGCCAAAATTACGTTTATATTTTTGAGCCATATCCGTATACGTTCGAACTTGTTTTTGCAAAGACTTTATATCCTTATTTGCGCCGTGGCGATCTATTTTGCTATCAAGCGTCAACTCCTGTAGATGTTCAGATACTTTAACGGGATTACCGATTCGTGTGACGACTATGCCCGCAGCATCCAAACGCTCGGTCAATAGATCAACCGCAGTATTGCTCGGTGCTACGACGAGTATCTGCCTGTTATTGCTCTTTAATAACGTCGCTATCGCCTTTATCAATGTTGTCGTTTTCCCCGTCCCTGGAGGGCCATGTAAAAGTGCTATGTCTGTCGTATCCAAGACCAGCTGAACAGCCTTATTCTGGCAGACATTGAGGTCCGGATGCTCAAAAAATGATTCTTTTTCTTCTGTGCATAACACTTCTCCGCCGATAAGCTTTCTAATCAATTTACCACGTCCTGGATCAGCAGCGAGTTCCTTTGCCTGTCGCAATGCATTGGCCATTTCGCGGTATGAATGTTCGTCAAACAATAAGTCAACACCAAGTTTTCCCCTTCTGCTCCAATCCGGAAGTTCATCTATACGAAATGAAATCCGCATAATTTCCTTATTAACGGAAGATATAACACCATCTATTCTGTCCACCTTTGGGTCATGGTTTGAAAATAGAGAAACAGGCATCCCAAAACGGAACCGATGATCAACATCGAGGTGATTTGTTTTTTTTAAACTAACGGACAGATAATCACCTCGTCCCAGTTCACTGTCGGTGATCTGAATAGGAAACCAGGTCACCCCCTGCATTCTTCTTTCATTTAAACTGCTTTGCAACAATAATGCTTCATGCTGCATCTTATCATATTGCTGTTCTTCGTTTAATAGGGAAATAAGTTCGTCGAAATAATTCATATCAGTACACTCGCTTTGATCAGACACAAAGTAACAGTTTTTTCAAATACTTTACCGATCAGTTTTTAGATGTCATCCGCTTTTTCTCGGATAAATCAGGTTATTTTCTCTTTAACGACAGACGCCGCTCAACAACTTTTCAAGCTGAGCTACAAAAGTCATATTTATTTCCTATCATTGGCAATAGAGATTTGTTGATTAATTTTTTTAAATAAAAGTGATTAAAATGAGTGAGATATTCCTACACGATAAAGCGCAGAGCTGGACCGATCTAGGCGATGGTGTACAACGTAAAATATTAGTCTATAACGATGAATTGATGTTAATGAAAGTACGTTTTCAAAAAGGTGCGATCGGTGCCTTACACCGACACCCCCATACACAAATATCTTATGTCAGCGCCGGAAAGTTCAGGTACCACATTGATGGCACAGATGAGATCTTAGGCGTAGGTGATTCCTGCATTATCTCCCCGGATTTAATCCATGGCTGCGAATGCCTTGAAGAAGGCGAATTGATAGATTCTTTCACGCCACATCGAGAAGATTTCGTTAGATCATTGTAGCTAGAAAAAAGGAATTTTACTGGTCCAACACAACAATATTCGTTCAGAACAATCGTTTATTTACTTATGCTCAAAAATACTATTTCGCTCTTCTCCGCCAAAGTAGCCACGCTACTTCTCGGTCTTTCTTGCTGTGTATTGCCATCTTTGCGCGCACAGGAAAAACCATTATCCATTGAAAAGATCAATTCACAGCTATATCTTTATACGACTTACAATACCTTTGAGGGTAACAAATATGCCGCTAATGCGGTCTATCTAATCACCAAGAAAGGTGTTATTCTATTTGATACGCCTTGGGACTCGACACAATATCAACCGCTTTTGGACAGTATCAAACAAAAGCATCAGCTACCTGTCATTGCCGTATATGCCACACATTGGCACGAGGACCGTGCGGGAGGCTTTGCATATTATAATCATATGGGAATTCCAACCTATGCGACAAAAATGACCAACGATCTGCTTAAGGCAAATCATAAAGCGCAGGCTACACATCTCGTTAAAATCAATAAAACCTATAGGGTCGGTGGTCAGTCCTTCGTTCTGAACTTTTTTGGGGCGGGACATTCGTTGGACAATGTCGTTGTCTGGTTTCCGGACTATCAAATTCTTGATGGGGGTTGCTTCATCAAAAGTTCAGAAGCCAAAAACTTAGGCTTTATCGGTGATGGTGATGTCAAAGCCTGGAAGCCGGCATTGGCAAGATTGTTAGCGAAATATCCACAGGTAAAAATGGTTATCCCGGGACATGATGCATGGAGAGATAATCAACAGATAAAACGTACCGAAGAATTGCTTAATGAGAAGCAATAAATAATAATGCTTAAAAAAATAAAAAAAGCAATTTTGTTTTTACAAAAAAGGTATTATCTTAGCGGCAGAATAAACAGAAGGGGCATTAGCTCATTTGGCTAGAGCGCTTCGCTGGCAGCGAAGAGGTGATCAGTTCGAATCTGATATGCTCCACAAACAAAAGAGGCTACTTTAAAAGTAGCCTCTTTTGTTATTTTATGTCCGATTCATTTCCCCCGGAATGATTTAAATTTGCGACAATGATTTCCTATTTGTAAGAATTGACCGATTTAGAAATTTTCCAAGCGCCGTTTTCCTTCACAAGCGTAATCAAATCAGTCTTGGAGAAACCATCAAATTCCATAGTCACTTTTGCAATGGCATAATCTGGCAATTCCTCAACGATCTGCGTTGTCGTTTTGCAATTCATTTTTATTCCTTTTTGTTTTTTCAAGAACTCAATCATCTCTGAACGGCTATGATTTAAATCCTGTTTACCGCATATTTTTTGACTAAAATCAACGGTAAATAATTTGTCTAAGTTCGCAACTTGACCTTCTGTCATTGCACCTACGTATTCATCAATAGCCAAATCAGCTGTGATTAAATTACGTTCTTCCGGTTTTATCGAAGCCATTGAGCAAGTGGAGATTGCTATCATTGCTGCTGCCACAAATGTTTTTACTAAAGTTTTCATATCTTTTCTATTTATAATGTATTAGTATATTTTCTTATTCTATAGTCGCACGCAACCTAAATTTGTTGCGCTTTTTTTTCATTTATTTTCTGATTCAAATTTAAGACAACTCATGTGTTGATTCCATTACATTTAGATTAACATTACATTAAAATCGGTAAATGCCGTGTTTTTGTAGGTGAATAAAAATTCAGCTTTGCCGACATATCGGTAAAACTCCACAGAAAGAATAATTTATTGCACAGAATATTGCAATTCTGTCCAATTCCTCTTAGATTGCGTGCTTTCATGGCACACTACGACAGACGACATACTTCTTATACTATTTTTACCCTTTTGATGGTTTCGTTGGTGATACCCCAATCTAAATTATACGCACAACGACCGGTCAATGAAATAGAGATTACCAAACATGTTGCAGATACAAGTAAACAGCGCGACCTAATCGATATTGGAAAAGCAATCCTTAAAATAAAGCCACCGCAGTCGGTCGATAGCACGGGAAAAAAGTTTTACTTTTCTTTTTTGCCGTTTTCAACAAACGTTCCGGGAGGTGGGCATGCGCTGATCACAAGTACCACAGCCGGGTTCTACCTAGGTGAACGTAAGAGTACCTATATGTCGAAAGTCACTTTCACGCCCTATACAAATTTTGGAAAGCGATTTGGACTCCCCATCCGCTCCTATGTCTGGCTAAAAGATAATACCTGGGTGATTGATGGTGATATCAGACTATTAAAATACCCGCATGAAACCTGGGGAATCGGAAAAGAATATCATGGTGACCAGCAGATCAATTTGGACTATAGCTATTTTAGGTTATATCAACACGCCCTGAAAAGAATACATGGGGGACTGTTTATGGGAATTGGTTATGACCTGGATTACCGGATGAATATCAAATCTACCGGTGATATTCCGCTTGCAGACTACACCTCCTATCCCTATGGCACGGATTTAAAAGATCATACTGTTTCTTCGGGGCTGAGTCTCAACCTCATTTATGATACGCGCGCGAATTCTATTAATACCTGGTCCGGCAATTATGCCAATTTACAATTTCGCGTAAATCCGGTTTTTATGGGAAGTGATCAGAATTGGAAGTCTCTATTCCTCGAAATCAGGAGATATCATCGCTTGACCCAGGATCCGAATAAGCAAAATATGATTGCTGTGCGTAGCTTTTTCTGGACTGTTTTCAATAGTAAAGCGCCCTATCTTGATTTACCCAATTTGGGTTGGGATCCCTACAACAGTTCTGGAAGAGGTTTTCCCGTAAGTCGGTTCCGTGGTAAATCGTTGTATTATCTGGAAACAGAATATCGTCGTGACATCAGCAGAAATGGGCTGTTTGGTTTTGTTGCTTTTATGAATTTCACGACTGTGAACGGCCCCAAAAACAGCATGTTTGCAGACTGGAACATCGGTACAGGTGCAGGTGCCCGAATTAAATTCAACAAAAATTCAGGCACCAACATCGGCATAGATTATGGTGTTAGCACCAATCACCGTGGGGTAAGACTGACTTTGGGTGAAGTATTTTAATGCTTAACTCAAGTGATAACTTTGGTTTTTAAACTCCATGGAGGCGTAATATCTATACTTTTCTTTGTTTAATGGATAATCCCAACACCCCATACGATGATAGATTTCACCTCCAAATCCAGTTTTAAATCTATAAAGTCCGTATAGGGGATGTGATGGGTCAGCTTGGGGAGATACACCAAAGAAATCATATTCGGTACATCCCTTTTCCTTTGCAACCTGCATCGCACGCCATTGCAAAGCATAAGTCGCCATATAATTGCGATTTTCGGAAGCGGAGGCACCATAAAGATAGGTTCCCCGATTTGCTGCAATTACTAGAAACATTGCAGCCAAAGGTTGATTGTCCACCTCGGCAACCAATAAATAAACATCTGCTGGCGACAACGTATCATTTGCCTTGGCAGATAGTACAATCTTGAAATAGTTGATATCGTGCAAGAAAAAATTATTGCGAAGCGCAGTCTGCCGATATAACTCATACCAGATCTCCAGACTCTCTAAACCAAGAGAACGAACCTTTACGCCTTTCCTTTCAGCCAAATGAATATTGTAACGCGTCTTTGATTTCATATTGGCCAACAGGAGATCTTCCTCTTTTCTAAGGTTCATAAAAATGGTATTAGAAGGAAGAATATCCGTATTTGCCTTATGAAAATTCCAATGTTCCGTATTAAAATTAAAACGCATTTCCTGAATCCGTTTTTCCGGAACACCCAACCAATTTCCATAAAGGTCATAACAATCATCATCCTTCGCCCAATGTGATTCCCAGGACAGATCATAACGTATCATAATACAGTTTTGAGGTAGATACCCACGTAAACTCTCGGAAAGTTGCTCTAAAAAATGGCCTTGATTTTCTTCTGATGGTTCAATTTCAGGTCCATACGGTACATAAGCTATGCTATGCTCGTGATCTATCGTCTGGATTATAATCAACAGATCCCCCACGAAGTAAGTATCTTCTTCAACTCCTATATAAAGATCCGAACGTTTGGATTTAAAATTAAACGCTTTAGACGCTATCCCCTGCATCTTTTTCACAGCGGACCAATAGGCTGTCTGCTGAATAATACCTGTTTTGTAAAGGCCGCTGACCTCTTTGTCACTTATATCTGCTATCATACACACTAAATTGTTATCGGATACTTCAAAAAAAACAATATCCTCTATCGATTTCAATACCCAAAAACAGCAAACTTAGCCAAAATGCCCGGTTATATAAGTATTCATTTGTCACTTTGTTGTTAATTTAATAAAACAGGTTACTATTCCAATAAAAAACAGCTTTTTCACATTATTTAACGGGATTATATTGCCAACTTCGTTGGTATTTTGGCTCAAAATTTAGGATATTTGTAGCCTAACAACTCACCACGATGATGGACAATAAAGCGATCTCTAAAATTTTTAAATTGTGCAGTCAATTAATGGAGCTTCACAACGAAAATCCATTCCGAACAAAGGCTATGGCTAGTGCATCTTTTAAATTGGATAAATTGCCCTTTCGCATTGATGACGCCTCGCTTGAAGAATTGAGCGCACAGCCGGGCATAGGAAAAAGTACCGCCGAAAAAGCGAAAGAGGTCGCACAAACCGGAACGTTTAGGGAACTCCAAGACCTATTAGCGAATACGCCATCAGGAGTTGTTGAAATGTTAACCATAAAGGGCCTTGGGCCAAAAAAGGTTCAGATTATCTGGCAAGACCTTGGGATTGAAAGTGTAGGTGAACTACTGTATGCCTGCAATGAAAACCGTCTGGTTGAAGCCAAAGGATTTGGCTTAAAAACGCAGGAAGAAATAAAGAAGTCCATCGAATTCTCAATATCCAATCAGGGATGGTTCCTATACGCCAAAGTACTGTCACAAGCTGATACATTTTACGCTATTTTAAAAACACATTTCCCCGCATCTCTTCTATCCTTTACCGGAGATTTTAGAAGAAAATGCGAGGTGTTAAGCACAGTGGACCTACTCATTTCCGAAAGTATAGAAGCGGTGGAGAAATTCCTCGCTGATTATACATTGGTGGAGAAAACAGAGAATTCACTGGAAATCACCGATGAATTAGGTTTTACTTTCAAGGTTTTCAGTACGAATATCAATGATTTTTATCGGGACCTTATTCTCAGTACAGGATCGACCGCACATTTGGATCTTTTATTCAATATTCTTCCTGACTTACCTTCACTTTCCAGTGAAGAAGCTATCTATCGTAACTTAAGGCTTGATTATATTGAACCTGAATTGCGCGAGGGTCTCGACGAAATTGAACGCGCACAGAACCATACTTTACCTCAATTAATCCAATTTAAGGATCTCAAAGGGACACTGCACAACCACTCAACTTATAGTGATGGCGTTCATACCTTGGAGCAAATGGCTCTTCATTGTAAAGATGCTTTAAGTCTCGCATATCTCGGAATATGTGATCACTCCAGAACGGCAGTTTATGCAAATGGTCTTTCCATCGAAAGATTGGAAGATCAATGGAAAGAAATTGCCAGCTTAAATGAAAAACTAGCCCCTTTTAAAATCTTTAAAGGAATAGAATCCGATATCCTAAGCGACGGATCACTGGACTACCCCGATGAGGTACTAGCACAATTTGACTTTGTTGTCGCCTCTGTCCACTCCAACTTAAAGATGGACGAGGAAAAAGCAACTGCTAGATTGATTAAAGCAATTGAAAACCCATATACAACAATTTTGGGGCATCCAACAGGCCGCCTTTTATTAAGTCGATCGGGCTATCCACTCGACTTTAAAAAAATAATTGATGCCTGCGCCGCGAATAAGGTCGTCATCGAAATTAATGCAAATCCTTTAAGGCTAGATTTAGATTGGAGATGGCATCGCTATGCTGTGGAAAAGGGCGTATTGTTGTCCATTAACCCTGATGCGCATCGCACGGAAGGGCTGTTGGACATGCAATATGGTATTTTTGTCGCACAGAAAGGTGGTCTGGAAGCAAAAAATTGTCTGAATACATATTCCTTGACAGAGATTACAAACTATTTTTCGAATCGTAGATCTTAAAAAAGCTTATTATGTCGCATAAAACCAATGCAGTCCGCTTGTTGGATACGGCAAAAGTAAACTATGAATTAAGAGAGTATGAGGTAGATGATCATGACGTCAGCGCGGAGAATGTTGCCTTGTCCTTGGGTCTATTACCTGAAACACTTTATAAAACTTTAGTATTGAAAGGAAATATAGATCCTTACATCGTTGCTGTAATTCCCGGAAATGCCCAACTTGACTTAAAAAAGATCGCTAAAGTATCAGGTAATAAAAATTGTGAAATGCTCCCCATGAAGGAGCTGTTAGCTGTAACTGGCTATATCCGTGGGGGCTGCTCACCTATTGGCATGAAAAAACTATTTCCAACATTTATTGAGGAAGCAGCTCAATTGGAAACAGAAATTTCTGTGAGCGCAGGAAAACGAGGCCTTCAAATGATATTAAATCCCAACGATTTAGCTACGCTGACCAAAGCGATCTGGTCCGATTTGATCAGCATTTAATACGAACATCCTCGCCCGATTTCAGCTCTTTCGCCCATACAACAAAATACGTTTAAATGGATATATCGCAGGGAATCTGGAAAAATGCTGTTTAATACGTGTCTTAAAAGCCTCAATAAAAACAGGTCGTTTATCTTCGTCCAGTCGCTCAATATAAGGGATCAATGCCGATCCGGAAATAAAGTCATAAAGTACTTCCGCTTCGGCGGCAATAATTGGGTAGATACGAAGTGAGAGGTCCAATTCCTCCAAGCCCGAATGAAACAAAATCTGTGCATAGTCATCTATACTTAGCACCGATGAAACCCTATTCCAACCATCCAAATAGCTTCGGTAAGGTTCTTCACCAGCAAGCTCAGATAGCAGTTTATTTAAGACATTTTCAGGCTGGTAAGGCATCTGAACGGCCAATTGCCCACCGCTACTCAATTTGGAAATGAGATGCGGAAAAAGCAGTTGGTGACCATTCAGCCATTGCAATGCAGCATTACTGAATATCAAATCCCAGGAACCCGTTGTCTCCAGAAATTTTTCGACACTACTATTTTCAAATTTTAGGTGTTCATGTTCAAGTTTACGGCTCATCGATAACATTTCTGGAGATGCATCTATTCCAAGGAATGTAGCCTGTGGAAATTTATCGCTTAAAATAGCTGTTTGCTCTCCGGTTCCACATCCAAGATCCACCGCTTTCATCGTTGCTTCCGAAGCTATTAGTTCGGATAGATCAAAAAAAGGTTTGAAACGGATGTCTTTAAACTTATTATAGATATCTGGATTCCAAGGCATAATATTTTTTATTTAAGTCCCAATGGGATAATACAATAGCTATTATTTAAATAGCTCCAAAATTTCAGCTACATCAACTTTTCCAAAATACGAAGTTAGATCTATGGCTTCCAACAGCGCTCTGATTTCTTCCAATTGATGTTTTTTTCCAATCAATAGCTGCTCCAGTTCATGAATAGATTCAGAAGCAAAAAAATCCCCGAAAATCTTAGCATGCTCAATAGAACCTTTATGTACATCTAAATGTATTTCTATAAAACCGGCGGGGATCTTGATTGCTTTTTTAAAATTATAATTCGGAGAGAAACCGAAATTCCAGTCCCAGGTTTCATATTTTTCCTTCACAAGATGTTGGATATGCTGGATATCAGTTGCAGAGAAATTAATGATCTCCGCATCAGGATTTTCACGCTGCATTTCTGCGATCAATAGTTCCTTAAATTTTACCGTTGTAAAACCCTGAGGTAAATAACCGATCAGATTTGTCACCCTCGCACGGTTGGACTTGACAGCTTTATCGACAAATTTAAGCGGGTTTACCTTCAATGCATCGCTCAATATCTGCATCTGTGAATCAATTAAAATAGTCCCATGCTGAACCATTTTACCATTTTTTGCGAGCTTAGCATTTCCACTAAACTTCTTTCCATCCACCAGCAGGTCATTCCTTCCTTCCAGTTTTGCCGGAATATTCAATTTATTCAAAACAGAAACAATAGGTTGCGTGAAAGTCGAAAAATCCATAAAATCAAGATTTCCCAATAAGGTGTGAAAGGAAAAATTGAGATTTCCTAAATCATGATATACGGCACCACCGCCAGACATTCTCCTAACGACCTTAATCTTATGATCATTCACATAATCAAGGTTGATTTCCGCCAAAGTATTCTGAAATTTACCGATAATAATTGACGGATCATTCATGTACAATAAGAAAATGGGTTCTTTCGGATATTTCGTGAGCAGGTATTCCTCAGAAGCAATATTGAAATAAGCATCGTGGGAAGGCGAATCAATAATAAACATCGTATTTTTATATTTTCTTAAAATTAACAAGAATTTAAATGCCTTGATTCATCTCAAACTCATAATTTCCATCAATCCCGCGTTTTGTCAGCTTCTCACTACAACAATCCTAAAAGAATTAAAATGACGCCAAAAAACAACTTATTTCTCAAGATCAGGTATGCTTTTAGACAGCCCAGTCAATTATTGATCTTTGCCCCCTTATTATAAAACCAATTACATATAATCGCCTTATTAAACACCCGATGAACTTCTAGCAGACCCTATTTTTTCTTCAAGATTTTTGATAATCAATGCGGAAAAATCTTCTTTTACAATCTCTTCTGTTTGGCATAAAGCTCCCGGACTAAAAACATTTATCTCCATAATACGATCGCCCACAATATCCAAACCGACAAAATACATTCCATCCTGTATCAATTTGTCTTTGATTTTATCAACCATAAGTAGCAGCTCCGGCGAGATTATCGCGGCTTGGGTTTTTGCCCCTTGGTGCACATTGCTCCGGATCTCATTCCCTTGTTGCACACGATGAACAGCAGCATATTTTCCATTGATAGAGACGGGTTCACCGTTCAACAGAAAAAAACGGATATCACCGGCAGCTGCTTCGGGCAGATACTCCTGTCCAATCACATAGCCATCCCTGGCAATAGCCTCTACTGTTTGTTTTAGATTCTGTTGATTATCTTTATTGATCAAAAACACATTTTTTCCACCAGACCCCTTTAAAGGTTTTAAAATAATCAGTTTATTTTGCTGCTCAAAAAACTCGACAACATCAGCATAATTTCTAGTTACAATTGTTTTGGGTCGGATAGACTCGTCAAAACCCTCGAGATACAATTTGTTACTTGCCCGGCCCAAACTATCGGGATCGTTAATGACCTGTACACCTTTTTCTTTTAATAAGGAAGCGAACTGCAGCGCAGATGAAGCTGCCCAGGGTCGATTCACCATATCCAAAACAGGATCGAATCTAAGCCAGATCACATCCATCTTCTCCAATTCCATTTTTGTCTTTGCTGTAGCTCTCAACACCTCCATCAACTGTTTTGCAGAGCTAATCTGCTGTGTAGGAAGCACCTCCCGTACATGGGCGGCAATAAGGGCAGATTCATAATAAAAATCGGCCAGTCCGATGTAATAAATCGCATGCCCTAGCTGATGTGCTTTCAATGCGAGCAGGGTTGTTGTGAAACGCTCGGTTTCTTTATGGGTCTGATTAATAACAAATGCTATCTTCATATATTGTCGCTGATTATTGTATCATCTGAAATATTCCTTTACTTTTCTTGAGATTGGTTAATGCATCTTTATAGGGTGATGTCAAGTATTTGGGTGTCAAAACCGGAGCATTTAGAATCCCCTTAAGCATTAATTCTTCGACTATCGGGATATAATCTTCCCTGATCTTGCCCATAGTCAGCAAGGTGAGATCCCGACCGCTTTTTATATAATTTATCAATTCGATCAAACCACTGAGATACAACGCATCTTTTGTGAGCCCTCCGCTTCTAAAAACACGCATGGTCATCTGAAAAGCCGTCTCTGGCAGAAACTGATATTTATCCACCAACAGCGCGAATGTATCTAAAAAAGTGTTTCCCTGCTGCATGTGATATACCGCTACCACCCTACCGGCTAATATGCGTAATCGTTTATTCGTCAAGCCGCCAACCAAATATTCGGCGAGTACGGCTAATCCCTCCTGAAGCTTCTCATATCCCGGAACTCCCAATCTAAAAAGACTGAAGGGCTGTTGTTTACCATTATAGTAGGTGACGATATGAGTCCCAACTTCGTGTTGGATCAATGCCTGTACCCGATGTCGGGGCAGACTATATTGTTTACTGATATTTAAGACCCCTTGATTCACCATCACCCCATAGATATCATCCCGAAGCCGTACAGTCGTACCAAAATTAGGATCCTGGCTTTTTAAATAATCCAGTTCTTCCTGTGCTAGTTTCGCAAACTCTTCTGCATAGACGATATCCTCTTCCTTTGTCCGATGCTCCCTGTCAGTCGCTGTAATTGTTAATATGGCTTGCGCTTTCTCCAACAGCTTTTCGTTTACGGTACCAAACACTTGCATGCTGCCCAGTAAAAAGCCCTCTTTCCCCCTTTCGCTCAGCATGCTCATCATCTGATCGAGCTCTTTGCGCTTATCCCGAAACAAGTAAGCTATGGAAGGGTCATAAAGATCTTCAATATGCAGATTATAGAGGTTACGTTTAATAATATCGGGATCAATGGGCATGGGTCTATAATGAAAAACAGGGACTCTACGATAGTTTCCATTTTTGAACTGCAGCCAGGCGTCATAGGAATTTGTCGGCGTCACCAACAATAGAAAATCAAACCGCTGGCTTTCGCGGGCCAATTTTTGATCGATTTCCCAAGCCAAGGGAAGCATCTTTTTGGGATGACTAATTTTAAATGATGTTGGTTTTGACAGGGTATGTATGCGAATAAATTCAAAAAATGTTTTGGATAAACTTCGGGATATAGCCTCACGAAAATGGCGAAGATCAATGGGAAGTATCTGTTGGTTGGCCCCCAGCAGATACTTCGGTTTGATTTCTAATCCCATATACAAGATATTACTATTTAGTTTATCCAATTGTATACTCGCCGGAGAGAGACTCTGTGTCGCATTGGTTTTCGTGTCGGTCACAATTTCGACTTTTGCAATAGATTCCTCCGTTTCCAATTGCTTTCCAAGATATTGTGCAATGGATTGTACGTTTTTCCGGGCAATATGGATCTGAATATCTTCTTCCTGCCCCGGGCTTGCGGTCCAAGCTTCTATAATTAGACATGCACCAAATTCTTCGACGAACTGGTTAAGTATCGGTGCGATCCAGTCCGATACATTCATTTCCGGATCCTTAACTCTAAAATACGCGGGTTCGGATTTTACCAGTTCCGCCAGCATCGGATCCGGACTAAAAAACTGTCGATACAAAAATAAATAAGGCACAACCTGATTGAATACCATTTTATTTTTTGGTGGTATTTGCGTATGAAAAACCTCCTTATTTTTGATTTTTTTTAGGATACCCGCTAACTGTTTTGCATTATCTTTCATAGGCAAAATAGGATTCGAGGGTGTCAGTGGTTTGCATTAAAAGTTGCTTATATTCCTGTAACTTTTGAGGGTAAACCTCTCCTGTCCATTCATTCATAAAATCCTTGCGAAACTCAATAGAAAGCACACAACCCTTATCGCCAAATTGCTCATTTAAATAAGATGACAAAAAGCCGCCCTTAAATTTAACATTCTCACGCACGTCGTAGACCTGCCCATCTTTACCCGTACGAAGCACATCCATCAATGCGCTGGTCAATTCCTGCCATTTGCCGTGATTGTTTGCCGTTCCAATATTAATCTGTGGATTGTTTACTTTGTCGATCATAACCGTCGGCCCATCCCGGAGCGCATTATAACTATGAATATCATAAATAACAAAATAACCATAGCGGTCAATGGTGTTTTGAATCTGCTGCGTTATCTTCCGGTACAACATGTCATATGATTCGTAAAGTTGATCTTTTATTTGTTGCGGCAACGCTGACCGCCAGACCTGAATTCCCCAGGACTGTTCGGGAGTCAGATAAATCGCGCCATCCTTACTCCGATTTAAATCCAGTTGGAACCTCGATGTGCCACAAACCAGGCGGTTAAAGGGCAATTCTGCCAAAATTGCTGTATACGGATCCTCCTCACGTAAACGATCTTCGGGAGCAATATGCAAATACGGTTCTAAATCCGCATCGATATGATGACCATCGTGGATAGCAAAAGCCCAAAAAGGGCTTCTATAATTTTCGAATTGATAAAGATAGGATAAGGACATGTACTTTATATTAAACAGTTTCACTGATTATTTGCTCACTCTGCTTAAGTAAACATTTACAAGCGATAAAAGGTTTGAAAAATAAAATACGACAGCCTTGGTACAATGGGGCAAAGGCCTGTTGGACATAGAAAGCGTTAAAAATCGTTAAACCGACCGGGGAATTTATGCCCTGGCATTCTTATTGAAAGTTGTTTACTAGTTTCATAAATTTAGGTTAATAATTAGTTAGTTTATAAAAAACCTGTTAGTCCCCGCTAACAGGTTTTTTATTTTCTAATACGAAAAGAATGTAAATACTAGAATATTTTACCGAAAATCAATATAGAAATACTAAAAAATGTTAAAAAATGTAAAAAAGTAAAAATAGTTGAAACATTTTATGTTCGGATCACGTTATACCTGTACTTTTCATAAATTTAGGTTAATAATTGGTTAGGAAAACTCCTGTTGCTCCCCGCTTCAGGAGTTTCTGTTTATCAAGATCTTATACAATAAAAAGCAGTAATAACTCTCAATAACCCGACAAACCTTAATCCAGTGTAACCGATCGCGATTCAACCAAGAATTAACTTTTAAAGAATCCACGGTTCGGGTGTTTATCCAAAATGGAAGCGAAATTATAAGTTAACAAAAAAATGACAATTTATTCATCTTAGGTAAATAAGTTTTGGCACAGGTATTGCACTGTTTTAAGCATTCATAAATTTAGGTTAATAATTGGTTAGTTAAAACACTTGAAGTTCCCCGCTTCAAGTGTTTTTCGTTTAACGACTCCCGTAAAAGAATCAGACCAATTGTTTCAATGCGATTTCATACGCTCTCGAAGAGATCTGTGTACGGTCTGCCGAAGAATCTCTTATTTTTTTTAAAGCTTCAAAAATCACCTTTGAAACGTCAGAGAAGATCGCATCATCACTCATTTCTATATTTCGCTGCATTAAATAAGCAAATACCCTTGCCATACCACAATTAGCGATAAAATCAGGGATCACCGCAACATGCTGATCAGCAAACTCCATCACTGGACCATAGAATATTTCCTGATCAGCAAAAGGGACATTTGCACCAGAAGCAATGACTTCAAGTCCATTTTCAAGGAGCTGCTGGATCTGATCTTTTGAAACTAAACGTGATGCTGCTGCTGGAACGAAGATATCGGTCTTCAATCCCCATATTTCTTTCTGAATCTGTTCAAATGACATCAAATCCGGTGAATTAAGCTCGTTTCCCTTGCGATCCAGGAATAATTGCGTAATCTCCGCTTCGCTGAAGCCTTCCCGATTGATTAAACCACCAGCCCGATCGATAATTCCGACAATTTTCACGCCTAGCTTAGCGAGGTAGAAAGCTGCGGCAGCGGCAACATTTCCCCAGCCTTGGATGACTGCACGTTTTCCTATACAGTCACTTCCAAAAAGTTGATAATAATGGCGGATAGATTCAGAAACTCCATAGCCTGTTATCATGTCTGCAACCTTATATTTACGCTTTAAATCCGGACTGTAGGTATTATCTTCCAACACTTTGGACACTCCATAGCGCAACTGTCCTATTTGGTGGATACGGTTGCTCTCATTTACCTTAAAATGTCCATTCAAGATACCTTCCTGCGGATGCCATAGGCCATATTCTTCAGTCAATGGAATGACATCATGGATTTCATCGATATTAAGATCCCCGCCTGTACCATAGTAATTTTTTAATAACGGCGTCACCACTTTAAACCAACGGTCTAAAACCTCATTTTTGCGGGGATCATGTGGGTCAAAGTCGATACCGGATTTGGCACCACCGATAGCAGGGCCTGAAACCGTGAACTTTACTTCCATTGTTTTGGCAAGGGACTCCACTTCATGCCGATCCAGGCCTGCACGCATCCGTGTGCCTCCGCCCGCTGCACCGCCCCGCAACGAATTGATAACAATCCATCCTTTGGCATCAGTTTCACTATCTTTCCACTCAAATACGATTTCCGGACTCCGGTGCTCAAATGCACGCAATAATTCTTTCATACCCAACATATCCTTATAGATTACCTCTGCGTTCCTGTTCACGTTCGATTGCTTCAAAAAGTGCCTTAAAATTGCCGGCGCCAAAACTCTGTGCGCCTTTTCGCTGAATAATCTCGTAGAATAAAGTTGGCCTGTCCTCTACAGGTTTGGTAAAAATCTGAAGGAGATACCCCTCTTCGTCACGATCCACCAAAATACCCAGTTCTTGGATAATCCGGATTTCCTCATCTATTGCTCCAACCCTTTCTGGTAGCATGTCATAATATGCTTCTGGAGGAGCTCCTAGAAATTCAACCCCTCTGGATTTAAGTTCCCGCACCGTACGTACAATATCCTTCGTTGCCAATGCCGCATGCTGCACACCTTCACCCTCATAAAATTCAAGATATTCCTCAATTTGAGATTTCTTTTTTCCCTCGGCAGGTTCATTAATCGGAAATTTTACATAGCCATTGCCATTACTCATCACCTTACTCATCAGTGCCGAATATTCGGTATTGATCTGCTTATCATCAAAGGACAGAATGTTGACAAAACCCATCACATCCTGATACCATTGAACTGTTTCATTCATTTTATTCCAGCCTACATTACCTACGCAATGATCGACATAGAGCAAACCGGTCTCTGCTGGGTTATAGTCGCTTTCCCATTTTTCATATCCGGGCATAAATAAACCATTGTAGTTCTTTCGCTCCACAAAAAGGTGCACTGTTTCTCCATAAGTGTATATCCCTGCCGTCCAGACCTCCCCTTGTTCATCTTTGAGCAATTGCGGTTCCTGATAGACTTTTGCTCCCCTTTTGGTCGTTTCCTCAAATGACTTGCGGGCATCATCAACCCATAAAGCCAATATTTTGACGCCATCGCCATGCTTTTTGACATGCTCAGCGATGGGGTGGTCTGATTTAAGGGCTGTGGTCAGCACCAGCCGTATTTTATCTTGCTTTAAGACATAAGATGCGCGGTCTCTAATACCGGTCTCTGGCCCTGCATAAGCCTCCGACTGAAAACCAAAGGCAGTTTTGTAATAATGTGCGGCCTGCTTCGCATTCCCCACATAAAATTCAATGTAATCGGTTCCATTAATAGGTAGAAAATCTTGCGCTTGGGCAATCTTCTCTGCAAATGTATTTGCCATAATTTATATAAAGGTTATTCGTATTTAACTTAACTCATCCAGGATTTAAAGTAATCCGGATCTTCAATTTTTAGCGCCTCTTCGGTCAGCATCAGGGGACGGAAAGGATCGATCATGACCGCAAGTTCCTCGGTTTTAACTTGTCCAATACTTTTTTCGACCGTACCGGGATGAGGTCCATGCGGGATACCACCCGGATGTAATGTAATCTGTCCTTTTTCAACCGATTTCCGGCTCATAAAATCACCATCCACATAATATAGCACTTCATCCGAGTCTACATTGCTGTGGTTATAAGGTGCGGGTACAGATTGCGGATGATAGTCATACAGACGTGGACAAAAACTACACAACACAAAGGTATCAGTCTCAAAAGTCTGATGAACAGGTGGTGGCTGATGCAATTTTCCGGTAATTGGCATAAAATCATGAATGGAAAATGCCCAAGGGAAATGATAGCCATCCCAACCAATAAAATCAAAAGGGTGGCTTCCATATATGTAAGGATAAATCAATCCCTGTTTCTTGATTCTCACCTCAAAATCACCAAGCTGGTCAAAAGTTTCCAGATCCTGCGGTACACGTATATCCCGCTCAAAAAAAGGAGCATGCTCCATCAGCTGGCCAAATTCATTGCGATACCGCTTTGGCGTACGTACTGGCGAAAACGATTCAACAATAAATAATCGGTTGCCTGTCTGATCAAATTCCATCTGGTAAATTGTACCCCTAGGGACGACCAGATAATCTCCATACTGAAAAGGAATACTTCCGTAGCCCGTCTTGAGTTTCCCTGTTCCCTGGTGCACGAAAATAATTTCATCGGCCTGGCTATTTTTATAAAAATAATCCGTCATGGACTGACGAGGAGCGGCCAGTGAAATGTGTAGGTCCTGGTTGACCAGAACAGGTGTACGGCTTTCTAGGTAATCATCTTTGGCCTGAACCTGAAATCCTTTTAAACTGGTATGTTTAAGATGTTTTTCACGGGCAATCTTTGGCGTGACATCATAGGGTTCACGGATCTGTTTGACCAACGTAGGCGGGTGGCAATGATACACGAGCGAATAAAGACTGGAAAAGCCATGAGTAGAAACCAATTCTTCAGCATAGAGCGTATGATCGGGCTTTCTAAAAACAGTATGTCGCTGTGCTGGAATTTGCCCTTGTTTAACATAAAATGGCATAATTCTACGATTTAAAACGGTTATAAAAAATAAATGAATATCAACGTTGCCAATAGCATCGATTGGCAAAAAATTCGAGGGGATTAGTATTGGGCAAAAACGATATCAGCTATAATTGCTCTATTAAAAGCAATATAGGGCATGGATGACGCAAAGCGATGTATTCCACGATTGATCATTTTTACTAGTTTATAATGTTATAATAAAGGTAAGAATATTTTTCTGTTTTCAAGTGAAGAAATATTTTTTTCAAAACTTATACGATATATTTGTGTCGCATTCAAAGATTGAATAACCAATAGAATATTCCGATATGAGAATTGTTACGTGCACGAAAAATGGCCAACATGAATTAGGTATTATAATCAATGACCGGGTATACACCTGCTCGGAGATAGCCCCTTCCCTTCCGACCGATATGGCTGATTTTTTGATCCGTGGAGATGAAGCCATAAATGATTTAGAGTATTATCATATTGCGTTGACGGAAGGTCGGATATCGAGACCTTACCAGTTATTACAAGATAGTCAGCTTGTTGCACCGATACCGCACCCGACATCAGTGCGTGATGCCTATGCTTTTCGGCAGCACGTAGCGACCTCAAGAAGAAACCGCGGACTGGATATGATTCCGGAATTCGATGAATTTCCTGTTTTTTACTTTTCCAATCATCAGGCCATACAAGGCCCTGGCCCGGTACAATGTATGCCACTCCATCTTGAGCAACTGGATTTTGAACTTGAAGTGGCCATCGTAATCAATAAAACAGGTATAAATATCCCTGCCTCAGAGGCTGATAAATATATTGCCGGATACATGATCATGAATGATTTTAGCGCGCGAAAACTCCAGATGGACGAGATGAAATTAAGTCTTGGGCCTGCCAAAGGAAAGGATTTTGCTACGGCAATTGGTCCATGGCTAGTCACCAAGGACGAATTGGAACCTTATAAAATTAATTCTTCAGGAGATCATATCGGTGACAGATACAATCTCGACATGTCATGCCGCGTGAATGGTCAACAGGTTTCTTCCGGTAATTTTGCTACGATGCATTGGACATTTGCCGAAATTATCGAACGCGTCTCCTATGGTGTGCGTCTCTTTCCGGGAGATGTGATCGGTTCCGGAACAGTTGGAACAGGATGTTTTTTAGAACTCAACGGCACTGGACGCATGGAGAATCCTGCTCATCAGGATCAATGGTTGCAGGTAGGCGACCAGATCGAGCTGGAAGTAACAGGTCTGGGCAAGCTTTCCAATTCCGTTGTATTATACCACCAATAATCTATACAAAAAATGAATTCTTCTTCTTTCGATACAGTTACTTTTGAGTCCTCGGCTGATAAAACCATCATTGATAATTTAATCAAATATGCCATTGCGCCTCGTCCCATCTGTTTTGCGAGTACAATCGATGCAGCCGGCAATGTCAACCTGAGTCCTTTCAGCTACTTCAATCTGATGTCACACCAACCACCAATATGCGTGTTCTCACCCTTGCGTCGCATGCGTGATGGCAGTACCAAGCATACACTGGACAATATTCAGGAAGTCAATGAGGTCGTCATCAATATCGTCAACTATGCGATGGTACAGCAACAGTCACTGGCCAGTACTGAGTACAACAAGGAGGTAAATGAATTTGACAAATCTGGATTTACACCGATCCCATCATTACACGTTCGTCCACCGCGGGTAGCGGAATCTCCGGTTCAACTGGAATGTCGTGTGAGAGAAGTGATCGCCCTGAGCGACGAACCCGGCGCAGGAAATCTCGTTATTGCAGAGGTACTCTATATGCATGTGCACAAAGAACTCTTGCACAAAAACAATACGATAAAACAAGAGGAACTAGATCTGGTCGCCCGTCTCGGCGGCGATTGGTACTGCCGTGTAACCAATGAAAACCTCTTTATTGTTCCTAAACCACTCCGCAATCTGGGTATTGGCGTAGATCAGCTGCCCGAAAGTATTCGCCTTTCCAAAGTACTTACCGGAAACCATCTCGGGTTACTGGCCAATGTAGAATCTTTGCCAGTTTTAGAGCAGGCCTCCCAGGAGGATAAATATTTAAACTACCTCCGGCTGAACTTTAAGCAAGACTCACCACGATTGACACAAAAAGTACATGAATACGCGGCGCAATTGTTGGATACGGAGCAATTAGACAAAGCATGGCAGGTACTATTGAGCCTATAAAAACTTCGATGCACAATACTACAAATAGGCAAACATATAAAAATATCGGGAACACAATACCTATTACACATCTACAGAAATCCGGAAGCATAGACCGACAGCTATGCTTCCTTTTGACCAAGGTCAGCTAGAATCTGATCGGTTATGGTGATTCCCTGATAAAAGGCTTCCTCAAAGATAGATATACCACTTAAATCAGAATGTGCAAAATAGACTTTATCAGCAATAGGTTTTGTCAGTTCGGTACGCGCTTCGTCTGATAGAAAACCACTGACAGGGCTAATCATTCCATGTCCATGTCGAAAAATTTCAATACTGATGACTTCATTTTCTATTCCATAATGTGCCTTCTCCAGATCTTCCATAATAAACTCTTTCCATTGCTGGTCTGTCCACTGATATAGTTGCTTCCGGTTTCCGCTGAGGTCCCCATCTCCCAGACTATGATAATAGGTAATCACAAAAGGACTTTGCAGCTGATTTAGGCTCTGGTGCTGATCATAAACATAGCCCAATCCCTTTCCGTTATAAATAATATTTTCCCAGGAAAGTGTCGCACCATCTGTAAAAGGGAAACGATGCAAGACAATAGTCGCTACGATCCAGGGTGCATAATGAAATTTTTTCGTCAATGCCGTACGGTTTGGCAATAGATACTGATTGACAAACTGTGGGCAGCAATTGATCACCTTCTGGGCTCTGATAGTCTTTGACAATTTCGCTTTATCGTCGAAGACCGACACTTCCACAGCATCTTGCCCAACATGTATCTGATAAGCCAGATGTTGATTCAATACCCTGCCATCCGCATATTTTTTTAAATGGCTGACCAATCGCCCATTCCCTTCCTGCCAGGTAAGCACCAGATCCTGGTAGGCAGACCAATCGTGCTTTCGGCTCGCAAAGTAATGTATAGCAGCAAAAGCAGAAGTGGCTGCGATACCGGTACCATAATCGTCACGACAACAGTAGTTCACATAACTAAAAACAGGTTCCGTCTTATACCCCTCTGATTCCATCCATGAACGCATCGTCAGTACATCCAATCTTTTGAGATAAGCCGACTGCGAAGCATTACGCATCGGGATATCAAAAACGTACTTTCCATCGCTACCTTTCAATTGCTTAAACTGACCCATCTGTGTCATAAAACGATCTATTTCAGCCGCCTCCTGCTGGGACAATCCATAGCTGGGAACAATGCCTTCCTGCCAGATATTATGAATAAAAAGTCGTTCCTGCGGGGCAAAGGACAATTGTTCAGCATCAAATAATGGAACACCTTCATTCGTCCAGCCGACGATAATTTTCGATTCCTCCAAAAACCGCAACAGTTCAATATTGGAAGCATTCGGAATAGGAAGATAATGTGCTCCTAACGGATAACGACTATGAGCATTCTCGCCATGACGCGCATTGCCCCCTACTTCAGACTCCATATCCAAAAGCAGAAAATTGCTCATTCCCTTTTGTTGCAAACGATAAGCAGCCGATAGTCCGGTTACACCAGCACCGAGAATCAGAATAGGTATTTCAACCACTGCTGTAGGTTTGGGGAAATCTTGAAATCGCAGACGGTGGCCCAAAATATGATCTGTCCCCGTCAGGCGCAAAAAAATACGGTTCACCTTTTTCTTACAGGCCTGAGCAAACTGCAGGCCGATTGTCCCCAAGAATGCAAGCTTGAGAAAATCACGCCGCGAGGGATTAAATCTTACTCCATTCTTCATCAAAATACCGCACTAAAATCTGATTGTCCAAACGGTTTATTTCTACATGATCCGCACGCATGTCGGCTGGAAACTCAGTCAGTTCTCTAAAATGATAATTGTAATACCGCAGCTTATCCACCCGTCGGGCAATATGCTTAAACTGTTGTGTCATATTCGCTGAAAATAGACAAAACCCCCATTCGCCGAAGGAAGGTACATAGGTGTGATAGGCGACAGTATTTGGAAAAACCGTGCTGATTGTCTCATGGATACACCAGTAAGATTTGGGTGCAAAATAAGGCGAAGTTGTCTGTACGGACACCATCGTATGGGGTGTCATAAGCGGTAGTAGACTTTGATAAAAACTTGTCGTATATAATTTTCCAAGACTATAATTTGAAGGATCCGGAAAATCTATAATCATGACATCGAATTTTTCCTTTGCAGACTTTGCCCAGATAAATGCATCCTGATTGATCACCTTTACTCTTGGGTCGTTTAGCGAGCCTTTGTTGTGACCGACCAGTAGTTCATTTGTTTGAAACAATTTGGTCATCCCCTCGTCCAGATCCACCAATGTAACCTTTTTTACACCTGGATATTTCAGGACCTCCCGGACAGCGAGCCCGTCTCCACCACCAAATACCAAGACATGCGATACATCTTTGGCCATAGACATCGCCGGATGCACCAAAACCTCATGATACCGATATTCATCTTTGGTGTTGAACTGTAAATTATTGTTCAGAAACAATTGATATTCACCCTTACTCTCTGTCAGAACAATACGTTGATAGGGTGTAGAATGTTTATAGACAATATTATTCCCATATAATTGACTTTCGGAATATTTAAGCAAATCATCGGAATAAAAAAACACAGCCGAAAGCAATGCCAGACAAACTAGTGACTTGGCTTTAATCCAGTTGGGATTTTTAAGTCTTTTAGCGAGATAGAATGATAGAAAGACGCCTACCAAAATATTAATGATCCCAAAAAACAGTGATGTTCCCATCACGCCCAACCGGGGAATCAGCAGGATAGGAAACAGCACAGAAGCGATTAATGCGCCGATATAATCAAAGGCAAATACATTGGAAACCAAATCTCTAAACTGAACCCTATCTTTTAGAATATTCATCAATAAGGGTATCTCCATACCACAGAGACAGCCTGTCAGAAAAACAAAGAAATAGAGTACAAATTGAAAGTGCTCGACCTGCTGAAACAGTAAAAATAAAACGACGGAACTGCAACCGCCAATGACCCCGATCAACAGTTCAATATCAATAAACCGGTCAAAAAGGTTTTTGGTGATGTATTTCGCTAAAAAAGATCCCACCCCCATCGAGAACAGGTAGGTACCGATTATAAATGAAAACTGCTTGACTGAATCTCCCAATAAATAGCTCGCCAATGCACCCGCAACCAGCTCGTAGATGAGCCCGCAAGTAGCAATGACAAATACTGCAAATAAGAGAAAAATGGGCAGATTGCTCTTTTTACCCATGTATTGCCGCAGCTATTATAATCGATATGCCTAATATAAAAGCCGCAAAAACAATCGCCAAAGCCATATTCTTGTTCTTTACGATCTCTTGCCAAGATTGTTCCGGTGTCAATCGCTCGATAAGCCAATAGGCCAATAGCAATACAGCAATTCCAATAAGCGAATAAATCAATGATGCTGCAATTCCTTTATAAAACAATTCGTAATTCATTTTTATATTAATTTTTATTTATGACCTGAACCATATCCACTATAACTACCACCGCTACCGTAAAAGGATCGACGATAATGCGATCTTGATCCTGTATAGGTATGGTCTTCCAAGGTGCTTGTCCGCATTGTAGTCCTGCAATCTCTGGAGGAATTTACAAATAGGTTAACAGCAACAAAAAAGGCGAAAAAAGCAACTAATGCTATCCCCAGCCGATCAAATTTTAAGATATCAAAATAACCCAAGCCTTCTGCCCTAGCCACAAAGTTTTTATTTTTAATCGACAGAATTTGATATCTAAAAATTCCCAAAAGAACAACAACTCCAACTAGACAAAGAATAAAAAAAGTATAACCGGTACCGCCGTATGTTAATTTATAATCCTCCGTGAGTTCAAAATTAACAGCCATATCGGCGGTACCATTGGCTGCAGAGGTCGCAAAAACAAGGTGGTAAATCCCCGGTTGGATACGACAAAAATCGACGGTCAATCCACTCGCATAATTAACGTCATTATTCTCGTGTACGGCAGTACCTGCCTCTATAATTTCATTTGTCTTTTCATTGACCAGTTTGACCAACAGCTGAATGGGGTGGCTTTTAGATTCCGATATCCCATTCAGGACCAGTTTCTTGGGTTTATCACCTTTTAATTCAAAAGATGCGCCGACAAATTCCGAGTTTGTCTTTTTTCCGGAGAATTTTTCATCAAATTTATACTCATCCTTACTGATCTGTCCCCAATTTAAAAACCAGAATAGAGCAGCCAAAAGCAAAATAGCAAAGACCCCAATATTTCTCAGCTTACCCCCCACAACTTCCTTTTGGGCAGTGTAGTTATTATAACTATCAAAAATCTTATAATAAACCTCGTCATCCAGATAAATTCCCTGATAGTACTGTACGTCATTATCAATAAATTCCTGAGAAATAAACCGATCCTCATTAACGGTCTGAATGTAAGTATTGGTCGTCGAGGTTGATTGCAGGTCTTCAAATACAAAACCCTCGGCATAGACGACAGTTTGCTCTTCCGTATACTCCAGGTCATAGTGTCTATTATTAAATTTACAGGTGTTGCCTTTCGGCAAAAGCATCACCTTTTCCCGTTCTACGGTATGTAAAGCACAAGCATAATCTACACCATCGCTGAAGTAGATATCTTCTTTGTTCGCATTTAATCCCACAAACTCATTCCCATATTCGCCATTTTTTGAATAGCGCTGTATCTTAGTGATAATCCAGTAGCTATTTTTCTTGAAGCGAACAAGTTCTCCCAAAGTAGCCCATTGCATGACCAAGGGAGCTGAAAATTCCTTTACATAGGTTAAGGTTTCAAGTGTCGACCCTTTAAAATAACTGTGGCAGTTGGCACAAACGAAGCCCGAAAAATCAGTTACCTCAATTTTGAACTGGTGTAAATGTCCACATTTTTTGCAAATTACATCCATAAGCTACCGATTAACCACAGTTTCATTCATAACTATTGCATTAAAATAAGTTTTAAAGAGCTTACCCAAATACAAAACTTTTTCACTGTTATCTTTCAGATAATTACAGAGATAGACATCTAATGTCAATTGTCCATACTCAGGCCAGGTATGGATACAGATATGCGATTCCATTAAACAAATTGCAGCAGTAAATCCACCGCCCTCAAAAGAATGGGTGGAAATACCTACAATTTGCAAATTATGGATACTCATCTGCTTTTTGGTAAATTCCAAAAAAGCATCCATGGTTGTCAACAACGATATCTCCTCTACCTGCAATGTCATCAACAGGTGTTTTCCGGGAGTATACTTTTCGTTCATCAGAAATAACTGGATAAATTAAACATTTCAAATATAGAAAGTTTTACCAAATTTTTCTATTACCAAGGTCAATCATTTCACTCAATGGTTATTTAAGGGTTCTTCTTTCGCCACCCGTATACCATCATCTATCAGTTTTTTCAGGTTAGGCCGAATTGTAATAATAGCTTTAAGCTTACCTTGGGCACTTTCAGCTAAGTCGTAGGCATGATTCGCCCAGGCGATCTCATAAAGTTCTACCAGCGCGAGCCAGTTATCTGTAATTTCAGCAGACAACTGATCAAAGATATCCGTCCAACGCTCCGTATCAAATGATCCCGACCGAAGCGCTCCGATCAGCGCATGCAAGGAAAGCAATTTTGAATCTTCATTCTGTGTATACAATACCGCCGATGGCTCTGCGATCTCTTCGCCAACGGTCTCATAAGCATCTTTATCAGCTGCACCTGCAAAGACTGAAATAATCTCCGTACCAACAGCCATGTCGTAAGTCCCCCATTCCGGTTTAAAATAAATTTCCATCCGGTCATTTCGATAGACTTCGCAATCTTCAAACGAAATCAACACAGCTTTGCCCCCTTGACGCACAACCTTCAAAACAATACCCTCAACCACGATCCCTGAAGAATAACGCAAAGAACATCGCTTTCCTTGATTAATGCCATAAGCGCTCAATTCTTCTTCTGAGAAGTCGGCCAGGTCTTTGTTGCTGTCTACCAAGTAACCAACCGGAGAACCAAATCCCTCCCGATGATAACTGATACCGTGTCCTTCTAATTGCTTCCCAGTGCACGCCAATGCCGTGGGCCCTGTTGTCTGTATATAGGAAATAGACTGGTCTGCATTTGCCGCTTTAAAAACACCTGACACCTGCAATCCAGAACTATAAACTGCAGTACATACAGCCTGACAGTCAATCGCTTTTTCCAAACTCTGCTTACCTCCAAGCCGGAAAGCCATGGTATCGGCAAACTGATTCAGGACATCCATTAAATGTTCGAAATCTGGTGTAACAAACAATTGCGGCTGTGGCTTAGTAATGTCATAGGTATATGCGATAGTATTTAAATCATAAGGTAGCTTTGGTACCGATTTTTGCATACAACTGGCACTTTCGCCGATGGAAGACAGTAAACCTGCACCATAAATCTTAGGATCATCAAGACTACCGATCAGACCATACTCCACAGTCCACCAATGCAACCTACTCAACAAAGCCATTTCCGAAGGTTCGCCCATATTGTCCTGTACAGTCTTCAATTTATTTTCAGCTTCCGCCAATTCGGTTTCAGTTGTACCCGCTTGCTCTTTTAAAATTGATAAATGGCGAATAGCCTCATACAATTCAAAATCCTTCCGGGACGACAATGCTTTTGTCCCGATTTCACCAAAGTACTGCAAATAAACGGCATAATCGGGCTCACCTATGATCGGTGCATGGCCAGATGATTCATGAATGATATCCGGTGCGGGCGTATATTCAATATGTTCTAATTGTCGGATATCTGCAGCTATAACCAATACCCGATGTGCCTGAAATTCCATAAAAGCTGCAGGTGGTATAAATCCATCAACCGTTACAGCTCCCCAACCGATTAATTTCAAACTATCGTTCATTTGTTGCAGATCCGGTATATGCGCAATGGAGAGCCCCGCTTTCTTCAATCCCGGTATGTATGGGTAATAAGCAACATCTTTTAAAAAGGAATAATTCTGACGCATGACATAGCGCCACAAGGCTTGGTCCAAAGCGGTATAACGTTCGTATTGCTGGGCGACTACATAGCGCTTTAAGTGTTTGGGCAGCTGCTCCAAAACAATATTATTATATGTTTCCATTTATAATCGGTATCAAAATAAAGTGCGAGACTTTGTATGAAGGTAGGAAATATTTATGGTTCCCAAAAGACCAACCTTACATTCCTTCACTTTTTTACAAAATATATTAAAGGTATGACTCACAAAACCTTCCTAAACAAATCTAAAAAAACTTCTTTTTCCTAATTTAATTCTAAAACCAGTTTCCAAGTCAACGGGCATATCAGGATCCAGACATTTGTTCGAATCAATCTGTACTGCCCCCTCAGCAATTAGTCTGCGCAGAGCGGACTTGCTCAGATCTTTCTTTAAAAAGTGACAAAGGTCGACGAGTTTTGCAACAGAACCCAATTGCGCATGAACATGTTGCAACGATACCTCTTCAAAACTTTTATTATCGAATGATTTTTGCTGGAACTGTTTAGCAAAAAAATCCAATGCATTTGCAGCTGCCCGCGGATCATGATATTGAGCCACAAGATTATATGCAATAAGCTTTTTGACTTCCATCGGGTTTTCGCCTATTTCCATCCGTGATTTTAGTTCCTTCTTTTCCGCCGGGGTAAAGTCTGTCGTTAGGTCAATATAATCTGGGATTAAGCCATCGGGAATAGACATCGCTTTGCCAAACATTTCATTCGGTTCATCCAACAGCCCAATGGTATTGTGCAGCGATTTGCTCATTTTCTCTTTGCCGTCCAATCCTCTGAGCAGCGGCATACATAAGACAAGCTGAGGATCGAGATTAAAAGATTCCTGAAGCTGGCGCCCCATTGTACAATTAAACAATTGATCTGTTCCCCCCATTTCAATATCGCTTTTGATATATACGGAATCAAACCCCTGCAATATTGGATAGATAAGTTCATGCATGGCGATCGGCTGATTGTCTGTAAAGCGCTTATGAAAATCATGCCGCTGCATAAGCTGCGCGACCGTCACTTTTGAAACAAGCTGAATAACCTCCGCAAAATCCAATTGATCCAACCAATCACCATTAAAGACAACTTTTGTCTTTGACATATCTATAATTTTAGCTAATTGCGCAATATAGGTTGCAGCATTCTCAGCTATTTTTTCCTGATTCAAGGGTTGGCGCGCTTTATTTTTGCCTGTTGGATCCCCTATACGCGCGGTAAAACTCCCAACCAAAACGACGATTTGATGGCCCAGTTCCTGAAATTGTTTTAGCTTTTTAAGCACCACGGCATGCCCCAGGTGAAGATCCGGAGCAGTTGGATCAAAACCCAGTTTAATAATCAGTGGCCGGCCTTTTTCTTTAGCCTGTTGCAATTTGGATTTCAACCCGTCTCTGGGAAGGATAATTTCAATGTTCTCTTCTAAATCTGTTAACATAATGCTATAAAACAAAAAAGCCCGAACGTTATGTTCGGGCTTAGCTATATAAATAATTAATTTTTCTGAATTTTAATAGGCATAAGGTTCCCGAACTACTATCGGGAGATAATAATTAAAGAAAAATGGAAGACGTAATATGTTGTTCATTTTCTTCATTGCCTCAACAAAGTTAACGCTATATTTCCAAAAATCAAAAAAGCCACGATAATATAGTAATACCATCCCCTCTTATTCAATACCACATGACATCTGACTCCAATCAGCTCTTATCAGCCGCCCAATTACACCTTATCCTCTCCTACTAAAAACTCAACTACACGTTATTCTCATCTCCTTTTTTCGATCCATTATCATTGCTTTTCTCCAGTAATTTACCCTCGGCATTATATACATATCTCTCAACTCGGCCATTTCGTTTTTTCTCAACAATTTTCTTCAATAATAATTGGTTCTTAAAATATTCCCTATAGCTCGAACCATTGGATTTGTACAGACGCTCGACAAGATTATTATGCTGATATAAGTCGGTATAATTGACGTTATCTTTTTTATAGGTATGTTTAAGCAGTTGGCCGTCCCTATTGAAAGACTTCGATTCGACTACCTGACCGACACAATCCAACTTCGCTTTATAAAGTAACTTGTTATCCAGGCCATACTCCGATTTACTGTGGTCAAACTCATTTTCAATGGTATAGTAGCTGTCAAAAAAAGTCTTTAATACTTTCTTCTTCCCGATATTAGGCTGATAAATCACAATCTTTTCCTGACTGATTTTACCGTTTCGGAAATCACGCTGTACACTTGAAGTATCCGTAATTGTATACTGAAAATCCAATGTCGCATCAGTCTGCACATCCATTTGCTGCATTACACCATGCCTGACCTGAACCACAGCACGCTTTCCCTCCTTTTCAATCTTAAAATTTCCATCCACTAAACCATCTTTGTTGACCGCAATAAAGGCATTAGAGGGGCCCATAAATTGATTTTGCTGCACAATATATTTTCCCTGCTTCAATTTAGTGACTTGTCCTTTTTCAACGATGTTAATAGTGTCTTTTGGAGATTCTGATAAATGTAACTGATACCTGTCTTTATCCAATCGGACATACTCCTGAGCTACGGCTATTTGTCCCAACAAAGCAATACATGGGAACAAGAAAAATTTCAATTTCGACATATTGTAATAAATTTGTTGCAAAACATATATTACAATTATTACACCAAAAAACCACAAGTCCACATGAAACTAGATTCAAACAGGGAATATAAAGCACTAACACGACAGCATAAAGACAAAAAAAAGGAGAAATATCCTTAGATAGATCTCCTCATGTTTTATTCAGGGACTGATTGTATTAGACAGACTCAAGGTATTGCGCATAGCAATACCCTTCTTCATTATCGTTGGTGCGCACTAACCACCATTGCTCATTAGCTTTGCTGATCAATGTGATAATTTCACCCTTCGCTGCTTTTCCTACAATAGGCTGGTCAGTTCCGGGGCCTTTTCGAATATTTAAGTTGCTATTCTCTGTGATTACCTTCACCTGGCTTCCGGGCACCTCTGTAGCCACATCAACATTTAAGACAACATCACCGGTCTGGAAGTTGGGATCTATATTTCCATAAATTTCCCACAATTTATTTTTCACATCAGCGGTCGGTGCAGTACCCCTAATCTGAAGCACACCATCCATTTCAGCGTAATTCAGATCGTTAACTCCTGAAGATTGCGCAGTATCCAAAAGAACTTTATATTTTTCTTGTAATGACATAATTTTTGTTATTTTATTTTTTTACAACAATACCACTCAAATCCACTTTTTTTGGATTTAGATTATCCAAACCTTGTTTCAACGTAACAATCTTTGCCTGTTCCAACGTTCCTGTTACCGAAATAATTCCATCTTTAACACTCGCCTGAACGGATGGAAAATCTTTCATAAACGTATTTACAGCTGCACCAAGTGTAGCATCATTATTTGATACTGTAATGGGTGCCGGTGTTGTTGCAACAGGAGCACTCACAACAATATCATTTTGAATAGATTTGACATCCTTATCTCCTGCCGTTTTTGCGATCGATTCAATTTGTTGCTTTTCTTCCTCTGACGCTACAGTCCCGCTAAGGATTACTTTTCCTTTTTCCACCTCAACATCAATAGTCTTACGTCCCGTAAGTGCATTTTCGATCTTTTCCTCTAATTTATCATCCGATAACCCCGATTTACATGCAGAAAAAGAAAGTACTGCAGATGTTGCCAAAAGGCAAAATGTTAATTTGTTAAATTTCATATGCTCAAGATTAATTTATAATTTCCAACAATATCCTTAACAAACTGCTCGATCAATTGTTTGTCAGATAATTTTTAAACAGCAAATCCCTTGTTGGATCCTAATTATATCATTAATTTTAAAAAGCAAAGATGTAATAGTTTTTACATACGATATAAGGATTCAATCGAATAAATAGGAATTATGGGATTTTTGAACAATATTTTTGGTAAGAAAGAAAATAAAAAAGATGATATACAGGAGTTCTGGATTTGGTTTACAAAAAACGAGCAGGCTTTTTTCCAAACAGTAAAAAATAGTGATAATATTGATCAGAATTTTTTCAGCAAACTTTCTCCAAGAATTGACGCCCTCCGAAAAGAGCTCTATTTTTTAACAGGAATGTATAACGATAATACAGCTGAACTTGTCATTACTCCTGATGGCGTTGTAAAAAATATCGCATTTGTTGAGGCCATAGTAGATGCAGCGCCTCCCCTTCCAAACTGGAAATTCACGGCTTTAAAACCGGCAATCGAAGATATGGAGAAATTCAAAATAAAAATGTATGGATTTTCCTTTGATATTAACACCATGTATTTTTACCCCATCGAACATAGATACCGTCCCGATGATGTCGATATTATTATTGTCCATCCCGATTATACGGAGGAAAACAAAGCTAACATCGCTCATGGCGTTGAAATCTTCTTGGATAATTATATCGGCGAGCTAAATTCAATCATCACCATTGACAACTTAAATGTCACGTCAAGCCAACAAGCAACTGGAGAGCTCATCCCGCTGATCAAATTAAAAGACTATTTAATATGGCGGGAAAAAGAATTTATTGAAAAATATACAGATATAAGACACGAAACCGAAAATGATTCCTACGCTGCTTTTGAGGGTGTCTTGGAAAATGACCGGCCTATTTTAGCCATAATAAACACGACACTATTGGACTGGGACGGAAAGGCCTCACATCCTTGGATCGCAACATTACGGATCAATTATGACGGAACTGCCACAAACGGCATGCCTGACCAGAAAACATACGACTTAATGGATAAATTTGAGGATGAACTCATGGTTAGTCTTCCACATGATATTGGCTACCTTAATATTGGCCGGGAAACAGCGGACAATTTAAGGGAAGTTTATCTCGCTTGCACGGAATTTAGAAAATCCTCCCAAACGATAGATCAGCTAATAACACAATATCAAAATCAGCTCCAGATAGACTATACAATCTATAAAGATAAATATTGGAAATCATTTGAGCGATTTAACAGAACAGTGGAATAACGATATAAACTGCCAAAAATGGATAAACATCCCTTTATGAACAGGTTGCTTCCATATGTTTGATCCAGGGCTGTCCGATGGTGAATGTAAAATTCTACGAAAGATTGCAGGCTGTTATTGACCTTTCTCCAAAAGAGATCATCTTGACTATTTATTATTGATCTTTTTTCAATTTCAATGTTCCGGTCAGATGCAATAAAGCTTGATAAGGACTTTCCGATGTGATCAGTGATTTTAACCAGGCAATAAATCCCATCACAAATAAATCTTGATTTTCGACATCTTGGGCCATGCTGTCAATGGCGGCGATATAAGCTTTATTTTTCACCATCGCCGGGTTTTTAAGATACTTTTCAACCAGTCTTAAAAAATGAACAACGCGACCTTCCCGAACCGTCTCCAAGTATCTTCTATACCGGCGCTTAAAGCTTTTCACACGCGAAACCGCAAGATCAATATCCCCAAATTGAATATGGATCAATATCTCCAACAAACTCTTTCGGATCGTCCAGAGCATACCCATTTTCTTCTCATACCAAGCATCCGTTCGAATCATTTTCCTTAATTCCGTCAATGCTAGTTTATCTTGAAATTGCGTCAAAAACATAACCAGACATAATTGTAAGTCGGCCAGATCAGCCTCATTTGACTTCAATGTTGATTGTTGGATCCCAAGTCTTAAAATAGCAAGGGCTTGTGACCCTTCGCCCATATAATGGTAGTTTAAGGCCTTTAGTAAATAATAACGCAAATGAAATTGAGCACGAAGCACTGTCCCCGGACGACAGCCTGCAATCAACTGTTCTAAATACGCTAGACTTTCATCAAATAGCTTATTCCGTAAGTTGAAATTAGCGAGATAATAAAGGATATGCAGGTAGTAAAACGAGTGATGCACTGAATTTGCCTTTTGCCTTGTTATAAATTCATCACTTGTTTTCAAAAATGACCGAACCAAGGCATAATTCTGATGGATCATTGCATACTCGTTAGCGATAAACAAAAGCTGATAAAGCGACTTAAAAGACAATAATTCGTGTAATGAAATATCATATTTACCGATTGTATCAAGCACCAATTTATTCAGATCTACAATCTTCCCCTTTAAATGAATATCCTGCAATTCGACCCTGAGAAATGCATAAGCAATTTGAAACTTTGCTTCCTGCTGCATTTTATGCTGGTTTACCCTAAAACGATCCACCAATAGTTCTAATTCAGGATGAGATTCCAGATAGGCATATTGCAACCTAACTTGTAGGATTTCATTGAGCAGACTAAACTGCTCCAGAAGTGAAGCCTTTTGTTCGGCCCGTTGAAGGCATTTAAACCCAGGTTTTATCAAATCATTCTCCAACAAAAAACGTCCAACAATAAGCAGTCTAAGGGCTTCATGCGCCTCACTGTTATCTCGTTCAAAGGTTTTATTTGAAATAAACAATAGTAGACTATCATGTAATCTTTTCCTTAATGCATGATAAGCGTCTTTATTTTTTGAAGATCCATAGAGTTTTTTTAATCTATTTATATCATCAGTTTCTAAAATTTCTAGCAATCTGATATTCTTGACATCATTCCGCTTATTTTTCTTTTTCAGGAAACTTTTAAAGTCCTTAATATCATCATTATCTAATACACTAATAAGTTCTACAATTGAATCCATATCGTCAAATTTAGCAGAAAATCAAATTTAATAAATAAAAATATATCATCAGTATTTTCAACAAATTGATTTTATATCCTATTGAATACTCCTGATATTTGAATCAACAAATAACAAAAACAACAATAAAAAATAAAAATTATGGAACCGCTAAAAAACATGATTGAAGAAAAAATTTCGAAAAAGGATTCAAACACAAGAAATCCGTTCAAACCGACAGGAGCGTTCATTGGCGCATCGTGGACCGCTTTGCTGGTTGGAACTATTGGTTACTGCATCGGGCTATGGAATGCCTCAATGGCATTAAATGAAAAGGGATATTATTTTACCATCCTATTGTTTGCCTTATTTGCAGTTATCTCTGTTCAGAAAAGTGTTAGAGATAAAGCCGAAGGACTTGCCGTAACTGAACTTTATTACGGCTTAAGTTGGTTTGCAACCATTGCCGCCGTAGTCTTACTTGTGGTGGGATTATGGAACGCTGATTTACTGCTAAGCGAAAAAGGGTTTTACGCCATGTCTTTTTCATTAAGTATATTCTCGGCGATTGCCGTTCAGAAAAACACACGGGATGCCAAGCTTTTTGACGATAATGAAATAAAACTTTAGCGGTTGCCTGTCCTGCGGCCGCTGCTTGACATGCCGCAGGATTTATTGTAGATCACTAAAGAAAGCAGAAAAGGTCATATCAAAAAAGCGATTTTTTAATAAAAAAGCAATGAGATATGGCCTTTTTCTTTGCTTATTCTCTGCTTATTTATTGGAGATCCTTTGGTTATTATAGACCGTTTCTTCGCACTTTCTAGGGACCTGGCTGGCCTCTGCTTTACTTCTAATTCGCAATTTCTTTGCTATTTCTCTGATATTTGGTTGTCGTTTCCTTGCTGTATTGACCATAAAAAAGTAATGAAAGAGTAAGTAAACGGCAATGAATGCTCTATGTTGCTCCAAGCTTGGTCGTAAAAATGACCAACCAAAAGGCCTCATAATGGAAAAAAACGCACTATTTTGAAAACAGATTTAAAGATTGATAAGGTTACGCTATTTAGGCTAAAGGGAAAAAAAATGAAAATGTGCTTCCAACGCCATACTCGCTTTCCACGTTCATACTCCCGCCCATACTTTCAATAAATTCTTTGCTAATACTCAACCCTAAACCTGTACCTTCTTTGTTTGTCCCTGGAATACGGAAATATCGTTCAAAAATTTTAGCAAGGTATTGTGGCGCGATTCCTTGCCCTGTATCCTGTACACTTATAAACACTCCCGACTCGCGCTTGCTGACTAGAATAGAAACTGAAGCCCGTTCATTGGAATACCGGATTGCATTAGACAGCAAATTTGTCAATACCCAGGCCGCTTTTTCACTATCTGCCATGATTAGCGGCAAATCTTCCGCTACTTGAACATCAACATGAATTCCTAGCTGCTCAGCCATCGACTTATTGGCCAATACAGCATATTCTACTATTGGTGCTACAGGAACTGGAATCAGCTTCATCTGAATTGCACCACTTTCTACCTGAGCCGTATTCAACAGCTCACCAGTGATACGTAACAAACGGTCTGTGTCGTCGGCAATGCTAACAAGCAATTCTTTCTGTTCGTCATTCAACGCACCGATCTGCTCATTTTCTAACAACTGGACTCCCATTCGTATTGAAGCAATCGGTGTTTTCAGCTCATGAGAAACTGTTCCGATAAAATTTGTTTTGGCGACATCACGTTCCTTGAATGTGGTTATATTCTTTAATAAGATAAACTGCCCTACAAATTTAAAATCGCTTTCTCCCGTTGGAATGATGTTAATAGGGATAATCTCTTCCTCAAAATAACTCTCCCTGCCATTGACAAACACCTTAATCGGGTCAGCATTCGTTTTCGCTCGGTGCCCGTGGGACAGCTTACCCGTTAAACAATCCACTAAATTGTTAGACAAAGCAATTTCCTGCAATTTTCTTCCCTCAAAATCAATCAGTTTCACCCCGGTAATCAGGCAGGCTTGTTGATTCGCAAAAAGTACTTTCCCCTCTTCGTCAACCCCGATAACCGCATCATGCATATTAGCTATTAATGCTTCAATCCGTTTTTTGTGAGCCAATATTTTTCCCAACTTACTTTCGGAATATTCTTCAAGCTTTTGAGCCATGGTGTTAAAGGACTGGGATACGAGACCAAATTCATCGTTTCGCTCAAAATGCAAGCGGCGGCGATAATTTCCATTGGCGATCTGCTGTATGCTCTCGGTTAATTGGGCAATTGGATTTGCGATTGTCGCAGGAAGATTAATAAGCAGCACAAAAGCAATCATAAAACAAATCGCTCCTGCCACCGATATGGCTAGAATTGCTTTTTCTGCCGTCTCATCTGCTATTTTACTTTTGTGCTCAATAGCCTCCATATTCAGATACATCAATTGAGATATATCTTTCCTTAAATCAGCAATTAAAACAAGGTTTGATGGCTGCCGTTGGAGTGCTGAAAAATGTAAACTCACACGTGCGGTAGCTTCCTTTTCGCCATTTTCGGTCATATTTTGCTGTTGCAATTTTAAGTTCTGCGCAAAAAGTTCCAAGCCGCTCAAGTCGGCATGAAGTTGCTCCAAGGCAAGCAGCATATTCCTTGAATAATGCAGTGTATTGTAGTTTGCAACTAAAATATTATTGGTATCCTGTTTTAAACGATTGATTTTCCAACCACTTAAAACGGCCAAAAACAGGATCATGAAAAATAAAAAGCCTACACCGAAAGTCAGCTTTGCCTTAAGTTTCATTATATTTTATATTCCTCAATTTTTCGATACAAGGTGGCTACACCGATCTCCAGCAAGCGTGCTGCCTCTGCTTTATTTCCATTTGTGTGCTGCAATACACGCTGAATGTGCTGACGTTCTACTGTTGTCATGGAAAAACTGGGGGATAACACATCGTTGGCTTTCGAACTATTCAATCCGAAAGGAAGACTACCGACATCAAGCTGTCCATCTTCGCTTAATATAACACTGCGCTCAATCACATTTTTTAGTTCACGGATATTTCCCCGCCATACATTTCGTTCGAGAGCAGCGACAAATTCGGCTGTCATTTGTAAAGGTTTGATATTTGATTTTAGTGCGAAAATATCGGCATAATATTGGGCTAATAACCGAATATCCTGAACACGTTCACGCAAAGGCGGCAGCTGTATCGTAAAGACCGATAATCTATAAAATAAATCGCTTCTAAAATGCTCGGCATCAATTTCAGCTTCAAGATCCCTATTGGTTGCTGCAATAATACGGACATCCACTTTTGTTGGTCTGGAATCACCTACTTTTAAAAATTCTCCTGTCTCTAGTACACGTAGAATTTTGGCCTGAAGTTCGATCGCCATCTCCCCGATCTCATCCAAAAAAATCGTCCCCAAATGCGCTTCTTCAAAGAGACCTCGCTGGTCTTTTGTTGCCCCAGTAAATGCGCCTGATTTATGTCCAAACAATTCATTTTCCAACAGATCCTTTGTGAAAGCCGCACAATTGATTGCGACAAAACTACGTTCCTTTCGCGGACTAGCTTGATGGATCGCTTGTGCGAACACCTCTTTACCTGTCCCAGTTTCCCCGGTCAAAAGCACAGTCGTATTGGTAACAGAAACTTTTTGGGCCAAAGCGATTGCAGACTTTATGGCAGCAGAGCTTCCTATAATTTTATCAAATGAGAGTCTAGCACCCAACTGCTTTTCCAACTGTCTTACCCTTCGGGCGAGCGCAACCTTCTCACAGGCCTTATAGAGCAAAGGAATAATCCTGTTGTTGTCATCACCTTTGGTAATATATTCAAATGCACCATTTTTTATTGCCTTAACTCCATCTGGAATATTACCATAGGCAGTCAATAGTATAATTTCAACAATAGGATAACGTTCCTTGATCAGTTTTGCGGTTTCCACCCCATTGCCATCGGGCAACTTAACATCACACAATACAACATCGATATCGAAAACATCAAGCTTTTTCAAGCCAGATTTAATATCAGCGGCCTCGATTACCTCGAACCCCTCCAAAGTGATAATCTTAGCGAGCAGTTTACGAAGTTTCTCCTCGTCATCTATAAGAAGTATTTTATTTACCATGTTTTTTTTCAAAATTACGATTTGTTCCACGCAAACAGCAATAATACACTCAAAATTCAACCTATTACGCCATATTTTTGTAGCTAGGTATTAAGGAATTTGACTATAGATCAAAAACAAACTTTTGAGATCAAAAATAAAGCTGTATATTTGCAGTACCACAACTAAATAAAACTGTATGTAAGATTAAAATTCTTTAGAACGTCATCAATACCAGCGATAAATGGCTTATCGAAATGGTCAGTTTTAACATTTAAAGAATTTTAATATGATTTCATTACAACAGGTATCCTATATACATCCTAATAGAGATTTATTATTTGAAAACATAAATCTATCAATCGATTCTCAAGAGAAAATAGCATTAATTGGCAACAACGGTGTTGGTAAATCCACATTACTGCGTATGATGGCCGGAGATCTATCTCCCAGTACAGGAATCATACACAGTGATACCCGCCCCTTGTACATTCCGCAAGTTACCGGAGAGTATGACGAGTTTACTGTCGCGCAGGCTTTGGGCATTGACAAAAAGCTGGAAGCATTATATGCTATCCTAAATGGCGATGCTTCGGAACAAAATTTCAATGATCTTCAAGAGGACTGGACGCTGGAAGAACGCTGTCAGGAGGCTCTCAGGTATTGGAATCTACCAGAAATTCATCTGAAAAAGAAAATGTCCGATCTCAGCGGCGGACAAAAAACTAAAATACTGTTGGCCGGTATCCAGATTCACGCTTGTGAACTTATTCTTTTGGACGAACCCAGCAATCATTTGGACTTTGACAGCAAAAAACTGCTTTATCGCTGGATAGAATCTTCAAAGCAAACCATCGTTGTCGTCAGCCATGATCGAATGCTCCTCAACCTCTTGGAAGATACTTTAGAAATGACCGTGAAGGGCATCAAACGGTATGGTGGAAACTACACATTTTATGAGTCGCAAAAACAAATAGAACGCAATGCTTTACAACAGGACATTCAGCATCAGGAAAAAGCAGTCAAAATTGCAAAAGAAAAAGAAAGAGAAACCATTGAAAGGCAAAACAGATTAAACAACCGCGGTCAAAAAAAACAGGAGAAAGCAGGCGTTGCCCGTATTATGATGAACACATTGCGGAACAATGCGGAAAAAAGCACGGCTAAAATCAAAAGTGTTCACCAAGACAAAATTGGTGACATCCAATCCAGTCTCCAAGAGCTTAGGAGTACACAAGCTGCATTGGATGAAATCAAAATTGATTTGGGAAACAGTATTTTCCCACTCGGAAAAAGCATTATCAAAGCCACAGATATCAATTTTCAATACAATTCAACTGCGTTATGGAAGGAAAATATTGACTTACAGCTGTTCAGTGGAGACCGCGTTATTTTAAAGGGCAACAATGGTTCCGGCAAAACGACATTAGTTAGATTGCTCTTAGGCCGACTGGCTCCTACGCAAGGTCAAATTGAACGACATAACTTTACCGCCATCTACCTCGACCAAGAGTATTCACTTATCGATCCGCAGCTGAGCGTTTATGAACAAGCTCAAAATTACAATACGGAATCCCTACCGGAACACGAAATCAAAATTAGACTCAACCGTTTTCTATTCGGGAAAGATGACTGGGACAAATCTTGTAAATTTCTAAGTGGCGGCGAGAAAATGCGTCTGATCCTGTGCTGCCTAACAATTAAACAGCAGGCCCCGGATCTGATCGTATTGGATGAACCTACCAATAATTTAGATATCCAAAATATTCATGTACTTACACATGCAATCCAAGGTTACAAGGGTACACTGCTTGTTATTTCACATGATGAAATATTTCAGCAAGAGATTGGAATAGATAGCACAATCAACTTAAAAAATTAAGTCAAATCAAGCGGTAACCGATATTTCTTATGCAAGTAATGTCGGTACCATTTTACTCTGGGCACCCACATCATGCTCGTTTCATTCAAATAATCAACTCGACATTTGTAACAATCTTCTATTCTTTATTTGGAAACTTGCTAAAACGATAAATTAAATTTAAAAAAAATAAAATTTTATCAATATATTCACGATGATTTTAAACATGAAACAATAACCATCAATTAATTGAACCGTCCCATAGATAACTAAATCGCTCAAGAAATGTATCTCATCGGGTATTCAATTAATTACTCAATTTAATTATGTCAAATTATCAAATTAAAGAAAATCCCGAATTGTTTGACGCGATCGTAGTCGGCTCCGGTGCCGGAGGAGGTATGGCCGGATATATCCTGGCGCATGCGGGTCTCAAAGTATTGATGCTGGAGGCCGGTCCCTTTTATGATCCAGCAAAAGATTCGTTACAGTTACGTTGGCCATGGGAGTCCCCACGTAGAGGAGCCGGTACCACGCGGCCTTTTGGCGATTTCGACGCTGCCTTTGGCGGTTGGCAACTTGAGGGTGAGCCTTACAGTAAAGTAAATGGAACCGAGTTTGAATGGTTCAGAGCAAGAATGCTGGGCGGCCGAACAAATCACTGGGGACGTATATCTTTGCGGATGGGACCCGACGATTTTAAACCGAAAGATGGGGTCACGGATGAATGGCCGATCACTTATGATGAAGTGAAACCATTTTATGATCGCGTAGATCGTATGATCGGTATTTATGGAACAGCGGAGGGCATACATAATGAACCTGACGGTATTTTTATGAAACCTCCAAAACCTCGACTCAACGAATTATATATTGCAAAAGGCGCCAAGAAAGCCGGTGTACCTGTCATTCCGGGGCGCGGTGCGGTACTGACCGAAGTCTCCAAAGACATTAAAGACAGAGGTACTTGTTTCTATTGCGGGCAATGCGGTCGTGCATGTAAAGTATATGGGGATTTCTCATCATCATCTTGCCTAGTGATTCCGGCAATGAAAACCGGGAATCTAAAAGTCATCGATAATGCAATGGTTAGGGAAGTATTGACCAACGATGAGGGCTTGGCTACTGGAGTTTCCTATGTTGACACAAAAGATTTACAAGAATATACCGTAAAAGGAAAAACGGTTATTCTGGGCGCGAGTGCCTGCGAAAGTGCCCGGATCATGCTAAATTCAAAATCGAAATCGCACCCGGGCGGTGTGGGCAATAGCAGTGGCTTAGTCGGCCGATATCTTCATGATTCGACAGGAGCCAGCCTGTCTGGATATTTACCCCAACTTCTCGATCGTAAGAGATATAACGAAGACGGGGTGGGCAGTGTCCATATCTATTCACCATGGTGGGAAGACAACGCAAAACTGAACTTCCCAAGAGGTTATCATATTGAATATGGCGGTGGTTTGCATATGCCATCCTATGGCTTTTTAAACTGGGTACCAAACGTAAATGATGCCGGAAAAGGTGCCAATGGAAAAACAAAAGCGAAAGGCGGATATGGCACAGCACTGAAAGAAGATTTCCGCAGCTACTATGGTGCAAATGTTGGCATGGCAGGTCGCGGTACAGCATTGGCAAGAAAAGATAATTACTGTGAAATTGATCCTAACCAAGTTGATAAATTTGGCATCCCGGTACTCCGCTTTAATTACAAATGGGCAAATGAAGAAATAGCGCAGGCCAAACACATGCAAGAAACATTTCAATCCATTATGCATGAAATGGGGGCTGTCATTACGTCAAAAATTCCGGGTGCAGATACCTTATACGGTTTGGAAGCCCCAGGAAAAATTATTCACGAAGGGGGCACAACCCGAATGGGCAACGATCCTAAAACGTCAGTATTAAACAAATGGGGACAAGCCCATGACTGTAAAAATCTCTATGTAGTGGACGCCGGTCCATTTGTACAACAAGGTGATAAAAATCTCACATGGACAATTCTGGCTCTATCAATGCGCACGGCAGAGTACATATTACAGGAAAAGAAAAAATTAAATGGTTAAAGCATGAATAGAAGAGAATCTCTAAAAGCATTAGGCTTTATTGCAGCTGGATCTGGTCTTTTAACCGCAGCTTGTAATTCCAAAGACGCTAAAAACGCAACAACGGCAAATAATACGGATAAATTACCCGGTATTCAGGATTTTGAATATGAAAGGACAGCGCAGTTAAAAGCAGAAAAGTTTTTTGATGAACATGAAATGGCAACAATTACTGTTTTAGCCGATATCATTATTCCAAAGGATAGCACATCAGGAAGCGCTTCGGAGGCAGGAGTTCCCGATTTTATCGAGTTTATTGTCAAAGACTTACCCAACAATAAAATCCCGATGCGCGGCGGTCTACGTTGGCTGGATCTTCAGTCTAAAAGACGGTATGGTAATGTATTTATAAAATGTACCAGCAAAGATCAACTTGCACTCGTTGATGAAATTGCTTATCCTGAACTGGCAAAACCAGAAATGCAACAGGGCGCCGCGTTCTTTTCATTGATGCGCAACCTCACTTCTTCCGGATTTTATACCAGTGAAATGGGCATCAAAGATATAGGATATGCAGGCAATAAACCGGGGGTCTGGAACGGCGTTCCAGACGATGTACTGAAAGAACATGGTTTTGATCCAAGTAAATTTTTCGGATAAATAAAAAATCCTTTCCGATCTTTGGAAAGGATTTTTTATTTAAACAGTATCCCCTATGCTTCACGGAGTAATATGGGATTAACTTATTGTTCCGGTGTTACCTCAGTTGGCTCCGGGGCTTTATCAATCAATTCCATAAATTGATCCAGCTTCGGTGTAATAATAATCTGTGTCCTACGGTTGCGTTGTTTTCCAAGAGCGGTTGAATTATCTGCAATAGGATTATACTCTCCTCTACCGCCTGCTGTCAATCGCTTGGGATCCACTCCGTACTTAGTCTGTAAGGCCTGAACAACAGAAGAAGCTCTTAATGTACTTAAATCCCAGTTGTTACGGATGTTTGGTTTTGAAATGGGATCGGTATCTGTGTTACCCTCGATCAAGACTTCGTAATCTCTGTAATCCTGAATAATCTTCGCTATTTTGCTAAGCGTCATGTCAGCACGATCACTGATTTCGTAACTACCAGACTTGTACAGCATATTATCTGCAAGTGATATATATACTACACCTTTTAAAACCTGAACATCAACCTCCTGTAGCTCCTCACGGCTCAGTGATCGAGTCAGGTTATTTGTCAACACCAAATTCAACGAGTCAGATTTGTTCTTTGTTTCAACAAGATGTTTGATATACTTATTGGAAGCATTGATTTCATCAACAAGTTTGGAAATATTGACATTTCCCTGTGAGTTTTGATTGATACTCTTATCCAGAGAATTTTGTAACGCAGCATAAGCCGCCTTAAGATCAGCATTATTTTGCCGTTCTGAAGCCAATTGATCTTCCAAACTCTTAATCCGTGACCGACTTTCGGCCAATTGAAGTTGGCTATCCTGATATTGTGTCTGCAAGGTTTTATACTCTGTCTGCAAACCAACATATGTTTTTTTACTGACACCACATGCCGTAAAAAGTAAACTTGCGGTCAGTATGGACATCGGAAAAACTATATTCTTCATAGCATTCTAATTTTGTAGATGTTGAATTAATTCGTCGAACTAAGATAAAGCAATATTGCAGCCAAAAAAATAGCATCCTATTGAATTAACATCCTTTAACGTCTATTGTCCAAGTTCCTTTAAATCAACGGTAGTGAATATCTGCTCCCCTTTCAGATAGGAATTGGCTCCTTTCAGGTAATTGTAAATGATTGATTTTGCTTCTTCATTTGGCAACTTATGAAGATTTTTGATAAGGAAGTTCTTATCTTCAATAATATTACCTTTATATCCCAAAAATGAAGGCGCGTGGACCTGTACACTCCATCGAATAAACCTGGCTTCAATATGAGTGGGATTATCTTTAATCAATTCTTCCAAACGCTTCTTACCCTCTTTAAACTGACCCACTTTTTTAAAGGGGTTACCCATGTGTTTAGCCATTAATATCTCATAAGCCGCCCGGTAAACTTTTTCTGTCGTGGATTTAGCACCTTCATCGAGTATCTCAAAATTCCGTTCACATAAATCCTCGTCCTTAACAGCCTCAGCATAATCTTTCCGGATCTTATCAATATTCAACTGCTGCCCCAGCCCCATCTTTGCCATTGTAAACAGAAATACGGTCAATACTATTCTTGTCATCATATTTATAAATCAGGCTATTTCAAAAAATCATTTTCCGACTTAAATTACTAAAAAAATCGAATTCAGATATTAATTTTCAATTATCATACCACAAAGCCCATAGTTTCATGTCATGAAATGACTACAATAGGCTTTTTCTCCACCAAAATTCTTTCTTAACGGATATTTTTAATGCATTTTTACAACATGAAATTAGCGTTAACAACAAGCCCGGTCTGGTTAAAAGTAAGTCTATCTGTTATTTCCGGCACCTTATTGGGATGTTTATTAGGTGAAATGATTTTCAACCTCTTAATATCGTAATTTGCGTTTGGATAGGAAAAAAAATAGCACACACACCACTTCCAAAGAAATCTTGCTTCCACCTTTGCCCAAAATAAAATTATTTTTAGTATATTGCTTATACCAATATAAATTTAAAGTGAGCTATGGAGACAAAAGCGGAGTATCAGATTTGGGACACTATAGTCAATAGTGCAAAAACTAAATTCGATTATAAGCATATTCGTGCTATGTTCAAAAAGGAGGATGACGAAATAACCGATAAATTTCTATTCCATATTATTGCAGGATTTGCCTGTGGAGAAAATCATCAAACAATCTCAACCAACTTGTTCAACGAGTTGCAAAGTATAAATTTCGAATGCAATGAGCAGCAGATCGACAAGTTTATTTCAGACAAACATGTTAAATTTAGTCCTGAGATCTATGCTACATATCTCGCGTTTTCGATGCTGGAGGATGGTGAAGATATCGATAATATCACCGAAGTCATTAACAATCTGCTACAAATAGACAAATAATATTTTTAAAGCTATCGTTTAATTTTGGACAAAAACTTATATTCGTAAACAAATTACGACTTAAGTTATGCGCCATTTTTTAACGATATTTTTAATATTTTATTTTTGTCCAAATATTCTCGGTCAAAATTTCGATTTTGGCAGAATCTCAATTTCGGATTTTTCGTCTACGCCACTCGACAGTAATGCCAATGCTATTGTCTTAAAGGAATTTGGACAAAGCGCAGTCTTCGTCGACGACTATGACCACCGGGTAAAATTAATGCATGAGTACCATGTGCTTATTCGTATAAATAACAAAGAGGGTTTTAAAAAAGCCAATTTCGAAATACCATCCTACAAAAGAGGCAGTTATATACGTGACCATCTGGACGAATTAAAGGCTGTTACCTACAATTTGGAAAATGGGCAGATCAATCGGACAGAACTTGAGAATAAAAAGGTTTTTAAAGAAAATTACTCGACTTACCTTGATCTGAATAAATTTACGCTTCCCAATATTAAAGAAGGATCCATCATAGAAGTTTCTTATCGAACACTCGAACAGGATCTATTTAATTTTAAGACATGGGTATTCCAGGATGATATCCCAAAATTACACAGCCAATATATCGCTATTATACCAGCATCTTTTACTTATAATGTCGTATTGCGTGGTCCATATAAACTGGATGACCAAAAAAAAGGAGAAGTTTTGAAAGAATATCTCTTTTTGGATGGAATAAGAATGGATTGTTCAAAGCTCACCTATACGATGTCCAATATTCCAGCTTTTATTGAAGAAGACTTTATGACTTCCCCCAAAAATTTTAAATCTGCCATATATTATGAACTCGAATCTATATTCTATCCCAGTACCGGTGTTAAAAAAACCTTTAGTAAGACATGGAAAGATGTTGACACAGAGTTAATGAATGAGAAAACCTTTGGTGGACAATTAAAGAAAGCCGATCTCTTCAAAACTACGTTGTCAACACTTTTATCTCCAAATGATTCAAAATTGGTAAAGGCCAACAAAATCTACGACTATATCAAGAAACAGATAAAATGGAATAACTATCTCGGAAAATATGCTGAAAGCGGAATCGAAAAAGCTTTGGAAAAAAGAACCGGCAATATTGGTGATATCAATTTAGCGCTGGTCGCTGCCTTACAAGCTGCGGATTTAGACGCTTATCCAATTATTCTATCGACTAGACGAAATGGCACCCCCAATTCGCTATTCCCTGTATTATCAGATTTTGACTATGTTATCGCCTGCGTTGACATCGACGGGACAAAATATAAACTGGATGCATCGAACACTTATCTTCCCTTTGGTTCATTGCCACTACAATGTCTCAATGAACGCGGCAGAATCATATACTCCAAAAAGAGTTCAGACTGGTTTCCATTAGCTTCCGAAGAGATATCCGAACAATACTATACCTTGATAGGCGTACTAAACGACCAAGGCCAGATTAAAGGAACACTTACCATAAGCAGTCAAGGCAATAAAGCGCTTTTGAAAAGACAACATATCGCCAAATTCAACTCCCTCGAAGAATATTGGGAGAAACTGGATGAAGAGATGCCCAACGTCAGTCTCACGAATGCTAAAATCGAACATCTCAACGAGGTTGATCAGGTATTAAACGAGACATTTGATATTACACTAGAAGTCAATAAGCAAGAAGGAAGTACGATCTTATCGCTTGCTCCTAACGTCATCGATCGCATATCCTATAATCCTTTCAAAATTCAGGACCGTACTTATCCGGTAGATATGGGATTTAAGTCTAAGCTTCAATATACTATCCAACTGGAAATCCCGGAACAATATGACGTAACTGATAAACCACAAAACGTATCTTTGGCCCTTCCTGAAGCCGCTGCGCGATATAAATATATGACACAGCTAAATGAAAATAAACTGGAAGTTCTGGGAAGTCTGAGTTTTAACAAGCCCATATTCACGGTAGATGAGTATTTTTCCTTAAAAGAGCTTTATTCACGTGTTATACAACAGCAAAAATTAGATATTAGATTAACCACAAAAAAATGAAAACGCTATTTGCCAATTTAGTCTATTTCCTCCTTCCAATTGCCGCTATTGGACAAGATAACTATGATATCGCCAACATTCCAAGTGCATTAAAAAGCCGGGCCGTAGCCACAATTAGAAATGACAAAACCGTGGTGGATGTAAAATCCCCGGAGCAAGTTATTGAAACGGTCACGCGCGCCATTACCGTTTATAATAAAAATGGGGATTACTATGCTGCCCTGCCAATACATTATAACAAATCAAATGAGATCAAGAACATCAAAGGAGCGATTTATAATGAGATGGGGATATTACAGAAAAAAATAGCAAGTAAGGATTTTAAAGATCTTAGTGCTGTCGACAACAGTACGATGTTTGCGGATTCAAGGATGAAGCTCTATGTTCCTGATTACCACAGTTACCCTTATACAATTGAATACCAATACGAAGTAAAACATAAACAAAACTTGATTATTCCTTCATGGACTCCTGAAGTTTCGAACAATGTTTCCATTGAAAAAAGCAGTTATCAATTTATAACGCCAATTGGAACTGAATTCCGCATCGAATCAAAAAACTATAAAGGTGCTATTAAAGAGGAGAAAACCGACAAAACAGTCAGCAAAATCTGGAGTGCAGAACAAATTCCCGCTAAAAAAGAGGAGTCTTATAGTCCCAATCCCAATCTGAAAAGAACAAGTGTGTTGATCGTTCCTAAAAACTTTGTCTACTATGGAAAAGAAGGCAGTTTTAGCGACTGGAAAGAATACGGAGACTGGTTTACAACAAAATTATTGAGCAAAAAGGAAGATCTTACCGAAGCCTCAAAACAGAAATTCATATCACTTACAAAGAATGCTTCATCGGATCGGGAAAAAGCAAAAATTCTATATGATTATCTGCAAAAAAACACGAGATACATCAGCATTCAGATCGGAATAGGTGGACTTGAACCTTTTCCTGCGTCTGAGGTTGACCGTTTAGGATATGGTGACTGCAAAGCCCTGGTGAACTATATGAGAAGTATGTTATCGGCGGTAGATATACCTTCTTACTATTGTATGGTTGAGGCGGGTAATCGCAAAGAGAATTTCCACAAAACATTTGCAAACGTACAGGATGGCAATCATGCAATCCTGTGCGTCCCTTTCAAAAATGATACGACATGGCTGGAATGTACCAGTCAGAACCTTCCTTTTGGATTCCTCAGCAATTTTACGGATGACAGGGACGTCATTGCCTGTACGGAAAATGGCGGGGTGATTATGCATACGCCAAAATATAGTAATTCAACCAATCTCCAGTTTCGCAATGCCGACCTGACACTCACTGATGACGGCAGTATAAAAGGTGCTTTAAACACGAAGTTTTATGGCACGCAATATGAAAATCATATGGAGATACTTTTAGCGAACAACAATGAGAAAACCAAATTATTGGCTGAATATTATAACATCGACAATATCAATTTCGACCAAGTAAAATACGCCGAGCACAAACAGGATAAACCATTTATTGAAGAAAACCTAACGATTTTCATTAAAAATTATGCTGTGAAAAATGGTAATAAAATGCTGATCCAGCCCAATATCTTCAATACACAATCCAGCATTTCCGAGAATAAAAATCGTACAGAGGATATTTTTATAGAACGTGGGTTTATTGACATTGACAGCATTATTATCACCCTCCCGGACAACATCGTAAAAAATATAACACCTGAACAGAAGATCATCGAAAAACCATTTGGTAAATATGAATTTAAATCGGAAATAAAAGGAAATAAACTATTAACCTATCGAAAATTGGAGCTCTTCGAAGGGAATTATCCAGCAAGTGACTACGAAGATTTCTTCCAGTTTCATAGAGAAGTAAGCAGTTCGGATAAAGGTCGTTATAATCTAGGCATATTGTAAAAGTATCCTAAAATATTTACTGGAATATGAAAGTAGTCAAACAATCTAATAAAGCAATTATTGTATATTAGCCAAATGACAGAATACGCGGCAATTTTTGACATGGATGGGGTTATAAGTCACACAAATCCCTTTCATGCAGAAGCTTTCAGAGCTTTTTTTAAAAATCATAATGTACAGCAGGCTACTGAAGAAGAATTTGAACAGCATATGTATGGCAAACACAACAGCTATATCATGCAGCATTTTTTTAAAAGACCAATATCTCCTGAAGAATTGCGTACGCTTGAATTTGAAAAAGAACAGCTCTTTAGAGTGATCTACAAAGAACATGTGGCTCCTATTAAAGGTTTAATAGAATTTTTAAGAGAGTTAAAAGACAGAGGATTTAAACTTGCAGTAGCAACATCTGCACCGAAGGAAAATATGGATCTGATCTTGGATGAGTTAAAGATCCGGGATCTTTTCTCATCCACATTAAGCAGCGAAGATGTGAAACTTCATAAACCACATCCCGAAGTTTACTTGAAATCAGCTGAAAATCTTGGTATGCCGGTTGAAAAATGTATTGTATTTGAAGATTCCTTTTCAGGTATTACAGCGGCTAAGAATGCAGGGATGAAGGTTGTTGCTGTGTTATCAACGCATAAACAAGAAGAGCTTCCTGTAAGCGATACTTATGTCAGAAACTATACTGAAATTTCAGTAGCAAATGTGAAAGCATTACTCCAATAGAAAAATCTTGATTAGACAGCTTATTAAATCATGTTAAGATTATTTGAGCAATACAGCTACCTAACCATGATTTTTAAAGTAAGTTACATCGCTAAATTAATATAAAATCAGGGCTGTAAGAAGCCCTGATTTTATATTAATCTCTTTTGAGACCAAATTTCTCAATTTTACTATAGAGATGGCTACGCTGTATATCGAGGTCATCCGCAGTCTTGGACACATTCCAATTATTCTTTTCCAATTTATATTTTATAAATTCTTTTTCGGCATGATCCTTATAATCCTGGAACGAATCAAACGAATCCATATCCAACCCATAATTTACTGTCCCTTTTTCATAGGCTACTCCACCTACTGGCTCACGTGTAGGATTAGCGAATGCTACAACATCTTTATCAGTAATTGATTTATCACTCAAAATAATTAGACGCTCGATCATATTACGCAATTCACGAATATTTCCTGTCCAGGGGAGATGGCTCAATTCTTTCATTGCAGCATTCGTTATTTCCTTCACAGGAATACCGTACTCCATACATATTTCTTCACAAAAGTTGGTGGAAAGCAAAGGAATATCATCAACGCGATCAATTAATGACGGCACATGGATTAAAATTACCGAAAGACGGTGATACAAGTCCATTCTAAAATTACCTTCTTCAATTTCTTTTAGCAAATCTTTGTTGGTTGCAGCTACAACTCGTACGTTAACATCAATTTCCTTATCTCCCCCCACTCTGGTAATTTTATGTTCCTGTAAAGCCCGCAATACCTTAGCTTGGGCAGAGAGGCTCATATCCCCTATCTCGTCTAAAAACAATGTTCCACCACTGGCCTGTTCGAACTTACCTATCCGTTGTTTAATCGCCGAAGTAAAGGAACCTTTTTCATGCCCGAACAATTCGGATTCAATCAGTTCCGAAGGAATCGCAGCACAGTTTACCTCAATCAATGGTGCCTGTGAACGATTTGATTTTTCATGCAGCCAACGGGCTACAAGCTCCTTACCCGAGCCATTTGCCCCTGTAATCAATACTCTTGCCTCCGTTGGAGCAACACGATCTATTGTTTCTTTGATCCGTTTAATTGCTCCGGATTCACCCAATATATCTTTTGTCTTTGAACTGCTGACTTTACGTTTTAATACCTTGGTTTCGGTGACAAGTGAACTTTTATCCAATGCATTTCGAACTGTAATAAGCAATCGGTTTAGATCCAATGGTTTTTCAAGAAAATCAAAAGCACCCTTTTTTGCCGCCTCAACTGCTGTTTCAATCGTTCCATGACCGGAAATCATAATAAAAGGGATGTCTGGGCTGGTCTGATGGGCTTCGGACAGCACTTCCATTCCGTCCATATTATTCATTTTGATGTCACACAGCACCAAGTTGATCTTTTCTTTTTTTAAAATATCTAATCCATCCCGACCATTGTCAACGTCTAAAATCGTATAATCTTCATATTCCAAGATATCACGCAGAGAACTTCTGATGGCGCGCTCATCGTCAATGATTAAAATTGTACTCATAAATTCAGCATTATGCTATTTTCAATTACAGAAATCAATATAAGGTTTTTTTAGCAATTAGCGAAAAAGAAGCAAACCTTGTAAGCCGGGTTCTGTAGACCACCGAAGTGGAATTTCTATCATTTATCTAGATTTGCCATCGCTGACAAACTCAATCAACCTACCCATTACGAATTCCAATAAATTGAAAGAAGACGAGCAGCCTTCAGATTTCGTAACCTATTTGGTCTTTCAACACACGAGGTTTACCGTAATATATGTTACCATATAAGACCGTAAGCTCTTACCTTACGTTTTCACCCTTACTCCGAAAAGCGGTATATTTTCTGTGGCACTTTCTGTCTGCTATTTTGATAGCATCCTTCCCGTTAGGAAGCGTGTCGCTCTATGTTGCCCGGACTTTCCTCTCCTCCCGAAAGAGCAGCGATAGAACCAGTTTGCTTCTGCGCAAAAGTAGCTATTTTACTTGGATAAACAGCGAATTTCCTTAAAAATTCAATATGCGCCTTTAACGCGTTGAAGACAGTTAAAATTTACGCAGTCCCTTTGCGTAGATAATATAAAGTTTGTATTTTCATCTAAACTTCCATTAGTAAACATATGGCATTAAATAAACTCGCACTTATCCGTTACAAAACAATAGACAACTGTCTGCGTCTAAGACACCGTAAATGGACTTTAGAAGACTTAATGGAAAAGGTTTCCGATGCACTTTATGAATTTGAAGGAATCAAAAACGGTATAAGCAAACGAACTATTCAGGGCGATATACAGTTGATGAGAAGCAATAAATTGGGATATAATGCCCCAATTATTGTCACACATCGCAAATTTTACACTTACGAAGACCCAAAATACAGTATCAGCAACTCTCCTATTTCTGTTGGAGATATGCAAAAGATGAAGGAAGCTGTAGAGGTTTTAAAACATGTAAGCGGTTTTTCAAGCTTCGACGAAATGAGTGATATAGTCGCGCGCCTTGAGGATAGTATACACACTAAAAAAGACAATCAACCCGCCATTATCCAAATGGAGAGTAACAATCTTTTGAAAGGACTATCATTTATTAGTCCTCTCCATCAGGCCATTCGTGAAAAAACACCACTTCTCATCAATTACCAGTCTTTCAAAGCAACGCAACGGCAGGACCTGGTTTTCTCACCCTATCTCTTAAAAGAGTACCGCAACCGATGGTTTCTGATTGGTCATCATAAAAAAAGCGAGGGTTTGATGACACTTGCGTTGGACCGAATTAATACGATTGAGGAAATGGGCAAAAATTCATACATCGCCTATACAGGAATAGATTTTGAACGATACTTTTCCGATACCATAGGAGTTACTAAAACACAAAAAGATCGTGGCCAACGTGTGATACTAGAGATCAACGCCAAAAATGCGCCTTATGTAGAAACCAAACCTATACACTCCTCTCAGCAGATTTTAGACAAAAAGGAGGACGGATCAGTCTTAATCCGTATAGATGTTGTCCTGAATTTTGAATTGGAGCGGGAAATTTTAGGATTTGGCGAAGCGATCAAAGTATTGACTCCGCGCAATTTACAAAACCGGATAAGACAACGTCTAACTGCGGCAGCTCAATTATATCTAGATCGGTCGGAAAAGCCAACTGATAACGCACAGAGTCAGCACACTTCTAATCGTCTTTCCTAAAAATCTGGATTTAGCGGTATTGAGCGATGATCGCTCCTTAGTTCAACTTCAAGACATTTTCCCGGTAAGCCAGCTATTTATCTTGGACGCTAAATAGCTTTCGCGATCACATAACCACTTGCCCAGGCCCATTGAAAATTATAGCCACCAAGCCAGCCTGTAACATCAACAGTCTCACCTCCAAAATAAAGACCGGGTATTTTCTTGGATTCTAATGTCTTGCCGCGCAATTCCTCGGTGGAAACGCCACCACGCATCACCTCGGCCTTATCATATCCCTTATCACCTGCAGGTTTGACCTTAAAACGATGAACCGTATCGACAATCAACTTAGCGTCAGCTTTGCTCAGGGATGCTATTTTGATATCCAATGCAAGGAATTTGCCGAGCGCATCCACCAACTTCCGACTAAAATAGTCATTCAGCAGTTGTGAAACAAGCCTCTTTCCACCGACTTGGCGCTCTTGTTTGATAAGATTATCTAAATTAAAATTAGGCAGCAGATCAAGAATAATTTCTTGCCCCGGCCGCCAATAACTTGATATCTGAAGAATTGCCGGACCACTTAATCCCCAGTGCGTAAACAGAATATTCTCTTCAAAAGACATTCCGGCAGCAGATACTTTGGAGAACACTGAGTTCCCGGACAACGAGCTATACCAAGCTGCATCTTTTCCCGTGATTGTCAAAGGCACCAATGCAGGAGCCGTAGCGGCAAGCTCCAAGCCAAACTGTTTTGCAACACGTAATCCAAAATCAGATGCGCCCAGCTTCTGAACCGGAAGCCCCCCTGAAGCAATCACCAGCTTTTTAGCTTTATACTGATGCTCTCCTTTCGGACTTTCTACATGAACCGTAAATCCGTCAGCATTCTTTTCCACCGATTTCACGAGCGTACTGAGCGCTATATCCTGTTCAGTTTCATAAAGAATTTTCGAAAATACCGCAACGATATCTCTCGCTTTATTCGTTGCTGGAAACAATTGCCCTAAAGTCTTTTCTTGCCCTTTAATACCATATGCTTCAAAAAAATCAATGGTATCTTCGACGGTCCATTGCTTAAATATGCCGTGCAAAAAATCCGGGTTTTCAGAGATAAAATTGGCAATTGTAGCTCCGGTATTTGTGTAATTACATCTTCCGCCGCCTGAAATCAGGATCTTGGCTCCCACTTTATCATTGCGTTCCAACAGCAATGTTTTCTTTCCCAACAGTCCAGCTTGTGCAGCGCACATTAAACCACAGGCACCACCGCCAATGATAATCGCATCGTATGTATTCACAGTCTTATATTAATAAGCAATCAATTGATCTTCCGTTGAAATGACCCGTCTTTCCGATTGACTCCGGTAACCAAGTTCGATGATACGAATCACATCCCGAGCCTGCTCCGGCGAAGCTATTAAGGTGGCTTGACCTAAAATAGTATCCGCAACATTTTGATAAAAGTCGGGATAAGAGCCTTTTTCTGACACAATAATTTCTTCCACATCTTTACCTTCTTCAACAATGTTCAGTTTACCATAAATATCAGGCTCCTCTTCTCCCCAGTTGGGATCTTCATCGGGGAACTTACCATCCCGCAATAGTGCTTCCTGGGGATCAACACCATTTTTCACAAAATTTCCGTTCATGCCAAAGAGGCGATATCGTGGAGTCGGTTCTTTCGCAAGCATTGATCCTTTGAGCGAAACTCTCAAATTATCGTAGTACAAAATACAGTCAAAATTATCAATGGTCTTTGCGTGATCCCGTTGTATCGCAAGGTCTGCAAATACGGCATTCGGTTTCCCAAATAATTGCAAAGCCTGGTCGATAAGATGCGGACCTAAATCGTAAAATATCCCTGATCCGGGCAGATTCTCTTCACGCCATGCATTGGGTCTCAAATAATTCCGAAAACGGTCAAATCTTGATTCCAGATTTACAATCCGTCCCAATCGACCACCTTTTATAATTTTCTCTACCGTTCGATAATCCGAAGTAAATCTCAGATTATGGTAGGGAGCAAGCACCAAATTCTTTTCTCTGGCGAGCGACATCAACTCATCTGCCTGTTCTACGGTATTTGTAAACGGTTTTTCAACAACGACATGTTTCCCAGTCTCCAAAGCACGTTTTGCCATTGGATAATGCATATCGTTAGATGTAGCAACCACGACCAGTTCAATGGTTTCATCGGCAAAAATTTCATCAGCGGACAGTGCAATTTCCACTTGCGGAAAGCGCTCTTTCAAGAGCGCCTGTTGCTCAGCCTTGCGCGCGGTAACCTTTACAAGTTCCAGTGCCGCGACAGAACGCATAACAGGAGCATGAAAAACCTGCCCTGAAATACCAAAGCCTATAAGGCCAACACGAATCTTCCTCATATCGTTACATTCTTTCCGGCACACATATACCCAACAAGCCCATTCCTTTGGCGATAACTTTCGCTGCTGCCGCTGATAGATGTAATCTAAAATTCTTTACATCGTTGGCTTCGGCCTTTAATATACTCTCTTCGTGATAAAATTTATTATATAACTTGGCGACCTCGTAAACGTAATTGGCCAATTGCGCTGGACTAAATTCCTGTGCAGATGCCTCAATGGTTTCGGGGAAGGCACCCAACTGCTGAATCAAATCACGCTCATAAGATGAAATAGATGGAAGTACTGATACCGGACTATTTGCATCAAATTCAGCCTTACTCAAAACAGACTTGATGCGCGCATGTGTATATTGGATAAAAGGCCCGGTATGCCCCTGAAAATCTACCGATTCGTTTGGATCAAACAATAGACGTTTCTTTGGGTCTACTTTTAACAAGAAGTATTTCAACGCCCCCATCCCAATGGTGTTATAAAGTGTAGCCTTGGCATCTTCAGCCAGACCTTCGGTTTTCCCAAGTTCTTCCGTACGTTCCTGTGCTGTTTTAAGCATTTCGGCCATTAAGTCGTCGGCATCCACAACCGTTCCCTCACGCGACTTCATTTTACCGGAAGGTAAATCAACCATGCCATAAGATAAATGGAACAAACCGTCGGCCCATGATTTCCCCAGTTTTTTGAGGATCAAAAACAAGACCTTGAAATGGTAATCCTGCTCATTACCGACAACGTAAATGGATTCACTCATTTTGAACTCATCATATTTAAGCTGAGCAGTACCCAAATCCTGTGTAATATAGACTGAAGTACCATCTCCACGGAGAACCAATTTTTGGTCTAATCCTTCCTCTGTCAGATCTATCCAGACCGAATTGTCTTCTTTCTTAAAGAAAACGCCTTTGTCCAGCCCCTCCTGAATAATATCTTTCCCCAAAAGATAGGTGTCGGATTCGTAATAATATTTATCAAAGTCTACCCCCAGTTGTTTATAAGTTTTTTCAAAACCGGCATAGACCCAACTATTCATGGTTTTCCAAAGCCTGATTACCTCTTCGTCTCCTGCCTCCCATTTTTGAAGCATAGCCTGAGCCTCTTTCATCAAGGGCGCATTCTTTTTCGCCTCATCTTCTGATTGCCCCTCGGCTTTCAGTGCTTCAATTTCTTTCTTATACTCCTTATCGAAGATGACATAATATTTCCCAACAAGGTGATCGCCCTTCATTCCTGTAGATTCAGGCGTCTCTCCCGCGCCGAATTTCTGCCAGGCCAACATGGATTTACAAATATGTATACCGCGATCATTCACTAAATTTGCTTTAATGACTTCGTAACCGTAAGCTTTCAGAATTTCAGCAACAGAATACCCTAATAAATTATTTCGTATATGCCCCAAATGCAATGGCTTATTTGTATTTGGTGAAGAATATTCGACCATCAATTTCTTTCCGTTCGCAGGAAAGGTTCCAAAATCTTTGGCCACAATCGTTTCGTTCAACAAGGAAACCCAGTAGTCATCAGAAAGCACGATATTCAAAAAGCCTTTTATTACGTTGAAGCCTGAGATTTCAGTAATATGCTGCTGTAAATAGGCGCCGATTACTGTTCCGGTCTGTTCCGGAGAAGATTTTGAGAAGCGCGTTACGGGAAAAGTTACGATCGTAATCTGCCCTTCAAACTCCTTTCGGGTCGCTTGTAAAGCTATCTGATGTTCTAAAATATCTGCATTGTAAAGCGCTTTAACAGCCTGTACTGTGACTTCAACAAGTCGCCTTTGAATAGAATTTGCCATTTAATGATTTTGTAAATTTTACAACTTCCTGATAGTGAACTGGAAATAAATAACATTCCTTATTTAGGTATTCACCATTAAAGTATATCTTTGCAAAAATAATAAAAAATGCAGAGCTATCAGGAATTTCTTGACTTAAGTGTTGGTTTTCCGCAGGACGGATTCGAAATCATCGACGACGAATTGTATTTCCACGATTTGAATTTAATGGAAATGATAGAAACGTACGGAACGCCGTTACGTTTTACCTATTTGCCTATCGTCAGCAAAAAAATTCAACAAGCGAAAATCCTTTTTCAGACCGCCATTCTGAAACACAACTATCGCGGATCTTACAAATACTGTTATTGTACTAAATCTTCCCATTTCAAGCATATTGTAGAAGAAGCTTTGAAAAATGATATCCACCTTGAAACTTCATCTGCGTTTGACATGCCGATGATCGATTCATTGGAAAGACAAGGTACCGTAACAAAAGACATTACAGTCATCTGTAATGGATTTAAAACCTATCAGTACAAACAGTATATTGTTGATATGATCCATGATGGTTATACAAACATTATTCCTGTCTTGGACAATAAGGAGGAATTCAATCTCTATGATGATGAGATTGAATTAGACGAACCATGTGCTTTGGGGATCCGGGTCGCTTCAGAGGAGCAGCCAGATTCTCAATTTTACACCTCCAGATTGGGCATTCGCCAAGAAGATGTCATCGATTTTTACAATAATAAGATTGTTGACAATCCAAATTTTAAGGTGAAGCTACTTCATTTTTTTATTAATTCGGGGATATCAGACACACCGTATTACTGGAATGAGTTGGAGAAATACGTCACTCTCTATTGTAAATTCAAAAAAATAAATCCTGATTTAGACACTTTGGATATTGGTGGCGGCATGCCTTTTAAGGATTCATTGGTGCATGATTTCGATTATGAATATATGGTCAATGAAATTGTCAACAGGATCAAACAGATCTGCGCGCACCATGAAGTCATGGAACCGGATATCATTACTGAATTTGGCAAATATACAGTCGCTGAAGCGTCAGGAATTCTTTATAAAGTTTTGGGCCGTAAGCAACAAAATGATCGCGAACGTTGGTTTATGATTGACGGGTCTTTCATTACCAACTTACCGGACGTTTGGGCTTTAAACCAAAAATACATTTTATTGCCAATCAACAATTGGGATTCGGAATATGAACGCGTGAACTTAGGTGGGATCACCTGTGATGGCCAGGATTATTATAATCAGGAAGCACACATGAACTCTGTATTTATGCCTAAAACACGTAAAGTACAATACCTAGGATTCTTCCACACCGGAGCCTATCAAGATGTATTGAGTGGATACGGTGGAATTCATCATTGTCTGCTTCCTTCACCTAAACATGTATTGGTACGAAGAAATAGAGATGAAACTTTCAATTACGAAGTCTTTGGGGAGGAACAAAATTCCAAACAGGTCATGAAGCTATTAGGCTATCAATAAGATATTCCGTTTGAAAAAAATGATGCTATAAATTTTAACGTATCTTTTTAGTAAGGAGATATGCAAATCAACGATAGTGGGAAAGGTCTCGATCTTAGGGTTGAGACTTTTTCTTTTAAGTAGCTCCCTACTTTTTCCGATCTTTTGCAACCTAATAACCTCCCCTATCAACCTACGAAACCGACAGCATGTAATCTCATAACAAGTCGATACTTAACTTAATAAGGACTTTATCAGGACTTAATGGGGACCTTATTCGGTCCTCGTCCGGATAAAACCGTATAAAGTACGTTTTAACTCGGTATAGTACCATGATCAAACCAGTATCAATAATTAAGTTCTTCCCTTGATGCATCTGATCTAATACACCGCTATGTAGCAAATCTAATACAGTACCATTCTTATACATCTTTGCCACATAACAAAGCCCCCCCCCTTATCCAGGAGCTTGCTCGTGGTGGATTTTTCGGTATTTTTTAACGGATTTTCTTTTAAGAAATGTAGCAATAGTTCGTTTTTATTTCGCTACCCAAGTACTAAAAAATTTCAATACTTTTTCTTCGTCATAGCTTTTGTCTTTTTCCATACTACCACTTTCCTGTATATGAAGTGTCTTTCCGTTTATATCCAATACGATAAAAAATGGATATCCTAACTTTCCACCCTCAGGTGCATACTTCTGGAAAACCGCCTCATTCTTGTTTTCTTTCGAATAATTTAGGTGGTAATAGAGAAAACGACTTTTTAATAATTTGTCTATGCTGGCCGTTTTATGGATATAATCATTAAATCGCAGACACCATACACACCAATTCCCACCGGCCTGTATAATGACATTCTTCTTTTCCTTTTTGGCCAATTTCAATAAGCTATCAATATCTTTCTGTGCATCAGCCTCAGGATGATATGGCCTGGAAAATTCCGATTGAATCTTCGGGGCTTCCTGCGCAAAGGCAATTGAATGTGGCAATTGAATACCCATAACGACCCCCATTCCTAAAAACAACAATTTAATTCTTCTCATTATTCAACAAATTATTGATGATTTAAAATTACAAAATCATTTTTCCAAACCAAAACATAAGCCTATTATAATGGTTAAACATTATATCGCTCTTTTTTAAAAAAAAAGACAAGGGACATCCATAGGGCCATCGTGACAATGTTACCTTAATTATTTTAAAAATTTCCACAAAAAAAACGGCAGTAACGAACTATTTAAAACAATAAAAACATATATATCAAAACAAAACAAAAGAAAATAAAACATAAAATATTCTAAAATAATTTTAACAAATTCCTTTAGAATCTCGCAAATATACTATAACTTAGCACTAATCGACTAAAGCGATTCATACTAAGGGGATATAAACTCAGACCAAAAACGAAACAAAATGAAACCAAAAGAATTCAAAAGGTCAAGATTAATAGAAAGAATAAAAGACACAAGTGAGTGGGATGTTATCGTGATAGGAGGTGGAGCTAGTGGCTTAGGTGTTGCACTGGACGCACTTAGTAGGGGATTCAAAACGATATTATTGGAACAAGTCGATTTTGCCAAAGGCACATCCAGCAAAGCAACAAAGCTTGTTCATGGCGGTGTACGTTACCTCGCCCAAGGAGACATCTCCCTGGTCAGAGAAGCACTTCATGAAAGGGGCTTATTGCAGCAAAACGCACCTCATCTGGTTAAAAATCAATCCTTTATAATCCCAAACTACAGTTGGTTTGACGGCCCTTTCTACACCATTGGCATGAAAATATACGATTTCCTAGCGGGTAAACTAAGCCTAGGAAAATCCATACATATTAACAAGGAGGAAACACAACGAAGAATCAGCACAGTGCGGGCAAAGGGGCTCTATGGCGGCGTTGTCTATCAGGATGGTCAATTTGACGACTCAAGACTCGCGGTCAATGTTGCACAAACCTGCATTCAAATGGGTGGTGTAGCACTGAACTATATACGCGTAACCAATCTTACCAAAAATAATGCTGGCCAAGTAAATGGTGTTATTGCACAAGATACTGACACAGGAGAAGTTTTCACGATCCAAGGCAAAGCTGTCATCAATGCTACGGGAATTTTTGTCGATGATGTTCTAAAAATGGATAAACCCGAAGCAAAACAAATGGTGAGACCAAGTCAAGGTGTACATCTTGTTTTTGATAAATCCTTCCTCCCCGGTGACGATGCGATCATGATCCCTAAAACTGACGATGGCCGGGTGCTCTTTCTTGTTCCATGGCACAATCGGGTTATTGCAGGAACCACAGATACACCTATTGACGAACATAGTCTTGAACCTGTAGCGCTAGAACAAGAAATCGACTTCATCTTAACAACTGCCGGACGCTATCTCACCAAACAACCCACCCGTCAAGATGCACTTGCTGTATTTGCCGGTCTTCGGCCCCTCGCAGCTCCAACCGCGAATTCCAACAAAACCAAAGAAATTTCCCGAAGCCACAAAGTTATTGTCAGCGATTCAAAATTACTGACGCTAACTGGAGGAAAATGGACGACCTTTCGCAGAATGGGACAAGATACAGTCGATAAAGCAATTAAAATTGGCTGTTTACCCAAGAAGGAAAGCAACTCTGCAACACAAAAGATTTATAGCGCCATCCCTACAACCGACAGAAGCAACCACATGTATATTTATGGTGCTGACCAGGAAGCGATACATGCGCTCGCCCAAGAAAATCCCGTCTGGGGTGAAAAAATAGTGGATCATCTAGAATTTAAAAAAGCTGAAGTGGTGTGGGCTGTCCGCAATGAATTGGCACAAACAGTAGAAGACGTACTTTCACGTCGTGTGCGCATTCTATTTCTCGATGCCAAGGCAGCGATTGCCGCAGCTCCTGAAGTCGCTAAAATAATCGCTCAAGAATTAGGTAAAGACGAGAACTGGCAAAAAAATCAAATAGAAAATTTCGAGAAAGTTGCAAAAAATTATATCTTAAGCTAATACAAAAATAACCAGCAGTAATCAATTATGGAACAACAATACATATTGGCCATGGATCAGGGAACAACGAGCTCCAGAGCCATCATTTTTGATAAAGAAAGAAATATCGTTTCAATTGCTCAAAAAGAATTTACACAAATATTCCCAAAACCGGGATGGGTAGAACATGACCCACATGAAATCTGGTCGACGCAAGCCGGTGTCACTGCCGAAGCAACAACAAAGGCCGGACTGAATGGCAAAAACATCGCCGCCATCGGAATAACCAATCAACGGGAAACTATTGTTGTATGGGAAAAGAAAAGCGGCAAACCGGTCTACAATGCCATTGTATGGCAAGATAAACGTACTGCGGATTATTGTGATGAACTCCGTCAATCGGGCAAACATGAAATGATCCAGAAAAAAACGGGACTTATCCTAGATCCCTATTTTTCGGCAACGAAAATAAAATGGATTCTTGACCATGTCGATGGCGCAAGAGAAAAAGCCCAGAATGGTGAGCTGATCTGCGGCACAATTGATACTTGGCTGGTATGGAATCTTACACGTGGAGATGTTCACATTACCGATGTGACCAATGCTTCACGTACACTTCTATTCAATATCCATACCATGAACTGGGATGCCGAACTTCTTGAATTATTTGATATCCCCGCCTCCATGCTGCCTCAGGTGAAGGAAAGTAGCGAAATATATGGTGAGTCCAGAACAACAATCTTTGCACATAAAGTCAAAATCGCCGGAATTGCCGGAGATCAGCAAGCAGCACTTTTTGGTCAACAATGCATTGAAAAAGGCATGGTAAAAAACACCTATGGCACGGGATGCTTCATGTTAATGAATATTGGCAATAAACCAATTATGTCCAAAAACAACCTACTGACAACCGTAGCCTGGAAGATTAACGGGAAAACCGAATACGCCTTAGAAGGAAGTATATTTATAGGCGGCGCACTGGTTCAATGGCTACGGGATAATCTTAATATTATTTACAAATCCGCAGATATTGAACAGTTGGCACTCTCCGAAAAAGATAACGGTGGTGTAACCTTTATTCCCACTTTCGCGGGGCTGGGCGCCCCCTACTGGAACGCCAGGGCGCAAGGCACGATATTCGGACTAACACGGGCAACGACAAACGGGCATATTGCCAGAGCTTCGCTGGAAGCTATCTCACTCCAAACCAGTGATGTTTTAAAGGCCATGGAAGCTGACAGTGGAATACCGATCAAGGAACTTCGTGTGGATGGCGGAGCAACGGCAAATAATCTTCTGATGCAGATTCAGGCCAACGTACTGAACAGCAATGTCATTAGACCTAAAATCACCGAAACAACAGCTCTGGGAGCAGCTTATCTGGCAGGATTGGCGGTCGGCTTTTGGAAGGACGAACAAGAACTTTCAAAATTCTGGGCGCAAGACCGTCTTTTTGAACCCGAAAAAGAACAAGAAGAACAAACCCAGCAGATTATTAAGCAATGGACCAAAGGTGTGAAAGCATTGCAATTCTGGACAGAAAACTAACCAATACTTATGAACCATTATTTAGCAGAATTTATCGGTACCACACTCCTTCTACTTCTTGGTAATGGTGTTGTTGCGAATGTGATCTTAAAAGGAACAAAAGGAGAAAACAGCGGCTGGATCGTCATCACTACCGGATGGGCTTTAGCCGTATATATCGGAGTCGTATTCGCAGGCCCTTACACAGGTGCTCACTTAAACCCGGCAGTAACAATCGCCATGGCACTTCATAAAGCGCTTCCCTGGACAGAAGTGCCTGGCTATATTCTTGCCCAAATTGCGGGCGGTTTTTGTGGAGCATTGCTAACTTACATTATACACAAAGATCATTTTGATGCCACAGTCGACCCTACCACAAAACTAGGTGTTTTCGCTACGATCCCAAACATCCGAAATACCACGACGAATCTAGCGAGCGAAATCATCGGGACTTTCGTCTTAATTTTTGTCATCTTTTTTATCACCGGACAAGATGTGAGCATCAATGGAAAGACTGAACCTATTGGAATGGGATCTTTAGGTGCCATACCCGTTGCTTTTTTAGTTTGGGCTATTGGATTATCATTAGGCGGAACAACAGGCTACGCAATTAATCCTGCGAGGGATTTGGGCCCCCGTCTATTTCACGCAATCTGGCCAATTAAAGAAAAAAGAGACTCGGATTGGTCGTATGCATGGATTCCTATTATAGGACCTATCACCGGAGCGGTGTTAGCGTTTGTTGTTTATATTTTAATAAAATAAATAGAGTATAAAATAACAAAGGGATTCAATATTTAATCCCTTTGTTATTTTATACTCGTTTGGGTTTTCGGCGACCATATTCACGGTCCCGCTCAAAAGTATTCATGTGTCGTTCCTTTTTTACTGGATACACATCTTCAATAACAATCAATATCCCCTTCTCTTCTACTGTACCGAACTCATCATTTCGGGCAGTCCCAAAAGACTTCATCGTCGGAGATAAGTTCATGTAAGTATTGATTAAGGGTGGAATATTTTCACCTAATGCCCTGACATGACTATTTAATATTTTATACCCTTCCTTATAATCTAATCCGTCAAAAACACCCACAAAACGATCATAGTCATTTTTAATTTCAAGGTCAGGAAGCGGAACAACCAATTTATCGTGATCTGGAAAATAATAATCCATAAAGTAAAGCAGCATATCTCTCGCATCCTTATTATAATGCGGATACATCGTTACTTTTCCAAAAAGGTATTTAATTTCAGGGTTCAGCATAACCAAAGCGCCCAAACCGTCCCATAAATTGTCTAGCGAAAAAATCCCTTTTCTATTATCAATTGCCGGCTGATACCTAGGTTGCACGAACGATCGGCCCAGTTCAATTGTATACGGTAAATAATCTTTTGTAAACTGATCAGAAAACTGAAAATAATGAGCTGTAGATAAATTGGGAATACCATTTGACTTTCCTGCTTCGGCACATTTAATTACGCGATATCCCGCAACAACTTCTTCATCTTCAGGATTCCAAGCGATCAATTGATCATAACAGTCTTCGCATGTATCGTTTTCATCAATATCAATGGAAAGCCCTGTACCTCCTCCTGCGCCACGGAACGTCAACTCTCGTAACCGACCGATCTCACGCATCACATTTGGTGAGTTATGATAGTTGATTAAGTATATTTCGTTATTTCCATTGTTGGTATAGCGTAAGAAAACCTCCTTATTCAATTCGGCTTTCAATAATTCTCTATCAACTGGAGGTATAATTTCTTGCATAAATTCTATTTTTCTTGAGCTAATCCATAAACCCTTCTTTTCACTTCTTCAGCCCAAGTCTTTTCGTTTTTTGATTGATCAAACGCTGTATAAGGGATTCTCTTTCCTACTATAATGTTAACGGTATGCCCGCGCTGGGCAAACATTTCATCAGGTAAATATAACATTTCAATGTTTACCTTAAGACCTATTTTTTGTCTAAGTCTTGCAAAATTATAAAAAAACTTAGAGTTTTTGCCGTCAATCAGTACCGGAATGACATCTTTTTTATATTTTTTTGCTTTACTAATAAAACTTTTTTTCCATTCCAGGTCTTCAATACGCCCATCTTTCTGCTTTCTAGAAACTAGCCCGGCGGGAAACACAAGTAAGGCATCATCTGCACCGTAAGCTTCCTCAATTGCTGAAATGGCTTGTTTACCCTGACTCCCTAATTTATTCACCCCCACAAATAAAGGCCTCAAATTACCTATATTTAACAAGATATCATTGACCAAAAATTTCACGTCCCGGCGATGCTTTCCGATCGCATGCATAAACGCAATACCATCCAATCCACCCAGGGGATGGTTAGATGCAAAAATTACCGAATCAGACACCGGAATATTTTCTGCGCCATATAAGTTCACTTTTACCCCCAGATCATTGATTAACGCATCGACAAAGTCCAGCCCTTGCAAATCGGCAAAGCGAGTCATGATATCATTGATTTCATCCTCATGGATCGTTTTCTTCAGATAGTTCAGCAGGAAAGATGGAATCCATTTTGCTAGTCCAGCATTTTTTTTGTGAATAACTTCGCGTATATCAATAAATTTTTTATTCTCACTCGTAATCATCAATCTTATTTTTCTGACTAAAAATACCTACTTGCCCTATTTAAGCATATATCAAATTGCTGACAAAAATACTAACAGAATGCTAATAAAAGTACAATTTTAAACATTAAAATTGCACTTATTTGCAATAATGTGATTACTTACTTTTATTTTATCCGTTAAACTCAAAAAAGCCACCGTTTCCTGAAGGAATCTGATCTGTAAAAATTTCCCTTTCACATCATTTTTTTTTATTAAGTTTGGGTATGTTAATAGGACAATTTCTTTCAAACGCGGATTTCAGCATTCAAAAGGCTGATTCAATACAGCAGGCATTAGAAAAACTTCAGGACATGCTTTGTAAAGAATTGGTTGTTTTAAATGGAGATGAATATATTGGATTCGTCAACGAGTCGATTTTATTGGATGCCGACAATGAAGAAGCTCCTATTTCCGCCATTAAAATTAATACGGCGCCGATACAGCTTAAATTTAACCAACATCCTTATGATGGCCTGGTCATGATGACTGTATATAATAGTTCCTTGGTTCCTATTTTGGATCAGGATAACAAATATGTCGGTGTTTCTACACAATTAGATATTTTAAAAGCAATTTCATTGATCCAATCTCAAAATGAATCCGGAGCTATTATTGTACTATCAATTGGATTACATGACTTTTCATTATCTCAAATTGCACACCTGGTAGAGAGTGACAACTGTAGAATCCTCAATTGCGCTACAAAAATAAATCTCGAAAGCGACTCGATTGAAGTGACGTTAAAAGTAGATAAATCCAATATCAATGCATTGCTTAATTCATTCTTAAGACATAATTATATAATTATGGAGACACACAATACCGTTGCCGCATTCGATGACACAGCCGAACGGTATCAGCAGCTTATGAATTACATCAACATTTAGAATTGTAAATACACCTCTTTTACAGACACTTACCTACTACTCAATCCCACCACTGTAAATTATTTGTAAATCTTTTCGAGAACTTGACTGTTTTTAGGGTTTGATTCGCTCTGCCCTACGTCCAAATATCCCAAATATTTTAAACTTTTTTTAATAACACTATTGACATGTAATGATATGTTCGTATATTTGCTGCATATCGTTTTGGTTATGTCACGTTATGTTAATGCAAATTCTGGATTACTTGACACTGATTTAGAATTGTTAGTGCTTACCAAATTGAGGAAGTTGGAGATTGGCGGACGGCTGGTTGTGGCGGAGGTGGCCAAAAGAGATCCGGAAGGATTTATTAATGTCATCAAAAGATTGATCAGCTGCGGATGGAGTGAATACGAATTTTCCGACGACTACACCGAGGTTAAGCGCTTGGACCTGCCAGACTTTGCTCGTGATTGGTATCGCGAGCAAACAAAGGCGCTAAAGCTTAACGAACATGAAACCAAAATTCACACAGAGTGAACTGTCATCACTGGGATTCGATCCCAACGGAACATGGGGAGACGAGTGTCTTCCATTATGGTCTATCTATTTAGGACACGGCATGTCCATGCACGTGGTTGAATTTAATGAAGTATTTCTTGAGGTTGATCGGTCTATCAAACCGCTGTTGGGAGTGGGTAACGCGATTGCGCTGGCCAGCGGGCTTTTGCTGTTCGGTCGGTCGGTGGAGATATCTCGGGTGTTGTCGGGACTCAACGTCGACACCTTGGAAGTCGCCAAGGGGGTGTATGACATCGCGCCGGAGCGTGAGGAAGTTTGTGAGGAGGTGTAGGGATGGAAAAGACCAAGCAAGAAAAAATCTCGATAATCACCAAGATGATCCAAAGGTTAAATAAAGAACGTGCCCAGCTATTCGTAAAAGGATTTCAGGTAACTTCTTTAGGGTACGCATTTCCAAACGATGTTGAAGAAGCATACAGCGTAAAAAGAGGTACAGCAAGTTTCGGTATTGCTGTTGCTGATCTTTTTTCAGACTTCAAAACCAATGGTGTGAGAATGGCGGAACTCGATATCCTAATGCGAAAGGAATGCATCGAGATTGAAAAGGCTGCTACTATCGAAAGTAAGATTACTCATGCTAGAATCTATAATTCATACGTAGACGAGTTTCGCGAGCTTAACAAGCCAATTGCTCGTTTTGTCAGATTATTCAATAAGGTGAAAAAGCAAGTTAACGATCACAAAAGTAAAACAGCTATGAAAAGTAAGCAAGAAGTAATACAGCATCACTACGAGCAGGCAGGCCTTGTTTGGAATGAAATAAATTCAATGGTCAATATGAATGATGGGACTATTACACTTAAAGACACCATACTAAAGCACACTTTGACCGGCTACGAAAATGCTGTTTTCAAGAAGTTGTTGAATCCTATCGTATTAACCAATAAAGGCCTTTGGCTAGAATTGGTATCACTGGGAAACTTGGATTACAACAACGGATGGTTTAGGCTTGAATCGAAATCAGATTTACCAAGTGATTTTGGAAATAAGTTGTATGAAGCTGGCTACTTGGATGACCAATACGGTTTTCATGAAATGAACAAATACTATTTGGGATTCCAGTTAAAGAAAGACTTTGAAAGAGGTATAATTACACATTTCAGAGCTAAACAGGATCGTAAGCCCCCTATTTATTAACCCTTTTAAATCTTAAAACAAATGAACACACAAAACACTCAATTCGTGCCAGTGGCACCATCAATACAACACGTTTCTAACGGTATATATTTCGCGATTACCAAAGACGGACAAAAGTGCTGTGGGCCTATCTATTTGGACAGCATATCCCTTATGTTCTACTGCGAAGATTCGAGATTCAACGACGATAATGTAAATGACAGCGATCATGGTACTGTGATCGAATATGTAATAGAGGAAAGCGAGGTTTCAGGTGAATAACGAAAAGAAAGCGCCAGTACTGACACTGGAACATCTAGCGCCGTATTTGCCTTATGGGGTTGAAGTAAAAACAAAGGATGGAATTTTTAAGGTAGTTGGATGGGTTGATGATATAGGTGTATGCCTAGATACAATTTTGTATGGGGCAAACGCTATACCAGAATATAAATTAATCCTTCGCCCATTATCCGACCTTACCAAAGAGATTGAGCATAAGGGTGAAAGGTTTGTGCCAAAAGAACTATTAAGGGAAATTAGCGGAGCTTTTAAGCCAACTGATGATATTAAAAATACATTTACTATATGTATAGTAGATGAAACAGTTACAAGATTTTCCGCACTATGTGTACATATAAACCAATTAGAATTGTTTCAAAAACTATTCGAATGGCACTTCGACGTATTCGGCCTAATCGAAAAAGGCTTGGCTATAGACATCAATTCTATCGAAGGAAAGGAGGTTGGAAATGGATAGGCTATTTAGACAGGTGTCAGTCAAAGATCGCCTGCCGGAGAAAGAAGGAAAATATCACACCAATGTTGGATTAGTGTACTTCCACGGTAAAGAGTTCTATCATTGGATTGAATGGTGGCTCGAAGAAATAACCCTAGAATCCATCCAAGACAAAAGAGAACTAACGGCTACATTTTTGGTCAACTCCATTCGATTACTTGATGAGCAGGGAGCTAGGCACTTGGTTAAGGAGCTGTGTGAACGGTTTCATTTGTTGCCTAGTGAGGAAATTCTTGATGCGATAGACTACAATGGTGGCTTCAAGGATGGGGTAAAATGGATTATTGACAAATTGAAAGGTACTAAAAAATGACCCCACGACACCCCCACAATATCATCGGTCTCGTCATCGAGCAATGGGTAGGCACCAATAGAAAACGCAGGCATATCTGCAAGGAATTTGGTGTGTGCTACAAGACTGCAGCTAGATGGGTAGCTATGTATCATACTGAGCCGGATGTTGTGGGGCAGGTGTTGGTGATGGAGAGTAAAGTTTAAAGGAGAAAGGAATGATAAAAATAAGTATTACCAAATTTAAGGCTCTTGAAAGAAAGGCTATAACTCATTTAGAAAAACACTCATCCACATGCGATGATATGCTAGTATTAATACGACCATTGATCTCGTTTGATCTTGACCCTAATGATTGTGTTTTTTACCAAACGGGAGATGGATATTGTTTATCGTGGGAGTCAAAGAGAAATGCGACAAACACCCCTGTCTTTGCGATTATTAACCAATTTTATTCATTAGGCAGAACACTCGACGAAGACGATTTATTAACCATCAGTATTTAAAATATGTACAGACCAACAGCAAAAGGATATTTTTCAGGGATTGGAATATTCGAAATGGGTCTACAAGATTCAGGAATAGACCTAATACAGTCGTTAGACTTTGATAAAGGCGCTACCCGTATAATGAATTTAAATCCTCATTACTTTTCTCATAAAGTGTTGCATGAAGATATAAAGGAAATGAGGGTAACAAAGCAACCAAAATCAGATATAGTTATAGGTACTTATCCGTGTACCAAATATTCAGATATTGGAGATATTCACCACGTACGGACAGGTGATGAATTGTATCTGCATTTTTTCAGACATGTTGCAATAGAATTGCCGGAGGTCTTCATCTTAGAAAATGTTCCAGGAATGCGTAAGTTCCCTGTAGTAATGGAGGCCATGACCCGGTTACCTAACTATTACGTAAAAGTGTTTTGTCCAGTAAACGCCTTGAATTGGCTTCCACAAGATCGGAAACGAGTGATAATTATTGGCACAAAAAGACAATTCAGACTTAGAGGGCCAAAGAATACCAGGAGCCTTTCTATAAAGGATATCCTAGAAAAAGATCCTGAATTAGATATACCTCCTAATTTTTATTCAAGATTTCACGGGAATTACAGAGACAAGCCTATTATCGTTGATCCAAATGATAGAAATTCGTTTGCCCCATGCTGTGTAGCGCATTACTATAAAGACCAGGGTACCCGGGTTGTAAAAGACAAAAGATACCCTTTCGGTATTCGCCCGTTTTCCCTTAGAGAGTACGCTAGATTGCAAGGGGTGCCTGATGATTTCATTTTCCCAACCCATAAAGATGGTTCTTACATTAAGAAGAATTACATGTACATCGGTAATGGTGTTCCGTTCCAAATTGGGCAATGGGCAGGAAAAGAACTAATGAGATATTTTAATTAACCCCCACCCTAGTATAGTCTAGGGTGGTAAAGAAGAAATAATATGACAAAAGAACAACCATACTTCGATGAAAACGGAGTCGAAATAAAAGAGTTCGCCGTTATTCGTGTATTTCACTTTATCGGCGCTAGGCGCAAGAAGCACTATATGTACAAATGGGTGAAATTAAAAGAATTCAAAGGCACCTTATACTGGGTTGCTTATCACCTAGTAGATGATACCGATTCTATTCATGGATATTATCATTTACGGAGCTGCGCGGATGAAAACCGAGTTATTAAAGGAACAGTGGTAGTACAACAATATTGATTATGATAACAGCAAACCAACTACGAATCGGAAATTACATAGCATCCGATCATTTCAAAGACCGTGATGTAATTGTCAAAGTACGGTTTATATTAAACGATCATGCAATTGTAGAGCATCCTAATGGCGTATCAGATCCTTTGCTATACAAAGGAGAAATGCGAGCTATCAAGCTGACAGAGGAAATACTATTGAAGTGTGGGTTCAGGTTTGACAAAAGCACATCTGATATAAAGCTTTTCCTTACTGTACCAAACCTAAGTTTAGAAATTCATGCGACATTTTACCACGGAAAATTTGTAATTGAATTGGTAAATCACTTAGTGCCTATAGTAACGGAAGTAGAATACCTCCACCAACTCCAAAACCTATACTTCGCACTTACTGGAAAAGAACTGGAGGTAAATTTATTCGATCTTCTCTAATAAAATATTTAATTCCTCACTATCCGTAGGTGATTTATTAACACCTTTGGTAATATCTATGATAATGTAATCCTCTTTTAGAAAAGATATTTTCGAACCTACAAATAAGTTATCGAATGGAATTCCTTCTGTCTTTAAGATTTCGTTCTTATCATTATCAAAAAGTGGGCTATTAATATTACCCTCAGTGTAAAAAATATACCTCATGCTTATTTATTAATATCCATAAATATATAAAATTTCATGCCCCTCACCAAACAACAAAGTGAAGCGCTCCGACTAAAGTATTCGGGGCGCTTGTTGTGTATGATTAATATTTTATTTTGAAAATTAAACTTAAAAAAATATATTCGTGAAAAACCTATCAATTATGGCATACACCCCAATACCTACTGAATCAAAAACCAAGATTGATAAATCTGGACGGGTATTAACTGATTTTCATAATGACAAACTGGCTGATATGAAAACTTTCTTGGAAGCAATTGATTTAGCCAATAGATGGAGGGCATGCCATGCTTATCCGTTGAATACATTTCAAGCTACCCTAAGAACAAAATTGAAATCTTTCAAAGGAAGTCCTTTAGTAGCCCAAAGATTAAAACGTATGCCAACAATTATAGATAAATTAAGTCGATATCCTAAAATGAGACTTTCTCAATTACAGGATATAGCTGGGGTTAGGGCAATTTTAAACGATGTTGATGACGTTTACTTACTTGTTGATAAGTACGTAAAAAACAATAACTTCCCACACACTCATGTTGAACCAATATTCGACTATATACAGCATCCAAGAAATGAAGATGGGTACAGGAGTGTTCATCTAATTTACAAATACAGTAATAAGAAAGTTAAAGATTTCGATGGGTTAAAAATTGAGATTCAAATAAGAACTAAATTACAGCACATATGGGCCACCGCTGTTGAAACCGTTGGCAGCATTATAGGTCAACAATTAAAATCACGTCAAGGAGAAGAGAATTGGTTGGATTTTTTTGCATTGGTTTCGTCCGCATTTGCCATTGAAGAAAATGCTCCCAAAGTTCCTAGATTTGCGGAGTTGTCAAGGAATGAAACATACCAAGAAATAGCTCGATTAGAAAGGGAAGTTGGGGTACTTGATAAAATTAGGGGGTTTAATTCCGTCGTAAGCTTTGATCATTCAAGTAAAGGTTATTCTTATCACCTTATTATAATTGATAAATCAGAAAGCAAGATTGAAGTAATCGCCTATGATAGGGATAGCTATCAAAAAGCTCTTACTGACTATGCAGAGTACGAGTCAAAAGCATCATCTATTTATGATGTAGTATTAGTTTCTGCTGGCCCTATTGAAGCCCTTAAAAAAGCTTATCCTAATTTATTTCTTGACCTATCAGTATTTGAGAGACTATTAACAAAAATGATCGATGAAGGAGGTATATATTTAGACTTCGCAGAGTTTTCAAGTTAAACAATTTCGTATATTAGGCAAACCAAAACCAACAATTATGACAGTATTTAAAGGATATATAAATGGTATTGAAGCATACAGAGTTGATGGTACTGATATTGGATCTAAAGACGAAGATGCGCTTCAAATTATCGTAACCCTCCAGTTTGTATCAGAGGGAGATATTAAACATTTTGTCCACTCTAATGGCGAAGATGTTATTCATGACAGAATTTACAGGCATCTAAAAAGGCTTAGAAAAATGATTGAAAATTACAAAGTTAGAGTACCTCAACCCAAAACTAAGACTTCACTACCGGATCAACCCAATAAATCTCGTGATCCGTCAAAGTAAGCACGTCATTCGGTGAGACATGGCATTCGATCAAATCTTCTAATCCATCGCCAAGGACATATTTTAATGTATCATCAGACTCAACAGAGCCTTCCAAAATAGAGCCTTCATTCAATACATATAGATCAGATGTAATCATATTGACTCGGCTCCTAGATATCCAGTCTTTAAGCTGATCTTTGGTCATTTTAACAACTCGATTGCCTGCTGCCCTGGCTTCTGCTATCTCCTTTTCAGCATCATTTGGAAATTCTTCCTTTACGGTAGCTTCGTAAAGATCCCAATTACCAGTACGTATCGCTACATTTCGTAAATACAGCTTCCTTCCGTATTCCCCAACCTCATCATAATATTTTTGTCCGTCGATCATATCAATTTCGTTTTGATTCCAAGTTAACAAGTCTTCTAAGACAAATACCCCCGTTTCTTCCTCGTCCAGTTCTTGCAGGTAAGAAAGGGTATCAGACACGAAAATAGGTCGTCCATTCTCCAATATATTATACCCTAAACAAATAAACTGCAATACTTGTTCTCTTGTCATTATTGTATTACTTTTAAACCAAAGATACAAAACTATGTGTTATCATACCTCAGCTCCTAGTACAGCCCAATTGGTGAAAGAGTTTAAGAATCTTTCGGTTCACTACCAACATGATGAAATATTCCATGTCACCGGCTTCACCCGTCCCTATCTTCCGGTTACGTTGAACACTGATCCAGGATCTATTGTTCCGGCCAGGTGGAAACTCATACCTTTTTGGGTAAAGACCGAAGATGATGCAGCCAAATATGCTAACACATTGAATGCAGAATCGGAATCTATTTTTGAAAAGGCATCTTATAAAAATTACATCGGCAAAACCCGGGGCTTGCTTTATGTTAATGGTTTCTATGAACCTCACAAAGTCGCCGGGCAAAAGGAAACCGAGAACTATTACATCTACACTCCTACCAAAGATATCTTTACAATTGGCGTTGTATACAGTGATTTCAAGGATTACGAGACAAATAAAGTATACCCGACATTTTCGGTAATCACTACTAAGGCCAATCCATTACTCGAGGAAATACACAATGAGAAAAAGAGAATGCCGCTTATTATTCCTCCATCCAGCAGGGAAGCGTGGCTTTCTGCGAGTACCAAGGAAGAAGTACAGCAACTAATGATACCATATGAAGGTGAACTTTCTGCTCATAAAGTATTTCGTGTGACTGGGGCCAAAGGAGATACCAATCGTCCAGATATCCAAGACGCTATTTAAGTTTCTTCCGTTCCATTACAATCCATTTTATCGCGGCATCCAATTCCTCAGGCCACTGTTTTAGTCCCTCTTCTAAAATGCGTGCGCCGGCTTCTATACCTACGCCCTGAGCTGCTGATAAAGCCGTTTTTCTGATATGATCTACATACCCAATTGGTGGTTGCTTACTAAGTTTCATACACCAAAATTAAAATTAATATTGATAATATACTAATAATATTAGTATTTTTGATTCATGAAACCGTTAGAAGTCCACTGCCGAAATCGTGTCCTGTTCGTAAAAATGAGCATTGAAGATAAAGGCATGGGCATGCGTGACTACTACTTGTATGATAAAAACGGCAAATCGTTCTACATTTTCAGACGGTCGCAGGGTATTTGGGAGTTGGCCTACGGCAATCTTGCGGATGATGTCCGTGAAGCTTGCATCGACGCGTTAATCCTAAGGTACGATCACGATTCACCGGAGTTATTCTACAAAGATGGGAAGCGAAATGTTGTCAAGATCAGCGCCAAAAAAGGCGGCCTTTGGCATGTGTATGTGAACAATACCTACGTTGCATCAATCCAGTATGATGAGTTTGCGAAAAAGTTCGAATATTACTTGGAAGCTGAGACACCCCTTACTGTTGAGCATATAGAAAAGTATATCGGAATGATCCAGCGTGGTGAGATTAAATGGGTTCGTGAGCGATGATGAAGTCAATTATGTTCCGGTGTTTGGTTGATGGCTGCTTGAAATATGTGGATATATCTAAGTTGTATGGCGACAAGGATTTCCAGGTGATGATAAATCGTAGGTTCAATAATGATATTACTTTTAGGGATGGTGATTGGGTATTGCTCCCGAATAATGAAAGCTGGCTGACTACTGATGAGCTTACTATTTTTATGGATCACTTTGATGCGGAAATTGTGTTTGAGGAGGAGATTTAAAAAGGCTATGAGCGGGCGCCCATAGCCTTTTAGCCATATATTAACCTATTTTATGAATAACTAAGATAGTCACTTCCTCCTTAAAAACCAAATCAGCCCCGCTGCAATAATCAACACCCCGACAGCCAAACCAATCCAATTCGAAAATATCCCAGTAGCGCTTGACCGCCGATCGACATCTTTTGTCTCAACCTGTTTTTTATCCGAACTATCTTTTTTTGAAACCACGCCAATCTTTTGACTGAGATCTTCTTTAATATCATTCAATATCTGCCTAGCCTGATTGGTCTTGTGTTTGGTATAAGAGACAATACTATCGGCTTTAAAAGTCACTGATCCATCAGGAGCCACTTTTACTTCTGTTCCTGGTGTTGGATAAACCTTGACTTTATCTTCACTCTCAGATGACATATTGGATATCTCCTTGGACTTATCCACCTTTCCTGTTGAAACCTTGCTGGACACTTTTACATCACTGGAAACAGACACAGCATCAAGCTGCTTATTGGTCTTTGTGGTCTTTCGGAAAAGCCCGCACCCCGATAACAGGATGCAGACTATTATTATTAAAAATATCCTCATAGCTTTTCAATTTTAGTGGACAGATCCGTTAGTTTCCCAGCTAAGCTGTCTAGCTTTGGGATTACGTCCTCTATAGGCTTTGCAAGATCATTTACCTTGACGATCTCCACCTTTGGCCTTGCATCCGAATATGCCGAACTGACCATTAGAATTAAAATAAACCATTTCATTTCCTACCTCCCATTTTATCTTTTTGCTGCTGGGCCACGCTGTCAACCTTAACCGCTGCGCTATCCACCTTTGTGGCAGCTTGATTAACTTTTTCCACTGCCGGCTCCATCCTGTTCTTAACCTCTAATAACATTTGATTATACAGGCGATCCTGCATTTCAGACTTATCTTCCTGCAAGCTGTTTATCTTATTGAATAGGACAATGATTGCTGTTAGCATTATCCCCATAATTCCAGTTACCAGACCTGTCCGTAATTTCCCCGTAATTCCGAAGTCCTTGAACTCCTTTTCTTGCTTGCTTTCTACTGCCATTACTTCATCATATTATAAAATTGCTTTACTAATGGAATAACTTTGTCTATTCCGATCAATCCACCATTTACCCGTCGACGGATAACTTTGATATCCTCATCGCTAACTGACTTTACCAGGTTCCACAACCGCTTTTGATTGAATATGAACACCGCGCTTTCGAGAGGGTATTTGGTTGCTACCAAGTCAGGATTGGCAACACAATCCTCACCAATGTATTTGCTGAATAATGCGTACATTTCTTTTCCTGTTAACTGCATCCATCCACGACCACGGTATTTGTACCCCTCACCTTTGCCGTTACCCATACGATTATCATACACGAAGTTTCCTAGCTTCTCAGGCTGTCTAAGATATTGTTCTGCCAATGCATCGCTGGTGAATCTCGAAGGCCAAGTGTTGCGGAGCGCGCGAACCGTAGTGTATCGCATGTCCTCAACTACTATCGAAAAATCTCCACTTTCATGTACAAGGTTACCCCAAAAATGGGCCACCATGGCCTTTGTGGGTATTCCGAAATGACATTGAAACTTAGTCAATGTTTCGTTACCAAGCACGCCGTCAGGATAAGCCCCGACGACACGCTGTATATATTGTATGCTTTCTTTCTTTGTCATTACACCAAATCATTATCACTTGTATTCCCGGTGAAAACAGCTCCAGTTTTAGTAACTGTTCCTCGAATAGAATTGCGTTTGAATACCATATCGTTATGAGTTCCGGTAATAATCAAATCCCTATTCGCTCCTGAAGATCTTATTTTATTCCCTTCGAAATAGGCATCATCGCTGTTGCCACGTATATCTACACCGATATTATTGGCTGTTAGCTTGTTGTTGACAAAATCAAAATTCTTTGACAGGGTACCGTTAAAGTAAATACCTGTGTCCGTGCTCCCCTTGATCGTATTTCCAGTAAACTCACAATCATAGCTATTCTCTTGTTGCATTAGGTACATCCCATATTTATTAGCTATAAATGAATTGCCTTGTACACGCTGATCTCTCATGTAATGATCCGCAAAGAATCCAGCATTTTTGTTGTTGTAAACAATGTTATTAGACCACTGGACTAACGTGTTACCTCTCGAAGCGAGTCCATTATGACGGCCATTTATGACGATATTATCAGCGATAAGAGGACATCTTGACGGCTGTGTGGCTGGGCCTCCAAACAAGCCCTGATCTTCAATAAAGATTCCATTCTGCCCACACCCCTCAACGAGGTTGTTGGTGACAATAAAGTTTTCATATAATGACTTTCCTGTGCCGATCCCGATTCCTGATCCTCCTTGCATTATAGCCTCACCTGTAGGCATCCAAAGGCGTCCACATTTAATAACACGGTTGTTAGTGATGTTGACCCTAACCAGGTAATCTATTCCTAATCCCGTTGCTGGTGTTCCTTGCAAAGTCAGGCCTGAAAAATCACAATCTAAAACCTCATGGAAATTGAAGGCTTTCATGTCTGTCGTGTATATTCCATTAGCCGGATTGAGTCCATATCCATCTACCGTGAAATCCAAGTATTTACAATTTGATAGCGGATAATACTGATTGTCGAATAGCGAAAATGCTGCATCTCCTACCATTCTCAAGACGGTTTTATCAGCACCATATCCAACTAAATCGACATTAGATTTTACTATGATCCTCTGACGGAAATCAAAGGTTCCTACAGGTAATATGATACGTCCACCACCACTTCTGAATACTGCATTGATGAGATCCTGTAAAGCAGGAGAGTTATCGTAATTATCAATCCTTAAACCATACTCGTCAGCATTGTAGTTGCTTTTATGTAGTTTGGCGTTTAGGTTCATAAAGCCTGTTGTGACTTTAGTTTCATCAACTTTTACAAAGTCAAGACCGATAACCTCCGTTCCATTATAATCTGTAAAGTCGCGTTTACCAACAGCTACTGTAATATTTTGGTTTTTATAGAGATTTATCCCCACGAATGGCCTTGCCGTTTTTGTGACAACAAGCTTCCAGTTGTCGTTTGCATCTTTTTCCCATATAGAATAATTGATAAAGAACAATGGGTTTACACTGATATAAATATACTCATTGGTAGCTGCTGTATGATCTACTGATTTTTTATCAGCCGTGGGGACGAATACACGCGTAGTGTAATTATAGTATCCATTAACATAAGACACGACTATTTGCTCAGTCCTTCTTGCTTTAGCTAATCTTCTGACATCACGATAAGATTCTGTCACTCCAGTAATTGTCAATCCAGTATTGACAATGTCAGAAGGTAAAAGAATATCAGTATTATTGTCGGATGCGACAACCAATCGCACATAGTATACCCCATCTAAGTTAATGGTATGACTAACTGCAGATGCATGTGTGCTTACTATATTCTCCTTACTTCCTTCCGGACCCTTGTAAATCTTAACGCGAACTTTATACCCAACGTTTACCGACACTGTTAGTGTATTGCCTATTGATTTATAGAATGAGGAAAAAAGAGCATGCTTAAATTTATAAATCTCCTGTTCGTCGGTATCGTCAATACTTCCTTGAGTCCAAAAAACATTGTATGATGTGGTTCCCATTAAAGACTCGACTTTATCAAGGCCGTTCATGCTTTTTAACGAAAGTTCTTGAGTATTGATCACAACATCTGATTGCAAATCGAGATCAGAAATAATGCTGTCATCCGCCTTTTTAGCAACAATACGGAAATAGCCGTTATCTGGATTTATGGTATAGTTATTAATAAATCCGACATCAGTTGTTCGGTATCTGAATCTCTTTGTAATATCATATACATATATTAAAACCTGATTGGCTACAGATGAAATATTGATTCTAGTATTTTTTAAGCTAATAAATCCAGTACGCATCCTTGGTTGGGTAGAAACGTATGGAATATCAACCCCGGCGCTATCAATACTACCACGTTCAAAAATCAAATCATAAGACCCACCAGCGGAGTAACCAACCTTAGCGGTTATTTTCATGTTAGATTCAAAAACACCGCCCCCAGGAGGAGCTTTAATATTCCCTTTTGACACAATACCATCGGCTATTGCTTGAGGAAGTTCTTGCATCTTACTAATTTTCCAAGTAAGTGCAGTACCATCCCAATAAAGAGTACCATCATTCCCTTGCGGAATACCGTCCGTCCCCAACGGATTCTTTAATACAACATTGTTATATTTCCAATATCCCCATGACGCATCGAACCAACGATTTTGTCCTGTTGGGCCCGCTGACAAGGCTACTGCTGTTCCAGTGGTAGTCCCACCTTGAATAGCTGGCATAGATTCCCCCTGCACAACAATAATTTCATTCAACTTTTCCTTCTTAATCTTCATGATAGGATCATTATTATTTCCAACCATCATGAAAGTAAAATCGGATGCCTCATTAGCTTCTCTAGGCCATTCCATTGGATTCTTTTCTTCTGCCATCTCTATATTTATTTAGTTGCTCATTAATTCTTTTTTATGTCGTATACTGACCGAACTCTACCCACTGTGATCCTGTGAAACGATATTTCCTAGAATTATACCTAGGTAATTCAGTTTCGGTAACCGCAGTATTTAAAAGGGTATAAATCTGACTTCCATTGCCATTAATTGTTATTGAGAAAGCCGATCCATTCGTATTTCTTACTTCTACTACCCGGCCAATCTCCAAATTATCAACAGGTAAATAAATTTTCCCAGATCCCGTTTTTGTTATCGCATAATCATTCCCTGACATATAGTAATCACCCGTATCGTTAACTACCTTTATAGGCTCATATTTAGCTCCTAAAAGCTTGATAGAACTAAACATTGCCCCATATCTTCCCCATGCTCCTAAGAGCTGATCTAAAGCATCCTGAGTAAGTTCCTGTCTTCTGATACCGAAAACACCAGCGCGAACGTCGGCGATGAAAATTGGGCCAGTTGGAGGCATTGCAGCAGCAGATTCGCCTATCAACGAAGCTCTAAAATCTAGGCCGGTGGATGCAGGTAAGAATGAAATCCGACTATTACGGGATAGTATACCATCATCCCCCATTATGACGCCAACTTGAGGATCGTCCTCACCAGGGAATGGGATGGGAGTTGTTGTCAGTAACCCATTTTGAATTAGAAAGTCTGCTATTTTACCTTTACTTGCTTCCATTGATCCATCATCAAGAACCTGGAATGGAGCTTCATAGCGATTTTCTTCAATTGCTCCTGACCAATAACGTTGACTTAACGAACCTCTGTCGTTTAAACCACTGATACCGGCGTTAACAAAACCATCACTTCCCACAGTAATCACCTGTGCAAATAACCGACGGACATTTATCAGGTAGGCTGTGATAACATCAGTTTCAATTTGTCCTCCTGAAATCAAAGTGAAACCTTTAGTTGCCTGAAAACTTCTGACGCCTTCGATCACGCTTGAAAGGATTCCAAAATTGAAATACCAATAACCTGGTTCTGAATCAGTCATCTTTTTATCTTTGGACAACACCCACTCTCCCGTTAGGGCAGTTTGGCTCACTTTAGCAGATAAGTAGTATTTTTCCAATGGCTCCAAGTTGATGACAGAAAAAGCAGTCAAATTCCAAATGTTGCCTAACCCAACTATCTCATATGATTTATGAATCAACCGGCCAGCAGACATTCCAAAAGAATTGGGATTACCTCCGGCATTAACAGTCATCATTACTCCATCTAGGTCATAATATTGTGATGGTGTTCCATACCATCCTACAATCGCCTGTTGAATTGCCTCTGCCAAGTTCCCGTCAGGATCAAAGACACCTGATTTGAATTCAGTCAATGCTTGAACATTACGCCGATCGCGTTCCCATGATTGCTTGTTGTATTGCGTTACGACTTCCTTTTGTTCCTTGATATCGTTTTGAATTTTCTCGAATAGCGTATAAGTAACCTCATTTCCGATCACTGCACTGAATGACATACCATTCTCAATAACATCAGGATAAATCGCCGGGTATGATAGTTCAGTGACACGGATTTGGTCATCAATACCTTTTTCTTCATCGACCAATCGAATAATATCGCCTGCATTAAGTTCAGTGGCCCATCTTTTCAATTGGATATAATCAACTTCCAGTTCATACACCACCCTCGGAATAGAGTTGCTATCCAAATATTCCTGTCTTTTGGTTGTCAATTCAGCTGCTGCAGCATCAATATAAGATTGAGGCATACGAATACCAATAAGGGTATATTTATCTCCTACATCTGCATGTACAACCTCTGTGGGAATTAGTAAACCATTACCTTCGTCGTTCGCTTTGAAACGTATTGTTTTGGTCGTGTGATTGTAACTAGTTATTTCGAACTGATTCCCTTCAAGAAAGCCCGATTTGAAAACGATGTATGCCGTTTCCCCATCAACGCGCTGACCATTTAAATCGAAATCAATTGATGTGTCGGTAACAGTGAATAGCTGTTTATCGATCTGTGCTACAGATGTAACAGTACCAGTCCTTTGAGGATAGATTTCCTCATCTATAAATTCGCCTTCTCGGATACCGTACAATGCAGTGTTTTTTTCTACATAACCAGGAATAGTGAAGTAGTTAAAGGTGCCCTCGGGCAGGTTCTTATCACCTCCACGAGCATAAGCCCGGGTAACGATCTTTTTATCCTGTAATGACTTGCGTGTAAGACTGTATAAACCTTTATTTTTCCCATATTCAAGCGTCAACGATCTAGGTGTTCCTACTGTCTTCTTTAATGAAATCACTTTGCCTTTGATCCCCCATTCGGCTCTCATTGCCTGCGCAACCATGGTAAGGGCATCTAGGATGTAGGTACTATCGAATTCCACGGTAACACGTCCGAGGTCTTCAAATTCTCCAACTGACCACCCGCTGCTCTTTGAATTTGCACAATCGACAAATAAATGAAGCCACTCTTCGGCGGTACCGGAAAAAGAGAACTTGCGCGCTCCAAGATGATCAAGGAACAGATATCCCAAAGTATGGCGTGATCCTTCAAAAACAAAATCGTACCCAGCGACAAATCGGCTCATTTTCTTGAAGTCCTCGACCTGGTTCAACGTGTATTCCTCCCCTTTGTACATCAACGTATCACCGACTCGCAATCCTAAAGTAGCAACGTCACCCAAACTAAATGATAGTCCATGCTCCGCCATTACCTTATTGCTGAAAGTTGAAGCGTTTAAAGGAAGCTGTATGGTATTTACCCCGTTTCTCTTTACCTGTACTAGCATTAGAATAGTTGTTTTTGTTGTTCAAACTGGATTGGCTTGTCAGGGTAACTCAGGATTAAACCGTTTACATCCGCTAGATAGAAATCGACACCAACAGGAGCGAAGTTGTTTTCTAACACCAAGGTGAAATCAGTATACATATAGCCGCTCTGCTTCCGAGGGTTCATAACATTAAAATCGGGCGAGCTCACATAGCGTAAAGAGAATGACCGCCCCAAAGCATCCACTCGCAAATTGAATCCTTCAGGCTTAGCCAATATTTCCAAAAGCGCGTCTCTTTGATTTTGCAAATCGGTAAGACTGGTAGATTTCAAATAGCACTTGATACTGTATTGGATCGACTGGAAGAAGGTTGGTGATGTGGTATCGTAATCTTTTCCATGCTCATCAGCCCAATCGTGGAATGCACGTTCCTTTGGAGTAGGCAGCTTAAGCAACTCACTCCATGTGCCACGCTGAAAAAATAGCCCGAAAGCAGTGCTTGCAACTTTATCTTCTATCTCGAAACTCATTTTTTAAACTCCCTCACTTTAGCGTTTCCAAATACTTCTTTAATCAGCTGACCTTCCTTTATTTCCGCAGTGACAAATGAATTTTCTATGGCGGTTAATTTGACAACTCCACGTTTAGCATAAATTTGGCTAACCTCGTATCCATTCACCTCAACATTGACCTGACCTCCAAGAACCAAAAGAAAGCGCGGATTGATCACAGTGTGAACTCCATCGAAATAGATACCTTCGGACTCCAACTCTTTCCGGTATTTCTGCAGAACTTTCAATGTGAGGAAATCAGTGACCATTGCGAACTCCACACCTTTTGGGGATTTGAGTAAGCGGACTAACTCCTGAATTCCGTTAGCCGTGGCAACTTTGCTAAGCCCCCAACCACACCCCTTGCTCTTCTTAACCAGATTATATATTTCTTGACTAAACATTAGAATCGTCCTCCTAAACTTTTATTGATTGATTGAAGCTCACTCACGGCTGTATCCAGGCGTTTAACTGTTTCTCCGGTATTCACTTGAATAGCGTTCAAAGCTGTTAATTGATCTATGGCAACCGCCAATTGCTTACCCATTGTAATTCCTTGGGATTTGCTTTCATCAAATGATCTTTTTAACAACTCGGTTTGGGATCTAGCTAGTCCAGTCAACTCGCTTGCGGTAGATTCGGTCAACTCCCGTTGAATCGACCCCTTCAATCCTCCACTGGTAGAAGTTCCATCCTTGCTCAATCCCAATTGCTTGTAGGCCTCCTCCAATGTCTTGGTAAATTCTGTTCCGGCGCCGTCAATCTTATCTTTCCAAACAGCGAAATTGAAACCGGTTAATGAGTTATTATTGGACTTCATGTAATCAGCCAACTGATTCACCATGTCGTTGACAATCGGTTCAATCATCTTCAACTTGAGTGAGTTTACCAGGGCGTTTTTGATGAATTTATCAAACGTTTCATCCAAAGAATCAACAGCGCTTTCGCCTGCTTCAAATGCGGTAACCAATGCATCAGCAAGAGAAGCTGATAAATCTTTGAAAGTGGTTTGTACAAGGTTCTCAGTTATAGATTTTTGGATATCTTCGATTTGTTTATTGATAGAATCAATCTCGTCATAATAACCCCTAACCTTGTCCTTGTCTGTCTTTTTCTTGTCCTCCTCAGCACGGGCCATCTCTGCAAGGATGCGTTGCTGCTCTTTAAGGTTGGCGATAGCCTTATCACTATCACTGTAATAATTTTCACCAACGCTATTGGAAATACGGCGCTGCAAAGTATCGTATGCTTTTCCAAGGTTATCCAACTGTCCTTTGTAGGCATCAATTTGCTTTTGTAGTTTCTTATCTTTAGTATTGAAAAGGTCGAGTGCGGAGGTTAGGGTTTTGATGGATCCACTGATGATTGAAATTGGGTTTCCACTGGCAATCCCAGCCGCTAACTCTCCCATTCCGCCAACCAAGTTGCCGATCTGGTTAACGGTATTTTGTAAGCCGTCGCTAGCGCCAATGGAACCTAACAATCCATTTACATCGCCAATAATTTGTTGAGCATTTTTAAGATCCGAAGCCAATGCGGTAAACATATCTTTTTGCGCTTGTTTGGCCTGATCGGAATCTTTACCGTATAATTGAACTTGCTCTCTGTACTTTTTCAAAGCTCCTGTGGATGCAATCCAGGATTTATCTAAGTTTACTTGAGCTTCTGCGCTATCTAACTGAAATAATTCCCTCTCAAAATCCTTATCGGACATTCCCTTTTTCCTCTGTTCCAGCAAAGCTTTCCTTGCTTGCGCGATAGCATCAATTGAAGCTTTTTTACTGAGAATAGAAAGCCTATAGTACATTTTTTCTGTATCTACTTCGCGCTGATACTGAGCTACAAGAATTGCACTTGTCTCGTCTTTTAGCCCTTTTGCTAATTGATCCTTTTGCTCTTTTGTTGCTTTTTCTCCTAAATCAGCATAAGCTTTCTTATATTTTTCCTGAACCTTTAATATTTTATCAGAATAGGTCTCTGACAATTGAAGAGCTTCTATTATTCTTTTGCTCTCCCGTTGACGATTTTCATTAACAATATCCTCTCTACGCTTGCTTAATGCCTTAAACTGCTCCTCTTCTGCTTGTGTAAATTTGATCGTACTATTTAACCCTTCCAAATCAGCAGTTTTCTTTTTTGCCAAAAGATCAAAGTATGCTTTTTCAACATTTTCTTCATATCCTTTAAAGGCAGCCAATTCACTGGCAAAACGTTTGTCTGCAGCTTCTTTGGATGTTTGTTCAGCATATGAATTATATTCATCCAGTAACTTTTTCTGAGCATCAAAAGATTGCTCAAGTCTCTTAGTATCTTGACGGGTGGTTGCTTCGGCAACTTCGAAATTTTCCGATCGTTGCAATCCGCTCATATCTACACGCAAACCCTTGTTTTTAGGATCAGCAAAGAACTTGCGAACCTCCTCCTTGATCTTAGCATATTTATCCTTTACAGAAGCGACCTCTGATTCATCACGGGAAAGTTGGTTCCTGGATGCGGTCTCGTTGATCTTGTCGATTTCTAGTTGTAGTGAACGTTGGCGTTCGGTGGCTTGGCGCGTTTGCTCTGCAAGCTTAGCTGCTTTAGCTTGTAACCTTTCTTTTGCTTTTGCATCTTTTTCGCTTTCACCAAATTCAACACCTTTAACATCAGTCTTCAATAATGACCTCATTTTCTTAAGGTTCTCAGCATACATTGGGTTATTGAAGGCTTTATTCAGTGTTCCTTGGTTTTTAATCATTTCCTCTTGATTTGCAATCATCTTTAATTGCTCCTCACGGGTTTTGCTAGAAAATTCTGTAAAGAACTTGGCAGCATCCTCGCCATTATTCTTATTAGCCGCAGGAAACCAATCATCCATGATATCATTAGCTTTGGACGCGCCATTAGCTCCAAATAAAGCACCTCCTAAAATGGTGCCCGTGTGCCTAGTAAATAACTCAACCCATCCTTTAGATGAAACAACTTTGTTTACGCTTTCAATAATGTCAGCAAAGAACCCAATAGTAGCTACTGAAAACTTACCAATTGCCCCAGTTCCGTTTTCAATTGATAGAACTACATTGTCCCAAGCTATTCCAATTCTTTTGGATTGATTTACCAACTTACCAGCGCCAGTTTCAAATTCCGCCTGCATTGCTCCATGAGCATTTTTAGCAGTATTCATAGCGTTAGTCAATGTATCATAACCTGTTGATGCAAGAGAAGCTATCACCCTTTGGTCACGTACCGCAATGATTCCTGTTCTTTCTAATGCTTCGTTTACCGAACCACCCGCTTGATTAATCTTGTTCAATCCAGCAATATAATCCATAAATACACCACTAGCATCCGTTTTGAATCGTTTCTCTAGTTCAGCTTGGTTACCTCCAATGATTTTTAATAAATCCGCTACTCCTTTGCCAGATCTAGTCATCTTTTCAAACTGCCCTAAAGTACGAGCGAACGTTGAACCGACAACCTCAGCTTCGAGACCTACAGCTTTTGTTGCTGTAGCATATGCAAGGACGTCTTTACGGCCAATTTTGTACAAACCAACGTTTTGAGCGATAGCTTCGGCATTACCTAATATCTCTGATTCGGTCGCAGCGAAGTTGTTACCAAGATTTACGATCTCATCACCAAACTCCTTAACATTTTGAACGCCGCCATCAGTAAGTGTAAGCAAGCGAGCTATCTTAGTGGCCCCTTCTTCACCTTTGATATCAGATGCAGTTTCCAGCTTAGCCAACGCATCGGAGAAATTCAGAAGATCTTGCCTGCCTTTTACACCAAGTTGACCGGCTACAGCGGAATATTCAAGAAGTTGTTTAGATTCTACTGTTTTAAGTGAACGTGATAACTGAATAACATCATCTGAATAAGATTGTAGATCCTTCCCTGCTAATCCAGTAGTTTTGGAAACCGACTTCAATCCATCATCAAAATCAATTACAGTTTGTTTATTCTTTTGGAACAGCATAAACAATCCTGTGATTGCAGTTATTGCTAATCCAATTGGTGAAACGAGGAAGTTTAATATATTGGTTCCGGCAGTGACGAATGCTTTGCCCAGTTCTTTAACTGATCCAGGTTTACCAGCTAAATCATCAATGGAAGTTCCAAATGAAGCTAACTGGCTATTGATTCGCCCAATAATTGGAATAAGGCCGTCCAGTTCACCTGCGTAGTTACCTACATTTCGTTGATGGAGTCCAAGGGTGGCATCAATATTCTTGATACCTTTATCTAAAATTTGGGTTTCTTTGACAAGATCCTTAGATTTCTTCTCCAACTCTTCATAAGCTGCGCTATTTTTTAGCCCTTGCCGTTCCAAACTAAACATCTCCGCAAGGACATCTTTTGATTCCTTCCGAACGTTTCCTAGGGCCTTATTTAGTTGATAATAGGCGCTGTTTTCTTTTTCGAGTTCCTTACGGCGTTTTTCCGCAGCTTTACGTTGTCGCTCTGCATTCGCCTCTGCGTCTTTACGGGCTTTTTCCGCCGCCTTTACAGCTTTTTCGGCTTCTCGTTCAACTTCATTAGCAGCACGTCTCTCCTCCGCCTGCTCCTTCAATTCTCGTGTATACTCTTGAAGCTCAATCTGTCCCTGCTTATACTGAATATTAAGCTCTTTTTCGGTTTGGGTAAGAGATTCTGTCGCTGCTTTCTTTTCAGCCAAAACAGTCTTTGCGTCTTGCTCCAACTGTTTCAACACATTCAAATCAGAAATCTCTTTGGAACGCTCCTCACGTAATTTCCGCAAGGATTCCATGTTTTGTAATTGAACTTCCTTTAACTTACGTTGAGCATCACTGAGTTGATTTACAGCAGAAGTTGACTTTTTAACGTCACCTGATCCATCTCCCATTCCACTGGCAGACACACCACTCCCCTTCAACAATTCGCTTATTTTGCGCTTTGCTTCATCATCATCAACTACTACTTTATACCGTAAATCAGCCATTAAACAAACTTACCAAAAACGTTATGTTGTGATAAGTTTTGGTAGTTGTCTTAAAGGTAAATGACAACTTAGTCTGTGCTCAAGCCATTAAAGAAGTCGAACATATCAACAGGTTCACCTTCAACCGGAGTGGCTCCCGTATTATCATCTCCAATTGGCGGCAATACAAGGCTATACAACAAAAGATTTTGATAACTGACCTTATACTTTAACTCATCCTCAGTCATCCAGCCCTTAAAGGCGATTGCAGTATTGGCGACTATTGACCAAGGACTTCCTTGTCCTGGGTAAGATTTATCACTAGGCTTCTTGCTAAAGTTAAAGAGTCGAAAAAAGGCTCAAGGTCTAACCTCCCGTAGACCATGCGGAACATTGCGTTTATCTGTCCGTTTGTGAATTGGTATCTTAGCGCAATAGAAAGTTCTTGTGATGGCGTAGCGGGGTTATTGTTTATAGCCATTGCAATAACATCAGTTAATCCGGCGACATTATCTCTAAGTAAGGTAAATATCTGGTCAGATGATGGAAGGTTTTGTATATCTTTTGCTCCCGTCATTTCCATGAGACGTAAAGCGATGTCCTGGGAAACACCAGCAGAAATACCGCGAAGTTGTAAGGAAACTGTACGCTTACGTTTGAATAGTTTACCAAAGAAATCTGTTCTCGGAAGTGTGACCTCTCCCAATTGTTCAGGATGGTCATTAAAAGTTTTAACAATTAGGCGTTGGGCCTCAAGTGGAGTTAATTCTTGTTCTTGCATTTTGGAAAGGTAAATGGCGAAATGCCGTTAAAAATAACCCCTACTCGCCAACCTTTTCCACAAGAGTGGTTTTCGGGGTAAAAATCGTGTACTGCGGTTAAGCCACTGCTACTTTTTCGAAATACCATGGTGCTAATGCATCGCCGTCTGCGTCAACTACTCCTAACGCTTCAGCGGTGAAACCCAGCGCCAAGAAATCAGCTCCATCTTTTGTCAAGGTATTCTCAATTCGACCAATGATTGATCCGTTAAGAATAACCATAACAAACTTGTAGCCTAAACGAGGTTTACTTGTCAAACGAACCGCAAGGTTAACTTCCGCTGTTTGATCAATTGGCGCTTCGAATTTGGTCGTAGAAGTGGATGCGACATCTCCCTTAAAAATAAGGTCGGCTGATTTAGGTTCCATATTTAGTGATTTACCTGTAATACTAGCTCCGTCACCCTCCTCTCCAACTACTGCCCAAGTACCAGGCTTATCTTCTACCTTAATTTTGGTTAGTACTTTTTCAGGAACATTGATTGATACTGATCCCATTTCGATATCAGTAATCTTTACCCATCCTGTAGTTGGTAAAGTCCCGTCCGCACTTACTTTTGCGAACTCAATCGATTCAACTCCTTTTACTGGAAACATATTATTCTTTGTTAGAGATCAAATCGGTTCTTTTGCCCTTCCCCGATTCGATAGTTAATATTCTATTTTTTACTAGCTCGTGATATCTGTCCGAAGGAAATTATAGTATACTTGGATATTGTAAAGCCAATCTGTACCGAACCCTACAAGCTCTCCTGGATTCTTAAGTTTCAATGAAAAATCAAAACCATGGTAATCATCAACAGCAGCAACAATTAACTCAGCTATTTCTTCCATTCTTGGTTCATCAGGTTGAGTATTATCTTTAGCAGTAGGATTTTCAGCAGTTTGATTTTTCAGGTTTGGAACATGAATATTAATATTAAACAAACCTTCCTGCGCTTGGTCCGCGTCATAAGTTGCGGAATTTAAAACTAAATCCTCTTTAGTAGAGCCTAAGCGTCGTTGCGCTGTTCTAATCTCCCCTGAAATTAACAAGTCAATTCCTGAGTTTAATAAAACCTGTTTAATATCTCTTTTTGCTTGGAAATCAGTTTTTATTAACTTCTTCATACGCTAATATTATTAAATGCCTGTTCCAAAGATTTTCTAACCTCAGATTCAGCGGTTGCTAAAACAGATAGACCTTTAGCTTGCACCCAACCTGCATATTCCTTTCCTGCTACTAAGACAATACCCCAACCTTGCGATTCTCTTAACTGAGAAAATGCAAGTTCTTTACCTTCTTTCATTCCTGGTGCCCTATTACTCCCATAAGGAGATAACTGAAAATCCTCAAACAACACTTTCCCGTCTTTAAAAATAATTCCACCAGTAGACGAACGTAATTGTCCGGTTAGATCATCATACCCGCCGTCCATTCTCATTCTAGCCCTCTGGATTTTCAGAGCTTCAGCTAGGACAAGTTTGAATGCTTCAAGCGTCTTACGATCAACTTCATCGTACATTTCCTTTTGGACTTGTTCAATCTCCGCAGGAGTCATATCTAAAACCAATTTTAACATATCACACGTACATTACACAATGAAGCTGGCCACGATGAAAAATTGCAACAGTCTCCTGCCAACATATAACTTCACCATTTCGATCATATCCAGTAATCACCTCGTCAACTAAGAACATTGGAGAATCAACGGGTAGAGCAATGGTAAACTTCACATCAACCTCAACACCATCCTTCACTTTCTTCATACCAGCGCTTCGGTTGTTTGGATAGAAACGGCAAGACAATTCGCTTCCGTCTTCCCTCACCAATTTATCTGGATACTGATCAGGATACATGATTAATGAGTATTTGAAAGGTCAACAAATCCCGATGTAACTGGCGTTTCATCAATCCCCCAACGAAGCAACAACCGTCTACGTAAAGCTTCCAAAGCAGTAGCATCCTGTTGAGTAAGTTGATAATCCAATTCCTTGACAGATTTAGGCTGTGTTAAAAGGAAGTCAATCAACCCTGCCCGGGAAAGATCCAATGCTTTAGTCTGATCTTGATTTTGGGGCTCACGTTCCGCTACAGGATCTAACCCATTTTCCGCCAACATCATTTCAACGGTTGCATCAGGGAACTTAAACCCCATCGACGACACTAAGACTTCCTTTACACTTGCCATATTATCTAAATACGGGTAATTACCCTTTCTTTACCAAACCACGTTCAACACACAAATCCAAACGATCCTGAGAGAAATGAGACACATCATCACCTTCAACCCATTTCTTGCCAAAGTTGTCTTTATCAGCAAATGGAGAAATGACAATGTATTTTTTCTTTGACGGTTTGGAGTCTCCTTTTACCTTGGCCGCGGCCGCTGCATCTTTCTGCGCACGTTCGTCAGCTTTAGCTTTAGCATCTTCTGGAATCTCTACCTCATCGCCAACTTTAATACCTCGTTTTTCAAGGTCAGGGTTGTGTTTTAGATCCGATTCCGTGACGATATGCTTAACCAACTTCGGCCCACCTTGTGGAGAAGCTGAAGGAGCACCTGATTGTGCTCCTGTTTTATTTTCTTGATCTGCCATTATGCTTGTACGGTTTTAGTGTCCAACAAATAGATTTCGTCGATTGCAGTTACCACCGGAACTACGCGAGCCTGAGCACGTGTAACTTCTTTCAAGGAAGGTGTAGTTGTACGGAATTTGCTCACAAGAATGTATTCGTTAGCTTTTTGGTACTCAACCCCTGCCTGTTTGTGGTTTTCTTCCGCCAAACGAGCGTAAACCAATTCCCCAACCATTTGTGATGCAACAAAAACCATTGCCCCAGCTGCGAAAGGCTTAAACGATGTTCGTTTACCATCCTTTTCAACTTTGATAGTACGATCAACTTTAATAAAAGTAAAGCCATAACGTTTGGTAACCAAAGTATTCAACTGATCAAAGTCAAGGTTTGGAATTTGCTTGTTGCCAGTGCTGTTTTGGCTAAAAGAATAGTACTCTTTCGCTTGATCAGTGGCCGCAATAGCATTGATTGTTGCTGTGTCAGTATAAACTTGGGTGATTGTCACACCATCTGCTGTTGCTTTATCGATAACTCTTTGAAAATCATCAAAAGGTTTCGCATTGACTTTATCTGAATACAGAGCAGCAACACCAAAAAGGTGATCAGCGCGATATTTATAATCGCAGCGAACGCCTACGCCTACATTTTCGGGATCATCAACCAAGGTGATACCTGTAGAGAATCCACGTAAGAAAATAGCTTCGTTACGTTCATAAATTGCTCCAATAGCACGAGGAGTATCTGCAAATAACTTGGCGATTACCTGACCGTTAGTCGCTCCGTTCGCTATCAAAGTGTCCAATTGAGTAAGCTCTGTTTCATTAAGAGCTAATTCAATCCCCATTTTAGGGATATCACCTGAAGCTTGTGAGATAGAATCTCTAGTCTTCAAAGGAAGGCTAGAATCCATGGCCACAACATCGGCCGCAACTAGACTAAAAGAAGCAGATAGACTTTCCCATTTACCAGTTACCGAAAAAACTGGCTTTAACATTGTAGTGTGCAAGTAGACCAATGGTCTCTTTGTATCGTTCAATGTCTCGACTGTTCGTACAATAATTCCTGGGAAGAATTTTTGTACCCATTGAATAAATAGTGATTTTTCCATTAGTCTGCTCTAAAATCAATTAAAGGCTTTAATGCTTCCATTGCTTCCGCTGTCGGCTCAATGTAACATGCCTTATAGTTTACCGTTCCCCTCACTAATAATCCAGCAGCGGGTTTTGCTGTTAATATCGAATTGATCAAAATGTGCGCATACTCGTAACCTGCTGGCAAAGCTGCGTAAGCAGTTCCATCAGTGTTAACCGGCATGGGCTTATAAATATTTCCTGTCGCTGTATCTTTGATGATAACATGCCCCGCATAAATGACTTTAGGTGTGTAACCTGTCACCTCAAGAGCACGACCACCACGAACAGACTGGAAATTGTCAACGATAATCACGGTGTCCCGTGAAGTATCGATGATTTGTTCGTCGTTGTTTAAATTTACTGTTGTTCCCATTTGAATAACTATTGTAATCCAATTTCGCTCATCACAGAATCCAACTCTTCCTTAGTTGCTTCCTTGACTTTGCCATCTTTACCTACACTCGAAAATGGACTATCCTTCCCCAATTTACTTTCAGCTTGCGTTTGCGTATGGTTAGCGAAGTCGGTTTCTACATCCGTCAGATAAGTATTAAAGTCATCATCAGTAGCAAAGTTCATACGACCGAAATCACGTAATACCTTTGCGCTGTAGTCTTCCCCGGCGTCTTTGAGCTTAGCTTGGATGATTGATCGACGGTCATTAATTACCTTCTGCCCCTCAAGAGCAGCAAGTTTCTCTGTTACCGTTTTATTGCCATCAATAATAGCCTTGGCCCACGCTGGCACTTCTTCACTTGCCGCAGGAGCTGGAACAGGTGCTGGTTCAGGCGGAGTAGGTTGTGGTGCAGGAGCTGGTGTTTTTAATTTTTCCAATTCCGCTTGTACACTCCGAGCACGATCATCGTCCTTGGCCAAATCTGTAAATGGCAAGTATTCATTGATCGCTCCCATCTTTGCTTCCAGTTCCTCTTCTGTTGTAACTTTACCTTCAAATCGTTTTGCCAACTCATCTACACGAGCTGCTGAAAGTTGAGCGCCCCCAAACTTGGTTTGAAGTAATGCTCTAATTGCTTTTTTGATATCCATTTGTCTTTGTTTTTACCAGTGTCTACCCATATCGAATGGCCTTTCTAAACAGTTAGAACCCGATATAACAAAAGTACCTTGAAGGGTTGGTGAAGGGAAATAGTCGTGGTTGTCATTCGTTCTGTGGACAACATGTGTATTGCGAGTGTGGAAAACATAACGCAACATATCACAAATGTTTGGTTTGTTTAAAAAGTTTATTATATTTGTGAAGCCTAGGCGCGATGCTTAATGGAAACCGTTTTGACAAATGGGGTGTAATGAATATATTTAAGGCAAAAATATATTAACGTTATGAAAAGGGTTTTACTATTATTATCATTAATGGTAAGTATCAGCGCAGTTTTTAGTCAGCAAAAGAAGATTAATAATGATTTATCTATTTTAAAATCAAAAACAACAGCATGGTTTAAAAATGTATATGTGCCTCGTAACTTTAAAGACCCTTACTCATATAAACTCATGAATTGCATTGTGTCGCCAATAAGCTTGGCTGAAAAACTTGAAGAAAATGATAGGGATTTACAGTATCAATTTGAAATTCTTAAAATAAGAAATAAAGATACCACCGATTATTTTGGAGATTACCAGAAATCGAAAAGAGATGCCTTAAAAGCTAAAGACGATTATGACAGGATCGCTAAAAGTTCTGATACGACCGGCCTTAGTCGCCATAAAAAATATTATGACACATTTTTATGGTATTACAATAAGCAAATTAATAATTTTACTGAAGTTAACAACTTAGTAAATAAAAATACAGAAATGCAGAAGGAATTAAAAAATATTAAATCAACTGCATCTCCACAAGAATTAAAAGAAACAGTTGAATATATTGTATATATTGATGCTTATGGTAAGAATTCACTAGGTAACTCTGTTTTAGGTAAATACTATTATAAAATAGATAAAAGTGGAAAAACGATATCAGAAGTAAAGATGTTTGATTAAAATTTGGATATATAAAATTTGTTTTGCATTTTTGAAATGCGAACAGCGTGGAGTGAGTCCACGAATAATTTATTAACAATATAGCTCAGGCATACCGGTGAAAGTCCGGGAACTCATCGGTACTCCGACGCTGTTCGCGGTGACCTGGGCATTTTTAATATTTTCACTAATGCGAACAGCGAAAAATCAAACCCACAAGCTACCATCCAACATAGTAGCTTTCATGACTGCACCATCTGTGCCAGTTGATCAAATCCAAGAAATTCAAACTATTTACAATGTCTCCATACGGATCGCCGTTGACATCTACGAAGAAGTTGGCGAGCGTTACACAGATGAAATCTGGGTAGCTGCTGTATGTGGTATTGCTTCACCGGCTTACCTTCAGGAAATGAAAGGAGGTTTGTCATGTTGAGTACTCAAGAACTACCAAAGTCTATCGTAATGGACAAAGATACCATTGAGGACTTGCACAACCTTTTGTATCAACTCAATTGGTTAAACGATGTAATGCAGACCGACCGATGTAATTCAATTGTCAATGCCCTACTGATGTCTATTGATGATGAGAACAAAGACCAAATAACCGAAGCTGTCCAGGCATTAAGCAGAATTAATCTAAGTGATCGGCTTATCAAAAAATCAATTTCCATTTTACAAACAGAAGGAGGTGCTCAATGAATCTGCCAGAATTAAAAACAACAATGTCAAGCCGGGAGATTGCGGAGTTGACAGGGAAAGAACATCGATCTGTGCTGCGTGACATCGATGTATTAAACGAACACTATGAAAAGTTAGGCATGCACAAAACTGTGCAGGGGTACTATACTCTTCCAGCTACAGGTAAACAACGCCACCGATGCTTTGAGCTAACCAAGATTCAAACTATGGATCTAATGACCGGATATAATATTCCGCTTCGAATCAAGGTTAATCGTCGTTGGGAACAACTAGAACACCAACAATCCAACACAGGGAATTTGATATCAATGACTGAAGAACTCCAAAGACAACGCCAGGAGTTACACGATGATATGAAGCAATTAGAAGCACGAGCTGAGAAATTGGAAATCATCGAAGAGTTTATACTGGAATCCATGGCTAAATCTGGGTACCGGCTAGACTCAGCAAAGGCAAATGATACCCCTATCATCCAGGAGCCGAAGCTTACTTGGCAAAATTCTTTTATCCTCACCTACGAGCAGTATGTATATGACAACATCACAACTAATATAGATGAATGGTTAAGTCAAGGTACTATCCCAGTTGCTGACTTCAATTCTAAATATAAACCAAAGGGGTTAGGTGTTAAAATGTACATTAGAGCGATCAAATGGTATTGTATACACTGTAATATTAGGTTCGTCCCTCATAAAGTTGTATATCTTACTCAAGCTGGAAGTATCCGATGTCGAATATTTGAATCACAGTAAATAGTAAAAGCCCTCCTTTGAGGGCTTTTTTATTGAACTAATTCTCCTGTTTTCTTTTTAACTTTTAAAGTGCCTTTTTCTGTATAATCTTGTAGATCACCTTTTGCATCATATTTTTTACCCGTTGCTGTATATGTTACAATAGCATTATCCCTATCGTCAGAAATTTCTAAATCTGTGTTTATTGTTTCTCCCGTTTTCGGAATCCAATTCAAAATTGAAAAGGACTTAGCCCAATTTGTTGTTGTTTGACCAAATGGTGTATGAATATTAAGGTTTCTAAGATATACTTTTGAATCACCGCCCACGGAAGCTTTTATCAACTGGTCTTTATTGATGATAACGTATTTACCACCCTCAACAATATCATTAAACGATGAAATTATATTCAACAATTCACCTTTTTGTGAATACAATCTAAGTTTACCTGCCGAAATGAATGAAATTACTTCGTAAGATTTGTTTAACCTAACAAGTTTCTCCATCTCGGCGTTATTATCCCTTAATGGATATACTTTACCATCAACAACATTTATAAGTATCAAATGTCCAGGATAAGTTGAAAAATTACCATCGCTAAGCGAAAAGTAGAACAAATCATCATACCCCTTGACTGGAGAAACTATCACCTTCTTGAACTTCCCTTTTGCGTCAGCCTCAAGTGAATTAATATACTTAGTAACAACCTTATTTTCCTTGGAAAACAAAGAAAATAAATATTTCTCATTGTTGATACCTCCAACGATATAATGGCCTTCTTCAGAAATTTGGCTAATTCCTATCGTTGGAAATTCTTTCATTTCAGGGATGGCTTTTTCGAGTTTTGCAATAAGTATCTCTAAAGGTGTCTTCGGTTGTTCCACCTCTTTCTCCGTCTCACCAGGAACATCACTCTTACTACAGCCGTTAAAAGCCAAGGAAGCTGCTAATATAAATGGAAAAAATCTTTTCATAATTTGCGTATGTTAACACAAACTTAAGGAAAAGTTTGGAGAAAGAAAAAAGCCCTCGAGTGGAGGGCTATACCTTTAATTTCGATAATAGACACCTTTCATTATCGCAACACGTCTAAACATTTCTAACGCAAATAATATCCTCCCCCATGCGTAATCCTCTTCTATACTCTCTGACAGATCCGCCATCCTTGATAGCTGATCGTTGATAAAATAAAATTCACTTCTTGTCATACATAACAAAGAAATCCAATATCAACAGCTTATAATGGGGAATTTTGGTTTAATCAATTGATAAGTTGGAGTTATCAATTTTTGTGTACGATCCGGATAGTGTTACATATATACATTGTCATAAATATTTGACAAATTTTAACAATTTTATTTCACTTCGTTTAACATTATTTAGATTGTTTGTAATAGTTTATTTTGTTTGGATATGTTTGGAGATCACCAATTTTATAAAAACTTTTCTATGGGGCTAAAAAGTGTATCTTTTTGTATTTAAATATATCTATTACACCATTATTGTCAACAGTACCGCCTCCAGCAAGTACATCATCATAAAGTTTGTTTATTTGAAAATTATACTTTAAACTTGTTTCATAAGCATGTTCTAGAGCAGCTGCATGATCACAGTTTTCTCTAGTATATACTTATTATTTGGCACTATTTTTAAACCTTTTATGGGAAACAGTAGTTCTAAATATATTATGAGCATACACAAGAGAATTATCGTCATGAAACCTACAATCACAAAAGAGAAGGTAATGGAGGCCATTAACCGAGCTCTTGCGCAGAAAGAAGAAACCTTGAAATTTTTGAAGGGAGAAATTACTAAGGAAGAATTGGAAGCAAAAGGAGTAAAGCTTGCCAAACCATTATAATTTCGAAAAGGAAGAAGGGCAAGAATTTATCTACTGTTTTTCCACTGATAAAGGCATTCATTATAGAATTGCTTTTACAGAAGACCATAATTTAACACTGTTATCTAACGAAAATTTTGACAATTTATACACTCTTAGTATTCTTAGGGAAGAGTGTATTAAGCCTGGACATGATCCTCGTATAAAGGCTACGGTATATGAAATTGTTAAAACTTTTTTCGCTTTTAGAGATAAGTGTGTAATTTATATTTGTAGTGAAGATGGTAATAAAGCTGCTGGACGACATAAAACTTTTAATAAATGGCATGAAGAATGTGATTTTAAAGATGATTTAGTAAAGTATGACAATGTTATTGTAGAGGGTGAACGCCATGTTTATACATCACTTATTTATCACCAGGAATGTCCAAATATAGATAGAATATTAGAGGTTTTTAAAGAGATTGAAAACCTATATAAGGATATGCAGGCATCTGCTTAATCCCCTCCAAACCGAGGGGATTTTTTATTTCCCCAAACATCACACGATGCTGGGGGATTTTCAAGTGAGCGCACGCTATTTCCTAAACGACCGCCTAAGCGCCGAATACATTACTCTATTTTCCAGTTCGTGATCACGTTCAAATCCATTCTTCCAAATATTACCACCCATTGGATTGTAAGGGTTGTGGACAACGACGCATTTTCCCTTGGGACAAACTTCAATCAGGCCCCAATTTTCAGGTAACTCATCTACTTTTACCAAGCCCTCTGGACAACAATAAAAACGATACTTACCCATAGCTTTACCGACCCGGTGTGGCTTCTTAAAATCACGGATGAAGTCCGATCGAGAAATCTTCACCTCAATGACGATGCTTTCACCTGACCGGAAACCAATAACATCAGGAATCTCACTCATAATAGATTTCATCTCCTTGTAAGCAACAGGGAAACGTTTTAATGCCCATTTGTAGGCAATGTCTGTTATAGTAGCGTGGGTTAGTTGCATTCAATATTTATTCACCATCATACAACCCCAATTCCTCGTCACCTTTCATTATTTCAATCAATATCTTCTTGGTGTCAGGAGGATATTTACCTAGCTTCTTAAGCTTCTTTTTCAACTTTCGGGGAACTTTTGTCAATGTAACCTTGGATTGCTTTGACGGATCTATATAGATCACTTTTCCCAAATCAGCTGATGTAATCATTTTTTCCATAGCTAAAAATTAAAAGTATAAGATCCATAAACTTTTGATTTCCCCTGCTCTTTCAAATGATACCACTCGTTAATATCAAGTTCCGTTTTAAAAGGGCATTCAGATTTTGTTGTGTCAAATACATTAAAGATTACTTCGTCTTTAATATGATCCGCAAATGCTTGTAAATTATAATTGTTTCGTGAAGCAAAATCTCTAATGTATAACTCTGCAATTCCGCGGGTACATTTGTTAAAAGCATATTTCAATGAATCTCCATTGAAATCCGTATTATTAATTTCGTATGATGATTTGATAGTCTCCTTCATAACCCAAATATACTTTATTTCCATAAAAACTTATGCATCTCACCAACAACCCATCCAGTCAAATAAGCCTGCGGCTCATCGTTCAATGGGTCTAACGTCATCCTACTATCATTGTACACATGATTGACAACGTGCACTGCTTCATGAGCAATAATACCCGGAGATGGGTTGCTTCTGAAGCATGCAACATACCTATCCTTTGGATCTTTGTAAACGAAAGCGTCTGTGTCGTTGGAAAGCTCCAGGTTCAAGCGGCGTCCGAGTTTCTCCCAATTATCCGTTTGAATCAGGATCATCGTGCCGTGGTAGATCGGTATTTTGATTTTTTTGGTTTTCATAAAGTTACTTCCAGGTCATGACCAGTAATTCCAAAGAATAGATTTTGCAGTTGATGCAGATATTTGATACTATTCTCATTTGTTCGAGTCCAATCTAATCTTTTGATAAAAAGACCATATCCTATAACCTCTTCTTTTGGGTAATCAGCCGCCAGCTTCCACAAGCCTTTTACATATTCTCCATCTTTGTAATTAAACCCACATTTTAACAATACATCCTCTGTCAAATGAATGGGTTCCAAATCGGAATAATCACATTTTATACCATCACCAATACGTAAGTTAGTTGGAGTCAAAGTGTGTATTCTTCCGTAGTGTTTAATCCCTGCAACACTTAATATTACCCAGTTGGCTATGCGAAGTTCACTTGCTTTCATATTATTCATTTAAAGCTTTATCCAGCTTATCTTTCATTTGTTGACGCTCAGCTGGAGAATATGAATCAATTAATAATTCTTGTCCAGTTATCAAGTGGTAAAAGTTCTGCAATTGGTGAAGGTATTTTAATGAGGTAAGCTTTGAGCCACTTCCTGTTTTCACCAAATAATAACCACATTCTGAAAAAGGTTTTGAAATGAAAATTTCTCCTAAGTCTGGGCGAAAATATCCATTCTGTGTGGCAACAAACAAGCATCTTTCTATAAGATCATCAGTTAAATTTATCCCTTTTACCCTTGGATCATCTAAAGGTAAATATGGATTCCACGTTTTACCATTTATCGTAAAACTAAAGCTGTCAACGTATAATGTCCCAATTGCAACTTCATGGCCATCTACTGAGATGTAGTTTCCAATTCGTAATCCTTGATCTTTCATATAATTGATTTGATAATACTTCTATTCAACTTCCACAACCCCTGACCCAATAGTTCTTTATGCACCTTGCTTTGAAAACAACTGCCGCAGGTAAATTGGATGCATGTGACACCCGTCGGCGAAGCTCTATCGCCCCTTTTTGGTTTTTGATTACCTCACCCCGAAGGGAGCAGTTGTCTGTTGTACTTTAGCCTCGCGCTGAAACAAATATACAACATATTTCAAACAAAACAAACATTTTGTAAACATTTTAAACATTTTGTTTTCAGCGCGGTGGCCGTTGTGTTACCCAGCGCCTTTCAATTTCATAACTGTCCCCTCGTCCCCTGCCGCCGATCCCTCAGCCTTAATCTTAGCCATCTCGTCCTGGACGTTTGTGATCAGTCCAGAAATACCCATGGCAGTTTCGTTGGATATTAGTCCCCCTTCCTTAGCTTGAATTGCTAATGCAACATCAGCTTCCAGATCTTCAAGTTTAAAATGAGGTGCTTCGAAGCCAACGTTAAGAGTTGAGAAAGCTGCTTTCAGCGATGTTTCCATACTTGCCAACAACGCTTTCTCAATATTGATTCCACGTTGTATAAGCTCACCATAACCGCCTTCAATTTCCTTACGGGCTGCCAAATGTGCGTCAATAAAAACACGATCGAAAGCCACTCCGGAAAGGTCTCCCAGAGCCTTCATTTCCTCAAAGCTGATATTTGGTGTTTGGGTTAATGAGTAAATGAAGTTAACCAAAGTATCAACCTCAAATTTTACCGCAGAGATAACCTGATCCCAAGTCACATATTTAACATCCGCCGGTGGCCCATCTTTTGCACCTTTCAATGCAACAGCTTTACCTTGTTCGCCTTTCTCCTGGGCCTGAGCACCATCAACATTTAAGAATGCAAGCAATGGTGAAGCATTATAAGAATTGGCATCTGATACGTCACTCAAACAAGTCTCTAACCTTTCAATAATCGGCTGAACTGGCGCCCAAATAGGTTTTTTCTTGAAATAATAACTTAAAGGCATTTTACCGTACGGCAGTTCAATTTTACCAAGGTAAATCCAGTTTCCTTCTGCTTGCTCACCTTTTACTCCATCACCTTGTTCGAACCTGTAAAGAAAATCCTTACTATAGATATCTAAGCATTTTATCTCTTTTTCTGCTTCTGCTGCATCGCCGCCATTCGCTATTAATTCCAATATATCTACAGTACGGGTATAACCACGCCCAAAATAAACTAGATTGGCTCTAGAATCAAATACAGGCAGAAGATTATCCCCCTTGCTAGGCGCAAGGATTTGCATCTTAAAATCCTTCTTTACATTAGATAAACCACCCCAGTGACTTGCATCATCCGTATCAACTGAATAGTAAAGTTTGGCTACCTGTAATTCTTCATTTAGGATCGTTGCAATCTCGGATTCCTTGAAGGATACTTTATTATTTTCACGAAGACGTTGTAAAAGATTAAACGCACGTTTCTCCTGATCTGTGCTTGGTTCTGCTGTTAATTTTACCCTTCCAAGGTTCATGAACGCTACTCTACGAGTCACAATAATATCCTGCAAAGAAAGCGAAAGCCTGGTTGGATCAATAGTTTCTGTTCGAGTTTTGATATTACCTTTATCATCCTTTTCAGGTTTACCGTCCGAACCCATAATAGGCTTTACAACCGTTTTACGTTTACGTTTTGATTCGTCATAAATAGCATGCTCCTTCGGATCTATCTCTTTATCCACTTCGTATGTAGGTTGCGCTTTGGCCCCTAGCTTCTCTATGATCGTTGGGTTAATTTCTACTGGCATAATTGCTTATTTTAATAAAACATCCCTAATACTGTAGGATCTATTTCTGTTTCGTTAGTCTCTCCAAAATTTTCAACAACACCTGTTATACAGTCGGCACAATCATCATGCGCATTTTTGCCTGATTTCAAGTAAGCTTTGACATGCTTAGCGAATACCGGCCACATCTTCTCCCATCCTACTGGCATATGAACCAATTGATTGACCTTATTTGAGTTGGAGAATATCCTTGCAGCTTTATTTGCGCTTTGATGAAACCATTCAATTTTCGTGTCGAAATGATTCATTTTGGTTAGCTCGGTTTCGACGTTACGGGCAAAACCCTTACCTCCGTTGTTGGATTCAATCTTAGCGAACTCCACTTTATTAAAAGCGAACTGCTGCGCGGTCAATGGTTCCGTCAGTTCCATAGGATCCTGCGTATAGATCACATCCGTAATGTAGATTGCTGTGTCAGTCTCCTCGTAAGCGATGCTACATAGATAATCTTTTCCTTCATCTGCGGTATCTGTGTATGACTTCCTTGTAATGGCCCCATTAGGTCTAACACTGTACAATTTGAACTCATTATACATCAACCCTTCCTTAGGCTGCGGATTCTGCATGTACTGCCTGCCAAAGTTGATTGGGTTGATATCGTTCATTTTTAGGAGCTCATCAAGCGTATGCTTGAACTCCCATAACGCACGCCCATCTTTCAATTCCTGTCCATCTTCAACAATGATACAAGGAAGCGACAGAACCGTCCATTCACCTGGATAATTTTCTAATACATGACCACATAAATCATTCTCATGTAATCGTTGCATAATGATGATGATCGGAGTATTACGAGAGTTCACCCGGTTGATGATAGTTGAGTCAAAGCGATTATTTACCCGGCCACGAACAACATCGCTATCAGCATCATCAGGTTTGATAGGGTCATCAATGATCAATGCGCCGCCGAATGTTGTTACGCCGGTGTCGGCAGTAAGTTCGTCCATGGCTGCTTTGAATTCCTCCTCGTCTGCATCAGCACCGTCACCTGGTTCAAGATCGACCTGTCCAGCACCAAAACCTGTAACCTGTCCACCAGCGGCACGAGCATATACCCCACCGCCTTGTGTCGTATACCATTTATTCTTAGCCGTGGCACCTTGTTTTAATTGCACATCAGGAAATAGCGCCTGATAGTCTGGACTCGTAACCAAGTCTTTTACAGCTTCCGAGTTATCCAAAGCAAGATCGTCCGAGTAGCTCAAGTGGATGAATTTCGAAGCAGGATTTATTGCAAGACCAGCGGAGATAAGGTTCTTAACTGCCAATTCAGTTTTACCATAACGAGGAGCAATGTTTATTATCAACCGCTTAAGACGGCCCATAAGGACATCATCCAGCGCATTGGCTATTTTAGTATGATGCTCACCAACAACGAAACTCCTTCCATATTGCTTTTGGAAGAAGTACTTCGTGTAGTTCATTATGGATGACTTACACCAAAGGGCTATGATATCTCGCTTTGTGAATCCTGCTGTTGGTGTCATCCAGTTACCCCTCCTCTACATTAAAATTCCCACTGGAAAGCTGTTTCAATAATCGTTGCGCTTCCTCAGGCGATACTTTTTCGTTTAGTGATTGATCCTTGGTTGTGATGTCCAATTTATCTTTAAACATACCTCTGACACGCATTAAACGATCCATTGCGGCATCAGCTGCGTAAAGTTCTACTTCCAAACCATTCTTGCCGTATTTGAAAGATTTAATGATACCACGCTCTTTATCTGCCAATAGCTTTGGCATGTCAACCTCGACTTGGGGAACCAACTCAGGCTCCCCATCGACATACCGGTAAGCGTCCGGATTGTGTTTCAACTCAATTGAATATTTTAGGATCTTATCCTGGATAGGCTCTACAACATTGGTTTGAAAATCATCGTACTGATCTTCAGTATATCCTTTCTCAGCGCAAAACTCTTCTTGAAGTATTAGATTGAATTCGAGATCGCTTATGATATCCCTAAGCCCTTTCTTTACCCTTGGTCGATACTCAACCATTCGAGTTATCATATAGTCAGCAAGGTTGCCTTTGGCGATATCTGCCGTCTTTTTGGTAAGTTCCTCAGCTGTAAGGGTTAGTTGATCTAAGCGAATCTTAATTTCTTCGGAAATATTAGGTTTTCTTAGGTTCTCATGTCCAACAACAGCTGCAGTCTTCTCGCTATATCCAGCACGAATAGCAGCCTGCGTTGCATTGAAATCTTTGCAATACTCTTCAACAAACCTACGTTGATTCACTGTCAACTTCGCTTCCTCACTCATCTCCCCTAACCTCCTCTAAAATTTCGTTTACTGTATCTTTTGCCCAAACTGTTTTGGTGTAGTAAAACCTACATTGTTCAAGCTTCTTGGCTATAGCCTGTTTACTTACGCCAAGAATCTCCGCAATAGTCAAAGCAACGCCTTTTCGTATCATTGTATCAGCATGAATAGATTCAGGTGAACAAAGCAAAAGAACTGCTGTTGTTGCTATCAGTCTGACTCTCCAAACTTCCTCGCTCCTGAGATACGCTATATTCACCACACGTTCTACCAATTCAGGTGTGCAAGGAATCGACTGTAGTTTATCGGTTACCTCCTGGTACACATCTGGGTGATGTGATGAAAGGTATTTGGCAATATTATCTCCGGTGCGGTTACTCATGCTGTAAACTCCTTTCCTGGATTTATGATAGCTTTGAAATGCACTTGGAACTCCCACAACTCTCTCACTACTTTCACTGAAATCCCATTGGCTTCCCAAATATAATGAAGATCGGATTGAACTTTGCTCACTGTGCCAGTTAGTGTTTTCACCTCAAATCCGTATGTCTGACCATTCCAAATAAAAAGTAGATCAGGAACACCAGCAATAACACCAGAAGCTTTGAATTGCATGCCCTCTCTTGCAGAGCGATTGCCACCATTAGGAACATGGAAAAGCAAACGACGTGTTTGTGGATATGTATTCCATGCCCACTGAAACATTTCAGTTTGAATCTGAATTTCGGATTTGTCCAACTGTTGGGTGATATTGTTTGATATTCTACTCATAACTTTAAATCTAGAAATAGGAGCCTTCACCCTTGACTGATCCGGCCCCCATTAACATACACAAAGTAAAAATACAACATAACATTATATAACACAAATGATATGTAAAAAAAGGTTGGGGAGGGAGTCAAAACAGTGGAAATTCGGGTTTTCTTACAAAACGATAAGGTCGTCTTACAAAACGAAAATGGTTAAAAACGAGGAATGGAAGATGTGAGAGGGGTTTTCCTATCGTCTTACAAAATATACCCCTGTTTTCATAACTTTACTATAGAATATAATTTACATATACATCTTGTTTTTATGCAAACGTTTGCGTGTTATAACATATATATAGCAATTTTTAATAATTGTTTTTTTTAATAAAAAAAGGGTATTATTTTGTAAGATAGGTAAAAATATTGGTTTAAAGGCTGTGAAGGCTGTTTTTTCTTACAAAACGTTTTGTAATATACCTGTAAGAACCTGTAATATGCTGTAATATTTTGTAAGAAATGGCTAATTTCACTTTTTTTTGGTGGTGTGGTGAAAAAGTTGTAAAGCAGGAGAACGGTTGTTAATTTGTCGTTTAATTTGACTTTCCACAATGTTTGTTTATGAGTATATTTGGTAGTAAGTGGAGTAATAAAACTATTGTAATATGATTATAAAAGCGGAATATTTTGGAATAGCACGCGACTTGCTAAAACAGAAAAAAGCTAAAGGAGAAACCCAAATTTCAAGGGGTGAATTGAAGTTTTATACGCCAACTGAAGCGACGAAAATATTTGGAGCAATTGAGATACTTTGTGATACTAAGCCCGGTATCTTGCGTATTAAAAAACATCTAATCGACAAAGATACAAAATAGACTATAATTGAGTTTTTCCCTGAGAAATAAAAAAGCCCCAACTTTTCAGAAGGGGCCGTATTGGGAAGTTATGAAGATATTTGCTGGTAGCGATTACTCTATGAGCTTAACCCAACCATACTCTATTTGCTTTTCGATAGATAATCCCGTCCACGGAATAGCGTAGCCTTTAGATCTGAGGTAATCTATAATATCCAAAACTCTTAATGTAGGTTTGCTATCTGTTAAAGCGAAATAATTAAGGTCGTCATAATCCTTATAGAGAGGTGTAAGCCATCTTTTTACTAGCATTATACCGCCTTCCGAATTATCATATCCTACCAATGGTCTAATATATTCCAAATCTTCATTTGTAATATCTTTTAATGATTTAAGTGTGGCATACCATCCCGTAAGATCACCTTTGCTCGTACTTAAAGCAGTTTGCAATGTTTCTTGTCCATGCCAAACGAAATCATCATTTGAAATGCAATTTACACCCCAATAGAGAGAAAAAAACTTTTGCCTGTTTTGGCTTGAATTATCCATTTTCGGACTCCTTTCCGTAAACTGGCGCCACAGTTACTGCATAGTTGTTCGGCAAATACTGAACAAGATGCTGATCGCATAATTCAGTATAATCATCAGGTTTACCCGAATAAATAATTGTTCTTGTTGCGTTTTGATTGCAATCAATATGGCAACAGTGGTTTTTAATATTTTCCATTTCTTTCGTCTCTTTTAGTTATTACTTTAATTGCTATTAGCATTATTACTGATACCGCTAAGGCTACCAATACATCTGGGCTTGGGTTATTCATACTCATATTTTTTAACAAGGCGGCTTTTAGACCTCCCTTTTGGTTTAACCTTTAATTTTCTTGTACAGAGCATTTATTGCTGTCCGATTTGTTTCGGGCTCACCTCGTTCAGAGGAAAGCCAGTACGCTTCCTGGAGTATCTTAGTCAGCAATTCAGTCTCAATCTCATCAAAATATAATGGCTCCTTATTATCCATAAGTGAAACCTCATACGTGTATTTCTTTCTTTTGCTGTGAACGATGGTTGTTTCACCAGTACCAAGTTGTTCAATTGTTATACTGGTGGGTTCCTTTGCTATGACAATAAATTCTTTACCCCAAATCTTGCCGTCAAAAGTGAACTTTTGCCCTATCTGTAATTCGTAAAATTTCATATTCTAGTGTGTTTAAAAATGGCCCTCAAAATAGAGAGCCAAACCGGTTTTTAAATCCTAATCGCAAACTCAATAAATATCAGTCTGCGCAGTTCCTCTAAAGATCACGGCGCTCTGGGAAGGCATACGACCTTTCTGTGGTACGCCATGTGTAACGATCCGTCAAGGTGGATCAGTTTAATTCCGTATTGTTGCTGTAAAGTGTGTATGTTCATTTTTAGATCGGGCAAAGCCCTGTGCTTTCGTGAATAAAAATTAATCAGGGAAGTATACTCCCAGAAGTAGGCCGAGAAGTATGCATAGTGAGAATATTATTGCACCAATTACAAATAATGCTTTCTCTGACTGCATAAATTCGTTCCACTTGTCACCCATTACCTGTACGCGGAAAACCAACCGTCTCCAAATACTTCGTATTCTACGCATCAGATATTCCATTCTTGTAGTTGGCTTAAACTTATTCTTTTGCCAGGCCTGTTGGAGGCGCGAAAGGCGATCGGCAACTTCGTCACGATCAGTACGATCATTCGTTGCATCCCATACCTTTGGTGGCTGGATCTGATCCAACCTACCATTAACTTCCCGGGTGCTCATGCGGTTATCTTTAACCAGGTTTCAAAATCGGGTTTTTCAAGAGAGCTTGCAGATAACTCTACTCGGCAACATGGGCATTCGTTATGAGCTTCTGCCGGATCTTCCCAGCTGCCTCCTGCATCTTCTACATAAACCAATTGATCTTCGCTCACAGAAGAATCACAGAAAGGACAAATAGTTGTGTGGTTATCAATTTGGTATTCTTCGTGCATTGCGATTGCTTCATCCAATCCAATGTCACCCACTACCTCTTTTACAGATTTGTGGATTTCGGTTAAAATTTCGTTACTTTGCATCACGTTTAAATTCTTTGTTAGAGATTTTTTACTAGCGGTTAGTTAGGATTGCCCTCCTTCTAACCGCGCTTTTTTTACAGTACATCTAGGTGACTGCTTTCACCTTTTTGTCAAACTTGGGTACCGTTGTACCGTTTTGACAATACAAACTTATTAAACATTTTAAACTTTTCAAACATTTTAAACAATTAGTTTGTAAATAACTGTATTTCAATAAGAAAAAATCACCCGTGGAGTTATCAAAACGGAAATCCATCATCTTCCACCAATTCTCCAGAATATTCACCGTTAAAAATATGCACACGTTTTGTTCCTTGATTAGGTATATACCTCGGTTGCGAATGTTCAAGTTGCAAACCATATCGCTCGCAGAACTCTTTCACTGCATTGGATAGTGTCTTTTGAGAAAGCTTGTATTTCTCTTTCAATTCACCCGATACATACTCATCATACTGCCTTTGGAATACTGCTGACTCTACATAATCCATTTTTAGCCAATTGGTGATATTGTCCTTGAAAAACTCCAAAGTCTTTTCCCCGTATTGATTCGAGAACTTTTTGTCCCAACCGATATCGGATAGTTCAACAAGTTCCAATTTTCCATTTTGAGCCAAGTTGTACTGAATAGAGCCAATAACGAATTCATCAAAACCTTTCCAATCTTCTTTTGTAAATCCAGACGGGAACATCTTCCCATGTACCACATCAACCCCACCATGAATTGTGTAGTAATCTGTGAACTCCACAGGACGGATACGTCTCTTTAATCCACCATCTAGATCTTCATAAGAATAGTTGGTATTGATAAGTATCTTAGGCATATCTTCAGGATTTACCTCTTTTTCATCCTTATACAACTTTTTAAGCAATCCGTACCCTGTCGTCTGTTCTTTCAAGAAAAGCCAGTCTATTTTTTTGGCGATATCTGCGAGGAAAAATACACGTTGTCCATTCCAAGGTTGTAGGAATTTCTCGTTGAATTGAATCATGGTGCCAGGTACCGTACAAACTGATGTCATTTCTCGAAGTATGTTACCGAAAATATTCTTTCCGGATCCACCACCGTCTTTCGGGTTGATAACCATTTCCTGCATGACAATTAAATAACCGGCCGACTCTGACTTAAAATCATGTGACAGATATCCAATTACATTACGGATATAATCTTTAACATTGCCCTGTGTGTCGGTGCCAGTTGCATTTTTAAGATAGGTCTGGAATAACTGAGACGGAACCACACTATCATCTTGGTAATTTCTACCCAACATTCGATCAGTCCATATCAAGCCGTCCAACTCAGAATAATCAACTTTACGAATGGAATCTGCTGTAATACGGATCGCAACGTTATTGTAGAACTTATAACAAGCATCAGCTGAGTCCCGGATTATATCTGAATCATCAAATCTTTCCAAACGATTATCCATGATAAACTTTCCAGACGATTGGATAAATTTTTCGTAGGCGTTGCATATATCCCTGTACTCCTTGGGGTCCTCCTCTTGGATATACTCTTTCATATTATCGAAGAAGGTCATAACATCGACTCGATCAACGAATTTACCATTGATCTGTATTGCTGCCTGACGATAAGAGCGGAACCCAAGGTTTTTTGCAATATTTAGAAAATCCTCTCGACTAATCCTGATTTTATGTTCTTCATCATATTCCCAAAAAACACCATACGGATGCTGCTGGGCAAACTGCTCTTGCAATCGTAGGAAATCCTGTTTCGCTTCCTCGGAAAAATTTGGAGGGATGGCGGCCTGTCCATTGATTACAGCTTTCTTGACCAATGACTGCTCAACGTTACGCTTTACCTGCCCGAATCCGCCTTGTACCAATTCACGAAAAGCCGCTTTCTTATCTCCGTTGTGCGTGAACTCGGCAAATAGAGTAGCCGGGTTGTAGCCTCTCTTTTCGTCCAAATCCGTTGAGGTGGTGAAAATAAAAAACACTCGCTTTTCACGGTTGAATGAAGCCGAAACACCATCCTCCTTACCCGGGCGTGTAAACCAAATAAAGCGTGCGTTTTCCCGAAGGAACTTCCACCCCTGAGACTCCATGAGTTGCACGGGATCACACTGGTTATTGAAATCCTCAAATGGATTAGTAGTGTAAATCGAATCCTGTGTCTGTGTAAGCTTAGGCGATGGGGCCACCTTGGTGATCTCACAGTAACTCTGACATAAATTGATCAATGAACAACGCTCTTCCCAAGTAATTACTGGAATAGGGTTATTTTGGTGAACAGTGTAACCCAATGAAGGGGGAAAAAGAAAATAGCCGCCTTCGCCACGGGTTTCCAGGAAGTTCACCGTTTTGGTTGGCTTCCGTTTACCAGACGCATAATCCGCCTGTAATTCCTCGTCAGTCTTCATTCGCCCCGCAAGCTTTATGTTCCCCTGTGGTGCATGGTCGGCGATGCGGTATAAGATATGATAACCTCCGGAAGGTGTGCGGTGGATCCTTAGCCGAGCGTAAAGGTGTGGATAGAATTTTGCTATGTCACTAAGCAAAATTGCATCAATACCCGGATAATATTTTGAGTCAATATCAATACACTCCAAGTTACCAGACACAACGCCACAGACGGCTGCAATTGCGGTAGTGTTCTTCTGCTCCATGACATACCACAACTCCCCCTCTTCGGCCACGCGCTGTTGAGCATCGGCCCACGATCCATAAGGAGTTTTTGCTGGACGGCTTGCATCAGCTTCCTCACGTACTGGAATTAGTGATATCCCATCATTCACCAACTCGGAAATCATTGGCCATATTTTCCCTAATTCAACCCCCATCTTATCGTAATTGTATGTCTGTAAATTCTATTGTATTTGCTCCTATCATTCGAGATTGAATATCTACCCAAGTAGACTTGTACCCCATTGCTGCTCCGAAAGCGGAAAGAAATCCCTTTTGCACCTGCTCTTTAGCTTTGGCAACACGGGTTGCAAAAACCTGCTTCTTCTTCATCTTGGCGTAAATAGCAAGTTCTGCCGGCGTGAGCTCGCTGATCTTCCGGCCGACCAGATTCGTGTAATGACTAGTGACTTCCACCAACTCCCCTTGCTCCAATTCCTTTTCTGTAAGTGGTCTTTCGTGTCCGCAGAATGGGCAGATACGCTGAGTGGTTGATATGATGGATTCGCATTCAGGGCATAGGGCAACAGGGGCAACGCCTTCGCCTTTTTTCCCTTTAGGTGGAGGAGTTTTCCATAGAGTTTTGTAATCCCTATCCTCAAAATACAGTCCATGCCTTAGATAATTTTCGCCGTAGTCAAGAGTTATAAAATGATTCTTGACACCAAAAATTACACGAGACCCTCTTCCTAATTCTTGCTGATAAACTGGTAATGATAATGTGGCATGATTTAATACAACAAGATCAATAGGCTTAAAATCCCATCCTTTACTTAAACTTTTAATGGTAACCATAATGTTAGTCAATCCGAGTTCTGTAAACTTAGCCATCTCATACCTACCGTGTTCGGTTTTTGAATGATAACATGAAGCTGCAAATCCGTTATCGTTAAGTTTCTTGCTTAATTCATTAGCATGTTTTATTGATGCAACAAATATTACACACTTATTGAATGGATATGATCTAAGATCTTCAAACAAACCATCGTATACCACAGAATTGTTAAATGCTATATCCTGAGATTTCTCAGTATACTCTCCATTCCTAACTTCCAATAGATCAAGGTTTGATCTAGTACGTGCAATGTGCTGATATGAACATAGAAACCCCATCTGTATCAATTCGTCCACTTGAGGCCCTTCTACCAAATCATTATATATTTCAGGCAAATGAGGCGAATACTTGCAGTAGGGAGTTGCAGTAAAACCAATTAAATACACACCAGCGTCCCTTAGTTGAATTAATGTATCATACCCATTTCTAATGTGACATTCATCGACCATAACTATCAATTTACGGCCCAGTGCTTTCAATTGTTCTAAGATTAAAGGTCGCCTTTGAAGTGTTTGAATCATTCCAACGTAGCACTTACCTAAGCTTATTGATCTATGTTTAACTTTTGAGTTTATCTCTATACCACTACATTCATCAACAAGCTGGTCATAAATTTTTCTCGTTTCTGACAACACTAACACAGTATTACCTTTAATAATACCTCGGAACGCTATATTGCTAATTATTACAGATTTACCCCCGCCAGTAGGCGCATGAGCTATAATGCTTTGGTTTTCCTTTAAAGATTTGACGATCCTAGATATCAAATCTTCTTGCCAATCGTATGGTTTCTTAATCATAGCAATCTTAGATTTGATTTATTAGGGCGCTCACCCCGAAGAAATTTGTATAATGTAGACTGAGAAATACAATTCATTATTGCTGCCTCCCGAATAGTTGAATAGATCGTCCCAGTTTTTGTGTTCACAACTGATTTGGCTTTAGGATTGGCCCCACCTAAGAAAATAATCTTTTTAGATTCTGACATCCTGCGCTTAGACTGATCGCTGTGCTTCTTACCAAAGAATAAGTTGTCCGGCCCACTTTTACCTATACAGTCATTTATCCTCCTATAGTTGGCATATGCATACTTCAACCCGTCTGATATAGCCTTTTTATGAGATTTGGGATATACATAGTATTTCCTTGCTTCTGATATCTTTGCTTTAGTCTCATCAGATACAACAATACCCTTTGCATCAAGACATAGATTACATAAATTAGGATCATCCTTAAAAAGATCAATAAATAGTTGCTCCCTCTCGTCCAATCTTGAAATATCGCAAATATCAATTTCAAAAAAATAAGGGACGCCATATTTATTGAAGGCATTTTGAAGCTTAATGTTGCTATGTTTGCCTTTTCTTAGCTCACTTATATGTTGCCGATATCGCGCAAATAAGTTAACGGATTGCCCTACATAAAACTTTTGGAAGTCACCCCAAAGTATTAAGTAGATACCTGAAACACCTTCGTGTTCTTTGTAGGATATTTTTTTCAGCGTAACTTTCATGCCACTACCTCACTTTCCGGTAGCGCGCAAAAAATCAATACAGTATTGTACATGTTCAAATTCTTTTATGCCCTTGGGCTTTGTTAGAGATTTTTTAATGAAGCGGTGAAAGGGTTTGCCCTCCACAGTCACCGCTTTTAGTAATTGTGACTAGAACGGTAGATCGTCGTCGTCGTCAACCGTGGCAACTGGTGCCGAATTACTCTGCAATGAGAAATCCTTGATATTGCCCAAGATCGGTTGTGCTGCCTTCAAAGCATCTGGCGTTTCTTTCAATGATTTGTACACTTCACTTGGAAGCCCCTTGCTGATAAATCCATTTTGGCCGTATTGATCAGTTTCCTCGCGTACAGTCACACGAACATCCATATATACAGCGCCGTCTTTTTCAGTTAAGTGGTTGCCATCTATTGGCAGGAAAATACCACGAACGATTCCTGATTTACCTTTATTTTCAAGGATTACGGATTGAGGGAGTTTTGTTAGGGCAATTGACCCGTTTAAATTTCTGTTAGACATTTTTATAAAAATTATTGAGTGAAAAAATTGTTATTACTATGCTGTTTGCTTACTGTGGCGCTGCTCCTCTTCCACGTTATCCATAATATCCGAAATAGTTCCCGGTGCTAGTCTGGAAAAGAAATCCATCGCGCGATATAGTTCCGCAGGCGCTTCGAATTGCACTGTGTCATTGTCCTTTGGTTTGAAGTGCTTTCGGAACTCTTTGAGCAAGAATGCGGAACTTTCCCGTGCTTTCCGCAGATGATTATTCATTAGCGTGTTCCAAAATTTAATCGGCTCGAAGAAACATTTGTCAACGTTTTCCGCGCACTGCAAGAAAAGGTAATACGCATTGATCTGATAATACATTTCCTCGGCTTGGTCTTGTGTTAGGTGGACTTGGTTCATGGTGTAACCTCGCTTTCTTTCTTCAAGTAATCCCTCAACTTTGGGAGAAACTTAGACAGCCAAACATTTGTCAATGGAGGATCATTTACGATGAAATACCATGGTTCTGAACGTAAACTAAAAATCATTCTTCGGAATACTTCTTCTCCTTCGTAACAGTAGTATTCGTGTAAATCCAAATTGCTCATGGAACTAATGAACTCTTCGGAACAACTGGTTTGTCTTTGAATTCTATTAAGTTCGTCTCTTAGTTCTCTATCTCCTTCAGGGGAAATGTACCAAACCCAATCCGTTTCTTCTTTTATGAACTTCCTGACTTTAGCCATTGTCTTTTTCATATTTATTGGGCCGTCACCATCACGTTTACCAAGTTTGTTAATCAGGTAGCCATTGTCTGTTTGAAGAATGAATTTTGAAAGGTTATACCCTTGGCCCATACAACTCCAATAGTATGACAGATTAATATCACGATCATCATTTGAAATAATGATCTTACCTTTCCCATCTTCGTAATCTTGCAGGATCACGTCTGTGTAATCGATTCGGAAGTGTGTTATATTCCCCATTACGCCGCCCTCCTTTTTCCAGCGCGTGCCACAGCCTTATATTTAGGCTCATACGACACGTCCTTATGTTCAACCATTTCACCAGTTGCTTTAGCCTGCTTTTCAGCAAACATGCGCATCTGATCAAGTTTCACTTTTGCAAGATCTTCGACAGAGGCACCGCTATTGGTCAAGAAATACTCTATCACAGCACGCCACCCATCCACACTGCCAACCGACACTGCATACGATTCTACAGTCTTAGGAGCTTCCTCCTGCCGGTTCGCCTGTGCAACCATTACAGTAACATTCGCCTGTTGCTTCGCCTTGGCAGCTTCGTCGGCAGCACGTTTCTCTGCTGCAATACGAGCTTCCTCAGCTTCCTGCTCCTGATTTTGGCGAAGTTCCTCAGCCGCTTTATTATCAGCGATGCCTTGTTCTAATTCGGCAACGCGGGCAGGAAACATTTCCAAAATGTATTCTGCGTATTTGGTTACCTCGCTAGTAAAATGAGTTGAGCAAGTAGCGAAACGCTCCGCCGTTCTTACCTCGCCGATCAACTCTTCCGAGCCAACCAACGAAATAGTTTCCCACGCTTCATTTGAAAGCTTTGCATTGACGAAACTTGCGATCGCTGCCCTAGCATCCTCTGCATTTTCCAAATCGAAATTGCTGTACACTTGTAGAATTGTGCGCTTAGTTTCTCCAAGCAATGCCGCATACCCATTCCTTAACTGAGTCTCCAAATTGGCAATGTCATCGATTCGCTTTTGTTTTGCGGCAAGTTCCTCCCGTTCTTTGCGGGCCGCTTCGGCCGCTTCTTCTGCGTGAATACGGGCGGAAGTGTCTCTCAAGCGCTGGATGGGTTCGTATAAATCTTTCCCCAACTCATTTTCGATCGCTGTGAATGCTTTGATGAACGCGTGAGCTTTTTCGGTATATATCGCGCGAGTTTCATTCATGAACTTGACCGCCTTCTTCGCGGACACTTGCCAGTTCATCAATTCATCATCCATTTCTTTAGGTAACTTGTCGCCAAATTTCTTGGCCTTCTCAATTAGCGCAGCTTGCTTAGTAGCATATTTCACAAGCATATTGGATGACGTTGTATAAACAGCACCTGCACTTTGCAGGTCTGTTTGGGACAGGTGTATTGCTAGACCTGTGGCTTGTTGCTGAGATGTGTTGTTCATGATCTCGAATATTTTTTGCTTTCGTTCTGTTTTGCTTCTTCCACGCTGAACCATTTTCCTTTTTGGTACGCAACCAAACGTCTTCTTACTCCGTGGATAATCAATGTATCCGAATCAGATAAATACTCATAATTGATTATCATATATCCAAGCTTACTTGCTTTAAGAAGTAATTCTTCAATTTTATTTTGCTCTGCTTTCATATCTTAAAACGGTAATGGTTCAGAAACTGGTTCGTTAATAACTTTAGAGCTGGTGTCGGTATTACCGATAGCAGGTATCTCGCGTTTCACGATGCCCCTCTGTATCGGCTCCATTGTCTCCTCCGCAACCCCAAACTTTCTTCCAACAAATTCACCAATACCCTCCCGACGGATAACCGAGGATAGCCCCTGCTCACGATCTGCAATACTGAACACACCACCAATAGTTGTATAAACTTTGGATTCTGCCTTACTTGCATACCGGATATCCGCAAGCGTCATAACAGCTTCCACCTCTGCTGTGGTTATCTCCCCTGTCCAATCTTTGAGATTATACGAAGGAGTTTCACCACGCCACTCTTTAGGCGACCAGTTATATGCAGCATCTAAAGGAAGATCCGGGAAATTTTCTTCCCACAACTGGCGCTCGGCTTCAAGTTGTAAACCATTGCTGCGGTAAAAACCGTGACGACCTGATTTGAAGTTTATGATAGCACGGATCTGACGAGGGACTTTGCATTCGCGAGGCTCACCTTTACGCGGTCCGGACTTATATGGGTTTTCGTAATCCAGTCCATCCTCTTGGATAGTCATATTGCAAACCAAGTCGATCAATGTGCCGTAGCCCCGTTCTGAAAGTAGAACATACTCAATGCCCAATGGCACCACTTGGTAATCCAAATAGAACTGAATGAATGCGCATAGGTCATTGCGCAATTTTTCCGCCCACTCTTTAGTTTCCGGCTGGTAAAAGTTGTTTTCCGATAGATAGTTCTCAACGACTGCATCCACTTCCTCAAAGTCGTAGTGTTGGTTAATTAGGAATTTACCGATTTCGAGATGGAGAAGCGTGCCATATTCTTGAGCAATCTCCAATAGACGGCCAGCTTCTTTAGTACCATGTTTGCAATACCATTCCAATAATGGTTGCTCCATCGGACTACACTGGTTGATCGCTGTAGTAAGGCTGGTATACAATCTCAATGGTGATTCACATGGTTTGCAGTCTTCATTTAGACGGATATATGATCGGCCAGCTCCAAAATTCACACGGCCAACTTTATAATTAGGTAGGCGCAACGCTGTTTCGTTGAACCAGTCTGGTAATATAATTTCGAATGTGATTGACATTGGTTTAGTTATTAAGGGTAAATAAAATTTTGTCCGCAAGTAGTGCATCTATCAGTTTTAATGGATACAGAAATCCAATTGCACTCCTTTCTGTAAGGACATTCGGATATTGAATCCTCATAATCCTCTTGAATCTGTTTATCACGAAGGCAATCTTCGCAATCTCCAAAACACCATCGCGTAGTACACATATTACTTCACCTCCTCCACTTCTTGAAAATCCTCAGTTCCACCAACTGCCGGCCCTGATCCCAACTGCAACAAACTACCGCTAGTAATCATATTAGTTGTCAACCGAGAAAGATCCGCACCGCTTTCAACGTAAGCCCGTACAGCTTCGATTGTTTCCTCAGTAAAGTTTGGTATCAATTGAACTATTGGGTAGTTCTTCGCCATTCCAGGGGTGTAAGACTGTACCTTTTTCACCATCAAGCTAAATGGGAATCCGATAATGCTGCCCGATCGAGCCATAACCATATCGAATGCCTGAACAATACTAGGGATTGTTGTCTCTTTGGCTTTCGTAGAGAAAGTCCAATAACCAAGTATTCCCTTCATCTCCAAAAGAACAAACCTAAGGGTGAGTGTACGTGCGAATAACTTACGAATCGCTTTCACGCGAGGATCGTTTGATGACAACCCTTCAACATATCCGCCTTTTCCGTCCTTGCCGCCTGTAGCATCCCACACAGTAAACACAGAGCCGTCACCCCATCCAAGGCGTTTACCTTTGTCCCATGCTTCGAATTGTTCGTTGCAAACCTCCTCGATATTATTGGATACGAATGCCACCTTTAGTTCCGTAGGTTTAGCACCAAATAGGTTGTGGAACCTTGTTGCAAAATCTCCACTGGCGCGGAAATAATCTAATGATGTAGGTAAACCGCGTTCGGTCTTCATTCCTACTTTAATTCTACCGATTTCGGGTAGCGTCCTGCCTTGCTGAACATTTCCCGTTGAAATACGTCCTTTCATTTTCTTTGTTAGATTCTTTGCGGGCTCCTCGCCCATTTTCTACTAGCGCTTTAGTTTGCCCTCTGCGGCGCCTTTTTAAGCTATTCCCGCTGCTTCTGCGTCCTGTCTAATTTGTGCTACTGTCTGCCCCAGATCATGAACCTCGGCAAGTAACCCTTTCACAAGTTCGATTAATGATTCAGTTTCCATTGTTTGTTGCGATGTACTGTACTAAATTCTGTGATGCTGCCACTGAGGCAAGTTCCTTACGGCATAACCGGACCTTACTGTTAGGGAAGTCCTGATGTTCTTTGACCACACCTTGTGTAATCCAGTTGTCAACTGCCGTACGTCCGTACTTCCGGTAAGCTTCAGCCTTTGACAGATATGGTTTCAATTGACCAACCTCCGTCAGAGCAACAATACCTCCCAGTTCGGCGGCTCCTTTAAGTAGCTGAGCCAGTCTAAAATCTAATGTCAATCCGTTCATTATTTTATCCTCCAACATCTAAAATTGTTCATGTCCCGTGGATCTCGTTTCGTTTTGAACCGTTTTTCAGAAACCGGAAGTCCATCGTCACCTTTCTTATGGAATAAATCCCACGCGATGTAACGCACCTCCCTCTCTTCTCCATTGGGGACAGTAAATGAATGTCCTACATCCATTGTCTTCATTACAGCCCGATACTTGGTAACATTCTCGGGGATTGCAACTTGATCTGTTATTTCAACCATCCTTAAAAAAGTTTAATTTGTTTACATTGTTTGTTTTTTCACTTTTTGGCACACACGTTGATGTTTTTTGCTAAATTTGTTTAACTTGATTACTTGACAAAACAAAAATACTAAACATTTTAAACATTTTAAACATTACACAAACAATTTAAACATAATAAACATTATTTAGCTGATTTTCAGCGTAATAATTTTTTATCAACATACACACACGATGAATAAATTATTTTCTAAGGGCAATTACATCAAGCGCTTGATGAAGCGCAAAGGTGTAACCCAGGAGGCCTTGACAGATATTAATAGTGATGATTATATCGGCTACGGGAGGTCAACGCTTATTAACCTCCTGAAAAAAAACGAATTTGAAGATGGACTTGAAACAGAAAAAGTGAAAGTCCTACTAAGCCGTCTTGATCCTTCCAAAGAGGATATGGAATATATTTTTCCAACCAAACGCAAAGCCAATGCAAAAGATCTGGGGGAACCAGACGAAGACTACGATGAACAGTTACAGCCATTAGGGGATGGCCGTTATGCATTGACAGCTGAATTCGTACCAATTAAAGCAAGAGCAGGATACCTATTGGGGTATGCGGATCCTGAATATCTTGAAACATTACCAAAATACACAGCCACAGTAGACCATATGCCTAAAGGAAAGTATCGTTATTTCGAAGCAGAAGGAGACAGCATGAACGACGGGACAATCGAACACGCTATTTTAGACGGAACAGTATTACAATGCAGAAGAGTTTTGCCACATCATTGGGCCGGCAGGCTGCATACTCATAAATGGTCCAGCTTCGTTTTCGTTCACCGGACCGAAGGCATAATTGTCAAGCAGGTTGCAGATCAGAACATCGAAACTGGCGACGTAGTATTGCGTTCATTGAATCCAGACAAAACAAAATATCCTGACTTCACAGTCAACCTTGACGATATTCGGGAGATATACAACGTAGTAAAAAGAATCCTTTAACATGGCGAGTGGATCTTTTAGGGAGATCGAACCAAAGAACGACACTCCTATAGTTTGGGATGTGGTCAATTATATTCGGGAGTGGTTGGTACCGGCGCCCAGGTATGGCATATCTCCAAAATACAAACCTGCACCACGGCATTCAGATCGGATTGAGGTCAACTGTCTATATGAAGACGAGCGTTGCGCGAAACTAAATATATGGTGCTATCCACCTGATTGGCTGCCAGCAACAATGCTAATTCTTGACAATGCATTGCTTCCCAATGGTAGCTATATAGAGTATACTCCGAAATACAGTGAGTTAAAGGTAGGCCACTTTAAAGTAACAGTACACAAACATACACACAATGGAAAAGAATAATTTCGAGGAAGAAGGCAAGCTTGTGAAAGCCTTCCGGGAGCAGCTAGGCAAATCAGCTATTGATTTTGCTAAAATGCTGGATACCTCAGTCAATACGCTTTCAAAAATAGAGAATGGTAAACGCCGTCTCTCCGGGCATATAATCAAAGGCCTTATTAAAGCCGGCATGTCAATGGACGATATTACCTATATCAATAGAAACCAAGAGGAAGGTCAGTCATTTGCTTACCGACTGGCCGAGGTAGAAAATAGGATTGTAACGATAGAATCCACATTGAAAAAGATCCTCGCAATACTTGAAAAGAGGTAGACTATGCTACCTCTTTACTATACTTAGCCAAAGCGTCTTCGACAACCTTGATAACTGCAGCCTGTACCTTGTGAACAACATCCCAATCAGGCTCCACGTATACGTCAGTTACGTCAATGCCATATTTATGGTTGAGGGCGAATGACACGTCGTCCTTACTGAATTTGCAGATTTTTCTAGCAATATTACCGAATGAGTGGCGGGCGTAATACATTGTTACTTTAAACCCTAGCCTTTCACTGATCGCTTTCCAACCTCTTCCCAGTGCCTGGTTAAAATAGAGGTTATTCGAGTAACGTGATTGAATAACGCCAGAGTACTTTTTTATGATCCATCTGACCTGTTCATATATCACTACATTGGTTACTCCTCCATCAGATCGTTTGGCCTTCACTTTCGATCGGGCATACTCCAGCTGCCCAGAAAGATCCGGATCAGTAAGATAAACGTACATATCCTTTGGATTCATTCCATTTAAATAGAATGACAAAATAAATAGGTCTTTACTCATATTCTCAATAAATCCGAATGCTTCAACCTGAAAAATTTCGACCAATCTGCTTACTTCCAAATTCCTTTTGTGCCTTTTCGTTGGCTTTGGCGCCTTATAATATTGGAAAGGATTAAGAACTGGAGTATATTGTATCATAGGATTATTGTACTTACGCTCTAAGATGGATATGCAGTTACTGAGATTATCCATATAATTTATAATCCCGTTTGTTGCTATGCCTTCTAGGACAACAACACGTTTCCTTCCAGTTGGGCTAACAATCACCCTTTTTTTATCCTTCCTAAGAAACTCCTCGAAGGCATATAAAAAGGCTGGCGTAACATCAGCTACATTGAGAACATTAGCTTTCATGAAATCCTTCAAGTGATTAAGCAGCACCTTATATATAGAAGCTTTATTGAGTTTGCCTTCAGATTTGTATCCTTCAATAATTAGTTCGATTTCATTAAATAGATCAATTACCTTCGACCCCTCTCCTAATCTTATCAAATATTCCTTAAGATCAGCACAGCTCATATGTGTGATCTGGGCACCCAAATCAGAAATAGCATCGCGGTACTTGCTTAGGCGAGATGCGAAAAATTTTTCTATATACGTCTTTTTTAACTTACCTTTACTATCAAGGTACGTTTTATTAACATAGGAGGATGTGTCGATATATCTTGCTTGAGACCGGTGGTTCACGGAAATTTTTACGTTCCAGGTACCATCTTCTTTTTTGTGGTGTTTCAAAACCACTGCATTAACAGTTGCCATTCTTCGTTGTAAATTATTTGTAAATCTTTATCAGGTATTTTCGTCAAGTAATCCTGTGGTTTTGATTTTTCAAATAATAGCAAAAGGCTACAAAAACGCTGCTGAGACAAATATAGAAAATAAAACTAAATATTTTAGTATTTTTACTATACTTGAATTACATCAACATTTAATTATTTAAGATTAGTTTTTTTCTCATCTTTGCCCCATAAATTCAAAAAATATGAGAATTGCGATATATGGACGAGAGTTTCAACCCTCCGTTATAGCACATGTGAAGCACTTATTTAAATACCTCGTTATTAAAAACGTTGATATTTGGGTTTATGCCCCCTTTTATAAGTTCTTGACAACGCAGTTTGAATGTGATTTTAAATTCCCTACTTATCATACATACGAGGAAATTAAAAACAGTGCCGATCTTATGCTCAGTTTAGGCGGCGATGGAACGATGCTGTCCGCCGTATCACTCATTAGAGACGCTGGAATTCCCATTGCGGGAATTAATTTTGGACGTTTGGGCTTTTTGGCCTCCATTAATAAAAATGATTTCGAACATGCAATAGATGATATATTAAACAATCGTTACGATATCCAAAAACGTGTTCTTCTTTCCGTAGAGTCTGAACAGATCAATTTGTTTCAGGGCAATCATTATGCGCTTAATGATATTACGGTATTTCGTTATGATAGCTCTGCCATGATCACGGTCAACGCACGAATTAACGGTGAACTGCTCAATTCCTATTGGGCGGATGGCTTGATTATCGCCACCCCTACTGGTTCCACAGCCTATTCACTGAGCTGTGGAGGTCCGATCATTATGCCTGAAAGTGGAAATTTTGTCATTACACCGATTTCACCACATAACCTTAATGTCAGACCGATCGTTATTTCAAATCAATTCACGCTAGAACTTGAAATCGAGAGCCGAAGCAATCAATACATACTCAGCTGTGACTCAAAAAACGAGTCTATTGACACGTCGGTCAAACTGACGATCAAACAAGCCCCATTTACGATTAATCTAATTCGTCTTCCACACGAAAGCTTTTTTAGCACATTAAGAGAAAAGCTGCTCTGGGGTATCGATGTCAGAAACTATTAATCTTTATCATATTGTACTTCTGAATTTCCAATTAAAAATCGATATTTGGAACAAATAAGCACAGATAAGGTACATAAAACATCGATAATGAGGATTCAACAATAATGATCAAACGAATTCATTCTGCGAGGTCAAAATTCGTTTAAAGATAATACACAGACAACCAGGATCTGGTTTTTAACACGCAAATAAGCTATGATTAAGCTAAAAGTGTTAATTTATTGAAAATAGCAACAATGAGCTTTTTAGATCAAATTGATAAAATTAAATTACCCCAGCATATTGCCATTATCATGGATGGTAATGGCCGTTGGGCAAAACAAAAAGGCAAACTCCGCGTATTCGGACACCAAAATGGTGTGAAAGCAGTGAGAGAGGCCTTAGAAGGATGTGTTCAGGCCAACATTAAATTTTTAACACTCTACGCATTCTCCGCGGAAAACTGGAATCGGCCAAAATTAGAAGTGATCGCACTGATGGAACTTTTGGTCTCCTCTTTAAAAAAAGAAATCAAGACATTTCAGGAAAATGGTGTTAGATTAAATGCCATTGGAGATATCAGCAAGCTCCCAACAAACGCACAAAAAAAACTACAGGAAACAATTGACGCCACCAAAGACAATACACATTGTACTTTAACGCTCGCTCTGAGCTATAGTTCACGTCAGGAAATTGTGGAAGCCACCCGAAATTTGGTTAAAAAAGTAAATGCAGGTGAAATAGCCATTGAAGATATCAACGACGATATCTTTTCTGCTAATCTCTATACCCGAAATCTTCCGGATCCGGATTTATTGATCCGAACCAGTGGAGAACTTCGCATTAGCAATTTTCTTCTTTGGCAAATTGCCTATTCCGAACTATGCTTTATAGAGAAGATGTGGCCAGAGTTTACGAAAGAAGATTTATTTAAATCAATTGTAGAATATCAACAAAGAGAAAGAAGGTTTGGAAAAACAAGTGAGCAGTTATAAATGATTTTATTAAATTTGTCAACTGATTTGAAAAAAAACAAGCTGGTTAAATTTTCTTAATTAACAAAAATTAACAACTGATTGGTGTACTTTAGCGCCAATAATTCAAGATAAATGAAGCGTATACTACCCGTAATACTATTTTTTGGTCTCTCATCAATGCAACTTGTCTACGGACAGGAAAAAGGTGCGTTCAACTTAAATGACCCCGAAAAAATCAGTTATCTCAACCCTAAAAACTATGTAATTAGTGCTGTTGATGTAACCGGAACACAATTTTTGGATAAAAACGTATTAATTACCATATCTAAATTGTCGGTAGGTCAATATTTGGAAGTGCCAAGTGAAGCGACTGCAAAAGTAGTAAAAGATATGATGGCTCAAGGCCTCTTCGATGATGTCGAATTATGGGCAGACAAAATTGAAGGCGAAAACATATTTTTGACCATCCGCGTAGTAGAACGCCCTCGTTTGACCCGTATTGATATTAATGGACTGAGCAAAAGCCAAACTGAAGAAGTCCGTAAACGTTTAAATAGCAATACAGGCAAAATCGTCAATGAAAATTTGATGAACACCACACGGGCAACAATCCAACGCTTTTTAAAAGAAAAAGCATACTTATATCCGGAGATTAAACTAAGAACAGTTAAGGATTCGGCACAGGCCAACAATGAAATCCTGATTGCGGATGTGGATAAAAAACACAAGGTGAGGGTTAAAAAAATGACCTTTACGGGCAACGAGCATTTTTCACAGAAAGAACTGCGAAAAATGGCCAAACCAATCAAACAGAAAATGTGGTACCGCATTTTTGGCCCTGGTAAATTCAAGGAAGAGAAGTATAAGGAAGGTAAAGAGAATCTGATCAAAAAACTGGCGGCCAAAGGGTATCGTGATGCCGAAATCTTAAAGGATACGGTCATTCGGGATGGAGAAAAAAATGTATTGGTAAATTTTGACATTTACGAAGGACCTAAATATTACGTTGGTAATATTGTATGGACAGGAAATGCAAAATATTCCGACACCTTATTAAATAAGATTTTAGGGATAAAACGCGGTGATGTATTCTCTGAAGAAAAACTGAATACCAAATTGCTGGGCGGTGGTCGAAATTCCGATGATATTTCATCGATCTATATGAATGATGGATATTTGACTTTCTCCGTAGATCCTGAACAGACACGTGTTTATAATGATACCATTGATTTGAATTTACGCGTCTATGAAGGTGCTCAATATACCATTAACAACGTTATTGTAAAAGGTAACGATGTAACGAATGACCGTGTGGTTTTACGTTCCATTTATACGAAACCGGGGCAAAAATTCTCAAAAGAGCAAATTATGCGAAGTGTCCGTGAAATTGCCCAATTAGGAAATTTTGATGAACAAAAAACAAATCCGGTTCCGACCAATTTGAACTATGCAGAAGGAACGGTTGATATTGTTTACAATGTGACAGAGAAACCCTCTGATCAAGTAGAGCTTTCGGGAGGTTATGGAGCTGGACAGATCATCGGTACACTGGGATTAACCTTTAATAACTTCTCCACAAGTAATTTCTTTGATAAAAGTTCATGGAAGCCTCTTCCTCGTGGTGACGGGCAAAAATTAAGTGTACGTGGTCAGACTTCTGGTAAACGTTACCAATCATACAGCTTCTCATTCTCAGAACCTTGGTTAGGTGGAAAAAAACCTATTTATTTTGGTTTGAGTGCTTATACCTCTAGTTCATCTTATGGTGGATTCAATTATTATACTGGTGAGCAAATTGTCAAAGATTCGGAGTTGAACCGGATTTGGATGACAGGTATCACGGCAACTTTAGGTAAGCGTTTACAATGGCCAGATAACTGGTTCCAAGCCAATACTTCATTGTCGTTCCAACGTTACAAACTTCAAAATTATGGTAATTATTTTTTGTTTGACAATGGTACGGCATACAATATTAACTTGACACAGGAATTTAGCCGCAACTCGATAGATGCACCGATCTACCCTACTTCGGGTTCGAACATCAAATTCTCCGTGCAACTAACGCCTCCTTATTCATTGTTCAATAATATTGACTATAAAAACGGTACTCCTCAAGATCGTTACCGTTGGACTGAATACCACAAATGGAAATTCGACTCACAATGGTATGCAAAAATTGTAGGAAAGTTAGTTTTCAAAGCTCAGGCGCAGTTTGGTTTCTTAGGTAAGTATTCTAACAAAACAGAAATTTCCACTTTCGAACGATTCAAGCTGGGTGGTGATGGTATGCAGGGATTTGATTACCTTCAGGGTTCAGAAATTATCGCTATGCGTGGTTATGCAAACGGTGTGATTATTCCAGAAGGTACTCAAAATGTAAACGTAGCAAGAAACTCGGGTAGCCCGATCTATACGAAATATCAAATGGAATTGCGTCATCCTGTGATGTTAAATGATCAAGCAACGGTATACGTACTGGCATTTGCCGAAGCGGGTAACACCTGGAACAAATTCACTGAATACAATCCATTTAAAGTACGTCGTTCGGCGGGCGTAGGTGCCCGTATCTTCCTACCTATCTTTGGTATGCTGGGAATTGACTACGGTCACGCATTCGATCCGATCCCAGGATTACCGAGCAGTACCTGGAAACAAAACTTTACATTTAGCATTATGCAAAATATGGGTGGATTCTAATAGAGGGTGATTCCCCCCTTTTAGGTCAATCTGAATTAAAGAAGCTATCGTACAAACTACGGTAGCTTTTTTTTATCAAATTAATTTTCAAATTTGATGCGAGATATATTTAAATCTTCCTATATTGAAGCAAACTTATTTTCAGCAACAAAGGTTAGACATACTGCCCTTTATACAAAGGCATCGTGAGAATCGGCCAACAAGTTAAATAGTGTTAAACCCGAGAAATATCTGTTAGATTGCATCTTTTTTGTTATTTTTGAGCCGTAAATTTACTTAAGGCAATTTGTCAGATTAAACTTTTGAGTTTATATGTTGTCATAAAGTAAATTAATGTTAAATAATAAATTTATAGTCTATAAAACTTACAGGAAATATGAAAAAAATATTGTTAGTTATAGCTTTTGTAGTCGTGAGTGCTACAGCGACATTTGCTCAACAGCTTGCGTATGTAGATTCAGAATATATCCTAAAACATGTCCCCGAATATACCGCCGCACAAAAACAATTGGATGATCTTTCTAAGCAATGGCAGGAAGAGGTGGATCAAAAATATGCTGAAATAGAAAAATTATATCAGGCTTATCAAAAAGATCAAGTTTTATTAAACGAAGATATGCGTCGCCGTCGTGAGGACGAAATCGTTACCAGAGAAAAAGAAGTTAAAGATTATCAAAAACAAAAATTCGGATTCGAGGGTGAACTTTTTAAAAGACGCATGCAACTGGTAAAGCCTATTCAGGACCGTGTCTCAAAAGCAATTCAAGAAGTAGCTTCCGCACATAATTTTGATTTCATTATGGATAAAGGAAAAGAGTCTACATTCCTATATGCGAACCAAAAATTGAACAAAAGTAATGAAGTCATTACAAAATTAGGTTATAAACCTAATCCTAGTCTTGCAAACTAAGCTGGAGTTTATTATCATTGTGGACACAAGTAATACAAATAGTAATTAATTAGAAAACTAAAAAGATTGCCATAGAGATGGCTTATTAGATTAAAATGAAAAGCATGAAAAATTTATTAAAAGGTGCGGTTGCTATAGTGGCAGTATTTTTCTCAACTCAATTCGCAAATGCTCAGCAAAAACTTGGTCATATCAATTTCGCTGAAATCATTCAATCCACTTCAGATTATAAAACAGCTGAAGGCCAATTGAAAACATTGAGCGATGGTAAAACAAAAGAAATTCAAGATATGGTTACCATTTATCAAACCAAACAAAAAGAGGCCAATGATAAATTACGTAACAGAAGTGAAGCGAATAAAGAGACAGTTGATCCTGAAATCAATAAATTAGGACAAGAGTTACAAGATATTCAATCCCGTATTCAAACTGCACAACAAGCTGCGCAAGAGGAGTTGGGTAAAAAAGAAGATGAGTTAATTACTCCAATTCAAAGAAAAGTGGCTGAGGCGGTAAACGCAGTATCCAAAGAAAAAGGTATGGCTTATGTATTTGATATCTCAAGCACAAATATTCCTTATTTCCAAGGTGGCGAAGATTTGACTGCTGCCGTTAAAACAAAATTAGGTATTTCTGCTACAGCAGCACCTGCAGCACCAGCGAAAAAATAATAACATATTTTACAGCAAAAAAAAGGGATTATTCATCTGAATAATCCCTTTTTTTTATTCCCTCATTTCTTACCTACTCTCTGAAATCAGCAGCTAATAACGCTTCAGAAATAGCTGCCAAAATCAACTCATAAAAAAGAATAAAAATCTGGCATACGATTTTCTTGCATTTACCAGGTAAAATTTAGATATTGTAAAAAAATACATATCTACCCTAATGAAAACATCATGAGCTCAAATTTGTTTATTAACGAACAAAGAGGACAGCTTATGGAAGCTTCATTGCTAAAAATGGTTTTAATCGCATGAAATTATCATGGGCTTAAATCAGCTCAGAGGCTTATATAACTCAGTCTATGATAGCTTCTGTGCTATTAAACCGACGAAGGCAGCATATATGCCTTTGAAAACAAATTGGTAATGAATAAACAAATTATTCTAATGAAAAAGAAAGTAACTGAGGATCATCCAAAGAAAGAAAGAAAAGTAACATCTGGTCCCATCCGGGACAAAGAACGTACCAAAGCACGGATGATTGCTGCGGTAGGAAAAGTCATCCAAAAGAAAGGTTACCATGCCTTGAACGGTCCGAATATCGCGCTTGAATGTGGTTTAAATAAAGCACTTATCTGGAACTATTTTGGTGGTCTCGACCAATTGGTTGAAGCTTACTTAACACAAAAGGACTTTTGGCAAATCGGAGATAAAGGAATTTTGGAACAGGTGGTATCAAATCCACAGGATATTGATGTTGACTTAGTAAATGAATTACTGAAATCCCAGTTGAATACATTTTTAAAAGATAAAACCAAACAAAAAATTATCCATTGGGGGCTGGGTGAAAAAACAAAAGCACTAAAAAATATAGCTGATCGCCGTGAAGCTCTTGGAGAAGAATTATTTAAACACTTTGATCCAAAATTTGAAAATTCTGAAAATGATGTAAGAGCGACATTAGCTTTATTGATTAGTGGAATTTACTACCTAAGCTTACAGGCCAAATCGACGGGCAGCACCTTCTGTGGTATAGATATCAATACAGAAGAAGGAAAAACACGTATCGAAAAAACGATTGGAAGAATTCTCAAACAGACATTTTCCGACGTAGAATAACTCGATAAATAAAATAACCTCAGCTTCCAGGAAATCGCGATAATTTCTTGGAAGTTTCTTTTCCCATTTCCTCTATCTCTTCCTTAAAAATTTTCAGAAAATGATGTGAACAATCTGGTTTTCTGATTTATTTTTACTATGTTAGCATAACAAAATAATATGGTATATTTGTTATGTAACCAATATTCGAGCATATGATAGGTCAACTAATATTTGCAGTTTGTTTTCTGGGCGCGCTATTTTTTTTTAGTAAAAATGCACGGCGGATCTATAGTAATATCAAATTAGGTCGCGAGTTAGATCGTTCTGACAGGCCTTCTGAGCGTTGGAGAACAATGCTTTTGGTTGCCTTTGGGCAAAAAAAGATGTTTAAGCGCATTATTCCTGCCATTCTGCACTTATTTGTCTATTTAGGCTTTGTCATCATCAATATTGAAATGTTGGAGATCATTATTGATGGTTTATTCGGAACTCATCGGGTATTTTCGTTTTTGGGAAGTTTTTATAATTTCTTGATCGGCTCATTTGAATGGCTGGCACTTGGGGTATGGGTATCCTGCTTAGTCTTCCTGATTCGAAGAAATGTCATTCGAGTAAATCGCCTAAACGGTAAAGAGCTTAATAATTGGCCCAAAACCGACGCTAATATGATCTTGGTCACAGAAATTCTGCTGATGTCGGCTTTTCTGCTGATGAATGCAACCGATCTTAAATTACAGCTTTATGGATTCGAACACTTTAAGTCTGTTGGTTCGTTTCCGGTAAGTCACTATCTCTTGCCCTATTTGCCAACCTCAACTGCGACTTTATATATCATCGAAAGATCTTGTTGGTGGTTTCATATATTAGGTGTATTGGCTTTTTTAAACTATCTCCCCTATTCAAAACACTTGCATATCATACTCGCTTTTCCCAACACCTATTTTTCAAATCTGTATGCCAAAGGAAAATTATCCAATATGGCTGCTGTGACAAATGAAGTAAAAGCAATGCTTGATCCAAGCTTTACGCCCCCCTCTTCGGATGGGATAGCTCGTTTTGGAGCTAAAGATGTTCAGGATTTAACATGGAAAAGCCTTTTGGATGCCTATACTTGCACCGAATGTGGCCGTTGCACATCCTCCTGTCCTGCCAATATCACAGGAAAACTTCTGTCACCCCGAAAAATAATGATGGACACAAGAGATAGGCTAACTGAAGTAGGTAATAACATTAAGGTAAACGGCAGTTTCGTGGAGGATGGCAAGTCTCTTATCGATACCTATATCAGTCGGGAAGAATTATGGGCTTGCACAAGCTGCAATGCCTGTGTAGAGCAATGTCCTGTCAATATTAACCCATTGGACATTATTGTAGAACTTCGTCGGTTTGCGGTTATGGAGGAATCTCAGGCGCCCGCAAGTATTAATAATATGTTTGGAAACATTGAGAATAATGGTGCTCCATGGAAGTATGCACAAATGGATCGCGCAAATTGGACTCAACAACAATAGTTTAATGATGGAAAATGAATTGAAAGTTCCAACAGTCGCTGAACTGTTAGCTAAGGGAAAAACTCCCGATATATTATTTTGGGTGGGTTGTGCCGGTAGCTTTGATGAACGCGCGCAAAAAATAACACGTGATATCTGTCGAATTCTCCAACACGTTGGTATTAACTATGCTATTCTTGGAACGGAGGAAAGTTGTACGGGTGATCCTGCTAAGAGAAGTGGAAATGAGTTTTTATTTCAGATGCAAGCCATGATGAATATAGAGGTTCTGAATGGATACGAAATCAAAAAAATCGTAACCGCTTGTCCCCACTGTTTTAACACGCTTAAAAATGAATATCCTGCTTTGGGTGGTCATTATGAAGTCATTCATCATACGCAATTGATCCAGAGTCTCATTGACGAGGGCAAGTTGAAACCAGCTGACAATAACATCTTTAAGGGAAAAAAAATAACCTATCATGATCCTTGCTACCTAGGGCGCGCAAACGAAGTCTATGAAGCACCTCGAAAAGTTCTTGAAAGTCTAGATGCACAACTTGTTGAATTAAAACGCTGCAAAAGCAACGGTCTATGCTGCGGCGCCGGCGGGGGCCAAATGTTTAAAGAACCCGAACCAGGCAAAAAAGATATCAACATTGAGCGCATTGAAGAGGTAATAGGAATACAGCCACAGGTTGTTGCTGCAGCATGTCCTTTCTGTATGACGATGTTAAAGGACGGTGTAAAAATAAAAGAGAAGGAGTCCGAAATAGAAGTACTCGATATTGCAGAAATAACAGCCCGGGCAAATAAACTTTAACTATTTCAGTTTAGAAATCATGATATAAAATAAGAAGGCTCGATCCGAAGATCAAGCCTTTTTTGTTAAAAGGATATTCCCCTTTAACGTTGCTAAAAGCTAGCTGTCATAGGCACCCCGCCGGTTAAAATATGGGTACCTATGATCGAGCTAACGATGGGTAAATTTCTCCTATTCCCCATCAATCAAACCAAGTTGATAGCCATTTCAAAGATAGAGCGCATTACCCAACTATCTATTGACCATTTTCTAGAAAAAATTGATCAAATCGTAAATTTCAAAAAAATCAATGGTTTCCTCAGGGACGACAGCAAAATCCAAAAATTGTAGTCTCTATATTCTGATTTAATAAAATCTGGTGTAGGAAAATCAATAAATGGCTGTCAGCGCGTCAATGGAGCAGCCGACACATCCATCTATCTTTTGCCCAACGGAATAAAATTACCGCATTGGCCTTATGGCGCTCAACATAAATAACCCCTCCTGTGTGGCCGCTTTTGAATCAATACGTCAATGAATCCTTTTGTCGGTATCCAAACGGACAAAACCTACCTTATCCGATAGATATAAATCTCTTTCTGCTCGACCGTATCAACTTATATGGGATATCTTTCATGACCATCCTGAAAAAAACGGTTGCGCCAAAATTTCCATCAAAAATTTAATAATGTTTCCAATGGGCCTTAATACCCGAATATTTCAACATAACATTTAAGAGAATCGTCCAGGCTATCAGACGTGTAAAAACAAAATCAAATTTATCTGCTTCAAATGTAAATCCCGGGCAACAATAACAGGATAATCTATAGACAAATTGAATGCATTGGAAACTTGCTTTACTTCATGGATCATATTTGGAGAGAGTAACAGTCACATGAAACGCTGTGCATCAAGACAAAAAGGAGCAGTAATTAATAGAAGTATAACAAGGTTTTTGAATTATAACCTAATTAGATAAAGACTTTTTGTTATAAAACCTCGAAACAATATTAAAATGCAATAAGAATGGTCTTCACAAAGAATAAGAGCCATATGAAGACCATATTAGAAAGCAAAAACCGTTAAAACAACAACGTTTTTTTAAATCTCATTTTTTTCGATCCATTTCGTTACTGCCTGTGGGGCATAGTTTTCCATCTGATCTAAAAGTTCTTCAATTGTCTGGCCGACCAAGAGCATCTCGCGGTTCTCCGGTCTTAAAAGCCCTTCATGAACCATATGGTCCATAAACTTGATTAGGTGGTCATAAAACCCGTTAATATTCAATAATCCCACAGGTTTTCCATGTAGCCCCAATTGCGCCCAGGTCGTCATTTCAAAAAGCTCCTCCAGTGTTCCAAATCCACCGGGCAGTGCAATTACTCCTTCAGCATATTCATTCATGATTCTTTTACGATCATGCATACTGTCTACTATGATTAACTTCGTTACGCCTCGATGTTCCCGCTCTTTTGAGTTTAAAAAATGGGGAATAACGCCAATGACTGAACCACCTTTTTCCAGAACGGCATTTGCAACCACGCCCATTAATCCAGCGCGTCCACCGCCATATACCAATTGAACATTCCGTTGCGCAAAAGTGTAACCTACGTATTTAGCCTGATCTTCATATATGGTAGAATTGCCCAAACTGGAAGCGCAAAATACAACAATGCTTTTGATTTTATTCATACACAAGTATAAAAAATAAGCAGCCTAAATCCATTTTTTTAGCAATTTAAATATTCCATTTTTATAAGGCGGATAAATCCATTTCGAAAGATCATATTTAGATTGACGCATTACAGCACGCTCATGTGAAAATGCCTTGAAGCCAAAAAAACCATGGCAGCTTCCTTGGCCACTACCGTTTATGCCTCCGAACGGTAAATGGGGATTAGAGACATGGATGAGCACATCATTGACACAGACACCTCCGGAAGCTATCTGTTGGATGATAAGCTGGGTATGGTGCTTGCTTTCGCTAAAAATATACAATGCCAATGGTTTTTCGTCTTGATTTACGATAGAAATTGCGTCTTCCAATTTGTCATAAGTTATAATAGGAAGGATGGGGCCGAATATTTCTTCGCTCATGATCGCATTATCCAAAGAAACGCCTGTCAACAAGGTCGGATTTAAAGTTAAATCTTCCGACAGCAAGCCTCCTTCAACCAGCGTTGCCCCACCTTCAACAGATCTTGCGATCAAAGTACTGAGGCGATCAGCATGCTTCTGATTGATAATCTTAGCATAACGCGTTGGGTCTATTTCACCACTCCCTGTAAAAAACATTTTTTTTACAGCATTTAAGTAATGTTTTACAAATTCATCCCGCAATCCATTTGGAAGAAGAACATAGTCTGGAGCAATACAAGTTTGCCCTGCATTGATCAATTTTCCCCAGGCTACTTTATTTGCCGCCTTTTCAAGATGAGCTGTTTCATCCAGTATAACCGGTGATTTCCCGCCGAGCTCCAAGGTTACGGAACTTAAATGATCAGAAGCAGCTCTCATAATCTGTTTGCCCACCACTGAACTACCGGTAAAAAAAATATGATCAAAAGGAAGTTTCAGAAGAGTCTCCGCTGTAGACTTTTCACCTTCGATACAAACGATTTCTTTGCAATCAAATGCTTCGGAAATCATCATCCGAATTACGGATGAAGTATATGGACTATGTTCAGACGGCTTCAAAACAATACAGTTACCTGCAGCAATAGCTGACACCAAAGGGCTCATGGTAAGCTGAAAGGGATAATTCCAGGGAGATATAATCAGAACAGTCCCTTTCGGTTGATATACAATCGAACTTTTTGCCAGTAGGTTCGTCAATGACCTTCCCACGCGTTTTGGCCGCATCCATGTTCGCAAATGACGAATAGCAAATTTGATTTCACCATAAATAAATAATACCTCGCTTATTGCAGCTTCATTTTTTGATTTGCGTAAATCTTTTGCCAGTGCTTCATAAATTAAATCTTCTTTGCTTTCAATTACACGACGTAATTTGCGTAACTTTTCTATCCGTTCATTGACATCACTAAGTCGCAATTCAACTTTAAAAATTTGCTGTTTCTGAAATATGGAATCTATTTGATCGATCATGTTATTCGAAGTTACTTTTTCTTTGGCATATTATCTATCCATTGTCGAATCAAATCCACCTTCCTTATGGATTATACTTCGGGCCAATTCAGGCATTGCTGTCCCGGGTTCTGTACTATTCATTCGATATAATAAGATAGAATGCGCTGAATCTCCGGGTATAATATCATAGTTTAGCCCACCTGCTCCCCCTCCTACTGATACAGGGGCCTTATCCACACCCAGACGTGCAGGAGTATCCTCTTCGTAGTTGAGAAATAATCCTGTGTTAAACGCATCCCCGCCTTTTGTATGACAATGGGCGCAATTGATATCTAAATAAGCCCGGGAACGATCTTCAAGACTAAATTTAGTCTTATCTGCCCATATCGGCAATTGCGCGACATACTTTAAGTCGGGCATATTTTTCAACAATTCCCTGGCAGTCCAGTGAGCCAATTGATTGACAGAATCGCCTGAATGGACAAAATTCAGATTACGGGCTTTAGGACCTATTGGCATTAATTGCGATGAACTATTATGACAACGCTTACAGTCATTGGTATTTGGCACCATATAATTTGTCCTATGCCTATTCCCCTTGTTATCCACCAAAGTGATCGCCAACTTCGCCCCACGAATATGCTTAATGGCATCTGTTTGCTCCACATTCCAAAGGTAGTTCATGACTTTCCAGTTATGATCCGCGGGGTCTTTGACCAATAAACGTGTTTCAATAATAATCTTCTGCCCCTGAACATTAATATAGGAGAAATTTTTAACGATTATTGTTGAATCCGAAAAATCTAAAGGTCCTTGTGACGTGTACGCAATTGATTTTCCAGAAGAAACAAAAATAAAACGATCTTTAACAGTATAATCTGAAAACAAAGGTGTACTTAATTCATATGGGAGAATACCTTCTTTCGGCAATAGATCACTCAACTTTCCCTTGAAAAATCCATAATCAGAAAGCTTCTCTTTAAACACGAATGAACTACTGACCTGTTCCGATTTATTGTTCCCCTGTCGGCAGCTTTAAATTTACCATTTAATAAGTATTTTTAGATTTACTATCGTAAAAAACGTAGTTTTTAAATGCCTACTTCCGGTTATTTATTTTCTTGCCTTATGAAAAGATTAAAAAAACAAAAATGAATTATAATTGTAAAGAGAAAGTGACATTCAACAATTTAAAAAAATATCAACATGTACAAGATTATGAATATGATAGCGATTGCAGGCTTTAGCGCAGTACTCCTTTCATCAACCCCAGCTTCAAAGCAAACAGCAAATCATCGCTATGCGATTGAAGCAATTGAACAAAGTCCGCTCACAAAAGACCAAGAGGGCACAGATTCCCTATTGCAATACTTTAATGAGACAACGAACGAACTTGAAAAACAAGTTGCCGGACTCAGTCAGGCTCAGTTACAATTTAAATCTGCTCCGGAAAAATGGTCAATCAGCCAATGTCTGGAACACATTGTACTATCTGAACGAATGATATTTGACATGGCAAAAGCAGCATTGACAAAGGCGCCACAACCCGAAAGAAAGAGCGAAGTGCAAATGACCGACGACAATCTAAAAACGACAATTACTGATCGAAGCCATAAATTTCAGGCTCCGAAAGAACTTCAGCCGACCGGTATCTACAAAGATTCCAAAACGGCTTTGGCTGATTTTCGTGCTGCGCGACAACCAGTAATCGATTACATTACGAAAGCAGATGTGAAAGACCTTCGCAATCATATCAACGATTACCCAACAGGCGTCGTCGACGGTTACCAAGGTTTGATGTTTATTGCCGCACATTGTGCCCGGCACACCAAACAGATTGCAGAGATAAAAGCGGATCCTAACTTTCCAAAACAATAAGATTATGAAGAAAATGAATTATCAGATCATCATCGACGCGACGATTGATCATGTGTTTGAGACAATGCTCAATAAAGAAACCTATAAAAAGTGGACGGCTGCCTTCAATCCAACTTCTGATTTTGAAGGTAGCTGGGAAAAGGGTTCCAAGATTTATTTCACAGGCATTAATAAAGATGGTGAAAAAGAAGGCATGGTTGCGGAGATAGCCGAAAATATTCCAAATAAATACATCTCCATTCGTCATTACGGTATATTAGACAAAGGCAAAGAGATCACCGAAGGACCGGCTGTCGAAGATTGGGCCGGCTCATTGGAGAATTATAGTTTTACCGAGCTTGATGGTAAAACATTATTAAAAGTTGATGTAGACACCAATGAAGAGTATATTGAATATTTTGATGAATCGTGGCCAAAAGCTTTACAAATACTTAAAGAAATCAGTGAAAAATAATAATCGACAGGATAGATCTCCATAAAAAGATGCTATCGTTGGAATAGAAAAAAGGCCAAATCTTATTTAAAGATTTGGCCTTTTTTAAGTGCCCAGGAGCAGATTCGAACTGCCACGCCCATACGAGCGCCACCCCCTCAAGATGGTGCGTCTACCAATTTCGCCACCTGGGCTCATATTCGCCTTTGGTATCACAAAAATAAATATTTTTCCTTCTTTTGCAAGGCGAAAAATGCTTTTTCATGCTTTATTTCACTAAATTCCTATTGATCAAGGTTCTAATTACACCATCAACCAAACCAACACGGGGTACAATGATCTGCTTTAGCCTTCCATGCTTCATAATCGTCAGAAAAATCTCACTTGCAGGAATGATGACGTCAGCTCTATCTTCATTGAGTCCCAATAAAATAATACGTTCTTTTAAAGAAAATGATGCCAAATGTTCATAAACAGCTTTTAATTTGGCGTATGATAATGGCTTATCAACTTTTTCATCAGACAATCGCGCTAATTTATTGATGTTGCCTCCTGTTCCGATCCCAATGACTTGTTTATACATATGCGTATTGCTTCGAACCCACTCTTTAAGCTCGTCCCAGGTTTCTGTTTTATCCTGATTATCCAAGATACGTATCGTACCTAAATTAAAGGACCTGGAATTTACCAGAACACCATTCGCAAATAAAGATAATTCAGTACTACCGCCACCTACATCAATATAAAGATACACCTTATCTTTTTCCATCTTATTATCCCAATGGCTATTGTAGATAATCTCAGCTTCCTTAGCCCCCTCTATAATATCTATATTGATCCCGTTTTTCTTAATTTCCGCAACAATATCGGCACCATTTTTGGCATCACGCATCGCAGAGGTTGCACAAGCCATATAGTCTTCCACATGATAAACATCCATCAGTTCACGAAATGCTTTCATTGTTTTTATCAAGCTCTCTGCCTTTCTAGGAGAAATTTCCTGTTGAATAAATGCATCATCGCCCAGACGTAAAGGAACACGTAAAAGCGTATTTTTTTTAAAATTGTATTGATCCTTTTGGCCAATGATATCAGCGATCAAAAGACGGACCGCATTGGAGCCTATGTCTATAGCAGCGTATCTCACGTTATATTGTTTCTTATATATTATTTGATTAAATCATGCTAAAATAAACACAGTTATTAACAACTGCATTATAGCAATGTTAAGTTATTATTAATTTAACAACTCAACAAATCATTTCTTTTCTGATTCTCCTGTATTATTAATGGGAAACCGTATCTATTCCCTTCCCGAAAAATCCCGCCAAAACTGATTACAGCGTTATAGACCTATCATTTATCTACAAGGAAGGAATGACAAGGAAACGATCGCATAAAAAAAGGAATATTCACCGGAGTAAATATTCCTTTTTCTTATTATATAGTCTCTACTTAATGATGACCGTGCCCTTCCACTTTACCACCAGCTAATTTATAGATTTCTTCCACTTTCTTCAAAGATTCTTCCGAAATATGAATAACCTCTTTATTGGTGTTATGTTCTTCGTGGGACAATCTGCTATTGATCTCACCTTGTTTTTCCATTACCAATGCTAAAAACGCTTTATCATTGAATGCCGCAGTGCTGTCTGATCCGATTGACGTCGGAGTCTGAAACGCTGGTACACCACGCTGCGTATCGCCTACATGCAGCTCCTTTGACAAACCGTCCAATTCAGGCAATACAGTCGCATAAGCTTCTTTAATTTTAGCCGCTACATTCTTCACTTCTGCTGAAGTAGATTGCTTTGCCGCTACGTCTGCAAGATTCACTAGATAGTTTCCGTTCTCACCAACGAATTTAATCATTGCAAAAGCATCGCCATCTGCTAAAGATGCATTGGCATATTGACGCTGTCTATTTGCAGCTGTTTCACCACAAGACGCAAATAAAGTACTTGCACAAGCAGCTGCAATAAATAACTTATTAATCTTCATATCAATTTTGTTAATTATACAAAAGTAGATAAAATATACATTCTTCGAAACCTAATCAGCGAAAAGAAGCAAAAATTAAGCAACATTTCTTCCCGCATTAATCACACCGAAGATTGTGCGTGCGATCAGCTTTGAATAATCCTCCCTTTGTGCCTCATCCAGCTTATCTGAATTGAGTGCACGAATCGCATAATGCTGAATAACCAATAGCGGCAAAACAATGCCTTCCCGGGCCAAAATTGACTCACGGTCTACCGGGTAATTCTCCATCAATTTGGACGTACCGCTAAGTTTTAATAGATATTCTTTGGTAATCTGATATTCTGCATACAGATTTTTCCAAAATTCACCATATACTTTATCTTCCTTCATATATGCCGTGATATCAAAATTCGATTTGGTCATGGACATCATACAGTTGTCAATCAAGGTTTGGAAGAAGCCGGAAGAAACATATAGCTGTTGCACGTCTTTCCATAGATTATTTTTCTCGGCCCATTGCAACGCAGTCCCTACCCCATAAAATCCCGGGATGTTTTGTTTCAGCTGGCTCCACGAGGTTACAAAACTGATCGCCCGTAAATCCTCAAGACGCAGCTCACGTCCCGAATTCCTTTTTACTGGACGACTTGAGATATTGATTGACGACAGTGCTTTCAAAGGAGACATCGTTTCCAAATAAGGCAGGAATAACTTATTGGTACGAAGATCCATAAATTTATGATGGCTCAATTCGGCCAGTTTATCAATAATCTCCTGTTGATGCTTGGTCAGGGTATCGCCTACACGTTGTTTCAAGTCAGAAATAATACCGGCGTGTAGGAGCTGCTCGATATTGAATCGCGCTGTATCCAACGAGCCATACTGGCTACTTATCGTCTGACCTTGGATCGTTAATTGAATATGATCATTGGCAATTTCCTTGCCCATAGAAGCATAAAACCGTTGTGTTTTACCGCCACCACGCGCCGGAGGTCCACCACGGCCGTCAAAAAAGACAAGATCAACATCATACTCACGCGATATTGCCGTCAACTCTATTTTTGCTCTATAGATTGACCAATTCGCCATGAGATATCCCCCGTCTTTTGTACTATCCGAATAGCCTAGCATAATGGTCTGCTTGTTTCCTCTTAGCTTCAAATGTGCTTTATATTCTTTATTGCTGTATAAAGTCTTCATCACATCCGCTGCTCTGGTCAGATCATCCACTGTTTCAAATAGAGGAACGAAATCAATTGTTAATGCTTCTTTCTTCCAGCCCGACCACAAAAACAACTGACGCAATCCAAGGATATCACTTGCTTGCTGGCAATTACTAATAATAAAACGTTGTGCGGCGCGCTCAGACCCCGAACGTTGGATCTCCTTGAGCAATTTGATCACACCTGAAGTGTCTTTCGTCAATGGATCTGCATCCTCTGGGACAGTAAGATCCAGTTCTTTAAACTTCAACGCTTTTTGTTTATCGACCTCACTCAGTTCCAGGTAATTTAATGGAACCCCAGTAGCCTCCTGATTCTGTTGAATCAGATATGCTGTTGCTTCACGAAGGATACGGCTATCCTGTCTGATATCTAAGGTTGTGAAAAAACAACCGAATGTCATTACTTTACGAAGCAAGTCATCAACAATCTCAACAAAAAGACCATTGTGATATTCTTCCAGGACGTTTTTAATAGCTTTTAAATTCGTAATAATGTTATCCGTTTCATCTTTTGGATTTTCAACAGGATTAAAGCTATTGTCGTAAAACAAAGTCTGCAAGTTCTCCATATACTCTTCGACTCCTCTGAATGTAATACGGCGTCGTACAATACGGAAATCGCGGTAATAACATCTAAATAAAATAGTGCGCAATAAAGCTGCCACCTTTTTGGTACTCTCAACGCTGACATTCGGATTTCCGTCACGGTCTCCTCCTGGCCAAAAGCCCAATTCGATGAGCTGTTTTACTTCCTCAGTATCGACATCCAATTCATCGTCAATAAAAGACTGGATTTCTGAAGCGACTTTATAAAACACATTTTCCAGGAACCAGGCTAAACTGGCAGCTTCATCTACTGGCGTTGGCTTATTTTTATTGATGAATGGCGTTTTGCCGAGTTGTTGCAGTAACAAATGTATACTATGGATATCGTTGGTCTTTATTGCATCAATCAAATCATTGATAATCCCCAATACAGGCCCCGGATAAAATTGGGTAGGGTGTGCCGTCAGTACCAGACGAACTGAAAAATCTTTTAATTTGGAAACGATTTTTCGTCGCATGTCACCATTGCCTTCCGCATTTTTGATCAATGCCCCCAAGACATTTTCATCGTCGCCGCGCCCCACCATTTGAAATGATGAATCCTCTATCGCGTCAAACAATACCACCTGGCGTTCTATATACTGGACAAAACGAAACAATAAATCAATACGCTGTTCTTCCGAAGAAAACTCTTCATGCTGATCAAAAAAACTCTTTATGATCTCATCTGGAGTTAAATGTTGATCAACCCCCTTCTCACATTGCTTTGCAAAAAATGGCAATAAAGTACCTGTATCCTTAACACGTTGGAATGGCAATGTTAAAAACAAACTTTTAAAAAGCTCAAAGCGTGTCAATACCTCGTCCTGAAAGACGGCTTCATTTTTACTTTGCTTCATATTTAAATCTTTGAAAAATGGTCAAGAGAGTTTAGGCGACTCTTGAGTTTCTGTAATATATCTGAAATTACCCTACGCACCAAATATAGCAATATTATATTTAAACAAATAAAAAAATATAAATTAATCAAAAAAAACATCAAAATATTATAAAGATATTAATGAAAATTCGTAATTTTTCGTTTTTAGTATATTATCGCAACAAGCAGGGAACCCTCAGGCTAATATAGCCTTATCTCGTATATTTGTGCTATACATTATGAAACAGACACAAGAAATAAAAAGTTTTTTCTATAGTCAATATTTTGCGGATGGACTGCGAATTACCATCGGATGCATTGTACCTGTCCTCATTTTTGCCACCATAGGCCAGTTTACCAATGGAACCATTGTATCCCTGGGCGCCCTTTTGGTTGGGCTATCCGATACTCCCGGAGCGCCAAGCCATAGACGAAAAGGTATGTTTGCCGGGGCCATACTGACCACCCTAACATTTATCCTGACCAATATTGTCAATCAAAATGTATATCTTCTTGCCGTTTTCATCGGAATCGCCTGCTTTATCTTTGCGATGTTTGCCGTATTCAACGGCCGGGCCGCGAATGTGGGTTTGATGTGTATATTAATGATGCTGATCCACGTGCAGATACACTATCCCCTCGATCAGGCAATTAATTACCTCGGATTCTACACCCTTGGCGGACTTTGGTATATAGCAATCAGCCTCTCTATCACCCAGGTACGCCCCTATAGGCTGGCTGAGCAGGAACTTGCAGAAACCATTCGTTATGTAGCTGATTATATTCGGCTGAAAGCAAATTTTTACGATGCCAAAATCGACAATGATAAAAACTACCTAAAACTGATTGACAAACAGGTTGAAGTAAATCAACATCAGGAAAACGTCAGAGACCTGCTGTTTCAGAGCAAAAGATCCATTAAAGACACCACAAAAGTAGGGCGGTATCTCACCTTAATTTTTAACGATATTGTAGATCTATTTGAGCAGAGTATGGCTGCGCACTATGATTACAATACTATTAGCGAACGTTTCGGCCCCACGGGTATCTTGGATGACTTCAAGAACGTTATTCTAAAATACACGAATGAACTCGACAATTTGGCCTACCAGCTCAACACGAATATTCAGCCCAAACCCCTCTATGATTTCGATGCGGACCTCACACGTCTCCACGTTAAAATTGACCAGCTCGATAAAGAAAATCAATACAGCACCTTTGCACTGCGTAAAGTACTGATCAATTTACGTGACTTGGTCCGTCGTATAAAAAATATCTACGGCTATTCCCACCTGCAACCTGACGACGTCAAAAAGAAAGAAATTGATGACGCCAAACGTTTCGTCCAAAGTTCAGCCATCGACCTGAAAAAATTCCGTGAAAATCTGACCTTAAAATCGACAATTTTTAGACATGCCTGCCGCATGGCAATCGTGATGTCGGTCACCTACTACGTTTTTGAGACAACCAATATCACCAACAATGTCTACTGGATCCTGCTGACGATCATGGTGATCCTAAAACCGGGTTTTGGCCTTACGAAAGAGCGTAATATACAACGCCTTATCGGAACGACCGTCGGTGGGTTGATCGGAGCCGTCATCCTATTGACGATACATGATCCAACCATACTATTTGTGCTGCTGGTATTTTTCTTCCTGACCGCATACAGCTTATTTAGAGTCAATTATGTGGTCGCAGTGCTATTTATGACCCCCTATGTGCTGATCATGCTCAGTTTCGTCAGTTCCAACACCCTTGAGGTCACCAAAGAACGTATTTTAGACACCTTTATTGGAGGGATGATCGCCTTCCTATCCAGTTATATTATCTTTCCAAATTGGGAGAGCATGCAAGTGAAAGAATCCATGCGCAAACTTTTGATCGCCAATTACAATTACATCTTTCAGGCGTTAAAGGAAATTGCAGGCCAGGCCCCATCGATTACAGATTACAAGTTAGCAAGAAAAGCCGTTTATGTCGAAACCGCAAATATGGGATCCACTTTTCAACGTATGCTGACTGAACCCAAAAAAAGGCAAAAATACAGCAAAGAGGTCAATAAGTTTGTCATATTCAACCATATTCTGGCCTCGTTTTCTGTTACACTGATGAACCATCTGGATGAAATGGACAATAACTACCTAAACAAAGACCATGTTCGGACCATTCGAAAAATATTAAATAGCTTGGACCAATCTATTCAATTGCTTTATTCATCAGATTCCAGTACCGTATTTTCGCCCTTGGAAATCGAAATCTCAAACCATCGCTTCGACAATAGCGACATCAATTCTGCTGACGGAAAACTATTGGAAGAGCAATTGGAGTTCCTGTACAAGATTGCCCAGGACCTAAACAAGATTGTTCAGGATCTCCATGATAAAAGTGCAGCCGAACAAGCAGCGGAATTATCTAAACTGGCAGGCTAATTTATCCCAGAAATTCACGAAATTTACATTATGAGTGAACATATAACAGCGTCTTATGACATTATTATCGTTGGAGGAGGCCCCATCGGTCTCGCCTGTGCCCTGGAAGCAAAACAGGCCAACCTCAACTATCTTATTCTAGAAAAAGGATGTTTAGTCAATTCGCTCTATAACTATCCGCAAAATATGACCTTTTTTTCTTCTTCTGAGCGACTGGAGATTGGGGACATTCCCTTTGTGACCACCAATCCAAAACCCCGAAGAACCGAAGCCCTGGAATATTACAGACGTATCCAGCAAAAATTTGAACTGGATACCCACCTGTTTGAGGAAGTATTGAATATTACAAAGAAAGATTCTACTTATTTTAACGTCAAAACCAATAAATGCAATTACACGACAAAAAAAGTCATTATTGCTACGGGTTTCTATGACATCCCTATGCTACTCAACATCCCCGGAGAAGAACTTAGCAAAGTACGGCATTATTACAATGATCCGCATTACTACAGCGGTCAGAAAGTAATTGTTGTAGGAGCAAGCAATTCATCCATAGACGCTGCCCTGGAAACATTTCGAAAAGGTGCTCAGGTAACATTGGTCATCCGCGGCAATGAAATCAGCCCAAGAGTCAAGTATTGGGTAAAGCCTGATATTGAAAATAGAATTGCCGCTGGAGAAATCGATGTACTTTACAATAGTCAATTAACAACTGTTACGGAGACAAGCGCCTCCATTCAAACACCAACAGGCATTGTTGAGATTGAAAATGATTTTGTACTCGCGCTGACCGGATATCGGCCAAACTTTGACTTTCTACGCAAGATAGGAGTTGACATACCAAAACAGGCCCCCTGTATCCCCTGTCATAATGAGCAAACAATGGAAACAAACATAAAAGGCCTATACTTAGCAGGGGTTGTCTGCGGTGGATTAAATACCCATCTTTGGTTTATTGAGAATTCACGTATCCACGCCAGGCAGATCATCGAACATATACAAACAACGGCGATTTAACGCTGTTGATACCGCAAACCATTTAAGAAGATTTTCATCATTTTCTTCTGTAAACTGAGGATATGATCAAATTCTTCTTTCGTGGGGAAGAGCATATTTTTCATGTCTTTCAAGATCCCCATACGCATACCAAACAATGAATACAATAAAATACGGGCTGTCTCGTTGAGATCATCTACCTGAATCTCCCTGGCGTCTATTCCAATCTTCAGAATTTTTTCAATAATTTCAACTTCCCGTAGATAAGATTCTTTGAATACTTGTTCCAATTCATCAGGAAGTTCTTTGACCATCTTCATGGTGTATTCAAACAAATTGTAATATTGATTGATTGCCTTGACACGCATATCAATGGAGTACATCATGATTTCTTCAAAGTTTCCCCCTTTATCGATAACTGTTTCCATTTCCTCAATCATCTTATCTATAACATACTCAAAAACAGCGGAATATAAACTATTCTTGTCGGGAAAATAATAATAAAGCAGTGCCTTTGAAAAATTAAGATCCTTAGCAATCTCCGACATTGTCGTTTTAGCCATTCCAAAGTGTGCAAAGCGCCTTGTTGCAGCTTCTAGAATTTTGATCCTTTTTACATCTGCGTTACCCATTAAACTTATATTTTTTATCGTTAAATAAACGGTTTATACTATCTTTACCGATTATCATGCTAAAGATAGCGGATTTTTTTGAATTTTTGAAAACTAAAGTCAATATGGAATTAAACATTCAATCGAATATCTCTTTGAAACCTTTCAATACATTTGGAATAGAAGAAAAGACAAATTTCTTGATCGAAGTGAATGATAACGAGACATTGACCGAAATTTTTAAACGAGGAATTTTCAGCAAAAACTTTTTTGTTCTTGGCGCGGGAAGCAATGTTTTATTCACCAAACCGTTTGATGGCTATATTATCCGAATGGCCAGTAAAGGTATACAGTCAAAAATTGAATCGGATCATGTATATGTCACCGCAAAAGCCGGGGAGATTTGGAATGACTTTGTTTGGCATTGCATCAGGAAAAATTATGCAGGAATAGAGAACATGGCTCTTATTCCCGGAACTGTAGGTGCGTCACCCGTACAAAATATCGGTGCTTATGGGACCGAATTAATGTATGTTTTTCATTCCTGCGAAGCTTTTGACACCAGACTGGGCACATTTAAAACATTCAAAAAGGAAGACTGTAATTTTTCCTACCGCGACAGTATTTTTAAAACGGAGCACAAGGGCCGTTTTATTATTACGGAGGTAACCTATAAATTAAGCCTTACACCTAAAATAAATACAAGCTACGGTGCCATTGAAGCTGAACTCGTAAAAGAAAATATAACACAACCATCCATCGCTGATATCGCAACCATAGTATCAAAAATTCGTGTGGAGAAACTACCGGACCCAAGTACAGTTGGCAATGCCGGAAGCTTTTTTAAAAACCCTGTGATCTCTGCGGATAACTTTGAAAGGTTATTGACACTTTATCCAGCAATCCCACATTATCCGATGCCTGATCAACAAACAAAATTGGCCGCCGGATGGTTAATAGAACAATGTGGCTGGAAAGGAAAACAATATGGACAAGCCGGTGTCTGGAAAAATCAGGCGCTTGTACTAATAAATAGACAAAATGCTAGCGGTCAGGAAATTTACAATCTTTCTGTCCAAATTATTAGAGACGTACAAGACAAATTTGGCATTACGCTCGAGCGCGAAGTTAATTTATTGTAAAGAATCAAAAAAAATATTTGTATCTCTTAGAAACTTAAAAGAACAATAATATAGTCCCTATTTCATCTCAACATCAACTAAAGCCCATCTTATTTACTTAGGGTTAATATACGCACACGATTGCATGCCTTAAAATAATCTTAAAATTACATTAAGAAATTCATTTTTTAAGGAGTTTGGCGCATTATTTGCCTCATACTTAACGAACCGCATTTATAAACTTACTGTTTCCTAAAAAGAACAGTTATAATTCATTAAGCTATGACAAAGAATGAATTTGACAGCATGGTTATTGAGCAATCGGACTCATTAAAACTCTACGCCAGAAATTTTACCAGCGACTATGAAGATGCAAATGATCTTGTACAGGACACCATCCTCAAAGCTGTAACCTATTTCAAAAATTTTAAAGAGGGCACTAACCTAAAAGGATGGCTCTATACCATCATGAAAAATACGTTTATAAATAACTATAGACGGATTGTAAAAACCAACTCCTTTATTACAAAAGATGAAGATATCTCCAATTCAAATCTATTAATATCTGCTTCAAGCAACCAAGGAGAAAGTAAGTTTGTCATGGAGGATATTCATGAAGCCCTGTCTAATCTTTCAGAAGAATACTACATCCCTTTTTCCCTTTATTTCGAAGGATTTAAATACCATGAGATATCTGAACATTTAAACATTCCTATCGGAACTGTAAAGACAAGAATACATGTGGCACGAAAATTAATGAAACGGTCACTATCAGCTTATAAAGTCGCCTAGTTTTTTCTATCTTCGCCTTCTTACAGATTGTGATGGAAAAAGAAGGATTACCCGAATATAGTAGGAGCCAGCTCGCATTGCGAAATGGACAAGATAGGCCACAAATATGGGTGGCTTATAATAGTTATATCTATGATGTGAGTGATAGTAGGCTTTGGAAAAATGGCTTGCATTATGAACATTGGGCAGGCCAAGATCTAACTGAGGAGCTCATAGATGCTCCTCATTCAGACACCGTATTTTTAAAATTCGAGGTAATTGGAATCTTGAAGGGCTAATTAGCACTTATAGACTAAACTGTGACAGCGCAACAAAAGCATTCAGACGCTTCTGTATGTCTCCATCGGTGAGCTCAACGAGACGATCTGTCCCAAACTTCTCTACACAAAAGGAAGCCAATACAGATCCAAAAATCAAGGCGTTTTTCATGTTGTTAAAGTTGATGCTCTTCACTTTGGCAAGATAGCCGATGAAACCACCTGCAAAAGTATCTCCTGCTCCAGTAGGATCAAACACATCGGCTAAAGGTAGTGCTGGCGCAGAAAAAATCTGATTCTCACCAAAAAGCAATGCGCCATGTTCCCCCTTTTTTATGATCAAATATTTTGGTCCCATTGCCAAAATAACTTTTGCGGCTTTGACCAGGGAATATTCACCTGATAGTTGTCTAGCCTCAGCGTCATTGATCGTCAAGACATCAACCTTTTGGAGAACTTTCTTTAAATCGTCCAAGGCAACATTCATCCAATAATTCATCGTGTCCAGCACCACGAGTTTTGGTTTCTTGGTTAGACGGGCCAACGTCGTTAACTGTACCTGAGGTGTTAGATTCCCGAGCAGAAGATACTCACAGTCCTGATAACTGTCAGGAATAATCGGATCGAAATCTGCCAGTACATTTAAGTCAGTCACCAACGTGTCTCGGCTATTCATGTCATTGTGATATCTTCCGGACCAAGAAAACGTTTGTCCCCCCGGAACAATCTGAACACCTGATATATCGATACCACGATCTTTTATAAGTGCTAGATTGTGGCTTCCAAAGTCTTCTCCAACAACACTGACCAATTTGATCTGATCACATAAATAGGATGCCGCTATACTCGCAAAGGTACCGGCACCACCTAGAATTTTGTCAGTTTTACCGAACGGTGTTTCAATTGTATCAAAAGCCACCGTACCAATAATTACTAAACTCATAGTTTTTTAATAAGCATGGTAAACAAAAAAACCGGCATAAAGCCGGTTTCAATATTGCTCCTGAAGCTGGGCTCGAACCAGCGACCCTCTGATTAACAGTCAGATGCTCTAACCTGCTGAGCTATTCAGGAATCTTTATTTTTCCGAGAAACTCCTTTCTCATTGAATGCACAAAAATAGTACATTTTTATATTATTCGCAAATAATTTTATCATTTGCTTATTGCTCCTGAAGCTGGGCTCGAACCAGCGACCCTCTGATTAACAGTCAGATGCTCTAACCGGCTGAGCTATTCAGGAATGAAAAACTAAATACTTTAAAAACTCCGGTTATGTAAGTTTCTAATTGCTCCTGAAGCTGGGCTCGAACCAGCGACCCTCTGATTAACAGTCAGATGCTCTAACCTGCTGAGCTATTCAGGAGTATTTTTTCAATTTTTCCGGAGACTCTATCGCGTTTCCGTGATGCAAGTATCGGAAGATTATTAGAATACTACAAATTTTTTGAACACATTTTTTACAACTTCCTAAAATCCAACTAGAATAATTTATTTTTCTTTTGTCGAATCAGTAGCAAAAACCTCCTTCAAGCAATTCAAACAGCATAATCCACGTTTTACCACCACATAAAAGGACACCTTTAGCGATTGCTCCCAACGAATCAAATCAAACAGACCTTAGAGCAACACCCCTTTGAGAATAAGTGTCGCCACCGTGAAATAAATGAGAAGACCTGTAACATCAACCAGCGTAGACACAAATGGTGCCGATGAGCTCGCCGGATCCGCTCCCAATCTTTTCATCACAAAGGGTAACATAGACCCCATAAGCGACCCCCACAGAACAACACCGATTAAGGATAATGAAATCACAAAGGCAATCAATACCCAGTATTCACCATAGGTATGCGCAAAAGACTGCCAGGCCATAATCCTTAAAAAACCCAATGCCCCCAAAATAAGCCCAAGCAGCAGACCGGACAATATCTCCCTGCGCATCACACGCCACCAATCCGAAAGAGTCACCTCACCCAATGCCATCGCCTGGATGATCAATGTCGAAGCCTGTGAACCACTATTGCCGCCACTAGAAATAATGACCGGCATCAAAGCGAATAACATGATGGCACTTGCCATCTGCTCTTCGAAATGCTCAATAACCGTCGCGGTCAACAACTGCCCCAGAAACAAAACAATCAACCAGCCCGCCCGCTTTTTCACGAGGTTTTTAATGGAAACATCCAAATAAGGTTCATCCAAAGCCTCTGTACCTCCAATACGCTGCATATCCTCCGTATACTCCTCATTAGCCACCCATAAGATATCGTCCACGGTAACGATCCCAAGCATTACCCCTTGCCCGTCCACAACCGGAAGCGCAACCCTATTGTTCATCCGGAAAATATTAATGGCCTCCTCCTGCGGATCATAAGCATTCAGGGAAATCAAGCGGTAATCAATGAGGTCCCCTACAATTGTTTCGGGCTCCGCCATTAAAACATCTTTAATACGAATATCATCGATCAGTTTGCCATTTGAATCTATAACATAAAGCACATCTATGGTCTCAGAATCTTTCCCATATCGACGGATATGCCCTAATATTCTTTCGATACTCCAGTGCGCTTTTACCGTAATATAATCTGGCGTCATCAACCGTCCGACACTATCTTCAGGATATCCCAATAATGCCAGCGCCTCAACCCTGTCTTTAGGCGGTAATAGTAATATTAAATGCTTAATATCATCCTTCATTTCGGAGAAAAAAGAGGTCCGATCATCAGGAGGCAATTCATTAATTAATGCACTTATTTTAGCCTTGGAAAGTCTTTTAAAAATTCGATTTTGAGTGGGAAAATCCAGGATACGAAAAACGTTTACCGCACGATTTAAATTTAAGGATTCGATAAAGAGTGGACCATGTTCAGGCAGTTCATCAATCAGCTCCTCTACTTCAGAGATATTCAATTCATTTAGAAATTCCTCCAGCCCAACAAAGTCTTCATTTGCTATCAATTGTTCTATTTGACCTACCTGCATTTCCAGTTCTTCCATATCTTCCTTTCGATTTTAAAATCCTACATCGGTATAAAATTATATGTTACAAAAATCGCTTTTTTAAAGTAAATTCTGAATAAAAAAATAAATAATAAAAAGATATCGAAACTGCAGTTAAATTCCTCTTTCAGTAATGCGCCGAACAATCGAAGCTCTCCAAAATAAAGACATTTTGTCACTATTAAATGTAGCAAAAAAAACAACCTAAGATTCTATCAAAAAAAATAAAAGGGTCTCCTCTCAATAAAATCTTCGCCTGTGCTTTTATCTTTATAAACCGATCACAAAATTTAAAGGGCCCACAAGTCGAACGCTACAAGAACCGCAGCTTCGTCAGAACTCATCTGCAAATTCTTATCTGCAAAAAATATCCAAATATTTTTTGACACGCGCTATCTTATGGATGATTATTTAAGTATATTCGTCACATACTTCTTTCGGTTGAAAAACGAATTTCCGCGACGAAAGCAGCTAACTAAAATCAACAAAAAACACCAAACAAACAGCAAAAAACAAAAACAAAATAAAAACATAACTATATATAAATCAATATATTTACTAAATTAATAAAAACACAAGATTTACATAAAATCAAAATATTCAGCTAAAAAAAATAGCAAACTACAAAATAGCCACATAAATGAAATATAAAAATATAATTATCAGTTTTTTAATATTATTCACCTTAACAATATCTTCAAAAAATACCTTCGCACAGTTTTTTGAAGATAGCCAGGCGCCGTTAAGTCAGAAATGGTTCAAAATTGAGACACCTAATTTTAAACTCATTTTCCCCGAAGAGATGAAAGACAAAGCCCCTACCCTAGCAAATCTTGTGCACAACTCCTTGCGTACAACAAGTAGGAATTACAAAATAACACCTCGAAAAATTCCTTTCATTATACACAACACGAACCTACAGACAAATGGTTTTGTGCAATTATCTCCTCGAAAATCCGAACTCTACAGCACCGCCGGTGCTGAACCCGACAATCAAACTTGGCTCCCCAATCTGATCCTCCACGAGTCTAGACATGTTAGTCAATTTGACAAATTGACAGGAAAATTAGGGGCTCCTTTTTTCGAACAATTAGCCTTAGCTTATTATGGACTAACAGTTCCTTCATGGTTTTTTGAGGGCGATGCCACGCTCACTGAAACCATTTATTCGCGTGGAGGAAGAGGTCGGTTACCCTCTTTTGAAATGCCGATCAAAGCCAACTTCCAATCTAAACAGAACTATAGTTTTGACAAATACTTGCTCGGATCCTTTAAGGATATTGTTCCCAGTTACTACACAATTGGCTACCTTATGACGTCAACCCTGAAGTCGGAACTATCACCAAACTATGAAGCAGATTTATTTTCAGAGCTCAACAAACGTCCACTCTATCCTTATAATATCAACCGCGTACTGAAGAAAAAAACAGGTGGAAATAGCCGCCATTTATTTAATAAAACGATTACAAAATTAGACTCAATTTGGGAGCAAAAAACAGCATATTATCATTCACAAAAATATACTGAAATCAACGGTCAAAACAACCGCTATTATAACAGTAATCTATTACCAAAATCAAATGGAAATTTGATTTATTTCATCAAGCAAAATCCTGAAAAAACAAATGCAATATATACGTATGACAACGATAAAAAATCGGAATCACAACTTGTAAAAACGGGTATACAGTTGACCCCACATTTTGACATCAATAAAGAATATATTGTATGGGATGAACTCCGAAAAGATCCACGTTATAACAAGAGAACATATAGTGTCATCAACTTAATGAACCGGAAAACAGGGAAAATCAAAACCCTGACCAAGCAGTCTAGATATTACTCCCCTATATTTAGCCCTGTAGACGAATCCATTGCTTGCATCGAAGTAGATTTATCCAACACAAGTTATCTTACGCTTATAAGCCTTAAAAATGGCTCTGTAATCAAGCGGATAAAAACAGCGGATTCAGAGCAGCTTCAACATCCCGCTTTTAACCCGACAGGAGACAAAGTAATTGCGATCCGCTTATCAGAAATTGGAACGGCGCTCTGCGAAATAGATCTCAAAAGTGATAAAATTACAAACATCACCTCCTGGGGCGATCAACAATACGAAAGACCACAATACCTTACAGGTATGGATATTCTTGTAAAAGCCAACTTTAATGGTATTGATAACATCTACAAAATAGATCGCAGATCGGAAGCGAAACATCTCCTGACTAAAGCCCCATTTGGCGCCTTTAATCCTTTTTACAACAAGGAAACAAAGCAATTACTTTTTAACAATTATCAATATAATGGCTATAAAATCAGCGAAGCCAGCATAGATACCGCATTCACTATAAAACCAGAAACCGATTATTTTTCCCACTACTATGCTGATGCTGTAAAGAAAGACAGTATGTTCAATATTGCTGCCACGGCGCCAGATTCTAATCAACATTACACCATTACACCATACAAAGGACTTGGACGAACATTTAACTTCCATAGCCTTTCTTTAAGTAGCAGTAACTTTGAAAGTTTCGATAATTTCAAACCTGGCATTTTTTGGTTATCAAACAACATTTTAAACACCACCCAAATTGCACTTGGTTATGAATATGATACAGATATCAGAAAAGGAATTTATTCAGCCGAACTAACATATAATAAGTATTTTCCAAAATTCTCGCTGCGTTATGAAAACAGAGGTCAGATCGCAGCAGCAAACATCCCCAATAAACCGGACAGTAGTGTAAGGTTCGACTGGAGAGAACATTACGTCTCTTCACAGATTTCCATTCCATTGTCTTTTTATAGACTTGATTACACTTATTCAATGGGATTCAATTTTGCCACTGCCTACCTAAAACGTTATAACCTAAGTCGCAATGACCTCAAAAACTTTAATTACGAAACTGCATTTCCGTTAACTTACCAACTTTATTTCAACCGAAACGCCCGAATGGCAACGATGGATCAATATCCAAGATGGGGACAGAATTTTAGCATAACCTACAGACACACTCCTTTTGAAAACAAGGCCAAAGGTGAAATTCTATCTGCACGAACAGTATTCTATCTCCCCGGATTCATGAATAACCATGGATTTCAGATCCGATTAAGCGCACAGGCGGGAACAGGTATCTATGAATACATCAACGACATTCCCTTGGTCAGCGGATTTAGTTATTATAAATATGAGAAAGTGAAAAATACCTTGCTGATCAACTATAGATTTCCTATTGCCTATCCTGATTTTGGGGTAGGGTCACTAGCCTATATAAAACGTATAAAAGGTGGTGTATTCGCGGATTATCAGAATATCCATAAACATAAGGAAGCGGCGCCAAAGAGCTTTGGAGCATACCTTTCCTTTGATTTCAATGCTTTTAGATATCCGCTGCCCGACTTCGAGTTTGTCGTGAAAGGCACTTATATCAATGATAATACGGCAACACAGCGCATCGTACCAACCGTAAGTTTAAATTACACCTATTAAGAATGAACGGCCCAATTAAAATTAGCCGCTAAAGCATAGTGATCCGACAAAGGCAAGCCCCTGATATTAGTAAATAGGTTGTGTTCTATATTATAATCCCGGGCGGTCAAACTCAGATGGCTATTGCTACGATAGAGAATCTTGTCTATTGATTCGCTCTGATTACCGATTGACAGCATATGAGGCGGTTTAAATGCATGCTTCGCTTCCGGCACAAGTCCTCCGTTCTGTAGTTCAACCCAACTATCCACTAATGTGGTTGACTCCATAAAATCGTGCAGGTTATCATCACCAAAACTATAATGTGCATTAAAGTCCCCCATAACAATCAACGCGTTTTCACTAGAATTCTCGCCTATATAATCACGTAACTGATTAAGATTATCCCTTCTCGCACTCGAAGCCCGTCTATTATTCTGGGCATTCGCATGTACATTATAGACATCTAGCCATACACCCGCAATGATCTCCACCTTGACCAGGGTGAAACCTTTCGGTGTCAAAAAATCAGCTCCAGTACGTTTTTTCCAAGGAACTCGCACAACATCCGACATGGGGAAATGGGACAAGGTGTTAAGACCGTCTCCAAAAGGCACACGCCCCTTAGGTTTGGTACGATAAGGGTGTTGATTCCCGCCCAAATAAAGACTATTGTTATAATTGAAATCCTCTTGCACGTTCACAATATCAAAAGGATTAATCTTTTTGCCTATTTCAGCAATACTTCTGCTTCTACCTGTAATCGCAGAAGAAATAAACCCCGGCAATCCCGCCACATTATAAGTCAACACCGAAAAAAAACCCGAACTATCTTTATCTTTTTTGTGATTAGCATCCATCAATAAAACCTATATAATCATGTCATGATAAATTTAAGAAATACAGTAAATACTCGCCACTGCCATACAGATATTTAACAGATAATTGATTTAAATCTGACATTAGCGGGAAAATATCTCTCATTATAAACCAAAGCAGCCTTTTTCAAACCATTGGCGCCTAATACTAAAGCATGCTCCTCAACCGAAACAAGTTTCAATATATGTATAAGAAACATTTTTCAATAAAAAAGGGATAACACACTATTATCCCTTTTCCATACTATTTTTTCTATGCGGTTAATCTTCCAGTGCTTTTACGCCGGGAAGAACCTTTCCTTCCATATATTCCAGCAATGCGCCGCCACCCGTACTCACGTAACTGACATCTTCGGTCATACCAAATTTACTTACAGCAGCAGCTGAGTCTCCACCGCCTATTAAAGAAAATGCGCCATTTTTTGTTGCTTCCACAACAGCATCAGCCACGGCTTTTGTACCCTTTGCAAAAGTATCAAATTCAAAAACCCCCATAGGTCCATTCCAAAGAACTGTTTTTGAATCTTTGATAATAGCCGCAAAATTCTCAGCAGACTCTTGTCCGATATCCAAGCCCTGAAGATCCGCAGGAATTTGATCATTTGGCCCGTCATATACATTGGCATCATTAGAAAACGCATCAGCAATTTGAGCATCTGTAGGAATAACAAGATTCACCCCTTTTTCTTTTGCTTTCTTTACCAATTCATTTGCGAGGTCAAGTTTATCCATCTCAACCAATGACTTACCGATTTCACCACCTCTTGCTTTAATAAAAGTATATGCCATACCGCCACCGATCAGTAAGTTATCTACCTTATCCAATAAAGCCTCAATCAGCTGGATTTTATCAGAAACTTTCGCACCCCCCATAATCGCTGTAAATGGTCTGACCGGATTATTTAATACCTTCTCCGCATTACCTACTTCAGCAGCCATCAAATAACCGCTATATTTAGCTGAAGGGAAAAACTGTGCGATAATCGCAGTTGAAGCATGTGCTCTATGCGCAGTTCCAAAAGCATCATTCACATATACATCACCTAACTTTGAAAGTTTTTCAGCAAATCCTACATCACCTTTTTCTTCTTCTTTATAAAAACGTAGGTTTTCAAGTAATAAAACTTGGCCAGCTTGCAATGCCGCAGCTTTTTCTACAGCTTCATTTCCAATGCAATCATTGGCAAATTGAACCTCTGTACCTAACACCTTAGAAAGGTGAGCAACAATATGTTTTAATGAATACTTATCAGTAGGACCATCTTTTGGTCTTCCTAAATGGGACATTAATACCACACTTCCACCGTCATTCAAAATTTTCTTTATTGTCGGAGCAGCTCCCTGAATACGATTATCATCCGTAATATTGAAATTCTCATCCAAAGGAACGTTGAAATCTACGCGAACCAAGGCTTTTTTACCTGCAAAATTTAAATCGTCTACTGTTTTCATCATATAACTTTAATGTTTTAGGATCTGTCGTTTGCCAAACGAACAGCTAAATATAGAAAAAAGGCATTTATTTTCATCAAATAAATGCCTTTTTATCGGATTAAATTATCATTAATGAATTTCTACCGTGTAAGGTAACCTTGCCTGAACACCGCTATGCGTAGTTGCCTGCCGCATCACATCGAAATAACGATAGTACTCGCCCATTTGTTCTTTCGCTACCCAAGCCTGCACTTTTTCCTTTGAATTGTTCAATATCGAAGTGAATGGATCTTCCTTTTCAGGATATTGTGAAACCTTATACTTGCTTAGATTTGCTTTTTTAGCCGCCGCCTGAACAGCGGCATCCAGATTACCCAGGCGATCCACCAATTTATTACCCAGCCCCTGCGTACCTGTCCATACACGGCCCTGACCGATGCTGTCAACATTGGCCAATGGCATCTTTCTACCCTCTGACACAACTTTTGTAAAAGTAGCATACACTTTGTCGACCTCACGTTGGATAATATCCCTTTCTTCAGCGCTCAATGGGCGATCAAAAGTAGTCATCAAATCCGCAAATTTCCCTGTCTTTACACCATCATAGTGAACGCCAATTTTATTGTTCATCAGATTCTGAAAGTTCGGTATTACACCAAATACACCAATTGATCCGGTTATGGTCGTTGGCTCAGCAAATATGGAGTCAGCTGCCGCAGCAATATAATAGCCCCCTGAAGCCGCTACATCTCCCATAGAAACAATTACTGGTTTAACTTTTTTAGTCAAAATCACCTCCCTCCAGATAATATCTGAAGCAAGTGCCGACCCACCAGGTGAATTCACACGCAACACAACAGCCTTTACAGCATCATCTTCTCGCAGCTTGCGTAATTCTCTTGAAAATTTATCCCCTCCAATCTCACCCGGACGGGTACCTTCACCATCCACAATCTCGCCAACAGCGTAAAGAACCGCCACCTCAGAACCACTGGCATCCTCCTTCACCTTTTTATTGTAATCGAGCAATGAAACAAAAGATATCTCATCCTTCTCGCCTATCTTCAATCGCTTTCTTAAATCAGAGAGCAGTTCGTCTTTATAGATCTTGGCATCAGCAAGCTTATAACGCACCGCATCATCAGCATTCCTAACCAGATAATCATTGGCTATACCACGCAATGAATCCGCCGGAATATTCCGACTTGCCGCAATTTCATTTATAAAAGTATCATATATACTTCCAAGATACGATGTTACCTGCAAACGGTTTGCGTCACTCATTTTATTTAAGAAAAAGGGTTCCACTGCGCTCTTAAATGTACCTACTTTCACAATCTGCATCTCTACCCCCACTTTATCCAATAGATCCTTGTAAAACATGGTCGAACTCGCAAGCCCCCTAAAATCAATGGTTCCTTGTGGATTAACGTACACCTTATCTGCAATACTGGCTACATAATATGCTTTTTGATTATACCCAGCATTGTAAGCAACAACAAATTTTCCTGTTTTCTTAAAGGCCAGCAGTTCATCCCGCACCTCTTTCAAACTCGCAAAACCAGTTCCGATACTTCCCGCATCGATATAAATTCCCTTAATATTCCCGTCCGTTGCAGCATATCTGATTCTACCCAGGATATCATCCAAACCAATACTCTTTGTAGAATATCCCGGAAGATTTAAGCTTCCAAAAGGATTATTGTCGTTCCGCTCATTGATGTCATAGTCAAAGGATAGAAATAACACCGAATTGTTTTTGACAACAACCTCCTGCTCCGAAGAGGCTGAGCTGATAAGCGCCCCAATAATACCCATAAAAACAATAAACAGGATCACAAAAGATATTACAATCCCCGTAATCGTAGCCAATACATACTTAAAAAATGATCTCATATTTAATAATTAATCCCGATTTATACAGTTCCGATAATGGAATGATTTATTTTACACTAAAGGTAATGCAATATTTTTTATTCCCCCAGTATTTTATTTTATAAAGCCTTATTTTAGCAATATGAATAAGATTTTTATATTGTTGGGGACCAACTTGGGAGATCGCCTGCGACAACTCTTACGGGCAAAACAAGCGATTGAAAAACAAGTTGGTGAAATTTTGATGGCATCTTCCATTTATGAAACCGCCGCTTGGGGTGTTGAAGACCAGCCCGCGTTCCTAAATCAGGTCATCTTAATAAAATCAGGTTTATCTCCAATTGATTGTTTGAATCACACACAGCAGATTGAATTGGATTTAGGAAGAGTACGTCTGAAGAAATGGGGCCAAAGAGCGATTGACATTGATTTACTTTATTTCAACGATGAAATTATCAACTACCCAAATCTAATTATACCACATCCGTTTATTCCAGAACGACGTTTCACCTTAGCACCCTTAGCAGAAATAGCACCGGACTACATTCACCCCGTTTACAAAAAAAATAACGTATATTTATTGCATAACTGCAAGGACGAATTACCCGTAAAGAAAATTAGCAACGATGAACCATATCGACATTGACCTGATCAACAAAAACATGTTTGACAATTCAGATTTGATCAAACAATTTGTATCAATGTATCTTATTCAAACCCCCGTAGATTTAGACAACTTACGAAATGCACTAACTGAAGGTGACCATCAAAAAATTGCCGATGCCGCTCACCACATCAAACCGACGATGGACTATATCGGGGCATTCCATTTAAAAGCCAAATTGGAAGAACTGGAAATGAATGCCAAAAATCAGGAATCTTTAGAGGGACTCCGAGCGACTTTTCACGTCCTGGATATCGAAATGAAAGAACTGTTATTTGAACTTGAACAATATGAGAAAACGATCTAAGCCAGATCGTTTTTTTTATTGAAATGAAATGCCGACAGTATAAAATACAAAACTAGAATAACTGGTAAAGCCATAAACTGCCCGACTACAAATAAGATCAAAGTTAAAAATAGAAATATAAAGCGAAATTTGTTTGTTTTCCAATCCATCGAACTGAATTTCATCGAAAACAGCCGAATCTCACTGATCAACAGATAACTGGTCAACAGCACACTTCCAATCAAAAATATTGGATTTATAATGAGTTCGGGATACTTAACGGCAATATAGGGTAATGAAAGCACATAAAAGGTATTCATTGGCGTATTAAGTCCAATAAAATCGGAAGTTTGTCGTTCATCCAAATTAAACTTGGCCAAACGCAAAGCCGAAAATACGGTTATAATAAACCCTAGATACGGTAGCAAGGAAGTATCAGGAAGCGCTTTCTGCAGTAATGTAAACATGATCGTACCCGGTAAAAATCCAAAACTGACCATATCAGCCAACGAATCCAGTTCTTTCCCAATAGGTGATTTTACATGGAGTAGTCTGGCTACCATACCATCGAAAAAATCAAATATTCCAGAGGCTAGAACACAGATTGTTACTGCTTTAAGATTCCCCTCCAAGGCCATCAGCACAGCAATACAACCACTAAAAAGATTCAGGCAGGTTAGCAAATTTGGAATATGTTTTTTCATCTAAGTGATTTATTTTTTATAAAAAAAGCCATCATTCGGTTAGAAATGATGGCTAAAATATTAAAATTTGACGGGATTACCCATTCATACTGATCAAAAATTCCTCATTTGATTTAGTACCACGCATTTGTCCCTGTAAGAATTCCATTGCTTCTGTAGAATTCATATCCGACAAGTGATTACGAAGCACCCAAATGCGTTGCAATGTTTCTTTATCTGTCAATAGATCATCACGACGCGTACTAGACGCTGTAATATCAATTGCAGGGAAGATACGTTTGTTTGCCAATTTACGATCCAATTGCAGTTCCATATTACCAGTTCCTTTAAATTCTTCAAAGATAACCTCATCCATTTTGGAACCTGTATCTGTCAAAGCTGTCGCAAGGATTGTCAATGAGCCGCCGTTTTCGATATTTCTAGCCGCACCAAAGAAACGTTTTGGTTTATGTAACGCATTTGCATCCACACCACCGGACAGGATTTTACCTGAAGCCGGAGCAACCGTATTGTAAGCACGTGCTAGACGAGTGATGGAATCCAACAGGATAACCACATCGTGACCACACTCTACCATACGCTTCGCTTTTTCCAATACGATATTAGCAATCTTTACGTGACGATCAGCGGGTTCATCAAAAGTAGATGAAACAACCTCTGCACGCACGCTTCTTGCCATATCCGTAACCTCTTCAGGACGCTCATCAATCAATAAGATGATAAGGTATACTTCAGGATGATTCTTGGCGATTGCGTTAGCAACCTCCTTCAACAAATTTGTTTTACCTGTTTTTGGCTGTGCAACGATCAATCCACGCTGACCTTTTCCGATAGGTGTAAACAAATCCATGATACGTGTGGAGTAATTACCCATACCCATATCTAAATTTAAGCGCTCATCCGGAAATAAAGGAGTCAAATAGTCAAAAGGTACACGGTCGCGTACTTCTGCAGGATTCTGTCCGTTGATAGCTTCTACTCTAACCAAAGGAAAATATTTCTCACCTTCTTTTGGTGGACGGATACAGCCACGAACGGTATCCCCTGTTTTCAAACCAAATAATTTGATCTGAGACTGTGATACATAAATATCATCAGGAGAAGTCAAGTAGTTATAGTCCGAAGAACGCAAGAAACCATAGCCATCAGGCATAATTTCCAAAACACCCTCATTAACGATAACATTGTCGAAATCTGTACTGGAAGAAGTATTATTTTCAGCTTTAGGAGTTTGAAGAGTTTTTTCAGGTTGGGAACCTTTATCTGTTGTCGGAGTCGTATCTACCGCAGGACTGCTTTCTTCACTTTCGACAGCCTCACGTTTTCTTACAGTTACAGGCTCTGCGGTTTTCACCGTTCTCACACGTTTACGTGTACGTTCAGCCTGTTCCTGATTGTCTTCCCCCACTTTAGCAACATTTTCTGTAGAAGCCGGAGCTGCTTCTTCTTCCCCACCGGTATTGCTAATTCTTTCTATTAATTCTTGCTTACGCAATTTATCAGCATCCGCGATACCGATCAACTTAGCAATCTCGCGCAATTCCGATACGAGTTTAGCGTTTAATTCGTTAATATCCATTAATGTGTTGTGTATGATTTTTGGATTTTCTTTTGAGCTTTATTCTGATTACACACTTAAGCTTGTTTCCTTGTTTAAGTGAATGAAGAACTTAATGATTTCTTTTAAACCCGAAGTGGGTTAAATCTTGAGAACCTAGACAAAGAAAAAAACAAATTTTGTTATTTCAAAATATTTCAAAAAAAATATTTACTATTGTAGCTAGTAAAACGATTTAACAACATTTTTAGATTGAATTTTATATTTTTTTTCATAAGTTCGTACCTTTCAAAATTTAAGTTTTTAGATCCCTTATATGGAACAGCAACAAACTAAAACCAATTACCCCGCACTCTACACATTGATTATTGTGTTTTTCTTTTGGGGGTTTATTGCGGCGGGAAATAGCGTATTTATCCCATTCTGCAAGAATTATTTTCACCTGGATCAATTTCAATCGCAACTTATAGACTTTGCCTTTTATACGGCATACTACATCGGTGCATTGCTCCTGTTCATTTTTAGTTCAATTGGCGGCAACGACCTTGTTGGAAAATGGGGTTACAAAAAAAGTATCGTTTATGGCCTGTTGTTTTCAGCACTTGGTGCTGCAGCGATGATTGTAGCGGTCGAGGTAAATCTATATATTGGCATGTTGCTGGGCCTATTTGTGGTCGCACTGGGATTCTCTTTGCAGCAAACTGCTGCCAATCCCTTCGCCGTTTTATTGGGCGATCCAAAGACAGGGGCTTCCCGAGTCAACCTTGGCGGTGGTATCAACTCCTTTGGAACAACGATAGGACCCCTCGTGATCGGATTTTCGCTTTTCGGGACATTTGAACCTATTTCCGATTCTGAGATTGCCAATCTACCTTTAAATAAAGTGGTATACCTCTACGTCGGTGTGGGTTTGTTGTTTATCCTCGCTGCGGCATTGTTCAACTTTAGCAAAAAAGTACCGGCTGGAATCAGCAATGAACCCATGGAAAAGGCCAATAAGGCTTTACGTACCTTGATTATCATGACAGTTCTACTATTCGGTATGTTCACTCCAGTATTCCTAAGTTACAAGAGTGACCTTGCATTGCATATCGAACAGCTCCATCAACAAGCAACAAGCCTCACTGATCAGTTACAAATCGATCAATTAAAAGCACATATTAAAGAAGTTGCCAAACCACTTGAAACACAACGTATGCTATGGTTAGCAGGTGCTTTAATCGTTGTCATCGGCGGTTTGCTTTTCTCCAACAGAAGCGCAAAAAAGAATCCGGAAGGATGGGGAGCAATGAAATATCCCCAATTGGCCTTGGGAATGCTTGCTTTATTTATCTATGTAGGTATCGAAGTAGCGATCGGTAGTAACCTAGGTGAATTGTTGACTTTAAAAGAATTTGGTCACCTACAATCTTCGCAGATTACTCCTTATGTATCCATGTATTGGGGAAGTATGATGATTGGCCGGTGGGCAGGTGCAATTACCGCATTCAACTTGAGCAAATCCACTAAAAACAGTTTACTGATTATCGTCCCCTTAGTTGCATTCTCCATCATTGTTGGTGTCAATACACTTGCAGGCTTCGAAATGTCACACCTTTATTATTATGTAATCTGCATTATTCTGCAAATCGTGGCTTTCTACCTAAGTAAAGAAAAACCTGCGCGTACATTGATTATTTTTGGTTTATTTGGAATCATTGCCATGTTAATCGGGCTTTTCTCTTCCGGTACAATTGCTATTTATGCATTCTTATCAGGAGGTCTTGCTTGTTCAATTATGTGGTCATCCATCTTCAGTTTATCAATCGTTGGTCTTGGAAAATATACCGCTCAGGGTTCAGCATTCTTGGTTATGATGATTCTTGGTGGTGGTGTCCTTCCTCCTATTCAAGGAAAATTGGCCGATCTCATTGGAATACACAACTCCTATATTCTACCATTGATCGGATTCTGTTATATTGTTTTCTTTGCTGTATTTGTCAAAGGAATTTTAACCAAACAAGGAATCAATATTGATGAAATCGAGGCTGAAGGAGGTCACTAACAGCATCAACTAATTGTAAATAGTACACTATTTAAACAATTTTATTACACTATTCAAAAACTGGCTTAACAACACCGTTAAGCCAGTTTTTTTATATAATGAGCAAATTCTTAAAATTTATTTTTTTAAAAATACATGGATAAGTTATGATATTTAAAATTAAAAAATGTATTTTCGGGGAATTGATTAATGAATTGATTACTCATTTTATAACGATAAACACAATTAAAACTACTCAATAATGATAATCATTGCTGACGGGGGATCAACAAAAACAAACTGGTGTTTGTTAGATGATTCAAATAAAAAGATCTACTTCAATACCGAGGGTTATAACCCTTATTTTGTTGACAGTGAATACATTGTAAACTCCCTAAAAAAAGGATTACCGCAGGATTTACCTTTTGAAAAAATTGCGGAAGTAAATTATTATGGTGCCGGTGTCCATAATAAAGAAAAAGCTCAAATTGTAGTTGATGCTTTAAAACAAGTATTTACTACAGCGAAAGTGGAAGTAGGGCACGATCTACTTGCTGCTGCAAGAGCATTATTAGGGTCTCAAGCCGGATTTGCTGCAATTTTGGGTACAGGAACAAATTCTTGTCTCTATGATGGTAAGGAAATTACATTAAATATTGACTCCGGAGCTTACATTTTAGGTGATGAGGGATCGGGTAGCTATATTGGTAAAAAGTTACTTGCAGACTATGTTCGTAATTTAATGCCCAAAGATGTCAAAGAAGTTTTTTGGAACACGTACAAAATGACAAAAGACGAAATCATGGATGCGGTTTATACCAAACCAATGCCTAACCGTTTCTGTGCAAGTTTCAGCAAATTCGTCTATGACAACAATGTGAACATTGAGTATACACGTAATATCGTAGACGAAGCATTTGAAGCCTTCTTTAGAAATTTAGTCAGCAAATATCCTAATTATCAAAGCTATACCTTCAATTGCATTGGCTCAGTAGGTTACAATTTCAGAAACGTACTGGCTGAAAAGGCAGAACAATATGGTATGAAAGTAGGCAAAATCCTGCGTTCTCCAATTGATGATCTTGTCCAGTTCCACATTGATAGAGCAGCTGCAGTTGCCAAATAACAAGATAAATAATCTTTAACATATTATAGGGTGTCTGATCTGTATCAGACACCTTTTTTATTCAATAAAAAAGCTAATATTAAATTCTAATAAACTTACTCATACTGTTTTACAGCATATTTTAATGATTTAATAACAGGAATTTCATCAGTGCAAAATAAATTTACCTTTTTTTTGTAAAAAGAATATTTATAGTTTATTCCGATGAAAAGAAGCCTTGATATACTTGTACTCTCAGACATACACTTAGGTACGTACGGAAGTAGAGCCAAAGAGCTTTTACTTTACCTGGAATCTGTCGCACCCAAGATATTGATCCTCAATGGCGATATTGTCGATATCTGGCAATTTAAGAAAAGTTACTTTCCGCAAGATCATTTAAAGGTTATCAAGAAGATCATTGACTTGAGCTCGACGGGTACTGAAGTCCATTACATAACCGGCAACCATGACGAAATGCTCCGAAAATTTACGGACCTTAAACTTGGTAATATCAAACTGAGCAACAAACTTCTTCTTTCACTCAATAATCAAAAAGTATGGATCTTTCACGGGGATGTTTTCGATGCATCCATCCATCACTCGAAATGGCTGGCAAAACTTGGCGGCTGGGGTTATGATAAGCTGATACAGCTGAACAATGTCATTAACTATTGCTTGGATAAAATGGGAAAAGAGAAATATTCGCTTTCAAAAAAGATAAAAAACTCTGTTAAAAAAGCCGTCAAATACATCTCGGACTTTGAGCATACGGCAACGGAACTGGCGATTGAAAAAAATTATGATTTCGTGATCTGCGGTCATATTCATCAACCCCAGATAAAGGAAGTTATCACCAGAAAAGGCACCTGCACCTATATGAATTCTGGTGATTGGATCGAAAATCTCAGTAGCTTAGAATATAAAAATGGTGAATGGAAGCTATTCTATTTTGAAGAGAATAAGGAACAGATCCTTAAAAACAAAATCATTGACACTCCCCTTTTCAGCTTAGAGGATCTCAAGAAAATCGTCATCTCATCCTAGACGGAAAATGGATAACCGCATAGCTGGATAAAATTATTTAGACAAAAAAGCCGAACTAGTTCGGCTTTTTTATCTTTTACAAGGTTATTGTTTCCCCTATTTTTGGAAGAGACAGTGAAATATCTTCGTTTTGAAATTTGTCCAAAGCCTTTTGTTTATCAATCTGAATTGGCGGAAATGAATCATAATGAATCCCTACCACACGTGAACAGTTAATAAATTCCGCTGCTTTGATCGCGTCATCTACATCCATGGTATAATATCCACCGATTGGTAGAAATGCCCAATCTAATTTCAGATCTGCCAACAGCTTCATTTCCATGGTCAACGCCGTATCGCCGGCGAAATAAATCTTTTTCCCCTGTACATTAAAGACAAATCCAACCGGAAATCCGCCATATTGGCCATCCGGCGTACTATTCGTATGCGCAGCATAAACCATTTTGACAGTGCCAAAAGGCAGCTGTATCGTACCGCCAAGATTGAACTCAATCACCTTATCGTCAGGCACGCCCTGTCTTCTTACCCATGCAGCTGTTTCTACAATGGCCAATACTGTAGCATCGCTATTTTTTTGGATGGTTGCCATATCTGCGACATGATCTTGATGTCCGTGGCTTAAAAAAATGTAATCGGGCTTAATCGCGTTTACATCAATTGTTTTCGCCAGTGGATTATACGTTACGAAGGGGTCCAATAAAACCTTCGCTCCATCAAAATCAAACTCAACACAAGATTGACCGTAATAAGTTGCTTTCATGATCATATTGCTATTGATTAAATAAACCGCCTAAGCCGCCTAACATATCCTTACTCGCTGCCTGCATTTCAGCCTGACTGATATTCTCTGCTTGGACTAATGCCTTGTTTAAAGCAACAACCAATAATTCCTCCAATTCTTCTTTATCCGCATTGGACAAAAAAACAGGGTCTATCGTAATCTCCTTAATCTCTTTATTGGCTGTTGCAACTACCCGGATCAAACCACCTTCAGCCTCACCGGATACCGAAATAGTATCTAGTCTTTTCTTGATTTCTTCTGCCTTTTGCTGTGCCTGAAATAATTTGTCAAACATATCTATCACATTTATTTGATGCCAATTTACAAAAATCCTCCAATACCTACTATTGCTAATTTACTTTCGCTAATGCTCGCCTTTTTGTATTTTTGCAGCATGCAAAGCAATCAGGAAAAATTAGTTGCCCATTTTTTGGAACAGCTGAATCTAAATAACAGCACTTTCTCACCGGAAACATACGCTAAGTTAGCAGCAAAGCAATCGGCAATCGTTAGCATCGAAGACGTCATTGCTTATATCAATACTCTTGGCGAAGAATTAAACAGCGAAGAAAATATCAATGAGCTCATTGAAAAAATAGAAGACGAAACCAGCATCTTGATTCACAAGCTCAAATTTATAACGGCCAGTGACAGGCCCAAAGTATTGGTTTTAGATCAAATTGAACCATTGGAAATCAATGAATCGGCCTACCTTCAGGAGTCTATCAAAATAGCGGGCGGAATTCCGACGACAACTGCCCATGAGGCAGATAAAATTATCCTCATTGACAGCGGTGAAACTGTATTTACCCATATTCCGCTATTATTAAATGATCCGTCAATTGCACAATCAAAGGCCATTGAACTCGATCAGCTTTTTATTATGACAAAACCCGGTTTTGCCCAGAGCCCAGGATACGAATACCTTACTGAGCTGGAATCTCTGGCGGAAATCTTACAGCCAAAATATTTCGTTTACGGCCACGAAGGCAAAGACTGGTTACAATTTCAATTGAAATAGCAGCAAACAAGTAGTTCATATCCATCAAAAAAAAGCATCTTTAAATTGATTAAAGATGCTTTTTTTGATGGAATTATGCACTAGCTGTACCTTCTTCGCAATACCTCATATAATTTTTCAACGGTATGGGGTTTATCTGCCCACCTATTTTTGATCGCGTAATTGGTTTGCAAAAATGCATCAGCTTCTGCATAGCTGCTAAATCTGTTTAATAACTCTACTGCTTCGCTATAAGCCAAACTATAGCCATTAAATAGGTCCTTAATAAATAAAAGCTTATCGTTCAAACTTATTCCGGTTTTGATGTCGGTCAGTTTATCGGAACTTCCGGATTGATTGACTTGATATACCCGGTTTTGTACTCCGGCTTGCTTTTGCTGCGAGATAATCTCATTTAGGGTGAGCGGTCTGGAAGGAGTCTCCTGCACTACCGTATTGACTTCTTCCTGGATAAGGCTCTCCTGAACTTCTTTGATGATAACCTGTTTTGGTTCTTCTATAACCTCGGTAACTACCACCGGTTCTTCATCAATGAGGTCTATCTTGGGTTCATTTATGGTATACTGATTTTCCTCAACCGGTTCTACAGCAGCTTCGGGTGTTGTAGCTGGAGCCTGATCAACGGTTGGTGAATTAGCTTCATCTGCGATCTTCGTCGAATATGAAACTGCTGGCAGATCCACTGTTTCTTCTACTTCCGCCTGCGCTTCTACAGCAGCTTCATTTGAGCTTTTAGATGTGCCGCTATCCACATTATGCTGTGCGATGTTTTCAGTTTCAACAATGGACTGGTTAGAAGTCCGTATCGAAGATGGCGGTGTAAAATAATCATTGAATGTTATTTTTTTGCTCTCCAAAACCGATTCTTTTAAGGTATTTTGAACTTGCCCACCTTGTAATACAGCATCTGTCTTAAGTAAAGTGACGTAAGCTGCCACAGATTGTGCTTTCGCTTCCAAACGCACCAAATCACTTAATTCGGCAGTACCGTCTTTTTCCGACAAATCCAAATACTGTGCATTCAAATCTTGTAATAAATCTCCTATCTGATTAAAAATTTCTTCTTTAGTACCCATAATTCTATTTGAAATCGCCTATTAATCGTTTATAATACCTTTACATTCCTTACCTTAAAAAGTGGAAAACTCAATCCTTTGATTTATAAATATTTGAATTCGCAATCACTTTTTTGCTACTCAAATTTAATATTTAATTCTGATATTAGCATTGTCAAAAACAGAATATAATAGGAGGCCCATGGACAAATAATACCTTATTTGCTGGCCATCCGAAAAAAATAATTTAATCAAATGCTTTTTTCCGAACATAATCTGACATTGAGACCAGCTCGATATGGAAGTATTGAGGTTATCTGTGGATCAATGTTTTCTGGCAAAACCGAAGAATTGATACGCAGGCTAAAACGGGCACAATATGCGCGGCTAAACGTTGAAATTTTCAAGCCTGCGGTCGATAAACGATATGATGAAAAATTGGTCGTTTCCCACGACAGCAATAGTATCCCCTCTACTCCGGTTGAAAATTCTTCGGCAATCCTGCTATTGAGTTCGGCTACCCAAGTTGTTGGCATAGATGAAGCCCAATTTTTTGATGACGGATTGACAGAAGTATGCGTCAAATTGGCAAACAGTGGAATTCGTGTAATTATTGCCGGATTGGATATGGATTATAAAGGTCAACCCTTCGGTCCAATACCAAGTTTGATGGCAGTTGCTGAACATGTCACCAAAGTTCACGCAGTATGCATGCAATGCGGCGCTCCAGCGAATTATTCTTATCGGCTCACAGATGACACACAAACCGTACTACTCGGTGAAAAGGAAGCCTATGAACCACGCTGTAGGCAATGTTATTATCATCTGGATCAACAAGGTCACTCGCATAATCAAGGCTAGGGATACACCCCCCAATAGCCATCTCATTCTTCTACCGGGTATCTATCGATCCCTCCGATCAAAAAACAGCAGCTTGCCATTTGCATTTACTTGATCTATTTATAACATTTCTGTTAGAAATAACTGCCAGATAGACCCAGAATCAATTTGGCATAGGATTTGAAATACACTTTACAAATAAGAAGTTAAACGCTTTCAAAAGCGACAAAATACTTTTCATAATTTAGGTTTATAATTGGTTAGTTTGCACCTCCTTGCCCATCAAGGAGGTGTTTTTTTGTTATAAAAAAACGCTGCTCTTTTCAAAGAACAGCGTTTCTATTGGTAAGCTCAATCTCATTAGGGTTGCACGCGATAGTTGATCACTTTTCGACCAATATTACCCGTCTGGTCCATCCCTTCGACAATCACTTTATAATTGCCGTTTCCATCCGCATTGTAGAATTGAACGGTGGCCTCCCCTGTCTCGGTTACCGTTACCTTTGGATTCCAATAAATGGTGGTCCGCAGGTCATTTGCCGATTTTCGCTCTGGTGTATCATATTTCGGCGTGTAGAACTTACGTTCTTTAACATAGCCTAGCGGGAACATGTCTATAACATTCGATTTTGGCAGGAGTTTCTCAATTTCACTCAAAGCCATCCGAGGTTTCTTGGCCTCCACTTTCTTAGTATAAATAGAGACAACACCATTGTTTTGATACATTCTCGATACCGTACCCAATTCGTCACGCAAAAAGATTTCTATTCCCTCGATATCTGCGACATTTATACTGTTCAATCCAGGTTCGTCTATGGCCATACCATTTAGGAAAAACTGAACAGGTGTACGTCCACCAGCATTGTAATCACGCGAAACATAATATTTCAATGTTTGGGGATCATAAGTAATTCCCGTTAAAACAGTCTGCAGACACATAGTCAATACATTACATCCTGTTAAGCGTTCTGGCTCGATACGATGTTCAGGCATAGACAAACCCGAAATAGACGGAAAATCCTTATTGGTGATGACCTTTTTCTGAACTCCCGTCACCTCTACTTCATCCAACAGAATAGATTTTCGATACTCTTTTCTGCTATTATCCAGATAAGGCGCTATTGCTTGGTCGATATTGGGAACAAAATAGCTTTTATAACCATTATTCTTATCTATTTCGGGATAATAACTCTGATCCATATTGATCACCAGACTCCGATAATTATCATTTGACCGCGCATTTACGGTCACTTTAGATGAATCAGGAAAAACAAGGTCTTTGAATGTAAATCGGCCATTTTGATCGGTGTAAACATCCTTTTTGATATTCCGTGAAGGTACAGACAACAACAGGCCCCCATTTGGATATGGACGACCGGTATTCATGCGCAGAATTCCCGATAACTCGATCCCCTGTTCAGGAAGAAAACTAACCGGAGGTAACTTTTCAGCGATTAATGCAGGATAATCAAAACGGCGATACCCCTGTGTCATTAATAAGGCATCCAAGGCCTTTTCGCGGTTTGGATTTTTTTCGTCAAAATAAGCATTCGGGTTTTCGACATTCCCTTTCAGATCCGAAGTCAACAGAAAATTACTCACAATGGAGAGGTCAGCCTGGTCATTATAAGGGACCTTAGACTCATCAATTACTGAAACGGAATAACTGCCTGGATATTTCTGTCCATTATTATCAACGGAAAGTTTTAAATTAACCAGATCTTTCGCCTTATAACTTTGTTTGTCGCTGGCGACCTGAATGTTGAGTAATTTCTCACTCTGTACAAATGCCAGACGCTCGCTTACAGGTTTGCCGTCAGGAGTCATTAAAGTGACCTGAACGATACCGTTAGGTAATCTTTCTTTTGGAATATTGACCAGCGCAGATGAAGATTTTAGATTAACCTGAGCCCCAAAACAGAGATGACCATTCGACTGAACCAATACATAATAAGATTGAGCAGGATTTTTCGAAAAATTATCCTCGCTAGTCACAACAGCAAATTCGGCATTTGTTTCATCCTGCTTGACAAATACAACATTTGTCTTATCATTAGCAACAGCCGGAAGCTTATATTTACGTTCCTGTCCATTGTCAAATTTGATGACTGCCTGGTAGTTTTCTCCAGCTAAAGGCAACAAGGAGAAATACCCCATTCCCGATCCAAAATCTTCGAATTCTGCAACAGATTTTCCTTTTGAATCGAGAATTGAACCTTTTACTTTCAGACTCTTGCCATCAGATCCCACAGCTTTAAAAGCCACCTTTTTGGCAAGTCCGGCAATTAAGTCTCCACCCTCAGGAAAAAATTGCACATCCGCATCCCAGAGGGCATTTTTCAGCAGAAAAGAACTGGACAGCGGCTTTTCATTTTTATTTTCCTGGATACTCACTTTTAATTGGCCTTTCTCCAGATTAGCCTTCTCTTTTACCGATAGATTGATCGTCACCTTCCCCATCGCATCCGTTTCACCTTTGCCTTTATCGACAGTTTCCCATCCCGACACAAATTCCCAATTGATCTTTGAATTAATCATCGGCTTGCCTGTTCGGTCCCTGAACTGTATGACAGCCTGGCTTTTATTTCCACCGAGATTATTCTGAAATTCAATATTTGTGGCCAATTTCTTATTGATCACATCACCTATTGGAACAATTTTATTGAAGAAGTAAGCAGCGTCAAAATTTGACATCCATTTGGTATAAGCTCTGAAACGATAGTTATCCTGCACCATGAACTGTGGATCAAGCACCATCTGTCCATTTCCGACACCTTTGTCCAGCGGAATCCTAAAGGTCTGAATAAGCGAATCACGGCTATTCAAAACTTCCACATAGGCAATTTTACTCGGCTCGTATTCTGGAAGATTCCGTGATAAATAAGTAGAAAACCATAATGTATCTCCCACGGCATAATAGGGCTTATCGAAATGCAGGTGTACTTTCTCTGTCGGGTAACCCTGGAAATATTTTTGAACGCGTTCTACGATCGTATTAATAGGTAATGTAGGTACAGTCTGAGCATACGTTGACCCAACTCCTAAAATCCCTATCGATAAAGTCAATAGTTTTATGTGCTTCATTGAAAGTCTTAGAATTAAAAAAAGAATAGCTAAATATATTCAATTTTACCCAAAGGCCAGTCCTATTACGGCATTTTTAACATTTATTATATCATTATACCTGCATTCAGGCAAACTGCTAAAGTAAAGGCGCCAATAAACGGCAGATGGAATCGACCCCCCGTTTCCAGCGGCTTCTTTGCATCCATTTACGAATTGTAATTAAGTCCGAAGCTTCAATATCCGCAAGAAATTGATTGTTCAGACGTTCACATAACGCTTTGTCAGAGACAATTCCCGATATCTCAAAATTGATGTAAAAGCTTCTAATATCCAGGTTCGTAGTACCCACATAGGCTAGTTTACCATCGATACAGATCGTTTTGGCATGTAGAAATCCTCTGGTGTAAAGGTATACATTTACTCCCCTTTCAAGCAGTGGTTTAATAAAGGAAAAAGACGCATGCTGTACAAAAAAGGAATCGGATTTTGCCGGCAACATCAGATCAACGCGAACCCCTGAAGAAACCGCCAGCATCAAGGCAGTTGTCAATTCATCACTCGGAATAAAATAGGGTGTACACAACTGCACATATTCCTTTGCTTCATTGATCCCGGCAATAATTGCCTCCATATTGAATGGAGCCGGGGAACCGGGATCGCTCGCTGTAAAGCCAACACCACTCGCGTCTTCATCAGCAATCGGAAATCTATTTAAATAGCCTTTACCTAATTCAAATGATTCCGCGTCCGTTTGATTCCAGCTATTCCAAAATTGAATCTGCAAGGTATTTACGGCTGCACCGATAATCATCATCGCAGTATCACGCCAATAAATATCATTTTTTCCATTATTGATATAGCGGTCTGAAATATTGATTCCACCGATAAAACCAACCTTTCCATCGATGACCGCAATCTTTCGGTGATTTCGATAATTACTATTGGCTAATGAAGTGAATGTAACAGGAAGAAAAGCCTCAAAAAGGAAATCCGGCTTATGTCGATGTAAATATTTAATTACATCAGGAGCACCAAAACTGTCCAGGATCAAACGCACTGTCACTCCTGCTTTTGCTTTCTCTTCTAGAATTTGTAATATCTCGCGTCCGACCTCATCCATTTCCCAAATATAGTACTCCATATGAATGGAATGTTTTGCGTCTTTCAATTGCTGAATCAATACCGGAAATTTTTCCTCGCCATTAATAAACAATGTCACGTCGTTATTTAGGGAAAATGTGGATATTTTCTGGTTTTTTAGGTACCTATAGACCATAGCCAAACTACCTATGCGTTCGTTCAGGGTATCAATATGTTCCTCCATAATTTCCGATTCCTTACGCCAGGCATCAAGTAATTTTTTTGACTGCTCGCGGTACATCCGCTTCATTTTTTTAACTTTCTTAAATTTTTGGCCAAAGAAATAATAACTGAGCAGACCGATTACAGGCAGAAAAACAATCACCATAATCCAAGCGATCGTTTTGGCAGGGTTTCGGTTTTCAATCAAGATGGTGCCGATTACACCAATATATAAGATAAGTAAGGGAATCCAGTAATATTGTAAAGCAATTTGTAAAATATGATGAAGTACCTCCATATGATGCGCTAAGTTTAGTATCAAATATAATACTTAGCGCCGACAAATTGTTTCCCCTTAAGCACAGTTTATTGTACCTTCAATATGGATAAGAGGACTTAAATAAGGGATATTTAAGTTCGCCCCTCTAAGTATAAACCAGATTCCGAGTAGGAAATATAAAAAAGGCACCCATTTTGAAAAGCCAATTTTGAAAGCTCTGGAGAAGTTCCCTAAAAAGGAAAACAAAAACAACAGTGGAATTGTCCCCAATCCAAAACACAACATAAATAGAAAACTCTGTTGCGGACTGTCGGCATTCATTGCGGACATTAAAGCCATATATACCATACCACAAGGTAATAATCCGTTTAAAATTCCCGCAACAAAACTTCCCCCCGGTCTATACAACCATTTCGACAGAAGTCTGACAAAGGGCTGCACGGAACGAGTCTGCAAGCGGGCGAGGGTACGATTGTTTTTCCCTACGAGCTGAAAGACAGCAATCAGCACCAGTATTATCCCTGTGATCCAGCTCAATGCACGTTGCCAGCCCTGAATTTGTGCAAATGTACCAATGGTTCCCAGAAGAAATCCCAGGCTACCATAAGTCAAAACCCGGCCTAATTGATACAGTACTTTATTTAGAAAAATACACCAATTCAGCTCTCGCCGACCCTCAATCGCAAAAATTAGAGGACCACACATGACAGCACAGTGTATGCTTCCAAATAAGCCCATAAAGAATGCAAAATAGGTATAGTTCATACTCCCGTTTTAAAATAAAATATGCTCCTCAAATAAAAAATCCTTGCCTTCGCTTTTCCAGTCCACATATAATTTCCACATCCCTTTGTCGAATGTGGAAATAGGCAATACCAGCAGATTATCCGTTGTCTGGAATGGCAGCTCCCTATCTAGCTTACTATCCGATGGTTTACGAAACAATAGCTTTCCTTTGTTCACTTTCGATACAAAATGTATGTAAAGTGTGTCTTTTCTGAGCGCAACCGTCGGCATCTCTTTCATGCTCAACACATTCTGTTTTTTTTCATAAGCTTGATCGTAGTTCAAGCCTTGTTCATAATAATCGTCTTCTTCTAAGCTGTCCGTATCTTGAGTGACCATGTAAAATCCAGCCGCAACGATGCACAACATAAATACCGCTAAGATTAAAAAAATTTTTGTACCCCAATTCATTGTTCTATTTTTTAATTCATCCCGGGAGGAGCAATAAAAGTTGTTTTTAAGCTTTCAACTTTTTTATCTCCTGAATAGATAGATAATTTGATATTACTTTTATATGTTTCGACGTCCTTGTTTGCGATAATCAGAAAGAAGCTTAAAGTCGCGTGTCCATCTTTACCAAGCTTTTGGATGGGATTAACCAATTGAATTTTGAGTTTCGGATCCTCGCATACTAATCGAAAAGGCATCTCCTTGCCTGATTTATTAATTAATTCCAGGGCGTAAAGATTACTGATTGTCTTATCGTCCCGAAGCTGGTAGGTACTTCCTTTTGCCCGCAACAACCGGCCATCAACAAGGGAGCGATTGAACAGCAAAAAACCAAATACCGACATCAGCGCCACCAAGACAATGGAGTATGCCACCGCCCGGATATTGCTTTTCTTCTTGAGCGTACCTTCAATCTCTCCCATTGGGTAAAAACCGATCAGCTTTTTGGGTTTCCCGATTTTTTCCATGACAGCATCACAGGCATCGATACATGCTGTACAGCTCACGCATTCCAATTGTAGGCCTTTACGGATATCAATTCCTGTTGGACAAACGTGCACACAGAGTTTGCAGTCCACGCAGTCCCCCTGTGAAGTAGAAGTACCTTTTTGTTGCTTTCCTCTGGGTTCACCACGTCTATGATCGTAGGCTACTGTAATACTTTGATCATCCAGGAGGACGCCTTGCAATCTTCCATAGGGACAAATTGCAATGCAGACAATTTCTCTGATGTAGGCAAATACAGCATAAAATACCAGTGTGAATACGATGATGGAGATTAAGCCGGCAATATGCTGATCCAATGGGTCGGTGATAATTTTAATCAATGCATCCGAACCGATGATATAAGCTAAAAAGATGTTTGATATAAAAAACGAGATAATCAGAAATATGCCATGCTTTAATAGCTTCTTCATCTGTTTCTGATCGGTATCAGGACCTTCATCGCATTTTTTTTGTTGTTGCCAATCCCCTTCAATCCAATATTCAATTCTCCTGAAGATGAGTTCAAGAAAAATTGTCTGTGGACATGTCCATCCACACCAGACACGTCCAAAGACCACTGTAAATAGCACTACGCAGACCATAATGATCAACATCCCAAAAACAAATATATAGAGGTCCTGGGGGTAAAAAAGGTTTCCTAGAATCGAAAATTTCCGTTCAATAATATTAAACATTAAGAACGGTTCGCCATTTACCTTGATGAAAGGAGCTACAAATAAGAACAGTAGCAGTGTATAACCAACCCACTGTCTCTTTCTATAAAGTGCTCCCTGCGGTTTTTTGGCATAGATCCACTGTCTCTTTTTTGACTTAGATCCACCATTATTGGCATTATTAACTACTACTGTACTCATTTCAATCTTGATTTACTATTCAGCTTTTTTTTCTTTCCCGGCACCATCATTCGCTTTTGCTGTATCCTCAGCATTTCCGTAGGTTACCTCTTCTCCTTGTGGTTCTTTTGGATTGGCAGGATGTGTATCTCTCAGCGTAACAATATAACTTGCCACCTGTGCAATTTGCGCAGGGCTTAAAGTTTGCTCCCAAGGCACCATTCCTTTATCCGGAACACCATACTTAATAGTTTTAAAGAGATCTTTAATCTCACCGCCATGCAACCAAAATTTATCCGTCAAGTTGGGGCCAATACCGCCCTCCCCGTTTCCACCATGACAGGCGACACAGTTTGCCGCGAATATTGCTTTCCCTTCAACCGCCATGTCTGGCTCAAATTCAACAGTATTTTCATCCACATTGCTGGCAGAAGCAGCTAGATACGCTTGTCTTTCCTTTTCTGCGACAACCATTTCATGTGCATACTCCTGGTCCTGGTTCATACCGATCCCAGAAACCTGATAGATGAATAAGTAGACCACCCCAAAGAAGATTGTCCCATAGAATAAAAAATTAAACCAGATTGGAATGGGATTGTCCAGTTCGCGGATACCATCGTATTCGTGATCGATGACTATGTCCTTTTCTTCAGAGATAGGTCTTATTCCCATGATCTTGTTCCAAGATCGTTTCAACCATCCCTTATTGGCTAATTTCTTGAGTTCTTCTTCTTTGACCAATTCAGGCATCGTAATCTTAATGATGGATTTCATTGCGCGGTTGACCATCAATGCCGAGGCCAGAAGGGCCAACATCACTACTATCAATACGATAATTAAGATATCTGTGTATAAATTATCCGTACCAAAACCCCAGGAAGGCTGAATGGCTTCTACGGTGGCAGGCGCAGTATCTAATAATAAACTCATATACTATATACTTTCAGGTGAATGATTCGTTTCCTTTTCAGTTTCCTCCTCCAAAGGCAGCTCCTTCATATAGTTTACATAGTCCTTTTTCATGCGAAACAACATGATTGCGACCGAAATAAAAAAAATCAGGAATATCCAAAGTGATACAATAAGGTAAAGCTCACTTCCGTTCAAATTTGTGATTTGTTTAAACATAGTCTTATTGATTTACGTTAACATCCTCAGCCGCTTTCGGAGCTGCTTTTATATCCGTTCCCAATCGTTGTAAATAAGCGATTACTGCTATAATTTCGCGATCGGCCAATACATTGACTTGATTCTGTTTCAGATCGTCCGCAATTTTTTGCGCCTGTTTATGCAGATCTTGTTCCGCATTTGCTATCGCCGCATCCGTATAGGGAATTCCTAGTTTGCGGAGAGCCTCCATTTTATCTTTCAAAATAGAGTTATCCAACTGCTGGTCTATTAGCCAAGGATAAGAAGGCATAATACTTCCCGGAGAAGTTATGGTTGGATCCAAAAGATGATCAAAATGCCATTTATTTGGATATTTGGAACCAATACGATGCAAATCAGGCCCGGTACGTTTCGATCCCCATAAGAATGGTGTATCGTATACATATTCGCCAGCTTTGCTATATTCACCATAACGGGCAGTCTCCGATCTAAACGGACGGATTGTTTGTGTATGACAATTGACACAGCCCTCTCTGACATAAAGGTCACGTCCTTGCAGTTCCAGTGCTGTATAAGGCTTCACACTTGCAATTGTCGGTACGTTTTTGGAAATGGTAAATGTAGGAACCATCTCAACCATACCACCGATCAGAATCGCGATAAGCGCCAATACCATGAACAATATAGGTTTACGCTCAAGACGACGGTGCTGGGACTGCTCATTGACCTGAACCGGTAATAGAGCTGGTGCTTCGGCAGGCTCATTGGCCAGCAACTTCCCTTGCTTCATGGTCTTAATCAGGTTGAACGTCATCAGGAAGACACCTGATAAATAAAGCGCCCCACCTAAAGCTCTCATCATATGCATTGGTAGAATTTCCAATGTTGTTGCTAAGAAGTTTGGATATTTCAAAACCCCTTCTGGTGTAAACTCTTTCCACATTAGCCCTTGTACAACTGCTGCCCAATACATCGGAATAGCGTAAAATAGAATTCCAAGTGTACCGATCCAAAAGTGCGTGGAGGCTAATTTCTTCGAGTAAAGTTCTGTTTTATAAATACGTGGGATTAGCCAATAAAGGATACCGAATGTCATAAAACCATTCCAACCCAATGCACCAACGTGTACGTGCGCAACGATCCAATCGGTAAAGTGTGCAATCGCATTTACCTGCTTCAAAGACAGCATCGGTCCTTCAAACGTTGCCATACCGTAACAGGTCAGTGCGACGACCATAAATTTCAACATAGGTTCAGTCCGTACTTTATCCCAGGCACCGCGCAGTGTCAACAGACCGTTTATCATACCGCCCCAACTTGGTGCAATCAGCATAATCGAAAATACTACGCCAAGGGACTGAACCCAACTTGGCAATGCTGTATATAACAAATGGTGAGGTCCGGCCCAGATATAAATAAAGATCAATGACCAAAAGTGCAGAATACTTAATTTATAGGAATAAACCGGGCGATTAGCCATTTTCGGCAAAAAGTAATACATCATTCCCAAGTAAGGCGTAGTCAGGAAAAATGCCACAGCATTATGACCATACCACCACTGCACAAGTGCATCTTGTACACCTTTGTAAACATAGTAGCTTTTCCATCCTGCTACCGGCAGTTGAATGGAGTTAACGATATGTAATACCGCTACCGTAACAAATGTGGCAATATAGAACCAAACTGCGACGTACATATGACGTTCACGCCTTTTGATAATTGTACCAAACATATTGATGCCAAACACCACCCAAATAAGAGTGATTGCGATATCAATTGGCCACTCCATTTCGGCATACTCATGACTTGAAGTAAGTCCTAGCGGAAGAGTGATGGCAGAGGCGACAATAATTAACTGCCAACCCCAAAAATGGAGCTTACTTAAAGCATCACTAAACATTCTTGCTTTAAGTACCCGCTGCAAGGAGTAATAGACTCCCATAAAAATACCATTACCTACGAAAGCGAATATCACGGCGTTGGTATGCACCGGGCGTACGCGGCCAAACGTGGTATACTGCAACCCGAAGTTCATTTGAGGCCAAACAAGCTGCGTCGCCACAAGCAATCCTATGGTCATACCAACTATCCCCCAAATAATGGTAGCGATTCCGAAATTTCTGACAATTCTATTGTCGTAATTAAATTGCTCTAACTGCATTACTTAAATTGTTGATTCTGAATCAAAAGTAAGCAGCATTTTATGACAATCTAATGATAGAGAATGCGTACAAAAGTGATGTACGTCACTTTACTTTATTGGGTCAAATATCGAATATCCGTTACGTAATACTTGATTTTAAACCATTTAAACAACAACAACGAATAGCACAGTAGTTCACGCTATCCATTCTGAGATCAAAAGTGACGGTTATCACATTCATAGAAGAAGTAGGTATATTTTCTTCTGATTAAGGCAGCATTCAATAAGGTTATTTTCATCGTCCGAATGGGAACATCCAATGGCTATCAATGCTAGACCCAGTATATAAATGCATTGTATTTCTGGGTAGCACTATCGGCAGCAGGAGGTCACTGGTATTTGCTTAAATCTGCTGCTCTATTCCTATTCAGGAAAGATTCAAATTATAGAGGTTCTTTCAATTTAAGATCACTATGGTAAGAGCAGCAATAACATTGGCCTAGCCATTGTTCTCTGGAATCTTATGGGGAGCATCCAAACGAAAGAAGCCCTTGACTGTTTCCAGCAAGGGCTTCCGTGTAAAAAAAGGCACCGACCTACTCTCCCACCTGTTACGGCAATACCATCGGCTCTGGCGGGCTTGACTGCTCT